>FWPV01000018.1_pt1 | contig 662099 bp, 617 predicted proteins | sample 2228371 | NCBI WGS metagenome assembly FWPV01 (sample SAMEA103939776, study PRJEB20133) | metagenome
TCAAGGGTGGCGCGTTCAACTTCATCGATCAGAACATCTTCGGTGGCAAGATCCCCTTCACCTTGCACGACACCAAGCCGGACTACGCCTGCCTCAAGACGGCGGCAGAGTCGAAGAAGATCGACTATCCCAAGCCGGACGGCAAGCTGAGCTTCGACAAGCTCTCCTCGGTATTCCTCTCCAATACCAACCACGAGGAAGAGCAGCCGGTTCACCTGAAGCTGGCCGATCCGAGCATTCCGATCGAGAAGAACCTACCGCTGTACGACGAGCCGGCACAGCGTTACTGCCCGGCCGGCGTCTACGAAGTGGTCAGCAACGACGATGGCAGCAAGCGCTTCCAGATCAATGCGCAGAACTGCGTGCACTGCAAGACCTGCGACATCAAGGACCCGGCGCAGAACATCACCTGGGTGGCGCCGGAAGGTACCGGCGGGCCGAACTACCCCAACATGTAAGCAACGAAAAAGGCTCCCTCGGGAGCCTTTTTTTATCGGTGCTGACAGCGAAATACAGCGATCACTATTCGACACGGCCGATGGGAAAGAACACGCCGCCGCTCCATACGCCGAGCCAGCTCTCACCCTCTACATCACCGGGCACAGCCAGGTCCACCAACTGATAGAAGACGTTGCGATGAATCAGCGCTTCGAGATTGGCGCGCACGTGAATGTACGGCGATGGCTCTTGGCTATGCGGATCGAGGCTGACGCGCAGCGGGTGCTCCTGGCCGGCCTCCACCACATCGTCGACGTTGGTGACGAAACGGAGCAGCTGCGCTTCGCCCTCCCCACTCACGTCCAGCCGCACCGCGACGAAGGGAGCATCCTCGACCTGGATGCCGACCTTTTCCATCGGCGTGACCAAGAAGTAATCGTCGCCGTCGCGTCGAATAACCGTGGAGAACAGACGAACCATCGCCGGCCGCCCGATCGGCGTGCCTTGGTAAAACCAGGTACCGTCACGCGCGATACGCATGTCGAGATCGCCGCAGAACGGTGGATTCCACAAATGCACCGGCGGCAGCCCCTTCTTCTCGTTGGCCGAGAGCTGAGCCAGCAAGTCGCCCGCCTTGCCTGTATCGTTCATCCAGATCTCCTCGCTTCGCAGCTATGTCCGCTTCGATACTGCCACATCGCTCAGCGTGACAGACCCAGCAACCGACGAGCATAGTCCTCAAGCGGTGGCCGCAGAAGATGCTCGGGCCGGGTGTCATAGATCCCCAACAGTCCTCCGCGGCTGCGAATACGCGCGGTGTCGACCAAATAGCGGGTCCCCGTCTCGATCAGCATCAGTTGCACCACGCCGGAGTCCACGCCGAGTCGATCCAGCGCGCGCTGCTCATTCAGTTCGTCAAAGCTACCGATACGATCATCTGCGGCCGCATAGCGCAGATACAGAAGGTAATGGGCCCCGACCGCCGAGGCCTGTGCCATGGCCTCCTCCAATCCGGCTGGCTCGCGAGCACGGCGTACCAGCGGGAAGTATTCGACGAAACCGTTGAAGGCTTCCTCCGCCACGACATTCGGCCGCGGATAGACATCACCGGGGGGGACGAAATGGCCCTGCGCGATATAGATGAAGGAATCCGCTTGCAGACGCCATGAGCTGGAGCGACGCGTGTCGCTGTGGTCAAGAACGCCGGCGTCACGAAGGTGATAGCGGGTACCCTCGGCCATATCACTGACCTTCATGCAGCCAGCCAGGACAAGCAGCGCCAGCAAACCTGGCACGCCTAACAGGAAACGCATGGACTCATCCTCCAGGAGGCCGGCGACGGAAAACCGGCAATCGCACCGGCAATGCAGCATCCACGCCATATTGCCTCTTCGGCAGTTCACGGCGACCCCGCGCATCTGCGGTCATAGTCCGCGCTGCCACTCCTGGCGCAAAGGCGCGTTGCGGGGATCGTCGATCGCCTCGCGTAGCTGGCTCATCAGCCGCAGCTTGTCGGCACCCAGGGTGCCCTTGAGCACCAGGTAATTAGAGGCGTGATCGCTGCGGAAAACCGTGTCGCGCAATTCGAGATCGCCCAGTAGCCACTCCAGTTCGACGAGCAGGTCAGTCAGCGTCAGCGGCTCGAAGTTTTCGTATCCCTCGCGAAAGCGCGCATCGCCCTGCGGGAAGCTGACCACCAGGGTAGAAAGGAACTCTGGCTGCGCCGCATTCATCAGACGCGCGGAATTGCGTGCATGCTGCCGGCTCAGCGCCCTTCCACCGAGACCGTTGAGAATCATCACCGAACGGGCAATTCCCGCCTGGCCGAGCTTGTCCAGCGCACTCAGGGTCGAGTCGTAGGTTTCGCCCTTGTTGACCCGCGCCAGCACCTCGTCGTCGCCGGATTCGGCGCCGACGTAGGCCATGCCAAGCCCGGCGTCCGCCAGCTCGCGCAACTCCTCGACCGACTTTTTGCGCAGGTTTCTCGGCAGGCAGTAGCTGGAGACCCGCTGCACCTCCGGCAGGCACTGACGAATCTGCTCGAGGATCGTCAGCAGCCTTCGGGTCGGCAGCACCAGTGCATCGCCGTCGGCCAGAAACACCCGCTGAACGATCAGCTGCTCACCGCAGCGGCGGATCTCCTCGAGCACCTCGGCATCATCGCGGGCGCGAAATTTCTTCTGCGGCGAGGTGTACATCTCGCAGAACGTGCAGGCGTTCCAGGAGCAGCCATTGGTCACCGGCAGGATCAGCGAGTGCGCCTCGCTGGGTGGCCGGAAAACCGGCTCGATGTAGCGGATGGGGAAATCGCGCATGCTCATCGGTTCTTGCCCGTCGCTCAATCAATCGCGCTTGCGCTTGTTGCCCATGCGCACACCGATATCCATCAGGAACTGGAAGAAGCCGTCCTGATCTTCCAGCACATTGCTCCAGAACGGCGAGTGATACAGCGCCACGGCTCCGTGCACCAAGGCCCAGGCGGCGCAATAGTGGAAGTACGGCGGGACGTCTTCCAGCTTGCCCTCGGCGATGCGGCCCTTGATCAGCTGGGTCAGGTGTTCGAAGTTGGACGCGCGGATGCTGTGCAACTGCTCGACCATCTCTGGCACCTGGTTGCCCTTGACCACTTTCTCCTCGAGGCGGTCGAACAGACGGTAACGCTGCGGGTCGCGCATGCGGAACTCGAAATAGGCGCGCGACAGCGCTTCCTTGTCGCGGTCCAGGTCAGGAGAGTGGAGGATCTGGTTCAGGTCACGCTCGTAGTCGAGCATCAGGCGCAGGTAGATTTCGGCCTTGGACTTGAAGTGCTTGTAGATCGTGCCTTTGCCGATGCCGACCGCATCGGCAATCATCTCGACCGTAACGCTGTCCTCTCCCTGATCGAGAAAAAGCTGCAACGCGGTATCGAGGATTTCCTGTTCGCGGCGACGAAATTCGCGGACCTTACGAGGTTCATTCTGCATAGGAAGGCTGCTTTGAGGTGAAAAACGAGGCAGCCATTATGCCTAACCGGTCATCAAATGCACGGGGCATCCAACAATGATTCACATAAATGACGAATTTCCACAAATAGTCGATTTGCGATATCTGAACCATGCTGCCGTCGCGCCGTGGCCCCGTCGAGCTGCCCGAGCCGTCAGCGCCTTCGCCGAGCAGAACGCCACTCTCGGTGCACGGGACTATCCGCAATGGCTTACGGTGGAGCGCAGCCTGCGTCAGCGCCTGAAGCGCCTGCTCAACGCGCCGAGCAGTGGCGACGTAGCACTGGTCAAGAACACTTCCGAAGCGCTGTCGTTCGTCGCCTTCGGCCTGGACTGGAAACGCGGTGATCGCATCGTCATCAGCGATGAGGAGTTCCCGTCCAACCGTGTCGTCTGGGAGGCGTTGCGCCCACTCGGTGTGGAAGTCGTCCAGGTCAGCCTGAAGGGCGACGATCCGGAAGGCGACCTGTTGGCGGCCTGCGGACCACGGGTGCGGCTCATGGCAATCAGCGCCGTGCAGTACGCCAGTGGTCTGCGACTGGATCTTGCGCGCTTGGGCGAAGGCTGCGAGCACCGTGATGTGCTGCTGTGCATCGATGCGATCCAGCAGCTCGGCGCCCTGCCCTTCGACGTTCAGCACAATCGCTGCGCCTTCGCCATGGCCGACGGCCATAAATGGATGCTCGGTCCGGAAGGACTGGGTGTCTTCTATTGCCGCAGCGATCTGCGCGACCAGCTGAAACTGCACGAGTACGGTTGGCACATGCTGGAACATGCCGGCGATTACGATCGCACGGACTGGGAACCGGCGCGCAGTGCGCGGCGCTTCGAATGCGGCAGTCCCAATCTGCTCGGCGCGATGGCCCTCGAGGCAAGCCTGTCTTTGCTGGAGGAGGTTGGCATGGAGCGGGTGGCAGCCGAGCTCGATGAGCGAATCGAGTGGCTGTGTCAGGGGCTGGGCGATCTGGACGGCGTCGACATCCTGTCGCCGACAACGCGCGACCGCCGGGCCGGTATCCTCACGTTCCGTCTGCAAGGCTGGGACAACGCGGCGCTATTTGAGCGACTGAAGGCAGAGCAGGTCGTCTGCGCCCTACGCGGCGGCGGCATTCGCTTCTCGCCGCATTTCTACACACCGCAGCGCGTCATCGATGAAACCGTGGCACTCCTGCAGGAGCTGGCAAGGCACTGACGGCGATCAGTCAGCGAGACATGTATTCCAAAAGCGTTTAAAAAGCGCGGAAATCCGCCAGCAGACAACTAATGCAGCGTTAATACTTGAGTCACTGGCTAGGCAATCCCCCCACTGCCTGGCCAGATGAGGTCGCCTGGATTGCGATTTCATACTCCTAATGGTCTTGGCCCGGCTTCTCAGGAATCCGGGTTTTTTTTTTGCGCCCCTGAAAGACATCATCACGCCGACGCATCGCGTATATGCGCTCGCAATCGGAAACACAGCCAGAGGAAGCCGATCCAGAACGGGATGGCGAATACCGACAGGCGAATACCGGGAATCCACAACATGATCACCAGAATACCGCTGACAAAAGCCAGGCACAGGTAATTGCTAAATGGGAACCAGAACGCCTTGAAGCTCGGTACCACACCCTGGCGCTGCATTGCCCGTCGGAATTTCAGGTGGGCCAGGCTGATCATCGCCCAGTTGATCACCAGCGCGGCCACCACCAGTGACATCAACAGCTCCAGTGCGCCCCGTGGCAGCAGATAGTTCACCAGCACACAGAGCAGCGTCACCAGCGCCGAGACCGCAATGGCGAGCACCGGCACACCGCGAGCATTGACCTTCATCAGGCTGCGCGGCGCATCGCCCTGCTCAGCCAGGCCGTAAAGCATGCGACTGTTGCAGTACACACCGCTGTTGTAGACCGACAGAGCGGCGGTGAGCACGACGAAATTGAGCAGGTGAGCTGCGGTTTCACTGCCGATCAGCGAGAAGATCTGCACGAAGGGGCTACCACTGTAGGGATCGCCCGCTGCCCCCAATGTCTGCAGCAGCCCATCCCACGGATAGAGCGCAAGCAGCACGGTAAGTGCGCCGATATAGAAGATCAGGATGCGGTAGACAACCTGATTGATCGCCCTGGGAATCACCGTCTTCGGATCGGACGCCTCCGCCGCTGTGATGCCGACCAGCTCCAGGCCACCGAAGGAAAACATGATGATCGCCAGCGCCAGCACCATGCCGTTGAAACCATTGGGGAAGAAGCCGCCATGGCTCCAGAGATTGCTGATGCTCGCCTGCTCGCCGCCCTGCCCGCTCACCAGCAGGAACAATCCGAGCAGGATCATGCCGATGATGGCGGCGACCTTGATGATGGCGAACCAGAACTCGGTTTCGCCGAAGGCCTTCACGTTGCTCAGGTTGATCAGATTGATCAGCACGAAGAAGGCGGCGGCGGTTGCCCAGGTCGGCACCTCCGGCCACCAGAACTGCACGTACTTGCCCACCGCGGTCAGCTCTGCCATGCCCACCAGCACGTAAAGTACCCAGTAGTTCCAGCCGGACAGAAAGCCCGCATAGCCTCCCCAGTACTTGTGCGCGAAGTGGCTGAAGGAACCGGCTACCGGTTCTTCGACGATCATTTCCCCGAGCTGACGCATGATCAGAAAGGCGATGAAGCCGCCGATGGCGTAACCCAGGATCATGGACGGACCGGCGCTCTTCAGCACCCCGGCGGAGCCCAGGAACAAGCCGGTGCCGATCGCCCCGCCCAGGGCAATTAGCTGGATATGGCGGTTTTTCAGGCCACGTTGCAACGGGCCGGTGTGCAGCGTCTCAGCGGTCATTACGCCACCTTGCGGATAAAGTACGGAGTGCGCAGTGCGCGCAGCAGATCAGGCAGGATGCATAGCACGGAAATAGCGGTCGTCGTCAGCCGCGAACCCGTGCCAGCGGAAACAGGGATCTGAAGTTGGCGGTGGTCTGCTCCGCGAGATGTTCGAAGGAAACACCACGCAACTGCGCAAGGAACTCTGCCACCTCGCGCACGTACTGCGGCAGGTTGGCCTTGCCACGGTACGGAATCGGCGCGAGATATGGGGCGTCGGTCTCCACCAGCAGCCGATCGGCAGGGACTTGCCGAGCGACCTCGCGCAAGGCATCGGCATTACGGAAGGTGACGATGCCCGAAAGCGAGATGTAGAAACCGAGGTCCAGCGCGGCCTTGGCCATCTCCCAATCCTCGGTGAAGCAATGCAGCACACCGGCCTGGGGCAAGCTGGCTTCACGCAACAGGGCCAAGGTGTCTGCGCGTGCCTCGCGGGTGTGCACGATGACCGGCTTGCCGGTGACCCGAGCAGCTTCCAGATGCAGGCGGAACGACTGTTGTTGTAGCTCGGCCGCTTCGGGCTCGTAGTGATAGTCCAGCCCCGTCTCGCCGATGGCAACGGCATGCGGATGCTGCAGCTCACTCAGCAGCCAGTCCAATGCCGGCTGACTGGTCGGCTCCAGGTCGAGCGGATGAACGCCAATCGAACAGTCGACATCGGCATAACGCTCGGCCAGCGCTTTGACCGCCGACGCGTTGTCGGCGCTGACCCCGATGCATAGGAAGTGCCCGACTCCGCGCGCGCGGGCTGCATCGAGCGCTGCATCGAGCGAGCCGTCATGGGCGGTCAGGTCGAGTCGGTCAAGGTGACAGTGGGAATCTACCAGCATGGAGGGCGCAACTTGCTATCGCGGAAAAGAGGCGATTGTAGAGCAAATGGCGGGGAAGCAGAAAAGGCAGGCGGCACAATGGCGCCTGACGTACGGCACCGGGACGCCGCCGATCACATGGTATGGGTCGGCCGATCGGATTTCAGCGCGCCGGCCAGATAGGTTTCGATCTTGTTGCGCGCGGTGTTGTCGCCCTCGTTGAACTGCACGCCGATGCCTGCAGCCCGGCTGCCCTGGGCGCCCTTGGGGGTGATCCAGACGACCTTGCCGGCAACCGGGATCTTCTCCGGCTCGTCCATCAGGTTCAGCAGCATGAACACTTCGTCGCCGAGCTTGTAGCTCTTGTTGGTCGGGATGAACAGCCCGCCATGCTTGATGAAGGGCATGAACGCGGCATAGAGCACCGATTTGTCCTTGATGGTCAGAGACAGGATGCCGTTACGCGGACCAAGGTTTGCTGGCAGGCTCATGCGGTGTTCCTAACGAAAAGTCGGTCGATTCTAGCCCGCGCCTGGCAGCGTTGCCCACTGCACCAGCAGCGCTTCGAGAAGCAACACACGGTTGAGGTTGGCTTTGCCCAGCACTTTTTGTCGATGCTCGAGCAACCAGTCCTGCAGCGCGATCACTTTTTGCTGCGAGGATTTCTGTGCAAGATACTGCAGCACCTTCTGCATATCGGCCGCGCCGAGCTCCGCTTCATCGCCGGCCATCTGGTAACGCAGGATCAGATGCGCCCATTCGCAGAACCAGTCGAAAAGCAGGATCAGTGGCAGCGCGTTCCAACCTTCGGCGAGCTGGCTGGCCGATTGCTGCTGCTTGAGCAGCTTCTTCACACCGTCGACCACCTGCGCACGCAGCTCCAAGACCTTCTGCTCGTGCAGTTTGAGCGCCGCAAGCGGCGACCCAGCGGCAAGGGTCAGCAACTGCTCACGAAGCTCGGGAGCAAGCTCAGGCAGCCGCGCGGCGAGCCAGTCGAGGCACTGCTGTCGCCCCGGCAATGGGCAGGCCTGCTGCACGCAGCGGCTCTTGATCGTCGGCAACAGGCGGCTGGGCTGATGGCTGATCAGCAGTAGCACCGTATCGCCCGATGGCTCCTCGAGGCTCTTGAGCAGCGCATTGGCAGCATTCAGGTTCATGGCCTCGGCGGGTTCCAGCAGGATCACCTTGCGCCCACCCAGCTGCGCCGTCTGGGTGACGAAGCCGACCAGATCACGGACCTGATCGACCCGGATAGCCTTGTCGACCTCCTCGGGCTCGAGGATGTAATGATCCGGGTGGGTCTGCGCGGCAAGCAACTGGCAGGACTTGCATTCACCACATGCGCGGGCATCGACCGGCCGTTGGCAGAGCAACAGCGCCATCAGCTGCTCGGCCAGCAGGCGTTTGCCGATACCTGCCGGGCCATGCAGCAGATAGGCGTGCGCATGCTGAGCACGCACCGCCAGCTGCCGCCAAAGATCAAGCTGCCAGGGAAGCACGTCAGCCATCGAGGCGCACCAGCAACTCGGGAATCAGCGCCTCGACATCACGTTGGACCGCGCTGAGCGGTTGTCCGGCGTCGAGGACGCGATAGCGCGAAGGCGCTGCTTCCGCGCGCTGCAGATAGGCACTGCGCACTGCTTCGAAGAAGCGTATGCCCTCCTGCTCGAAACGATCGAGGCGTCCCCGTGCGGCCGCTCGTGCCAGCCCCACTTCCACTGGCAGATCGAAGATCAGCGTCAGGTCAGGGCGCAGATCGCCCTGCACAAAGGTCTCCAGCTGCGCTATCCGCTCAAGGGGCAGGCCACGGCCGCCGCCCTGGTAGGCGTAGGTGGCATCGGTGAAGCGATCACATAACACCACCGCCCCTCGCGCCAGGGCAGGACGGATAACCTGCGCCAAGTGTTGTGCGCGCGCGGCAAACACCAGCAACAGCTCGGTATCGACCGCCATCGGTTCGTCCGCAGGCGTCAGCAACAGGTCTCGAATGCGCTCGGCCAGTGGCGTACCACCGGGCTCGCGGGTCAATACCACATCCAGCCCCCGGGCTCGAAGGCGATCTGCCAGGTACTCTCTATTGGTACTCTTGCCCGCGCCTTCGGGGCCTTCGAGGGTGACGAAGAGTCCTTTCATTGAGCGTTCTCGCTATTGGCCGGCGCCTGCCGGGGCGGCGGACTGGAACGGTAATCGGCGCGACGCTTGAGCTGATACTCACGCACCGCACGGTTGTGCTGCTCAAGGGTGTCGCTGAAAACGTGGCTACCATCGCCACGGGCGACGAAATAAAGACTGGAGCCGTCGACCGGATGCAGTGCGGCCCGGATAGCCTCACGTCCGACCATGGCGATCGGCGTCGGCGGCAGGCCAGCGTTGGTGTAGGTGTTGTATGGCGTCGGCGTCCGCAGATCGTTGCGAGTGATGCGCCCCCGGTAGGCTTCGCCCATGCCGTAGATCACCGTCGGGTCTGTCTGCAGAAGCATGCCGCGCGCCAGTCGGCGCACGAAGACGCCGGATATCTCGCCCCGCTCTTCCGGCACACCGGTTTCCTTTTCAATGATCGAGGCCATGATCAATGCCTGATAGGCATCCTTGTATGGCAACCCCTGCGCACGCTGCTGCCATTCCTCCTCAAGCACCTGTTCGAGGCGCGTGAAGGCACGGCGCAACAGGTCCAGGTCGGACGTTCCGCGAGTGAAACGATAGGTATCCGGGAAGAAACGCCCTTCCGGATGCAGATCCGGCGCGTCAAGTTTCGCCATGATGTCCGCATCGGATAGCCCATCCAGGGTCTGCTCCAGCTTTGGCTGGTTCTGCAACGCAGTACGCAGTTGACGGAAATTCCAGCCCTCCACCAGGGTCAGGCTGTACTGCACAACCTCGCCCCGCTGCCAGAGTCCGATCATGTCCCGCGCAGTCATGCCTGGCGCGAGGCGATACTCACCGCTGTGAAGGCTCTGCCCGGACAGGTTCAGGCGCCAGTACAGACGCAGCCAGAACGCATCTTCCAGCACGCCGTCGGCCTCCAGCCGTTGAAATACGCCGCTGGGCGTATCGCCTGGCCGCACATCGAGCAGCAAAGGCTCGTCAGTCACAGCCAAGGGCTGCTCCAGCGCAGCATGTTGCTTCCAGGCGAACAGCCCGAGCGCAATTGCTGCCAACACGAACAGCGTCAGCAGCAAGACAAGAAGTTTACGGATCACGAATCACTCAACAGGTCGGCAACAACGGTCTGCAGTTTACGGGTCAGCGGACCGACCGGCCAGACGCACTCGGCCAAACCTGTGACCGGCCAGATGCCGTAGAGGCTGTTGCAGAGAAAAACCTCGTCGGCCTGCATCAGTTCGGCATAGCTGACGTCGCACTCGCTGAGCGGCAGCGCCAGTCCGGCGGCGCGAGCCATGATTTCAGCGCGCATCACGCCGGCAACGCCACACCGGGCAAGCGAAGGTGTCCGCAGCTGGCCATCGGCAACCAGGAAGAGGTTGCTGAACACGCCCTCGATCACCCGGCCGGACAGATCCCGCATCAGCCCTTCAGCAAAAGCCGGATCCTGCCACTCGGCACGCGCCAGCACCTGTTCGAGTCGATTCAGATGCTTGATCCCCGCGAGCCTCGGCTGCTCCGCCAGGCGCGTGTCACAAGGAAAGAGCCGAACACCGTCTTCGGCATGCTGCGCTGGGTACGCGGGAAGCGGCGATCCCAGCAGCAGGCGCCGCGGTTGACAGGGCTGTGGAAGTGCATAGCCGCGCTGACCGGTGCCGCGTGTGACGATCAGCTTGGCGACACCCTGGCCGAGCGCCTGGCAGAACTGCAGTAGCTCATTGCGCAACTCGTCTATGTCGACGGGAATGGCGAGGCGTCGCGTGCCTTCACCCAGACGCTGGAGATGCCGGTCCAGCAGATGCGCCCGACCGCCCGTCACGCGGATCGTTTCGAACAACCCATCGCCATAGGCCAGTCCGCGATCGTGAACGGGCAACCCTTCTGTGGGCCGCCCGTTCAACCAGCTCACCGTCACTCGGCGAACCGGCGGAACACCAGCGAGCCGTTGGTTCCACCGAACCCGAAAGAGTTGGACACGACGACGTCGATCGGCCGCGGCTTGGCCTGATTCGGCACGAAGTCGAGGTCACAGCCCTCGTCCGGCTCCTCCAGGTTGATCGTCGGCGGCGCCACCTGATCCCGGATGGCCAGAACGCTGAAGATCGCCTCCACGGCACCAGCCGCACCGAGCAGGTGACCGACCATGGACTTGGTCGAACTCACCGACAGCTCGTAGGCGTGGCCACCGAATACGCTGCGAATCGCGGCAGCCTCGGCCTTGTCGCCAGCCGGCGTCGAGGTTCCGTGAGCGTTGATGTACTGCACCTGCTCGACGTTCAGCTGGGCGTCGTTCAGCGCATTGCGGATGCAGCGCGCCGCACCGGCTCCGTCGTCGGGCGGTGAGGTCATGTGGAAGGCGTCTGCGCTCATGCCGAAGCCGATCAGCTCGGCATAGATATGCGCACCGCGTGCCTTGGCATGTTCGAGCTCTTCGAGCACCAGCGCCCCGGCTCCGTCGGAGAGCACGAAGCCATCGCGCCCCTTGTCCCACGGCCGGCTCGCCCCTGCCGGGTCATCATTGCGCGTGGAAAGCGCGCGCGCCGCGGCGAAGCCGCCAATGCCGAGCCCGCAGGCCGCCATCTCGGAACCGCCGGCAACCATCACGTCGGCTTCGCCGTAGACAATGTTGCGCGCGGCCATGCCGATGCAATGGGTGCCTGTGGTGCACGCTGTGGCGATTGCATAGTTGGGGCCTTGCAGGCCAAGGTGAATCGACAGGAAGCCGGAGACCATGTTGATGATCGAGCCAGGCACGAAGAACGGAGAAATACGCCGCGGCCCCTGCTCCATCAGTGCCTTGCAGCTGTTCTCGATGTTGGTCAGGCCACCGATACCCGAGCCCATCGCCACGCCGATTCGCTCGCGATTGGCATCGGTGATCTCCAGGCCCGAATCACGCACAGCCTGAAAACTCGCAGCGAGGCCATACTGAATGAAAAGGTCTAGCTTGCGAGCTTCTTTCGCTGGCAGGTACTGCTCGACATCGAAGCCTTTGATCGACCCGCCAAAACGAGTGGAGTAGGCCGAAAGATCCATGTGCTCGATCAGGCCGATACCACTGCGACCAGCAAGAATACCCTGCCAGCTGCTTGGCACATCGTTACCCAGAGGCGAAAGCATGCCCATCCCGGTGACTACGACGCGTCTACGCGACACAGCGATTACTCCTATACCTAAACGTACTTGGCTCACTCCTGCCGCGACAGGAACGGTTCGAGCGCAAGGCATGCGCCCGCAGTCTCGATAAAACCCCTCTCAAAGAAAAGCCGCACTACCCGATCAAGGCAGTGCGGCTTTCTTGATTCCGAGCGGATTACAACTTACTGCGCGTGCGCGTTGATGTAATCGATGGCTTCCTGAACGGTGGTGATCTTCTCAGCCTGCTCGTCCGGGATCTCGGTCTCGAATTCCTCTTCCAGAGCCATCACCAGCTCAACGGTGTCAAGAGAGTCGGCACCCAGGTCTTCGACGAAGGAAGCGCTGTTGGTTACTTCCTCTTCTTTAACGCCAAGTTGCTCGGCAACGATTTTCTTGACGCGTTCTTCGATGGTGCTCATACCTTGTTTTCACTCCTATGGAAAAATCAGGCAGCTGGTTTGCGCGGTAGTGTATAGAAAGCGTTTTCCGCATTTCAAGCTGGAAGCAGGCAAGCATGACGCCGCCTTCAACCATCTATCTATAAATCAGCTGCAGTTTTATAGCTAATTTAAAGACAGCCGTTATGACTGTCCTCCTGCGTTTGGCGTCACACTCAGCTCATGTACATGCCGCCATTCACCGGCACCGTGGCACCGGTAACATAGGCAGCGCCGTCAGAAGCAAGGAAAGCAACGACCTTGGCAATCTCTTCGGCCTGACCGAGACGCCCCAGGGGAATCTGCCCCAAGAGCGCATCACGCTGGGCTTCCGGCAACTCGCGAGTCATGTCGGTGTCGATGAAACCAGGCGCCACGGAGTTCACCGTAATGCCACGCGAACCGACTTCCCGCGCCAATGCACGGCTGAAACCCTCCAGTCCGGCCTTGGCTGCGGCGTAGTTTACCTGCCCGGCGTTACCCATGGCACCAACCACCGAACCGATATTGATGATCCGCCCCCAACGCGCTTTGGTCATGCAACGCAGCACGGCCTTGGAAAGGCGATACAGACTGTTCAGATTGGTATTGATGACGTCATACCATTCGTCATCCTTCATGCGCAGCATCAGGTTATCGCGGGTGATCCCGGCGTTGTTGACCAGAATCGCCGGCTGCCCGAGGTGCTGTTGAATGTGCTCCAGCGTGCTGCTGACCGATTCGTCATTACCGACATCGAGCACCAGACCTGCACCTTCGATACCGTTTTCCTTCAGCGTTTCGGCGATGCGCTCGGCGCCTGAAGACGTGGTCGCCGTCCCGATCACGATGGCACCTTGACGGCCCAGCTCAAGGGCAATGGCCTGGCCGATGCCGCGGCTCGCACCGGTTACCAGTGCCACCTTACCTTGCAGATTCATAGCGTTCTCCTTGTTCATGCCAATGCACCACGGGTCGCGGCAAAGGCTTCGGGGGTGTCGAGATTGTAGGTGCTGACGCCCTTGACGCAGCGCTTGTTGAGACCGGATAGCACCTTGCCGGGGCCGCACTCGACCAGCGAAGTCACGCCGCGATCACCCAGGACCACCATGGATTCGACCCAGCGCACCGGGCTGTACAGCTGAGCCAGCAGATCGCGCTTGAGCGTATCCAGATCGGCCACCACCGCGGCACTGACGTTCTGCACCAGCGGGATCTGCGGCGCCTGCCAGGCGATCGCCTCGACCGATGCGGCGAAGCGCTCGGCTGCGGGGCGCATCAGATCACAGTGCGATGGCACGCTGACCGGCAGCGCCATCGCGCGCTTCGCACCTTTGGCCTTGCAGGCCTCGATGGCGCGCTCCACGGCCGCAGCACTACCGGCGATGACTACCTGACCCGGTGCATTGAAATTGACCGCACTGACCACCTCACCCTGAGCGGCCTCGGTGCAGGCAGCCAACACATCGGCATCTTCGAGACCGAGGATAGCCGCCATGCCACCCTGGCCGGCCGGCACCGCCTGCTGCATCAGCTGACCGCGCAGCTCGACCAGCTTGACTGCATCGGCGAACGGCAGGCTACCAGCGGCAACGAGTGCGGAATACTCGCCAAGGCTATGTCCGGCAACGAAAGCAGGCCGCGCACCACCCTCCGCTTGCCACAGGCGCCAGAGCGCAACAGAAGCAGCGAGAATGGCCGGCTGGGTCTTGTCGGTCTGATTCAATTGCTCTTCCGGGCCCTGCTGAGTCAGTGCCCACAGGTCGTAACCCAACGCAGCGGAAGCCTCGGCAAAGGTATCGATGATCACGCTCTGCTGAGCACCAAGCTCGGCCAGCATGCCGAGCGATTGCGATCCTTGGCCAGGAAAGACGAAAGCGAGTGATGCAGACATGAAAACGACTCTCTTATAGGTTCTGTTCGTCTGAAGAACACGCCCGTGTAGGCGTACCGAATTTCAGTTGGATGGCCAGCCATCTCCAGCGGTCACATCATCCGCCCCACTGGATAGCCTATCGCCAGAGAGAAATTGCCCCAGACGACTGCGCAGCTGCTCCGGAAGATCATGCTCGACATCCTGCGTCGCACGACGAATGGCCGCCTTGAATCCATCCGCACCGGCGCTACCGTGACTCTTGACCACAATTCCCTGCAACCCAAGAAAACTAGCACCGTTGTATTGCGCCGGATTGAGTTCCGCACGCAATCTACGCAACAGCGGCAACGCAGCTGCGCCGACGATGCGCGCCGCGACCGAGCGGCGGAACAGCGCCTCAACCTTGGCGACCAGCATCCCGGCCAGTCCCTCACTGGATTTGAGCAACACGTTACCTACGAAGCCATCGCACACCACGACATCCGCTTCGCCGCGATATAACCCATCACCCTCGATGAAGCCACGGTAGTTGAGACCAGGAGCCTGCTGCAGCAGCGCAGCGGCCAGCTTGACCTGCTGGTTGCCCTTTATCTCTTCCGTGCCGACGTTCAACAGCGCAACGCGCGGCTGCTCTGTCCCGAGGGACTCCGCGGCCACAGCGCCCATTACCGCGAACTGGTAGAGCTGCGCGGCCGGGCAATCGACGTTGGCGCCGAGATCCAGTAGCAGGCAAGGCGCGCCTTGCGTCGGAAGCGCGGTCACCATAGCCGGCCGATCGATACCGGGAAGGGTTTTCAACACCTGACGCGCCAGCGCCATCAGCGCACCGGTATTACCGGCGCTCACACAGGCTTGTGCATTACCGTCACGCACCTGCTCGAGCGCCAAACGCATCGACGAACGAGGCTTGCCGCGTAACGCTTGGGCAGGACGCTCGTCCATCGCGACCATCTCAGGCGCATCGACGATTTTCAGGCGCGAGTGATCAACGCCGGAATGCTTGGCAACCAGCTGTTCAAGAAGAGAGGATTGGCCGACGAGGACCAGATGCAGCGAGGAGTTTTCAGCCAGACAAGAAAGACTGGCCGGAACAATGCAGTGGGGACCGAAGTCCCCACCCATTGCATCGATCGCGATGACCGGAGCGGACAAGGATTACTCGTCAGTGCCCTTGTCGATCACCTTGCGACCACGGTAGAAACCGTCCGGGGAAACGTGGTGACGCAGGTGAACTTCACCGGTGCTCTTTTCCACGGACAGAGCGTTCGGCTCGAGCGCGTCGTGAGAACGACGCATGTCACGGGCGGAACGGGATTTTTTGTTCTGCTGAACAGCCATTTGGATCAACTCCTAAACGTTTGGGTCACGCTTTAACTGCGCCAGTACGCTGAACGGGTTGGACCGCGTTACCTCGTCCTCACTCGGCTCAGGCTCATCTGGCCCAACCGGCGGCTGGCAAATTTCAGGGTCATGGAGTGGAACAATGGGCAGAGCGAGCAACAACTCGTCTTCGACCAGCGCCAGCAGATCCAGAGGATCCTCTCCCACTTCCAGCACGTCGTAGCCCTTGGGCAGGTGCTGACTGCTCGCCCCTTCATTCACAACGGCATAATCGCACTCGCTATGAATTGGCAGAACAACCGGCTCCAGACAGCGCTGGCAGATCATCTTGACCTCAACGTCGAGCTGACTGTGGATCACCACAGTACGCTGCTCGTCGCGCCCAAAGGCAAAACTGGCGCGCACCACACCCTGATCATCTTCGAGAGGATCTGCGAGCCGCTTGAGCTGCGACAGCTGCAGCTCACCCTCAAGAGTGGCCGCTCGGTCAGCGAGCTTGCGCGGATCAACGTGCGGAGGTATCGGTCCTTTCAACATAAGCGCGGCATTCTAGGGAGGAGCCTTTCGGCTGTCAAAGGAATTCCGCCCATACGCGCCGCCCACTTACAATTGCCGACCCATGCATATAAAGGAAGGACTCATGCGCCATCTGCTGCTTGCCTCCAGCTCCCGCTACCGCCAGCAATTGCTTTCGCGCCTGCAGGTTCCATTCGACAGCTGCTCTCCCGATATCGACGAAACCCCCATGCCAGGAGAAGGTGCGGAGCAACTGGTGCGTCGACTGGCCGAACATAAAGCCCGAGCCCTGGCAACCAGCCACCCGAACCACCTGATCATCGGATCCGACCAAGTGGCCGTGCTGGATCAACAGATTCTCGGCAAGCCCGGGTCGACAGAGCGCGCAAAGGATCAATTGCAGGCTGCCAGCGGCAAAAGCGTTCGATTCCTGACCGGCCTGGCCGTGCTCGATAGCGCAACCGGCCGAATCCAGGTGGACTGCGTACCATTCACCGTGCACTTTCGAACGCTGGACGAGGCACTGATCGAACGCTATATCAGCATTGACCAACCCTTCGACTGCGCCGGCAGCTTCAAAGCAGAAGGGCTGGGCATCAGGCTGTTTAGGGCAACGGAAGGAACAGACGCGACCAGCCTGATTGGACTACCACTGATTCGTCTGACGGACATGCTGCTGAACGAGGGGATCGAAATCCCCTGACACTACCTCAGCATTGGCCCCTGCACACCGACCAGCATTGCCAGACGCTCGGCGACGCCCGCCCCGAGCTTCTTGGTAAACCGATCGAGCGGCGATTCCTTGACCGTGTAGTCGACCATTTCCGGCTCACCGATCACTTCGCGCGCGACGTGAGCGGTACTTCCCAGTCCATCGACAAGCCCCAGCTCGAGAGCCTGCTCGCCCGACCAGATGAGCCCCGAGAACAGCTCGGGGTGCTCGGCATCCTGAAGCCGCTCACCCCGACCGCGCTTGACGCTATCAATGAACTGCTGGTGAGTAGTGGCCAGCACCTCGCGCCAGAACTCGGTCTCCTCGGGCTTTTCCGGCTGAAACGGATCCAGGAATGCCTTGTGCTCGCCTGCCGTGTAGACCCGACGCTCGACACCCAGCTTTTGCATGGTATCGACAAAGCCGAAAGTGGCTGCCGTAACGCCGATCGACCCCACCAGACTGGACTTGTCGGCATAGATCTCATCTGCCGCACTGGCGATGTAATAGGCACCCGAGGCACCCAGATCAGTGATCACAGCATAGACCTTGATGGCCGGGTACTCGCCGCGCAAACGGCGAATTTCGTCATAGATGTATCCCGACTGCACCGGACTGCCGCCGGGGCTGTTGATGCGCAGGATCACGCCTTTTGTATTCGCATCTTCAAACGCTGCCTGCAAGGCCCCGACGACGTTGTCGGCACTAGCCGACTCCTCGTCGGCAATCATGCCTCGCACATTGATGACCGCGGTGTGACTCTCCCGCACAGCCTTGTCTTTTCCGAACTGCAGTGCAGGCGAAAACAGCGCCAGCGCCCCGAACAAATAGATGAAGGTCAACAGCTTGAAGAATATGCCCCAACGCCGTGCACGCCGCTGCTCCTGCACACCCGCAAGCAGGGTCTTCTCCAGCAACTTCCAACTGTTGCGATCGTCCTTGGACTCATCCACCGGAGCTTTCCATTCATCCGACATACGTATTCACCTCGGAACCAGCCATGGAGCGCAGCCAACTGCCGAGCCCCGAAAAACAATCGATCACCAGGCGCGGCTCGAACTGCTGCAGGACCTGCAGCGGCTGCGCGCCGTAGCCAACCGCAACACTGTCCACCCCAGCGCGATTAGCCATCTGCAGATCGAAAACCGAATCCCCGATCATCAGCGCCCGCTCCGGCCGAACACCGCAGTGCGCGAGGATCTCTTGAATCATCAGTGGATCAGGCTTGCTAGCCGTTTCATCCGCGCAACGCGTGATGTCGAACAGATCCTCCCACCCCTGCCCCGCCAGCACACGGTCAAGCCCACGGCGCCCCTTGCCGGTCGCAACCGCGAGCAAATAGCCAGCCTCGCGAAACTCCGAAAGCGCCTCGGTGACACCGGGGTATGGCATCGAAGGCTGAGCTTCCAATCCCAAGTAATGGTCGGCGTAGTGCTGACGAAACGCCTCGACCAGCGCCGTATCGACCTGATTCGGGTACAGCATCTCGATAGCTTCAGGGAGCGCCAGCCCAATGATGCCCTTGACCGCCGCATCGTCGACCTGCGGCAGACCACAGATCCGAGCAGCAACATGGATCGATTCGACGATACGCCCGATCGAGTCGACCAGCGTGCCATCCCAGTCGAATATCAGCAGCTGGTAGTTACTCACCAAGTCGCTCCAGCGTCCTCGCCCACATTTCATCCACCGGGGCCTCCAGCGACAGCTCGCCACCATCAGGGAGCGGCACCTTCAAGGCATAGGCGTGCAGAAACAGCCGCTTGCCGCCCAGATCGCGAATCTCACGAGTGAACTCTTCATCGCCGTACTTGCTGTCACCGGCAATGCTGTGGCCTGCGTGACGCGCATGGACTCGTATCTGATGGGTACGCCCCGTCACCGGCTTGGCCTCGACCAGAGTGGCAAATTCGCCGAAGCGACGAAGTACGCGAAACAGCGTCAGCGCCTCCTTGCCGTCGTCGGTCACTTCGACCATCCGCTCGCCGGAGCGCAGGGTGTTCTTCAACAGCGGCGCACTGACCTGCTTCTTCGATGTCTCCCAACGCCCGCGCACCAGCGCCATGTAGCGCTTGTCGACACCATCCCCTCGCAGGGCCTGATGCAGATGGCGAAGCATGCTGCGTTTCTTGGCCACCATAAGCAGGCCGGACGTATCCCGATCCAGACGATGGACCAGTTCGAGCTCCTTGGCGTCAGGACGGAGCTGACGCAAGGCCTCGATCACTCCATAGCTCAACCCACTGCCACCATGCACGGCGATACCGGCGGGCTTGTTCAGCACGATAAGCGACTTGTCCTCATAGACGATGGCGTTTTCCAGCCGCTCCAGCAGTCCCTGCGCGAGCGGCTCCGGCTCATCGCGCTCCGCCAGCCGCAACGGCGGAACGCGCACGAGATCGCCCGCCTGGAGCTTGTACTCAGGCTTGATCCGCCCCTTATTCACCCGCACCTCGCCTTTACGCAGAATGCGGTAGATCAGCGTTTTGGGGACGCCTCTGAGCTGGGTTCGAAGGAAGTTGTCGATGCGCTGGCCGGCAAGTTCCGGCGCGACCTCGAGTATTTGCACACCGGAGGTCTGGGAGGGGGTATTGGTCATCGCGGCATGATACCAATTTTCATGGAATTGAAGCACTTAAACATTGCTGTTATAGTCGCGAACGCCGCCAAAAGCGGTCAGGTCACAGGATGCCAGCGATATCGCCATCCCTGACCGGCAAACAATGTTCGAGGACGTGAGGCCGTCCGACGGAGCTTCCCTCAAGTAGCGGTGAAGTTGCGAAACAAGCCTTGAAGACATGATGCGTGCCCCTTAGGGGAATCGCGATAATCGACAACCCGCTCCCCGGATTCTGCGAGCGGCACCCGATTTTCAAAGTATGCGTGTTGGGTGGAGATGCACAGCATCGGATTGCGTAGCAAAGGCTTTCACAGACGTTTCATTCCGTCCGCTACCGATGCCTGATTCCTCCTCCCGAACCATTGCTTCTGTTCCGACAGCAAGCAGGAGACGTCGTCGCGACGCCGGCCCATTTGGCCGCACATCGCTGGACACTGGAGTGCCTTACAACCATTCCTGACTCACCTGACACCGACCGCGAGAGTCGTGTGTGCCGAACGCCGTTTCCGGATGCCACGGAAACCGACGGTACTACATGAAAAGAATGCTAATTAACGCAACTCAACCTGAAGAGTTGCGTGTCGCACTGGTCGACGGCCAACGCCTGTTCGATCTGGACATCGAATCCGGTGCCCGCGAACAGAAAAAAGCCAACATCTACAAGGGCAAGATCACCCGCGTCGAGCCCAGCCTCGAAGCCGCTTTCGTGGACTTTGGTGCAGAGCGCCACGGTTTTCTTCCTCTCAAGGAAATCTCCCGCGAGTACTTCAGCAAGGCACCTGAAGGCCGTGTGAACATCAAGGACGTCCTGCGCGAAGGCCAGGAGGTCATTGTTCAGGTCGAGAAAGAGGAACGCGGCAACAAGGGCGCCGCCCTTACCACCTTCATCAGCCTTGCCGGCCGCTACCTGGTGCTGATGCCGAACAACCCCCGTGCGGGCGGCATTTCGCGCCGCATCGAGGGCGAAGAGCGCAACGAGCTGCGCGAAGCGCTGAATGGCCTCAATGTCCCTGCCGATATGGGCCTCATCGTACGCACCGCCGGCCTGGGTCGTTCCAGCGAAGAGCTGCAATCGGATCTGGACTACCTACTGCAACTCTGGACCGCGGTCAAGGAGGCGTCCCAAGACCGTGCTGCCCCGTTCCTGATCTATCAGGAATCCAACGTCATCATTCGCGCCATCCGCGACTACCTGCGCCAGGACATCGGCGAAGTGCTGATCGACAGCGTCGAGGCACAGGACGAAGCACTGAGCTTCATCCAACAGGTGATGCCGCAGTACGCCAGCAAGATCAAGCTCTACGAAGACTCCGTTCCACTGTTCAACCGTTTCCAGATCGAAAGCCAGATCGAAACGGCCTTCCAGCGTGAAGTGAAGCTGCCTTCCGGCGGCTCCATCGTTATCGACCCGACCGAAGCCTTGGTGTCCATCGACATCAACTCGGCGCGAGCCACCAAGGGTGGCGACATCGAAGAAACCGCGCTGCAGACCAATCTGGAAGCGGCCGAGGAAATCGCACGCCAGCTGCGCCTGCGCGACATCGGCGGCCTGATCGTGATCGACTTCATCGACATGACGCCGGCCAAGAACCAGCGCGCCGTCGAAGAAAAGATGCGCGAAGCCCTGGAAGCCGACCGCGCACGTATCCAGGTCGGCCGCATCTCGCGCTTCGGCTTGCTGGAAATGTCGCGCCAGCGTCTGCGTCCCTCTCTGGGCGAGACCAGCGGCATTGTCTGCCCGCGTTGCAACGGCCAGGGCATCATCCGCGACGTCGAATCGCTGTCACTGGCAATCCTGCGCCTGATCGAAGAAGAAGCCCTCAAGGATCGCACCGCCGAGGTTCGCGCCCGCGTGCCTTTCCAGGTCGCAGCATTCCTGCTCAATGAAAAGCGCAACGCGATCACCAAGATCGAACTGCGCACCCGCGCACGTATTTTCATCCTGCCGGACGACCATCTGGAGACGCCGCATTTCGAAGTGCAGCGCCTGCGTGACGACAGCCCCGAGATCGTTGCCGGTCAGGCCAGCTACGAGATGAGCCAGAGCGAAGCCGAAGAAGTCCAGCCGGTCAGCTCGACGCGCACCCTGGTTCGCCAGGAAGCCGCGGTCAAGACCGCACCGCAGCGCAGTGCACCCGCCAGTGCCGCTCAGGCACCTGCCGAAGCACCCATGGCCACGCCTGCACAAGAACCGAGCCTGTTCAAGGGTCTGATCAAATCGCTGGTCGGCCTGTTCGCAGGCAAGGCCGAGGAGCCACAGGCCGCTGCGCAAGTGGAGAAGAAGCCGGCATCCGCCCGTCCGCAGCGTAACGACGAGCGCCGTAGCGGTCGCCAGCAGAACCGCCGGCGCGACTCGCGTGGCGGACGTGATGACGAGCGCAAATCGCGTGAAGAACGCCAGCCGCGCGAAGAGCGCCAATCCCGCGAGGAACGCCAACCTCGTGAAGAGCGGCAAGAGCGTCAGCCGCGCCCACCTCGCGAGGAGCGCAAGCCCCGCGAGCAGGCAGAGGCCGGCGAAGCCCAGCCACGTCGCGAACGTGCCCCGCGTGAAGAGCGCAAGCCCCGTGAAGAGCGCAAGCGTGAGCTGCGCGCACCGATCGACGAGGCACCGGCAGTAGCGCAGGAAGAGCAGGCCGAGCGCCAGCCCCGCCCCCCGCGTGAAGAGCGCAAACCGCGTGCCGAACAGCCGGCCGCAGCTGCGGACGAGCTGTTGCAGCAGGCCGTCGAAGCGGGCGAAACCGAAGACGCTCAGGAAGCCAATGACGGCACCGAAGGCAATGAGAGCGAGCGCCCGCGTCGTCGCTCCCGTGGCCAGCGCCGTCGCAGCAACCGCCGTGAACGCCAGCGCGATGCCAACGGCAATGAGATCGAGGAAGTCGATGAGCGCAATGCCCCGGTGAAAACCGAAGAAATCGCCATCGCTGCAACTGCTGCCGCTCTGGCCGCCAACACCGCCGATACCGAGGCTGCGCCGCAGGCAACGCTGGCCGAAGACGCAGTGATCCAGACCAGCAGCGAAGGCATCGCGACGATCGTCGAGCACGCACCGGCCACCGAGGCCCCTGTTACCCAGGAAATGGACGAGCGCAAGGTTCTCGAGGAGCCGACCGCGCCCGAGGCCACGGTCGAGGCTCCGGTACAACCGGCTGAAGAAGCGCCGAAAGAGGTAGCGCAGCCCGCTCAGCAGGCAGCGACTCCGCAGCCTGCGCCCGAGCCGGTGGTCGAGAAGACCGAAGCGGCACCGGTTGCCACCCCGGCGTTGACGCCGAGTGGTCGCGCGCCCAACGATCCGCGTGAGGTCCGTCGCCGTCAGCGTGAAGCCGAGCGCCTGGCCAAGGAAGCGGCTGAAGCCGAAGCCAAGGCCGCTGCGGAACAACCGCTCGCTAGCCCGGAAATCGTCGCCAGTGAACCTGTCGTCGAAGCCCAGCCGGAACAGCCAGCCGCTGAGCAGATAGCCGACGTCCAGCCCGAGCAGACAGTAGAGCCGGTGCTTGCCGAGGAACAGCCTGCGGCTGAAGAAAAGCCGATCGAACCGACCACCGAGCAGGCACCAGCCGCCGATGCAAGCGAGCGTGATCCGCTGGCATCGCTGACCGACGAGACGCTTCAGCCTGCTACCGATGAATCGGAGCAGCCTGCTCAAGGAACCGAGCCAGACAGTCGTGAGAAGCCGCAAGGCTAAACGTCACTGCTGTGAAAAAGGGATGCTTCGGCATCCCTTTTTTATTCCTGTTGTCCATCCTGAAGAAGGTCTACACCTCGCTCGAGCACAGCGGAGCGGGCGAACGGAACAGCACATACAAAAACGCCCAATGCATCGCATCGGGCGTCAGGTACGGGGATGTCATTGGAACCTATGCAGGCTGCCGCCCAGGCCATCGAACGACCATCAGAGCACGTTCGGCTCGATCTCCAGGGAGACACCGAAGCGCTCGAGCAGGTCGGCCTGAATTCGTCGCGCCAGCTGCAGCAGCTGCTCGCCGGTGGCCTGTCCATAGTTCACCAGCACCAGCGCCTGCAGCCGATGCACACCGGCGTCGCCATCACGAAACCCCTTCCAGCCCGCCCTTTCGATCAGCCAGCCGGCCGCCAGCTTCACCAGGCCGTCACCCTGTGGATAGGCCACCAGATCGGGATACGCCTCGCGAAGTGCCTGCGCCGTCTCGGCTGACACCAGCGGATTCTTGAAGAAGCTCCCGGCATTGCCCAGCTCTCGTGGGTCCGGCAGCTTTTCACTGCGAATGGCGCAGACCGCACGACTCACATCCATTGCCGTAGGCTCGACGATCCCCTGCTCCGCCAGCCGCTGGCGGATCGGGCCGTACTCGAGATGCAAGGAGGCCTGGCGGCGCAGAGCGAAGCGCACCCGCAGGATCAGATAGCGCCCCGGCCGCTGCTTGAAAACGCTGTCGCGATAGGCGAATGCGCAGTCGGCCAGCACGAAGTTCCGAAGCGCCCCGGTTTCGATATCCAGTGCCGTGAGACCGGAGAATACATCCTTGATCTCGACCCCATAGGCGCCGATGTTCTGAATCGGTGAAGCACCCACGGTCCCGGGGATCAGGCTCAGGTTCTCCAGCCCGATCAGGCCCTGCTCCAGACTCCAGAGCACGAAGGGATGCCAGGGCTCCCCTGCCTCCACCTCGACGATCACCTGACCGGCCGACTCGTCGATGATCCGCTTGCCTCGACTGGCCATGTGCAGCACCAAGGCCGGCACATCGCGAGTCAGTAGCAGGTTGCTTCCGCCACCGAGCGGCAGAAGCGGCACCCCGAGCTGGCGCGCACGGGCAATCGCCTCATACACATCGACATCACTGTGCGCCTCGGCGAAATATTGGGCACGCTGGTCTACGGCGAAGGTGTTGAACGGCTTGAGGGAGCGGTTTGCTTCTATGGTGAGGCTCACAGTCGCCCCTTTATCTCGGCGAGCAGCGCATCACTGGCGTCTTCGATGAGATTCAGCACGTTGTCGAAGCCGTCTGCTTCGCCATAGTAAGGATCGGGCACTACATCGCAGCCAAGCCCGTAGCGACGCAGCAGCAGGTCGACTTCCGCCTTGGCGCCGTGCTTCGGGCGCAGAGCCTGCAGCCGTGCCAGATTGTCGTGATCCATTGCCAGGATGAGATCGAAACGCTGGAAGTCCGCAATGGAAACCTGCCGGGCGCGCAAGGCGTCGAGCGTGTAACCACGCCGTCTCGCCGCCTCGCATGCCCGCTGGTCTGGCGCCTTGCCGACATGCCAGTCGCCGGTTCCGGCCGAATCGATCTCGACTCGCGCGCCAAGGCCGGCCCGCTCGATCCGCTGGCGAAACACACCCTCGGCCGTGGGCGAACGGCAGATATTGCCCATGCAGACGAACAGCACCTTCATTTCAGCCACCCAGCAAACGGCGAACCCGATCCAGGTCCTCAGCCGTGTCGACCCCGGCGGGAGGAGCTTCGACGGCATCGGCGACATGGATGCGCCGCCCATGCCAGAGCGCACGCAGCTGCTCCAGACACTCCGTATCCTCCAGCCAGCACGGGCCCCAGGACACGAAGTCGGCCAGGAATTCAGCACGGTAAGCATAGATGCCGATGTGCCGCCGGTAAGGGACTCCGGGCGGGAGCTGGCTGCGGTCCACGGCAAAGCTGTCACGCGCCCAAGGCAGCGGCGCTCGACTGAAGGTTAGCGCCAGACCGTTGATATCGGAGAGCACCTTGACCACGTTGGGATTGAACAGCGCCTGCGCATCCGCCAAAGGTTCGGCCAGCGTAGCGATGGCCGCCTCCGGATGCCCTGCAAGGTTGGCGGCGACCTGGTCGATCACCGCTGGCGGAATCATCGGCTCGTCGCCCTGCACGTTGACCACGATGGCATCGCCAGGCAACCCGAGCTGCTCGGCCACCTCGGCCAAACGATCGGTGCCGGAGTTATGCTCGGCACGGGTCAGCACGACCTCTGCGCCAAATGCTGTGCAGGCATCGACGATGCGCTGATCATCGGTGGCAATCACTACACGCTGGGCCGCGCTCTTGCTCGCCTGCTCCCAGACGTGCTGAATCATCGGCTTGCCGGCGATGTCCTGCAACGGCTTGCCAGGCAGCCGGGTCGATGCGTAGCGGGCCGGAATCACGACAGTGTAGGTAGTGCTCATTTGTCCAGACGCTCGTCCACATCCAGGGTGCGAGCTTCGCTCTCGAGCATCACCGGGATGCCGTCCCGCACGGGAAAAGCCAAGCCATCGGCCTTGCAGATCAGTTCCGACTTGTCCTCGGCGAGCTTCAACGGCCCCTTGCATAGTGGGCAGGCCAGAATGTCGAGCAGTTTGGTATCCATGCGCAGTCCTTGGAAGCGATCGACCGCGGCGGCAGGTCGAACGGCTTAAGAGAGATCGGGCAGCAAACGCGCAAGCTGATCGTCGAACCAGGTAACGAACGCCGTGGAGGGCACGGCCTGCACCTGTAGATACGACCAACCCGGGGGTGCGAACGCCCGGCATTTCACCGCGTCCTTCTCGGTCATCACCAGCGGTAGCTCGGGGCTGAACTTCAGCTGCTCCGGACTGTAAGCGGCGTGGTCGGCGAAGGGGTGCGGAATCGGTCGCCAGTGTAGCGCCTCGAGCGTGGCGAAGAAACGCTGCGGGTTGCCGATACCGGCCACAGCATGCAACTGCTGGCCGGCCGCATAGTGATCCAGCGGCCACCGTCGGCCGGTACTCAGCTCGACCAGACCAACCGGCTGAAGGCTGAACGCATACCCTTCAACGGTATCGGCGGCAGCGCCGTTGAACAGTACGGCATCCACCTCGTTCAACCGCACAGGCGGCTCACGCAGGGGGCCGGCCGGTAGGCAGCGCCCGTTACCCAGCCCACGCGCGGCATCGATCAGCACCAGTTCGAGATCACGCGCCAGACGGTAGTGCTGCAGGCCGTCGTCGGAGAGGATCAGATCGAGCGGCTCCTGCTCGAGCAGAGCACGAACGGCGCGCGCGCGATCAGGATCGATCATCAACGGAACCCCCGTACGCTGAACGATCAGCAGAGGCTCATCGCCGCAGTGCTGTGCCGGGTGCTCGGCGCGAACCCGCCACGGCAGCGTCGGGGGCTCGGCAGCATAGCCACGGCTGACGACCCCGACACGCAGCCCGCGACGTTGACAGTGTTCGATCAACCAGAGGATCAGCGGCGTCTTGCCGGTTCCGCCGACGGTGATATTGCCTACGACGACAACCGGAACAGGAGCGCGATAGGCGGTGTTCGGATCTTCGAGGAAATGCCGGCGCCTGGCTCCGACCACGCGCCGGTACAGCAGCTCCAAGGGCGCCAACAGACGCAATGCCGGATGCCCCTGATACCAGGCACGTTGCAGGCGCTCGGCAAAGGACATCAGGGCGACGCCTGCGCCTCGACCGTGGTGATCCGCAGTTGGCCGAAGCCAAGCTTGCCAGCGGCATCCATCGCGGTGATGACAGCCTGATGCGGCGTCTTGCCGTCGGCGCTGATGATTATCGGCAACCGGTTGTCGCCGCCGGACTCCTTGCTCAGCGCAGCCATCAGCGAGTTCAGATCGCTCTTGAGCAGCGCCTTGCCATTGAGCGAATAATTGCCAGCCACATCGATCAGCACCTCCAGCTGGCGGACCTCAGCATCCTGCGGTGGTGTGCCGCTGGCCGCTTCCGGCAGATCGACCTTGAGCTGCGTTTCACGGGTAAAGGTGGTGGTGACCACGAAGAACAGCAGCAGGATGAACACCACATCGATCAGTGGTGCCAGCCCGATCTCCACGTTCTCCCGGGGTTTGCGACGGAATTTCACGCCTTGTCCTCACCCAGATCGACATCGCGGTCGCCCTGTACCACTTCCACCAGCTTGATCGCCTCCTGTTCCATGCCCACCACCAGTTCGTCGACGCGACGCTGCAGGAAACGATGGAAGAACAGCGCGGGGATACCGACCATCAAGCCCGCAGCGGTGGTGATCAGCGCCTTGGCGATACCTCCTGCGAGAAGCGGTGCGTTGGCCATGCCCGAGCCCATGAAGGCGCTGAAGATCTCGATCATGCCCAGCACGGTCCCCAGCAGACCGAGCAAGGGTGCAATGCCGGCGATGGTGCCCAGGGCGTTGAGATAGCGCTCCAGATCGTGAACGACGCGGGCGGCGGCCTCCTCGATGCACTCCTTCATGATCTCGCGACCACGCTTGGAATTGCTCAGGCCGGCGGCGAGGATCTCACCCAGCGGGGAGTCGGCGCGCAGCTCCTTGAGTTTTTGGTTGCTGAGCTTCTTCTCCTTGATCCACTTCCATACCTGGCCCAGCAGATGCGGAGGCGTGACACGGCTGGGACGCAGCGTCCAGAGTCGCTCGGCAACGATACCGGCGGCCGCGATGGAACACAGAATGATTGGCAGCATAATCCAGCCGCCTGCTTTGACCAGCTCCCACACGAGATGAATCCCCCTCGAAAAAGTGGCGCCACTCTAGCATAGGGTCGCCGGGTCGCCGACGGCCGCCGTTCTCATTTTTCCCGCCAGAATCGTCGCTGCGAGCGTTGCAGCTCTGGCGGCGAAAAACCGCCCAGATCGATCCGGATGGCGCCATGCAACGCGGTGTCGTAGGCCTTGATATCGAAAGCCTCGAGCCGCGCGGTCACGCTCGGGTGCGGGTGGCCGAACGGATTGTGCAGACTTCGCGAAATCAGCGCGGCTTGCGCGGCCACGCCACGCAGAAACGGCTCCGACGAGGAGCTGCGGCTGCCGTGATGGGGCAGCAGCAGCCAGTGCGATGACATCTGCTGCTCACTTACCAGCCAAGCCTGCTCGGCGGGCTGGTCGATGTCACCGGTGAGCAGGATTCGCTCGCCGTTGGCCTCGATCTGCAGCACGCAGGACTGCTGGTTGCTGTCCTGCGCCGCCTGCCATTGCCACAGACTGAAGCGCACATCGTTCCATTGCCAAGTGCTGTCGCTTTCGCAAGGTTCGGCGCCCAGATCCGGCGCGTGGCGAGACGGCTCGCCACTGACCACCCGCTCGACCCGGAGTAGCCGCTGGACCGCCTCCGCACCGCCCGAATGATCATTATCGGCATGGCTAAGCAACAGCAGGTCCAACCGGCTCGCGCCAAGGGTGCGGAGCGATGGGACCACCACCCGCTCGCCCGTGTCGAACTCGCCCTGCTTCGGCCCAGCATCGTAAAGCAGTGCATGCTCGCGGGTGCGCACCAGCACCGCCAGGCCCTGGCCCACATCCAGCACCCAGACCTGCGCTCGGCCCTCCGGGACCTCGACACGAGGCGGGAATGCCAGCGGCAACAGCAGCACAAAGCCCAGCGAACGCAGCGGAATACCGGCTGGCAGCAACAGCAACAGCACACCCAGCCCGATCATCGCCAGAGACCAGGGCGGCAGGCCCATGGCAATCCAGGCGGGCTGCCACGACGCAATCGCCGCCAGCACATCGAACAGCAGTGCCAGCGAAAAGCCCACCATCGACAGCAACGCTTCGCCAGCCACGCCCAGCGGCAGCAGCAGCGTACCAAGCAACGCAAAGGGCACGGTGAGACTCACCCAAGGCACGGCAAGCAGATTGGCCAGCGGCCCGCTCGCGCTTATCGGCAGCCCCAGGGCGAGCAACAGCGGAAGCAGGCCGAGGGTCGCCGCCCACTGCGCCCGGGTCAGGGCCTTCCACCAGCGCCATGAGCCGAGCCGCCCCGAGAACGCCAATACCAGAACCGCCACCGCTCCAAACGACAGCCAGAACCCGGGCTGCAATGTCACCAGGGGATCGGTCAGCAGGACGCCATCGAGCGCCAGCAGCAGCGGCAGCCAGACGCCCAGGTGGCGAAAGCGCAACCGCCAGACAAGCACCACCGTCACCATCAGGCAGGCACGACGCACCGGCACCTCGAAACCGGCCAGCCAGCCATAGGCCAGCGCGCCGCTTAACGCGAGCCCGCACGCCCAGGGCAACCATGGCAACCGCCGCGGCCACGCACCCAGGCGAGCCAGCAATACGACCAGACCATAGAGCAGCCCCGCCAACATGCCGATGTGCTGCCCGGAGATGACCATCAGGTGGACGGTGCCGGTGTCCTGCAGCACCTGCCAGTCGCCGCGACTCAAACCGGAATCGTCACCCACCACCAGTGCCGCGATGGCGCCCTGCCGATCGGATGCCGGAACGGCCATGAGCCGCGCCCGAAGCCGATCGCGCCATCCGTCCCTTGCCCTCGACGCCGTCAGGCGCTCACCCGCCTTGATCGTGCCGGTGGCGCCGATACGTCGCGCCAGCAGCCAGGCTTCGTAATCGAAGGAATGCGGGTTGACCATGCCATGTGGCCGTTTCAGTCGCGCCGCCAGCCGCCAGCGCTCGCCGGCTTGCAGCAACGGTCCGTCATACCAGGACAGCCGCACCTTCGATGGCAACCCGGCATGGCGCGATTGGATGTCGTCGAGCTCGAAGCGCACCACATTGCCGATACGGCTGGGCAACCCCACTACCCGCCCCTCGATCCAGAACGTGCGACCGTCCATGGACGCTGACAAGCGGTCGTCGATGGCGCTCTGGCTCTGGTAGCAGGCCCAGCTCAAGCCCAGCAGAAACAGGCCTGGCGCCACCCAGCGGACGCGCAGCAGCAGCAACAGTCCGACAGCAGCCAGCGCCGCACAGAACCACTGCGCGGGCAAGGCTGGAAGGAAGCGTGGCAGGACCAGGCCCGCGGCGAGCGCAAGCATCCATGTGCGCATTTTTTCAGACTCCAGAAATCCTTTCCGGACCGTTATCGAAGCGGGGCAATCTGTCGCAGGCGCAGATGTAATGTCACAAAACTACTGTCAGCGTCGCACCGCGATTCAAGGCATAATCGCCGGGCTGCTGCCTTCAGAGAACCTTCATGCCGCGTCGTTTTTTCAAACGCTACATGCCGCACCCCGATCGCATCAAGACTAACAAGTCTCTGCGTTTTCTCGGCGCGCTGATTCACGATCCCAATCTCTGGCATCTCAATCGACACTCAGTATCCCGCGCGATGGCGATCGGCGTGTTCTGGGCCATGATCCCGATGCCGATGCAGATGCTTGCAGCGGCCGTCTGCGCCCTGCCCTCCAGAGCCAATCTGCCGATTGCAGTGGGACTGGTCTGGCTGACCAACCCGCTGACAATGCCACCGGTCTTCTATTGCAACTACAAGATCGGCACCTGGCTGCTGGACACTCCGGCCTCCAGCATGCCGGCCGAACTGAGCCTGGCCTGGGTGCGCTACATGCTGCAGCACAACTGGCAACCGCTGTACCTGGGTTCCCTGGTCAGCGGGCTGGTACTGGCCGTGCTCGGTTATGTATTGACTCAGGCCTACTGGCGCTGGTGGGTCGGCCGCAGCTGGCGGCGGCGGCAGAACGGCCGTCGCTGACGGCCGAGCCAGTCATTCGTAGCGTAGGGCCTCGGCAGGCTGGGTCTGCGCGGCGCGCCAGGCCGGGTAGATCGTGGCGAGAAAACTCAGGGTAAGCGCCGCGACCGACACCAGCACCACGTCATCCAGACGCAGCTCCGAAGGCAGTGTGCTGATGAAATAGACGTCGGAGCTGAAGATGTGCTGGCCGGAGACCCTTTCCAGCCAGGCTACCAGCTCGCTGACGTTCAGCGCGCCGAGCACGCCGAGGATCACGCCGATCACGGTGCCGCTGAAGCCAATGATGCTGCCCTGGACCATGAAGATCGCCATGACCTGCCGCGGCGTCGCCCCCAGGGTCCGCAGGATGGCGATGTCGGCACGCTTGTCGGCGACCACCATGATCAGGGTGGCGATGATGTTGAACGCCGCCACCGCGACGATCAGCATCAACAACAGGCCGATCATGGTCTTTTCCATCTTCATCGCGCTGAACAGACTGCCCTGGGTGTAGGACCAGTCCTCCACGCGGTAGCCTTCGCCCAGCGTGGCCTGTACCTGTGCCGCCACCTCCGGCGCACGGTAGAGGTCGTCAAGCTTGAGTCGCACGCCCTGAACCTGTTGCGGCGTCCAGCGATGGATCTGCGCGGCGTCGGCGCGATGGATCATCCCCAGGCTGCCGTCCAGATCGGCGCCCACCTTGAACACCCCGACCACATTCAGCCGCTGCATGCGCGGCGTGACGCCACCGGGGGACGAACTGACCTCTGGGACGATCAACGTCAGCTTGTCGCCCAGCTTCAGCCCGAATCGCCGCGCGGTCATCAGGCCGACAATCACGCCAAACTCCCCAGGTTTGAGTGCATCCAGGCTACCGCCGACCAGACGCTCGCCGACGATGGAAACCTGCGCCTCGGCCTGTGGATCGATGCCGCTAATCTGGATCGGTTGCATGCTGCCCTTGAACGACAGCATGCCTTCGAGCTGTGTCACCGGCGCCATGCCGACGATCTGCGGATGTGCCGACAGACGCGCGGCAACCGCCTGCCAGTCATCCAGCGGCTGCTCGCCGATGACCGTCGCATGCGGCACCATGCCGAGAATCCGCGCGCTCATTTCGCGCTGGAAGCCGTTCATCACCGAAAGGACCATGATCATCGCCAGCACACCCAGCGCCAGGCCGATCAGCGAGGTCAGGGAAATGAACGAGATGAAATGGTTGCGCCGCTTGGCACGGGTGTAGCGGCTGCCGATAAAAACGCTGACGGGCCTGAACATCATTCGACCACCAGGCGCCCATCTTCCAGCCGCAGCACCTGATCCATCTGTGCGGCGAGCTGACGGTCGTGAGTGACCACCAGGAAGGCGGTATGCAGCGAGGTGCTGAGTTCGAGCATCAGGTCCTGAATGCCCTGCGCGGTGTGATGATCGAGGTTGCCGGTTGGCTCATCGAGCAATACCAGTGCCGGCTCGTTGACCAATGCCCGAGCGATGGCAACGCGCTGTCGCTCACCACCGGACAGCTCTGCAGGCTTGTGCTCCAGGCGATGGCCGAGGCCGACCCGCTGCAGCAGAGCCGACGCTCGCTGCCGCGCTTCCGGGATCGACGTGCGCCCGATCAGCAGCGGCATGCAAACGTTCTCCAGCGCGGTGAACTCGGCAAGCAGGTGATGGAACTGATAGACGAAGCCCAGAGCCCGGTTGCGCAGCAGCCCGCGGTCTTTCTCGTTGAGCGCCGACAACTCCTCACCGGCCAGCCACACGCTGCCTTCGCTCGGCGTATCGAGCCCACCGAGCAGGTTCAGCAGCGTGCTCTTGCCCGAGCCAGAGCTGCCGACGATGGCCACGCGCTGACCGGGGAACAGTTCCAGCTGGAGCCCGGACAGGACCTCCACCGATTCGGGGCCCTGCTCGTAGCGCTTGCCCAGGTTGCGGCAACTCAGCACCGCCTGCTTTTGCTCGTTCATTACCCGCTCACTCATAACGTAGCGCCTCTGCCGGCTGGGTGCGTGCAGCACGCCAGGCCGGATACAGGGTCGCGAGGAAACTCAGGATCAACGCGGCGACGCAGACCTGGATCACATCGGCTGCCATCAGCTGGGACGGCAGGTAGTCGATGAAATACACGTCGGCACTCAGGAACTTGTGCCCGATCAGCCGCTCCAGCGCGGCGATCCAGCTGCTGACATTGACGGCGGCGAACATGCCGAGCAATGCGCCGACCAGGGTGCCGACCACGCCGATCACGGTGCCCTGGACCATGAAAATCGCCATGATCTGCTTCGGCGTAGCGCCCAGCGTGCGCAGGATGGCGATGTCGCCGCGCTTGTCGGTCACCACCATCACCAGCGTGGAGATAATGTTGAAGGCCGCGACCGCGACGATCAGCAGCAACAGCAGCCCGATCATGGCCTTCTCCATGCGGATCGCCTGATAAAGGTTGCCGTGGGTGCGGGTCCAGTCGCGGGAATAGAAGTCGTCGCCCAGCTGACCGGCCAGCTCCCAGGCGATACGCGGCGCCTGGAACAGGTCGGCGAAGCGCAGGCGCAGCCCCTGCACCTGATCCGGCTGCCAGCGTTGCAAGCGCGCCATGTCGGCAATGTTGGCCAGCGCGACGTAACCGTCGATCTCGCCAGCACCGACATGAAAGATTCCGGTCACAGTGAAACGCTTCATGCGCGGGAACATCCCCGCTGGAGTCACGGTGACCTCGGGCGCCACGAAGGTAATCTTGTCGCCGACGCCGACACCGAGTTTGGCAGCTGCCTTGTCACCGATGACGATGCCGAACTCGCCGGCCTTGAGATCATCCAGCGAGCCCTCGCGGAAGAACTGATCGATGATCGAAACCTGGCGCTCCGCCTGAGGCTCCACCGCATTGATCAGGATCTTGGTCACCTGGCCCTGATAGGTCAGCAGCCCCTGGCTCTGGATGAACGGCGCAGAGGCCAACACCTGCGCGTGCTGCTCGACGCGCGAGCCCAGCGCCTGCCAATCGTTGATCGGCGTCGGGCTTTCGATGGTCGCGTGGGGCACCATGCCCAGCACGCGGGTGCGCATTTCATGATCGAAGCCATTCATCACCGACAGCACGACGATCATCACCAGCACGCCAAGCGCGAGCCCAATCATGGAAGTCAGGGAGATGAAGGAGACGAAGAGACTGCGACGTCTGGCGCGTGTGTAGCGCGCCCCGATGTACACGGACAGCGGTCTGAACATAGATCGACGGGTTCGCTGGCGGGGGAAAACAACATGCAGCTGACGCCACCGCGGGGCCTGATACACTCTGGCCATCAACGCTACCCGGGTATCGCCATGCCGACACAAGACACTGAAGAACGCCGCGAATACTACCGTATCGAGGATCGCGTGGCACTGGAAATCATCCCGGCGAGCCAGGACCGCCCCGCTGCCAGCGAGCCCCTGCCCGCGCTGTTCAACCTGCTTGGCGAGCTTCATCAGCTGGACTTCGAAGCGCAGCATTTGTTACGCCAGATTGCCGAGAGCAACCGCACGCTGGCCAACTATCTCAAGGTGCAGAACAAGCGAATCGAACTGCTGGGACAGGCATTGGCGCAGGATCTGCTGAAGGATCAGAGCGCGCCGCAGCCGGTTGTGCTTTCCGAAGGCGGCATCAGCTTTGCCAGCGAACAGCCGTTGACCGAAGGCGAGCTCGTCACGCTGAAGCTGGTCCTGCTGCCGCAAGGGCTTGGCCTGTTGTTACCGGCGCGGGTCATCTACTGCACCGCAATGGAGGACGGACGCTACGACATCGGCACCGAGTTCGAAGCGTTGACTGATGCACAGCGACAACTGCTTGCACGGCATATCCTGCAGAAGCAGGCGTTGGAAAGGCGCCTGGCCCTGGAAAACCTGCAAGGAGAATGACCGATGCGCCGCCTGGCGACCCTGCTTTTCACGCTGACATTCAGCCCGTCACTGTTCGCCGACGAGATTCGCATACCCGTCGGTCAGCAAGGCCAGGCCGAGATGGCGCTGCCCGCCCATGGCGACACCAAGATTAAGGTCCTGGACCGTTTCGGGCTCGCCGATGAAGAGCATCCCGCCGTTGGCCAGCCGCCGATCACCCGCTGGGATTATCGAGAATTCTCCGTATATTTCGAACGCGACCGAGTCATCAACAGCGTCCGCCACCACCAGCGCGCCCAACCACCCGTGAAGGAAGATCAGCAACCGTGACACTTATCTACGGCCACCGCGGCGCCAAAGGCGAGGCTCCGGAGAACACCCTGGCAAGCTTCGAGCAATGCCTGCAGCATGGCGTACGCCGCTGCGAGCTGGACCTGCACCTTTCCCGCGATGGCGAGTTGATGGTCATCCATGATCCGACGCTCAAGCGCACCACCGGTCGTCGAGGCAAGGTTGCCCAGCATGATGCAGAAGAGCTGGTGAAGTACGACGCCCGCCAGGGTGGCCCGGGCTGGAAGACACCCTGCCCCATCCCGCGCCTCAGTGAACTGTTCGAGAAGTGCGACTTCGAGCACTGGCAACTGGAAGTCAAGAGTGCTTCGCGCGATCGTGCAGCGCGCACGGTGCTGGCAATCAAGGCGATGGCCGAGCGTTATCAGGTCAAGGAACGAATCACCGTCACCTCCAGCTCACGGGAGGTTCTGCGGGCTCTGAATCGGCTGGCGCCGGAAATCTCGCGTGGCCTGGTAGCCGAATACAACTGGCTCGACCCGCTCAAGGTGGCCCGTCAATACGGTTGCGATCTGCTGGCGTTGAAGTGGACGCTGTGCACCCCGGAGCGCCTGGAGAAGGCAAAAAAACAGGGGCTGCATGTTTCGGTGTGGACCGTGAACGAGCCGGCACTGATGCGGCGCCTGGCGGACTTCGGCGTGGACAGCCTGATCACCGATTATCCGGGCATCGCCGTCAGCACACTGGCTCAGGGCTGACCTACAGGCCTTGCACCCATGCGGCGATTCGACAGCGCTGGCGCTGCCGAACCGTCTCACCTGATCAGAAGCTCTCCCGGTTCGGCCAGTGCCAATCCCGGGAGTCCCAACCCTCTCCAGCCGGCTCAGGCCGCCGGCCGGAGCTGCTCAAAAAAGCCGGTTGAGCCCGTCGAACGCGGCCACCCGATAGGCTTCCGCCATGGTCGGGTAGTTGAAGGTGGTGTTGACGAAGTACTTGATGCTGTTCGCCGGCCCCTTCTGGTTCATGATCGCCTGGCCAATGTGGACGATCTCGGAGGCCTGATAACCGAAGCAGTGCACACCGAGCACCTCCAGGGTTTCGCGATGGAACAGGATCTTCAGCATGCCCACCGGCTCGAAGGAGATCTGCGCCCGCGCCATGCTCTTGAAGAACGCCTTGCCCACTTCATAGGGAATCTTCGCCTGGGTCAGTTCGCGCTCGTTCTTGCCGATCGAGCTGATCTCCGGAATGGTGTAGATGCCCGTCGGCACGTCATCGACGAAACGCCAGGAGTCATTCTCGACGATGCTGCCCGCAGCTGAGCGACCCTGGTCGTAGGCGGCGCTTGCCAGCGATGGCCAGCCGATCACGTCACCGGCCGCATAGATGTTGCCGATCTCGGTGCGGTAGTGCTCGTCGACCTGCACCTGGCCGCGGCTGTTGGCCTTCAGACCGATGTTCTCCAGGCCGAGCTTGTCGGTATTGCCGGTACGCCCGTTGCTCCAGAGGAAGGCGTCGGCCTTGATCTTCTTGCCAGACTTGAGGTGCAGGATCACGCCGTTCTCCAGCCCCTCGACCCGCTCGTACTCTTCGTTGTGGCGAATCAGCACGTTGTTGTTACGCAAGTGGTAGCTCAGCGCATCGGAAATCTCGTCGTCGAGGAAGCTGAGCAGCTGCTCGCGGTTGTCGATCAGATCGACCAGTACACCCAGGCCGCTGAAGATCGACGCGTACTCGCAACCGATGACACCGGCACCGTAGATGATCATCCGACGCGGTGTGTGGCTCAGGGTCAGGATGGTATCGCTGTCGTAAATGCGCGGGTGGTTGAAGTCGATATCGGCCGGCCGATAAGGACGGGAGCCGGTGGCGATAACGAACTGGCTGGCAACCAGCTTTTCCACCATGCCGTTAAGGCAGACCACTTCAACGCTCTGCTCGTCGGAGAAGCTGGCGGTACCGAAAAAGGTGTCGATGCGGTTGCGGGCGTAATAGCTGGTACGGGAGGTGACCTGCTTGCTGATGACCTTCTCGGCGCTTTTCAGCACGTCGGGAAAGGAGAACCAGCGCGGCTCACCGATCTGGCGGAACAGCGGATTGGTGTTGTACTGCATGATCTGCCGCACCGAATGGCGCAGCGCCTTGGACGGGATGGTCCCCAGATGCGTGCAGTTACCTCCCACGAGCGGACGATTGTCAACCACGGCGACCTTGCGCCCCGCCTTCACGGCGTTGATGGCCGCGCCCTCCCCGGCGGGACCGGAACCCAGTACAACCAAATCGTAGTTATAGACCGCCATATACACTCCTGAAAACGCAGCGGAAGACGCCGCCGCTGTCAACGAATTCGCCGATGTCCAAGGACGCAAACCAGCATTGCCCGCACGCCTTCTCAGCGGGACCGCCCAGGCATCTCCGCTCACGGCTGCCTGGGCGCACGAAGGGTTACATCAACGCCTGGTCGCGTCGTAGGCGAGATCGGTATTGCCCGCGTTCTTCGCCTCGTTCACTTCTTCGCATTTCTCGCGGCTACCGCCACAGATGGAGCATTCCTTCTCGATGCCCAGATTGGCGATGCCCCCACAGGAACCCGCGATGGGCTTGCGCCCCATGATCACACCAATGGCCATGCCGAGTACCACAAGCAGCATCACCAGAAAAACCAGTAACCAAGTCATTGCTCTACTCCCGCACCAAACAGCTCGTCGAAAGCCTTGGTGCTCGTTGTTGCGAAGCCTTGTCCCTCGCGCACGACGAAGAACGCAGCAATCGCATTACGCTCAGCCAGTGCCAGCCCCCGCTCGGGGCCCAGCACCATCAACGCGGTAGACAACCCGTCAGCGCGCAAAGTCGATTTATCGATGACCGTCACCGCCGCCAGATGATGCTCGATCGGTCTGCCGCTTTTCGGGTCCAGGGTATGTGAATAACGCCGACCGTCCTGCTCGAAGTAGTTTCGATAGTCGCCGGAGGTGGATACGCCCAGACCATCGAGTTCGACGATCTTTTGCGCAACCCGCTGGTCATCCCTGGGCGCTTCAATGGCTATGCGCCACGGTGCACCATCAGGCTTGCGGCCCTCAGCCTTGAGCTCCCCGGTGATTTCCACCAGGTAACTCTGAACGCCCAGCGCCTTCAAACGATCGACAACGCGATCCACCGCATAGCCAGCAGCGATGCTGTTAAAGTCCAGCTGTACCGCCACCGCCTTGCACAACTGATCGCCATCGATGCGCAGATGCCGATGACCGGTCAACGCCCGTGCGGTCTCAATATCTTCCGCCGACGGAACCTGGGTGGCGCGACCTTGCGGACCAAAGCCCCACAGGTTGAGCAGAGGCTCGAGTGTAAGATCGAATGCGCCATCGCTGTCGGCCGATAGCTGATCGCCCGCTGCGACTAATTCGCGCACCATATCCGGCATCGGCTCACAGCTATCGCCCGGCAGGGCATTGAAGCGCTCGACGTCGGAATCGCTGCGATAGGTGGACAGCTGCTTGTCGAGGTCGGCGAGGATGGCCTCGACCTCACCCTGCAGCACGTCCTTGGCCGGAACATCGCTGCTGCGCACGTACTTGACCGTATAGGTACTGCCCATGGTCGGCCCGGTGAAGGCTTCAACCTTGTCCTGAAACAGACAGCCCGTCAGGGCTGTCGCGAAAGCGACAGCGATGACGGGCTGGAGAGACGCGACAGCAGTGGACCAGAGTGAAGCTCGGATCATGCTAGCCGCCGAAGTCGTCGAGCAGAATGTTCTCCGGCTCCACACCCAGGTCGGTGAGCATCTTGATGACCGAGGCATTCATCATGGGCGGGCCGCACATGTAGAACTCGCAGTCCTCCGGAGCCGGGTGGTCCTTCAGATAGTTCTCATACAGCACGTTGTGGATGAAGCCGGTCGGACCATCCCAGTTATCTTCAGGCAGCGGGTCGGACAGGGCGAGATGCCATTCGAAGTTGGGATTCTCGGCCTGAAGCTGGTCGTACTCCTCGACGTAGAACGCTTCGCGCATGGAGCGCGCACCGTACCAAAAGCTCATCTTGCGCTTGGACTTCAGACGCTTGAGCTGGTCGAAAATGTGCGAGCGCATCGGTGCCATACCCGCACCACCGCCGATGAAAACCATCTCCGCGTCGGTGTCCTTGGCGAAGAATTCACCGAACGGACCATAGACGGTGATCTTGTCGCCCGGCTTGAGGCTGAACACATAGGACGACATCTTGCCCGGCGGAATATCGTCACGACCCGGCGGCGGCGAAGCGATACGGATGTTGAACTTCACCAGGCCACGCTCTTCCGGATAGTTGGCCATGGAGTACGCACGAATCACGGTCTCGTCGCACTTCGACACGTATTTCCACTGATCGAACTTGTCCCAGTCGCCGCGGTACTCTTCCTGAATGTCGAAATCGCGGTAACGCACTTCGTGGGGCGGGCACTCGAGCTGCACATAACCACCCGCACGGAAGTCGACGTTCTCGCCTTCCGGCAGCTTGAGCGTCAGCTCCTTGATGAAGGTCGCAACGTTCGGGTTCGACTCGACGGTGCACTCCCACTTCTTCACGCCGAAGACTTCCTCCGGCACTTCGATCTTCATGTCTGCCTTGACCGGAGTCTGGCAGGACAGGCGCCAACCCTCGCCCGCCTCGCGGCGGGTGAAGTGCGACTCCTCGGTCGGCAGCATCTCGCCGCCACCGCTCTCGACGATGCACTTGCACTGCGCACAGGTGCCGCCGCCGCCACAGGCAGAAGAAAGGAAGATGTTGTTGGCCGCCAACGTCTGCAACAGCTTGCCGCCGGCCGGCACGGTGATGGTTCGCTCACCGTTGATCTCGATGGACACGTCGCCGCTGGATACCAGCTTGGCGCGCGCAGCCAGGATGATCACCACCAGCGCAAGCACGATGGCGGTGAACATACCGATGGCGAGGAAAATTTCGTAACTCATCAGTTCGTTCCGTCCTTACAGCTGTACGCCAGAGAAAGACATGAAGCCCAGCGACATCAGTCCGATGGTGATGAAGGTGATACCCAACCCCTGCAACCCATCCGGAACATCGCTGTACTTGAGCTTCTCGCGAATACCCGCCAGCAGCGCGATGGCCAGTGCCCAGGACAGGCCGGAGCCCATGCCGTACACCACACTCTCGCCCAGGTTGTAGTCGCGCTCGACCATGAACAGCGTGCCACCCATGATGGCGCAGTTCACGGTGATCAGCGGCAAGAACACACCCAGCGCGTTGTACAGGCTGGGCACGTACTTATCGAGCGTCATCTCTAGGATTTGCACGATCGCCGCGATCACACCGATATAGCTCAGCAGACCGAGGAAGCTGAGGTCGACTTCAGGCAGCCCTGCCCAGGACAGCGCGCCGGCCTTGAGCAGGTAGGTGTAGATCAGGTTGTTGGCCGGCACGGTGATTGCCTGCACCACGATAACCGCGATGCCCAGGCCGATCGCGGTTTCCACTTTCTTGGAGATCGCGATGAAGGTACACATGCCGAGGAAGAACGCCAGGGCCATGTTCTCGATGAACACGGCGCGGACGAACAGGCTGATGTAATGCTCCATTAGTAAGCCTCCTTGCTAGAGACTTGCGGCGCCATCTTGAAGGCAGGCTTCTCGACCTGCTCCTTCTTCCACGCACGAATGCCCCAGATGAACAGACCGATGAGGAAGAACGCCGAGGGCGGCAATAGCATCATGCCATTAGGCTGATACCAACCGCCGTCGTTGACCACCGGCAGAATGGTGTAACCCATCAATTTGCCAGCACCAGTCAGCTCACGAATGAAACCGAGCGCGATCAGCATGGCGCTGTAGCCCAGGCCGTTGCCGATTCCGTCGAAGAACGACAGCAGCGGCGGGTTCTGCATGGCAAAGGCTTCGGCACGACCCATCACGATGCAGTTGGTGATGATCAGACCGACGAACACCGACAGCTGCTTGGACAGCGAGAAGGCGTAGGCCTTGAGCACCTGATCAACCAGAATCACCAGCGACGCAATGATCACCATCTGCACGATCATGCGGATCGAGTTGGGGATCTGGCTACGGATCATCGAAATGAACAAGTTGGAGAACGCCACCACCAACGTCAGCGCGACAGACATCACCAGCGCCGTGTTCAGGTTGGAGGTGACCGCCAGTGCCGAGCAGATTCCGAGAATCTGCAGGCCGATTGGGTTGTTGTTGAAGATCGGATTGAGCAGAACTTCTTTGACAGTGGGTTGCGACATGATCAAGCCTCCCCAGCGCGCAGATTAGCGATAAATGGACCGAAGCCGTTCTCGCCCAGCCAGAAGTGCAACAGCGCGTTGACACCATTGCTGGTCAGGGTCGCACCGGCCAGGGCATCGACCTGATGGTCGGCTTTCGGGCTCTGCGGGTCGACACCGCCCTTGACGATCTGTACGGCCAGGTCGCCGTTGTCGTCGTACAGTTCCTTGCCAGGCCACATGCCACGCCACTTCGGATTGTCGACCTCGCCACCGAGGCCCGGAGTTTCGCCGTGCTGATAGAAGCCGAAGCCGGCAACGGTATTCAGATCCCCCTTGACAGCCATGAAGCCATAGAGGGTGGACCACAGACCGTAACCGCGAACCGGCAGAATCAGCGTATCGATCTCGCCTTCGCCCTGAGCTTCGACGATATAGACGGTGCTGTAACGCTCACGACGCTTGATCGAAGCGATGTCCTGTTCGCTCGGCAGCGCTTTGGACAGTGCAGGATCTTTGGCCGCTGCGAGCGGATCGAAGGTCTTGGCGTCGAATTCGTCGCTGAACTTGCCGGTTTCCAGATTGACCAGACGAGCAACGATGCGCTCGTTGAACAGCTGCTTGACCTGATTACCGGACATCCCCGGCTCGCCGAGGCCGGCGATCGCCAGGATGCTGCGCTGTTTGTCCAGCAGTCGGTTTTCCTGCTGGGTCGGACGCAGTGCCACGGCGGCACCTGCGACGAAGATGGAGCACACCAGGCAGACCAACAGGGCTACCGTCAGCGTGCGAACGGTGGATTCTTTCTGACTAGACATTACGTGCCAGCCTCCGCTTGATATTGGCCTGAATGACGAAATGGTCAATCAGCGGCGCACACAGGTTGGCGAACAGGATCGCCAGCATCATGCCTTCGGGGAAGGCGGGGTTGACCACGCGGATCAGCACGACCATCACGCCGATCAGAGCACCGAACACCCACTTGCCGGTGTTGGTCATGGAAGCCGACACCGGGTCGGTCGCCATAAAGATCATGCCGAAGGCGAAACCGCCGACGACCATATGCCAGTACCAGGGCATGCCGAACAACGGGTTGGTGTCCGAGCCGATCAGGTTGAACAGCGTGCTCAGACCGATCATGCCCAGCATGACACCGGAGACGATGCGCCAGGAGGCGATCTTGCTGCCGATCAGGACGACGCCACCGATGAAGATCGCCAGGGTGCTGGTTTCACCGATCGAGCCATGAATGGTGCCGACGAAGGCGTCCATCCAGGTGATGCCGCTCTGGACAACGTTCTCGATACCACCGGCGAAGCCCAGGCTCAGCGCGGTTGCACCGGCATAACCATCGACCGCAGTCCATACAGCATCACCGGACATCTGCGCCGGGTAAGCGAAGAACAGGAACGCGCGCGCGGTCAGCGCCGGGTTCAGGAAGTTCTTGCCGGTACCGCCGAAGATCTCCTTGCCGATCACCACGCCGAAGCTGATGCCTAGCGCGACCTGCCACAGCGGAATGGTCGGCGGCAGAATCAGGGCGAACAGCACGGAGGTGACGAAGAAGCCTTCGTTTACCTCATGCTTGCGGATCGAGGCGAACAGCACTTCCCAGAAACCACCGACGATGAAGGTCACCGCGTAGATGGGCAGGAAGTAGGCCGCGCCCTGGATGAAGTTGTCCCACAGGCTGTTGGGATCGAAGCCGGCCAGTGCACCGATCAGTGCGAAGCGCCAGCCTTCCTGGGCAGCCAGCAGATCGGGGCTCTGCGCGTAGATCAGGTTGGCCTGATAGCCGGTGTTCCACATACCGAAGAACATCGCCGGGAAGGTGCACAACCAGACAGTGATCATCATGCGCTTGAGGTCGATGCCGTCGCGCACATGAGCGGTAGTCTTGGTGACGCTACCGGGACGATAGAGGAAGGTGTCGGCAGCTTCGTACAGTGCGTACCACTTTTCGTACTTGCCGCCTTTTTCGAAGTGATGCTCGATCTTGTCGAGGAACGCGCGAATGCCCATGCCTTAACCCTCCTTCTCGATGCGGGTCAGATTGTCCCGCAGGATCGGGCCGTATTCGTACTTGCCGGCACAGACGTAGGTGCACAGCGCCAGATCTTCTTCATCCAGCTCCAGGCAGCCGAGCTTCTGCGCCACCTCGGTGTCGCCCACGATCAGGGCGCGCAGCAGCTGGGTCGGCAGCACGTCCAGAGGCATGACCTCCTCGTAGTTGCCCACCGGCACCATGGCGCGCGGACTGCCGTTGGTGGATGTGGAGAAGGCGAACTTCTTGCCACCCATCAGCTTGGAGATATAGATGTTGAGGATCGAGTGCTTCTCCACACCGGCACGCAGGTAGTGCAGCATCTCGCGCTCTTTACCTTCGCGCAGGCACGACACCTGTTGGTGATAGCGACCAAGGTAGGCGAACGCGCCGTGAGCGGTACGACCGCCGAGCACCGAGCCTGATACGACGCGGTTGGCGCCGGGCTGCAGCTCACCGGCGGTCAGCTCGTCGAGATTGGCGCCGAGACGGGCACGAACCAGGCGTGGCTGCTCGACCACCGGGCCGGCCAGGGAAACGACGCGCTCGACCGACAGACGGCCACTGGTGAACAGCTTGCCGACCGCGATCACGTCCTGATAACCGATGCTCCAGACGCTCTTGCTGGCGCTGACCGGATCGAGGAAGTGAATGTGCGTGCCAGCCAGCCCGGCAGGATGCGGACCGTTGAAACTTTCGACCTGGACCTTGGCCAGGGACTCGCCAGGCAACGAGGCATTCGGCGCCTTGCACAGGAACACTTTGGCCAGGTTGCCGAGTACCTTCAGGCCTGCCTCGAAGGCTTCCGCCTGTTCGGCGATGATCACCGCAGGATCAGCGGCCAACGGATGCGTATCGATGGCGGTGACGAAAATCGAGGCAGGCGTGGCATCGATCGCCGGGACCTTGCTGAACGGACGCGTGCGCAGCGCGGTCCACAGACCGGACTGCTGCAGATTTTCACGCACCTGCTCGCTGCTCAGACCATCCAGCTGGGCTGGAGAATAGCTCGCGAAGGTGACTTCCTCATCGCCATCGAGGTCGATGACCACCGATTGCAGCACACGCTTCTCGCCGCGATGCACCGCACTGACAACGCCGGCACCGGGCGCGGTGTAGTTTACGCCCGGCGACTTCTTGTCGGAAAAAAGGAGCTGCCCCAGCTTGACCCGATCACCGACCTGAACGGCCATGGTCGGCTTCATCGTCGGATAGTCGAAGCCAATGACCGCGACGCTGCGCACGGGCCTGCCGGCCTCGATACGCTGCGCCGGGGCACCGGCTATGGGCAGATCGAGCCCTCGTTTTATATTGATCATCGGTTTGCCTAACCACTGATTTTAGAAAGCTTTTTTTGCAGATCCAGCGGCATGGCGCAAAGTAGGATTGCGCCGCGCGCGCCAATAGGTTATTGGCGCGACACCATGTCGCGGACCCAGGTAAAAAATCCGCCCGATTATAGAGGTCGCGCACCTTGACTGACCACCCAAGCATTGCGGATTTTTGACTCGAAACAAGAGAAGCAAAAATACCGAAGCACGGTGGCGGGTCGGGCGGGCGACGGCTCAGGCTAGCCCGTTCGCAACACGAGACCAGCCGTCCAGAAAACGAAAAACGGGAGCCGAGGCTCCCGTTATTTGTCACTTCCGCAGCGCTTAACGCGGGAAGGCTGGCGGGTTGACCCCGGCCATGTCCTCCATCACGCGCACGACCTGGCAGCTGTAACCGAACTCGTTGTCGTACCAGACGTACAGCACGACGCGGTTGTCGTTGCAGATGGTCGCCTCGGCGTCCACTACGCCGGCATGACGCGAACCGACGAAATCAGTGGATACAACTTCCTGCGAGTTGACGAAGTCGATCTGCTTCTGCAGGTCAGAGTGCATGGCCATCTGGCGCAGGTACTCGTTGATCTCGTCACGGCTGGTGGCTTTCTCGAGGTTCAGGTTGAGGATGGCCATGGACACGTTCGGCGTGGGCACGCGGATGGCGTTGCCGGTCAGCTTGCCCTTGAGCACCGGCAGCGCCTTGGCGGCTGCAGTGGCGGCACCGGTCTCGGTGATGACCATGTTCAGCGCGGCGCTGCGACCACGACGACTGCCCTTGTGGAAGTTGTCGATCAGGTTCTGGTCGTTGGTGTAGGAATGCACGGTCTCGACGTGACCGTTGACGATACCGTACTGATCGTTCACTGCCTTGAGCACCGGCACGATGGCGTTGGTGGTGCAGGACGCGGCAGAGATGATCTTGTCATCGGCGGTGATGTCGCCATGGTTGATGCCATGCACGATGTTCTTCAGCTCACCCTTGCCTGGCGCGGTCAATACGACGCGAGCGACACCCGGGCACTTGAGGTGCTGACCCAGACCTTCGGCGTCGCGCCACTTGCCGGTGTTGTCCACCAGCAGTGCATTCTCGATGCCGTACTGGGTGTAGTCGACCGAGGCCGGATCGTTGGAGTAGATCACCTGGATCAGATTGCCGTTGGCAGTGATGGTGTTGTTCTCTTCATCGATGGTGATGGTGCCATCGAAAGGACCATGCACCGAGTCGCGACGCAGCAGGCTGGCGCGCTTGACCAGATCGTTGTCGGCGCCCTTGCGCACGACGATGGCGCGCAGGCGCAGGCCGTCGCCACCACCGGTCTTCTCGATCAGGATGCGCGCCAGCAGCCGGCCGATGCGGCCGAAGCCGTACAACACGACGTCAGTGCCCTTGTGCCCGGTCGCCGCGTGACGCTTGTCGGCGACCTCGGCCAGCTCTTCGCGCACGAACTGCTCGAGGCTGCGGCCGTTGCCGGCTTCCTTGTACTTGGCGACCAGCTTGCCGAGATCGACCGAGGCGGCGCCGAGGTTCATCTCGCTCATGGTCTTGAGGATCTGGAAGGTGTCATGCACCGACAGCTCGGTTTCGTCGGCGATGCGGTGACGGGCGAAACGGTGCGCCTTGAGGATGGCGATCACCGAACGGTTGATCAGGCCACGACCGTAGATCGAAGTCACCACGTTGTTGTTGCGATACAGCTGACCAATCAGCGGAATCATCGCTTCGGCGAGGGCTTCGCGGTCAATCCATTCACCAAGACACTGGTCGGGCTTCTGAGTCACGGGCAGTTCCTTCCAACATGTAGGGGCTGAGAAAAGGGGCTACATTATGACGGCGCACCCTAGCGCCGGCAATCTGCAGCGGACGAAACACTGACAGCCGAGCACCTCGATAGTTACAATCCCGGCGGCCTATTTTTTGATCGGAGCCACGCCCACTCGTGTCCGTCTTGCGCCTTCCCCCTCTGCCTGCCGCCAGCGGCAAGCAACACTGGGGCAATCTTCCAGGAGCCGCGCTGAGCCTGGCGATTGCCGAAGCAGCCAACAACGCCGAACGCTTCACGCTCCTCCTCACCGCCGATAGCCAGAGCGCCGAGCGCCTGCAGGAAGAGCTCGCCTTCTTCGCCCCGGAGCTGCCGGTTCTGCATTTTCCAGATTGGGAAACGCTGCCCTACGACCTGTTTTCGCCGCACCAGGACATCGTTTCCCAGCGCATCGCCACGCTCTACCAGCTGCCAGAGCTGAGCCATGGCGTACTGGTAGTGCCGATCACCACAGCCCTACACAGGCTGGCGCCGAAGCGCTTTCTGCTCGGTTCGAGCCTGGTACTGGATGTGGGGCAGAAGCTGGATGTCGAGCAGATGCGCCTGCGTCTGGAAGCGGCCGGCTATCGCTGCGTGGACACGGTCTACGAACATGGCGAGTTTGCCGTTCGCGGCGCGTTGATCGATCTGTTCCCCATGGGCAGCGCCCTGCCCTACCGCATCGACCTGTTCGATGACGAGATCGAAACCCTGCGCACCTTCGATCCGGAGAATCAGCGTTCCATCGACAAGGTGGAGTCGATCCGCCTGCTGCCGGCCCGGGAATTTCCGTTGAAGAAGGAAGCGGTCACCGGCTTCCGCGCACGTTTCCGCGAGCGTTTCGATGTCGATTTCCGCCGCTGCCCGATCTACCAGGACCTGTCCACCGGCATCACGCCCGCCGGTATCGAGTACTACCTGCCGCTCTTCTATGAGGAGACGGCGACCCTCTTCGACTACCTGCCCGAAGACAGCCAGGTGTTCTCCCTGCCCGGCATCGAGCAGGCCGCCGAGCAGTTCTGGAACGACGTGCGCAATCGCTACGAGGAGCGCCGCGTCGACCCCGAGCGGCCGCTGCTGCCGCCGGCCGAGCTGTTCATGCCGGTGGAAGACTGCTTCGCCCGACTCAAGCTGTGGCCGCGCGTGGTCGCCAGCCAACAGGACGTGGAACAGGGCATCGGCCGCGAGCGCTTCCCTGCGCAGGCGCTGCCGGAACTGGCGATCGAATCCAAGGCCAGCGAGCCACTGGGCAAGCTGCGCCAGTTCCTCGACGGCTTTCCGGGGCGCGTGCTGTTCACCGCCGAGTCCGCCGGGCGCCGCGAAGTGCTGCTGGAGCTGCTGGCGCGCCTGAAGCTGCGCCCGCAGGAAGTCGAAGGCTGGGACGGGTTCCTCGCCAGCGAGGAGCGCCTGGCGATCGCCATCGCCCCGCTCGACGAAGGCTTGCTGCTGGACGAAGTCGCCCTGGTCGCGGAAAGCCCGCTGTTCGGCCAGCGCGTCATGCAGCGTCGGCGGCGCGAGAAGAGTCGCGACGGCGGCGACAACGTCATCAAGAACCTTACCGAGCTGCGCGAAGGCGCGCCGGTGGTACATATCGATCATGGGGTCGGCCGCTATCAGGGGCTGGTCACCCTGGAAATCGAAGGCCAGGCGCAGGAATTCCTCCTGCTGCAGTACGCCGACGAGGCCAAGCTCTACGTGCCGGTCGCCAGTCTGCACCTGATCGCCCGCTATACCGGCAGCGACGACGCCCTGGCGCCGCTGCACAAGCTCGGCTCGGAAACCTGGCAGAAAGCCAAGCGCAAGGCCGCCGAGCAGGTACGCGACGTGGCTGCAGAACTGCTCGACATCTACGCCCGCCGCGCCGCACGCCAGGGCTATGCCTTCAAGGACCCGCAGGTCGACTACGAGACCTTCGCCGCCGGTTTCCCCTTCGAGGAAACGCCGGACCAGCAGGCCGCCATCGACGCCGTGCGCGAGGACCTGCTCTCGGCCAAGCCGATGGACCGTCTGGTCTGCGGCGACGTCGGCTTCGGCAAGACCGAAGTCGCCATGCGCGCCGCCTTTATCGCCGTGCATGGCGGCAAACAGGTCGGCGTACTGGTACCGACCACCCTGCTCGCCCAGCAGCACTACAACAGTTTCCGCGACCGCTTCGCCGACTGGCCGGTGCGGGTCGAGGTGATGAGCCGTTTCAAGTCGGCCAAGGAAGTGCAGAACGCCATCACCGAGTTGGCCGAAGGCAAGATCGACATCCTCATCGGCACCCACAAGCTGCTGCAGGACGACGTCAAGTTCAGCAACCTGGGTCTGGTCATCATCGACGAGGAACATCGCTTCGGAGTACGCCAGAAGGAGCAGCTCAAGGCGCTGCGCAGCGAGGTGGACATCCTCACCCTGACCGCCACGCCGATTCCGCGCACGCTGAACATGTCCATCGCCGGCATGCGCGACCTGTCGATCATCGCCACGCCACCGGCGCGCCGGCTATCGGTGCGCACCTTCGTCATGGAGGCCAACAACCCGACCATCAAGGAAGCGCTGCTGCGCGAGCTGCTGCGCGGTGGCCAGGTCTATTACCTGCACAACGACGTCAAGACCATCGAGAAGTGCGCCGCCGACCTGCAGGCACTGGTACCCGAGGCACGCATCGCCATCGGCCACGGACAGATGCGCGAACGCGACCTCGAGCAGGTGATGAGCGACTTCTACCACAAGCGCTTCAACGTGCTGGTGGCCTCGACCATCATCGAAACCGGCATCGATGTGCCCAGCGCCAACACCATCATCATCGAGCGCGCCGACAAGTTCGGCCTGGCCCAGCTGCACCAGCTGCGCGGCCGCGTCGGCCGTAGCCATCACCAGGCCTATGCCTATCTGCTCACCCCACCGCGCAAGGCCATGACCGATGATGCGCAGAAGCGTCTGGAAGCCATCGCCAACGCCCAGGACCTCGGTGCCGGCTTCGTCCTGGCCACCCACGACCTGGAAATCCGCGGTGCCGGCGAGCTGCTCGGCGAAGGCCAGAGCGGGCAAATCCAGGCCGTCGGCTTCACCCTCTACATGGAAATGCTCGAGCGCGCGGTCAAGGCCATCCGCAAGGGCGAACAGCCGAATCTGGAGCAGCCGCTCGGCGGCGGTCCGGAAATCAACCTGCGCCTGCCGGCACTGATCCCCGAGGACTATCTGCCGGACGTGCATGCGCGCCTGATTCTCTACAAGCGCATCGCCAACGCCGCCGATGAGGACGGTCTGAAGGAACTGCAGGTGGAGATGATCGACCGCTTCGGCCTGCTGCCCGAACCGACCAAGAACCTGGTGCGCCTGACCCTGCTCAAGCTGCAGGCCGAAAAGCTGGGCATCACCAAGATCGACGCCGGCCCGCAGGGCGGACGCATCGAGTTCTCGGCCGACACTTCGGTTGACCCGATGGTGCTGATCAAGCTGATCCAGAGCCAACCGAACCGCTACAAGTTCGAAGGCGCCACGCTGTTCAAATTCCAGGTGCCCATGGAGCGTCCCGAGGAGCGCTTCAACACCCTGGAAGCGCTGCTTGAGCGGCTGGCGCCCAACGAGCAAGGTTCCTAGATGCCGCGTCGCTATCTGGCCCTGTTGTTATTGTGGCTGGCGCCGCAGGTGCACGCCGAGGCGCTGTATCGCGTCGAGCTGATCCTGTTCCGCCACGCCACGCCGCTGGAGGCCAGCCAGCACGCGCCTTACGACTGGGCACGGCAAGCCCGGCCGCTGGAGCGCCGCGCCGAGCGGCAGCTGGCGCTGGAGCACATCGCCGCCCGGCTAACCCCGGAGCAGGGTTATCAGGTGCTGCTGCACCGCGCCTGGCAGCAGCCGGTCAGCGACGACGGCCCGGCCATCGCCATTCACCAGGGCCAGCGCCACTTCGAACACTATCCGATCCAGGGCACGCTGAAGCTGCGACCGGGCCGCTACATGCAGACGGACGTGACGTTCTGGGTCAACCGCTTCGGCGAGTACGGCCAGCTGCTCGCCAGCGAACGCCTGACGCAGCGGGTCCGCCTGGTACCCGGCCGGCTGACCTACATCGATCACGACAGCCTCGGGCTGCTGATCGAACTCAGACGGCTATGAGCCTGTCGCCTTTGCGCCCCCGGCGGCGACATCGCATCCCTGCAGCGGGGGGCTGAACCTTGGTCCCAGCACTGCCTTCGCGCCCGGAGCGGCGGATCGACGATCTCGCGCCGGTGCCGCTGCTCAGCCTGGGCAGCCATCTGGCGACCAACTACCAGCCCGGCAACCGGCGCATGGTCAGCGAATACCAGCACCGGGCGGGCCTGGCGTTTCTCTATGGCTCAGCGCGCGTGCATGGCAAGCGCGACGGCGAGCGCATTCGCCATCCGGCGGACGACGAGCTCCAGCTCATCGCCCGCCAGCCGCAGGCCGAGCAGGCATTGCGCAAGCAACTGGAGCAGCTGGGCTTCCGTCCCGCATTGCGCCAGAGCCTAGCCTTGCCGAAGGAGTCGGCGGAGATGTTCCAGCTGCCCGGCGAAGAGGCCTGGATCAGGTTCGTCCAGCAGCAGCTGCCGGAGCTGCGTCGCCAGGGCTGGCAGGTCGACATTCACCCGGGCTTCGCCTACGACCTGACCGCCATCGACGCCTGGTACGCCGAGATCGACGAATCCGCGGCGGACGACTGGTTCGACCTCGACGTCGGTGTCGTCGTCGATGGCCAGCGCGTCGGCATCCTGCCCGTGCTCCTGCGCCTGATCCGCCAGAGCCCTCAGCTGCTTACGCCGCGAGCACTGGCCCATCGGGGCGATGACGAGCAACTGCGCGTGCAGCTCGAACGACCGGGCGGTAGCGACGGACAACCGCTGCAGATCGTCCTGCCCTTCGCCCGCATCAAGCCGATCCTGGCGACCCTCGGCGAACTCTATATGCGCGAGCCGATGGATGACCCCGCGCTGCGTCTGAGCAAGGCCGACGGCGCGCGCCTGGCCGGTCTAGAAAGCGTGGCAGCACACTGGCGCGGAGGCGAGCGGTTGCGTGCATTCGCCCGACGTCTGCACAGCCCAGGCACTCAGCCTGGCCAACCGCCGAGCGCGCTGAACGCCACCCTGCGGCCCTACCAGCTGCAGGGCCTGGCCTGGATGCAGACCCTGCGCGAACTGGGCGCCGGCGGCATCCTCGGTGATGACATGGGCCTCGGCAAGACACTGCAGAGCCTGGCGCACATCCTCGCCGAAAAGCAGGCCGGACGTCTGGTTCGCCCTGCGCTGGTGGTGATGCCCACCAGCCTGATCCCCAACTGGCAGGATGAAGCGGCCCGCTTCGCGCCTGGGCTGCGCGTGCTGACGCTTACCGGTAGCGGCCGACAGAAGCACTTCGCCGAACTCGCCGATCACGACCTGTTGCTGACCAGTTACGCCCTGCTCACACGCGACATCGCCGTGCTGCGCGAGCAATCGCTGCATCTGCTGATCCTCGACGAGGCGCAGCACATCAAGAACCCCTCCAGCAAGGCCGCCCAGGCGGTGCGCGAGCTGCAGACCCGGCAACGGCTGTGCCTGACCGGCACGCCATTGGAAAACCACCTGGGCGAGCTATGGTCGCTGTTCCACTTCCTCATGCCCGGTTGGCTCGGCGATGCCCGGCGCTTCACCCAGGACTACCGCAACCCCATCGAGAAGCACGGCGACGAGGCCCGGCTGGCGCATCTGCGCGCTCGCATCCGGCCGTTCCTGCTGCGCCGCACCAAGGAACAGGTGGCCACCGAGCTGCCGGCGAAGAACGAGTTCGTCCACTGGGTCGAGCTGTCGCCCGCCCAGCGCGAACGCTACGAGACGCTACGCCTGGCCATGGACCGCAAGGTCCGCGATGAAATCGAGCGCAAGGGCCTGGCGCGCAGCCAGATGGTCATCCTCGAGGCGCTGCTCAAGCTGCGTCAGGTTTGCTGCGATCTGCGCCTGCTCAAGGGCGATGCCGTTGCGACGTCTCGCGGCAGCAGCTCGGGCAAGCTGGACAGCCTGCTGGACATGCTCGACGAGCTGATGAGCGAAGGACGCCGCGTGCTGCTGTTTTCCCAGTTCACCTCGATGCTGGCGCTGATCGAACAGGCGCTGCTCAAGCGCGGCATCAGCTACGTCAAGCTGACCGGCGAGACCGATGATCGACGCACGCCGGTCGAACGCTTCCAGGCCGGCGAAGTGCCGCTGTTTCTCATCAGCCTGAAGGCCGGCGGCACCGGGCTGAATCTGACCGCCGCCGACACGGTGATCCACTACGACCCCTGGTGGAACCCCGCTGCCGAGAACCAGGCTACCGACCGCGCCTACCGCATCGGCCAGGACAAGCCGGTGTTCGTCTATCGTCTGATTACCCGCGGCACCGTCGAGGAGCGTATCCGCGAGTTGCAGGCGCGCAAGGCCGAGCTGGCCGCCGGCGTGCTCGAGGGCAGCGGTGAAGGCGGCTGGCAGCTGGCCGAGCAGGACATCGAAGCGCTCTTTGCGCCGCTGCCTTGAGCCATGCCTGGCGAAGTTGTGACGCCGACAAGCGCAGCATTTCGCGCTTTGCCAGATCATCGCCACCTCGTTTAACTTCTCACCAGACGACGGCATGGCCGTCCCCACCCGCCAGCGCTACAAGGAGCAACCCATGAGCCTCTACGAGATTGCCTTTTCCGGCCAGCTGCTCCCCGGCGCGAAGCTCGAACAGGTCGAAGCCAACCTGACCAGGCTGTTCCAGGCCGATGCCCAGCGCATCGCGCTGCTGTTCTCCGGGCGCCGCATCGTGATCAAGCAGAACCTGGACTTCGCTGCGGTGGAAAAATACCGCCAGGCCATGGAGCGCGCCGGTGCCCAGGTCGAGGTCAAACCGATGCCGGTGGATGTCGAGGAAATCGAGCTGGCGCCGCCACCACCCGCCACGCCTGTCGCTACCCCTGCGAGTACCGCACCTGCAACGGCTCGGCCCGGCGAGACACCTGGCGCACTGAAGGTGACGCCGCGGGATGAATACATGGCCGCCTTCAGCGACGTCGAGGCGCCGGACTTCGGTATCGCACCGGTTGGCGTCGACCTGCAGGACGCCCGTCCCGAACCCGAGGCCCCGCGCGTGGACCTTTCGCAATTCAGCCTGGCTCCGGTGGGCAGCGACATGGGCGAGATGCCGCGCGCCGTCGACGGGCCCAAGCCGGACATATCGCACCTCAAGCTGGCGGACTGACGGCGCAACAGCCGGCGAGCTTCAGCCCGCCGTCGTACCGGGCGAACTCGCAGCGCCACACCGTGCTCCAAACCTACAAGCCCGCAAAACGCCTGTACTCATGGATCTTGTCGTTGCCCGCCCCGAAGGACTGTATTGCCCGCCCGGTGATTTCTATATCGACCCCTGGCGGCCGGTCGATCGCGCCGTCATAACCCACGCCCATGGCGACCACGCACGCTGGGGGATGGGCCATTACCTGGCTTCCAGCGACAGCGAAGGCATCCTGCGTTCGCGCATCGCCGCCGACATGCCGCTGCAGACGCTGGCCTATGGCGAATCCATCGAGCATCACGGCGTAAAGCTCAGCTTTCATCCCGCTGGTCATGTACTCGGCTCGGCCCAGGTGCGCCTGGAATACAAGGGCGAAGTCTGGGTCGCTTCGGGCGACTACAAGGTCGAGCCGGACGGCACCTGCGCGCCGTTCGAGCCGGTGCGCTGCCATACCTTCATCACCGAATCGACCTTCGGCCTGCCGATCTACAAATGGCCGGCGCAAACCGAGGTTTTCCGCGAGATCAACGACTGGTGGCGCGCCAACGCCGCGGCCGGGCGCGCCTCGGTGCTGTTCTGCTACGCCTTCGGCAAGGCGCAGCGCATCCTGCATGGCTTGGACGAAAGCATCGGTACGATCGTCGTTCACGGCGCCGTCGAGCCGCTGAACAAGGTCTACCGTGAAGGCGGCATCCATCTTCCGCCGACGGTGTATGCCGGCGACCTGAAAAAGGGCGACCCGCGGCTGAAGCACGCCATCATCCTCGCCCCGCCCTCGGCTAGCGGCAGCACCTGGATGCGCCGCTTCGGTGACTATGCCGACGCCTTCGCCAGCGGCTGGATGATGCTGCGCGGCACCCGCCGTCGCCGCGGCGTCGACCGCGGCTTCGTGCTCTCCGACCATGCCGACTGGCCAGGCCTGCTCTGGGCCATCGAGCAGACCGGCGCCGAACGGGTGATGGTCACCCACGGCTCCGTTGCAGTGCTGGTGCGCTACCTGCGCGAAATGCGCGGCCTTGATGCCCAGGCCTTCGCCACCGAATACGGCGACGAGGACGATACCGCGACGGAGGGTGCCGCATGATTGAAGGCCACGCCGCCCGCCCATGCCGCGGCGAGCGCCGAAGCGGAGGCGCCGCATGAAAGCCTTCGCCTCGCTCTACAGCCGCCTGGACGCCACCACGTCGAGCAATGCCAAACTGGCCGCGATGCGCGACTACTTCCGCGAGGCCGATCCGGCCGACGCTGCCTGGGCGGTCTACTTCCTCGCCGGCGGTCGCCCGCGTCAACTGGTCCCGACCCGCGTCTTGCGCGAAACCGCCATGCAAGCGGCGGGCTTGCCCGAATGGCTATTCGAGGAAAGCTACCAGGCCGTTGGCGACATGGCCGAAACCATCTCGCTGCTGATGCCCGAGGCCGAACACAGCTCCGAGGACGGGCTGGCCGTGTGGATGCAGGACCGACTGCTACCGCTGCGCGGCCTGCCGCCGGAGGAGCTGGCCGAACGCTTGCCGGCGCTCTGGGCACAGCTGGACCGGCTCAGCCTGATGGTCTGTATCAAGCTGATCACCGGCGCCTTTCGCGTCGGCGTGTCGAAGCTGCTGGTCACCCGCGCGCTGGCCTCGTTGGCCGACCTCGACCCCAAGCGCGTCGCGCAGCGCCTGGTCGGCTACACCGACCTGTCCCATCGTCCCAGCGCCGAGGGCTACCGCGCGCTGATCGCCGACGAATCCGAACATGAGCACGCCCAGCGTGGGGGCCAGCCCTATCCGTTCTTTCTCGCTCACCCGCTGCAGGCGCCGGCCGAAGAGTTCGACACCCTGCTTGGCGCGCCGGACAACTGGTTCATCGAGTGGAAGTGGGACGGCATCCGCGCCCAGCTGGTCAAGCGCGACGGGCAGATCTGGGTCTGGTCGCGCGGTGAGGAGCTGGTCAGCGAGCGCTTTCCCGAGCTGTGCGAACTGGCCCGCTGCCTGCCGGATGGCACGGTGATCGATGGCGAGATACTGGTCTGGAAGCATGCGCCGGAGGCCCTGGCCGACGAGCTGTTCGACGCCGAAGGCACCGCCGACCTCAGCGCCAGGGCCTTCGGCGTGCAGCCGTTCGCCCTGCTGCAGCAGCGCATCGGCCGCAAGAACCTGACCGCCAAGGTGCTGCAGGATGCGCCGGTAGCGGTGCTCGCCTACGACCTGCTGGAATGGCAGGGCGACGACTGGCGGCAGCGCGAGCACCGCGAACGCCGCCAGCAGCTCGAGGCGGTGGTCGAGCAATGCCCAAGCCCGCAGCTAATGCTGTCGCCACTGGTGAGCGGAACGGATTGGCAGGACCTGGCCCACCAGCGCGAAGCCTCCCGCCAGCTGGGCGTGGAAGGCATGATGATCAAGGCGCGCGCGGCCCAGTACGGCGTCGGTCGGACCAAGGACGTCGGCGTCTGGTGGAAATGGAAGATCGATCCCTACTCCGTCGATGCGGTGCTGATCTATGCCCAGCGCGGTCATGGCCGCCGCGCCAGCCTCTACACCGACTACACCTTTGCCGTCTGGGACGGCGAGCCGGGCGACCCGGAGCGCAAGCTCGTGCCCTTCGCCAAGGCCTATTCCGGCCTCACCGACGAGGAAATGCGCAAGGTCGACGCCATCGTGCGCAAGACCACCGTGGAGAAGTTCGGCCCGGTGCGCAGCGTCACCCCGACCCTGGTGTTCGAACTCGGCTTCGAAGGCATCGCCGCCAGCAGCCGGCACAAGAGCGGCATCGCCGTGCGCTTCCCACGCATGCTGCGCTGGCGGCTCGACAAGCCGGTGGAGGAAGCCGATACCCTGGAGACGCTCAAGGAGCTGCTTGGATGATTGGCCAGGCCTGTCGCCCTACCCCGCCTATCGACATCTTCGTGGTCAGCGCCGCCCTCGCGCGAACGAATTCCGGCGGGCTGCTCCATGCCTGATGCAATGGGCCTGTTGAGCGAGCAGTGGTTCGTCCGTCGGGACTGGCAACCCTTCCCCTTTCAACAAGAGGTCTGGCACGCCATCGACCGAGGCGAATCGGGGCTGCTGCACGCCACCACCGGCTCCGGCAAGACCTACGCCGTCTGGCTCGGAGCCCTGAATCTCTTTGCGACCAAGGCACCCTCTCCCACCGCGGCGGACAAGCCGGCGCCTTTGACGGTGCTCTGGATCACCCCGATGCGCGCACTGGCCGCCGACACCGCCCGCGCCCTGCAGGCACCACTGCACGACCTCGGCATCGGCTGGAGTGTCGGTCTGCGCACCGGCGATACCAGCGGTGCCGAACGTGCGCGGCAGGGACGGCGTCTGCCCAGCGCGTTGGTCACCACGCCGGAAAGCCTGACCCTGCTGCTGACCCGCGCCGATGCGCGCCAGGCCTTCGCCGGTTTGCGCATGCTGGTGGTGGACGAATGGCACGAGCTCTTGGGCAACAAGCGCGGCGTGCAACTGCAACTGGCACTGGCACGCCTGCGCCAGTGGATGCCGGAGCTGATCGTCTGGGGCCTTTCCGCCACCCTCGGCAACCAGTCCCACGCGCTGGACGTGCTGCTGCACCCCGATAGCGGCAGGCTGGTGCAGGGCAAGATGGACAAGGACCTACGCGTTGACACCCTGCTGCCGCCGAGCATCGAGCGCTTCCCCTGGGCCGGTCATCTCGGCCTGCGCATGCTGCCGCAGGTGGTCGAAGAGATCGACTCCGCCGCGACCACCCTGGTGTTCACCAATACCCGTTCGCAGTCGGAAATCTGGTATCAGGCGCTGCTGGATGCGCGGCCAGACTGGGCCGGGTTGATCGCCCTGCACCACGGCTCGCTGGCACGCGAGGTGCGCGACTGGGTCGAACTGGGCCTCAAGCAGGGCGCGCTCAAGGCGGTGGTCTGCACCTCCAGCCTGGATCTGGGCGTGGACTTCCTACCGGTCGAACGTGTTTTGCAGATCGGCTCGCCCAAGGGCGTGGCGCGGCTGATGCAGCGCGCCGGCCGCTCCGGACACGCGCCGGGGCGAACCTCAAGGGTCACCCTGGTGCCGACCCATAGCGTGGAGGTGGTGGAAGCCGCGGCCGCCCAGGCGGCCATCGCCGAGCGTCGCATCGAGGCCCGCAGCGCACCGCATCGCCCGCTCGACGTGCTGGTGCAGCACCTGGTGAGCATGGCCCTGGGCGGCGGCTTCCGCCCGGATGAGCTGTTCGCCGAGGTGCGCCAGGCCTGGTCCTACCGGGAGCTGACCGACGAGCACTGGCAATGGGCGCTGGCCTTCGTGCGCCATGGCGGGCATTCGCTGACGGCCTACCCCGACTATCAACGGGTCGAGCCGGATGAAACCGGCCTCTGGAAAGTGCCCAGTCGCCGCGTGGCGCTGCGCCATCGCATGAGCATCGGCACCATCGTCAGCGACGCCAGCCTGACGGTGAAGTTCTGGGCCAAGGGCGGCAGCGGGCGTTCGCTGGGCAGCATCGAGGAAGGTTTCATCGCGCGCCTGCGCCCCGGCGACAACTTCCTCTTCGGCGGTCGCCTGCTGGAGCTGGTGCGGGTCGAGAACATGACCGCCTACGTCAGCCGCGCGACGGGCAAGAAGGCTGCCGTGCCGCGCTGGAACGGCGGGCGCATGCCGCTATCCAGCGAGCTGGCCGATGCCGTGGTCGAGCAGCTCGGGGCTGCCTCGCGCGAGCAGTTCAGCACGCCCGAAATGCGTCTGGTCGAACCGCTGCTTCGCGTCCAGATGGACTGGTCGGCGCTGCCCACCAAGACCACCTTGCTGGCCGAGGTGATGAAGTCCCGCGAAGGCTGGCACCTGTTCCTCTACCCCTTCGCCGGCCGCCATGTGCACCTGGGTCTGGCCAGTCTGCTGGCCTGGCGCATGGGCCAGCGTCAACCGCTGACCTTCTCCATCGCGGTCAACGACTATGGCTTCGAACTGCTTTCGGCCACCGAGGTGGACTGGCTGCACTGGCTGACGCCGGAGCTTTTCAGCGAAAACGACCTGTTGCACGACGTGCTCGCCAGCCTCAATGCCAGTGAGCTGGCGCGCCGCCGTTTTCGCGAGATCGCACGCATCGCCGGGCTGGTGTTCTCCGGCTACCCGGGTGCGCAGAAGAGCGCGCGCCAGCTGCAGGCCTCCAGCGGCCTGTTCTTCGATGTGTTCCGCCAGTACGATCCGGACAATCTGCTGCTGACCCAGGCCGAGGAAGAGGTGCTGCGCCAGGAGCTGGAAGTCGAGCGCTTGCAGCAGACGTTGCAACGCCTGCAACGGCGCCGTCTGGACGTCCATCAGGTCAGGCGCGCGACCCCGCTGGCCTTTCCGCTGATGGTCGAGCGCTTTCGCGAAAGCATGACTTCGGAGAAGCTCGCCGACCGCATCCGTCGCATGGTGGCGGAGCTGGACAAGGCTGCCGGTCCCGGCGGCTACCAGCCCGAGCCACAATCGACAATCACCATCGAGCGCGACGCCCCGCGACCACGCAAGCCCCGCGCACGCAAGGACGGCACTCCGCGCACAAAGAAGGCCAAACCCGCCTGATGAACCAAAGCACAGGACGAACCGACGGATCATGAACGCCTACCAGCCCATCGAACTGGCCGGTGCCACGCTCTGGCTGCTGGCGGAGAAGGCGATCTACTGGCCCGCACAGCAGGCCCTGTTGGTGGCCGACATCCATTTCGGCAAGGCCGCAGCCTATCGTCGCCTCGGCCAGCCTGTGCCTCATGGCACTACCGATGCCAACCTGCGCCAGCTGGACGGCCTGCTGGCCCGATACTGCTGCCGCCATCTGATCTTTCTCGGCGACTTCCTGCACGCCCCTGAATCCCACGCGCCGGCCACGCTTGCGCGCCTGGCCGAATGGCGCTCGCGCCATCCCCAGCTGGCCATCACACTGGTGCGCGGCAACCACGACCGCCGTGCGGGGGACCCGCCGGCGCAGCTCGGCATCGAGGTGGTGAACGAGCCGCTGCTGCTCGGCCCGTACGCGCTGCAGCACGAACCGCAGCCACACCCCAGCCACCACGTGCTGGCCGGCCACGTTCACCCCGCCTTCCCGCTACAGGGTCGCGGGCGCCAGCGCCTGCGCCTGCCCTGCTTCTGCATCGGCGAACGACTCAGCCTACTGCCAGCCTTCGGCAGCTTCACCGGTTCGATGACGGTGGCAACCGAAGACAACTGGCGAATCTATGTGGTGGGAGATGGGGAGGTATGGCCGGTGGCGCGCCAGGTTCCGGTCAGGCCTGGGAGATACCGGTGATGGTGATGCCGTAGCGTTCGGCCAGGCGTGTGGCGGGAGTGTCCTCCAGATCGGGATCGTGTTCATGCTCGATCTCCTGATCCGGATAGAGCTCTTCCGCCTTACGCGTCACCAGTTCGACCGCGTCGTCGATGTCCGGCTGGTGTTCGGAGTCGATCTTCAGCATCGAAGTGTTGCCGTCTTTGTTGTACGCAATGATCCAGGTCGTCATGGAAATGCCCCTCGCCTTAAAGAAACCCGTGTGAACGTAATAACGCCCATTTTGGTTTTTGTAAGTTTTTAGACCCATCCGGCGTCGGCAGTTCGGTCCCTCACTTCAAAGTTAGCAGCTTTAATTGAATTGCCAGGAACAACCATGCGGACGCCCTGGTCATCCGTATTCGAACACCAAGGAGTCGGGAACATGAACGCCTCGCCTCTGCGCGTTACCGAACCGTCCGAAGAGCGTTTGGTGAGCTTACTGCGCCAGCATGCCGAGTCGCTGCCCACCCTGAACGATCCACGCTTCGCCGATAGTTTCGAACGCTTCGCCGACGCTCGGGTGGTGCTGATCGGTGAAGCCAGCCACGGCACCTCCGAGTTCTACCGCGCCCGGGCTGCGATCACCCAGCGCCTGATCGAGCGCCATGGTTTTTCCATCGTCGCGATCGAGGCGGATTGGCCCGATGCCGCGCGAATCGACTGCTACTGTCGTCAACGTGAATCGGTCGCCTGGACAGAGGATGCCTTCAAACGTTTCCCGATCTGGATGTGGCGCAACCGCGAAGTCGAGGCTTTTGTCCACTGGCTGCGCGAGCACAATGCGGCGCTGGATGCGTCACGGCGCGTCGAGTTTCGCGGCCTGGATGTCTACAGCCTAGCCAGCTCGATCCGCGAGGTGCTGCGTTACCTCGACCATACCGACCCTGAAGCTGCGGCAGATGCACGCCAGCGCTATGGCTGCCTGAGCCCCTGGCAGGAAGACCCGGCCATCTATGGCCGCAACGTCATGCTCGGTCAGCCAACCTGCGAAAACGCGGTGATCGAGCAGTTGCAGGCCTTGCTCGCCCAACGCCTCGAGTACATCGGCCAGGATGGCGAACGGTTCTTCAATGCCGAACGCAACGCACGGGTGGTACTGGCCGCTGAGAGCTACTACCGGGCGATGTACCGCGGCTCGACGGAATCCTGGAACCTGCGTGACCGGCATATGTTCGACACGCTGCGGGCCCTGCTCGACCATCGCGGGGCAAACGCCAAAGCGGTCATCTGGGCGCACAACTCGCATATTGGCAATGCAGCGGCGACGTCGATGGGCTGGGGTGGCGAGCTCAACATCGGCGAGCTTTGCCGCACCGCCTTCGGGCGCGATGCCGTGCTGATCGGCATGGCGACCGATCGCGGCGAGGTGGCCGCTGCGGACAACTGGGACGAGCCGATGCAGATCAAGCAGGTCAACCCGTCGCGGCCGGACAGCTGGGAGCAGCTCTTTCTGCGCGCCGGCGTGCCGGCCTCACTGACCGACTGGCGCGATGATCGCGACGAACTGCGCGAAGCGCTCAGCCATCCCCGACTGGAGCGCGCGATCGGCGTCATCTACCGGCCGCTGACCGAGCGGCAGAGCCACTACTTCCGAGCCATTCTCGCCGAGCAGTTCGATGCGTTGATCTGGCTTGAACAGACGCAGGCGGTAATGCCCATCGGCCCGCAGGACATCGACTCGAGCGTCGTACCGGATACCTACCCGTTCGGCGAATGAAGCATGCGTCGCGGCGCTGGAGCGCTGCGACGCGGTCACGCAAGAAGAGACAGTCGACCGGCTTACGCCACCGGCGCTGGCGGCGGCTGATCCGGCACGGTGGGTTCACCGGGCTCCGACGGCTGAGTCGGCACGCCCGGCTCCTCCGGGTCGCCCGGCACGCCGGCGGCAAGCCAGTATTGGCTGTCTGGGTTGGGGATATAGCGAAGCGATTGAGCGGGCATGACGTCCTCCACTGCGTGCACCCGCAACGGCGGGCAGGTCTGTAGTAGAGGTCGGGGCAGGCGCTTTCTATCCAACCTTCCGTCGGGCGACGCTGCCCCTGTGGATCACCACATCAGGTCGTCCGGAACCTGATAGGCGGCGTACGGATCGTCGGCATCCGGCTCTTCGGTGCGGGTGTTGAGTTGCACCACGCGCTGCGGGTCGCGCTCCTGAATCTTCAGCGCAGCCTCGCGCGGAATGACCTCGTAGCCGCCGCCGTGGCGCACGATTGCCAGCGAGCCGCTGGCCAGCTTGTCACGCATCAGCTTGTTGACCGACAGGCGCTTGACCTTCTTGTCGTCGACGAAGTTGTAGTAATCCTCGGTGGTCAGCTTCGGCAGACGGCTGGTCTCGATCAACTGCTTGATCTGCGCTGCACGGGCCTTCTGCTCGGCCTTCTGCTGCTGCTGGCGGTTGAGCTCCTGATCGCGGGCGAGCTTCTCGGCCTGGGCCTTCAGCGCCGCTTCGCGCTGCGAATCGTCCTTCTCGACCTGGCCCTTTTTCTCCAGGCGCTGCTGCTTCTGCTTCTGCTTGACGGCCTGCTTGGCCTGCTTTTCGTTGACCAGCCCGGCTTTGAGCAGCTGATCACGGAGGGAAAGACTCATGTTTCGGCTCGTCTCGTCGTGAATTCAAGTGGGACGCAGGTGGACGCGTCAGCCGTCCACCGAGCGGCATTGTGGTGGATGTGAAAATCCACATCCAGCCTGGAAAGTGCGGTTAGCCGCAGGACGGCGATCGTTCGGCCTTCTTCGCTTCACCCCAGAGCCCATCGAGCTCTTCGAGATCGCAGCTCTCGATGGGCCGTCCCGCTTCGCGCAAGGCCTGTTCGATGAAGCGGAAGCGCCGCTCGAACTTGCCGTTGGCCGCGCGCAGGGCGTTTTCCGGATCGACCTTGAGATGGCGGGCCAGGTTGACCACCACGAACAGCAAATCGCCCAGCTCCTCGGCGATGGCCTGCGGGTCGTTCTCGCTCATCGCCTCCAGCACCTCGCCGAGTTCCTCGCGCACCTTGTCTACCACCGGCAGTGCCTCGGGCCAGTCGAAACCAACCTGGGCGGCACGCTTCTGCAGCTTGGCGGCCCGACTGAGCGCCGGCAGCGCGCTCGGGACATCGTCAAGCAACGACAGCTGTTCAGGAGCGGCAGCTTTCTCGGCACGCTCCTCGGCCTTGATCTCCTCCCAGCGCTGCTTGATCGCCGCCTCATCGAGCCGCGGCAGCTCCGGCGAGCCATACAGGTCGCCATCGGGGAAGACGTGGGGATGACGGCGCACCAGCTTGCGGGTGATGGCATCGACCACCGTGGCGAAGTCGAAGCGCCCCTCCTCCCGTGCCAGCTGGCTGTAGTAGACGACCTGAAACAGCAGGTCACCCAACTCGCCGGGCAGATGATCGAAGTCGCCGCTTTCGATGGCATCGGCCACCTCATAGGCCTCTTCCAGCGTGTGCGGGACGATGCTCGCGTAGTTCTGCTGCAGATCCCAGGGGCAGCCATGCTGCGGATCGCGCAGCCGGGCCATCAGGTGCAGCAGATCGGGGAGTTGGTACATGGGATTCCTCAAGCCGGGCTATCGCAGCGGCGTTCCGGTGGATGTAAAAAGCGACATCCACCCTACGGATGTCAGGCCGATTGTAGGGTGGATCGGGGCGCGTAGCTGACGCTTCACCCATCCACCGTGGCGCGCCCGGCAACACCGCCGGCCTCGCGCCTTACGTGGCCCGCTGGCGCTTGGCCTCGATGATGTTCGGCAGCTGCGAAATGCGGCTGAGCAGGCGACCCAGGGCGTTCAGCCCGGGAATCTCGATAGTCAGTGTCATCTGCGCGGTGCTGTCTTCCTTGTTCGAACGGGTGTTCATCGATAGCACGTTGATGCGCTCGTTGAGCAGCATCTGCGAGATGTCGCGCAACAGCCCGGCGCGGTCGTAAGCGCGGATCATGATCTCGACCGGATAGGTCTTCTCCGGCACCGGCCCCCAGCTGACCTGGATGATCCGTTCCGGCTCACGCCCGGCCAGTTGCAGCACCGATGGGCAGTCCTGGCGGTGGATGCTGACGCCGCGACCCTGGGTGATGTAACCGACAATCGGGTCGCCCGGCAGCGGCTGGCAGCAGCCGGCCATCTGCGTCAGCAGGTTGCCGACGCCCTGGATCTGCACATCGCCGCGCTTGCCTGGCTTGTGCGGTGCGGAGCGCCGCGGGATCAGTTCCAGCTGATCGTAGCCGCGCTCCGGCTCGACCAGTTGCTGCGCCATGTTGATCAGATGCGCCAGGCGCAGGTCGCCGGCACCCAGTGCGGCGAACATGTCCTCGGCGTTCTTCAGGTTGGCCTTCTCGGCCAGCTTGTCGAAATCCACCGGGGGCAGATCCAACCGTCCCAGTTCACGCTCCAGCAGCGCCTTGCCAGCCGCGACGTTCTGGTCGCGCGCCTGCAGCTTGAACCAGTGAACGATCTTCGCTCGCGAGCGCGAGGTGGTGATGTAGCCCAGGTTGGGGTTCAGCCAGTCGCGGCTCGGCGAGCCGTGCTTGCTGGTGATGATTTCCACCTGCTCGCCGGTCTGCAGACTGTAGTTGAGCGGCACGATGCGCCCGTTGACCTTCGCCCCGCGGCAGTTGTGCCCGATCTCGGTGTGCACGCGGTAGGCGAAGTCCAGCGGCGTGGCGCCCTTGGGCAGGTCGATGGCATGGCCATCCGGGGTGAACACATAGACGCGGTCGGGCTCGATGTCGACGCGCAGCTGGTCGGCCAGCCCGCCGATGTCGCCCAGTTCTTCGTGCCATTCGAGCACCTGACGCAGCCAGGCGATCTTTTCCTCGTAGTGGTCCGAACCGGAGTTGACGTCGGTGCCCTTGTAGCGCCAGTGCGCGCAGACCCCCAGCTCGGCCTCCTCGTGCATGGCGTGGGTGCGAATCTGCACCTCCAGCACCTTGCCCTCGGGGCCGATCACCGCGGTATGCAGCGAGCGGTAGCCGTTCTCCTTCGGGTTGGCGATGTAGTCGTCGAACTCCTTGGGAATGTGCCGCCACAAGGTATGCACGATACCCAGCGCGGTATAGCAGTCGCGCACTTCCGGAACCAGCACGCGTACGGCGCGAACGTCGTAGATCTGGCTGAACTGCAGGCCCTTCTTCTGCATTTTCCGCCAGATGGAATAGATGTGCTTGGCGCGCCCGTCGATCTCCGGCTGGATGCCGGCCGCGGTCAGTTCGTCCTTGAGCTGCTGGACGACATTGGTGATGTACTGCTCGCGATCGAGCCGACGCTCGTGCAGCAGCTGGGCAATCTGCTTGTACTGCTCGGGCTCGAGGTAGCGGAAGGACAGGTCCTCCAGCTCCCACTTGATGTGGCCGATGCCCAGGCGATGGGCCAGCGGTGCGTAGATGTCGAAGACCTCGCGGGCGACACGCTGGCGCTTCTCGTCGTCGGCCAGCTTCACCGCGCGGATGGCGCAGGTGCGCTCGGCCAGCTTGATCAGCGCGACGCGGACGTCGTCGACCATGGCCACCAGCATCTTGCGCAGGTTCTCCACCTGCGCCTGGGAGCCCAGCACCAGCGATTCGCGGGGATTGAGACTGGCGCTGATCGCTGCCATGCGCAGCACGCCTTCGATGAGTTTGGCCACCACCGGGCCGAAGCGCTGATGCACGTCGGCCAGCTTGATCTTGCCTTCGCGCACGCCACGATAGATCACCGCGGCCACCAGGCTGTCCTGGTCGAGCTTCAGATCGGCGAGAATCTCGGCGATCTCGAGGCCGATCTGGTAACTGGAGGTCCCCTCGCTCCAGAGATTCTGCGCCGCGTTGGCCTGTTGTTCCGCCTCGCGAGCGAACTCGCAGGCTTCCTTCAGGGCCGCGCGGTCGAGTGCCGGGTCCATGCCCAGCACATGATCGAGCCAGCCATCCAGGTTGATACTACCGTCCGTATTGATCGGCTGAAGCGCTCTGACCTGTACCATCTAAACCTTCCCTTCTGCGCACCTACTGCGCCATGAACGCCGGCATTCTGCGTGCCGGTCGATTGAACCACAGGCCTGTTGCCTGCCAAGAATGCATCACCGCGGTGCGTCGGGCCCCTCGAACAGTGCCATGGCCTCGACGTGGGCCGTCTGCGGGAACATGTCCAGCACACCTGCACGCTTGAGTCGGTAGCCCTGGCTGGCCAGCTCACGTGCGTCGCGCGCCAGGGTGGCAGGATTGCATGAAACATAGACCACGCGCTGCGCCCTCAGCATCGACATTTGTCGAACGATTTCCAGCGCACCATTGCGCGGTGGATCGAGCAGCACCGCAGCGAAACCGCCGTCCGCCCAGGGGGCATCGGCAAGCGGCTTCGACAAGTCGGCACGATAAAAGTGCGCCGTCTCGATGCCGTTGTGCCGGGCGTTTTCCCACGCACGCGCCACCATCGCCTCGACACCTTCGACGCCCACCACCCGAGCGCCGGTGCGCGCCAGCGGCAGGCTGAAGTTGCCCAGCCCACAGAACAGATCCAGCACTGCGTCGTCCTTGCCAGCGCCCAGCCATTCCAGCGCCTGAGCCACCATCGCATCGTTGACCGACGCGTTGACCTGGACGAAATCCCCCGGCCGCCAGGCCAGCTCCAGATCCCAGGCATCCAGCCGGTAACCCAGCTTCGCCGCGGGATCATCCGGCTCCGGCTCACCTTCGCCCTGCCACCAGAGCTGCGCTGCGTTGGCGCTAGCGAAGCTGCGCAGACGTGCCACGTCTGCTTCGGGCAGGTCGGCGGTGTGACGAATCAGCACCGCCTCGGCCGTACCACTGAAGAGTTCGACATGACCGATCGCCTGCGGCTTGCCCAGATCACGTAGCGCTGCCAGCAATGCCGGCAGCAGCGACTGCAAGGGCTGTACCAGAACCGGGCATTCACGGATGGAGATGACGTCCTGGCTGGCGCTGGCGCGGAAACCGATATCGAGCTGCTTGCTCTTGACGTTCCAACGCACCGCCAGCCGCGCCCGGCGGCGATACCCGAAGGCTGGGCCCACCAGCGGCTCGGCCCATGCTTCTGGCTGCAAGTCGGCCACCCGCGTGAGCTGCTCGGCAAGCATGCGCTGCTTCAGGGCAAGCTGATCGGTAAAGGGCGAATGCTGCAGGTTGCAACCGCCACACAGACGGGCATGTGGACAGGGCTCGACCTGACGCTGCGCACTGGCCTGAAGCACACGCTCGCAGCGCGCCTCGACGATCTGACTGCGCGCAGCCAGCACGCGCGTCTCGACCTCTTCGCCGGGCAACGCGCCCTCGACGAACCAGGTGCGTCCCTCGATGAAGGCGATACCGCGTCCGTCATTGGCCAGCCGCTCGATACTCAGCCGTTGCTTCTTGCCGACCGGTACCTGAGGCCTGCGCTCGCCGCCACTGGGTTGAAAGCGCAGAGCGCCGCTACGTTTGGCCATCAGTTGGAACCTGCACTACGGGAAGGCCGGCCGGCCAGCCGATCAATTCGGTGCGTCATATACGCCGGTCGACAGATAGCGGTCGCCGCGGTCACAGACGATCGCCACGATCACCGCGTTCTCCAGTTCCTGCGAAAGCCTCAGCGCTGCCGCTACGGAACCGCCGGACGATACGCCACAGAAGATGCCCTCTTCGCGGGCCAGGCGGCGCATGACCTGCTCGGCCTCGGCCTGGGACATGTCGATGACGCGGTCGACCCGTTCGGCCTGATAGATCTTCGGCAGATACTCCTGCGGCCAGCGGCGGATACCGGGGATGGCTGCGCCCTCCATCGGCTGCAGGCCGACGATCTGCACTGCCGGATTCTGTTCCTTGAGGTAGCGCGACACGCCCATGATGGTGCCTGTGGTGCCCATGGAGCTGACGAAGTGCGTGATGCTGCCCTGGGTCTGCTGCCAGATTTCGGGGCCGGTGCTGGTGTAGTGGGCCTCGGGATTGTCGCCATTGGCGAACTGGTCGAGCACCTTGCCGTGGCCTTCGGCCTGCATTTGCAGCGCCAGGTCGCGAGCACCTTCCATGCCCTGCTCCTTGGACACCAGGATCAGCTCGGCACCGTAGGCGGTCATCGCCGCCTTGCGCTCGGCACTGGAGTTATCCGGCATGATCAGGATCATCCGGTAGCCCTTGATCGCGGCTGCCATGGCCAGGGCGATCCCGGTGTTGCCGGAGGTGGCTTCGATCAGCGTGTCGCCGGGCCTGATGTCACCGCGTAGCTCGGCCCGATTGATCATCGACAGCGCCGGACGATCCTTGACCGAACCGGCCGGGTTGTTGCCCTCGAGCTTGACCAGGATGGTGTTGCTGGTCTTACCCGGCATCCGCTGCAGACGAACCAGCGGGGTGTTGCCGATGCAATCGGCAATGGTCGGATAGTGTGTAGTCATGGCGTCGCACGGCATCTGAGAAGGTCGACATGATACCGGCATCGTTCGACGACGGGCAGCCGTGATTGTCTGCGACAAATTGCGAAAGGCCGCGGAACGCGGCTAGGGGCGAGCGAGAATCTTCGGCGCCGCCTCGACGATCTGTCGCGAAAGATGCTCCATTCGCGGCGATTGCACCTTCCAGGTATGCCAGTACAGGGCGACTTCCAAGGGCTCGTCGGCCGCCAGATCGACCACCTCGCCGGATTGCAGCGCATCATGCAGCAACAGTTCGGGCACCATGCCGTAGCCCAGGCCGTAGCGAATCGCGCTGAAATGCGGCTCCGCGCCAGGTACGTAATGGCAGGGATAGGCGCCCTCGGGGAGGCCGAAGCGGCGCAGCAGAAAGGAAGACTGCAGGGTGTCCTTGCGCGTGTAGGCGACCACCGGCGCCTTGCGTGCGGCGTTGCGGTTGAGTCCGTTGGCGAAGTGCTTGTGCCGGAACTCGCTCGACGCCACCAGTCGGTAGCGCATGCGGCCCAGCGCGCTGGCGGTGCAGCCACGCATGGGCTTGGGCTCGGTACTGATGCAGCCGATCGCCAGGCCAGTCTCCAGCAGGCTGTAGGTATGGTCCTGGTCCTCGACAGTGAGATCGAGCAGCACCCGCTCGCGGATCAGCACCTCGGCCAGCGCCGGAAAGAACCAGGTACCCAGACTGTCGGCATTGAGCGCCGCGACCACCACCAGCGGTGCATCGCTGCGCTCGGCCAGATCGGCCAGCAGATCCGCCTCCAGCAGCGTGGCGCGCTTGAGGTATTGCAGCAGGCGCTGTCCGGTTTCGGTGGGACGGCAGGGCCGACTGCGTACCACCAGGGCGCTGCCCAGCGCACTCTCCAGCGCACGCACGCGCTGCGAAATGGCCGGTGGCGTCAGATGCAGGCGCTGCGCAGCCTGCTCGAAGCTGCCGGTGCGAATGACGGCACGGAAGGCTTCGGTCTGCTTCGGATCGAGATTCATGACGTCACCGATAAAGAAAATGTTTGCATGGCCTAAAAATACTTAGCAAAGAAAATTAAAGCGACGCTTTGCCCCATAATCGCGCACCTCAGGCTGCAGCGCGCGTTGGCGGTGCAGCGAGTCTGTCCGGAGTATGCCGTGGAACTGCTGCACACCATCTATCTGATCGCGATCACCGCCGAAGCCATGTCCGGGGCCATCATGGGCATGCGCCGCGGAATGGACCTGTTCGGCATCTGCCTGCTCGGCACCGTGACCGCGCTCGGGGGCGGCACGGCGCGCGACGTGCTGCTCGGCCATTACCCGGTTGGCTGGATCGCCCATCCCGAGTACCTCACCTTCACCATCGGTGCAGCGATCGTTACCGGCTTCATCGCCCGTCACCTGCATCACCTGCGCATGGTCTTCCTGCTGGTGGACGGCCTGGGGCTGGTGGCATTCACAGTGATCGGCTGCGACGTGGCGATGGGCATGGGCGCACACCCGTCCATCGTCGTGCTGGCTGGCGTCATCACCGGCATCTTCGGCGGGCTGATGCGCGACGTGCTGTGCAACCAGGTGCCGATGGTCCTGCAGCGCGAGCTTTACGCCACCGTGGCACTGTTCACCGGCGTCTTCTACGTCGGCATGCTCTGGCTGGAGATCAACACCACCCTGGCCACCCTGGCGGCGCTGGGCAGCGGCTTCCTGTTCCGCGTGCTGGCGATGACCTTCCACTGGAAGCTGCCGGACTTCAATGGCAAGGAAATTCGCGGCCTGGACTGACCACCCGCTGCCACGCGACATCAGGGCTTGATGTCGCGTGCAGATTCCACCGGTCCGAGCCGCTACACTAGCGCGCTGGCAAACCGGGATCGGTGAACGGACTGTGCTGAAAGACCTTGGAATTCGTGGCCGCGTACTGATGCTGACGCTGCTGCCCAGCACCCTGCTGGCGGTGGTGCTCGGCGCCTACTTCACCTGGATGCAGCTGTCGGAGATGCGCCACCAGCTCGATGAGCGCGGCCAGCTGATCGCCGAGCAACTGGCCCCCCTGGCCGCACCGGCCATGAACCTTGGTTATGACAAACGCCTGCAGCGCATCCTGACCCAGGTGCTGGACCAGGCCGATGTCCGCGCGGTCACCATCCTCGATCCGGAGCGTACCCAGCGCGTGCATGCCGGGCCGCGAATGCTGACACCCCCTCCCCCAGGCGATCCAGAAGGCCTCACCCGCGTCAGCAGCATGGATCACACGCGCATCCTCATGCCGATCCTCAGCCGCCATCTGAACCTTGCCGACGAAGCCCGCGGCCCGGACGAGAAACTCATCGGCTGGCTCGAGCTGGAACTGTCGCACCACAACACCCTGCTGCGCGGCTATCGAAGCCTGCTGACCAGCCTGTTTCTGGTCGGCGCGGGGCTGATCATCACCGCACTGCTGGCATTGCGCATGAGTCGCGCCATCAGCCTGCCGTTGCAACGGGTCAAGGCTGCCGTCGCCCAGCTCAAGGACGGCCACCTGGAAACGCGCCTGCCACCCCTGGGCAGCCATGAAATGGACGAGCTGGCGTCCGGCATCAACCGCATGGCCGAGGCCCTGCTCAGCGCCCGCGAGGAACTGCAGCAGAGCATCGACCAGGCCACCGAAGACGTGCAGCAGAACCTGGAGACGATCGAGATCCAGAACATCGAGCTGGACCTGGCGCGCAAGGAGGCGCTGGAGGCCAGCCGTATCAAGTCCGAATTCCTCGCCAACATGAGCCATGAGATCCGCACCCCGCTCAACGGCATCCTCGGCTTCACCCAGCTGTTGCAGAAGAGCGACCTGACGCCGCGCCAGCAGGACTACCTGGGCACCATCGAGAAGTCCGCCGACAGCCTGCTCGGGATCATCAACGAGATCCTCGACTTCTCGAAGATCGAGGCCGGCAAGCTGGTGCTCGACAGCATCCCCTTCAACCTGCGCGACCTGATCGAGGACACCCTGACCATCCTCGCCCCGTCTGCGCACACCAAACAGCTCGAGCTGGTCAGCCTGGTTTACCGGGACACCCCATTGTCGCTGATCGGCGATCCGCTGCGCCTCAAGCAGGTGCTGACCAACCTGATAAGCAATGCGATCAAGTTCACCAACGACGGCACCATCGCCGTGCGCGCCATGGTCGAGGATGACAATGCCGAGCGGGCGCAGCTGCGTATCAGCGTGCAGGACACCGGCATCGGCCTGACCGACCAGGATCTGCGCGCGCTGTTCCAGGCGTTCAGCCAGGCGGACAATTCCATTTCGCGCCAGCCCGGCGGTACCGGCCTGGGTCTGGTGATCTCCAAACGCCTGATCGAACAGATGGGCGGCGAGATCGGCGTCGACAGCATCCCCGACGAAGGCTCCGAGTTCTGGATAAGCCTCAGCCTGCCGAAGGCGCGCGACGATGTCGAAGACCTGCCTCATCCTGCCCTGCAGGGGCGCCGGGTCGCACTGCTGGAGCAACACCTGCTGGCCCGCCAGGCATTGCAGCACCAGCTGGAAAGCCTGGGCCTGGAGGTGCATGCCTTCGATACGCTGGACCAGATGCAGGAAGCCATCGCCGCTCAGCGTCAGGGTAGTCAGCTGATCGATCTGGCGGTGCTGGGCGTCACCGCTCGGGAAATCCGGCCCGAGGTCCTCGGTCGCCGACTGGCAGAGATCGAGACGCTCGGTTGCAAATGCGTAGTGCTGTGCCCGACCACCGAGCAGTCCGTGTTCCACGACGCCCTGCCCGAAGCTCACAGCTACACCCAGCTGCAGGGCAAGCCGACCTGCACGCGTAAATTGCAGCGCGTGCTCGTCGAGCTGGTACGTCCGCATCAGGCATATGCCGAACCCAGCGCTCCGGCGGTCGGCCGCCCGGCACGTGTGCTGTGCGTGGACGACAATCCCGCCAACCTGCTGCTGGTGAAAACCCTGCTCGGCGACATGGGGGCAGACGTGGTCGCCGTGGACAACGGCCTCGCCGCTCTGGAGTCGGTCAAGCAAAGCGCCTTCGACCTGGTGCTGATGGACGTTCAGATGCCGGGCATGGATGGCCGCCAGACCACCGAGGCCATACGCCACTGGGAGCACACCAGTGGCAACACGCCGTTGCCGATCATTGCCCTCACCGCTCACGCCCTGGCGAACGAAAAACGCTCCCTGTTGCAGAGTGGCCTCGATGACTACCTGACCAAGCCCATCAGCGACCGCCAGCTCGCGCAGGTGGTGCTCAAGTGGACCGGCCTGGCGCTGCGCAGCCAGCCGCAGCGCCAGGCTGAACCGTCGACGCAGCCACAGCCGGAACCGCTGCCGGAGCCGCAGCCGCAGCCGGCCCTCAAGGTTCTCGACAAAGAAGAAGGCCTGCGCCTGGCCGCCGGCAAGGCGGACCTCGCCGCGGACATGCTCGGCATGCTGCTGCAGTCGCTGGAGTCCGATCGGCGCACCATCCGTGAAGCGCGCCAGGCCGGTGATCGCCAGGCGTTGATCGAGCGGGTGCACCGCCTGCATGGAGCGACTCGCTATTGTGGCGTACCGCAACTGCGCAACGCCTGCCAGCAGAGCGAAACGCTGCTCAAACAGAACCATCCGGACAGCGAAGCGGCGCTGGATGAACTGGACGCGGCCATCGCTCGACTCGAGCAGGAAGCAGAAGCCGCCAGTTGACCCGAACGGGCCGGGCCGCTGCCCCGCCCCTGTTTATCAGGAATCTAAATGACCGACCGTCCCGTCACCGATGTTTTCACCCACGCCGAACTCGACTGGGACGAAAATGGCCTGCCGCAGTCACGCCTGTACGGCGATGTGTATTTCTCGCGAGCCAGCGGGCTTGCCGAAACCGAACACGTGTTTCTTGTACAGAACGATCTTGCACGACGCTTCGCCGCGCTGCAGGCCGGCGAGCGTCTGGTGGTCGGCGAGACAGGCTTCGGCACCGGCCTCAATTTCCTTTGCGCCTGGCAGTTGTTCGAACGCACCGCCGATCCACAGGCGCGCCTGCACTTCGTCAGTGTCGAAAAACACCCGCTGACCCGTGATGACATGCAGCGCGCCCTGTCGCTCTGGCCGGAGCTGCGGGCACAGACCGAACAGCTGCTGTCGCAGTACGTCGCGTTGCACCCCGGGTATCAGCGCCTGGTCCTGGCCGGCGGCCGGGTCATACTGACTCTGCTCATCGGCGATGTCGCCGACTGCCTGCCGAACCTCGATGCCCGCGTGGATGCCTGGTTCCTCGACGGTTTCGCACCGGCGAAGAATCCGCAGATGTGGCAGCCAGCCTTGTTTGCCGAGCTGGCCAGGCTATCAGCACCCGGGGCGACCCTGGGTACCTTCACCAGTGCCGGTTTCGTTCGCCGCGGGCTGATGGAGGCCGGCTTCGACATGCAGCGCGTACCCGGCCATGGGCACAAGCGCGAGATCTTGCGCGGGCGCTTCCTCGCCACCAACACGCCGGCAACCGACAAGCCCTGGTTCGCCCGGCCCGGATTCGCCTCGAGCGAGCGCCGGGCGGTGGTTGTCGGTGCCGGGCTGGCCGGCTGCGCCACGGCCGCATCGCTGGCCGCGCGCGGCTGGCAGGTCAGCGTGCTCGAACGCCATGCCGATGCTGCGCAGGAAGGCTCCGGCAATCCACAGGGCGTCCTGTATCTCAAGCTGTCCGCCCATGGCACGGCCCTGTCGCGACTGGTGGTCAGCGGTTTCGGCTATACCCGCCGGCTGCTGGAGAACCTGCACGAAGGCCACGACTGGCAGCCTTGCGGCGTGCTGCAGCTGGTTTACGACGAAAAAGAACGTGAGCGCCAGGCCGAACTGACGCAGGCCTTTCCCGCCGATCTGGTCCGCGCCCTGTCAAAGGCCGAAGCCGAGGCGCTGGCCGGTGTCGAGCTGCCCGAAGGGGGACTGTTCTATCCGCAGGCGGGCTGGGCCAATCCGCCTGCGCTGTGTCACTGGTTGCTGCAACGGCCCGGCATCGAGTTGCTGCGCCACCAAGTAGTTCTGGATGTACGACGCGTTGGTCGATCCTGGCAGGCCTGGAGTGGGGAAACGCTGCTTGCCGAGGCGCCGGTAATGGTGCTCGCAGGTGCGGCCGAGGTTGCGCGCTTCGGCCAGAGTGCCTGGTTGCCGCTCAAGCGCATACGCGGCCAGATATCCTGCCTGCCGGCGACCTCACAGAGCGAGGCGCTACGCACCGTGCTCTGCGCCAAGGGCTACGTCGCACCGCCACGTGACGGCATGCACACCCTGGGCGCCAGCTTCAACTTCCAGGAGACCGACGCTGCGCCCAGTGTTGCCGAACACCAGGCGAACCTGGAAATGCTCGAACAGATCTCGGCCGACCTCTACACACGCCTGGAGGCCGATCCACAACGCACCGAATCGCTGCAGGGGCGCGTCGGGTTCCGTTGCACCAGCCCCGATTATCTGCCGATCATCGGTCCAATGGCCGACTCGCAAGCCTTTGCCAAAGCCTATGCAGGGCTGGCCAGAAATGCACGGGCGAATCAGAACGCGCCCTGCCCCTGGCTGGACGGTCTCTATGTCAATACCGCCCACGGCTCGCGAGGAATGATCAGCGCCCCACTGTCCGGCGAATTGCTGGCCGCCTGGCTGGATGACGAGCCGCTGCCGCTTCCACGGGCGGTGACGGAAGCCTGCCATCCCAACCGCTTCCTGTTGCGCAAGCTGATTCGCGGCACCTGACCTCAACTGGCAGCGCAAGCCGTCATCCGAGCGGGTGACGGCTTGCATCGAAGCGCGCACCGAAAGATACTCCCCCCACTATACAAAGCAACCGGCGTAGGTCCCATGAAAAACCTGTCTCTGCTCGCTCTCGGCTTGTTTTCCCTCAGCACCCAAGCGGCCCCTGCGGTCGATCCGGAGCAACTGCGCGTCGAGGCCGTCAGCCTGATCGCCCCGTTCCAGCAACAGCTGCTCGGCACCGTCAAACAGGCGATGGCCGATGGCGGTCCGGCGCAAGCGGTCGAAGCCTGTCAGTCCCTGGCGCCAAGCATTGCCGCCCAGCACAGTCAGGCGCCCTGGACTGTCGGCCGCACCGCCCTCAAGTTGCGCAATCCGGACAACGCACCGGATGCCTGGGAGCGTCGTGTGCTGGAGCAGTTCGCCCAGCGCGCCGCTGCCGGAGAATCTGTTCAACAGCTCAGCCATGGCGAAGTGGTTGCCGGCGAATATCGCTACATGCAGGCAATCGGCACCGCCGAGGCCTGCCTGGGTTGCCATGGCGAGAACATCAAGCCGGAACTGTTGCAGCTGCTCGATAAGCACTACCCGCAGGACCAGGCGCGCGGCTTCCGCGAAGGCGACCTGCGTGGCGCATTCACCCTGAGCCGTGCCCTGGCGCCCTGATAGGCTTTACACTCCACGGCGGTCGCGCACCGCCAGAGCCCGCCGTTCATTGTGGGGAACGCTCGTCGAAGCGGACGTACCAACGATGACAATGGACGCTCACGATGGAGTATTCATGCAGCCAGATACGGCCCCCCACATGTCCCCGCCCTCGAGCACTTGCGCCTGATGGACGTACTGCTGCTCGAAGCGCTGGGCATCGGCCTGGTACTCGGACTGCTGCTCGGCCTTACCGGAGCCGGCGGATCGCTCGTTGCCCTGCCACTGTTGCTCAGCCTGCACCTGCCGCTACGCGATGCCATCGGCGTGAGCCTCGGTGCAGTGGCGATGTCGGCGCTCATCGGCGCGATCCCGCGGGCGCGGCTCGGTCAGGTCGCCTGGCGCCCGGTGGTGTTGCTGGCGACCTGCGGCTTGCCGGGCAATGCCGCCGGCCAGTGGCTGGGGCAGTTCATTCCCGAACGTGCACTGATCATCGGCTTCTGCCTCTTGGTGCTCTGGTCGGCCTGGCGGATGTGGCGCGGCGCCAGCCTGCCGGCCAAGGAAAACGTCGAGAATCGCTATCCGGCGCTGCTCGGCATCGGCCTGGGGGTTGGCCTGTTGTCGGGGCTGATGGGTGTCGGTGGAGGCTTCCTCATCGTCCCGGCATTGCTCTGGTTCACCTCGTTGTCACTGCTCAGCGCCATGGCCACGTCGATGGCGGTGATCGCGCTGGTCAGCGGTGGCGGCTTCCTGCTCTATCTCACCGACGCCGAACCACCGCTGGCATTGCTTGGCGGCCTGGCACTCGGTGGTGCCTGCGGCGTGCTGTTCGGCAACCGCCTGGCGCAATACCTCAACAGCAGCCTGCTGCAACGCCTGTTCGCCCTGATGTTGGTACTCGTCAGCCTCTCCCTGGGGATTCAAAAGCTGGTGCTGGGTCACTGACGCTCGGCGTCATCCCAGAACGGCCGGCTCGCTTCCCATTCGATGTCGGCACGGCTGCGGCCGATGTCCTTGAGCATCTCGTCGCTCAGACTGGCCAGCTGCCGCCGCTGCCGCGCCAGCTCGCGCCAACGGCGTGCCTTTGACCAGGCCCGAGCGAGAACCGCGGTTAGAGAAGTCTCCGGCAGCTGAAGCCTGTACGAAACGATCTTCTGCATGTTCATCACGACGCCCTCCGGTTTGGATTGGCGCCAGTCTCGCGCGGCGATTATGATCAATCCAACGAATGTTTCTGATGCCTTGCATCTTGAGGATTGATGAATGGCGAGCTACCCGAACATCGACACCGAACTACTGCGCAGCTTCGTCGCCATCGCCGATCACGGCGGTTTCACTCGCGCCGCCGCAGCGGTCAACCGCACTCAGTCGGCGGTCAGCATGCAGATGAAGCGTCTGGAGGAGGACGTCCTGGAGCGTCCGCTGTTCGAACGCAGCGGCCGTCAGGTCAGGCTCACAGCCGAGGGTCAGATACTGCTGGGCTACGCCCGGCGCATCCTCAAACTGCATGGCGAGGTGATGACCACGCTGCGCCAGCCGCACATGGTCGGTGCCGTTCGCATCGGCACGCCGGACGACTACGTCATGCGCTTTCTGCCGGGCATCCTGGCGCGCTTTGCCCAGGCCTTTCCCCTGGTCCAGGTGGAGGTGCACTGCGAGCCGTCCAGCCAGCTGCTGCAGCGCCGCGACCTGGACCTGAGCATCGTTACCCGCGAGCCGGGCACCGAAATCGGCCAACTATTGCGTCAGGAGCACGTGGTCTGGGCGGCCGCACCAGGCTTCAATCTCGAAGACCACCGCCCGCTGCCGCTTGCGACTTTCAACACCGACTGCTTCTGCCGGGCCTGGGTCTGCAACGCGCTGGATGCCCGCGAAATCGACTACCGGATTGCCTACAGCAGCCCCAGTCTCGCCGCGATCATGGCCATCGTCGGCGCTGGGCTGGCACTGACCGCGCAGCTGCAGAGTCTGATCCCGGCTGAGCTGAACATTCTTGGCGAGGCGGACGGGCTGCCCGGCTTGCCGCAAACCAGCATCGTGCTATTGCGCAATCCGCAACGACATTCGCCGGTCAGCGAGACCCTGGCCGGCTATATCGTCGACGGTTTCCGGCTGTAGTTGCGACGAGTTAAACGCCGGCGGCCAGCTCGTCGAACACCTCCGGTACCAGAGCAGCCTCGCCCTTTGCCGCCAGGCGTTGGCGCCGGTCCTGCTCAGCAGGCGAGTCGAGAATCGCCAGCAGGCGCGAGCCACGCTCGGTGAGAACGAAATTCTCACCGTTCCCGCCCTGTTCCTCGGGGCGACTGGCGATGAACCCTCCCTCGAACAACAGGCTCTCGTAGTCGGCCGCCTCGGCACGCAGGCTGTCCAGATTGGGCATGGACTTGCCTTCGCTTTCCAGCTGCGCGGCATGCTCTTCGGCATAGCGACGTGGTTTGAATGTATCGTTCGCGCTGCCCTGCACTTCATGCAGCAAGCGCTGGATCAGGTCCCATTTGTAGCTCATGGCCATTCTCCCGTAGCAGGTATTCCGCCCCGTAGACAGGGCGCCTGTACATACCGACCGCTTTCGCTGGCCGCCGGTTCGCGCTGAACTAAAGCGGCTGGGCGGCAATCCACCTTTAGGAACGACTGAGCGAGGACAGAGCCATGAAACTGCTGACGATTGCGTTGACCGCCGCCCTGCTGGCCGTACCGACCGCCCATGCGGCCTGCACGCCGGACGAGATCAATGCCAAGGCGGAACAGCTGGCCGAACGGGTCAATCAGCTCACCAAGAGCAACCCGGCCCGGGCAGAAGAGATCAACGAGGAGATTCGACAGATGGAAGCCAAGCGCAGCGCCGATCAGCTTGGCAACGAATGCGAAGCCTATGACAAACGCCTGCAGCAGATCGAGCAAGCGGAGCGCGAGGCAGACATTCCGCCGGCCGACGCGCAACGCTAGGGCGAATCAGCCGAGTGTCACTCGGCCGTCGGCTTCTTGCGCTTGAGCGGTGCCATGCCGTCCTGGCTGACTACAGGTGACGGCGTCTCCCGCTTGGCACCGTTCGGGCGCTTGCCGGCAGGCTTGGACTTCTTCTCCACGCCCTTCTTCTTGTCGATCTTTTTCTTCTTGCTGCCAGCGGCCTTGCCCGAAGCCTTGAGGTTCTTCGGCCCCTGATAAGTGCCTTTCAGCCCCTTGATCACCCGCTTCTCGAAGCGCTGCTTGAGGTAGCGCTCGATGCTCGACATCAGGTTCCAGTCGTTATGGCAGATCAGCGAGATCGCCAGGCCCTCGGCGCCGGCACGTCCGGTACGGCCGATGCGGTGCACGTACTCGTCACCCGAACGCGGCATGTCGAAGTTGATCACCAGGTCCATGCCTTCGATATCCAGGCCGCGCGCAGCCACATCGGTGGCCACCAGCACCTTCACACCGCCCTGTTTGAGCCGCTCGATGGCGAGCTTGCGCTCCTTCTGGTCCTTCTCCCCGTGCAGCACGAAGACCTTGATGTCGCCTGCCACCAAATGACCATACAGACGATCGGCCTGGGCGCGGGTATTGGTGAAGATGACCGCCTTCTGATAGGTCTCGTTGGCCAGCAGCCAGTGCACCAGCTTTTCCTTATGCGCCGGATCGTCGGCGGTGATGATCTGCTGCCGGGTCGACTCGTTCAGCTCGCTGACGCGGTTGAGCTGAAGGTGCAGCGGATCATTCAGCACCTTGGCGACCATCTCGCGCAGGCCTGCACCGCCGCTGGTGGCAGAAAACAGCAGCGTCTGCTGACGCTTTTCGCATTCGCCTACCAGACGCTGCATGTCTTCGGCAAAACCCATGTCGAGCATGCGATCGGCCTCATCGATCACCAGAACTTCGACATCCTTGAGGATCAGGTTGCCCGCATTCAGATGTTCGATCAGCCGGCCCGGCGTGCCGATCAGCACGTCCGGCACCTTGCGCAGCATCGCGGCCTGGACCTTGAAGTCCTCACCACCGGTGATCAGGCCGGACTTGATGAAGGTGAATTGCGAGAAGCGCTCGACTTCCTTGAGGGTCTGCTGGGCCAGTTCGCGAGTCGGCAACAGGATCAGCGCGCGCACGTCGACCCGCGGCTGGGCATCGCCGATCAGACGGTTGAGCATCGGCAGCACGAACGCAGCCGTCTTGCCACTGCCGGTCTGGGCCGTCACACGCAGATCGCGCCCTTCCAGCGCCGGCGGAATCGCCGCCACCTGCACCGGGGTCGGCTCGACGAATTTGAGTTCGGCGACGGCCTTGAGCAGGCGTTCGTGCAGGGCGAATTGGTCAAACAAGGGAGCTACCTCGGAGGTCGAAAAGAACGATGGCATAGGTTACCCGGTCTGCCCGGCAAAGGCGCGTTCTGTAACAGCCGGCATGTTTTCTCTGGCAAACACAGGCTAAGCTGACAAAGCGAAGCGGCTTAATGCCCAGGAGGTTCGCATGAACTCGATGAAGCGGATCGCGCTGCTCACCGGCGCGCTTTCACTGGCACTCTCCACGGTGACGGCGGCGCAGCCGAACAACGATCACCCTGGCAACAGCAAGTACAAGGCTCAGCGCGGCCAGGGGCAGGCGCCGGCGCAGCAATATCACCACCACCAGGGGCCGTCCGTGGATATCGGCGCGGTTCGCATCACGCTGCGCAACCACCGTGAGCTGCTCATGCCGCCATCGTCCCTGCCCCCTGGCATCCAGAAGAACCTGGCGCGCGGCAAACCACTACCGCCGGGCATCGCCAAGAACCTGGACAATCGCCTGCTCGGCCATCTGCCACGCTACGAAGGCTATGAATGGAAGCAGCTGGGGCGTGACGTGATCCTGGTGGCCATCGCCACGGGCATCGTTTACGAAATCCTGGAGAACGTACTGGATTGATCCCGTACGGCTGGCGCCTTGGCGGCCGAGCTACTTCGGTTCGCAGGTCAGTTTGATGCGCAACCGGATCACGTCGCGCTTGAACTTCGAGGTCAGCGCCTTGCGCTCACCGGGTTGCAGCTCCGTGCGCCGGGTACGCGGTGCCTCCGGACCGTTCCGGAACACGGCAGTGCAAACGGCTGCCATTTCCCCGTAGTTGTGCAGCAGAAGGCCGGCGAGATCGCGATCGATGACCTGCGGCGTTACGGTGACTTCGGCGCCGTTGAGCTGCTGGTCGATGTCCACGGGATAGGAGGCGGCGCTGGCCGCAAAAGGCAGCAGGGCAAAGAGCAGGTAACCGATTGTTTTCATTTGACTGAGCTCCTCGACAGAAGGGCCAGCGTAACAGACCTTGCTAAAGGAACCGAAGGAATGAAAGTGCCCCGTGTGACCCTCGATCAGTGGCGCACCCTGCAGGCGGTCATCGATCACGGCGGCTTCGCCCAGGCGGCCGAAGCCCTGCATCGCTCGCAGTCTTCGGTCAGCTATACCGTGGCGCGCATGCAGGAGCAGCTCGGTGTACCGCTGCTGCGCATCGACGGCCGCAAGGCGGTACTGACTGAAGCGGGTGAGGTGCTGCTGCGTCGCTCACGGCAACTGGTCACCCAGGCCAGCCAGCTGGAAGAGCTGGCGCACCACATGGAGCAGGGCTGGGAAGCCGAGGTGCGGCTGGTGGTCGATGCAGCCTACCCCAGCGCCAAGCTGATCCGCGCCCTCAGCGACTTCATGCCCAAGAGCCGCGGCTGCCGGGTTCGGCTGCGCGAGGAGGTGCTATCCGGCGTGGAAGAGGTGCTCAAGGACGGCACCGCGGATCTGGCCATCAGCGGTCTGGACATCACTGGCTATCTGGGCAGCGAACTCAGCACCGTCGAGTTCGTCGCCGTCGCCCATGCCGACCACGCCCTGCATCAACTGGGACGCAAGCTCAGCGTGCAGGACCTGCAGAGCCAGATGCAGATCGTGGTGCGCGACACCGGCCTGCGTCAGCCGCGCGACGCCGGCTGGCTGGGCGCCGAACAGCGCTGGACGGTGGGCAGTCTGGCTACCTCGGTGGCCTTCGTCAGCAGCGGGTTGGGCTTCGCCTGGCTGCCGCGTCACCTGATCGGCCGCGAACTGGCCGAAGGTCTGCTCAAACCGCTGCCACTGGTCCAAGGCAGCATTCGCCGGCCGCTGTTCTATCTCTACACTAACCACGACAAACCGCTCGGCCCGGCCACCCGGATTCTCATCGAGCTGATCAAGACGTACGATGCCGGACAGGCCAACTCGCTGGCCGGCTGACAGCTTTCCCCAACATCAGGAAACCATCATGTTGAAACGCATCGCCCTCGCCGCCTGTTCCGTACTGCTGGCCGGCAACCTGCTCGCTGCAGAAAACCCTCGCGTGCTGCTGACCACCAGCCTGGGTGAGATCGAACTGGAGCTCGAGGCGGAAAAGGCACCGGTCAGCGTCGAGAACTTCCTCGGCTACGTCGATAGCGGCTTCTACGACGGTACCGTGTTCCACCGCGTCATCCCTGGCTTCATGATTCAGGGTGGCGGCTTCGGCGAAGGGCTGAACCAGAAGCCCACCAAGGCGCCGATCAAGAACGAGGCCGACAACGGCCTGCACAACGTCCGCGGCACCGTGGCCATGGCGCGTACGCAGAACATCAACTCGGCGACCAGCCAGTTCTTCATCAACCACCGCGACAACGACTTCCTCGACCACGGCAGCCGCGATTTCGGCTACGCGGTGTTCGGCAAGGTGGTACGCGGCATGGAGGTCGTCGACCAGATCGCCCAGGTCCCCACCGGCAACCGCGCCATGATGCAGAACGTGCCGCTGACTCCGGTGAAGATCATCACCGCGAAGAAACTCTGATCCCCGAAGGGCCGGTTCACCGGCCCTTCGCATTTACGGCGGCGCGTACCCCGCTGCCGCCATCGTGCGAAACCCTCAACCGACAGGAGATCGCGATATGACTACCCCGCAAAGCCCGCTGAACACACCGGAAGGCGAAGCCCAGCTGCTGCAGGACCTGCTGAGCGCCGAACGCGCGGGCGCCAAGGTTGCCGGCGAATCGCTGCAACAGGCCACGGACCCGGAACAGCGGCAGCTGCTCGAGCAGATTCGCCAGGGCGAGATCGAGAGCTGCAAGCTGCTGCTGAACTGCATGCAGCATCTGGGCGTGGAGCCCAACAAGGACACCGGCGCCTTCTACGGCAAGGCGATGGCGATCGATTCGCTGGACGAGCGTCTGCCGTTCGTCGACAAGGGGCAGCAATGGGTGATCCGCAAGCTGCGCGAGTATCTGCCGGGCTGCCAGGACCCCCTGCTGCGCAGCGAGTTGCAGCGCATGCTGGATATCCACGAGGAAAACAGCGCCGCGTCCCACGCCTGACGCAAGTGCTAGCTGCCGCCCTGCCGGTACGGCAGCGCCTGACGCGCCGCCTCGGCGTAAGCCAGCACACCGACGCGCTCCTGCTGCAGAAAATCCATCACCGCGGCGCGCAAACCGGGGTGCTGCAGGTAATGCCAGGAGCGCGTAATCACCGGCTCGAAGCCCCGAATCAGCTTGTGCTCGCCCTGCGCGCCGGCATCGAAGCGCTGCAGGCCGTCCGCGATGGCCTGGTCGATGCCCTGGTAGAAACAGGTCTCGAAGTGCAGACGGTCGAACTCTGCCAGGCAGCCCCAGTAACGGCCGTATAGCCCGCTGTCGTCACGCAGGCTGAAGGCCATCGCCACCGGCCTCGAGCCCTGTAGCGCCAGCACCACGCGAATCGCCTGCGGCATTCGCTCGGCCAGCAGGCTGAAAAACGCACGCGAAAGGTACGGTGCCTGCCCGCGCACCTGATAGGTGTTGGCATAGCACGCGTAGACGAAATCCCACTCCACCTCGCTGAGCTGTTGCCCTTCGCGCCAGTCGAAGACGATGCCCTGCCCCGCCACCTGCTCGCGTTCCTTGCGCAGCTGCTTGCGCTTGCGTGAGGTCAGCGCATCGAGAAAGTCCTGAAAGTCACGATAGCCCCGGTTATGCCAGTGAAACTGACAACCGATGCGCTCCAGCCAACCCTCCCGGCCAGCCATCAGCCGCTCGGCCTTCGACTCGGTGAAGTTCACATGGATGCCGGACATCTGCTGAGCGTCCAGCTGTTCGGTGAGTCCGTCGAGCAGCGTTGCCGCCGCCTCGACATCGCCGAGCAGACGCTGGCCTGCGACCGGTGTGAACGGTACGGCGCACAGCAGTTTGGGGTAGTAGCGAATGCCGGCGCGCTGGCAGGCGTCCGCCCAGGCCCAGTCGAACACGTACTCGCCGTAGGAATGGCTCTTGCGATACAGCGGCAGCGCGGCCCGCAGCCTACCCTGCGGGTCGTGCAGCAGACAGTGAGCGGGTTGCCAGCCACTGCGCCCGCCGACACTGCCGCTGTCCTCCAGCGATGAAAGGAAAGCGTGACGCAGAAAGGGTTGCGAATCGGCAAGCAGGGCGTCCCAGTCGGCGGGATCAAGTTCGGCGAGGCGGTGTACGGTCTGGACAGGCATGGGCGCAGTCTGGCCTGTCGCGCAGACGAAAAAAAGCCCCGCCAAGGCGGGGCTCAAATGGAGCATCACGGATGAAGGTGATGTTTAGAACACGTACTGGGCACGCAGGCTGATGGCGTCGCCGTCGTCGTCGCCGTTGGCGTTGACTACGTCATCCACACTGGTCTTCAGGTAGTTGGCCGAGAGCTTGACCGACTCGTTGGCGTACCAGTTGAGACCGATGGTGTGAGTCTTCGCACCTGCTTCTGCGCTATCCAGGGCACCGACATAACCGCTCGGTGCAACACCGGTTTCATCGACGGTGATGTCGTCGAAGCGGTAGAAAACTTCCCAGGCACCGATCTGCTTGTTCTCCGGCTTGATCTTGTCGAACTTGCCGCCATCGAGCTTGTAGGAGCGCGACTCACCGGTGAGGGTGTACGCCAGCTGGACGTTGTAGCCGGTGGCTTCGAGGTCTTCGAAACCTTCCATGGCGTCGACGGTACGGGTCAGGTATTCGCCCTGCACCGAGAACGGGCCGATCATGTAGGCCGCTTCCAGGCCCCAGGCCTGATCAGTGCCGTCGGTGCGAGTGCCGCCGAAGGTGGCGCGGTTGCCGTTGGCACTGTCTTCGGTGGTGCCACGCACGGACAGGCGCGGACGGATGCGCTCTAGGTAACCTTCTTCCACGTCACGCTGACCGAAGCTCGCGCCCAAGTGCAGCACCTGGTCCTTCTCGACGATCGGGGCGATCACGCCACGCAGCACGAAGCTGGTGTTGTTGGCGCCATCTTCGTCCTCGAGCATGTCGACGCCGTCGCCACCATCCTGACGATAGGCACCGGCCTCGCCGTGGAACATGCCGACAGTGGTGCGCACGCGGATGCCTTCGCCGTCTTCATGGCTGTTCAGCCAGGGCGCCAGGTCATAGATCGCCGAGCGCTCGATCGCAGTGATCCACTTGGAGCTGACCGCCTCTTCCAGGCCGAAGGTCGGGTTAATGCGGCCAACCGAAATCTGAACCGGCTCCCAGCCGTTGTAGTGAATGGCCAGTTCGTCCCAGTTGCTGGAATCGTTGGTGAAGTTGCGGTTGAAGGTGTAGCCCCAATCGGTGAAGGCAACACCGGAAATCTCCAGACGCGCACGACGGAAATAGGTCTCGTCTGCGCGCTCGCCGTTCTGGGTGTAGAAACCATCGAAGCTGTCGGCATCGGCCTGCAGACGACCATTGATCTTGAACGAGAACTCCTTGTCGGTGGTTCCGACCTCCAGGCCGCCCTTGGTCTTGATAACGAGATCGGCGCCGTCGGTGGTAACGGTGCCGGCGAAAGCCTGGGCGGAAACGGCCAGAGCCAGGGCGCTGGCAGCGAAACCGGCGAAGTGCTTACGGATCATCCAAAATTCCCCTTTATGTTTAGCGTCGGAAACACACGAGATGGGCTCTTTGTGTTGGGGGCAATCTTGGCGACGGCGTATGTCAGCCAAATGGCTGATATGTAAAGCTTTTGTGACAGCGGAACTTTCCGTGGAGCCGCATCGCAGAGCGGCTGCGGCACGTTTTCATCAGCTGCGGGCGTTGCGCTCGCTAGGCCGCCGGGCTCCGGCGACCAGTTTGTCGACCGCCTTCGCGGCGGCGACCATGCCGAAGGTGGCGGTGACCATGGTCACCGCGCCGAAGCCACCGGCGCAGTCGAGCTTGACGCCCTCGCCGACGAAGCTCTTGCTCTGGCACACACCGCCATCGGGCTTCGGGTAGCGCAACTGTTCGGTGGAGAACACGCAGGGCACGCTGTAGGTGCGCCCCGGCGTGCGCGAGAAGTTGTATTCGCGACGCAGCAGCGAACGCACCTTGGCCGCCAGCGGATCGTTGAAGGTCTTGTTCAGATCGGCGACCTGAATCTGCGTCGGGTCCACCTGCCCGCCCGCCCCGCCGGTCGCGATGATCTGGATCTTGCGGCGCTTGCACCAGGCGATCAGCGCCGCCTTGGCCGGCACGCTGTCGATGCAGTCGATGACGCAGTCCATGTCTTCGGTGATGTACTCGGCCATGGTTTCGCGGGTGACGAAGTCGGGCACGGCATGAACCCGACATGCCGGGTTGATGGCACGGATGCGCGCGGCCATCTCGTCCACCTTCGGCTTGCCCACCGCACCCTCCAGCGCATGGATCTGCCGGTTGGTGTTGGTGATACACACATCGTCCAGGTCGAACAGGCTGATCTCGCCGACGCCGCTGCGTGCCAGCGCCTCGGCCGCCCAGGAGCCTACACCGCCGATGCCGACCACCGCCACATGGGCAGCCGCCAGCCGCTCCAGACCGAGCCGGCCATACAGACGGGCAATGCCGCCGAAACGCTGTTCATCGATAGACATGCCGACTCCCCGGAGAAAAACCTGGCGATTATAAGACCTCGCCGCGTGCCGACCACTGCATCCGGCCGTCACCGCAGCCCCGGCTTTGCTTTAATATGGCGCCCTTTCCCCGCCGTACCGGAGCCGTGATGACCGCCCCCGCCCTCTCCCCGACGCTCGAACTGGCCTGCGAGCTGATCAACCGCCCCTCCGTGACGCCGCTGGACGAAGGCTGCCAGCAGCTGATGAGCCAGCGCCTGGCGGCTTGCGGCTTCGCCATCGAGCCGATGCATATAGAGGACGTGGAGAACTTCTGGGCCATTCGCGGCAACGAAGGCCCGGTGCTGTGCTTCGCCGGCCATACCGACGTGGTCCCCACCGGCCCGCTGCAGGCTTGGCAGAACCCGCCGTTCAGTGCGCGCATCGACGAGCAGGGCATGCTCCACGGCCGCGGCGCGGCAGACATGAAAGGCAGCCTGGCCGCCATGGTCGTGGCAGTGGAACGCTTCACCGCCGACCATCCGGACCACAAGGGACAGATCGCCTTTCTGATCACCAGCGATGAGGAAGGCCCGGCGCACCACGGTACCAAGGCGGTGGTCGAACGCCTGCGCGAGCGCGGCCAGCGCCTGGACTGGTGCATCGTCGGCGAACCCTCGAGCACCAGCCTGGTGGGCGACGTGGTGAAGAACGGCCGCCGCGGCTCGCTGGGCGGCACGCTCACCGTGCGCGGCCAGCAGGGCCATGTGGCCTATCCGCATCTGGCGCGCAACCCGATTCATCTAGCCGCGCCGGCACTGGCCGAACTGGCCGCCGAACACTGGGACGATGGCAATGCGTTCTTCCCGCCGACCAGCTTCCAGATCTCCAACCTGAACGCCGGCACCGGCGCCACCAACGTCATCCCCGGCACGCTGGAAGCGGTATTCAACTTCCGCTTCTCCACCGAGTCGACCGTCGAAGGCTTGCAGCAACGCACCGCGGCGATCCTCGACAAGCACGGTCTGGACTGGAGCGTCGACTGGGCGCTGTCCGGCCTGCCGTTCCTCACCGAGCCGGGTGACCTGCTCGACGGCGTGGCCAAGGCGATCCGCAGCGTCACCGGCCGCGAAACCACGCCGTCCACCAGCGGCGGCACCTCGGACGGACGCTTTATCGCCACCCTGGGTACCCAGGTGGTCGAGCTCGGCCCGGTCAATGCCACCATCCACCAGGTCGACGAGCACATCCTGGCCAGCGATCTCGATGTGCTGACCGACATCTACTACCAGACCCTGGTGAACCTGCTGGCATGCTAATCTGCCCGATCTGCCAGGCGCCGCTCAGCGCGGTGGAAAACGGCGTGGCCTGCCCGGCCAACCACCGTTTCGACCGCGCGCGCCAGGGCTACCTGAACCTGCTGCCCGTGCAGCACAAGAACAGCCGCGATCCGGGCGACAACCAGGCCATGGTCGAAGCACGGCGACGCTTTCTCGACGGCGGCCACTACGCGCCCTTGGCCCGACGCCTCGCCGAGCTGGCCGCCGAGCGCGCGCCGCAACGCTGGCTGGACATCGGCTGTGGCGAAGGCTACTACACCGCCCAACTGGCCGCCGCGCTGCCGGATGCAGAAGGCTATGCACTGGACATTTCCCGCGAGGCGATCAAGCGCGCCTGCAAACGCGCCCCGCAACTCGAGTGGCTGGTGGCGAGCATGGCCCGCGTGCCGCTGGCCGATGCCAGCTGCGACCTGCTGGCCAGCGTGTTCAGCCCGCTGGACTGGCAGGAAGCACGACGCCTGCTCTCGCCCGGCGGCGGGCTGCTGCGCATGGGCCCGACCCGCGAGCACCTGTGGGAGCTGCGCGCGCGGCTCTACGACGAGGTACGCGACTACGATGACGAGAAACACCTGTCGCTGATTCCGGACGGCATGCGCCTGACCCACAGCGAAACCCTCAGCTATCAACTGCAGCTGGACGACGCCCAGCCCCGCGCCGACCTCCTGGCGATGACCCCGCATGGCTGGCGCGCCAGCGCCGAGCGCCGCGCCGCCGTTATCGACACGCCGCTGACGGTGCGGGTTGCGATACGCTACGACTGGATCGAACGAATTTCCTAAGGCAAACGCCTCGATAGCATGCGAGGCAGGCCAAGGCACAACACAGAAGGCAGTCGCCATGCGTCAACCCGATATCGAGATCTACCTCAGGGATGCCAGCCAAGAAGCCGTCGGCGAGTGGCTGGCCGAGGCCATCGGCCCCTGCTCCGCCTGGCAGCAGAAAGGCCAGACCTTCAAGTGCAACGCCGCCGGGATTCCAGTGACCTGGCTGCCCAAGGCGGTCGGCAAATGGCACTGCCTGCTCCTGGAAAGCGACGCCACGCCCTGGGCCGATGACCTGGCCTGTGCGCGCGCGGCACATCAGGCCCTGGGTGTGGAAATCCGCTGCGCACCGGGTGGCTGGCAGGAAGAGGAAGCCGAGGAAGAGGCCGACCGCTGGATTCGCGTCAGTGCCGACGGCGAGGAAGAAATCGTCTGGCGCACGGGTTGATCGCACTGTACAGCACCATCTTCCGCGACCATTAGATCGGCCCTTGGTGGTCTGCAGAGCGCCGCCAGGCTCAAAAAACAAAGCCCGTCATCAGGACGGGCTTCGTTCTTCTGCGACCGGAGTCAGAGGCCGGCGACGTCCTCGGCCTGCAGGCCTTTCTGGCCCTGGATCACCGAGAATTCCACCTGCTGCCCCTCGGCCAGCGAGCGATGGCCTTCGCCACGAATGGCGCGGTAATGCACGAACACGTCGGCGCCATTACCCCGCTGAATGAATCCATAGCCTTTTGCATCGTTGAACCACTTGACGGTCCCGGTTTCGCGCTCAGCCATTACCACTTCTCCAACTCGCTTTTTGTTATTCCTCGGAAGAGGGTTTGCACAGCCTGGCCCTCGTGCATTCGTCAGCTTGCGAATGCGACTCGAAAGCAGCCGTCGCCGGAGTATAAGCCAAGGATTTCTGCTGTCAGCCCCTTTTCCGTCTCGCATTGACCGTCTGCACGACGGCCGTAGCCGCCGTGCAGACCAGCGTCAGGCACTACGGCGGCGACGCCACAGCCACAGCGCGAGCACGCCCAGCGTCAGTACCAGCGGTACCAGGGCGATATTGACGAATTTCAGTGTGCGCCCCAGCGCCTCGATATCGGCGTTGAGCTGGTAGCGTACCTCGCGCAGCTCTTTGCGGATGCGCACCTTTTCCTGCAGGAACTGGCGCAACGCCTGCTCCTGCTCGCCGGAGAGCTCCAATGCCTGCTCAGGGTCCGGGCTCTGCAGCTCGGCCAGCTTCTGCTCGGTATCGGCCAGGCGCTGTTGCAGCACCTCCTCCTTCTCGCGGAAGCGGTTCTCGGCCTGACGCTGCAGCGCTTCGACCACCACGAACGGCCGGGTGAAGCGCCCGCGCGAGCGCACGCTGATCAGCGCATCGGTGCCGGAGAGGTTGTCCAGCGCATTGATCACGAAGGCGCCATTATCGGCCCAGGGCTGGGGCACGCGCTGACCGAAAAAGTCCTGCACCTGCACCCACATGCGGTCGGCCAGCATGTCGGTATCAGCCACCGCGATGACGTTGATGTTCTGGCTCTCCTGGATGCCCTTCTCGCGCCCTTCGATACCATTGGGGAATGCCGTCTTGGCCGGGCCCTGAATACGCGCTGCCAAGGTATAGCGCTCGCCGGTGGGCTCGAAGCCGAGTAGCAGGGTCTCCGGGTTATCCAGTGTGGCGAAGCGTTCGGCATCCACCGGCATGGCGTATTCGGAGCTGTGCATCAGCGGGGTGAAGCGCGTGGTCGCCCCTTCCAGCGGTTCGAGAATGCCGGCACTGCCAAGCGTGATGTTCTCCAGCGCGGCGATGCTCACTTCATCCTGGTCCAGCGCGGCGCGCGGCAGGCTCAGCCAGCCGGCATGCCGAACCGGCCGGCGCTCGGCGCCCATGCCCACCGACATGCCGTAAGCGGCATCGGCCAGCGCCTTCTTCGGCAGCATGCGCACGCCCCAGGCCTTGAACAGCGGTTCCAGGTCAGAGACACGCTCCTCGCCGAACTCGCCCGGGCCGATGCCCATGCCCGGATCGATCTCGCTATGCGGATCGAGGAACACCAGGAGCTTGCCACCGCGCAGGACGAACTGGTCGATGGCGAACAGCGTCTGCTCGGGCAGATCCTTCGGATGGATCAGCAGCAGCACCGATACATTGGTGGGGATCAGATCGACATCGCGCTGCAGGCTCTCGATATGGAACAGCTGGCGGACTTCCTCCAGCACCATCCACGGCGGCGTCGCCTGCTGCGTACGCATGTCGAAGCCCCCGGTCAGCTGCAGGCCGGAAAGCACACCCACTACCGGCAGCTCGGCAGTCGCCAGGCTCTGAACCAGGCGGCTGACCTCGTACTCGAGAAACTCCTCCTGATCCAGCGGGAAGAACGGGATGATCTGCGTATTGCCCTCGGCATTGGTGCCGGCCAGCCCGAAGTAGACCTTGTCACCGCCCTGGTTGAGCGGTACCGCCTGCAGGCCGAACTCGGCGGCGCGGTCTTCTTCCTCGGAGAACGGCTGCGGATCGATCACGTGCAGCTTGAGCTTGCCGCCAGAGGCGCGCTGATAGGCACGCAGCATCTCCTCGACCCGACGCGCGTAGTTGCGCAGCGCGACCAGGTCCTTGGCGGTCTCGTCCGAATAGAAGAAATGCAGCTCGATGGGTGACTGCAGCCCCCCGAGGATGCGCTCGGTACCCTCGGAAATGGTGTAGAGCTTCTGCTCGGTCAGGTCCAGCCGGGCATTGGTCAGCAGCGTGCCGGTCAGCCCATTGAACAACAGGAATGCCAGCGCGATCAGCAGCAGCCCGGCACCGGAATAGATGACTCGTTTCATGGCGACTCCTCAGGCGGCTTTCTTCAGGTCGACGACCACGGCGGTGGCCGCCAGCCAGGCGACGATCAGCGTGACGAAATACAGCAGGTCACGCAGGTCGATCACGCCCTTGCTGATGGAGTCGAAACGGATCAGGAAGCTCAGCGAAGCCACCGCGTCGATCAGCCACTGCGGCGCCCAGGCGAGGGCGTCGAGCACCATCGGCAAGCCGCTGACGATGAACAGGAAGCACACCGCCACCGAGAGGATGAAGGCGATCACCTGGTTTTTCGCCAGCGCCGACATGCACGAGCCAATGGCCAGGAAGGCGCCGGCCAGCAGCCAGCTGCCGAGATAGCCGGCGACGATCACGCCATTGTCCGGCTCACCCAGGTAATTGACTGTGATGACCATCGGGAACGTCAGCAGCAGCGCGATCCCGGCAAAAACCCAGGCGGCGAGGAACTTGCCGGCGACCGCCTCGAAGCGGGTGATCGGCAGCGTCATCAAGAGCTCGATGGAACCGGACTTGCGCTCCTCAGCCCACAGGCGCATGGCGATAGCGGGTACCAGGAACAGGTAGAGCCAGGTATGAAAGCTGAAGAAGGGCGTCAGGTCCGCCTGGCCGCGCTCGTAGAAACCGCCCAGGTAGAAGGTGAATACACCGGAGAGCACCAGGAAGATCACGATGAACACATAGGCGAGCGGCGTGGCGAAATAGCTGCCCAGCTCGCGCTTGAAGATGACCGGCAACTGGCTCATAGCGCTTCCCCTCGCGTCAGGTTACGGAACACCTCATCCAGCCGGCCGCGCTCCACGTCCAGCTCGGTGACGGCCCAGCCCTGCTGGGCGATCAGCGCGTTGACCTGCGGGAAGATCACGTGCCCGGGCTGCGCCAGTACGGTCAGGCTGTGCTCGCGCTCGTTGCGCTCGACACCGGCGACGCCCGGCAATGCCGCCAGGGCGACTTCGTCCAGCGGCGCATCACTGACCAGCGTGACCGCCTGGTGATGCTTCGAGCGGCTTTCCAGCTCCAGCGGCGTGCCATCGGCCACCAGCCTCCCATTGGCGATCACCACCGCGCGCGTGCAGACCGCACTCACTTCCTCGAGAATATGGGTGGAAATGATGACGATCTTGTCCTGCGCCAGCCCCTGGATCAGCTGGCGCACCTGATGCTTCTGGTTCGGATCGAGCCCGTCGGTGGGCTCGTCGAGGATCAGCACGTCAGGGTCGTGCAGGATCGCCTGGGCCAGACCGACACGCCGCTTGAAGCCCTTGGACAGCGTCTCGATGCTCTGCCCCAGCACCTTCTGCAATTCCACCTGGGCGACAGCAGCATCGACCCGCTGACGCCTGTCCGCACCGCGAAAACCGCGCACTTCGGCGATGAACTCGAGAAAGCCACGCACCGTCATGTCGCCATAGCAAGGTGCGCCTTCGGGCAGATAGCCGATCAGCCGCTGGGCCTGGAGGGTCTGGGTGCGGATGTCGTGACCGAGGATGCGGGCAGTGCCGGATGTCGGCGCGAGAAAGCCGGTCAGCATCTTCATCGTGGTGGACTTGCCGGCCCCATTGGGGCCGAGGAACCCCAGCACCTCTCCGCGCTGGACCTGGAACGACAGGTCGTCGACCGCGGTGTGCTGGGCAAAACGCTTGGTCAGGTTGCTTATTTCGATCATGGGCTCTCACCAGTGCGCACAAGGCCTGGCGTGCCGCCGCGCGACCCGAGCCAGGCCCTGCAAAAATGCCGGCGGAACTATAAGAACAGCTACTGGACGAATGCAACCACGCGGCTTGGCGGCAACGTTTGCCGGACGTTGCCGCCAAGCCTCCAAGCGATGCAATGGACCCCGCACAGCGCTTGGAGTACGTTCTCGAATCCATGGAAAGCGGCGATCGATCTGCCTGATCACGCCGCCTCTCAAGGTGGTTACCGACACATGTCCCTAAGCTTCGGAGAAATTCCTGCCTCACTGGCGCCAATGGAGCTGTTGCTGCTCGCCGATCCTTCGCCGAGCAAGGTGCGCACGTATCTGGCGGACTCGACGTGCTTCGCCGCATCGCTCGACGGGACGGTCGTCGGCATCGGTGTCGTGCGGCCGATCGGCGAAGGCGCGCATGAGCTGATGAATATCGCGGTACGACCCACCCGGCAGAAAGCGGGCCACGGCACGGCACTGCTGGAATGGATCATCGAGCACTACCGCAGGCTGGGCACCGGCCGGCTCGAAGTAGGCACGGGGTCGTTCGGCTATCAACTGGCGTTCTATCAACGCCAGGGCTTTCGCGTAACGCGAATAGAACGAGACTTCTTCGTCGAGCATTACCCCGAGCCGATCATCGAGGACGGGATCCGCCACATGGACATGCTGCGCCTCACGCTCAGCTATTCAGGTGATTCCGGTTAGCCGCGGCCAAGTCGCCGCCCTTGCTGCAAAAGGAGCGGCGAGCAACAGCCTCCTCCTTTGATCCGAGAACACTGCAATGCCGAACCCGATCGAATTCGAAACCGAACGCCTGTTCATGCGGCAATGGCGCCCGAGCGACCGGGCGCCCTTTGCCGAACTGAACGCAGACCCGCGGGTCATGGACTATTTCCCTGCTCCGCTCGAGCGCGACGAGAGCGATGCGCTGGCCGATCGCTGCCAGGCGCTGATCGAGCAGCGAGGATGGGGTTTCTGGGCCGTGGAGCTGAAGGCATCCGCCGAGTTCATCGGCTTCCTCGGCCTGCATGTACCGATCGCCGAGCTGCCCTTTTCGCCCTGCGTGGAGATCGGCTGGCGTCTGGCCTTCCAGCACTGGCACAGAGGTTTGGCAACGGAGGCCGCGCGCGGTGCGCTCGAGGTGGGCTTCGACAGGCTGGATTTGGCGGAAATCGTCTCTTTCACCACGCTCGGCAATCAGAGTTCGCGCGCAGTCATGCAGCGAATCGGCATGCGCGAGGCGAGCCGCTTCGAGCATCCGAGCATACCCATCGGTCATCCACTTCGCGCACATTGCCTGTACCGTCTTTCGCAGGTGGACTATCGGGAGCAGCAGATTGCAGGCGACTGAGCCCCGTCCGAACACGCTCCCACCTACAACCTGGTCCTGGTCATGCCCGTCCTGTTGCTCTCCCTGTTGCTGCTCGCTGCTCCCGGCTTCGCCCATGCGGAGGACGGGGCAATTGCCCGTCTGTTCGAACGCGCGGGGGTCGAGGGGACACTGGTCATCGAGTCCGTCGCCACGGGCCAGCGCTTCGTCCACAACGATGAACGCGCCGGCACGGCTTTTCCCGCAGCGTCCACGTTCAAGGTGCTGAACACCCTGATCGCACTGGAGGAAGGTGCCATCGCCGGGGCGGACGAGATCATCCCCTGGGACGGCACCCGTTACGAGATCGAGGACTGGAACCGCGACCAGACCTTGAAGAGCGCATTCAGGGTCAGCTGCGTCTGGTGCTACCAGAGGCTGGCCCGGCGGGTGGGCACGGCGGCCTATCTGCGCCACATCCGCCAGGCGCAGTACGGGCAGCTGCACGAACCTGTCATCGTCACCGAGTTCTGGCTCGATGGCTCGCTGCGGGTCAGCGCCGAACAACAGGTGGGCCTGCTGCGCCAGGTGGTCACGCGCAGCCTGCCGTACCGGGCGAACAGCTACGACATCCTCAGGACCATCATGCGCGTCGACAGCACGCCGGCTTATCGCCTGTATGCCAAGACCGGCTGGGCGGCTCGCGACAATCCTGGCATCGGCTGGTACATCGGCTATGTTGAAGCCGGCGCCGATACCTGGCTGTTCGCGCTTAATCTGGACACCCGCGATGCGACCGATCTGCCCCTGCGCCAGCGGATCGCGCTGGATGCGCTGCGGGCCAAGGGCATCCTGCCTGCCGAATGAATCCTCCGGCGAGTTCCGCGGTAGCCGGCGAAGCCACGATCTGCACCACCCCACATGGAGCCACCATGCGCAGCGACGAGATCAAAGCGGTATTCGATCAACAGGCCGCCAGCTACGACGAGCGCTGGGCCAGAACCGCGCCCATTCGCAATGCCCTGCATTTTCTTCTGGAGGCGGTGTTCGCACCGCTGCCGGCCGAGGCGCGAGTACTGTGCATCGGCGCCGGCACCGGCGAGGAAATTCTGCACCTGGCCCAGTGCCGACCCGGTTGGACCTTCACCGCGGTGGAGCCATCGGGCGCGATGCTGCACGTCCTTCGCGACAAGGCAACCCGAGCCGGAATCGAACAGCGCTGCCAGTTCCATGAGGGCTACCTGGAGACACTGCCTGAGCAGGCCCCCTTCGACGCGGCAACCTCCCTGCTGGTATCCCAGTTCATTCTCGAGCGCGACGTACGCATCGGTTTCTTTCGTGACATAGCCGCCCGACTCGGCCCGGGAGCGCTATTGGCCAGCTCTGACCTGGCAGCGGACGTCACCACGCCAGCGTATGCGGCTCTGCTGGAAACCTGGCTGAACATGATGACCCTCGCCGGCATTCCCGCGGCAGGCCTGGAGCAGATGCGTGCCGCCTATGACCGTGACGTGGCGATACTGCCCCCGCAGCAGGTCGCGTCCATCATCGAGGCCGGCGGCTTTGCCTGCCCCGTGCCGTTCTACCAGGCCGGGCTGATCCATGCGTGGTACGCGCGGCGAGCCGATGCGCCCTAGCGCCCGGCCGGTCGTGCAGGCGCTGCTGATAGCCTCTCTCGCCGGCGCTTTCATCTGGGCATTGTCGCCCTGGGCCAGCGGTCAGGCCGAACCCTGGGACGGCGACGGCCTTTACTACAGTGGTGCGCTATTTACCGCCGGCGTGCTGTCCGGTTTTATCGTGCCGCGACCGCTCTGGGCACAGTATCTGGGGGGCGTCGTCGGCCAGGTGCTGTACCTGCTCCTGTTCCTGCCGCTCAGCCCGTTGCTCGCCGTGGGCCTCGCGTTTCTGCTGCTCTGGTCGCTGCTGTTTCTCGCCGGGGCCTATGCCGGCGCGCGTCTTCGTAGCCGTTGACGCGCTTCGAAACGGCTGCCTAGCGAGCCATTGCCGGTCACGAGCCGGGCAGTTGCCGGTCCGATCAGGCCCCAACCGAGCAGCGCAGGTTTTGCCCGCCCACCTCGCTTGGGGCACACTTGCCGCCTTCGAGGGCATTGCCCCTTCCACAGTCGAATCCGCCGTATGACCCGCTCCCCCGTTCGCCGTCTGATCTTCTCCCTGCTGCGCCGTGTGCTGTACACCTGGGTGCGCTCGGAGACCATCAACCAGTCCGCCTTTACCCTCAAGCTGGATCGCAGCAAACCGGTGTTCTATGTGCTGCAGCAACCCTCGCTGAGTGATCTCGCGGTACTGGACGTCGAGTGCAGCAAGGCCGGGCTGCCGCGCCCGGTGGCCGACGTGGCGGTGGGCGAACTGGTGGAACCGGCCGCCTTCTTCTTCCTCAACCCGGCACCCAGCTGGTTCGGCCGACGCACTCGACTGGTAGCGCCACAGGCGCTGGTGCGGCTGGTCGGCGCGCTGGAACACAACGCGGTGGAGAATGCGCAGATCGTTCCGGTCAGCGTGTTCTGGGGACAGTCGCCGAATCGCGAGACCAGCGCCTGGAAGCTGCTGTTCGCCGACAGCTGGGCGGTCACCGGGCGCCTGCGCAAGCTGCTCAGCATCCTGGTGCTGGGGCGCAAGACACGCGTGCAGTTCTCCGCGCCGATCCAGCTCAACGAGCTGGTCGCACAGAACAAGGGGCACGAGCGCACGCTGCGCATGGTCCACCGCATGCTGCGGGTGCACTTCCGCAACCAGAAGACCGCAGTGATCGGGCCGGATCTGTCGCACCGGCGCAATCTGGTGAAGGGTCTGGTGCACGCACCGCAGGTCCGCCAGGCGATTCGCGAGGAAGCCGAACGCGAGCACATTTCCATCGAGAAGGCCGAGGCCAGGGCGCTGCGCTATGGCAACGAGATCGCCTCGGACTACGCCTACACGGCGGTGCGCTTTCTCGAGGTTGTGCTTTCCTGGTTCTGGAACAAGATCTACGACGGTATCCGCGTCAACCATATCGAGCCGTTGCAGGACGCCGTCCGCGGCTACGAAGTGATCTACGTGCCCTGCCACCGCAGCCACATCGATTACCTGCTGCTCTCCTACCTGCTGTTCCGCAACGGCCTGACGCCGCCGCACATCGCCGCCGGCATCAACCTCAACATGCCGGTGATCGGCAGCCTGCTGCGCCGCGGTGGAGCCTTCTTCATGCGCCGTTCGTTCAAGGGCAACCCGCTGTACACCTCGGTGTTCAACGAATACCTGCACAGCCTGTTCACTCGCGGCTTCCCCGTCGAATACTTCGTCGAAGGCGGGCGTTCGCGTACCGGCCGCATGCTGCAACCCAAGACCGGCATGCTGGCGCTGACCCTGCGCAGCTACCTGCGCTCGTCGCGCCTGCCGATCCTCTTCGTGCCGGTCTACATCGGCTACGAGCGGGTGCTGGAGGGCCGCACCTACCTGGGTGAACTGCGCGGCGCGGCGAAGAAGAAGGAGTCGATCTTCGACATCTTCAAGGTCATCGGCGCGCTCAAGCAGCGCTTCGGTCAGGTCTGGGTCAACTTCGGCGAGCCGCTCAAGCTCAACGAATTCCTCGAGCAGGAACAGCCCGGCTGGCGTCAGCAGAGCTACGCGCCGGATTACCGTCCCGAATGGCTGAACGACACCACCAATCGCCTGGCCGAGCGCATCGCCCAGCGCCTCAACGAGGCGGCGGCGGTCAACCCTGTCAACCTGGTGGCGCTGGCAATGCTCTCCACCAGCCGCCAGGCGCTGGACCAGCAATCCCTGGCACGCATCCTCGATCTCTACCAGGCGCTGTTGCGCGCGGTGCCCTACTCGCCACACACCACCCTGCCGGAGGGCGACGGCAACGCGCTGATCGCCTACGTGAAGAGCCTCGACCTGCTCGCCGAGCAGAAAGACGCGCTGGGCAACATCCTCTATCTGGACGAGCAGAATGCCGTCCTGATGACCTACTACCGCAACAACGTGATGCACATCTTCGCCCTGCCGGCGCTGTTGGCGAGCTTCTTCCAGAGCAGCTCGCGCATCAGCCGCGAGCAGATCCAGCGCTTCACCGAGGCGCTGTACCCCTATCTGCGTGCCGAGCTGTTCATGCGCTGGGAGGTCGAGGAACTGGAAGCCGTGGTCGACCAGTGGCTGGCGGCATTCGTCGAGCGGGGCCTGCTCAAGGTGGACGGCAACCACTACGTGCGCCCGGCGCCGAGTTCGCGGCAGTTCGTGCTGCTCACCCTGCTGGCGCGGGTGGTAGTGCAGACCCTGCAACGTTTCTACATGGCCACCTCGCTGCTGCTCAACAGCGGCCAGCACAGCCTGAGCGCCGAGGAACTGGAGAACCTCTGCACGGTCATGGCCCAACGCCTGTCGATTCTCCACGGGCTCAACGCGCCGGAGTTCTTCGACAAGGCGCTGTTCCGCCATTTCATCCAGAGCATGCAGGAACAAGACGTGGTCAGCCCCGACGAAAACGGCCGCCTCGGCTATCACGAGAAGCTCGCGGAGCTGGCCGAGGGCGCGGCCAAGCGCGTGCTACCGGCGGAGATTCGGCTGTCGATCCGTCAGGTCGCGCTGGAGCGCCATCACGACGAAAGCGATTCACCGCCGCCTGCAACCGACGCCTGACGCTGCCAGGTCATCACCCGCTCCGGGTGGCCGGTGTGCGCGTCCAGCTGCTCGCCTGCGATCTGGAAACCGTGGCGACGGTAGAAGGCGATACTGGCGCTGTTGGCGGCATAGACGGTCAGGCTCAGCCGCTCGCGCAGGCCTTTGGCGTGCTCGAGCAGCGCCGAGCCGATGCCATGGCCCTGCTCCGTTGGCGCCACGAAGATAGCGACCAGGACGTCATCGAGCAGCGACACGAAGCCGACCACCGTGCCATCCCGCTCATAGACGCAGGTCTGCGCAGCGGGCAGATAGAGGTTGCGCATGTCATCCAGCCGCGCCTCCCAGAAGCCGCGCTCGACAAAATCATGGGCACGGCTGGATGCCTCGAGCCAGATGCCCAGCAGCGTTTCCAGGTCATCGGGGCGGTTAGGGCGGATCATGTACGGCTCTCCGGAACGGCGAAGGGCAGGACGGTAGCGCATCGTCGCCGGGATGTCGCGCCGCCGGTAATCCACTAGCATCAATGCAAGAACCCAGCGGCGTTAAGACGCCAGACACACTCCACCTGCCAAGGTATTCATCATGTATCGCATCACCACGCTAGTCGCCGGACTGGCCTTGTCCGTCAGCGCCTTCGCCCTCTCTCTCGCCGACCTGACCCAGAGTGACGCCAGCGCCGGCCTCAAGGATGCCCTGAGCCAGGGCGCCAAGGTCGCCGTGCAGCAGCTCGGCCGCCCTGGCGGCTTCAGCAGCGATCCGGACGTGCGCATCGAGCTGCCGGGCAACATCGGCAAGGCTTCGCGGATGCTGAAGATGCTCGGCATGGGCGCGCAGGTCGAGCAGCTGGAGAACAGCATGAACCTCGCCGCCGAGAAGGCCGTGCCCGAGGCCCAGCAGCTGCTGCTCGATGCCGTGCGTAAGATGACCGTGCAGGACGCCAAGGCGATTCTCGCTGGCGGTGACGATTCGGCTACCCAGTACCTGAACAAATCCAGCCGCGAACAGATCCGCGCCAGGTTCCTGCCCATCGTCAAGCAGGCTACCGACCAGGTCGGCCTGGCACAGCAGTACAACGCGGTGGCGGCCAAGGTGCCGGCGGGGCTGAACGGCAACTACGCCAATATCGAAAGCTATGTGACCGAACAGGCGCTCAACGGCCTGTTCACGGTGATTGCCGAGCAGGAGGCGAGCATTCGCAAGAATCCGACCGCGGCGGCCACCAGCCTGGCGAAGAAGGTGTTCGGTGCGCTTTGATGCGTACTAGCGAGTCGCCTACCGCGTGGATGGCTTTGGCCATTCACGCGGCCTTTGTTGCCCCGCCGCAGGGTGGAAAACGCGCGCAGCGCTTCTCCACGCATCCCTAGCGCCGCGTCAGCGCGGCCCCATGATGGTATCCAGCGCATCGGGCCGCGGCGCGCCCTGGTGCTGCTGCAGACGACCGTTATCGTCGAGGTAGAAGATCGCCGGAGTCGCCTGGGCACCCAGTTCGCTCATCAGCATCAGGTTGTCGGTGAGCTGCTTTTCCAGCGCTGCCGGGATCTTCTCCAACGGCTTCAGCTTGCTCGCCTTGCCGGCCGCCTCGTGCTGGTTGAGAGCTGCCTGCGGATCCTTGGCGCTGAGCAACGCGGCGGACTTGCCGGCACTGTCGGCGCGCAGCATGCCGACCATGATGTGCCGCAACTGCACCTTGCCGGACTCGACCCAGGGCCGGGCCTGCTTCCAGAACATGTTGCAGTACGGGCAGTTCGGGTCGCTGAACATGTAAATGACGCGCGGCGCGTCGGCCTTGCCGTCGGCGATCCAGGTGCTGTTCTCCATGCGCGTCCACATTTCCTTGCCCAGCGGTTCGTAGACCAGTTTCTCCAGGTGCGCGCGGGTCAGGTCCTCACCCTTGGCATCGAGCAGGCTGCCGATCAGCACGTGCTCGCCATCGGGGGTGAGATACAGCGCCATGCCCTGTCCGTTGTAACGCGCGGCATAGCCCTTGAGCCCGCCGGGTGCCGCGAAACTGCCGACGACCTCGGCGCCACGCGCCTCGACGGCCTTGATCGCCTCCGGCAATTCTTCGGCCTGCGCCATGGGCAGGGCCAGCAGGCTGACGCCGGCCAGCAGGTAGCGTAACGGCTTGAATCGAATCACTGCGCAGCTTCCTCTTTCAGTTTTTCCAGCGCGCGCGCCAGGCTGGCGTGCGAGAGTTCGCCGAGATGGCTGCTGACCTGGCGGCCATCGGCGTTGTAGAACAGCGTGGTCGGCAGCGCCGTGGAACCCACGTGCTGCCCGAAGCGCCCGCCACTGTCGAGCAGGACGTTATCGAGACTCAGCCCCGCGGTTTCCAGAAAGCGATTGATCTCCCCCTCCCCCTCGCCCTGATTGACGAACAGAAACAGGGTGTCGCTTTCCCGAGCTTGGGCGTCGGCGAGCACTGGCATCTCGCGGCGGCACGGCGGGCACCAGGTCGCCCAGAGATTGATCACCAGCGGCTGGCCGGAGTAATCCTCCAGCGCCACCGGACGGCCCTGATTGTCGCGCAGCGCCATTTCCGGCAAGCGCGTGCCCTGCTCGAAGGAATGCCAGGCCAGATTACCGAAACCCCAGCTGAGGATTCCCACCGTCAGCGCGATACCCAGCGGCTTGCGCAGTTCGCGGTCGCGCCAGCCCCACCAGATGCCCAATGCCAGCGCAGCGACCAGCCCGGGCCAGGCGATGAAGCCACCGTCGCGGATATCGATGACGCTCAGCCAGTCATCCTGGTAGTACGCCCAGTACATCGCGACAAAGGCCAGGCGTGCCACCAGCAGCGCCACCAGTAGCAGGCGAAAAAGCTGCCGCTCCGGGTTGCACTCGCTGCGCCGGCCGACCCACCAGCCGGTCAGGGTCGCCAGCAGCAGGCTGCCCAGCAGCAATACATGGGGCACCGCCAGGGCCAGCGGCCCGATATTCACAGTCAGCATCAACCTCGCTCCCGGGTCTGGTTCCAGTTCTGCAGAAAGTCCCCGGCACCGATCTCGCCGGTGATGCGGCGATCGCGACGCTCGACGCCGTCCGGGCCGATCCATAGCAGCGTCGGCGGGCCGAGCACCTGGTAACGGTCCAGCAAGTCGCGGCTGGCGGCGTCGCTGCGGGTCACGTCGGGGCGCAGCACGCGCACACCGTTCAGGCTCGCCTGCACCTCGGCATTGCCAAAGACCTCCTTCTCCATGACCTTACAGGAGACGCACCAGTCGGCGTAGTAATCGATCAGCACCCACTGGCCCTGCGCCTTGGCTGCCGCCAGCTCGCGATCGAGCACCGCCGGATCGCTGAAAGCGAGCGCGTGGGACTCGACAGCCGTGGCCGTCGCCACGCCGCCGGCATAGATCGCCAGCGGACGACGCGGATCATCCGCTCCGCCGGCGGCACCCAGCAGCATCGCCGCGCCCCACAGCCCCAGCAGCACGCCGCTGGCCTGACAAAGCACGCGCTGGCTTTGCACTGCCTGCGCCACATGCAGCAAGGCGGTCGCGAGCACTACCAGCAGCGCGCCCCACAGGCCCAGCCACAGCCAGTCGGCCAGCAACGGGCGCGCCACGAACAGCGCAGCCGCGAGGAAGAGAAAGCCGAACAGTACCTTCACCCGATCCATCCAGGCCCCCGGCTTGGGCAGAAAGCGCTGACCAACGGTCACCAGCAACAGCAACGGCGTGCCAATGCCCAGGCCCAGCGCGAACAGCACCAGGCCACCCTGCAGCGCACTGCCGCTCTGTGCGATGAACAGCAGCGCGGCGGCCAGTGGAGCGGTCATGCAGGGGCCGACCAGCAGGCCGGAGAGCACGCCCAGCGCGCCAGCTCCGGCGAGGCTGCCCCCGCGCTGGCGATCACCGACACGCTGCAGACGATCACGCAGCGCCACCGGCAATTGCAGCTCGAACAAACCGAACATTGGCAGGGCCAGCAGCACGAACAGCACGGCGAAGCTGGTCAGCAACCAGGGCTGTTGCAGCGCCGCCTGCAGGTTGGCGCCGAGCAGCGCCGCCAGCACACCGAGCCCGGCATAGACCAGCGCCATGCTGACCACGTAGGTCGCCGCCAGGGCGAAACCACGGCGCGAGGTGGCGCCGCTACCGACCACGATACCCGCCAGGATCGGCAGCATCGGCAGCGAACAGGGAGTGAAGGCCAGCAACAGGCCGAGGCCGAAGAACACCAGCAGGCTCCAGGCCAGTGCCTGATTTTCGAGGCCGCTGGCCAGCGCCTGATCTTCGGCCTGCGCGGAGGCTGCCGAGGCGATGCCGTCACCGCTCAGCGACACCTCACGGGTCTGCGGTGGATAGCAGAGCCCGGCATCGGCGCAGCCCTGCCAGCCGAGACGCACACTGTTCTCTGCGCCCGGCGGGATCAGCAGTTCGAGGCTGTCGCGGTAGATCTGCGAGTCGCCGAAGAACTCGTCGCTGTAGGGCTCCCCCTCGGGCAGCGGCGGCTGGCGCTCCGGCGGCAGGCCGTCGAACTGCAGACGCTGCTGATAGAGGTAATAGCCCGGTGCGATCCGCCAGTGCAGCAGCGTCGCGCCGTTCTCCTGCGGGCTGACCGTCAGCGCGAATGCCTCGTCCACCGGCAGAAAATCACCCTGCGAGCCGCCGCCAAACAGACCACCGGCCGACAGCGCCAAGCCGGGCGTCAGCAGAAACAACAGAAGAACCAATATGCGCATGCGAGTCCTGGCCGAGAAATGACTGCCGCGCAGCATGCCGGGGCGGGATTAACGCGCCATTAACGCCATGGCACGAGCTGCATAACGCTGCCTTAATCGCTAAGGTCCACCCTTGAGCATTTTCTGCGGACCCTCCCCATGCACGTGCTGCTTGCCGAAGACGACGCGCTGATCGCCAGCGGTATCGTCGCCGGGCTCAACGCCCAGGGCCTGATCGTCGACCATGCCGCGACCGCGGCGGCTACCGAAGCCCTGCTGCGTGCGGCGCACTTCGATGTGCTGATCCTCGATCTCGGCCTACCCGACGAAGACGGCCTCGCCCTGCTGCGACGCCTGCGCCAACAGGGCCTGGAGCTGCCGGTACTGGTGCTCACCGCGCGCGATGCGGTCAGCGACCGGGTCACCGGCCTGCAGGCGGGTGCCGACGATTACCTGCTCAAGCCGTTCGACCTGCGCGAGCTGGCCGCGCGCCTGCACACGCTGATGCGGCGCATGTCCGGGCGCAGCGTCAACCTCATCGAACATGGCCGGTTGAGCTACGACCCGAGCCGCTGCGAAGCACGCCTGGACGGCCGCCTGGTCGACCTGTCGCGCCGCGAACAGGCACTGCTGCAGGCACTGCTCAACAATCAGGGCCGGGTGCTCAGCAGCGAGCAGCTCAAGGACGCGGTCTACGGTTTTGCCGACGACGTCGAGAGCAACGCCCTCAACGTGCATATCCACCATCTGCGCCGCAAGCTCGGCAGCGGCATCGTCGAGACCGTGCGCGGCCTCGGCTACCGACTCGGCCCGGCAGGCGACGAGGACGCGCCATGAGCCTGCGCCTACGCCTGACCCTGATGCTCGGCTCGGCCTTCGTGCTGCTCTGGGCATTGGCTGCGACCTGGATGCTGGTCGATCTGCGCAGCCAGATGATGCTCTCGCTCGACCAGCGCCTGGCGGCCTCGGCGCGCATGGTCGCCGGCCTGCTGGTGCAGTTGCCGCAGCCGGTGCCCGGCGACGGCCCGCCGCAGCGTCTGAGCGCCGAGCAACTGGGCATCCCCAACGGCCTGGCCTGCCAGGTCAGCTCGCTGCGTGGCGAGGTGCTGGCGCGCAGCCACAGTGCGCCCGACCAGCAGCTGGACGCCGAGCAGAACGGCTTTCGCGACCAGCTGATCGACGGCGTGCCCTGGCGCAGCTTCACCCTGATGCAAGGCGAGCTGCGCATCACCACGGCCGACCGCCTGGATGAGCGTGCCGCGCTGAAGCGCTCGGTGTTGCTGGCGGCGGCGCTGCCAGTGGCGGTCGCTCTGCTCGGCAGCCTGGCTCTGCTCTGGCTCGGCCTGGGCCGTGGGCTGGCGCCCCTGCGCAGGATTCGCGAGGCACTGACCCGACGCAGCGCCGACTCCCTCGAACCCTTGCCGGTCGAAGGTCTGCCGGCGGAGCTGCTGCCGCTGGTGCAGACGCAGAACCAGCTGTTCCAGCGCATCGCCCAGGCCATCGAACGCGAACGCCGGCTGACCGGCGACGCCGCCCACGAGCTGCGCAGCCCGCTGACGGCGATCAAGACCCACCTGCAGGTGGCACGCATGACCGAAGGCGCCGCTGCCGAGCAGGCGCTGGCCAACGCCGAAGCCGGTGCCGATCGCCTGCAGCGCACGCTCGAGCAGCTGCTGTTGCTGGCCCGGGTGGAAGGCAGTCTGGATTTCGACGATGGCCTGCAGTGCACCGCCGCCGAGGTCGCGCGGCTGGCGATTCAGGACGCCAGTGGCGGTGACGGCGCCCCGATCCTGTTGCAGATCCCGGCGGAATTGCCCGACACGCCGCTGGCCATGCCGCCGGTGCTGGCCATCGCCGCGCTGCGCAACCTGCTGGAAAATGCCCAGCGCCACACCGCGCCGGGCAGCGCCGTCACGCTGTCTCTGCAGCCTGAAGCCGGGCGAGTACGCTTCGAAGTACGCGATCAGGGGCCGGGCATCGCCGCCGAGCATCTCGAGCACCTGACTCGGCGCTTCTGGCGACACGCCGCCAGCAGCGGCAGCGGCCTGGGCCTGGCCATCGTCCAGGCGATCGCGCAACGCTGCGAGTGCACCCTCGCCTTCGACAGCCAGGCCGACGGCCTGCGCGTATCACTGACGGTGCCGTTGCAGCGCTGAGCTGGCGCTTAGCCGGGGAATTCCAGGCGGAAGGACGTCCAGCCCTGCTCGGAACTGCAGTGAATACGGCCTTGATGAGCCTGAACGATCGAACGGGTGATCGCCAGCCCCAGGCCGGCATTGCTCGGACTGCCTTCGCGGCGCGCCGGATCGACCCGATAGAAGCGGTCGAACAATCGCTCCAGATGCTCGGGCGCGATGGTCGCGCCGGGATTGCTCACCTCAAGCGTCACCTGGCCCGCGCCGCGCTCGATGGCCACCCGGATGCGCTCGCCGTCGGGGGTGTAGCGCAGCGCATTGGACAGCAGGTTCGACAACGCCCGGCGCAGCATCAACAGATCGCCCTGAATCGTACCGGCACCGGACAGCTCGAAGCGCACCCCGCGCTCGTCGGCCGAGAGCTGGTAATAGTCCAGCAGCTGCGTGCACAACGCCTCCAGCGCGACGGGTTTGGCGTCCGGCACGATCAGCCCGTTATCCGCCTTGGCCAAAAACAGCATGTCGTCGATCATCCGCGACATGCGCTGCAGCTCCTCCAGGTTCGAATGCAAGTTGTCCTGATACTGATCCAGCGTGCGCGCGCGGGTCAGCGCCACCTCGGTGTGGGTCATCAGATTGCTCAGCGGCGTGCGCAGCTCGTGGGCGATGTCGGCGGAGAAGTTCGACAACCGCACGAAGGCGTCTTCCAGCCGCGCCAGCATCGCGTTGAAGGCCTGCACCAGCTGCTGCAGCTCGGCCGGTGTCGACTCGTCGGGGATGCGCTCGCGCAGCGACTTGGCCGAGACGGAGGCGGCCACCTGGGTGACGTCGCGCAGCGGTCGCAGCCCGCTACGCACCAGCAGCCAGCCGAGCAGGCCGCTGAGCACCGCGCAGAGTATCAGCGCGCCCCACAGCCAGCCGCTGAAGGTATGGAAGAACGCCTTGTGCACGGTGACATCGAGCAGGATCAGCAGCGTCAGCGCCGTCTGACCGACCGGCACCTGCGTCACCTCCGCGCGCCAGAGGCGCCCATCCAGCGACAGCTCGCCATCGCGCTCAGCGGCCAGCGCGACCAGGGTCGGCTCGGCCCCGCCTGGCAGCGGCTCGGGAAATAGCTGGCGCCCCGCTGCATCGAAGACGAACCCCCTTATCTCGCTGTGCCCACCGAGCAGGGCCTGCAGCCGTGGACGCAGCCGCTCGAAGTCATCATCGGCCTGCAGCTCGCCGAGCAGCGCCTCGCCGGCGCGAAGCTTCTCGTGCAGGGTGTGCTGGTCCAGCTCGTTGAAGTGGCGTTCGCTGAGCTGGTGAAAGAAGTACCCTGCGGCCGCCAGCACGCCGGTCACCGCGAGCATGAACATCAGGCTCAGCCGCGCCGTGAGCGACAGCCGCGTCATGACGGGTCCGGCTCGTCGAGCATGTAGCCCATGCCGCGCGCGGTGTGGATCAGTTTGGGCTCGAAGCCATCGTCGATCTTCACCCGCAAGCGGCGGATCGCCACCTCGATGACGTTGGTGTCGCTGTCGAAATTCATGTCCCACACCTGCGAGGCGATTAGCGACTTGGGCAGCACCTCGCCGCGCCGACGCAGCAGCAATTCCAGCAGGGCAAATTCCTTGGCGGTCAGGTCGATACGCTGGCCAGCCCGCGTGGCGCGTCGCTTGAGCAGGTCGACCTCCAGATCGGCAACCTTCAGCTGGGTCTGCAATGCCGCCGCGTTGCCGCGTCGCAGCAGGGTGCGCACACGGGCCAGCAGCTCGGAAAAGGCGAACGGCTTGACCAGATAGTCGTCGGCGCCCAGTTCCAACCCCTTCACGCGATCCTCGACACGGTCGCGTGCAGTGAGAAAGAGCACCGGCACCTCGCGACCGGAGGCACGCACCAGGCGCAGCACTTCCCAACCATCCAGCCCCGGCATCATCACGTCGAGAATCAGCAGGTCGTAGGGCATGCTCAGCGCGTGTTGCAGCGCGTCGGTGCCGGTCGTGACCCGGTCGACGGTGAACCCCGCCTCGCTCAGGCCCTGCTGCAGGTAGATGCCTGTCTTGGGCTCGTCTTCGGCGACCAGCAGTTTCATGTCCCTTTCCTCGGCTCGGCGATGGGCGAAGTGTGGCAGCCACAACGGCCGGCACGCCATCAACTGACAGAAACGTAATCTTTCTATCAGCGTTGCGTAAGGCGGCGAGGACTATGGTGAAACCATCCCATTCCGGAGGCCGGCCATGCAACGCAGCGGAACTCCCCAGCCTTTCTGGCGCAGCCCTGCCGGCATCGCACTGCTGATGCTGGCGATGATCGGGCTGTTCTACTTGGTGCGCGAACATCTGACGCATACCGCCGAAGTACTGCCCTACCTGATCCTGCTGCTCTGCCCGCTCATGCATCTGTTCGGCCACAGGCACGGAGGCCACGATGGCGACCGCTGACCAGCCCGGCAACCACGCCCACGCACACGCGCATCACCACCCCGCCCACCATTCGCACCCATCCCACTCTGCCGAAACCGAGACCGAACAGGACCCGGTTTGCGGCATGCCGGTGGCCGGCGACAGCCCACTGCATGCCAGCCATGGCGGGCGCGACTACCACTTCTGCAGCCAGCGCTGCCTGGACCGATTCGTCGCCGAGCCGCAGCGCTACACCAGTCCCGAACCCACGGTGGCGCCGGCCGTGGCCGATCCGGCTGCCGAATATACCTGCCCGATGCACCCGGAAATCCGCCAGATCGGCCCTGGCACCTGCCCCAAGTGCGGCATGGCGCTGGAGCCGGTGATCCCCGAGCTGGAGGAGCAGGAAAACCCCGAGCTGCGCGATTTCTCCCGGCGCTTCTGGTGGACCCTGCCGCTGACGGTGATCGTCACCCTGCTGGCGATGGCCGGGCATTCGCTGGCGCTGTTCCACGGCGCCACGCAGAACTGGGTCGAGCTGGTGCTGGCGACGCCGGTGGTGCTCTGGGCCGGCTGGCCGTTCTTTGTGCGCGGGGTCCAGTCGATCCGCCAGCGCAGCCCGAACATGTGGACGCTGATCGGCCTCGGCACCGCCGCGGCCTATGTCTACAGCGTGGCGGCTACCGTGGCGCCGCAGCTGTTCCCGGCGACATTTCTGCAAGACGGGCGCATCGGCGTCTACTACGAGGCGGCGGCGGTGATCATCTCGCTGACGCTGCTCGGCCAGATGCTCGAGCTACGCGCGCGCTCGCAGACCTCGGCGGCGATCAAGTCGCTGCTCGGCCTGGCGCCGAAGACCGCGCGACGGATCAACGCCGACGGCAGCGAGGAGGACATCGCGCTGACCCACGTGCACCTTGGCGACCGTCTGCGCGTGCGCCCCGGCGAGAAGGTGCCGGTGGACGGTCGCGTGCTCGAGGGCGAAAGCGCGGTGGACGAGTCGATGCTCACCGGCGAGCCGCTGCCGGTGACCAAGCGCAGCGGCGACGTGTTGATCGGCGCCACGCTCAACACCCACGGCAGCCTGGTGATGGAAGCGCAGAAGGTCGGCTCGGCGACCATGCTTGCGCAGATCGTGCAGATGGTCGCCCAGGCCCAACGCAGCCGCGCACCAATGCAACGCCTGGCCGACCTGATCGCCGGCTGGTTCGTGCTGGTGGTGATCGCCATCGCCGTGCTGACCTTCTTCGGCTGGGGCCTGTTCGGCCCGCAGCCGAGCTGGGTGTTCGGCCTGATCAACGCGGTGGCGGTGCTGATCATCGCCTGCCCCTGCGCGCTGGGGCTGGCCACACCGATGTCGGTGATGGTCGCCACCGGCAAGGCCGCCGGCAGCGGCGTGCTGTTCCGCGACGCCAGTGCCATCGAGAACCTGCGCAAGATCGACACGCTGATCGTCGACAAGACCGGCACTCTCACCGAGGGCCGCCCAGCTTTCTACAGCGTGGTCGCCGCGCCCGGCTTCGGCGAGGACGAGGTGCTGCAACTGGCGGCCAGCCTCGACCAGGGCAGCGAGCACCCGCTGGCCCACGCCATCGTCGAGCGCGCCCGCGCGACCGGCATGCAACTGAGCCCGGTCGAACAGTTCGAGTCGGCCTCGGGCATCGGCGTGCGCGGGCGCGTCGCCGGTCGCCAGCTGCTGCTAGGCAACACCGCGCTGCTCGATGAAGGCGGCGTTGACAGCGGCGCGCTGCGCCAGCGCTCCGAAGCGCTGCGCGCCGAGGGCGTGAGCATCATGTACCTGGCGGTCGACGGTGCGCTGGCCGGGCTGCTGGCGGTGGCCGACCCGATCAAGCCCACCTCGCGCCTGGCGGTCGAGCGGCTGCAGGCCGATGGCGTCCGGGTGGTCATGGCCACTGGCGACGGGCTGACCACCGCACGCTCGGTGGCGCGCCAGCTGGGCATCGAGGAGGTGCACGGCGAGGTCAAGCCGCAGGACAAGGAGCGCCTGGCCGCCACCCTGCAGCAGGCAGGGCACCGCGTGGCGATGGCCGGCGACGGCATCAACGATGCACCGGCGCTGGCGCGCGCCGACGTCGGCATCGCCATGGGCACCGGCACCGACGTGGCGATGAACAGCGCCCAGGTCACCCTGGTCAAGGGCGACCTGCTGGGCATCCTGCGCGCCCGCAGCCTGTCGGTGGCGACGGTGCGCAACATGCACCAGAACCTGACCTTCGCCTTTCTCTACAACAGCCTGGGCATCCCGCTGGCCGCCGGCCTGTTCTACCCGCTGACCGGCCACCTGCTATCGCCGATGATCGCCGCGCTGGCGATGAGCGTCAGCTCCGCCTCGGTGGTGTTCAACGCGCTGCGCCTGCGCAACGCCGATGTTGACGGAGGGCTTGACCTTGCCACGATGTCAAGGTCGAGCATCGAGCCAGGCCACTGAGGAGATCACCATGAACACCACTACGCTGAAGGTCACCGGCATGAGCTGCGGCTCCTGCGTTCGCCATGTCAACGCCGCCCTTGCTGCGCTCGATGGCGTCGTCCAGGTCGACGTGGAACTGGCCAGCGGTATCGTCCGCGTCCGCGGCGACGCCGAGCCCCAGGCGCTGGTTGCCGCCCTCGACGAAGCCGGCTACCCGGCAGAACCCATCGCCGAGGCCCCCGCCGCGCCGGCGAAGAAAACCGGCTGCGGCGGCAGCTCTGGCTGCTGCTGCAGCTGACACACACTCTGGAGAATGCGCATGAACAAGTACCTCGTCACGCTCGCCGCCGTGCTGATGTCGGGCATGGCCCAGGCCGCCACGGTCATCGACGTGCATCGCGACGCCAACTGCGGCTGCTGCAAGGACTGGATCAAGTACCTGCAAGCCAACGGCTTCGAGGTGCGCGACCATGTGGAAAGCAACATGCCGGCAGTCAAGCAGAGCCTCGGGGTCGTACCCCGGCTGGGCTCGTGCCATACCGGGGTGATCGACGGCAAGTTCGTCGAGGGCCACGTGCCGGTGGCGGCGATCCGCGAGTTACAGCAGCGCGATGACCTGCTCGGCGTCGCCGCACCGGGCATGCCCGCCGGCTCGCCTGGCATGGATTATGGCCAGGCCAAGCAGCGTTACCAGGTCATCGGCCTGACCCGCGAGGGGCGCGACATGGTGCTCGGCGAGTACCAGGGCGATCAGCTGCAGCGCTGAGCCGCAGGCGGGCACGCCGATGGGCTGGCTCATCGCCAAGTATCTGCTCACCGCTGCCGTGGTGGTGCTGGTATCGGAAGTCGCCAAGCGCAGCGATCGGCTCGGCGGTTTTCTCGCTGCCCTGCCGCTGATCACGGTACTGGCGATGATCTGGCTTTATGTCGAGCGCCAACCGCTGGAGAAGATGGCCAATCATGCCTGGTACACCTTCTGGTACGTGCTGCCGACGCTGCCGATGTTCATGCTTTTTCCACGCCTGCTGGCGCGGCTGGGCTTCTGGCCCGCGCTGCTGGCCGGCGCCCTGCTAACCGTCGCCTGTTTCGGCCTGCTGGCGCTGTTGCTGCGGCGCTTCGGCGTACAGCTGCTCTAGCCACGCGCACGGCGGTTGCCAGCTGACAGAAGCGTAATGTTCCGCTCAGCCAGTGGTCAGCTCGGCCCGGTTATCGTTGCTCTGTTGCTGCACTAAGCGCAGCGCAATCAGTGCCTGAACAAACCCGCAAAGGATCCACATGCACGCCAACCAATCCCGGCGCACCTTCGTCAAAAGCCTGGCTGCCGGCGGTGCCGTCGCCGGCCTCGGGCTGTGGCGCCAGCCCGTCTGGGCGCTGACCAGCCCAGGTCAGCCGACGGTACTCAGCGGCACCGAGTTCGACCTCACCATCGATTCCATGAGCGTGGACTTCACTGGCAAGCGCCGCACCGCCATGGCCATCAACGGCAGCATTCCCGGCCCGCTGCTGCGCTGGCGCGAGGGCGATACCGTGACCTTGCGCGTGCGCAACCGGTTGCCCCACGACACCTCGATCCACTGGCACGGCATCCTGCTGCCGGCCAACATGGACGGCGTGCCCGGCTTCAGCTTCGCCGGCATCGCCCCGGACGGCATGTACGAATACCGCTTCAAGGTCAAACAGAGCGGCACCTACTGGTACCACAGTCATTCGGCGTTCCAGGAACAACTTGGCGTCTACGGCCCGCTGATCATCGATCCAGAGGAGCCGGAGCCGTTCGCCTACGACCGCGACTACGTGGTGTTTCTCTCCGACTGGACCGACGAAAGCCCGGCACGGGTGCTGGCCAAGCTGAAAAAGCGCTCGGACTACTACAATCAGGGCCGGCGTACGCTTGGCGATTTCATCGACGATGTCGCCGACAACGGCTGGACCGACACCATCAGCGAACGCTGGGCCTGGGCGAAGATGAACATGTCGCCGACGGATCTCGCCGACATCAGCGGTGCCACCTACACCTACCTGCTCAACGGCCAAGCACCGGACGGCAACTGGACCGGCCTGTTCCAGCCAGGCGAGCGCATCCGCCTGCGGCTGATCAACGGCTCGGCGATGAGCTACTTCGACTTCCGCATCCCCGGCCTCAAGCTCACCGTGGTCGCCGCCGACGGGCAGAACGTCGAACCGGTGCAGGTGGACGAAGTGCGCCTGGCCGTGGCGGAAACCCTCGACGTGATCGTCGAGCCAGACGGCAGCCAGGACGCCTACACCCTGTTCGCCCAGTCCATGGACCGTAGCGGCTTTGCCCGCGGCACCCTGGCCGTGCGTGATGGTTTGCAGGCGCCGGTGCCCGAGCCCGATCCGCGCCCCGAACTGACCATGGAAGACATGGGCCATGGCGATCATTCCGCCCATGGCCAGGCTGCTGCGCCTGTGCAGAGTGACGATCCTCACGCCGGGCACGGCGACATGAATCACGGCGCAATGAATCAGGGCCAGATGGACCACGCCGCCATGGGCCACGGCTCGTCCGGCAGCGGCATGCAGGCGCACCCGGCCAGCGAGACAAACAATCCGCTGGTGGACATGCAGACCATGATGCCGGTGCCTAAGCTGGATGACCCGGGTATCGGCCTGCGCGACAACGGTCGGCGCGTACTGACCTACGCCGACCTGCGCAGCACCTTCGCCGACCCGGACGGCCGTGAGCCGACGCGTACCATCGAACTGCACCTGACCGGACACATGGAGCGCTTCGCCTGGTCGTTCGACGGCATTCCCTTCGCCGATGCCGAGCCGATCCGCCTCAGTTACGGCGAGCGAGTGCGCTTCGTGCTGGTCAACGACACCATGATGCACCACCCCATCCACCTGCACGGGCTGTGGAGCGACCTGGAGGACGAGCACGGTAATTTCCAGGTGCGCAAGCACACCATCGACATGCCGCCGGGCTCCAAACGCAGCTATCGCGTCACCGCCGACGCCCTCGGGCGCTGGGCCTACCACTGCCACATGCTGATGCACATGGACCTCGGAATGTTCCGTGAAGTCCGCGTAGAAGAATGACGGAGAAGCCTATGAACACGATCAAATTGCATGCCCTGCTCGCCTTCGGCCTGACCACCGCGCTCAGCCTCAACGCCGCCTACGCGCAGAGCGAGCACGACGGTCATCATCCCGCCAATGCACCAGCCGAACAGGCCGCGCCGCAGGCCAGCCAGCCCAAGCCCGGACAACAACAGGGCGGCATGATGCAGGGCATGGACCACGACAAGATGCAGGACATGCACGACCAGCACATGGGTTCCGGCCATATGGACCACGGCAGCATGGGCAACGGAAAGATGCAGAAGGACATGCCGAAGGGCCCCGAACAGGGCAAGCAGCATGATCATTAAGACACTGCCGGTTGCCATCGCCCTCGCCCTGGCTGCGACGGCGAGTCAGGCGCAGCAGGCGATGGATCATTCCGGCCACGACGGACACGCTGCGCCTGCGGATCACAGCCAGATGGATCATCGGCAGATGGATCACAGCCAGATGAGCCATGAGCCCGTGAACCATGGCGACATGAACCACGACGGGATGCCTCACCCACCGGCAACCGGCGTTCCACCCGAACAGCAGCAACGACCGCCAGTCCCCACCATCAGAGATGCAGACCGCGCGGCCGCGTTCCCCGACCTGCCGCCTCACGCCATGCACCAGGGTGGCAGCAACTTCATGTTCCTAGCCGATCAGCTGGAATGGCAGGACGCCGACGAAGGCAGCACGCTGGCCTGGGACATTTCCGGCTGGTATGGCGGCGATATCGACCGCCTCGCCTTCCGTTCCGAGGGTGAGCGCACCAATGGCCACACCGAGGAGGCCGAGCTGCAGCTGCTCTGGAGCCACGCCATCGGCCCCTGGTGGGAGACCGTCACCGGCGTGCGTCAGGACTTCAAGCCTGGTTCGCCACAGACTTGGGCAGCCTTTGGCGTGCAGGGCATGCCGCTGTTCGGTCTGGAAACCGAAGCCACCGCGTTTCTCGGCGAGGGTGGCCAGACTGCGCTGCGCCTGGAGGCCGAATACGACATCCTGCTGACCCAGCGCTGGGTGTTGCAGCCCACCGCGGAGCTGAACCTGCACGGGCGCAACGACGAGGCGCGCGGCGTCGGCTCTGGTCTCAGCGACGCCAGTGTCGGACTGCGCCTGCGTTACGAGATCAGTCGTCAGTTCGCGCCTTATGTCGGCGTCAGCTGGGGCCGTGCCTACGGCAATACCGCTGACCTGCTGCGTGCCGATGACGAAGACGTCAGCGAGGCGAAGCTGGTAGCCGGTATTCGCTTCTGGTTCTGAGGCCCCACGTATGAAGACTGTCCTGGCGACACTGGCACTGAGCACCCTGCTGGTCGCAATCGGCGGCGCGCTGGTGGTGTATTCCGGCATCATCGATGTCGGCGCGGACGCCCCGCACAGCGCGCCACTGCACGCCGTGCTGGAGACCACCCGTGAACGCGCCGTGGCCGTGCGCGCCCGCGACCTCGAAGTACCGCCGCTGGGGTCTGCCGAGCAGATTCGTTCCGGGGCGGGCAACTACGCGGCCATGTGCGTCGGTTGCCACCTGGCGCCCGGCGTCGAGCCGACCGAACTGAGCCAGGGCCTCTACCCCGCGCCCCCAACGCTTGCCGAGGACTCCCGCGACAACGACCCGGCCGCAACATTCTGGGTCATCAAGCATGGGCTCAAGTCCACCGGTATGCCGGCGTGGGGCAAGTTTATGGAAGACCGCTACATCTGGTCGCTGGTCGCCTTCGTCGAACAGCTGCCGTCACTCACCCCAATGGAATACCAGACGCTGGTGGACGCCAGTGACGGCCACCAGCACGGTGGTGGTGAAACGGACATGCACGATCACAGCGGCCAGCATTCCGCTCTTAGCACTCAAGGATCAGCCTCAGCCGGAGACAATCACCACGGTGCACACGATGACCATTCCCAGGAGAAGCCGGAAGCGAACGACAACGTGCACCATCACCCGGATGGCAGTCGTCACGTGCATTGATGGGCTGCGCCATGGCCGGCGCAATCGTCCCTCAGGCAATTCGCCTCAGCGCTTCGCCTCGATCTGTCCGACGCGCTCCAGCCAGCCCGACTCCAGGCGTGGCTGGTCGATATCCATGTTCCGCGCCTCCATCGCCTCGCGGTGGCGGTCGATCTCGGCGACCGAATCGCTGAGCCCGGTGAGGTTGCCGTCGAGCTGGTGCATCTGCGTCAGCCCCAGGTGATAGAAGCGCAGCAGCTTCATCGCATCCGGATCGCCCGCACTTACGCCTGCCTTGACCTGGTGCATCATGTTGGTCACGCGCATCAGGCTGCGCTTGAGCTGCCAGCCGTACACCGCCGCCGCCATCCACGGCTGCTGCCAGTACAGCCACCTGACGACTCCGATCGTCAGCGCCAGTCCGGCCACCACGCCGCCGATGTTCAGCCGCAGGTTGTCACCACCGGGCTCGCCGAACAGCGCCACGGCCAGGGTCGACAAGCCCATGGCGAGGACGGCAAAGGTCACGGCGACGATCAGGGTGCTGCGCCGGGTCTGCTGGCGATAGGTTTCGGGGCTGAGCGGAACGATCTCGAATAGCACCACGGGGCGATGTCCTTGGCTGAGGCGGAAGATGAGCGGCGGCCATTATCACCTCAATCGCCGTGCGCTGACTGATACAGCGCAGTATCTTCCGCCCTCCGGCTAAGCTCGACCCGCCCCAACTGGAGAATTCCATGCGCCGCCTCGCCACGCCCGCCGATGAGCAGCGGGTCTACGACATCTACATGCACCCGGACGTGGAGCGGTACCTGGGCTTCGACCCCATGCCTCGCGAGCACTTCGGCAAGGTCTTCGAGCCGCTGTTCGAAAGCGCCGGCTTCTATGTCTTCGAAGACGATGGCGTGGTGCAAGGCTTCTACAAGGTGCAACGCCATCTGGGCCGCGCCGCCCATGTCGCCTACCTCGGCACCCTGGCCGTCGCGCCCGAGGTGAGGGGCAGCGGCCTGGCGCGACGGATGATGCAGGAAGCCCTCGACAAGCTGGCCGCCAGCGGCATTCGTCGTGTGGAATTGACGGTGGAAGCGGACAACCCGCGGGCGATTGCCTTCTACGAGCGTTTCGGCTTCGTCCACGAAGGCACGCAGCGCGCTGCCTACAAGCGCAGCAGCGACGACGGCTTCGTCGACGAACTGATGTATGGCCTGTTGCTGGGACCCGGGCGGGTCCCAGCATAGGTATTACGTCGTTCGTCAGCCCTTGAGCTTGCTGGTGATCTTCGCCACGTGCTCGCCCTGGTAGCGTGCGATGGCCAGCTCCTTCTCCGAAGGCTGACGCGAGCCGTCACCACCGGCGATGGTCGTGGCGCCATAGGGCGTGCCACCGTTGGTTTCGGAGATGTCGAAGAACTCGCTGATGCCATAACCGGTCGGCACGATGACCATGCCGTGGTGCGCCAGGGTGGTCCAGGTCGAGGTAATGGTCATCTCCTGCCCACCGCCGGTGCCGGTCGAGGCGAACACGCTGGCGACCTTGCCATGCAGCGCGCCCTTGGCCCACAGGCCGCCGGTGCGGTCGAGGAAGTTGCGCATCTGCCCTGACATGTTGCCGAAGCGGGTCGGGGTGCCAAAGATGATGCCGTCGTAGTCCGGCAGCTCGTTCGGATCGGCGATGTCGGCGGGCTGATCGACCTTGCCGCCGGCGTTGCGGAAGGCGTCTTCCGGCATGGTTTCCGGCACGCGCTTGATCGTCACCTCGACGCCCGGTACACGGCGTGCGCCCTCGGCGACGGCATTGGCCATCGTTTCGATGTGGCCGTACATGGAGTGATAGAGCACGAGAATCTTCGCCATCTTGCTTTCCTCTTTCGGTGGGTGAGTCTGAATAACGTTGTGGATGGGATAACGCGCCAGAAGCGTCGTTCCGATGGCAGCCGTCAGAGCGACTCGACCAGGATGACTTCGCTGTCTTCCACGGCCCTGATGCTCAGCCGTGTTTCGTCGCGCACGGCCACGCCATCGCCGGCGGCGACCATGAGTCCGTTGACCTCGATCTGGCCACTGGCCGGCACCAGGTACACCCGGTGCCCGGCGGCAATTTCGTAGTCGGCGCCCTGCCCTGCTGCAAGCGTAGCCGCTGCCAGCCTGGCTTCAGCACGAATCGGTAGCGCGTCGTCATCGCCGGGCAGACCACTGGCGAGCGTGACGAAGGCGCCGGCGCGCTCGCCGCTGGGGAACTGGCGAGTGCCCCAGGCCGGCGGCAGCCCGGTCTGCTGCGGGTGAATCCAGATCTGGAAGATGCGTGTCTCCACATCCTCCAGGTTGTACTCGCTGTGCACGATGCCGGTGCCGGCGCTCATCACCTGCACATCGCCGGCGACGGTACGGCCACGGTTGCCGAGGCTGTCTTCATGGGTAATGGCGCCCTGGCGGACGTAGGTGATGATTTCCATGTCCCGGTGCGAATGCGGTTCGAAGCCGGACTGCGGCGTGATGCTGTCATCGTTCCAAACGCGCAGACGGCCCCAGCGCATGCGCTCGACGTCGTGATAACCAGCAAAGGAAAAGTGGTGGCGGGCGTTCAGCCAGCCGTGCTGCGCATGGCCAAGCTGGGCATATGGACGTAGTTCGGTCATCTCGCTCTCCACAGATCGGGGCACCGGGACGAACCCGGCCAATGAGGGAGATGATCCATTCAATCAGATCGATAATGTTTGCAATTTTCAGCCAATAACTATCGATTCTGCCGATAGTTAAGCCGGACAACCGGCAGCGGTAAACCGGCACGACAGCCGGCCTCTTGCCCGAAGCGCGTTTACCTGCCACAAAGCGCTCCCTCTTTCAGCTTTCAGGAAGCGCACGAATGAACGATGAATTGCTGGTCGAAGACATTCAGCTCGGCGACGGCAAAGCGGTGGTCAAGGGCGCGCTGATCACCACCCAGTACCGCGGCACGCTGAGCGACGGCACGGAGTTCGACAGCTCGTACACGCGCGGCAAGCCATTCCAGTGCGTGATCGGCACCGGCCGGGTCATCAAGGGTTGGGACATCGGGCTGATGGGCATGCGGGTCGGCGGCAAGCGCAGACTGTTCGTGCCAGCTCATCTGGGTTATGGCGAGCGCCAGGTCGGCGCACATATTCCGCCCAATTCGGATCTGCATTTCGAGATCGAGCTGCTGGAAGTGCTGACGCGCGACGACTGATCAGCCTTTCTGGCGCCCCCTGCGGGCCGCCAGAAAGTCGCAGGTATCAGGCCTCGCCCGCGAGGTCCGGGCGCGCCACACCTCGAGGATACTGCTCCCGATAGCGCGCCAGCCAGACGGCCCCGGCCGGATCTTCCCAGGCGTGACGGTGCAGCAGCGCCATGCCGTCCGGATCGTTCAGCAGGCGCCAGCGAGCCGCCTCGGCATCCGCGCCATCAGGCCCGGCGGCCAGCACCTTGCCCAGGCGCTGCTCGCGCAGATGGTCTGCCGACGGCACGACCTTGGCGTGACGCGCACGGGCCATGGCGCAGACCAGCGCGTTGTAGAGCGGATCGACCACCGCGACGAGGAAGCCTTCGCGCAGCGCGTTGGCCTGGTTTTGCTGCTGGTACAGGTCGGTATTGGCCAGCTCGGTGGGCGGTGCGTATTCCTCCGGGATCAAGAACAGCTTGCTGCGCCGCGCAGCCAGGCCTAGACCGGTTCGGCTGGTGATCACCGAGACCGGCGCCGACAGGATCAGCGACACCACGATCGGCGCCAGCCACCAGAGAAAGGCTGCATCCAGCCAGGCGACCAAGGCCGTCCAGAGCACACCGATGACAATCTGCGAGCCGTGCCGGCGCAGCGCTTCGCCCCAGGGGGTGGCGTCGTCGCCGCGCTGCGGCGATTTCCACTGCACCGACCAGCCGAGGAACGCGGCGGTGACGAACACGCTGTGAAAGAGCATGCGCACCGGCGCCAGCAGCACCGAGAACAGCGTTTCGATCAGCATCGACAGCACCACCCGCAGCCGCCCGCCATAAGCCTGGGCGCCCTGGATACAGACCAGCAGTACACTGAGCAGCTTGGGCAGGAACAACAGCGTCATGGTCGCGGAGAACAGCGCGATGGCTTCCTGCGGATGCCAGCGCGGCCACAGCGGGTAGAGCTGGTTCGGCTGCAGGAAGTACTCCGGCTCCATCAGCGTATGGATCGCCAGCAGGCCGGTGGACAGCAGCAGGAAAAGGAACCACAGCGGCGCCGACAGGTAGGACATCACCCCGGTGAGGAACACCAGGCGATGCACCGTGTGCACGCCGCGCACCATGAACAGGCGGAAGTTCATCAGGTTGCCGTGACACCAGCGGCGATCACGCTTGAGTTCGTCGAGCAGGTTCGGCGGCAGCTCCTCGTAGCTGCCCGGCAGGTCGTAGGCGATCCACACGCCCCAGCCGGCACGGCGCATCAGCGCGGCTTCGACGAAGTCGTGGGAGAGGATCGCCCCGGCGAACGAACCGGTGCCGGGCAACGGCGCCAACGCGCAGTGCTCGATGAACGGCTTCACGCGAATGATCGCGTTGTGGCCCCAGTAATGCGATTCACCCAGCTGCCAGAAGTTGAGCCCGGCGGTGAACAGGGGGCCGTAGACCCGCGTGGCGAACTGCTGCAGCCGCGCATAGAGCGTGTCCATGCCCGACGCCTTGGGCGCAGTCTGGATGATGCCGGCGTTGGGGTTGGCCTCCATCAGTCGCACCAGGCTGGTCAGGCATTCGCCGCTCATCACGCTGTCGGCATCCAGCACCACCATGTAGCGGTAGCTGCTACCCCAGCGACGACAGAAGTCGTCGATGTTGCCGCTCTTGCGCTTCACCCGGCGCCGACGGCGACGGTAGAAGATGTGGCCGAAGCCATCCACCGCACGGCACAACTCGACCCAGGCCTTCTGCTCGGCAACACAGGTGTCCGGGTCGTTGCTGTCGCTGAGCACGAAGATGTCGAAATGCTCGAGCTCACCGGTTGCCTTGAGCGACTCGTAAGTCGCGCGCAGGCCGGCGAACACACGCGGCACATCCTCATTGGCAATCGGCATCACCAGCGCCGTGCGCGCCTCGACCGGTATCGCTTCGTTGCCCGGACTGCTGGCCGAGATGCTGTAGCGGTCCTTGCCGCGCAGCAACTGGAAGAAGCCCATCAGTGCGGTCCAGAAGCCCACCGAGACCCAGCAGAACAGCAACGCGAAGAGCAGCAGAATGCTGGTCTGCACCACATACGGAAGGATCTGCCGAGCCGATTCGGACAGCGGCTGGACGAACACTTCCTGCATGTCGACCAGGAACCAGCCCTGGTAAGGCAGCACCGCCTTCATCTGCCAGGTGGCGAAGGCGGTCTGGCCGAGCATCAGCACCAGCAACGCCGCGCGGCGCAGGGCGGCAACGCGGCGCCAGCGTGCCTCGTCGAGCGGCTGCGGGCTGGGTTCGACCTTGCGCCGCGGGATCGCCCGACCCAGCAGCCGGCGCCAGCCGCGGCGCAGGATATTGGTATGCCAGGGCTCCGGGACCATGCGCGTACGCACGATCGGCGGGGTCGACTGCACATAGGCGCGCCCCTGGTGATCCTCGGCGATCACGCCGGCGCGGTCGAACAGATCGCCCCAGCCCAGCCGCAGTCGCGCGACCACCGAGTCCAGCAGACGCCGCGACGGGCTGCGCGGCGTGGCGGTCTCGGCAGACAGTTCGTCATGCAGCGCGAACAGGCCGCCCTGCTCCGCCGCCTGCCAGTATCTGGCCGGGTCCTCGGCTTCGTTCAACGCCAGGCCATCGCAATAGCTTTGCGTCAGGCCATTCACTGCATGCTGCTCATTCATGGGGAGGAATCTGGTAGGTCCAGGTTTCGGAAAGGGTCTTGTCACCATCGACCAGCGCCGCACGCATCTCGACCGGGCGCGCCGGGTCGCGCACCTTCACGCGCAGCGTCAGGCGCCAGCCCTTGGTGACGGTGTTGTAGCGCAGGCTGTTTTCCACCAGCTCTGCGTTGTCATCGACGCTGACGCGCGTGCTGACCGGCGCATCCTCGGCGAGCTTCTCCAGCACCGGCCCGACGAAATCCACGATCAATGCGGTGCTGCCGTCGGGCTGGCGGATCAGGTTGGCCTGTTTGACGTCGCCGGTGGAGATACGGGTCTGCTGCACCCACGCCAGCTCAGGATCATGCAGGCTCGGCTCGTCCATGGAGAAATGCAGGCGGTATTCCAGATCCAGCGACTGGCCGGGCTCAGGCTGCTTTTCCGGCGACCAGAAAGCAACGATGTTGTCGTTGGTCTCGTCAGGCGTCGGGATCTCGATCAGCTCGACGTGGCCCTTGCCCCAGTCGCCGCGGGTCTCGACCCAGCCGCTCGGGCGCAGCTCGTATCGGTCGTCCAGGTCTTCGTAGCGGTTGAAGTCACGGGTGCGCTGCATCAGCCCGAAGCCGCGCGGGTTCTCCACGCTGAACGCACTGACGGCCAGACGCTTCGGATTGTTCAGCGGGCGCCAGATCCATTCGCCATTGCCGGCATGGATCGCCAGACCCTCGGAATCATGCAGCTGTGGACGGAAGTTGGTGACGCTGCTCGGCTGGTTGGCGCCGAACAGGAACATGCTGGTCAGCGGCGCAATGCCCAGCTTGCCGACCTGCTCGCGCAGGAACACCTTGGCCTGCACGTCCAGCGTGCTGTCCTTGCCCGGCGTCAGCACCATGCGATAGGCGCCGGTGGCGCGCGGCGAATCGAGCAGCGCGTAAATCACCAGATTGCGCCGATCAGGCTGCGGCCGCTCGACCCAGAATTCGCGGAAACGCGGAAACTCCTCGCCGACCGGCAGCGCCGTGTCGATCGCCAGCCCGCGCGCAGAAAGTCCGTACCACTGCCCCTTGCCGATGACGCGGAAATAGCTGGCGCCGAGCAGGGTCATCACCTCGTCCTGCTTGTCCTTCTTGTTCAGCGGATAGAGCACCTTGAAGCCGGCGAAGCCCAGCCCGTCCAGCGAAGCCGGGTCGATGTCGACGCCGCCGAACTCGAACATCGAGGGGTCGTAGCGAATCTCGCGTACTTTCGTCGCGGTGATTTCATTGATGCGCACCGGCGTGTCGAAGTGCATGCCCTGGTGATAGAAGTGCAGATGGAACGGCGTCTCGACGTCCTTCCAGTAGGCATGTTCCGGGTTGAAGCGCAGGCGCTGGTAGTCGGCGAATGCCATCTTGCGGAAGTCGTCGGGCAGGTTGCTGACCGGCTCCTCGTAACGACTGGCTGCCAGCTCCTGCGCCCGCTTGGCCACATCATCCAGACTGAACGCCAGCGCACTGCCGGCCATCAGCATGCACAACCCACCTGCCAGCCCCGCCAGCATGCGCGCCGGATGGGCACCCGTATTGCGTTGAAAAATGCGTAACACACCGCCTCCGAATTACACGTTTGTGCAGAGTTCGCTCTGCTTCGCTGTGGTGAATCGCCTGACTCCAGCCGTTGCGCCGCGCGCGGCGAGCGCGACGGCGATGCCGGACTGCATGCGGTTCGCCATACAGAAAACTTCTTACAACAGCTCGAAACGCGCGCTTTGCACGGCCCGGGAATCGAGCCCCAGCTGCACTTCGAATTCACCGGGTTCGGCCACGAAGTCGAGCCGGGCGTCATGGAACCTGAGGTCCTCCTCGCCCAGACTGAAGCGCACCACCCGCGTCTCGCCCGCCTCGAGGCTGAGCTTTTCGAAGCGTTTGAGCTCCTTGACCGGACGCACTGTGGAGCCGACCAGATCCTGCAAATAGAGCTGCACGACGGTCGCACCGGCGCGCGCGCCGCGGTTCTTTACCGTTACGCTGACCTCCAGGCGCTGCCCACGTTTCAATTTGCGCTGGGAAAGTTGCGGTTTGGACAGTTCGAAATCGGTATAGCTCAGGCCATAGCCGAACGGGTACAGCGCCCCGTTGGGCTCCTCGAAATACTGCGAGGTGTAATTGCCCGGGCGACCCTCGACATAGGGACGGCCCAAGCGTGGATGGTTGTAGTAGGTGGGAATCTGCCCCACCGAACGCGGAAAGGAGATCGGCAGCTTGCCGGAGGGGTTGTGTGCGCCGAACAGCACGTCGGCAATGGCATTGCCGCCCTCGGTACCGGCAAACCAGGTTTCCAGCAGCGCATCGGCATGCTCCCTGACCCAGCCCAGCTGCAGCGGGCGACCATTCATCAGCACCACCACCAGCGGTTTGCCGGTGGCAACCAGGGCTTCGAGCAGCGCCTGCTGGCTGGCCGGCAAGGTCAGACTGGTCCGGCTGGACGATTCGTGGGACATGCCTCGGGCCTCGCCCAGGGCGGCGACAATCACATCGGCGTCGCGGGCTGCACCCAGCGCTTCGTCGATCATCGCCTGCGGCGACCGTGAATCCTGGACCACTTCCGGACGGTCCCAGTTGAGGAAATTCAGGTACTCGATCATGCCGGCATCGTCGGTCACGTTCGAGCCACGGGCGTGGACAACCCGGCCGGACTCGCCAATCGCTGCCTCCAGGCCCTGGCGCAGCGTCACCGTCTGCGCGGCCACACCGGCGGCCGACCAGCTGCCGAGCATGTCGACATGGGAATCGGCCAGCGGGCCGATCAGGGCGATGCGGGCATCCTTGCGCAGCGGCAGGGTCTGCTCACGGTTCTCCAGCAGCACCAGCGACTCGCGCGCGACCTGGCGGGCCGCCTCGCGATGCAGGCGACTTTCGGCATTGACCTCGGCAGGGTCGTCCGCCGCCCGGCCGATGCGGCGATAGGGATCATGGAACAGGCCGAGGTCGTACTTGGCGCCGAGGACGCGAGCGACCGCCTGATCAATCAGCTCGATCGATACCTCGCCGCGCTCGACCAGGCCGGGCAGCTCCTGCAGATAGAGTGAGTCGTGCATGCTCAGGTCGATGCCCGCCTCGATCGCCAGGCGCGCGGCCTCGCGGCCATCACGGGCCACGCCATGGCGCAGCAATTCGTCGATAGCACCGTGATCGCTGATGGTCAGCCCGCGAAAGCCCCAGTCGTCGCGCAACAGATCACGCAGCAGCCAGCGGTTGGCACTGGCCGGCACGCCGTTGACTGTGTTCAGCGCCACCATCACGCCACCAGCGCCGGCATCGACCGCCGCACGGTATGGCGGCAGGTAGTCCTGGTACATGCGCTGCGGGCTCATGTCGACCACGTTGTAGTCACGCCCGCCCTCCACCGCACCATACAGGGCGAAGTGCTTGACGCTGGCCATCACGCTGTCCGCGGCGCTCAGGCGCTCGCCCTGATAGGCGCGCACCAGCGTGCCGGCGATCTGCGAGACCAGGTACGGATCCTCGCCGAAGCCCTCGGAGGTCCGCCCCCAGCGCGGGTCGCGGGTGATGTCGACCATCGGCGCGAAGGTCAGGTCGAGGCCATCGGCACTGGCCTCGCTGGCCGACACCCGACCACTCAGGGCGATGGCCTCCAGATCCCAGCTCGACGCCAGCGCCAGGCTGATCGGGAAGATGGTGCGATGGCCATGAACCACGTCATAGGCGAAGAAGATCGGAATGCCCAGTCGGCTGCGCAAGGCCGCGTCCTGCATGGGGCGGTTGTCGGCTCGGGTCACCGAATTGAAGGTGGCACCGATGCGGCCGGCCGCGATCTCCTCGACGATGCGCTCGCGCGGCATGTCGCCACCAATGCTGATCAGCCGCAGCTGGCCAATCTTCTCCGCCAGGGTCATGCGCTCGAGCAGGGTCTCGATCAATGCCTGCCGGTCATCCAGCGGCAGCGCCGGCTGTGCCACGCAGGCGAAGGAGCCCATTGCGCTGGCAAGCAGGACAAACGGCAACAGCCTTTTCATCATCACAACCCCATTCCCTATCAACCGATCAGCCACACACAGGCACACCCATCGCGCCGGCCGTGAAGACCGATCGCAATGGGTTAGAGCGTTTTTTTAAAATTCGATGGTGCCGTCGAGATACAGCACGGCCTGCCCGGCCACCATCACACGATCCGCTTCGACCCGGCAGTGCAGGATGCCCGGGCGCGCCGACGCCTGCAGCGCCACCAGATCGTTGCGTCCCAGCCGCTCGGCCCAGTACGGCGCAAGCCCGGCATGGATGGAGCCGGTGACCGGGTCCTCGTCGCCGCCGTTGGCTGGCCAGAAATAACGGGAGGCGAAATCCTGCTCGCTCCCCGGCGCGGTCACTACCACATCCAGTGGCGCCAGCGTGCGCAGTGCCTGCAGATCGGGCGCCAGAGCGCGCACCTGGTGCTCGTCGCGATAGACGGCGAACCACGCCTGACGATTGCGCAGCACCGCTTCCGGCTCGCATCCAAGCCCCTGCAACAATGCCGCCGGCGGTTCGGCAACGGGTTCCGGCGCACGATTGGGAAAGCTCATTTCCAGCAGACCGTCGGCCCGCCGCTGCACGGTCAGATCGCCCACGGCAGCGGCGCGAAAGGTCAGCGGCGCCTGGGCCAGCCCCTGCTCCAGCAGCACGAAGGCGCTGGCCAGCGTGGCATGGCCGCAGAAATCGATTTCGGTGAGCGGCGAGAACCAGCGGATGTGAAAGGCCCCGTCCGCCTCGCGAACGAAGAAGGCCGTCTCGGAAAGGTTGTTTTCGGCGGCGATGGCTTGCATCAGCTCGTCCGCCAGCCAGGCCTGCAAGGGGATCACCGCCGCGGGATTTCCCCGGAAACGTTCAGCGGTGAAAGCATCGACCTGGAACATCCGCAATTTCATGGTTTGCACCCTGTGCACGGTCAAGCGACCGCCGCCTACTCTAACGGGTCTGACGGGGTGCTAGCCAGTGGCGCGTGAGGGCTGAAGGGCCCGGAATCCGTCCGTTTCATCTACTTGCGACGACGCCGCACATCAGCCCAGGGCAAACGGCAGCAATAGCGCGATCAGAATGCCCAGCAGGCTCATGCCCAGCGCAGCGAAGGCGCCACATTCGTCACCCTCCTCCAGCGCCCTGGCGGTACCGATGGCATGGGCGTTGAGGCCATAGCTCAGGCCGCGCGCGGCGGGATGCTCGACGCCTGCCCAGCCGAGAAGCAACGGTCCCAGCGCGGTGCCGATGACCCCGGTGAGCATGACGAATATTGCCGCCAGCGAGGCCAGGCCGCCGAGCTGCTCGGCCACCAGCATGGCAATCGGCATGGTCGCCGATTTCGGCGCCAGACTCATCAGCACCGGCAGCTCCGCGCCCAACGCCCAGGCGATCGCCAGCGTCAGCACGACGCTGAGCACGCCGCCCACGGCAAGGGTAATGACGATCGGCCAGAACAGCTGCTGGATACGCTTGAGATGTCGATGCAGCGGCACCGCCAGCGCCACGGTGGCCGGCCCCAGCAGCATGGCGACCAGCGACGCGCCGTCGCGGTAGCGCGCATAGTCGAGGTCCACCAGGGTCAGTGTGCCGACCACCAGCAGCATGCCCACCATCACCGGCTGCAAGACCAGCCAGCCGCTGCGGCGATACAGCATCAGCGCCAGCTGAAAAGCGATCAAAGTCAGTGCCACGGCAAACAGCGGATGGACCACCACCGCCGCCCAGGCGGTGCGCCAATCGGATACGGTCATGCCTGATCCTCCCGCTGGCGATCGAGTCGGCGGATCAGCCGCTGCATCAGCCAGCCGCAGAACGGCACCGTGATCAGCAGCGACAACACCAGGCCGGCGGCGATCGCTGGCAGATCATCCAGCAGTGCGCCAGCGCTGGTCATGATGCCGGCGGCCGGCACGATCAGCAGCAGCGGCAGATACTGCAGCAGCAAGGCCGCGGTCTTCTCCAGTGACTCCGGAATGCTGCGGCGCAATAGCAACAGGCCGAACAGCAACAGCATGCCGATGATCGGCCCCGGCAGCGCCGGCAACAGCACCAGGTTGATCAGATTGCCGAGCAGCTGCAGCAGCACGAGCCAGGTCAGGCCTTGGAGAATCATCGGCGGTGCTCCCTCTGCAGCATTGGATGAGTCATGCGTTCGCTCCTCTTCATTCGGCAAAAGGCCTCGACTATGGCCGGCCTGGCGGCGACAGAACAGCATCAGATGCACACGAAAAAAGCGGATCAGTCGATCCCGACAGCTTCCGCTGATGCAGGTCAAGGCCTAGCGGTACCTTCGTTCCAACAGCACTGCCGCGACTCATCTGATCCGTATTTAGCCGTCACATCTGAGTCTGTTATGCATGAGCCTCGACGGGGATCATCCGCCTCGCCTGAACTGCCTATGGGGCGAAAGCCAATGACCGACCGCATACCCGCGCAGATCATCGAAACCGTTGATCCCAGCCAGCCGATCCGCCTGACGCCCGCCCAGAGCGGCAGGCCCATCCATACGCGCAGTTTCAGCGGACGTTTCCGCAACCTGCGCCTGTTGGGCGGCGCCCTGCTGATGCTGCTCTACTTCGGCACCGTCTGGCTGAACTGGAACGGGCGCCAGGCGGTGCTATGGGACCTGGACCGGCAACAGTTCCACATCTTCGGCGCCACCTTCTGGCCGCAGGATTTCATCCTGCTATCGGCGATCCTGATCATCGCCGCGTTCGGCCTGTTCTTCATCACCGTGCTGGCCGGGCGCATCTGGTGCGGCTACGCCTGCCCGCAGAGCACCTGGACCTGGATGTTCATGTGGGTGGAAAAGATCACCGAAGGCGACCGCCTGCAGCGCATCAAGCTCGATGCTGCGCCCTGGTCCGCCACCAAGCTGCTGCGCCGCAGCGCCAAGCATGTGCTATGGCTGGCGATCAGCCTGGCCACCGCGCTGGCCTTCGTCGGCTATTTCACCCCTGTACGCGAACTGGTGACCGACCTTGCCCGCTTCGAGGTCGGTGCCACCACCGCTTTCTGGCTGCTGTTCTTCACCGCCGCGACCTACATCAACGCCGGCTGGCTGCGCGAACAGGTGTGCCTGCACATGTGCCCCTACTCGCGCTTCCAGAGCGTGATGTTCGACGCCGACACCCTTCTCGTCTCCTACGACACAGCCCGCGGCGAGAACCGCGGTGCCCGGCGCAAGGGCAGCGACCCGCGAGCCCAGGGCCTCGGTGACTGCGTCGACTGCACGCTGTGCGTGCAGGTCTGCCCCACCGGCATCGACATCCGCGACGGCCTGCAGCTGGACTGCATCAGCTGCGGCGCCTGCATCGACGTCTGCGACAGCGTCATGGACCGGATGGGTTACGCCCGCGGCCTGCTGCGCTACACCTCCGAACGTGCGCTTAAGGGCGGCATCACCCGCCTCTTGCGTCCGCGGCTGGTCGGTTATGCGGTGGCGCTGACGGCGATGATCGCCGCCTTCATCTGGGCACTGGACGCGCGGCCACAGCTGCAGCTGGACGTTACCCGCGACCGCACGCTGTACCGCGAGAACATGCAGGGGCAGATCGAGAACATGTACCGCCTCAAGCTGATCAACAAGACCCAGCAGCCGCGCCGCTACGCGCTGGCATTGGAAGGCGGCCCCTTCGCGCTGCAAGGCCCGCGCGAGATGAGCCTGGCACCGGGCGAGATCGCCGATCTGCCGGTCAGCGTGGCGCTGCTCGACAACACCCGCGACTTCAGCCGCGAGCTGCGCTTCGAGGTCAGCGACCTGGCCGAGCCGAGCAGCCGGGTGAGTACACCGAGCACCTTCGTCGCCCCCATCGCGGCGCTGCGCCAGTAGACTGGCCATGCCCAACCGCAACGGGCTGGACACGATGAAGCGCTACGAGAAATTCGCCGACGAGATTGCCGAACTGATCCGCAGCGGCGTGCTCGCCCCCGGGGAAAAGGTGCCCTCGGTGCGCCACGCCAGCCGCACCTATGGCGTCAGCCCGTCCACCGTGTTCCAGGCCTACTACCTGCTGGAAGACCGCGGGCTGATCCAGGCGCGGGCGCGTTCGGGCTATTTCGTCCGCGAACATGCCAAGCGCCCGTTGCACGAGCCGGACATCAGCAGCCGCCCGGCGGAAACCACCGAGGTCGGTGTCAGCGAGCTGGTGTTCTCGGTGCTCGCCTCGCTGCGCGACCCGGCCACCGTACCCTTCGGTTCGGCCTTTCCCAGTCCCGAGCTGTTTCCCCTGCAACGCCTGGCGCGCTCGATGGCGCAAAGCGTGCGCGACATGCCGGCACGCGAAGTGATCGCCGAGATGACCGCGGGCAACCCGGACCTGCGCCGGCAGATCGCCCTGCGCTACATGGTCAGCGGCGTGATGCTGCCGATGGACGAGCTGGTGATCACCACCGGTGCGATGGAGGCTCTGAACCTCTGCCTGCAGGTGGTGACCGAACCGGGCGATCTGGTAGCCATCGAGGCGCCGGCGTTCTACGCCACGCTGCAGGTACTGGAACGGCTCAAGCTCAAGGCCGTGGAGATTCCCGTCCACCCGCGCGAAGGCATCGATCTGGAGATTCTCGCCGACCGCCTCGCGCACTTGCCGATCAAGGCCTGCTGGTTCATGAGCAGCCTGCAGAACCCCCTGGGCGCGAGCATGGGCGAGGCGAAGAAGCAGCAGCTCTACGATCTGCTGCAGCGCCATCAGGTGCCGCTGATCGAGGACGACGTCTACGCCGAGCTGTACTTCACCCGCGAGCCGCCCATGCCGGTGAAGAGCCATGATCGCGAAGGCCTGGTGATGCATTGCGGTTCGTTTTCCAAGAGCCTGGCGCCCGGCTACCGGGTCGGCTGGGTCGCCGGCGGCCGCTACGCCGAGCAGATCACCCGGCTCAAGCTGATGACCACCATTTCCCCTTCCGTGCCGGCGCAGGCCGCCATCGCCGACTACCTGCAGCATGGCGGCTACGACCGCCACTTGCGCAAGCTGCGTCACGCGCTGGAGATGCAGCAGGGCGCGATGCTCGCCTCCGCGGCCCGCCATTTCCCGGCGAGCACGCGGGTTACGCGGCCCAGTGGCGGCTACTTTCTCTGGTTCGAATTTCCCGAGCAGGTGGACTCACTGCAGCTACTGCAACTGGCGCTGGCCCAGGGTATCAGCCTGGCGCCGGGGCCGATCTTCTCGGCGACCCAGCGCTTTCGCAACTGCGCGCGGCTGAACCATGGCCATCCATGGGACGCCCGCAGCGAGCAGGCGATGGAGCTGCTGGGCAGGATGCTGAAATCGTTTTGAGGTCAGTCGCAATCCACCGGCTGCTGCCCGCGGCCGCTCTTCATCAGATACATGCGCTCATCGGCCCGCTTGAGCAGCTGGGCCTCCGCATCACCATCTTCGGGATACAGCGCAGTGCCGATGCTCAAGCCGATATCGAGACTGTGCGCGGCGATCTGCATCGGCTGCTCGAAGGCCACGCGGATCTTCTCGACGACGCGGCGGGCATCCTCTGCCTCGGCGATGCTCTCCAGCAGCACCACGAACTCATCGCCACCCAGCCGCGCGACGGTATCGGTGTCGCGCACGCAGTGCGTGAGGCGATCGGCCACTGCGCGCAGCAGCTGGTCGCCGCCGCTGTGGCCGTAGGTATCGTTGACCTGCTTGAAGCGATCCAGATCCACATAGAGCAAGGCGACGCGTCCGCCATTGCGCCGCACCCGTGCCAGGGCCGTGTCCAGGCGATCGCGAAAACAGGCGCGGTTCGGCAGGCCGGTGAGTTCGTCGTACTGCGCCATTCGGTGCAGGCGTGCGTACAGCTGCTTACGCTCGATTGCCGTGACCACCTGCATCGAGACGAACTGCAGCAGCTCCTGATCCTTCTCGGTGTAGGGCGCCGCCGTGCTCTTGAGCAACAGCACGCCGATCACGCCCTCGCTCGAACTGAGCGGCACGCCCAGCCACCAGGCATGGAGATCCCCGTCTGCGAGCGGAAGCGCCAGGGCACGCATCGAGTCCGCATTGAAGCGCAACGGCTGCGCGCCATGCAGAACGGAAAAGCACAGGGACGCCGCAGGTTCCGCTGGCAGACCGGTCGAATCGAGCGCCAGCGCCTGGTAGGGATAAGTCAGCTCGCCGCTGGCGGCATTGCGGATGGCGACGATGAAATCGTCCACCGGCAGCAGCTGGGCGATGGTCAGATGGATCTGCTGATACAGCGCCGGGAGGTCCTTGGCCCCGTGCGCCGCCTCTGAGATCGAATAGAGCGCGGCCTGCATCGCTTCGGACTGCTTGCGCTGGGTGATGTCACGCGCCACGCCGATGCGCAGCTTGTTATCGGTCGACCAGCAGGCCGACCACATGATGTGCACGACACCGCCGTCCTTGCGCAGGTAGCGGTTCTCGAAGTGCAGCAGCGGCTGATCAGCCATGACCTCTTTGGCGGCGGCCAAGGTCCGGGCGCGGTCCTCGGGATAGACCATCTCGATCATGAGCTTGCCGAGCATCTCCTGCGGCGTATAGCCGAAGATGCGCTCGCAGGCGGCGCTGGCGTAAACGAAGTTGCCCTGCGCATCGACAACGCAGATCGCATCCAGTAACAAATCGACGACACTTGCCAGGGGCTCGCAGCTATCCGTCTTCACAGCGGCAGACCTACTTCAGCCATTGGGCGCAGGCCGGACGATCGACGCTTTCGCAACCGCGTGATCGCCCGTGCCATGCTTTTAGCATCGCCTAAATCGGTGACGGCCGCGCTGTTTTTTTCTTCCTGCTCGCATCTCATTGCACCCAACGCGGATAGAAGCCGAGCGCGGCCTGAATGTCGGCATCGCGCAACGCCGCTACACCCTGTGGCGCACTGCCCTGCTCGCGGTCACCGCGGAAGAAGAATCGACGGCCGTCGGCCAGGGTCAGGTACAGGCCGACTGCACCGTGCTCGGTCAGCGGTACCAACACCAGCTGCCCGTCACCGAACAGATCGAGACTTTGCCCGTGCCCGAGATAAGGCCGCGGCTCGAATTGCAGGGGCTGCCAGTCGATCGGATGGCGGAACTGGCTCGGCAGCACCGCCGGAGGTGTCGCCGTCTGCAGGTAGTCGAGGCTGTCCGGGCTGGCCAGCACCGGCACACCTGGGAAGTCGACCAGCCCCGAAGCATGCTCCCAGCGCACGCAGCCCAGCACTATACGGTCGATGTCCAGCCCGTCCCGCTCCAGCTGGTCGCGTGCCGGTTGCACCTCGCCGTAGCGCTTGATCCGCCACGGCAGCTCGGCGTCCAGCTGCGTATCGATCTGCCGCCCCAACCCGGTACCGAACAGCAGACGGGTGCCGCGATGCTTGATCAGAATGGCGATGTGCTGGGTCCGTGGCTGAGGCTGCCAACCGCCGCGGCGCAGCAGGAAGTCGCCACTTTCGCTCTGCGCCGTCTTCAACAGACTGAAACGCAACCCTTCCGCTACGGCATTGGCCGAAGCCACCGCACCCAGCAGCGCAACCAGCAACATTGCGACGACTCGCCCGGCCCGCTGCTGGATGCGCTCGCCGAGCGTCCACACTTTGCGCATGTTCATGACGGCTACAACCCGGGCATGCCGACATAGCCGGGCAGCGCGCGGATGCGCCCGAACCAGGCCTGCAGCGACGGATATGCCTGCAGATCGAGCCCGCCATCGCCGCCGAGCGCAACGTTCGGGTAGACGGCGATGTCGGCGATGGTCGGCGCGCTCGTCTGCGCCAGCCAGGCATGCTGCGCGAGGTGCCGCTCGAGCGTGCGCAAGGCGCTGGCGGCACGTGCCTGGGCCAGCGACTCGTCGATGGGCCGGCCGAACAGCTTGCCCAGACGCAGGGTAGCCGGACCGTGCTGCACCTCGTTGGCAGCGAAGCTCAGCCAGCTGGCGATGCGGCCCTGGGTCTCGGCGTCCTGCGGGTACCACTCAGGGGCATAACGCTGGGCCAGATAGACCAGGATCGCCTGGGAATCCTCGAGACGGAATTCGCCATCCTCGAGCACCGGAATCTGCCCGCGCGGGTTGATCGCACGGAACGCCGGCTGCTTGTGCTCGCCCGCCAGCAGATTCACCGGCAGACGCTCGACCGGCTTGCCGATCAGGCTGAGGAACAGGCGAACCTTGTGGCAATTGCCGGACAGCGACAGGTCATGGAGCTTCATGGTGTTGTCCTCTTCATTGGTGTGCTTGGTCATTGGGCACGACTGGATAATAGACAGACCTGTCTGTACACTTCAAGCACCCCACGGAGGAACTGCCAGCTGGAGCGAGCGACGAGCGCTCCCGCATAATGGTCGAACCGCAGGAGGTATCCATGGCACCGAACAAGCGCGACCAGCTGCTCAACACCGCAGAGAATCTGTTCTATCGCGAGGGCTATCACGCCACCGGCATCGACCGCATCCTGGCCGAGTCCGGTGTGGCCAAGATGACCCTGTACAAGCACTTCAAGTCCAAGGACGAGCTGATCCTCGCCGTGCTGGACGCCCGTCACGAGCTGATGCTGACGCGCCTGCGCGAGCGCGCCGGCAAGCTGCCGCCGCGCGAGGCGCTACTGGGCGTTTTCGATGGGCTGCACGGGATGATCCATGGCAACGGCGCCTTCTGCGGTTGCCTGTTCATAAACGCTGCGGCCGAATATCAGGACCGTGAGCACCCCATCCATCGGCGCTCGGCGGCCTACAAGGCGGAGCTGCAGAGTCATCTGCGCGAACTGCTGGAACGGTTGGATGCCCCCGAGCCGCTGCGGCTGGCGCGACAGCTGCAGTACCTGCTCGAAGGGGCGCTGAGCATGGCGCACATCGAGGGTCCAGGCGAGCAGGCGCTGGACGCCAAGGCCGCCGCCGAGTGCCTGCTGACCGCCGCAGGCATCTGAGCGCGCCGGTCAGGCGCGCCCGATAAACACCGTCAGCCGGCGCTCGCCTCGTCTTCGCGAACCCGGAACCAGGCCGCGTACAGCGCCGGCAGGAACAGCAGCGTTAGCGCCGTGGCGACGATCAGCCCGCCCATGATCGCCACCGCCATCGGCCCGAAGAAGATGCTGCGCGATAGCGGAATCATCGCCAGCACCGAGGCCAGCGCCGTCAGCACGATGGGTCGGAAGCGCCGCACCGTAGCCTCGACGATAGCGCTGAAACGCGCCTGCCCAGAACCGATATCCTGCTCGATCTGATCCACCAGGATCACCGAGTTGCGCATGATCATTCCCGACAGCGCGATGGTACCGAGCATCGCCACGAAGCCGAACGGCTGGCCGAACAGCAGCAGGAACAGCGCCACCCCGATGATGCCCAGCGGCGCGGTGAGGAACACCATGGCCGAACGCGAGAAGCTCTTGAGCTGCGCCATCAGCAGTGTCATCACGACGATGACGAACAGCGGCAGGCCGGCATTCACAGAACGCTGGCCACGTTCGGAATCCTCCACCGTGCCGCCGACCTCCAGCAGGTAGCCACTGGGCAACTGCGCGCGGATATCGGCCAGTGTCGGCTCGATCTGCCGCACCAGCGCGGCCGGCTGCTCGTCGCCGTAGACGTCGGCGCGCACGGTGACCGTCGGCAGGCGGTTGCGGTGCCAGATCACACCTTCCTCGAAGCCGTACTCCAGCGTCGCCACCTGCGACAACGGTACGCTGCGCCCGCTCTCGGTGGGAATCGCCAGGCTCGGCAGCATGGACAGTTCCAGCCGCTCACGCTCGGTCCCGCGCAGGAGGATCTCGATCAGCTCGTTATCTTCGCGGAACTGGCTGACCCTGTTGCCGATGAAGGTCCGCCGCAGAAAGCCGGACAGCTCCGAGGTACTCACCCCCAGCGCACGAGCGCGATCCTGATCGACGTTCAGGCGCACCATCTTGCTCGGCTCCTGCCAATCCAGATGGACGTTGGCCACATGCGGGTTCTCGCCGACCTTGGCAGCAACCTGCCGCGCCAGCCCGCGCACCACGTCGATGTGCTCGCCGGTGACACGGAACTGCACCGGATAGCCCACCGGCGGGCCGTTCTCCAGCCGCGTGACGCGGCCGCGCAGAGTCGGGAAATCCTCGCGCATGCGTTCGATCAGCCAGCTGCGCAGGGCCTCGCGGGATTCGATGCTGTCGGCCAGCACGACGAACTGGGCGAAGCTGGTCGCCGGCAGCTGCTGATCCAGCGGCAGGTAGAAACGCGGCGAGCCGGTGCCGACATAGGCCACGTAGTTGTCGATGCCGGCCCGCTCCTTGAGCAGCTGTTCCAGCCGCGCCACCTCCGCTTCGGTCGCCTTCAGCGAGGCGCCTTCGGCCAGCTTGAGGTCCACCATCAGCTCCAGCCGGCCTGAGGCCGGGAAGAACTGTTGCGGCACCAGGCGGAACAGCACCACCGCGGCGGCGAAGATCGCCAGGGTGAGCAGGATGACGGTCTTGCGCCGGCGTACGCAGAGGGTCACCACGCGCCGTACGCGCTGGTAGAACGGTGTGGCGTAGGGATCGTGACCCTCGCCCATTCCGCCGTGCTTGTGCGCAGTTTTCTTGGCCATGTCCGGCAGCAGCTTCTCGCCGATCAGCGGCACGAACATTACCGCGGCGATCCAGGAGGCAATCAGCGAGATCGCCACGACCTGGAAGATCGAGCGGGTGTACTCGCCGGTGCTGGAGTTGGCCGTGGCGATGGGCAGGAATCCCGCCGCGGTGATCAGCGTGCCGGTCAGCATCGGAAAAGCCGTGCTGGTCCAGGCGAAGCTGGCGGCGCGCAGCCGGTCATAGCCCTGTTCCATCTTGATCGCCATCATCTCGACCGCGATGATCGCGTCGTCCACCATCAGCCCGAGGGCCAGTACCAAGGCACCAAGAGAAATCTTGTGCAGGCCGATGTTCAGGTAGTTCATGGCGGCGAAGGTCATCGCCAGCACCAGCGGAATCGACAGCGCCACCACCAGGCCGGTGCGCACACCGAGGGAGAAGAAGCTCACCAGCAGCACGATCACCAGCGCCTCGATCAGCACCTTGACGAACTCACCGACGCTGGTCTTCACCGCCGCAGGCTGATCCGAGACCTTGCGCAGCTGCATGCCGGCCGGCAGTTCCTGCTGCAGACGAGCGAACTCCTGCTCCAGTGCCTCGCCGAGCACCAGAATATCGCCGCCGCTCTTCATCGACACGGCGAGGCCAAGGGCAGGCTCGCCCATGAAGCGCATCCGCGGCGCAGGCGGGTCGTTGAAACCGCGGTGCACTTCGGCCACATCACCGATGCGGAACGTGCGCCCGGCGACGCGGATGGGAAAATCGCGAATCTCCTTGACCGTCTCGAAGCTACCGGTCACGCGCAGCTGCACCCGGTCGCTGATGGTCTCGACGAAACCGGCGGCGGTCACCGCGTTCTGCGCCTCCAGCGCCTGGCGCACGGCTTCCAGTGGAACACCGAGGGTGGCCAGCTTGACGTTGGACAGTTCGATCCAGATCTTCTCGTCCTGCAGGCCGATCAGCTCGACCTTGCCGACGTTCTTCACCCGCTGCAGTTGCAGCTGAATGCGGTCGGCGTAGTCCTTGAGGATCGCGTAGTCGAAACCTTCACCGGTCAGCGCGTAGATGTTGCCGAAGGTGGTGCCGAACTCGTCGTTGAAGAACGGCCCCTGTACGCCCGGTGGCAGCGTGTGGCGAATGTCGCCGATCTTCTTGCGGATCTGGTACCAGAGGTCGGGGATGTCCTTCGAGCGCATCGAGTCTCGAGCCATGAAGGTGACGTTGGACTCGCCCGGCCGTGAGAAGGAGACGATGCGCTCGTACTCGCCGGTCTCCATCAGCTTCTTCTCGATGCGTTCGGTGACCTGGCGTGAAACCTCTTCGGCGGTGGCGCCAGGCCACTGGGTCTGGATGACCATGGCCTTAAAGGTGAACGGCGGATCCTCGCTCTGCCCGAGCTTGCTGTAGGACAGCGCACCGACAAGAGCCAGCAGCAGCATCAGGTAGACGACGATCTGCCGGTTCTGCAGCGCCCAGGCGGAAAGATTGAAGCGCATCGCGTTACTCCTGGGCGGCCAGCTCTACGGGGCGGTTGTGGCGATCCACCGGCCGCACCGGCTGGTTGTCGCTGAGCATCTGCACCCCGGCCAGCACGATCCAGTCATCGGCAGCGAGCCCGTCGAGCACCGGCACCAGCCGCTCTCCGAATGGGCCGGTGCGTACCTCGACACGCTCCACTGTGGAGTCGGGCTTTAGTCGCCAGACGTGCGCTTTGCCCTGTTCGGCGCTGAGCGCGGAGAGCGGTACGGCCAGCGCGACATCATCGTCGCGGCGGATGCTTACCAACGCGCTCTGGCCCAGCTCGGCCGGCACATCCTGCTCGGTGAACGCGACGCGCGCGGAATAGGTCCGTGACTGCGCGTCGGCGGCCGGCGAAAGCTCGCGAATCTGGCCGCGGTATTGCCGGCCCGGCTGCGACCAGAGCTCGACCTCCACTTCCTGGCCGATCCGATAGCGCTCCAGCGACTGTTCCGGCAGATCGATGGCGACCTCGCGCTCACCATCGGCCGCCAGGACGAAAGCGGTCTGCCCGGCCGCCACCACCTGCCCGACTTCGATGCGACGCTGGGCGATCAGGCCATCGCGGGTGGCACGCAGCACCGCGTAATCGACCTGGTTGCTGGCCACGTCGAACTCGGCCCGCGCCTGTTGCAGACGGGCCGCAGCAGCGCGGTAGGCGTTGTCCGCATTGTCGAATTGCGACTGGCTGACCAGCTGGCGGCCGAGCAGCGCCTGATAGCGATCGTATTCCGCCTTGGCCACCCGCAGGTTGGCTTCCGCGGCGGCGACCTGGGCGCGCATGCCGTCCAGCTGCAGGCGCACGTCCTGCGGGTCGAGGCGCGCCAGCGGTTGGTCCTTGCGCGCCCGATCGCCGGCCTCCACCAGCCGCTCGACGACCTTGCCGCCGATACGGAACGCCAGCTCAGGCTCGTAGCGCGCGTGCACTTCGCCCGGATAGCTCTCGCGCGCCTCGCTGGCCGGTTGCGGATGCACGACCATGACCGGCCGCGGTAGCTGCTCTGGCGGCTCGCCATTGCCACAGGCGGTCAGAGTGAACGCTAAACCAAGCACGGAGGCGAAGGACAGGACATGTCGGAACACGATGAAGGTCTCTCTGTCGCGAAGCGGATTGGAATACTTATACTGCGCGGTATAGTAAAAATAGCGTACCAGCCAGTCCACTATTAAAACGCCCATGATCGAAAGTCATTCTCCATCTCCCGGTCCCGGCCGCCCGAAGGACCCCGCCAAGCGCGAGGCGATTCTCGCCGCGGCGCAGGTACTGTTCCTCGGCAATGGCTACGAGGGCAGCAGCATGGAAGCCATCGCCAGCGAAGCCGGGGTTTCCAAGCTCACGCTGTACAGCCACTTCAAGGACAAGGAGGCGCTCTTCAGCGCCGCCGTGAAGACCACCTGCGAAACGCGCCTGCCCAGACGGTTGTTTCAGTTGGAGGCCGATTGCGACATCGAGAAGGTGCTGCTGGCGATCGGCGGCGCCTTCAATGAACTGGTCAACAGCCCCGAGTCCATCGGTCTGCATCGAGTGATGGTGGCGATGGCGACGCAGAATCCGGGGCTGGTGAAGATGTTCTTCGATGCCGGTCCGCAGCAGCTGCTGCTGGATCTGCAACAGCTGTTCGGCCAGGCCGACGCGCTCGGCCTGCTACGCATCGACGACCCGCTGCGTGCAGCCGAGCATTACTGTTCACTGATCAAGGGCGCGCAACACTTTCGCCTGCTGGTTGGCTATGCCGAAGCACCGAGCCAGGCGGAAAGCGATCAGCACGTGAAGGATGCGGTGGGCGTCTTTCTGCGCGCCTACCGCGGCTAAGCCCGGCGCAGCGTCGTCTGCCCGGAGTCAGGCCTGCAGCTTCTTCTTCGGGTAGATGTCGTAGCGGCTGGACTTGCCTTCCAGACTGTAGCCGGGCTTGGCGCCATCAATGGCCGGCGCCTTGCGCGGGCGCTTGACCACCACCCGGTGACTGGCCAGCTCCAGCGCGGCGGCAAGCAACGCCGGCGCGTCCAGGTCGTCGCCGACGAAGGGCCGGAACAGGCGCATCTCTTTCTTCACCAGTGCACTTTTGTCACGGTGCGGGAACATCGGATCGAGATAGATGACCTGCGGCGGCTCGCCCTGCCAGTGCTGCATCAATTCGATGGCGTTACCCTTGAGCAGCCTCATCCGCGCAGCGATGATGGCCACGTCCGCATCCGCAGCCGCGCGGCTCAGACCATCCTCCAGCAGCGCAGCGATCAACGGCTGGCGTTCAATCAGACTGACCTCGCAACCCAGCGTTGCCAGCACGAAGGCATCGCGCCCCAACCCGGCGGTAGCATCCAGCACCCGCGGTCGGATACCGGGCTGAATGCCCACTGCCTTGGCGATCATCTGTCCGCTGCCACCACCGAACTGCCGCCGGTGCGCCGCCGCACCCTCCACGAAATCCACCCGCACCGGCCCCGGCGCCTGTGCCTCGAGCAGCTGCAGCTGCAGACCGGCCTCGCCCACCTGCAGCGCGAACTCGGCCTCGGCCAGCTCCTGCGGCAAACCGAGGCGCTGCGCCCATTGGCCAGCGACTGCGGCGAATGACGGCGCGAGCGGCTCGACCCGAACCAGAGGATTGCTTGCGGACATGGGGCACCCGAGGACGATTCAAAGCGGCGCATTGTGCCAGAGCAGGCCTGCGGACGTCCGGGCTAGCACACCTAACGGCACATGCCGAAACCGCCCATATCCACATGGAAGTGATCGTGATGGGCCGCGTTGTATTCCGGCCCCAGCGTCACGTTGAACGCCTTGCAGGCCGCATCCCGTACCTGGCGCAGGAAGCGCGCCTTGTCGCCCTCGCCCTGCCAGTCCCGCGCCACCGTGATACGCGTGCCGTCCTGCAGATGAAAGCCGGCCAGATCCAGCGCATTGGCACTGGCATGCTGGCTACGGCGATTGCTGCGGGCGATGTTGCGGCAGGCAAAGCTGCCGAAATGATCGATACGCACCACCGGCTGGCCGAACACAGCCTGCGCGGCCGGTTGCAGGCCGTGCATCTCGAACATCGCATAGGCGGCCGCCAGTGGACAGGTGGCCAGAAACGGGCCGTTGAAACGCACGTCCGAACCCTGCACCCGCACACTGTTCTGCACCGGGCAGCCCGGCTCTGGCGTGCTGTTCGGCACGGCGGCGTAACGCAGCGGTGCCGTGGCCAGCGCCTGTTCGCAGAGTGAGCGATCCTGCTGCAGGCGCCTTAGCTTGAGCGAGGTCAGCAGGTTCGGCGGCTCGCGAATATCCAGCGGCGCCCAGGGATTCCAGCGCGGCGGGATATCGATCAGCTGCTGCTGCACCGCCAGCACGAAGCCGGCCAGCAGCGTCAACAAAAGGAGGAAGAATCGGCCGAAGGTCATACCTTATGGGCAACGACTCAGCGGTGAAGTTGAGCGCAGTGTTTTACAAAACTGGTCGATCCGACGCTCAGTCCAGCAGCGAAAGCTGCGGTGCCGGGCGAACCGTGGGAAGCGCTGGCATACCAGGCAGACGCTCGCTCAACAGCTGATGAAAGCGCATCGCCAGCTGCGGCGCGCGGTGATTGTCCGGCGTATGCAGATAGACGTGCGGCGTCTTGCCCGCCTCGATCCAGTCCGCCACCTTGTCCAGCCAGGGTACGAGAAAAGGATCGTTGGCCTCCAGCTGCGGATGCCCCACGAAGCGCAGCTGCGGCGAATCGCTGAATGCCACCGGCCGCACCGGCAAACGTGGCTTCTTGCTCTGCGCATGCAGCACAGCCGGATCACGGGATTGGCAGCTGAACAGCGCCCGACTGTCGAGACAGATGCGCTCCACGCCGCGATCGCGCAGCAGACGATTGAGTGCTCGCTCGCCCTCACCCTTGTCGAAGAAGGCCGGATGGCGCACCTCGATGGCCAGCGGCGCCGCGAAGCCTTCGATGAAGGCGACCAGCTCCGCCAGCCGGGCCGGACCGACGCTGGCCGGCAGCTGCAGCCAGAATGGCGTTACCCGCCGCCCCAGCGGCTGCAACAGGCGCCGGAAGGACTGCGCCGTATCCAGCGCTGCTTGCAGATTCTCGGCCTGGCTGATCTCCCGGGGAAACTTGGCGCAGAAGCGAAAATCGTCCGGCATCTGGCTGGCCCAGCGCTGAACCTTGTCATCTGACGGCCACGCATAAAGCGTGGTATTGCCCTCGACCGTATTGAATACCGCGCAATAGCCGGCCAGGAATTCGGACGCCGGCGTACCCGGCGGGTAGAGCGAGCCGAGCCAGGCGCTCTCGTTCCAGGAGGGGCAACCGAGAAAGTAGGGAAGCTGTAGCAGAGCGAAGCGCCTCAGGCGTAGAGATCGAGCCCGAGCACCTCGGTGTCATCGAGGTCGATAGGCATGCTGGCGGTGCTGGTATAGCTGGCCAAGGCCTGCGCGACACGACTGGAAAGCGGCCGCTCGGGTTGCGGCTCGTCATAGCGAAAGGCGGCGTAGCGCTCGACCAGCGCGCTGGAATTGACCCGCTGCTGCGGGCGATCGGCCTGCGGCTGATAGTCCTGCCCGGTGCGCGAATCGACACCGCGCTGAGCCTGTGCGGCCCGTTGCGTTTCCCCATAGCTATCCGCCGCCCTGCCGGTACGGGCAGAACGATCCGTTGCATAAGGGACAGGGAGGAAGCTATCGACGCGCATCATTGGACTCGATCAGAGGCCTGGCGACTCTAACGGGCGGCCATGGCTTTGGCAACGGCTCGCGTCATTTGATCCCTTTCGGCGTCGCGACGTTGTCGCGCAGGTACACCGGCTGGGCCTGATCGGCCTCCAGCGCCTCGCCACGCTGCCAGGCAAACGCAGCCAGGCGCAGCAGATCTTCGGCGTGGGGCAACAGGCCGGCATCGCAGCCCTGCACCACTACCGGCATACGCTCGGCATAACCCCAGCCAGTGCCGGCGCCGAACCAGTCGCCGTCCGCAGCGCGCGGCAGAACGGCCTGCTCGGGCGGAAGCACGGCCTCGCTGCCGACCAGCCGCATCTCCCCGCTCTGCTCGCGGTAACAGCCCCAGTAGACCTCGTCCATGCGTGCGTCGATGGCCGCGGCGACCTGCGTCGTGCCCTGTTCGCGCCAGGCCCGCTGCGCGATGGTTGCCAGCGTGGACACCGGCAGCACCGGGCGCTGCAGAGCGAACGCCAGCCCCTGCACCACGCCGATGGCGATGCGCACGCCCGTGAAGGCGCCCGGTCCGCGCCCGAAGGCGATGGCATCGACGGCGGATAGCCCGACACCCGCCTCGCCGAGAAGCGCCTGCACCATCGGCAACAGCCGCTGGGCATGCAGGCGCGGAATCACCTCGTAGTGACTCAGCACTTTGCCGTCATGCAACAGCGCGACTGAGCAGGCTTCGGTGGCGGTATCCAGGGCCAGCAGCGTGGTCATCAGGGCATTCCGATCGGTAAAAAAGGCGCAGATTCTAACGCATTCACGCGCCGGGTTGCGGCGCGCAGCCAGAAACGAAAATGCCCGTATCCAAGGATACGGGCATTGATCGAAGCGTGTCGCTCGGCGCGATCAGCTGAGAGCGGCGAACACCTTGGCGGTGATTTCGTCCACGGAACCGACGCCTTCGATGCAGCTGTATTTCGGGGTGCCTTCGGCGGCGGCCAGGCTCTGGTAGAAGTCCACCAGCGGCTTGGTCTGCGCGTGATAGACGGACAGGCGGTGACGCACGGTCTCTTCCTTGTCGTCTTCGCGCTGGATCAGGTCTTCTCCAGTCTCGTCGTCCTTGCCGGCAACCTTCGGCGGATTGTGCTCGGTGTGATAGACGCGACCGGAAGCCGGGTGTACACGACGACCTGCGATACGGCCGACGATCTCTTCATCGTCCACGGCAATTTCGATCACGTTGTCGATGCGCACACCGGCTTCCTTCAGCGCTTCGGCCTGCGGAATGGTGCGTGGGAAACCGTCGAAGAGAAAACCATTGGCGCAATCGGGCTGAGCGATGCGCTCCTTGACCAGGTTGATGATCAGGTCATCGGACACCAGACCGCCAGCATCCATCACGCTCTTGGCCTTTAGGCCGAGTTCAGTGCCGGCCTTGACAGCCGCACGCAGCATGTCGCCCGTGGAGATCTGCGGAATACCGAATTTTTTGGTAATGAAGCCTGCCTGGGTACCTTTGCCGGCACCGGGCGCTCCCAGCAGAATCACACGCATGGATGAGTCCTCGATTTTCTTGGAAGGGGGCTATCGCCAGCGGGCCGGTGCGGCTCGTCGCTGTCGAATCAAAAATTCTGGTTTGCCGCCATGCGACAAAAGGTTGAACACGATACACAGCGCACCGGGACGGCACAAGCCGTCCCCAAAGCGTCTATCACCCTGCATAAATCGCGGAATTGGTAGCCGGGCGACCGGGCTGTCAGGTTAGCTGTATGCCCGCCGATCCGCTCGCCGGACACCTTAGCCGGTGTTGCGCAGCCCAGCGGCGATACCCGCCACGCTGACCAGCAAGGCTTGCTCCAAAGGGCTCTCGGCCGGGCTCTGGCAATTTCGCGAACGTGCCAGCAACTCGATCTGCATCAGGTGCAGCGGATCCAGGTAAGTGTTGCGGAGACTGAACGCCTCCTGGGTCTTGGGGCTGTGATCGAGCAGATCTGACTGGCCGGTCAGGCTCAGCACCGCACCGATGACCTGCGACAATCGGTCACGCAGATCGCTGCCCAGCGAAAGCAGCTCAGGTTGCACCAGCCGCTCGTCGTAGCGCCGAGCGATGTCGGCGTCGGCCTTGGCCAGCACCATCTCCAGCATATCGATGCGTGTGCTGAAGAACGGCCAGCGCGCGCGCATCTCGGCCAGCCTTTTCGCCTCGCCGCGCTCCAGCGCACGATGCAGGGCGTGCTCCCAGCCCAGCCAGGCCGGCAGCATCAGTCGGGTCTGGGTCCAGGCGAAGATCCAGGGGATCGCCCGCAGACTCTCCACGCCGCCTTCGCGGCGCTTGGCTGGGCGGCTGCCCAATGGCAGGCGGCCCAGCTCAAGCTCAGGCGTGGCTTGGCGGAAATACTCGACGAACAGCGGATGCTCACGCACTACGCCGCGGTAGGCGCTGACCCCATCCGCGGCCAGGCGATCCATGGTTTCCCGCCAACCGGCTTCAGGCAACGGTGGCGGCAGAAGCGTCGCTTCCAGCACGGCGGCGAGGTACAGATTCAGATTCTGCTCGGCGATATCCGGAAGCCCGAACTTGAAGCGAATCATTTCGCCCTGTTCGGTCGTACGGAACCGCCCGTCGACCGATCCCGGCGGTTGCGAAAGGATCGCCGCATGCGCCGGGCCGCCCCCACGCCCGACGGTGCCACCACGGCCGTGGAACAACAACAGCTCCACGCCGTGCTCGCGACAGACGTCCACCAGCTGCTCCTGAGCGCGGTACTGAGCCCAGGCCGCCGCCGTGGTGCCGGCATCCTTAGCCGAATCGGAGTAGCCGATCATCACTTCCTGCGGTCCGTGCAGGCGCTGACGGTAGCCGGGCAGAGACAGCAGACGGTCGATGATCGGCGCGGCGTTGTTCAGGTCATCAAGGGTTTCGAACAGCGGCACCACGCGCATCGGACGCTGCAGGCCCGCCTCCTTGAGCAAAAGCTGCACGGCGAGCACATCGGAGGCCGCGTGGGCCATGGAAATCACATAGGAGCCCAGAGAAGTGGCAGGCGCCTCGGCGATCACCGCGCAGGTAGCCAGCACTTCCGCGGTATCGGCCGACGGATGATAGTGGGCCGGCAACAATGGGCGGCGATTGCCCAACTCCTGCTGAAGCCATTCCAGCCGACGCTGCTCGTCCCACTGCTGGTAGTCGCCCAGGCCCAGATAGTCGGTGATCTCGGCCAGCGCAGCGGCATGGCGAGCGGCATCCTGGCGGATATCCAGGCGCACCAGGAACAGGCCGAACACGGCAAGCCGACGCAGGCAATCGAGCAAGGCGCCGTCGGCGATCATGCCCATGCCGCAGGCATGCAGCGAGCGGTAGCACAGTTCCAGCGGCCGCCGCAGCTGCGCGCAATCCTGCAGCACGTCTGCCGGCGCTGGCTGGCCGTGCTCGATGGCGGCCCGCGCCCAGTCACGGGTCGCCCGCAAGCGCTGACGCAGTGGCTTGAGCAATACGCGGTAGGGTTCCGGCGACTCCCCCGTCTGGCGTAGCAGCTCGTCACTGGCCGCGCTCATCGACAGCGCCGTGATCAGCCCCTCGATCTCCCGCAGGTACAGGTCGGCGGCGACCCAGCGTGCCGTCAGCAGAACTTCGCGGGAGACCATTGCCGTGACATTGGGATTGCCGTCGCGGTCGCCGCCCATCCAGGAAGCGAAGCGAATCGGTGCTGCCTCCAGCGGCAGGTGCAGGCCGGTCAGTCGGCGCAGCGTGGCATCGGTCTGGCGCAGGACATTGGGTACGGCCTTCCACAATGAGTTCTCGATCGCCGCAAAGCCCCACCTGGCCTCTTCCACGGGCGTCGGCCGGTTGCGACGGATTTCCTCGGTGTGCCACACCTCGGCGACCAGACGCTGCAGCTGCAGCTCGATCCGGGCCAGCTCGGCGGCCGAGAGATCGGTGTGGTCGCGCGCCGCCAGCTGCTCGGCGATGGCGTCGTACTTCTGGATCAGGGTGCGCCGCGATACCTCGGTCGGGTGGGCTGTCAGCACCAGCTCGATATCCAGCCGGCTGACCTGGCGGGCGAGAAACTCGTCGCCGTGGCCGGCCGCCTTCAGGCGTTCGAGCAGATCGGGGAAGACGCTCGCCTCGAACGGCGCAGGCTCACTGGCTGTACGGCGACGGACCTGATGATACTGCTCGGCGATATTGGCCAGGTTGAGAAACTGGTTGAACGCCCGGGTCATTGGCAGCAGCTCGTGCTCGTCCAGGCTGTCCAGCGTCTCTGCCAGCTGCTGCGCGCCCTCGGCTGATCCTCGCCGGGCGGCCTTGGCCCCCTTGCGAATGCGCTCGATCTTGTCGAAGAACTGATCGCCGTGCTGGGCACGGATGGTGTTGCCGAGCAGCTCGCCGAGCAGATGCACGTTGTCGCGCAGGCGCGCATCGATGATTTTCGCCATGACCTTTGCTCCTCCCGCCAATACGGCCAATGAGTTTCGCGAGCCTCGCCAGTCTTGCACGACCGATTCGCCGCTATGCATCAGACGCTTCGCTGGGCAAACGATCCTGAACGGCTACGCTGAAATTATCTCCAACCAGAGTGCCCACCGCGCAGCGCCATGACAAGGCATCAATGGCTAGCGCGCGTGGGCATGCAAGTCCAGTCATCACCGCTCGTGCGCGCGGGCATAAGGAGTAACCATGAGAATTTCCGAGCTTGTCAGTCATTGGGAGCGCGACGCCAAGGGCCGCATGAGCCATACCACCTACAGCATCCCCCTGGATGTCGAGAGCGCAGCACGGCTGGCCGCCTTGGCCGAGATGTATCCCAAGCGCAGCACCGAGGCGCTGCTCGGCGAACTGGTTGGCGCCGCCCTCGAAGCGGTCGAAACCAGCCTGCCCTATGTGCGCGGCACGCATGTGATCGCCACCGACGAACAGGGCGACCCGGTCTATGAAGACGCGGGCCCTACTCCGCGCTTTCTCGAGCTGTCGCGCAAGCACCTCAAGCGCATGCTCGACGAGCCAGACGCAAACAGCTGAGTCATCGGTCGCTGCTAGCGGCCGCGGGCGCGCAGCGCCGGCGGCCGCACTCCTCCCTGCTGCGCGGAATCCCGCGCGGCTCTGCCCTCGCTAACACCTCGCCCCCTTGCCGTTTCGCTGACGACCGCTCTAGCCCGCCAATTTCGACGGAACGTTTGGCGCCGTGTGTCCTCACAAAAATATGTCCCGACATCGGTAGTGCACTAATCAGCCCACTGCCCGGCCAGGGACGGTAGCTATCCGTTAAGCAATTCGAACTGGAGACTGACCATGAACAAAGCTGTCGCAACCCACGCTTCGAGATTCCAGCTACCCAAGCTTGCAGCCATTGCATTGGGCGGCCTGCTGCTGACGGCCTGTGCGGGCAACCCACCGACCGAGCAGTTCGCGGTGACCGAATCGGCAGTGCGCAGCGCGGTCAGCGCGGGCGGCACCGAGTACGCCGCCGTGGAGATGCGTGCCGCGCAGGAAAAATGGAAAGAGGCCGAGCTGGCCATGCAGAAGGAAAACTACGAACAAGCCCGCAAGCTGGCCGAACAGGCCGAATGGGATGCCCGCGTTGCCGAGCGCAAGGCCGAAGCGGCCAAGGCGCAGAAGGCTGTTGAGGACGCACAGCAGGGAATCCGTGAGCTGCGCGAGGAAAGCATGCGCAGCGTTCGCTGAACCCGCATCAGGTTCGACATTCCGTTTATTGCACAAAGGATGAATTCGTCATGCACAAGCTCGTAACCCTACCGACTCTTCTGGCTCTGAGCATTGGCCTGGTGGCCTGCGCCAACCAGCCCAATCAGAACCTCGAAGAAGCCCGCAGCAGCTACTCCGCGCTGCAGGCCGACTCGCGTGCCAACAAGCTGGCCGCGCTGGAGACCCAGGATGCCGGCACCATGCTGGACAAGGCCAACAAGGCCTATCTGAACGATGCGGACGAGGAGACGGTGGACCAGCTGGCCTACCTGACCAAGCGCCGCATCGAGCTGGCCGAACAGACCATTGCCCTGCGCAGCGCCGAAGAGGAGCTGGGCAAGACTTCGGCACAGCGCGCCGAGGCGCGCCTGGAAGCGCGCGAGGCGCAGATCCGCAAGCTGCAGGAAGACATGCAGGCCAAGCAGACCGAACGCGGCACGCTGGTGACCTTCGGTGACGTGCTGTTCGACCTGGACAAGGCCGAACTGAAACCCGCCGGTATGCGCGGCATCCAGAAGCTTGCTGAGTTCCTGAACGAGAATCCGGAGCGCAAGGTGGTGGTCGAGGGTTATACCGACAGCACCGGCTCCGACTCTTACAACCAGCAGCTGTCCGAGCGCCGCGCTCAATCCGTGCGCCGCGCATTGACCCACGCGGGCGTCGACCCACAGCGCATCCAGGCGGTGGGCTATGGCGAGCAGTACCCGGTTGCGAGCAACGACTCGCCGTCCAGCCGCGCCATGAATCGCCGCGTCGAGGTGACCATCTCCAACGACAACAAGCGCGTCGCGCCACGCTCGTCGATGGAGTAACCATGAAGCATGGGCATCGCGCCCGGATGCCCAGCCCCTTTTGCAGCCCGTCGCCCTGACGGGCTGTTTATTTGCTCTCCTGCGGCGCGTCCTGACCCATGCAGCGCACTGCCCGCTTCCTGTTGTCCACCAGCACGCCGGTCAGGCCCTTCTGCTCGGTATCGAACAGTACCAGCACACCATCGATGCACTGAGCCACCTGCGAGGCCGGCTTCAGCGATACCCGATAATCCTCGCCCGGTATGGTCTTGAGCATGGTGAAGTCCGCCAGCAACAAGGCATCCTCGGGCTTGGCGACATGCACGTAGCCGTAGTAGCTGAGCACCCCGACCGTCCCGATGACGGTGCCGACGGCGGTGAGGATATAGGGGATCAGATTACGTTCGGACATGGATGATCTCGGCAGGACAAAGTCAAAAGCGGATTGTGACAAATCTGGCGCGCTGCGAGTCGCCTCATTTTCCACCGGCACGGGTTTCGCCGCGGGCCTGGTAGGTCGCCTCGTAGACCCGTTCGGCCAGCCGCGAGAACGGCAGGCTCTGGATCCAGACGCTGCCGGTGCCCTTCAGGGTCGTCAGCAGCAGCCCTTCGCCACCGAACAACATGCTCTTGAGTCCACCGGCGAGCTGGATGTCGTAATCGATACCGGGCGTGAAGGCCACCAGGCACCCAGTGTCCAGGCGCAGGGTTTCGTTGTTCAGTTCCTTGCGGATTACCGTTCCGCCGGCATGTACGAAGGCCAGCCCATCGCCATCCAGACGCTGCAGGACGAAACCTTCGCCGCCAAAGAAGCCGGCACCGATGCGCTTGCTGAAGCTCACACCGATCCGCGTGCCGAAAGCGGCACAGAGAAAGGAATCCTTCTGGCAGATCAGCGTGCCGCCTACCGCGGCGAGATCCACCGGCACCACCGTACCGGGATAAGGCGCCGCGAAGGCCACACGCGACTTGCCTTTGCCTTCATTGGTGAAATGGGTGAGGAACAGCGACTCGCCGGTGATCATCCGCTTGCCCATGCCCCACAGCTTGCCGAGCACACCGCTCGCCGAGCCATCGCCCATGCGTGCTTCGAAGCGCACGCCGTCGGTCATGTAGTTCATCGCGCCGGCCTCGGCGATCACCGTCTCGCCGGGGTCGAGGATGATCTCCACGCTCTGCGCGGATTGTCCGAGGATTTCGTATTCGAGTTCGTGACTGGTCACGGCGAGCTCCTGGTCCTGTGATTGCAGCGCGGCGAGAGCGGCCTCGGCCGGCCCTCGCCTACTTGCGCCCGAGAATGCGCAGGATACGCAGGAACAGGTTGATGATGTCCATATAGAGCGCGGCGGCGCTGTCGACGGCATTGTCCAGGGTCTTGGGGATCTGGTTCGCCCGCCCCCAGTCGACGCCCACATAACCGCAGAAGATCAGCACCACGATCCAGTCGATGACGCCATGGTGGATGCCGAGGATGAACAGCTCGACCAGCTCGACGACGATCACCAGCAGCAGCGCCACCGTGAGCGCACTGGCGATGCTGGCGAAGAAGCGCGGAAACAGCGTGCCGAGCGCGATCATGCCCAGGGTGACCAGCGCGGTGATACGGATCGCCTCGTGCACCAGCGCGCTGTCGTAGCGGCTGACCACCAGGTTGACGATCAGCCCGAACGGCACCACCACCAGGTTGTAACCGAGGAAACTGACCCAGGGATTGTTCGAACTGTGAAACAGCCATGCGCCGGTCAGGCAGCTGGCGAAGTAGCCACCGAAGAACAGCCAGGGATGGATGCTGCGAATGGACTCGACCGGAATGTTGCCGACCATCCACCAGTTGACCCAGAAGCCCCAGCAGAGGGTCAGGCCGATGACGAGGTTGTAGGCGCCAGCCGAGAGGGTACGGTCCAGTGGGCTGGACTGCCGGGCAAAGACGGAGTTTTCCATGTCGTTACGCTTCCTTGCGTGATGATTGATTCGGGACCTGCGCCGAGTCGGCTCAGAGGATGTTGGCGTAGTCCGCCTCGATACGATCGAGGCTCAGGTGATTGAGGAAGTTGGAGAAGCACATCCAGGCCGACAGCGCGTTGAGGTCCTGGAACTGCTGCGGCAGGTACTTGGGCGGGGCGACCATGCCCTCGTCCACCAGCTGGCGCAGCGTGCGCATGTCCTCCAGCGTGGTCTTGCCGCAGAACAGCAGCGGGATCTGCTCGAGCCGGCCCTTGCGCACGGCCAGCTGGATGTAGTTGTAGATCATGATGAAGCCCTTCAGGTAGGACAGGTCCTTGGTGAAGGGCAGACCATCGGGGGTCGAGCCGCGGAACACGCGGCTGGCGTTGCTGTAGCTCTCGTCGTCGCCATAGCCCTGCTCACGGAAGAAGGCGAACACGTCGAGAAAATCCGCGCCCTCCTCGGCCATGTGGATGGCGCGGGTGCGGTTGGTCAGCTTGCGCAGGCGCGTCGGGTAGGAGGCGAAGGCGATCACCTCCATCAGGATTGCCAGGCCTTCCTGAGTGACCGTGGAAGACGGCGGCCCCTTGGCCAGGAAGGTGCAGATCGGCTGGTTCTGCCCGTTGAGCGTGGTGCCAACGTGCACCAGCCCTTCGTGGACCTCCAGCGCGCGCACGTCACGCTCGTTGAACAGCGCGTCGCTGCGGATCTTGATGTAGTCGGCGCCGGCCGCAGCGTCGGCGAGGATGCCGTCGGACTCGAAGACGCGGATCACGCCCTCGCCTTCGCCAAACACCACATCCAGTCGCTTCTGCAGCAGCTCGACGGCCTGCGGCGCGGTGAGATTCTTCGGCTCGTCACGCAGGTCGCCGCGGTCGGCGATGTTGTTCAGGTAGTCGGAGAGCATCAGGCCGAGGTCGGCCAGGGTCGGGTCGCCCGCGTGGAAGGCATCGGAAGCCGCGCCGTAGAGTTCCTGGGAGATCATGCCGAAGTCCGGCGTGCCACGCGCCTCGAGCATACGGATGACCATGCGGTATTCTTTGCACATGCGCCGCATGATCTGCCCGACCGGGTTGAACTGGCCGAGCTGACGGGTGATGTCGCGCTCGATGTCCTGGAATTCCTGCTTCTTCGCGCCGGAGTCGAAGGCCAGCGGGCGGCCTTCGTAGTAGCCGCGATCGATCTTCGGCAGCTCGCGGCCCTTGGCGGCGAAAAAGCCTTGGCGGGTATTCTCGTCCCACTTCACTGCGTCCAGCACGCGCACCGGCGTCTGCGCCTCGACGATGCGGTCGGACAGCCCGCGCACGATGGTCTGATACTCGTCCAGGTTATTACGGCTGTTCATCGGTCCCTCTTCACGGATGACCCGTACCCTTGAGGTTATACCCGCAGCGGCCAAGGCCGGCACACTGCGGGTCGGTCGACGCTCAGTGGATCAGAGTTCCGGACGCATGTGCGGGAAGAGGATCACGTCGCGGATCGAAGGCGAGTTGGTCAGCAGCATCACCAGGCGATCGATGCCGATACCCTCGCCGGCGGTCGGCGGCATACCGTACTCCAGCGCACGAACGAAGTCGGCATCGAAGTGCATGGCCTCGTCGTCACCAGCATCCTTGTCGGCCACCTGGGCGTGGAAGCGCTCGGCCTGATCCTCGGCATCGTTGAGCTCGGAATAGGCGTTGGCGATCTCGCGGCCGCCGATGAACAGCTCGAAGCGGTCGGTGACGTTGGGGTTGCGATCGTTGCGCCGGGCCAGCGGCGAAACCTCGAACGGGTACTCGGTGATGAAGGTCGGCTGCTCCAGCTTGTGCTCGACCAGCTCCTCGAAAATCATCACCTGCAGCTTGCCCAGGCCTTCGTGGCCGAGCAGCTTGGCACCCGCTTTCTTGGCGATGGCACGGGCCTTCTCCAGGTCGTTGAGATCGGCGGCCGAAATTTCCGGGTTGAACTTGAGGATCGAGTCGAACACCGACAGCCGTGCGAAGGGCTCGCCGAAGTGGAACACCTTGTCGCCGTAGGGCACGTCGGTGCTGCCGAGCACGGCCTGGGCCAGCTCGCGGAACAGCTCCTCGGTCAGGTCCATGTTGTCTTCGTAGTCGGCGTAGGCCTGGTAGAACTCGAGCATGGTGAACTCGGGGTTGTGCCGGGTCGAGACGCCTTCGTTACGGAAGTTGCGGTTGATCTCGAACACGCGCTCGAAGCCACCGACCACCAGACGCTTGAGGTAGAGCTCCGGGGCGATGCGCAGGAACATCGGCATGTCCAGCGCGTTGTGGTGGGTCTCGAACGGCTTGGCCGCGGCGCCGCCAGGGATGGTCTGCAGCATCGGCGTTTCCACTTCGAGGAAGTCACGCTCGGCGAGGAACTTGCGGATGTGGGCGATGACCTGGGAGCGCACGCGGAACGTCTCGCGCACTTCCTCGTTGACCATCAGGTCGACGTAGCGCTGGCGATAGCGCTGCTCGGTGTCGGTCAGGCCGTGGAACTTGTCCGGCAGCGGACGCAGCGACTTGGTCAGTAGCCGCACGTTGTTCATATAGACGTAGAGGTCGCCCTTGCCCGAACGCGCCAGGGTGCCCTCGGCGGCAATGATGTCGCCCAGGTCGAAGTGCTTGACCGCTTCGACCTGCTCGGCCGGCAGGGTCTTGCGATCGACGTAGACCTGGATGCGCCCGCTCATGTCCTGCAGCACCATGAACGGCCCGCGGTTGAGCATGATGCGCCCGGCGACCTTGACCGGAATGGCGGCCGCTTCCAGCTCTTCCTTGGTCTTCTCGGCGTACTGTTTCTGCAGGTCGCCTGCATAGCGGTCGCGACGGAAGTCGTTGGGGAAGGCATTGCCCTGCTCACGCACGGCAGCAAGCTTTTCCTTGCGCTGGGCAATCAGCTTGTTTTCTTCCTCTTGGATGGCGTGCTGGTTCAGCGGTTGTTCGCTCATTGCGGGTCGTCCCGGTCAAATCGTTTCAATGGGGTGCTTGCGGCTTGAGGCGTGCGGCTGCGCTCAGAGCCCCTGTTTGAGGCTGGCTTCGAGGTACCCGTCGAGGTCGCCGTCGAGCACCTTCTGGCAATCGCTGCGTTCCACGCCGGTACGCAGATCCTTGATGCGCGAGTCGTCGAGCACGTAGGAACGGATCTGGTGGCCCCAGCCGATGTCCGACTTGCTGTCTTCCAGCGCCTGAGAGGCGGCGTTGCGCTTCTGCATTTCCAGCTCGTACAACTTGGCCCGCAGCATCTTCATGGCGGTGTCCTTGTTCGCGTGCTGGGAACGTTCGTTCTGGCAGGCCACCACGGTATTGGTCGGCACGTGGGTGATACGCACTGCCGAATCGGTGGTGTTGACGTGCTGACCACCGGCACCAGAGGAGCGGTAGGTGTCGATGCGCAGGTCGGCCGGGTTGATCTCGATCTCCACCTTGTCGTCGATCTCGGGCGATACGAATACCGCCGAGAACGAGGTGTGGCGACGGGCGCCGGAGTCGAACGGGCTCTTGCGCACCAGGCGGTGCACGCCGATCTCGGTGCGCAGCCAGCCGAAGGCGTATTCGCCCTTGATGTGTACGGTGGCGCCCTTGATGCCGGCGACCTCTCCCTCGGACAGCTCGACGATTTCGGCGCTGAAGCCGCGTTTGTCGGCCCAGCGCAGGTACATGCGCAGCAGGATGTTGGCCCAGTCCTGGGCCTCGGTACCGCCGGAGCCAGCCTGGATATCGAGGTAGCAGTTGTTGGGGTCCATCTCGTGGCTGAACATGCGGCGGAACTCGAGCTTCTCGAGAATTTCGCGCAGGCGCTCGACTTCGGCCACGATATCGTTCACGGCGCCTTCGTCGTTTTCTTCGGCGGCCATTTCCAGCAGGTCGCGCGAATCGGCCAGGCTACCGGTCAGGTCGTCGATGGTTTCGACGATCTGCGCCAGGGTGGCGCGTTCACGGCCCAGGCTCTGGGCGTATTCGGGCTTGTTCCAGACGTTCGGGTCTTCGAGTTCGCGGTTTACTTCGACGAGACGATCATGCTTCTGATCGTAGTCAAAGATACCCCCGAATTGACTGGGTGCGCTCGGACAGGTCCTTGATGCTGTTAAGGATCGGGTTGATTTCCATAGGTAGGCAGCTCTCAATCGGACGGTGCAAAAGCCGGCGATTATAACTCAGCCAACCCGTGCTGACAGCCCGCTGGGCGTGCCGGCGGACGGTCAGGAAACGGATTTGCCCTCATGATGGTTGGTCAGGCACTGACACCACGTACCTGGCTTTCCAGTTCGCCTTTGAGTTGCGGATCGAGCTGCAGGCAGCGAGCCAGTTCGTCGAGGTAGGCACGCTCCATGAAATGCTCCTCGTCGACCATCAGTACGCTGGCCAGGTACATCTCGGCAGCCATCTCCGGGGTGCTGGCGGCACTGGCCACATCGGCCGGGTCCAGCGGCTTGTTCAATTCGGCCTCCAGCCAGTGCTGCAGATCAGCATCGGCGAGCTTGCCCAGCTCCGCCTCGATCAGCTGGCGCTCGCGAGCATCGACATGGCCGTCGGCCTTGGCCGCTGCCACCAGCGCCTTGAGAATGCCCTGGCTGTGGACCTCGACCTCTGCCGGCGGCAGGCGATCGATGGTCTGTGGCGTCTGCTGCTGCGTCCCGCCCTGCTGTGCCTGCCAGTTGCTGTACGCCTTGTAGGCCAGCACCCCGAGTGCCGCCAGACCGCCGTAGGTCACCGCCTTGCCGCCCATCTTGCGTACCTTGCGGTTGCCCAGCAGCAAGCCCATGGCACCGGCTGCCAGCGCGCCGCCGCCGGCGCCTGACAGGGCATTGCCGAGCGAACCGCCGCCAACGCCGGAAAGCAGGTCGCTCAACCCGCCTTTGCCAGGTTTGCCGCCTGCACCGGATTGCTGCTTCTGCAGCAGGTCCTGACCGGACCTGAGCAGTTGATCGAGAAGGCCACTGGTTTTCATCGAAGTCCCCAAACGGTTGGATCAGGATTGAACAGCAGTGCTCAGTCGAACGACTCGGGCACCTGACGGATCGGCGTGTCGCGATGGGCGGCACGCACGTACTGCGCCGGCCAGGCCACCGACCCGTCGCGCAAGTATTCGGCGGCATGCAGCGGCCAGTACGGGTCGCGCAGCAGTTCGCGGGCGAGCAGGATCAGGTCGGCCTGGCCGGTGCGCAGGATGTGTTCGGCCTGCACCGCCTCGGTGATCATGCCGACCGTTCCGGTGGCGATACCCGCTTCCTTGCGCACGCGCTCGGCAAACTGCGTCTGGTAGCCCGGCCCGACTGGAATATCGGCGTTGGCCGCGGTGCCGCCGGATGACACGTCGATCAGGTCGACGCCGATACCCTTTAGCCGCCGTGCAAGCTCGACCGTTTCGTCTGCATTCCAGCCATCATCGACCCAGTCGGTCGCCGAGAGACGGACGAACAGCGGCAACTCCTCGGGCCAGACCTGGCGCACCGCAGCGGTGACCTCCAGCAGCAGACGGATGCGGTTGTCGAACGAGCCGCCATAGCGATCCTGACGCTGGTTGGAGAGCGGCGAAAGGAACTGATGCAGCAGGTAGCCATGGGCCGCATGCACCTCGGCGACCTTGAAGCCGGCTGCCAATGAGCGCTCGGCTGCCTCGACGAACGCTTGCACGACGCCCGCGATGCCGGCATCGTCCAGCACCGTGGGCACCGCATGTTCCGGCGAGAAGGCGATGGCGGACGGCCCCACCGGCGCCCAGCCGCCGGCAGCGATCGGCACGCTGCCATGCTTGCCGAGCCAGGGCCGCCAGGTGCTCGCCTTGCGCCCGGCATGGGCCAGCTGCACACCGGCGAATGCGCCCTGCGCCTCGATGAAGCGGGTGATCCGCCGCAATGGCTCGACATGCTCGTCGGACCAGATGCCCAGGTCATCCGGCGAAATACGCCCCTCAGGGCTGACCGCCGTCGCCTCGACGATCACCAGTCCGGCGCCACCGACGGCGCGGCTGCCCAGATGCACCAGATGCCAGTCGTTGGCCATCCCCGCCTTCGCCGAGTACTGGCACATGGGCGATACGGCAATCCGGTTGGGCAGTTTGAGCTGGCGCAGGGTAAGCGGCTGGAAAAGCTGGGACATGTCGGCCTCTACTGTCGTGGATGCGGGTTGGACACCCATCAGTAGAGACCGTTTCCGCGCCCGTGCCCAGCCCGAGGCTGGCGAAGCCGCTCGTCAGGCGGCGCTGACCTGCACCGGCACACCGTTGAGCGCGGCGTTGCCGGAAACGTCCAGCTGGCGCTCGTCGGTCAGGTCGTTGCTGCTGGCGCCAGGCTGCTGCCGCGCGATATCCAGCTGCACGCCCGGCCGCGCATGGCCCCAGCCGTGCGGCAGGCTGACCACGCCGGGCATCATCTCCTCGCTGGCCAGCGCCTCCACCTCGACCACGCCGACCCGCGAATGCACGCGCACCCGCTGGCCATCCTGCAACGCCCGAGCAGCCATGTCCGCAGGGTGCATCAGCAACTGATGGCGCGGCTTGCCCTTCACCAGGCGCTGGTAGTTGTGCATCCAGGAGTTGTTGCTGCGTACATGGCGACGGCCGATCAGCAACAGCTCGTCGGCACCCGTCTGAGGTTGCGCGGCGAAACGCTGTAGATCGTCCAGCATCAGCGCCGGCGCGGCCTGGATGCGCTTGTTCGGCGTTTTCAGGCGCCGCGCCAGATTCGGCTTGAGCGGCCCGAGATCCAGCCCGTGCGGATAGTCCTCCAGCGCTGCCAGGCTCAGCTTACGCTCGGACTTGTCGCCGTATGGCCCATGGCGCAGCGCCAGGTCCATCATCTGCTGCGGCGGCATGGTGGGCTTGAGCTCGACGCCCACCCGCGTCGCGTAGGCCTTGGCCAGCCCGATGAAGATCTCCCAGTCGTGCAGCGCGCCCTCGGGCTTGGGCAGCACCGGCTGGTTGAAGCGGGTGACGTTGCGCACGGCGAGCAGATTGAATGTTGCGTCGTAATGGTCGTGTTCCAGCGGTGCGGTCGGCGGCAGGATCACGTCGGCATAGCGGGTCGTCTCGTTGATGTAGAAATCCACGCTGAGCATGAACTCCAGGCCATCCAGCGCCTGCTCCAGCTTGCGCCCGTTGGGCGTGGAGAGCACCGGGTTGCCGGCCACGGTGATCAGCGCACGCACCTGCCCTTCCCCAGGCTCGAGCATCTCTTCGGCCAATGCCGCTACCGGTAGTTCGCCGCCGTATTCAGGCAGTTGCGAAACCCGACTACGCCAGGCGTCAAAATGGCCGCCCTTGGTGGTCTCCACCAGATCCACCGCCGGCTCGGTGCACAGCGCGCCACCGACCCGGTCGAGATTACCGGTGATCAGGTTGATCAGCTGCACCAGCCACTGGCAGAGCGTGCCGAAGGCCTGAGTCGAAACGCCCATGCGTCCGTAGCAAACCGCCCTGTCCGCCGCCGCGAAGTCCCGCGCCAGCTGGCGGATCTGCTCGGCCGGTACTCCGCAACGGGCACTCATCGCTTCTGCCGTAAAGGCAGCGATCGCCGTGCGCACCTCCTCGATACCGTCCAGCGGCAGTTCGCTGGCACGCGTCAGCCCTTCCTCGAACAGGGTGTTGAGCAGGCCGAACAACAGCGCGGCGTCCTGACCGGGGCGCACGAACAGGTGCTGATCGGCGATCGCGGCGGTCTCGCTGCGGCGTGGGTCGACGACCACCAGCTTGCCGCCGCGGGCGCGGATCGCCTTCAGCCGCTTCTCCACATCGGGCACGGTCATGATGCTGCCATTGGAGGCCAGTGGGTTGCCGCCAAGGATCAGCATGAAATCGGTGTGATCGATATCCGGCACCGGCAGCAGCAGGCCATGGCCGTACATCAGGTGGCTGGTCAGGTGGTGCGGCAGCTGGTCGACCGAGGTCGCGGAGAAGCGGTTGCGCGTTTTCAGCAAGCCGAGGAAATAGTTGCTATGGGTCGTCAGCCCGTAGTTATGCACACTCGGATTGCCTTGGTAGATCGCCACGGAATTGCTGCCGTGGCGCTCGCGAATCTCGGCCAGGCGCTCGGCGACCAGCTCGTAGGCCTCGTCCCAGCCGATGGCCTGCCACTCTTCGCCGCAGCGGCGCATGGGGTGGCGCAGGCGATCGGGGTCGTTCTGGATGTCCTGCAGCGCTACTGCCTTCGGACAGATATGGCCGCGGCTGAAGCTGTCGAGGGGGTCGCCCTTGATCGAAAGGATGCGCTCGCCTTCGGTCTGGATGGTCAGGCCGCAGATGGCTTCGCACAGATGACAGGCACGGTGATGGACGCTGATGTCGCTCATTTCGGGTTCCCGCATGGCGCTGTTGTTGTCTCGCCACTCTAGGCGCGGCGGCGGCAGGCAACAATCGAACGTTCCGGCGGGGAATGCCAGCCGATTCAGCCAGCCTATCGTCGGCTGGCATGCATCGGTCAGCGCGGGGCGATATGCGCCACCATCAGCTGCACGCTTTCCTGGCCGCGATACTCGTTGACGTCGAGCTTGTAGGCCAGCTCCGCCCAGCGCACCGTCGGGTTCGGCCAGATTTCGCGGTCGACGTTGAAGGCGATACCGTCCAGCGTCAGCGAGCCGCATTCGCTCTTCAGCACAAGCTTGAGATGGCGCTCACCGACGATACGCTGCTGCACCAACTGGAACACACCGTGGAACATCGGCTCGGGAAAATGCTGGCCCCAGGGCCCGGCGTTGCGCAGCGCACGCGCCAGCTCCAGATGGAACTCCTCGACGCTGAGCTGGCCATCGGTGAGCAGCCGACCGGTGAGATCGTCCTCGCACAGCTGGCGGCGCACCTCGGCATCGAAGGCGGCGGCGAAAGCGCCGAAGTTGGCTTGTGGCAGCGACAGCCCGGCCGCCATGGCGTGCCCGCCGAACTTGCTGATCAGGCCGGGATGCCTGGCGGCAACCGCATCCAGCGCATCGCGAATATGAAAGCCCGGCACCGAGCGCGCCGAGCCCTTGAGCAGCCCGTCGCCAGCATCGGCGAAGGCGATGGTCGGGCGATGGTAGCGCTCCTTGAGGCGCGAAGCCAGGATGCCGATCACGCCCTGGTGCCAGTCCGCCTCGAACAGACACAGGCCGAACGGCAGGTCTTCCAGTGGCAGGTCCTTGAGCTGCGCCAGCGCCTCGCGCTGCATGCCCTGCTCGATGGCCTTGCGATCCTTGTTCAGCTCGTCGAGCTGGGTCGCCATATCTCGCGCCAGCGCCTCGTCCTCGCAGAGCAGGCATTCGATGCCCAGCGACATGTCATCCAGTCGACCGGCCGCGTTCAATCGCGGGCCGAGGATGAAGCCCAGGTCGGTGGAGGTGATGCGGCGATGATCGCGCCCGGCAACCTCGAGAATCGCCCGCAACCCCGGCCGAGCCCGCCCCGCGCGAATTCGCGCCAGGCCCTGGTGGACCAGAATGCGGTTGTTGGCGTCCAGCGGCACCACGTCGGCGACGCTGCCCAGCGCCACCAGATCGAGCAGCTCGGCCAGGTTCGGCTCGGCCCAGCCCTGACGGGCGAACCAGTTCAGCTCACGCAGCCGCGCGCGCAGGGCGAGCAGCACATAGAAGATGACGCCAACCCCGGCGATGCACTTGCTCGGGAAGGTGCATTCCGGCTGGTTGGGATTGACGATGGCATCGGCCGCCGGCAGTTCGTGGCCCGGCAGATGGTGGTCGGTGACCAGCACCTTGAGCCCTGCCGCCTTCGCCGCCGCGACGCCATCGACGCTGGAGATGCCGTTATCCACGGTCACCAGCAGTTCGGGCTCGCGCTGCAAGGCGACGGCGACGATTTCCGGGGTCAGGCCGTAGCCGTACTCGAAACGATTGGGCACCAGGTAATCGACGTGGGCGGCACCCAGCTGGCGCAGTCCGAGCACGCCGACCGTGCTGGCCGTAGCGCCATCGGCATCGAAATCGCCGACGAACAGGATGCGCTGGCGCTTTTCCAGCGCCTCGACCAGCAGCTCGACTGCCGCATCGATGCCCTTGAGCTGCTTATAAGGAATCAGCCGTGCCAGCCCCTTGTCCAGCTCCGCTGCGCAGGTCACGCCACGCGCCGCGTAGAGGCGCTGCAGCAGCGGCGGCAGCTCGCCAAGATCGGGCAGCTGCTCGGGCAGGGGGCGGGGTTCGATACGCATGGGTTCCGGTCTCGGTCAAAACGGATTGAGGGCGTGAACTGCTTGCCCTGCGGGCCGCCTGCGAAGCAAAGGGATTCAGCGGATCGGAACGGATCATGACCTGGCTCCGCCGGCTTGGCCGACGAGGCGGGCAAGCATACAGCAATGTCGAATCCGGCACTCGTGCAGGCTGCCGGCGCTATGTCGGATAATCTAACGCAACCACGGCGCCTGGCCATCCGCTACACCGCTGCGCATCGACCATTCGAAGGAGCCTTCCAAATGGGCCGTCTGTTATTGAACTGCGACATTGGCGAGAGCTTCGGCGCCTGGACGATGGGCCTCGACGCCGAAGTGATGCCGCTCATCGACTGCGCCAACATCGCTTGCGGCTTCCATGCATCCGATCCGCAAGTCATGCGCCGCACGGTTGCACTCGCACAACGGCATGGCGTGCTCATCGGCGCACATCCGGGCTATCCGGATCTGGTCGGTTTCGGCCGTCGCTCCATGGCCTGTACGCCAGACGAAGTGGAGAACATGCTGCTCTATCAGGTCGGCGCGCTCGAGGGGATTTGCCGTGCCGAAGGGACCCAGGTCCGCTACGTCAAACCTCACGGTGCGCTGTACAACGACATGATGCGTGAGCCGGAGCTGCTACGGGCTGTAATGGCAGCGATCAAGGCCTATAGCGACGGTCTGCCGCTGATGCTGATGTCCACTCGTGACAACAGTGCCAGCCAGGCGATGGCTGCGGAGATGGGCATCACCCTGTGGTTCGAGGTTTTCGCCGACCGCGCTTACGACAACGCCGGCATGCTGGTGAACCGCAAGCTGCCAGGCGCGGTTCACCATGACAGCGAAAGGGTGGCCGACCAGGCCCTGCGCCTGGCTCGCGGCGAGGCCCTCACCACCCTCGATGGCGGCACCTTGACCCTGCAGGCCGACACGCTGTGCGTGCATGGCGACAATGCCGCTTCCATTCTCGCCGTGCAGCGCATTCGCCAGTCCTTACAGGCGATCACACCGTGAAGCCGCAAATCGAGGTGGTCGGCGTCGATTGCTTGATGCTGCGACTTTTCGACCAGATCGACGAAGGCAACATGCCCTGGCTGCTCGCCGCCAGGGACTGCATCGAGGAGGCCTTCGGTACCGCGCTGATCGACCTCGTGCCCTCCTACACCACACTCCTCGTCCACTATGACCTGAACCTGCTCGATGATCGCCAGGCGCGCGGCCTGATCGCCACCGCCCTTGATGGCCTGCGCCCGGCAACGACCCGAAGCGGCCGCCTGCACGAGATCCCGGTGTGGTATGACCACCACGTCGGCCCTGAGCTGGAATACCTTGGCGAGCGCAGCGGGTTGGGCGTCGGCGGGGTCATCGAACGACACAGCGCGCATGTTTACCAGGTGTTCGCCCTCGGGTTCGCGCCGGGCTTCGCCTTCCTCGGACTAGTCGATGAGCGGCTCGCCAGCCCGCGCCTGGCCACACCGCGCAAGCAGGTACCGGCTGGCAGTGTGGGTATCGCCGACCGGCAGACCGCGATTTATCCGGCGCCATCACCGGGCGGCTGGAACCTGATCGGCCGCAGTCCGACGCGCCTGTTCGACCGCGAGTCCGACCAATACAGCCTATTGCAACCTGGCGACCGGGTACGTTTCGTCGCGGTCGAGCGCGCCGAATTCATCCGCCTGGGCGGCGACGAAAGCCCGTTCGAGGCTGCGCCATGAGCCTGGTCGTCGAGCAGGCCGGCGCACTCGCCAGCATTCAGGACCGTGGGCGTTTCGGTGTTCGTCACCTCGGGGTGACCCAGGGCGGCGCGGTTGATTGGCTCTCTTGCGCCTGGGCGAACTGGCTGCTCGGCAACCCTCTTGCTGCGCCGGTGGTGGAGGTGACCCTCGGAAACTTCCGTCTACGCGCCGAGACCGATGCCCGCCTCGCCATCTGTGGCGCCGATCTCGGCGCAACGCTGGACGGCCAGCCCATCGCGCCGGGGCACGCCTTCACGATCAGCTGGGGCCAGCTGCTGACCTTCAGCCAGCCACGTCATGGCGTTCGCGCCTATCTCGCCGCTCCGGGCGGCTTTCAGGCCCCGCGAGTGCTGGGGAGCTGCGCAACGGTGGGACGGGAGCAGATGGGTGGGCTCGCAGACGACGGCCGCGCGCTGCGCGCGGGCGACCGCTTATGCTGGCAGGGCCAGGCTGCCGTCTCGAGGGAACTGCCAGCACAAGCGATAACGGCGCTGTCCGGCGGTGTCCTTTCAGTGGTGCCAGGGGCACAGATCGCCGCCTTCAGCGGGACGAGCCTGTTCGCGGCATTCAATGGCGACTGGGTCGTCGATCAGCGTGCCGATCGAATGGGCGTCCGCTTGCTCGGCCCGACGCTTCACTGCAGGGATGCATCGATGGTTTCCGAGGGGATTCCGCTGGGCGCGATTCAGGTCCCGGCCGACGGTCAGCCGATCATCCTGCTCAACGACCGCCAGACAATCGGCGGCTACCCTCGGCTCGGCGCACTGACACCCTTTGCTGTGGCGCAGTTGGCGCAGTGTCTGCCAGGCAGCGTGATCCGCCTCAGACCTGTCTCGCTGGAGGCTGCGCAGCGCGAGCAACGGTCGCTACTCAACCAATGGCGCTAGGCTCAACGCGGCAAACAGGTCATGCCATCAGCGCTCGCCGAGCAGCCAGCCGAGCGACACTTCGAACTGCCCGCGCTCGTCGGTGATGAACAGCGTACCGTCGCTGATCATCACCCCCCATTGCAGGCTTCTCGGCAGGTCTTTCACCAGGTCGGCAAGCGACTCGGAGTCGACCGTGGCGATGGAAAGGTTCTTCAGCCCCTTCACCGCCTCGACCACCTTGCCCTGCCAGACCCGCAGGTTGCCGTAGGCCAACAGACTGACCCGCTCGGCGCGCCGCGAGCACCAGGTCAGGCGCTCGGCGTCCGGCTGACCGACCTCGATCCAGTGCAGGACGCGGCCATCCAGGCTCTTCTCCCAGAGCGCCGGTTCATCCACATCCGACAGCCCGCGGCCGAACGCCAGCTGCTCGCTATACCAGAGCGCATAAGCGATCAGACGCACACCCAGGCGCTCCTCGGTTTCCGAAGGGTGCCTGGCAACGGTGAAGCGCAGATTCTCATAGACGCCACGGTCCAAGTCCGTGAGGTTCAGCTCGACTTTGTAAGGCGTAGCTTGCAGGGCCATTTTGGCGGGCTTCGTGTTGGAAAAAAGGCAGGCAGTCTACCTCAAAGCTCGACCCCCGGCGCGCCCCGCGCAGCAGTGGCAGTCTCGACCAGCGCCCTACTATCTTCGCAGGCCAGGCGGGTACAATTGCGGCCCGCAGCCTTGGCCACGTAAAGCGCCCGATCAGCCTGCGCCAATAGCTCATCGAGTTCGTAGCGCGAGGTGGTAGTCGCCACACCGATGCTGACGCTCAACCGCCCTTGCTCGGCAAAGGGCATGGCGGCGAACTCAGCACGGATACGCTCGGCCACCTCGCGAGCGACAAGCGCGTCGGCATCGGCCAACAGACAGGCGAACTCTTCACCACCGATCCGCCCGAACACATCTTGCCGCCGCATTCGTCGTGCGATCACCTGGCCAAAATCGATCAGCGCGCGATCACCAGCCTGATGACCGAAGGTGTCGTTGAGCCGCTTGAAGAAGTCCAGATCGCAGAGCAGCAAAGCCACCGGTTCACCACGCAGGCGGCCACGATGGAGCAAAGCCTGTCCGGCATCGATGAACGAACGCCGGTTGCCGATGCCGGTCAGCGGATCGCTGAGCGAGGCATGCCGATATTGCTGCTCGGCGCGCTCACGGACCATCGCCAGGGTGACGAAGGAAATTCCGATGGCATAGAGCAATGTCTCGAAGATCACGAAGGCGAAGAAACTCACCGCCTCGGGGTCACCGAACGGCTGGCCGCGGTCCACCGCCATGCGCAGCAGATAGAACGCCATATGGAACATCATCAACCCGATGGCGGGCCGCAGTGACACGGAGATTTGCTGCCGGCTACGCCAGAGTTCGAACATGGCAAGCGCGGTATAGATGACCGTCAGCGCCGAAGCCAGCAGTAGCCGAGCAGTCAGCGACGAGTAAAACACCGGCACCAGACACAGCCCGCCCCATAGCAGCGCCCCGGCAACGATGCCGGGCAGATAAGGCCGCCGGCCGGCGAAGGTGCGCATCGCCGTCCAGTTCATGGCCAGCGCCAGCTGCAGGGCGATGTTGCCGAGCACGATTGGCACCACGTCGATACCGAGGCCTCGCAGAGAGCCAAGCACCGTAGAGACGGTCCCGAACAGCAGCATGAGACAGGTGCAACCCAGCGTCGAATCCCGCTGCCCGCTACGCCAGGCGCAGAACATCAGTACGCCGAGCAGGAGCAGCACATATATGTCCACCAGCGTCAGGGTGGGAACGTCCAGATGCACAGCGCAGCTCCGCAGGAATAGCCCCGCATCCTTCACTTGACTCGGATAAAGGCGGGATCAAAGGGGGCGGCAGTTTACGCGGCGCCTGAGGCAAGAAGCCAGCGAGCGCCGACGGGCGCCAGGGCGTCGCTCGGATGCATGAGCACAATGCAGCGCAGCAGCCCTTCTTTCCCAACTCCCTGACAACAAGCCGACGAACGATCTTTGACAACTATTCTCATTCTGATTAGCATCACCCGCATCAACGAACTACAGCGAGCAGTGTTTATGTACGTCTGTCTTTGCCAAGGCGTCACCGACGGTCAGATTCGCGACGCCATCTATGATGGCTGCTGCAGTTACCGTGAGGTCCGCGAGACCACCGGCGTGGCCACCCAATGCGGCAAATGCGCCTGCGTCGCCAAGCAGGTGGTGCGCGAAACACTCAGCGACGTACAGAATGCCCAGGCGTCCCTCGCCTTCCCTGCCAGTTTCGCCCAGGCCTGAAAAAACGGAGTCCAGAAGAGCCGGGGCGAACCCGGCTTTTTTTTGCCCGCAAATCATAGGCTTGCCAAATCGACGCAGAACGCAACCATTCTCATTGGATTTTGGCTTTCTGATTCAAGCACTTAGCATAGTGTTACGGTTTGACAGCTCGACCTGGCGTGCCCAGACTGCATTTATTTCCACCGGCCCAGGCAGACAACTCCATGAAAGGCGACAAGCTGGTCATTCAGCATCTCAACAAGATCCTCGGTAACGAGCTGGTAGCCATCAACCAGTACTTCCTGCACGCGCGAATGTACGAGGACTGGGGCCTCGGCAAGCTCGGCAAGCACGAGTACGACGAATCCATCGACGAGATGAAGCATGCCGACAAGCTGATCAAGCGCATCCTCTTCCTCGAAGGCCTGCCGAATCTGCAGGATCTCGGCAAGCTGCTGATCGGCGAGAACACCCGCGAGATGCTCGAGTGCGATCTCAAGCTGGAACAGGGCGGTGTACAGGATCTGAAGGTCGCCATCGCCTATTGCGAAAGCGTCGGCGACTACGGCAGCCGGGAGCTGCTGGAAGACATCCTCGAGTCCGAGGAAGAACATATCGACTGGCTGGAAACCCAGCTGGGCCTGATCGACAAGGTCGGCCTGGAGAACTACCTGCAGTCGCAAATGGACGACTGATCCACCAAGCACAGTCGCAAAACAAAACGCCCCGATCAGATCGGGGCGTTTTCGTTTCCAGCGATCTAGCTTACTGCTGCTCCGGGGCCTCGGCAGGCTGCTCGGCAGCCGGCTCCTCGGCCTCGTCACCCTTGATGTCCAGCAGTTCGAGATCGAACACCAGCACCGAATTGGCCGGAATCAGCGGACTCGGGCTCTGCTCGCCGTAGGCCAGCTCGCTCGGGATATAGAGCTTGAACTTCTCGCCGACGTGCATCAGCTGCAGGCCTTCGACCCAGCCAGGAATCACGCCACCAACCGGCAGGTCGATCGGACTGCCGCGCTTGATCGAGCTATCGAAAACGGTGCCATCGGTCAGGCTGCCTTCGTAGTGAACGGTCACAACGTCGTTCTCAGTCGGCTGACGCCCTTCGGCCGACTTGATGACTTCGTACTGCAGGCCGGATTCGGTGGTCTTCACACCCTCACGCTTGGCATTCTCTTCGAGAAACTTCTTGCCGGCCTCGACCGCCTTGGCGTTCATCTCGGCCATACGCTCTTCGGCGCGCGTCTGCAGGAACGTGAAGGCTTCCATCAGCTGCTCATCGGTGAGCTTCTGCTCCTTGTTGCCGATGGCGTCTTCGATACCCTGCGCTACAGCCTGGGAATCGAGATCATCCATGCCCTCCTGCGCAAGGCTCTTGCCCATGTTCAGGCCGATACCGTAGGACGCCTTCTGCGCCGGAGTGTCCAGTTTGACACTGGTCTGCGAATCGCAGCCGGCAAGTACCAGGCCGACCAGCGCAACCGCAGGTGCCAAACGTTGATGTCTCAGTCTCATGCTGTTTCCTTAATTACGCTGGAGGCATATCGATAACGGATGGCCGAGCTTAGCAGCGCATCCAGGTACTGGCTACCGCGCCTCCCGGCAACGATCGTAAAGAGATGGCAAAGAAAGGAAGCGCGTAGCATTTCTGCGGGGGCGATGAATGAACCGGAGCAGCGATCCGGACCGCCAGAAAGCGGGCAAAAAAAAACGGCCTCTAAGGCCGTTTTCTTCGTTGCTTCAGGGCGTTCAGTGTTCCCTTGAAGCGAATATGGCGCAGCGGACGGGACTCGAACCCGCGACCCCCGGCGTGACAGGCCGGTATTCTAACCGACTGAACTACCGCTGCGCTAAACCTCGAGTGGTGGGTGATGACGGGATCGAACCGCCGACCCTCTGCTTGTAAGGCAGATGCTCTCCCAGCTGAGCTAATCACCCGTTTGCTCTCGAAGTGGGGCGCATTCTAGAGAGGGTTCCGCACCTTGGCAACCCCCTTTTGAAAAAAAAATTGCAGAAGTTCCAAAGACTTAGGAAACACCCGGTTTACCGTCCGTTTTTCCCCACCTGCTGCGCATTAACCGCCGGCAGGGTTGGCCTGAACTGGCCAGGCAGGAATAATGCACCCCTTTGCTTTCCGGAGATCTACCCCGCCATGTGGTTTCGCAACCTGCTCGTATACCGTCTCACCCAGGATGTCGCGCTAGATGCGGAGACGCTCGAAGCTGCACTGGCCGCCAAACCTGCCCGCCCCTGCGCCAGCCAGGAGCTAAGCACCTATGGTTTCGTCGCGCCGTTCGGCAAGGGCGAAGACGCCCCGCTGGTGCATGTCAGCCAGGGTTTCCTGCTGATCGCCACGCGCAAGGAAGAACGCATCCTGCCCGGCAGCGTGGTCAAGGACGCGGTGAAGGAGAAAGTCGACGAGATCGAAGCCGAGCAGATGCGCAAGGTCTATAAGAAGGAGCGCGACCAGATCAAGGACGAGATCATCCAGGCCTTCCTGCCACGCGCCTTCATTCGCAAGTCCGGCACCTTCGCCGCGATCGACGCCGAGCGCGGCCTGATCCTGGTCAACTCGGCCAGCCCGAAGAAGGCGGAGGACCTGCTCTCCACCCTGCGCGAGGCGATCGGTTCGCTGCCGGTGCGCCCGCTGACGGTCAAGATCGCGCCCAGCGCCACACTCACCGACTGGGTCAAGACACAGAAGGCCGCTGAGGACTTCTTCGTGCTCGACGAATGCGAACTGCGCGACACCCACGAAGATGGCGGTGTGGTGCGCTGCAAGCGCCAGGACCTGACCAGCGACGAGATCCAGCAGCATATGGAGGCCGGCAAGCAGGTCACCCAGCTGTCATTGGCCTGGCAGGACAAGCTGTCCTTCGTGCTGGACGACAAGCTGATCATCAAGCGCCTGCGCTTCGAGGAGCTGCTGCAGGACCAGGCCGAACAGGATGGTGGCGACGATGCCCTCGCCCAGCAGGACGCCAGCTTCCTGCTGATGATGATGACCTTCCGCGAATTCCTGCCGGCGCTGTTCGAGGCCTTCGGCGGCGAAGAGGTTCCGCAGGGCATCTGACCCGCACGGGGCGCCGCTCGGCGCCCCCCCTTCCCCGCCTCAGCGCAATCCGAGCCGCACCAGCAATTTCCCTCCCAGCCGATCCCCCAGCGCCCAGAGCAGGAAGCGCTCGATGAACTCCGGCGCATCGATGAACAGCGCGCCGCAGACCAGCACGCTGAGCAGCGAGACGACTAGGAACAGCTGCGGTATCGACAGTTTCAACACGACCAAGAGCACGATCGCGATGATCGCCGAGGCGACCATGAACAGCGCATTGAGAATGTTGTTCGCCGCCACCACCCGCGAGCGCTCGTGCACCACACTGCGTGACTGGATCAGGGCATACAGCGGAACGATGTAAACGCCGCCGAAGATCCCCAGCCCGAGGATGTCCGCCAGTATCCACCAGGCGGAAGGCTCACCAAGCATGGTCAGCCAGTCCACGCTGGCCGCAGGCAACGGGTGCTCGCCAGCATGCCACCAGAGCAGCACCCCGCACAGGCTCAGGCCGGTCGCCCCGAATGGCACCAGGCCGATCTCCACGTGATGCCGGGACAGCCGCTCGCAGAGCAGCGACCCCAGCGCGATGCCTACCGAGAACAGGGTGAGGATCAGCGTCACCACGCTTTCATCGCCGCCGAGATAGTCCTTGGCAAACGCCGGGATCTGCGTCAGGTAGGTTGCGCCGAGAAACCAGAACCAGGAATTGCCCAGCATCGCCCGGGACACGGCGCGCTGCTGGCCGAAGCCCAGCCGCAGGATTCGCCATGACTGGCGCAGCACGCGCCAGTCCATATGCAATGTTGGCAAGGCGGCCGTCGCAGCGGGAATCGCAAGGCTGGCCAGATACCCGATCAAGGCGATCAGCACCACGCTGAGCGCTACCCACTCCGCATAGGCGTCGCTCGCCATCAGCACACCCGCACCGATGGTGCCGCCGAGAATGGCCAGGAACGTTCCCATCTCCACCAGTGCATTGCCGCCGACCAGTTCGTCCTCGGCCAGCTGTTGCGGCAGGATCGAATACTTGACCGGGCCGAACAGCGCCGATTGGGTCCCCATGCAGAACAGCACCAAGAGCAGCAGCGGCAAGTTGCCCAGCAGCATACCCAGCGCACCGGCCAGCATGATGAGGATCTCGGCGAACTTGATCCGGCGGATCAGCGCGGCCTTCTCGAAGCGCTCGCCCAGCTGTCCGCCCAGCGCGGAAAAGAGAAAGAACGGCAGGATGAACAGCAACGCGCAGAGGTTGATCAGCAGACTCTTGTCGGCGGCCGTGCCGAGCTTGAACAGAATCGCAAGGATCAGGGCTTGCTTGAACACGTTGTCGTTGAATGCACCCAGCAGCTGGGTACAGAAGAACGGCAGAAACCGGCGCTTGCCAAGCAGACGGAACTGCGAGCGTGGCGCTTGCTCGTCCCTGGCCGACGCCGATCGAGCGGCGCGTTTGGCTGACTCGCCTCTCATATCGGCAACTGCCCGAGCGCCCAGCGCAGCACGAAGAAGCTCAGCAGACCGCCGGCGATGGTCGCCAGCAGGTTGCGGCTGAACGCGGCGATGGCGATGGCCAGCAGCCCGGCCAGCAGATAGGCGTTGTCCCAGTTCAACGCCAACTGCCCGTCCGGCATCAGCATGCCGGGCACCACAATCGCGGTCAGCACCGCCACCGGCACGTAATGCAGGCCCTGCTCGATGGCGCGTGGAAAGCGCAGATTCGGCCAGGCAAAGAAGCTGTAGCGGATCACGAAGGTGATCGCCAGCATGCCTAGGATCAGCAGCCACGTATTCATAGCGCCCCCTGCGGTCGGGCCGCGGCTTCGGCCCGTCGCTCCAGCCATACGCCGATGACGATGCCCGCCAGCGCGGCGGCAATCAGCCCGAGCTTGTAGGGCAGTTCCCAGGTCAGCAGCGCCACGCCGCCAGCGACCACTGCCGACGCCACCTGAGGGCGGGTACGCATCATCGGCACGGCAATGCCGATGAAGGTGGCAATCATGGCGAAGTCCAGTCCCCAGCTGGCGATATCCGGCACGGCCTGGCCAAAGGCGATCCCCACGAGCGTCGACAATTGCCAGTTGACGTACATGGTCAACGCCGCCCCGAGAAAGAACCAGTGCTTGTAGGGCGATGCGTCGTCGCGCGCATAGCGGTTCTGCACCACAGCGAATGCCTCGTCCGTCAGCCAGAACGCCAACGGCGCACGCCAACGGCCAGGCAGATGGCGAACGAACGGCTGCAAGGCGGCGCTGTACAAGGCGTGGCGAAGGTTCACAACGAATGTGGTGAGCAGCACTACCGCCGCGCCGACCCCACCGGTGATCAGGGTGATCGCGATGAACTGCGCGGAGCCGGCGAATACCAGCGTGGACATCCCCATCGCCTGCCAGCCCGTCAGGCCCGCCCCCACCGCCAGCGTGCCGAAAATGACGCCGAAGGGGATCGCCCCGAGAATCAGCGGCAGGATGTCACGGCAACCGTGGGCGAACTCTTGCGAGCGGGACATAGGAACTCCTTGTAGGCCTCGCGTCGACGAACCATACGCCGCACCACCGACTCTACGGGCATGGCACGACGAAAGGCTTCGGTCGATCGGGCGGACTGTTGCGACAAAGCACCGCACGATAACCGAACTGACGGCAACAGGCGATCCAGAGCGGCGCCCGAGGTCAGTCGGCCGCGAGCCGCTGCCGGACCTGGCTCCATTCGCGGTCGGTGATGCTGTACAGCACCGTGTCGTCGAGCCGGCCGTCCGCCAGCCGGCGATGGTTGCGCAGCAGGCCTTCGCGCTGTGCGCCGAGCTTCTCGATCGCGCGCTGGGAGCGCAGATTGCTGGCCGCAGTCTTCAACTGCAGCCGGACCAGTTGCCACTCCTCGAATGCATGGCGCAACAGCAGGAACTTGATCGAGGCGTTCAAGCCGCTGCCATGCTCCGCCTGGTCGAGCCAGGTCCAGCCCAGCTCGGCGGCCGGAAGGCCGCTGACGAAGTCAGCGAAGCGCGTGGTGCCGACCAGGCGCTCGGCCATCCGAATGCTGAATACCACAGCCCTGCCGTCGCGCTGTTCGGCTACGGCCTGGCGATACCAATCCGGGCGCAGCGGGCCATTCATGTAGGCCAGCTCGGCGCGGTTTCTCTCAGCCAGGGCGACCAGTTCGGGGATATCCGCGTCCACCATCGGCTCCAGACGCAGCGCTCCGCGTTGCAGGGTTACCGGAAGTGGGCTGAACATGGCGATCTCCTGTAAAGGCTTGTGGATGGCTGGCCGTTGCCGGGCAACTCCAGCAGCGCGCGTGATGCGGTAGTTAAAGGACGGCCGGCATGCCCGTGCTAGACACATGCGACCTTGGTAGCAACACCGTACACGGGCACGCCAATGCTGCGAAACTTCACGAATTCACCATACTAATGAGTCGCCAGGACTGATTAAATTCGGCGCCCGGCACGCCGATGCCGGTCCGGCACCCCCTTGCTTCTGGAGTTTGCATGACGCTGTCAGGCGGGCTGATCGCTGCGGTCGCCCTCGTCTACATGGCCATTCTGTTTGCCATCGCTTTCTATGGCGACCGCAACAACGCCTCCCTGTCACCCCGCCTGCGGCCGTGGGTCTATAGCCTGTCGCTGGCGGTGTACTGCACCAGTTGGACATTCTTCGGTGCGGTCGGCCAATCCGCCGAGCAGCTGTGGGCGTTCCTACCGATCTACCTCGGCCCGATCCTGTTGCTGCTGTTCGCACCCCACGTGATCCAGAAGATGATCATGATCAGCAAGCAGGAGAACATCACCTCCATCGCCGACTTCATCGCGGCACGCTACGGCAAGTCGCAGCTGCTCGCAGTGGTCGTCACGCTGATCTGCCTGGTCGGTGTGCTGCCGTATATTGCGCTGCAGCTCAAGGGCATCGTGCTCGGGGTGAACGTGCTGAGCGGCATCAACATCGAGGCTGCAGGAACCGGCACCCGCGACACCGCGCTCATCGTCTCGATCGTCCTGGCGCTGTTCACCATCCTGTTTGGCACGCGCAACCTGGATGTCACCGAGCACCATCGAGGCATGGTCCTGGCGATCGCCTTCGAATCACTGATCAAGCTGCTGGCATTCCTGGCGGTGGGCGCCTTCGTCACCTTCGGCCTGTTCGACGGCTTTGGCGATCTGTTCAACCGCGCCCACGACGCCCCCGAACTTGCCGACTTCTGGAGCGAGAACGTCAACTGGTCCGCCATGCTGGTCCAGACCACCGTCGCGATGATGGCGATCGTCTGTCTGCCGCGGCAGTTTCACGTTTCGGTAGTGGAAAACATCGAGCCACGCGACTTCCGCCTGGCTCGCTGGGTATTCCCGCTCTACCTGGTGCTGGCCGCCGTGTTCGTCGTGCCGATCGCGCTTGCCGGGCAAATGCTGCTGCCGGCGGGCGTCACTCCTGACTCCTTCGTGATCAGCCTGCCGCTGGCCGAACTGCATCCGTGGCTGGCGCTGCTGGCCTTCATCGGCGGCGCTTCGGCGGCGACCGGCATGGTCATCGTCGCCAGCGTGGCGCTGTCGACCATGGTCTCCAACGACATGCTGCTGCCCTGGCTGCTACGTCGACAGGAAACGGAGCGCCCGTTCGAGGCGTTCCGCCACTGGATGCTGTCGGTACGCCGCATTAGCATCGTGGTGATTCTGCTGCTGGCCTATGTCAGCTACCGACTGCTCGGCTCAACCGCTTCGCTGGCTACCATCGGCCAGATCGCCTTCGCCGCCATCACCCAGCTGGCGCCGGCGATGGTCGGCGCACTGTACTGGAAACAGGCCAACCGCCGAGGCGTGTTCGCCGGCCTGACCGCCGGTGCGGCAATCTGGTTCTATACGCTGATCCTGCCCCTGCTGGGCTGGCCGCTGGACATGTTCCCCGGGCTGAGCTGGATGTACAACGGCGGCCTGGGCTTCGGCCTCAGCGGCCTGACCCTTGGCGTGACACTTTCGCTGGTGGGCAATGCGACGCTGTTCTTCTGGGTGTCGATCCTGAGTCAGACCCATGTCGCCGAACACTGGCAGGCAAGCCGCTTCATCGGCCAGGAAATCGCCTCGCCGACTGGCGGCCGCCGTCTGCTTGCCGTACGGGTCGAAGACCTACTGATGCTCGCCTCCCGCTTCGTCGGCGCCGAGCGGGCCGAACAGAGCTTCCATCGCTTCGCCCGCCGCCATGGCCAGGACTTCTCGCCCAAGCTGCAGGCCGACGGCCAATGGATCGCACATACCGAGCGCCTGCTGGCCGGCGTGCTCGGTGCTTCCTCCACCCGTGCAGTGGTCAAGGCCGCCCTCGAAGGCCGCGACATGCAGGTCGACGACGTGGTGCGCATCGTCGGCGAAGCCTCGGAAGTGCTGCAGTTCAACCGCGCACTGCTGCAAGGGGCGATCGAGAACATCACCCAGGGCATCAGCGTGGTCGACCAGTCGCTGCGCCTGGTGGCCTGGAACCACCGCTATCTCGAACTGTTCGAGTATCCAGACGGACTGGTCTACATCGGCCGACCGATCGCCGACATCATCCGCTACAACGCCGAACGGGGCCTGTGCGGTCCCGGCGATCCCGATACTCACGTTGCCAAGCGCCTGTACTGGATGCGCCAGGGTCGCGCGCATACGTCCGAGCGGTTGTTCCCCAACGGCCGCGTCGTCGAGCTGATCGGCAACCCGATGCCGGGCGGCGGCTTCGTCATGAGCTTCAGCGACATCACCGCCTACCGCGAGGCCGAACGCGCGCTGAAAGACGCCAACGAGGGGCTCGAGCAGCGCGTCAGCGAGCGCACCCAGGAGCTGTCGCAGCTCAACCAGGCGCTGATCGAAGCCAAGAGCACCGCCGAAGCCGCCAACCAGTCGAAGACCCGCTTCCTCGCTGCGGTCAGCCATGACCTGATGCAGCCACTCAATGCGGCCCGGCTGTTCTCCGCGGCGCTGTCGCACCAGCAGAGCGCATTGCCCAAAGAGGCGCAGGAGCTGATCCAGCATCTGGACAGCTCGCTGCGTTCGGCCGAGGACCTGATCACCGACCTGCTGGACATCTCACGCCTGGAAAGCGGCCGAGTCACTCCGGATCGCAATCCGTTCCCGCTAGCGACGCTGTTCGACACGCTGAGCACCGAATTCACGGCGCTCGCCCGCGAGCAAGGCATCACCCTGCGAGTGCACGGCAGCAAGCTGCGCGTGGACAGTGACATACGCCTGCTGCGACGGGTGCTGCAGAACTTCCTGACCAATGCGTTCCGCTACGCCAAGGGTCGCGTGGTGCTGGGCGTACGCCGGCAGGGATCGTCGCTGCGGCTGGAAGTCTGGGACCGCGGCCCGGGCATTCCACAAGACAAGCTGAAAGTGATCTTCGAGGAGTTCAAGCGACTGGACAGCCATCAGACGCGCGCCGAGAAGGGCCTGGGACTGGGGCTGGCAATCGCCGACGGCCTGTGTCACGTGCTCGGCCATCCGCTGGAGGTCCGTTCCTGGCCCGGCAAGGGCAGCGTGTTCAGCGTCACCGTCCCGATCGCGCGTGCGGTCAGCCAGCCCCGCCCGGCAGTCAAGCGCGGCGAGCCGCAGCTCAGCGCGCTGACCGGCACCCAGGTGCTGTGCATCGATAACGAGGACAGTATCCTGGTCGGCATGAACAGCCTGCTCACGCGCTGGGGCTGTCAGGTCTGGACCGCCCGCAACCGCACCGACTGCGAGGCGCTGCTGGCCGAGGACATCCGCCCGCAACTGGTGCTGGTGGACTACCACCTGGACGAAGGCCAGACCGGTACCGAACTGATGGCCTGGCTGCGCACTCGTCTTGGCGAGCCGATACCTGGCGTGGTGATCAGCGCTGACGGTCGCCCGGAGCTGGTGGCGGCAATCCATGCCAGCGGCCTGGACTACCTGGCCAAGCCGGTCAAACCCGCTGCGTTGCGTGCACTGATGAGCCGCCACCTGACCCTGCGCTGAGCGAATCGGGCCCGTGGGCGCCAGGCCACCTGCCGCGCCACGAGCCCTCTGCCGCACGGCCGGTTACACTGCTGGCAATCTGCTGACAGCGCCGCTAGGTGAGCGATGACAATCGAGCTATTTCTGAATCTCGCCATGGCCCTGGCCGTCGGCTTGCTGATCGGTACCGAACGCAGCTGGAGTGGCCGGGAGAGTCCCGGCCAGGAACTGGTCGCCGGCATCCGCACCTTTGGCCTGGCCGGTCTGTTCGGCGGGCTCGCCGCAACCAGCACCAGCCATTTAGGCGCAATCGCCTGGGTCGCCATGTTCTGCATGCTGGCGCTGCTGGTGATCGCCGGCTACGTGATCGATGCCCGGCGCAGCGGCGATCACGGCATGACTACCGAGGTCGCCCTGTTGCTGACTTTCGTCCTCGGCAGTCTGGCCGTGGCGGAAAGCCGGCAGCTGGCAGCGGCCTGTGCGATCGTCGTGGCCCTGCTGCTCAGCCTCAAAGCGCGCCTGCACCAAGCACTCAAGCGGCTCAGCGAGGCCGAGCTGGGCGGCGCATTGAAGATGCTGTTCATCTCCGTCGTCCTGCTGCCAACGCTGCCCAATCAGGGTTACGGCCCTTGGCAAGCGCTCAATCCCTACACGACCTGGATGATGGTCGTGCTGATCGCCGGTATCGGCTTCGCCGCATACGTCGCGATCCGCGTCCTCGGGACTCGTCATGGCCTGCTGGTGACCGCCCTGCTTGGCGGTATCGTCTCCTCCACCGCCATGACCATCACGCTGGCCCGGCTCAATGTACCGAAGCTGCGCGCCGCTCTGGCGGCCGGCCTGCTGGCGACTTCGGCGCTGATGTTTCCGCGCGTGCTGCTGGAAGTGGGGCTGGTCAATCCGGCGCTGCTGTCCGGTCTGACGCTGCCGCTTGCGTGCGCTGGTGCCATCTACGCGGTCGGCGCGCTCTTTTACTATCTGCGCGCCGCGCGAACCACCGATGACAATCCCGAACCGTTGCTGAGGAACCCGTTCGAGCTGGGCCCGGCCCTGCGCTTCGCCGCCCTGCTCGTGCTGATTCTTCTGTTGGTCGAAGGCGCACGGCGCTGGATGGGCGACGCCGGCATCTACCTGGTTTCGCTGCTGGCGGGCCTGACCGATGTCGATGCGATTACCCTGTCGCTGGCCAGCAAGGCACGCGACGGACTGAGCCACGAGGTGGCGGCGCGCGGCATCGTGTTTGCGGCGCTGAGCAATAGCCTGGTCAAGGCCATGCTGATCGCGGTGATAGGCGGCCGCGAGCTGGCCCTGCGCACGCTGCCGATCATGTTCGCTGGCCTGCTGACAGCGCTTGCGGTGTTACTGCTGGGCTGAGCCAGCCGGCGCTCAGTCGCCCGCCTCGCCAACCGCTTCGGCACCGGCCCGCTCCAGCCAGTCGCCCGGCAGGCGCTTGCTGGCCCGAGCGCCAAGCGCCTTGAGTTGCTCGGCGCGCCCTACCAGATTGCCGCGCCCATCGCTGAGCTTGGTGCGCGCTGCCAGGTAGGCGCGATCGAGCTGCTGCAACCGGCTGCCGATTTCGTCGAGGTCCTGAATGAAGGCGACGAACTTGTCGTACAGCGCCCCGGCCTTCTCGGCGATCTCGCGCGCGTTCTGGCTCTGCCGCTCCTGCCGCCAGAGGCTGTCGATGACTCGCAGGGTGGCCAGCAGCGTGGTCGGGCTGACGATTACCACATGCCGACCATAGGCCTCCTGAAACAGCTCCGGGTCGGCCTGCAAGGCCGCCGCGAACGCAGCTTCGATCGGAACGAACAGCAAGACGAAATCCAGGCTGTGCAGCCCATCCAGACGCTGGTAATCCTTCACCGACAGCCCTTTCAAATGGCTGCGCAGAGATTGCACATGCTGCTTCAGCGCCAAGGCACGACTGTTATCGTCTTCGGCACAGGTCAGCGCCTGATAGGCGGTCAGGCTGACCTTCGCATCCACCACCACCTGCTTGTCACCGGGCAAGCGAATCAGCACGTCCGGCTGAAAGCGCTCGCCATCGGGACTCTTCAGACTGACCTGCGTCTGGTACTCGCGGCCCTTCTCCAGCCCTGCATGTTCCAGCACTCGCTCCAGCACCAGTTCACCCCAGTTGCCTTGGGTTTTCTGGCCCTGCAGCGCGCGCGTCAGGTTGGTCGCTTCATCGCCCAGCCGCTGGTTCAGCTGCTGCAACCGTTCCAGCTCGCGAGCCAGGGAAAAGCGCTCGCGCGCCTCGTTCTGATAGCTTTCCTCGACGCGTTTCTCGAACGTCTGGATGCGCTCTTTCAATGGCTCCAGCAGCTGCCCCAGCCTCTCGTGACTGGACTCGCTGAAGCGCTGTTCGCGCTCGTCGAAGATTTTGCCGGCGAGCTCGGCGAACTGTGCGCGCAGCTCGTCACGGGCAGCCTGAAGATCAGCGAGACGCTGCTGATGCGAGTTCTGCTGTTCGCGCAGTTCGGCATCCAGGGCGGCATGGGCCGCGCTCAGGCGGCGCAGCTCGCCCTGCTGCGCGTCACGTTCGGCCTGCAGGTCGGCGATACTTTCGAGATCCTCGTCACGCTGGGCCCGCAGCAACTCGATCTCACGACGCAACGCCGCCAGCTCGGCGTGCTGTGCTGATCGAATGCTGTTCAACTCGACAAGCTCGCCCCTGCAGCCGTCGAGCTGAGCCGCCAGACCTTGCTCGGCGAGCACCGCCTGACGGAGGCGCTCATCAAGGGCTGCCTGCTCGGCGCGACCAGCAGCCAGGCGCCTCTGGAGGGACAGGCAGAGCCCGGCCAGGGCGATCAGGCCGAGCGCCAGGCCAACCAATAGATGAAGGGGATCGAACGACATGAGAGGCTCCGGCGAAATGCCGGGCAGTATAACCAGCCGCAGGAGGCCGGTCAGGCGAGCCGGTCAGCCCTTGACGCGCTGAAGGAAGCGCAGGGCTTCCTGGGACCCCTGAGCTGCAGCCTGCTCGAGCCACTGCCGTGCTTTGGCGGGCTCAGCGTGCTCGGCCTGACTGTACAACCGGCCAAGCTCCAGCTGCGCCTGGCAGTCTCCGGCGCGAGCCGCCTGACGCAGCAGCTCCAGGCCGATCCGGCGGTCACGCTGGCCATCGCACTCGCAACACAGCAGGCGACCAAGGCGACTCTGTGCTTCGACCACACCTTCGCGCGCCGGCTGTTTGAGCAGCCGACCGGCAATCCGCTTGACCCCTTGCTTGCTGCCCAGCCGCTGGCTGTCGAGCAGCCAAAGCGCCATACGCAGCGGCAGACGCGACGGGGAAGCGGAAGGGATCTGACTAGCGGAAACAGAAGTACGCGGTCTCATGCACATCAAGGGCTGGATGGATAAGGCCGCGCACTCTACTCCTTTTTCGACAGAGTTAAAGTCTTGTCAAAAGCGAAAAAATTAGATCCATATCACACACCTTAGTAATCCACAGAAGCTGTGGATAACTCGGTGGACAAACAGCAGACAAATCTCTCGATCCCGCGTCTCATGGGGGCTGCGGTTAAACTGACGCTTTTTTCACCAATGAAAAAATTGCTTATTTTTCAATTGGTTATTAACGATCTATGGATTCAAGGCGTTTGCGACAGTTTGTCATAAGCGCTTGACAGACGGCTTTCCCAAATGTGCACAAGTTCAGCGCACTGGACGCAAAGCGGCTTGCCACAAGGGTTGCAGCGCTACAGCAGCGAACTTTTTCGTAATCATGGTGTCCTGCGATGCACCTCGCCGGCGCACGGTCGCCACGGCCGTTCTACGGCTATGCTGTAGCCCTCGCTTTATGGATGCAGCCATGACCAAACCGTGGAGAACCGTTTTACTGCTGAGCGTCGGGCTGCTCGCCTTGCTCTTGGTGCTCGCCGCGTTCGCCTGGCATCAGTGGCAGGGGTTCAAACACGAACAGGGCATCGAGCAGCTGGACTGGCAAGGGCTGCGGCTCTCATCCAGCGGTATCTCGGCAAAACGCGTGCGCTATATTCAAGCGCCTGAAAACGGCCCCAGCCTGGCTACCGAGGCCACCAACATCACACTGGATTTAGCCAGCCTTTTTCACCCATTACCGCCTCGTTCGCTGCATATCGAACAGCTTGAGCTGGACATCCACTCATTTACCTCCGCCGGCGATAGCGAGCCGCCAGCAACGAACCTCGAGCAGTACGAACGATGGGCCGCCTGGCTCCCGCAGCGATTAACCATAGCGGATCTGCGGGTCAGCCTACCCTGCGCCAAGGGGCGCTGCGACGAACGGGGGGCACTGCGGTTCGAGCGGAAGGGCGAATCGTTGCTGCCGCTGGCTGGCCGCCTCGACCTGCGACGCAACGAACATAGGCTTTCACTGATCATCGACGCGCAGAGCGCTGGGCCAGGGGACAGCCTCATTCTGGCCACACTGGCTATCGACGACCAACCACGACTGGAAGCCCGCAACCGGCTGCAGCACTCAGACAAGACGCTGCAATGGGACGGCACCCTTTCCATGGGCAGCCTGCCGGAGGCGCCCTGGATGCTGGATTGGCTCGGCGAATGGACGGCCACGCCAACCGCCGCCCTGCCAGATATGCCAACCGACATGCGCATCGGTGCGGGCTGGGCACTGGCCCTGGCGCAGACCGTCGGCGGCACCTACGACTGGCCGAACGCAGCCGGCGAGCTGCGCCTCTCTGCGCACATCCCGGCCGCCTGGCCGGTCATAGGCCTCGGGGAGCTGCAGGGCGACCTCGACCTGGCCGCTCGAGGGCAGGATGGGCTGTGGTTGCCCACCGAACTGAAAGCCAACCTACAACTGAGTCCAGCGTCCACCCTGCTGACAGACGTGCCGGCCGCGCTACGCCCAAGCCAGCTGAATATCAGCGTCGAGCCGGTTGCCACTCAGGTGACGCCAGGGCAGCTACCCATGCAGCTTCGACTGGACACCCAGGGCGGCGTACCGTCCAGCCTGCAGGCGCGCATGCGACTGGCGACCTCCCCCCCGTATTCGCTGGACATAGAACAGGCCCGCCTACAGACACGCAGCACGCGGCTGCAGCTGGACGCACTGACGCTGCAGAACCTCGACGCCACTCTGGATTTCTCTGGTCGTGCCGACCTCCAGAAGGTCGAGCTGCAGCTGCAGAAATCATCCCAAGCCAAGCTGGCCCGCCTCGCCACGGGCGAGGTCGTCGCCAGTCAGTTGAGCGCGACGCTGCCACGCACACTGGCACTGCAGATCGAGCGCAACCTTGAGCAACCAACCGCCTGGCGTGCCGAAGGGCCGCTGGAGCTGCGCCTGAGTCGTCTCGAACACCCGCTGCTGCTCGCGCAGGGCTGGCGCTGGAGCGGCCAGCTAAAAGCCGACAGTACAGCGCTGAACGCCAATGGCTCCGTGAGCAAAGATGCCGGACTGACAATGGCGCTTAACCTCGAGCAGCGCTGGAACGGACCCTTGCAGGTCGGCGGCAAGCTGCAGGACATTTTCCTGCGCGCCGGCAACCCGATCGCCGGCAGCCTGGCCGCATGGCCGGCGTCGCTTGAGCTCAGCAGTGGTCGCCTGTCGGGCGAAGGCGAGCTGACGCTGCCCGCTGGCAATGGCAAACCAACTGCAAACCTGACGTTCGAAGCGCGAGGCCTGGCCGGCATCTTCGACCGCAGCGAGATTTCCGGACTCGATGCACGCGTGACCGCCCGCCTGCAGCGCGACCGCCTACGACTTGACATCAGCGAACTACGGCTGGCCGAGCTCAACCCCGGCTTCACCTTCGGCCCGTTGCTGTTGCGCGGGCATTACGAGGCCGCGATCGACCAGCCGACAAAGGGACGCCTGACCTGGCAGATCGCAGAAACCCGGATTCTTGGTGGACGCTTCTGGTTGCCGGCCGGCGCCCTTGACCTCGCAGCACCACAGCAACGGCTCAGCGCCCGGCTCGAGGGCGTGCAACTAGGCGACGTGCTCGCCGCCTATCCGACCGAAGGCCTCAGCGGCAGCGGTGTGATCGACGGCAGCTTCGACGTGCAGCGCAGCGCAGAAGGGCTGAGCGTGCGGGATGGCAAGCTCGCCGCGCGCGTCCCTGGCGGCGTGTTGCGCTTTCGCTCGCCGAAGATCGAAGCCCTCGGACAGGCGAACCCGGCCATGAAGATCGTCACCGAAGCCCTGCACGATTTTCATTATGATCTGCTCACCAGCGACGTTCGCTATGATGAGAACGGCAAGCTGAACCTCGGGCTGCGCCTGAACGGCCACAACCCGGCCCTGGAAGGCGGTCGGCCGATCAACTTCTCGATAAATCTGGAAGAGGACATTCCGGCGCTGTTGACCAGCTTGCAACTAAGCGACCGGGTAAGCGAGACCATTCAACGACGGGTGCAGGAACGCCTCAGGCAAGGCAATGCAGACCCGCGATAGACACAGGAGAAACCGCCATGCGGTTGCGCCATACGCTGACCATCGTGCTGCTGGGTCTCTTCGCCAGCGCCTGTACACCGCGGGTGGAACTGGCCGTGCCGAACGAGCCAATCAATATCAACCTGAACGTGAAGATCGAGCACGAGATTTATATCCGCGTGGACAAGCAGCTCGACTCGATCATCAACCAAGACAGCGGACTGTTCTGAGGACGACCATGAAAGCCTATCTGAAACTGACCAGCCTGCTCCTGACGCTCCTGCTGGCCCTGCCCGCCGCAGCGATGACCCTCAACGAAGCCATGTCCGCCCTGGGCGAGGCCAAGGCCAGTGGCGTGCTCGGTGAGAAGCCCGACGGCTATCTGGGCGTGGTGCGCTCCAGCCAGAACGCCGAGGACATCGCCAGCCAGATCAATCAGGCGCGCCGCGCCGAGTATCACCGCGTCGCCAAGCAGAACGGCATCAGCGTCAGCGACGTCGAAGCCATCGCCGGCAAGAAGGCCATCGAGAAGACGCCGCCCGGCCAGATCATCCAGCTCAACGGCAATTGGGTCCGCAAGTGACCCGAGGCGATGGTCGGGCCTGCCTGGCCATCGCGCCCGCCGCCCCATTGATGCCTACAGCAGCGTCAGGCCGTGCGCCCTGACCACCAGCGACTTCTGCCGAAACCTGCACTCCAGATCGACGCGGTACTGCGCCCACCAGTCCCGGTCCAGCTCATCGACCATCACTTCGTAGACCACCGTCTCGTCCCGCACCGCGTTCTCGCCGTCCTCCAGCCAGTAGCCATTGGCCGGCGCACGGCTGTAGGTGGTCAAACCGCCGAAGCGCTCGATCAGCTCCTCGCTCACGGTGCGAAAAAGCGATCTCGGCAACGCCTGCTGATCGTTGTCGTAAAGCGGCAACAGCAACTGGACAAGGAACATGCGCAACCTCGGCGAGGAAAGTGGGAGCAGGCATTCGACCCCGCACAGCCGGAGATGACGCCTGGCCAGCAGTCAGAACAACCCCAGCTGCCCGTCGATCAGCGAGGCGAAGTCGTCGCCGACGAAGGGCAGGATCGCGTCGGCCACCGGCTGCAGCTGGCGCGTCACGTAGTGGTCGTAATCGACGGCGGAGGCGCGCGCCTCCAGCGGCTCAGGCCCGGCAACGGTGATCAGGTAGCTGATCCAGCCGCCGTTCTGGTACTGCCGCGGCCGACCAAGACGATCATTGCACTCGTCGGCCAGGCGCGCCGCCCGCACATGCGGCGGCACGTTGCGCTGGTAGTCGTCCAGCCGACGGCGCAGGCGCTTGCGGTAGACCAGCAGCTCGTCGAACTCGCCAGCCAGGGTTCGGCGCACATACTCACGCACGTAATCCTGGTGCGGCTGGCGATGGAAGATGCGCTGATACAGCTCCTGCTGGAAGCGCTGCGCCAGCGGCGACCAGTCCGTGCGCACCGTCTCCAGACCCTTGAACACCATGCCATCGCTGCCATCGGCACGCGTGACCAGGCCGGCATAGCGCTTCTTGCTGCCCTCCTCGGCGCCGCGGATCGTCGGCATCAGGAAGCGCCGGAAGTGCGTTTCGTACTGCAACTCCAAGGCACTGCTCAGGCCATACTCGTCACGCAGATGTCCGCGCCACCAGCCGTTGATCCGCTGTACCAGATCGCGACCGATTCGTTCGGCCGCCTCGTCCGAGTGCGCCCGGCCCAGCCAGACGAACGTCGAGTCGGTGTCGCCATAGATCACCACATGACCCTCGGCCTCGATCAATTCCCGCGTGCGGCGCATGATCTCGTGGCCACGCAGAGTGATCGACGATGCCAGCCGCGAGTCGAAGAAGCGGCAACCACTGGAGCCGAGCACCCCGTAGAAGGCATTCATGATGATCTTCAGCGCCTGCGACAACGGCTTGTTGTGCTCGCGCTTCGCCGCCTCGCGCCCTTCCCAGACGCGCTCGACGATGGCCGGCAGGCAATGCCGGGTGCGCGAGAAGCGCGCCCCGCGAAAGCCTGCGACCGATGCCTCGTCGGTCGGCTGGCGCAGCCCCTCGATCAGCCCCACGGGGTCGATGAGGAAGGTGCGGATGATCGATGGGTACAGGCTCTTGTAGTCCAGCACCAGCACCGATTCGTATAGCCCCGGCTGCGAGTCCATCACGAAACCGCCCGGGCTCGCCTCACCCTGGCGCGCGCCCAGGTTAGGCGCAACGAAGCCCTGCCGGTGCATCAACGGCAGATAAAGATGCTCGAACGCCGCCACCGAACCGCCGCTGCGATCTGCCGCAAGGCCGGTGACAGTGGCTCGCTCGAGGAGAAACGTCAGCAGCTCGGTATGGGCGAAGATGCGCGTCACCAGCTCGCAATCCTTGAGGTTGTAGCGGGCCAGCGCCGGCTTGTCCTCGGCGAACATACGGTCGATCTCCGCCATGCGCTGGTAGGGGTTGTCGATCGCCTTGCCCTCCCCCAGCAAGGTCTGGGCGACATTCTCCAGACTGAACGAGGGGAAGCTCCAGGTCGCCGAGCGCAACGCCTCGATACCGTCGATGATCAGCCGGCCCTCGGCCGCGGCGAAGAAGTGATTACTGCGTGCGCCATGCTCGCGCCATTCCATCGTCGCCCCGGCGCGCCCCAGGCGCAGCGGCACCTGCAAGCGCTGCGCATGTTCATGCAGTACCCGCAGGTCGAACTGCACCAGATTCCAGCCGATGATCGCGTCCGGGTCGTGTTCGGCGAACCAGGTGTTCAGCCGTTCGAGCAACTGGCTTCGGCTTTCGCAGTACTCCAGAGAAAAATCGACGGCCGAAGCATCGCCGTTTTCCGGGCCGAGCATATAGACCTGACGCTGGCCGCAGCCCTCCAGGGCAATGGAATACAGATCGCCACGGGCCGTGGTCTCGATGTCCAGCGAGACCAGCCTGAGCCTCGGACGATAGTCCGCCGCGGGTTTGAGCTGCACGGGTGAGGCGTCATCGCGATCGGCGCCATCCTCGAAACACACCGGTGCGGTGATGAAGCGCTCCATGAGGTAACGCTCGGGCGGCCTGATATCCGCCTCGTAGACATCCACACCGACATCGCGCAGCCGCCGCGCGCAGTCCATCAGTCGGCGATGCGACCGGCAGTACAGCCCCATGACCGGGCGATGATGGAAGTCGTGCAGGTCGAGCGGCCGCAGCTCAATGTCAGGCTCTTGTCGCAGCATGGACTCGACGAAAGCGCGCCGCTCCTGCGCAAAGAAGGCGACCGAATGCCGGTACGGCACGCACACCCGCCGCGCCCCGCTGTCGGTGGCGAGCCAGAAACTCACCTCGGTACCCGCAGGCGTCTCTCGCCAGTGGCGGGTCAGGATAAAACCCTGCTGCAACTGCGACATCAGCCTCCCCGGCACCTGAATGAACAGCAAGCCCGTCCTCTCCCGGGCAGGTCGTCGCATACCGATGCACCGCACGGTAAACGCCAACCCAGAAAAGCAAAAACCCCCGCACTCTCGCGAGTACAGGGGTTCAGGCTACATGTAATGGCGGAGAGATAGGGATTTGAACCCTAGGTACCCGCGAAGGTACAACGGATTTCGAATCCGTCCCGTTCGGCCACTCCGGCATCTCTCCAGCGGCGCGCATCATAGCAGCTGGATCGGCTTTGTCGAACCCCAACTGCACAGATTTTTTACCGTTTTTCAGCCGCTTGCACGGCCGGGCAGTCGATTCCGGCCGCCCGACACCCTTCAGGTGGTCAGCCGCGTCAGTGCTTCGCGATACTTGTCGGCGGTCTTCTGCGCGACCTCTGCGGGCACGGCAGGCGCCGGGGGCTGCTTGTTCCAGCCGGTGGACTCCAGCCAGTCGCGGACGAACTGCTTGTCGAAGCTCGGCGGGTTCTTGCCCTCTTCATAGCTGTCGGCAGGCCAGAAACGGCTGGAGTCGGGCGTCAGTACCTCGTCCATCAGGGTCAGCGTGCCGTCTTCATCCAGACCGAACTCGAACTTGGTATCAGCGATGATGATTCCGCGGGTGGCGGCGTACTCGACGGCTGCGCTGTAGAGCGCGATAGACACGTCACGCACCTGCGCAGCCAGCTCCTTGCCGATGATCGCCTCGCATTGCTCGAAGGAGATGTTCTCGTCGTGGTCGCCTACCGCGGCCTTGGTCGAGGGGGTGAAGATCGGCTGAGGCAGCTTGGCAGCTTCCTTCAGGCCTGCGGGCAACTGGATGCCACAGACGGTGCCGCTCTTCTGATATTCCTTCCACCCCGAGCCGACGATATAGCCGCGCACGATGGCCTCTACCGCAACCGGCTTGAGACGCTTGGCGACAACGGCACGCCCTTCGACCAGCGGCAACTCGTCAGCTGGCACCACGTCCTCGACCTTGTCGCCGGTGAAGTGATTGGGGATCAGGCCCTTGAGCTTGTCGAACCAGAAGTTGGAGATGGCGGTAAGGATCTTGCCCTTCTCCGGAATCGGCTCGGCAAGGATCACGTCGAAGGCCGACAGGCGGTCGGTAGCGACCATGAGCATGCGTTTTTCGTCGATCTCGTAAAGGTCGCGAACCTTGCCCGAGTAGATCTTCTTCAGGCTGAGGGCGGTGGGAGTGGTCATACGCAATTTTCCGCGGTTGGCAGGTCAGCAGAAACGAAACAGGCGAAACCATGGGTTTCGCCTATCCGTGTTCGTGTAACGGGGCAGCTCGCAGTCAGCCCAGGTTGTCCTTGATCAGACTGAGCACCCGACGGGCGACGTCCGCTGGCGCAACGGTATCGATGCTCTTGTCCAGCGTCACCTGCACTCCGTTGCCAGCACGGGTCAGCCGCACCTGATAGCGCTCGGCACGTGCCTCGATCTCGTCCTTGTCCGGAGCACCACCGAACAGCCGGCTGAAGAAGCTAGGCTTGTCATCCGGATCGTCGGCGCCCTCACTGAGGTTCACGTAATACACGCCCAGGCTACGATCAAGGTCCTCGACGCGCACATCGGCGGCCTGCAATGCACGACCAATGCTGGACCAGGCCCGGTCGAAATCGCTGTCCAACTGCAGGGTCGGATTGCCGCTACCATCCTCGGTCAGATTGACACGACTAGGCGCATCGAAGTCGCGCTCGGCCAGCAGTGAAACGGAACCACCCTGCTGCGAACTGCGATCCAGACTGGCCTGCAGTTCGTCAAGCAGTACCCGATCGAGCTCCTTGTTGCTGGAGGTTTCCGGCCAGGCGACATCGGCGCTGCTGCCAGCCGGACGCTTTACGCTAACCACGAAGATCTCACTGGTGTTGCGCTGCACGCCGGGCTCAACCCGGACACGCACGCGGGTTTCGCCATCCTGAATACCCAGATCGCGAACCAGCTCATCGTTCAAGTCGGCGGCGGTCTGCCAGGCGGTGACGAACTCGCCAGTCTGACGCCGCTCCTCAGCGATGCTGAAGCCGTTGTCGGTGAAGAACTGCCGGGCCGCGACCCAAACCTGCGACGGCGCATATTGCGCCACGAGCCAGCGCGTTTCGCCAGAGGACTGCACGCTGAAATCGCTGGTATCGGCGGCAACGGCCAGACGCTGGGGGCGTGGCACTTCATATTTGCCAGTCGCGCTGGTATCGGCGACTTGCTGTGGGATTGGCAACAGCGGATCGAGCGGCCGGGTCTCCCCCTCGACAGGGACCTGCATCGGCGCTGTCTGGCGTGCCGACAGATAGTCGCTGCCACGGTCACGGAAATATCCTTCGTCGCCCCATAGCCAGCCGCAGCCGCTGGTGGTGGAAATGATCAGGGCAAGGGTCGAGAGTCCGGCCAGTCGCTTCATGCGTATTCCTTTGTTATTAAGCCAGCACGCCGGTTTGGCGCATTGCCTGGCGCAGCGGTTCCTGGAAGCTCTGACTGAGCCAGGTCAACGGCAGACGGATGCCGTTACCCATCAGGCCCATCTCGTGCAATGCCCATTTCACCGGAATCGGATTGGCTTCCAGGAACAGCGCGCGATGCAGCGGCATCAGGCGCTCGTTGATGGCGCGAGCAGTGGTGGCATCACCGGCCATCGCAGCGGCGCAGAGATCGCTCATGGCGCGCGGCGCGACGTTTGCGGTCACGGAAATATTGCCCTTGCCGCCCATCAGCATCAGCTCGACGGCAGTGGGATCGTCACCCGAGTACACGAGAAAGTCCTTGCTGACGCGATCCAGCACTTCCTGGCCGCGCTTGAGGTCACCCGTGGCCTCCTTGATACCAATGATGTTGGATATCTTGGACAGACGCTCCACGGTATCCGGCAGCATGTCGCAAACGGTACGACCAGGCACGTTGTAGAGAATCTGCGGAATCGCCACGGCTTCGGCGATGTGCTTGAAATGCAGGTACAGGCCTTCCTGGGTCGGCTTGTTGTAGTAGGGCGTCACCAGCAGGCAGGCATCGGCGCCGGCAGCCTTAGCGTTCTCGGTCAGCTCTACTGCTTCGCTGGTGGAGTTGGCGCCCGTTCCGGCGATCACTGGAATGCGGCCATTGACCTGGTCGACGACACGCCGGATGACTTCGATGTGCTCGGCGACGCTGAGCGTAGCCGACTCGCCGGTGGTCCCGACAGCAACGATTGCATTGGTGCCTTCCTGCAAATGGAAGTCCACCAGTTTGCTCAGGCTGTCCCAGTCCAGACCGCCTTGCGCATCCATGGGCGTGACCAGCGCCACCATACTGCCCGCAATCATGCAACCACTCCTGCCGGATTCGAAAAAGAGGCGTAATGGTACAAGGCTCCCCGGCGCTTTGCGAGTAGCCTGAGCGCTGCTCTGACACAGTGGCAGGCTCCGCCGCTGCCGGCGGCCGCGTGGCGTTACGCATTCCCTCCGAAGGCGCTTTTCGCTACCCTTAGCCGTTTTCGGCTTGGCTGGCCGACCGATTCACCACCGCCAGGAACGCTGCATGTCCACCCCCCCTCTACCTCGCGAACAATTTCTCGTCATCAGCGCCCTCGGCGCCAACCCCATGGAGCTGACCAATGTGCTCTGCCGAGCCGCCAACGAGAACCGCTGCGCGGTGGTCAGTACGCGGTTGACGCGCCATGGTGCCTGCAGCGCACTGGTCCTCGAAGTCGCCGGCAGCTGGGATGCCTTGGCCCGCATGGAAGCCGGATTGCCGGGCCTGTCGAAAAAGCATGCGTTCACGTCCAATGTGGTCCGCAGCGAGGCGCTGGAAAGCCGCCCGCAAGCCCTGCCGTATGTAGCCTACGTGAGCGCGGTCTATCGTCCGGACATCCTCAACGAGCTTTGCCAGTTCTTCATCGATCATCGCGTCGAACTGGAAAGCCTGACCTGTGACACCTACCAGGCCCCGCAGACCGGCGGCACCATGCTCAACGCCACCTTGACGGTGACGCTGCCCGCCGGCACCCAGATCAGCTGGCTGCGCGACCAGTTTCTAGACTTCGCCGATGCGCTCAATCTCGACGCACTGATCGAGCCGTGGCGCCCGCAGAATCCGTAAGGTCCAGTACAGGAGCCAACATGGCCGTCGAAATCGATCACCCCGTTCCGCACTTCCAGGCGCAGGCAACCAGCAGTCAGATCGTCAGCCCCGAAACGTTCGCCGGCAAGCAGGTCGTGCTGTACTTTTACCCGAAGGACAACACCCCGGGCTGCACGACCGAAGGTCAGGGGTTTCGCGACCATCACCAGGCCTTCCTGGCAGCCGACACCCTGGTTTTCGGGGTATCGCGCGACAGCCTGAAAACCCATGAGAATTTCCGCGCCAAGCAGGGCTTCCCATTCGAGCTGATCAGCGACAAGGACGAGCAGCTCTGCCAGCTGTTCGGCGTCATCAAGCTGAAGAAACTCTATGGAAAGGAGTACCTAGGCGTCGACCGGAGCACCTTCCTTATTGACCGCAACGGGGTCTTGCGCCGCGAATGGCGCAGCGTGAAGGTTCCAGGTCACGTGGAGGCGGTGCTGGAGGCCGCTCAGTCACTGAATCAAGGCTGATGCAACGGCGGCGGCCCGCAGCCGCCGCGTCGCTCATTCGCCCGTTTCGACCACGACCGCCGCAGCCTCCCGTGGCCAGGCATACAGAACGGCCTTGAACAGGGTGGCCAGCGGGATCGCGAAGAATACCCCCCAGAAACCCCAGAGCCCACCGAACAGCAACACGGCGCAGATGATCGCCACCGGGTGCAGGTTCACCGCCTCCGAGAACAGCAGGGGTACCAGCACGTTGCCATCCAGCGTCTGGATGATCGCGTAAGCCACCATCAGGTAGAAGAACTGGTCTCCCAGCCCCCACTGGAATATCCCGATCAGTGCGATCGGAATGGTCACGACCGTCGCGCCGATATAGGGCACCACGACCGAGACGCCGACCAGCATTGCCATCAGCGCAGCATAGTTGAGCCCCAGAGCCGCGAAGACCGCATACGACACCACGGCACAGATCAGGATCTCGATCGCCTTGCCCCGAATGTAATTGGCGATCTGCAGGTTCATCTCCTGGGAGACCTGAGTGATCAAACCACGCTCGCGCGGAAGGTAGCCCTTGATCCAGTCGCTGATCTGCTCGCGATCCTTGAGAAAGAAGAACACCAGGATCGGCACCAGCACCAGATAGATCATCAGCCCGATCAGCAACGGCAGGCTCGACAATGACGACGTCAGCACCAGCTGGCCGTAGCGACCGATCTCGCCACGCATGAAGTCGATACCACGCAGCACCTGCTCTTCGGTGATCAACTGCGGGTAGCGCTCCGGCAGCAGCAACAGCAGCGTCTGCCACTCCACCAGCATGCGTGGCAGCTCGTTGAAAAGTGTCAGCACCTGCTGCCAGAGCAGCGGCACGATAAACAGCATGCAAACCACCAGCACGCCGATGAACATCAGGAACACCAGCCATACCGCAAGCAGGTGCGGCACCCGCCGACGCTCCATGGCGCCCACCAACCCCTGCATCAGGAACGCCAATACCAAACCGGCCAACACTGGCGCCAACATCTTGCCAAGCGTCAGAACAACCGCGAATGCAAGAAACAGCAGTACCGCGAGGACGATCGCTTCCTCGTGCGAAAAGTAACGCTGCATCCAGCCACGAAAAACCTTGAGCATGTGAACCCCCGTACCGGACGTCAGGCCTTGCGCAGCCAGTAGCGATACAGGTCACCCTCGACCTCTTCGTGGACGAGGGTGTGGCCGGCCAACCTGGCGAAACTGCGGAAATCACGCTGCGAGCCCGGATCGCTCGCCGTAACCTTTAGGAGGGCGCCGCTGGCCAGGCGATTGAGCTCCAGCTTGGCCTTGAGCAGGGGCATCGGGCAATCAAGCCCGACGGCATCGAGTTCGGCGTCGAAGGCAATTGCCTGCGAGGGTGCATCAGACATCATGAGCCTCCATGGAAAAGCCCGGCAGCATACCTAGCCCAGCAGGGCTCTGGCCAGCCGGCCAAGGTCAAGGCTACAGTAGCTGCTCTGATTTCTAAGAGCCCGCCTGGATGAAACTGCTGCGCCCTGCCTTCCTCACGCTCGCCTGCCTGTTCGCCCAGCCAAGCCTGTCCAATGAGCTGCCTTCGCTGGGCGATGCCAGCTCGGGCATCGTCTCCCCGGAACAGGAACACCTGCTCGGACGCGCCTGGCTCAGCCTGCTGCGTGGCCAGGTCAAGCAACTTTCCGACCCCCAACTCAAGGACTACGTGGAAAGCAGCGTGTACCGCCTGGCTGAAACCAGTCAGCTGCAGGATCGGCGCCTCGAATTTGTCCTGCTCGATAGCCCTCAGCTCAACGCCTTTGCGGCACCGGGCGGCATTATCGGCGTCAACGGCGGGCTGTTTATCCATGCGCAAACCGAAGCCGAGTATGCGTCGGTGATGGCGCACGAACTGGCCCACCTTTCACAGCGGCATTTCGCTCGCGGCCTGGAAGCCCAGCAGCGCATGCAGCTGCCGATGATGGCCGCCATGCTCGCTGGCGTCGTGGCGGCTGCAGCCGGTGCCGGCGATGCGGGCATTGCCGCGATCGTCTCCACCCAGGCCGCGGCCATCCAGGCACAGCGCCGCTTCTCCCGACAGAACGAGCAGGAGGCCGATCGCATTGGCATCGTCAACCTCGAACGCGCCGGCTACGATCCACGCGCCATGCCCTCGATGTTCGGCCGGCTGATGCGCCAGTATCGCTATGACCAGAAGCCGCCGGAGTTCCTTCTGACCCACCCGGTCAGCGAATCGCGCATCGCCGACACCACCAACCGAGCCGAGCAATACGCACAAGGCGGTACCCAGGACAGCCTGCGCTACCAGTTGATGCGGGCGCGCACGCAACTCAAGTTCGAAAGCACGCCCGGTGTCGGAGCCAAACGTTTCCGTGCGATGCTCGATGAGAATCCGGAGATGGACGCGGCCCGCTATGGGCTGGCGCTGGCACAGATGAAGGCCGGACAGCTCGCCGATGCGGCGAACAGCCTGGCGCCGCTACTGGCCAAGGCACCGGACGACCTCACCTACAATCTCGCACAGGTCGAACTCGACATCACGGCCAATCGCCTGCAGCACGCTCAGACCCGTCTGCAGCGCCTGCTCCAGCTGTATCCGGGTAACTACCCGGTGCGCCAGATGCACATCGATCTATTGATGGAACGGGGCGAGACACAACAAGCCGAGCGCGAACTGGACAAACTGGCAGAGCAGCGCCACCGGGACCCGGATATCTGGTACCAAGTCGCCGAGGTCCGCGGACTGAGCGGAAACATCGTCGGCCTGCATCAAGCGCGCGCCGAATACTTCGCACTGGTCGGCGATTACGACCAGGCAATCGAGCAGCTCGATCTCGCCAAGCGACGAGCCAGCAATTTCCAGATTGGCGCGCGAATCGACGCCAGGCAGAAGCAGCTGATCGAAGAGAAGCGCATGGTCGAGGACATGCTGCGCTGATCAGCGCAGCGCCGTCATCCACGACACTGCACCAACGAAAAGGCCACGCTCGACGAAGCGTGGCCTTGGTTCGCCGCAGAATGTGGGCTCAGGCGTTACCGGCCTGCTTCAACCGTGCCGCCTGGGTGAAATCGAGCATTCGCTTGAGCGGCTTCACCGCCCGCGGAATCAGTGCCGGGTCGACAAAGATCTCGTTGCTTCCGGTACGCAGGCACTCCAGGGTGCGCTCAAGGGTATTCATCGCCATCCACGGGCAATGCGCACAGCTGCGACAGGTCGCGCCCTGCCCCGCCGTCGGCGCCTCGATGAAGGTCTTCTCCGGACACAGCTGCTGCATCTTGTAGAAGATCCCGCGGTCGGTTGCCACGATCAGGGTCTGCTGCGGCAGGGTCTGCGCGGCCTTGATCAGCTGGCTGGTGGAACCCACTGCGTCGGCCAGCTCGACAACCGCTTGCGGCGACTCCGGATGGACCAGAATTGCCGCATCCGGGTACAGCGCCTTCATGTCGGCCAGCTGCTTGGCCTTGAATTCCTCATGCACGATGCAGGCGCCATCCCAGAGCAGGATATCCGCACCGGTTTCGCGCTGGACGTAATTGCCCAAATGCTTGTCCGGCGCCCAGATGATTTTCTCGCCGTTATCCATCAGGCTCTCGACGATCTCCAACGCGCAACTGGATGTCACCACCCAGTCAGCACGTGCTTTCACCGCTGCAGAGGTATTGGCATACACCACCACCGTACGGTCGGGATGCTGGTCGCAGAACGCGGAAAACTCTTCGACCGGGCAACCCAGATCGAGCGAACAAGTCGCCTCGAGAGTAGGCATCAGCACGCGCTTTTCCGGATTGAGGATCTTCGCCGTTTCACCCATGAACTTGACGCCGGCCACCACGACCGTCTGCGCCGGATGTTCATTGCCGAAACGTGCCATTTCCAGCGAATCGGAAACGCAACCGCCGGTCTCCTCGGCCAGCGCCTGGATCACTGGATCGGTGTAGTAATGCGCCACCAGCACCGCATTCTGGCGCTTCAACTCGGCAGCGATCTCGCTGCGCAACATAGCCTCCTGCTCAGGCGTAAGCGGCTGGGGTTGCTTGGCCGCCAGGTGTGCCTGCACAAGGATGCGTTCGGGTATCTGCGTCATGGTTGCGGGTCCTGCCAACACGGGATTGCACGAAGCGCCAGGTAGCACGGCGGCATCGGTAACGTCGGGCTTGTCGATAAGACGGGAGGAGCAGGATTCGGGCGAGGCTCCTGCCATTCGACGGGGCAGGAATACTAGCCGATGCATTGGCAAAAGGGAAAGCATCGGGCGCGGGGATGGTTTTCGCAGCCGCAAACGAAAGCCGCCGGCTGTGCGCCGGCGGTTTCTTTGGATCACTCGCCTTTGAGCATGTGACCGCGTTCTTCCAGGTTGATGTGCCACTGCATGGCCTCGCGCAGCAGGTGCGGGGTCTGGCCACCTTTCTGGCAGGCATCCTCGAAGTACTTGTTCAGCACATCGCGGTAGGACGGATGCACACAGTTGTCGATGATCACACGGGCACGCTCGCGCGGTGCCAGGCCACGCAGGTCAGCCAGGCCCTGCTCGGTCACAAGGATCTCGACGTCGTGTTCAGTGTGATCGACGTGAGCGACCATCGGTACGACGCTAGAAATGTTGCCACCCTTGGCGATCGACTTGGTCACGAAGATAGCGAGGTGAGCGTTGCGCGCGAAGTCGCCCGAGCCACCGATACCATTCATCATCTTGGTGCCGCCCACATGGGTGGAGTTGACGTTACCGTAGATGTCGAACTCCAGCGCAGTATTGATGCCGATGATGCCGAGGCGGCGCACCAGTTCCGGATGGTTGGAGATTTCCTGCGGACGCAGCACCAGCTTGTCCTTGTACTTTTCCAGGTTGCCGAACACGCGATCGTTGCAACGCTCGGAAAGCGTGATGGAGCAACCGGAAGCAAAGGTCATCTTGCCGGCGTCGATCAGCTCGAAGGTGCAGTCCTGCAGTACTTCGGAGTACATCACCAGGTCTTCGAACGGCGAGTCGATCAGACCGCACATAACGGCGTTGGCGATGTTGCCAATGCCGACCTGCATCGGGCCGAGGTTCTTTGCCATGCGACCGGCAGCCACTTCGGTCTTGAAGAACTCGACCAGGTGATTGGCGATGGCCTGGGTTTCTTCGTCCGGCGGCGTGACGGTCGAGTAGGAGTCAGGTTGATTGGTGATCACGATTGCGGCGATCTTGGCCGGATCGACCGGGATGGCTGCACTGCCGAGACGGTCATCGACCTTGGTCAACGGGATCGGGCCACGGTTCGGACGCTCGCCCGGGAAGTAGATGTCGTGCAGGCCTTCCAGGTTCAGGTTGTGCGCCAGGTTCAGCTCGATGATCACCTGATCAGCGAACATGGCCAGGTTGGCCGAGTTGCCCACGGAGGTGGTCGGCACGATGTGGCCCTGCTCGGTGATGCACAGCGCCTCGACGATGGTGACGTCGGGACGCTTGATCTGATGGTTGCGCATCTGCTCCACGGTGTGCGACAGGTGCTGGTCGATGAACATGACCTCACCTGCGTTGATCGCCTTGCGCAGTACCGGGTCGGCCTGGAACGGCATGCGGCGGGCCAGCAGGCCGGCAGAAGCCATCTTGCCATCGAGATCGTTACCCAGGCTGGCACCGGTCACCAGGCTGATCTGCAGCTTCTCGTCCTTGGCACGGTCAATCAACGCAAGAGGTACGGCCTTGGCTTCACCCGCACGGGTGAAGCCGCTCATGCCAACGGTCATGCCGTCGCGAATAAGGGAAGCAGCCTCGTGGGCGCTCATGACCTTGTTCTGCAGAGAGGACAAGCGGATGCGATCAGAATACATTTGAGCCTCGAACCAACGGACAAATCAGGGGGGCCGCAGTCTATTACGTTTAAAAACGCTTGAGCCATCTACTAAGGTCGTAGAGAAAAACGCTGTTTATGGACAGATGTATGACTCAAGCGAAGCGGCAAAAACTGCGGATATAAAAAAGCCGGATGACCTGACGGCCTCCGGCTTTTCATGCTCCAAGGGAGCGATATGGTGGGTCGTGTAGGATTCGAACCTACGACCAATTGGTTAAAAGCCAACTGCTCTACCAACTGAGCTAACGACCCGATGCGGTGCGCATGATACTGATTTGATTGATGAAAACAAACTTTTTTTTTAAAAAAGTTTCACCCGTAGCAGTCGCGTGAGCGAACGCCCTACCGGAAACCCAGCTTCAGAAATAGCGCGTCGGATCTGTCAGCCCGGCTTCGGCAAAACCAGCCGACCGCAATCTGCAGCTGTCGCACTTGCCGCAGGCGCGACCGTCTTCATCCGCCTGATAGCAGGAGACCGTCATCGCATAGTCGACGCCCAACCGGCTTCCCTCCTGGACGATCTGCGCCTTGCTGAGATTCTGCAGCGGCGCCTGAATGCGGAACCCCTGCCCTTCGACGCCGGCCTTGGTGGCAAGATTGGCCATCCGCTCGAAGGCGGAGACGAATTCCGGGCGGCAATCGGGGTAACCGGAATAGTCCACCGCATTGACGCCAATGAAGATGTCGCGAGCCTCCAGCACTTCGGCCCAGCCAAGCGCCAGCGACAGGAAGACGGTATTGCGCGCCGGTACGTAGGTCACGGGAATTCCCTCACCGGGCACTTCCGGCACATCGATGCTGGCGTCGGTCAATGCCGAGCCGCCGATGCCGTTGAGGTTCAGCCCGATGACCTTGTGCTCGATAACTCCCAGCTGCTTCGCGACTCGCTCGGCCGCCTGCAGCTCCGCCCGATGGCGCTGGCCGTAATCGAAACTCATGGTGTAACAGGCATAGCCCTGGGCACGCGCCATAGCCACGACGGTCGCCGAATCAAGCCCACCGGACAGCAGGATGACTGCTTTCTTCTCGTTCATTTCCGCGTTTACCTTCAAAACGATTGATGGGCGCCATGCTCAATGGCCAGGCGCATCGTTCCAGATGATCTTGTGCAACTGCAGCTGCAGTCGCACCGGCAGATTGTCCGCGACGATCCAGTCCGCCAGTGCGCGCACATCGACCTGACCATGGCTTGGCGAGAACAGGACCTCACCGGCCCGGCGCTCCAACCCGAACTCGATCAACTTCGATACGGCCCAATCGTAGTCCTCACGGGAACAGATGACGAATTTGACCTGATCGTTACGGGTAAGGTACGCGATGTTCTCGTAGCGGTTGCGTCCAACTTCCGCGGAGCCTGGTGTTTTCAGGTCAACCACTCGACTGACCCGCACATCCACTGCGGAGATATCCAGCGCACCACTGGTTTCCAATGACACGTCATAACCGGCATCGCAAAGCCGCTCCAGCAGCGGCACGCAGTTGGGCTGAGCCAGCGGCTCGCCACCGGTTACGCAGACGTAACGCGGATTGTAGGAGGCGACACGCTCGACGATTGCATCGAGGGTCATGAGCTCTCCGCCACTGAACGCATAGGCGGTATCGCAGTACTGACAGCGCAGGGGACAGCCGGTCAGGCGAACGAACACCGTGGGCAGGCCACTGGTGCGCGTCTCCCCCTGCAGCGAGTAGAAAATCTCGGTAATTCGCAGGGTCATATCAGCCACGGGCGTGACGGCTAAACAGGCCATCCGCCTCCGTTGCGGGAATAGGGGCGGCGATTCTAACGAAAAAACCCGCACTATGGGCGGGTTTTGTTCTTCAACGCAGGCTGGATCAGCGATTGAGCTGTCGCTGAGCCAATTGTGCGGCGGAGGTGTTCGGGTACTGGGAGATAACCTGGCGCAAGATCCCCTGGGCCTTGTCGCGATTGCCCATGCGGATCTCAACATCGGCCAGTTTGTAGAGCGAGTCCGGCACCTTGCTGTGCTGCGGATAAGCCTGACTGACGCGGGCGAAAGCCTGGCCAGCGCCCTGCAGATCGCCCTTGGCCAGATTGACTTCACCCAACCAGTACTGCGCATTGCCAGCGTACTGACTCTCCGGATATTTGCGCAGGAATGCAGCAAAGGCCAGGCTGGCCTTGTCGAAGTCCTTCGCCTTGATCAGGTCGAATGCGGCGTCGTAATAGAGCTTCTCTTGTGCCGGGTCACCCGAAGCGCCCTGCGACTGCCCGGTTGAGGCGGCAGACGCACCGGCATTTGCCGTAGCAGCTGGCTCGCGCGACGGGGCCGATTGGCTAGGCGAAGCTGCGGGCCCGCTGGACAGACGCCGATCCAAATCTTGATAGCGTTCCAGCCCCTCTTGTTGCAGGCGCTGGATCTGATACTGTTGTTCCTCGAGCATGCCGCGCAGTTGCGCGATCTCTTCCTGCATCTGCTGCAGCTGCATGAAGAGCATGCCCTGCGCCGAAGATGGAGCAGCAGCTCCACCTCCGGCATAGGCACCACCACCACTCGGCGCGGCTGTGGAATAACCGGAGCCGCCACTGGCGGCACTCTGTTCGTAATCCACAACCGGCACTTGAGCCACCGCCATCAGCGGCAGGCCGAGCACTGTAAAAGTCAGAGCGTGGCGGTACTTGCGCATGACGAATTACTTACGCAGTTCGACGCGACGGTTCTGAGCCCAGGACTGCTCGTCGTTGCCCATGGCAACCGGACGCTCTTCACCGTAGGAAACCAGTTCCAGCTGAGCCGGGGAAACGCCCTGCAGAACCAGGTAGCGCTGAACGGCCTTGGAACGACGCTCGCCCAGAGCCATGTTGTACTCACGGGTACCACGCTCGTCGGTGTGGCCTTCCAGAACGACGCGAGCGCCGTTGCCTTTCAGGTCCTTGGCGTGAACGTCCAGAGCGCGCATGGCTTCCGGCTTCAGGTCGGAGCTGTCGTACTCGAAGTAGAAGGTGGTGATGGCGCGCAGAGCGGCTTCTTCGCTCATGCTGCCGTCAACGGCACCGGAGTCAGCGCCGTAACCGGCATTCGGATCGATCGCGCCCGAACCTTCGCCAGAATCGTCGCCGCCCTTGGAGGAACAACCGACAGCAACAGCCATGGCCAGAGCCAGAGCGGTGAACTTACCGAATTTCAGCATTTCCATTTGTAACAACCCCAGGTGTGTTTTGGTTAAAAGCGTTGATACCGCATCAGTTCAGGTAAGGGGACCAGGACGGCTCACGGACTTCGCCCTGAGCAGTAGGAAGCGGGAGCCTAACGCGTCCATTGATGGACACGAGCATCAAGACTCCCCGGCCCTGCTGGCGGGTGGCGTAGATTAGCATGGTGCCATTAGGCGCAACAGTGGGCGACTCATCCAGACTGGTGTCCGAGAGTATGCGCAGATTGCCGCGCTGCAGGTCCTGCGCTGCGACCTTGAAATTGGTGTAACCGTCCTGGCGATGGATCATGACCAGCGTTTTCTCGTCAGCCGACAATTTCGGATTGGCGTTGTAGTTGCCAACAAACGTCACGCGCTCGGCCGAATTGCTACCCAACCGTTGCTTGTAGACTTGCGGCTTTCCGGCGCGATCGGACGTGAAGTAAATGGTCTGACCGTCAGCTCCCCAGAACGGTTCGGTGTCGATCGCATAATGATTGGTCAGGCGCTGCAGTTGGCGGGAGCCCAGATCCATCACATAAACTTCGGGATTGCCGTCTTTCGAGAGCACGAACGCCAGACGGTTGCCGTCCGGAGAGAACGCCGGCGCGCCATTCAGGCCTTCGAAGTTGGTGATCTGCTCGCGCCGACCGGTATCGATGTGCTGCACGAAAATACGCGGGCGCTTCTGCTCGAAGGACACATAAGCGATACGACGACCGTCCGGGGAATAACGCGGCGAAAGAATCGGCTCGCGCGATTGCAGCAGCGTCACCGCTCGCGCGCCGTCGTAGTCGGAGCGCTGCAAGGTATAGCGAGTGTTCGCCCCGCCCAGCCTCTCGACCGTCACATACAACAGACGAGTGGAAAATGCGCCCTTGATGCCGGTCAGCTTCTCGAAGGCCTGATCCGCAGCGTGATGCGCCATGTCGCGCAGCTGGTCGGTGGCACCACCAACCGTCCCGCTCATGACCTGCTGCTCGGTGGCTACGTTGAACACTTCGTAGCGAACCTGCAAACGCCCACCCGCCGGCTCGATGTTGCCGACCATCACGTATTGCGCCCCAAGCGCTTTCCAGTCGCGATAGATGATCTCGCTACCGCGACTCGGCATGCTGATCATGTTCTGCCGCGGTATCGGCTGGAAGGTGCCGGAGTTACGCAGGTCGTTGCCGATGATCTTGGCCATGTCTTCCGGCAAGACGGTTCCACCTTGCCAGCCGAACGGAACCACGGCGATCGGAATCGCCCGATCGGCACCACTGGTCACGACGATGTTTTTCTCCTGCGCCACTGCCATGCCTGCCAGGCAGCACAACAGGACAAGTAGACCTCGTAGGGAGTTGATCACAACGCAAGATCCTCAGGCGTGAATGTCATTTTGAATGATCGGTAGGGTTGGAATTCCTGCGGGCTGAGCCCTTGCATCTCAGTCAACCTGCCGATGTTCTTCACCGCGGCGACCGCGGAGTTGTCAAACGGAACGTCCCCGCTCGAGCGCGAAACACTGACGTTAGTGATGGTGCCATCGGGCAACATGTTGACCTGCAGCTGAACAGTCATGTTGTTGCGTGCCGACGGCGGACGGGTCCAACCTTCGGCTGCGCGCAACCGAATCAGGTCATCGAAGTTGCCTGCGACCTGATCGCCTTGCGTATCGGCCAATGCCTGCTGGCGCTCGGTAGTATCCGACAGCAGCTCGGCAAGCGCCTGCGCCTTCTTGTCTTCTGCAGCCTTGCGCGCCGCCTCGGCCGCAGCCTTTTTCTTCGCCTCTTCCGCGGCTTTCTTCTTGGCCGCCTCGGCTGCTGCCTTCTTCTTGGCCTCTTCCGCCGCCTTCTTCTTCGCTTCTTCGGCAGCCTTTCTCTTCGCCTCTTCAGCGGCTTTTTTCTTGGCAGCCTCCTCGGCAGCCTTTTTCTTGGCAATCTCGGCCTGCTTTTGCTGCTCGGCTTTCTTGGCCGCTTCGGCCTTCTTCGCCGCAGCCGCCTTTTCGGCCGCTGCTTTCGCCGCCTGGGCCTTTCGAGCCTCCTCGGCCTTCTTTTGTTCCGCAGCGCGAGCGGCCGCCTGCTTTTCCTGCTCGACCTTGCGCTGTTCCATCTGCTCGGTTTCGAACTGCTTGGCAGCCGTCTTCTTCGCTTCGCCAGCAATCTTCTGGTTAGTCTGCGTGGTCGCCTGACTTTGCGATTTGAGCTGATATAGCGTCGCCTGCACGATCGGCTTCGACGGAGGCAGCTCAGGTGTCATGGAAAAACTGATGAACAGCATGCCAAAGATGAGGACATGCAGGCCGACCGCAAGCACGGTCGGCCAGAAGTAGCTCTGCGAGGACGAAGAGTCGCGCTGCTGCATCAAGGTGCCTCGGTGATCAGGCCGACGTTACCCACGCCGGCCTCCTGCAAACCACCCATGGCAGCCATCACCGCACCGTAATCGACGGCGCGGTCTCCACGAATGAACACCTGGGTATCCGGACGCTGACGCATGATCGCCACAACCGCGCGAGTCATGTCTTCCAGCGCAACCGCTTCGTTACCCTTGCTCTCGGTATCGACTTCACTGCCGACGTTCCAGTAATAGGTCTTGTCGGCCTTGATGGAGATGGTCAGCACCTGCTTGTCGTTGTCCTGCGGCAAGGCCTCGCTGCTGACCTTGGGCAGATCGACCTTGACGCCCTGATTGAGCATTGGCGCCGTCACCATGAAGATGACCAGCAGCACCAGCATCACGTCGATGTAGGGCACCACGTTCATCTCGGCGACGGGCTTGCGTCTGTTGCGGATTCTGGCCATGGCCGTGGGCCTCAGTCTTCGGTGGTGTGAACTTTGCGGTGCAGGATGGCCTGGAACTCATCGGCGAAGGTGTAGTAACGGCCGATGAGCATCTCGCCACGAGCCGAGAAGCGGTTGTAGGCAATGACCGCCGGAATCGCAGCGAACAGACCGATTGCCGTGGCGATCAGGGCTTCGGCGATACCGGGCGCGACAGTGGCCAGCGTCGCCTGCTGCACCTGAGCCAATCCACGGAAGGAATTCATGATGCCCCAGACGGTACCGAACAGACCGATGTAGGGGCTGGTGGAGCCGACAGTGGCAAGGAACGGCAGGCTCTGTTCGAGTTTTTCCTCTTCGCGGGAAATGGCGACACGCATGGCGCGGTTGACACCATCCATCACGGCATCCGGGTCTACGCCCTGCTGCTGGCGCAGGCGCGAGAACTCCTTGAAACCGGCACGAAAGATCTGCTCGACACCCGAATCGGGGTCGGGATTGCTGCCAGCCTGGCGATACAGCTTGGACAGGTCGATGCCCGACCAAAAGCGCTCTTCGAAGGCGTCCAGCGATCGCTTCGCAGCGCGCAGCATGTTGCCGCGCTGGAAAATCAGGATCCATGAGGTCACCGAAGCGGCCACCAGAATCAGCATGACCAGCTGGACCACGAAGCTGGCATTGCTGATCAGGCTCCACATGGACATATGATCGACGTTGGCTTCCACGCTTACTCTCCTGCAGGGGATAGACCCGAGCCGGCGAAGGCAGCACGAAGCGCTTCGGGGATGGCTCGGGGTTTCAAACTTTCGGCACGTACACAGGCCACCAGGACCTGCCCTTCACACAGCAGAACATCATCGACCGCACGCCGGACCTGCTGACGGAAACGCAGGCTGGCACGGTTAAGCTCGACCACCTCGGCGCTCACCAGCAGCTCGTCATCCAGGCGCGCCGGCGCTCGATAACGCGCCTCGACAGAATGCACGACGAACAGCAAGTCCTCACCGACAAGCTGCGACTGGGCGAATCCCAGGCTGCGCAACCGCTCGGTACGAGCTCGCTCCATGAATTTGAGGTAGTTGACGTAATAGACGATACCGCCCGCATCGGTGTCCTCGTAATAGACTCGACAGCGGTGGGTGAAGATTTCAGCTCCGGCTTGCGCGCGCATACTAGTGCTCGGCCCTGTAAATGCCAATCGGGTAACAGAACAATATTTTCTTCAAACCATGTCGCCGTCGAACAAGTCCGGCGTCGGCGTCTCATTCATGCGTTTGGGCAGATTGAGGCCGAAGTGCAGGTAGGCATGGCGTGTCACTACGCGACCGCGCGGCGTGCGCATGATGTAGCCCTGCTGGATCAGGTACGGCTCGAGCACATCCTCGATGGTGTGTCGCTCCTCGCTGATTGCCGCAGCAAGGCTGTCGATGCCCACCGGACCGCCGTCGAACTTCTCGATCAGCGTCAGCAGCAGGCGACGATCCTGATGATCGAACCCGCGCTCGTCGACATCCAGCATGTTCAGCGCAAGGTCAGCGATCTGCCGGGTGATCTCGCCCTTGCCGCGCACCTGGGCGAAGTCGCGGACACGGCGCAGCAGGCGATTGGCGATCCGCGGCGTGCCGCGCGCACGACGGGCGATTTCGAAAGCGCCCTCCGGCTCGGTGGGCAGGCCGAGGATACCGGCCGACCGGCTGACGATCGTCGCCAGATCCTCGGTGGAGTAGAACTCCAGGCGCTGAACGATACCGAAGCGGTCGCGCAGTGGGTTGGTCAGCATGCCGGCACGGGTCGTGGCGCCGACCAGGGTGAAGGGCGGCAGATCAAGCTTGATCGAACGCGCCGCCGGGCCCTCGCCGATCATGATGTCCAGCTGAAAGTCTTCCATCGCCGGGTACAGCACCTCTTCGACGATCGGCGAGAGGCGATGGATCTCGTCGACGAACAGCACATCGCCGGCTTCGAGGTTGGTCAGCAGCGCAGCGAGATCGCCCGGTCGCTCGAGGACGGGGCCCGAAGTGCTCTTGATCGACACACCCATTTCTTCGGCGATGATGTTCGCCAGGGTGGTCTTGCCCAGCCCTGGCGGGCCGAAGATCAGGGTATGGTCGAGCGCTTCCTGACGCCCCTTCGCGGCACGAATGAACAGGTCCATCTGTTCGCGGACCACCGGCTGACCGATGTATTCCGCCAGCCTCAGGGGGCGAATGGCGCGATCCAGCTGCTCATCGCGCTCGCGACTGCTGGCCGTGACGATACGATCCGCTTCGATCATGACTTACACCATGCCCTTGAGGGCGCGGCGGATCATTTCTTCGCTGCTCAAATTTTCTTCCTGTATGGCGGACACTGCCCGGCTGGCCTCCTGAGGTTTGAAGCCCAGGGAGATCAAAGCGCTGACCGCATCATTCTCGGCGCTTGAGACTGCCGTTTTGCTGCCAGGTTCAACTACCAACGGGGCAATCGCCGGCATGCTTTCCCAGGCCTTGAAACGGTCCTTCAGTTCGACCAGCAGTCGCTCGGCGGTCTTCTTGCCTACGCCGGGAATGCGCACCAGCACCGAGGTATCCTGCGCCTGGACGCAACGCACCAGCTCGTCGACTTCCAACCCCGACATCAACGCCAACGCCAGCTTGGGTCCGACCCCATTCAAACGGATCAGCTCGCGGAACAGCTCACGCTCGCGCTTCTCGGCGAACCCGTAAAGCAGCTGCGCATCCTCGCGCACCACCAGATGGGTGTGCAGGGTCACTGGCTCGCCGACCGCCGGCAGGCGATACAGAGTGGTCATAGGGACTTCGACTTCATAGCCGATGCCGTTGACGTCGAGAATCATGTGGGGCGGTTGCTTCTCCGCCAGGGTGCCGCGCAATCGTCCGATCAAACTCGTTTCCTCCACGACTTCGGCGAGTGCCGAAGCCATCGAATTATTCCCGCCAGCAAAATACGGCTACAGCCGCAGCCGCCCGCCTCGCCGCTTGGCACCGATCAACCCGTGCGGGGCCAGGCTTTGCCGGTGGTGCGCATGGCACAGGGCAATGGCCAAGGCGTCCGACGCATCCATCTGCGGCTTTTCCAGCAGCTTGAGCAGGTGCATGACCATCATCTGCACCTGCTGTTTGTCCGCGCCGCCAGTGCCGGCGATGGCCTGTTTGACCTGCGTCGCAGTGTATTCGGCGATCTGCAGGCCCGCCTCGGCTCCCGCAACGATGGCAGCACCACGGGCCTGACCCAGCTTGAGCGCCGAATCGGCATTACGGGCCATGAACACCTGCTCGATGCCCATGGTCACCGGCCCGTAGGTGCGAATCACCTCGCTCACCCCACTAAACACGGCACGCAAGCGCTCAGACAGCTCTCCACTACCCGTTCGAATGCAGCCCGAGGCGACGTACTCGCAACCGCGGCCGGTGTCGCGCACGACGCCGTAACCGGTAATCCGAGAGCCGGGATCGATACCCAAAATCAGCGTCATGCCCTTGGCCGTGCTGTCTATTTATCCAGTGGCGAGTATACGGAGGCACCTGCCGCGACGCCACCGGCGGCATCACATCCAGATGCTCGACTGGCATTGCCCCGGACCATAAAAAAAAACCGGAAGCGCGGCTGCGACCTCCGGTTTTCATTCGCCGACGCGACTCAGCCCAACTGCTGCATGATCTCGTCGGAAATTTCGGCGTTGTGATAAACGTTCTGCACGTCATCCAGATCTTCCAGCGCATCGATCAGGCGCATAACCTTCTGCGCGGTCTCGACATCAGTGATCGGCGCCGTGATCGATGGAATCATCGCCACTTCCGCCTCGTCACCCTTGAAACCGGCTTCGGTGAGCGCCTCGTTGACCGAGAGGAAGTCGGCAAAACTGGTGTACACCTCGACCGAGCCGTCTTCCTGAGCGACCACGTCGTCGGCACCGGCTTCCAGCGCCGCTTCCATCAGCGCGTCCTCGTCGACACCCGGCGCATAGCTGATCTGTCCCTTTCGATCGAACATGTAGGCCACCGAACCGTCAGTACCGAGGTTGCCACCGTTCTTGCTAAAGGCATGGCGCACTTCGGCAGCGGTGCGGTTGCGGTTGTCGGTCATGGCCTCGATGATGATTGCCACACCACTCGGCGCGTATCCCTCGTAGCTCAGCTCGGTCATGTTGTCGGCTTCGTTCGAGCCGGCACCGCGAGCGATTGCGCGGTCGATGACGTCGCGCGACATGTTGGCCGTCAGCGCCTTGTCCACAGCCAGGCGCAGGCGCGGATTATCCGCCGGCACACCGCCGCCGTGCTTTGCCGCCACGGTCAGTTCGCGGATCAGCTTGGTGAAGATCTTGCCCCGCTTGGCGTCCTGGCGCTCTTTGCGGTGCTTGATATTGGCCCATTTGGAATGACCAGCCATAACTCACTCCATTCTTCGACTGAATCAGAAATCCGATAGCCATCACGCCCGCCGCTGTATCGCTGGCCGGGAACGGCTATCGCCGTAACGTCTGCACGGCCGGAGCCGCAAGACGAAGAAGCCTGGCATGACCAGGCTTCGGGTAGCGCTTATTCCGCCTTTGGCTGCTCGCGCAGACGGATGTGCAGGTCGCGCAATGCCTTGTTGTCCACCGCGCCCGGCGCCTGGGTCATGACGTCCGCAGCACTCTGGGTTTTCGGGAAGGCGATGACTTCGCGAATCGACTGCGCGCCGGTCATCAGCATGACCAGACGATCCAGACCGAAGGCCAGACCGCCATGCGGCGGCGCACCGAACTTCAGCGCATCGAGCAGGAAGCCGAACTTCTCTTCCTGCTCGGCCTCGTCGATGCCGAGAATGCGGAATACCGCCTGCTGCATTTCCTTGCGATGGATACGGATCGAGCCGCCGCCCAGCTCGGTACCGTTGAGCACCATGTCGTATGCGCGCGACAGCGCAGCGCTGGGGTTGGCTTCCAGCTCCTGCGGCGAGCACTTCGGCGCCGTGAACGGATGATGCAGCGCGGACAGCGAGCCGTCGTCGTTTTCCTCGAACATCGGGAAGTCGACCACCCACAGCGGCGCCCAGTCGCAGGTCAGCAGCTTGAGGTCATGGCCGAGCTTGATGCGCAGCGCGCCCAGCGCCTCGGAGACGACCTTGGCCTTGTCGGCACCAAAGAAGACGATATCGCCATCGACCGCACCGACGCGATCGAGGATCACGTTGAGGTTGTCTTCCGGGATGAACTTGACGATCGGCGACTGCAGACCCTCGACGCCCTTGGCGCGCTCGTTGACCTTGATGTAGGCCAGGCCCTTGGCGCCATAGATACCGACGAACTTGGTGTAGTCGTCGATCTGGCTGCGCGGCATGCTTGCGGCACCCGGTACCCGAAGGGCGGCTACGCGACCTTTCGGATCATTGGCCGGACCGGAGAACACCTTGAACTCGACTGCACTGAGCTGATCGGCAACATCCACCAGCTCGAGCGGGATGCGCAGGTCCGGCTTGTCCGAGCCGTAACGACGCATGGCCTCTTCGAACGGCATGTGCGGGAATTCGCCGAATTCCAGATCCAGCACTTCCTTGAACAGCTTGCGAATCATCCCTTCGGTGATACCGATGATGTCCGCCTCGTCGAGGAAGCTGGTCTCGATATCGATCTGGGTGAACTCGGGCTGACGATCGGCACGCAAATCTTCGTCGCGGAAACACTTGGCGATCTGATAGTAGCGATCGAAGCCGGCCACCATGAGCAGCTGCTTGAACAGCTGCGGCGATTGCGGCAGGGCGAAGAAGTTGCCGGCGTGGGTACGGCTCGGCACCAGATAGTCGCGAGCACCCTCGGGCGTCGGGCGACCGAGAATCGGCGTTTCGACATCGAGGAAGCCGTTCTCGTCGAGGTAGCGACGGATGCTGGCGGTGATGCGCGAGCGCAGCTTCAGCTTCTCGGCCATCTCCGGGCGACGCAGGTCGATGAAGCGGTAGCGCAGGCGAGTTTCTTCACCGACATCGCTGTACTCGTTGAGCGGGAACGGCGGAGTCTCCGCATCGTTCAGCACTTCCAGCTCGTAACCCAACACCTCGATGGCGCCGGAAGCGATGTTCGGGTTCACCGCACCGGCCGGACGCAGGCGCACCTTGCCGGTCACCTTGATCACGTACTCGCTGCGCACGCGGTCAGCCGCGGCGAAGGTCTCGGCGCGATCCGGATCGAAGACCACCTGGGCCAGACCCTCACGATCGCGAACGTCGAGGAAGATCACCCCGCCATGGTCACGACGGCGATGTACCCAGCCGCAAAGAGTGATTTCCTGACCGTCCAGGCTTTCGTTCAACTGGCCGCAATAGTGACTGCGCATCATGGTGGAGTTCGCTTCTCGTATCTTGAATTCGATGGGGCGCCAGAGCCGCGACAGACTGACAAGACCGTGACTGCTCTGCGCAAGCGGTATGTACCGTACGCGATACCGCATATGACGCCGGGCGCCGCAGCACGCACTGGGACCGCCAGGCATAAGCGCGGGATTATATCCGCATAATCAACAACGCGCAGCCGCCAGCCCTTAGCAACACCGATTCACCGGCCGATCGATTGAACCCTGAACCATATGCCGCCTTCCAATCCGTGACCCATGGGCCTTCACCGGCGCATGACACTTCACAACGCGCAGCTGTTTTCTGGCATAACTAAGGCCTGAACCATCCACCAGGAGAAACACATGGAAATCAACATTGGCATCGCCGAACAGGATCGTGCAGCTATCGCCGAAGGGCTGTCACGCCTGCTTGCCGACACTTACACGCTTTACCTGAAGACCCACAACTTTCACTGGAACGTGACGGGGCCGATGTTCAACACGCTTCATACCATGTTCGAGACCCAGTACACCGAACTGGCTGTCGCGGTCGACGATATCGCCGAGCGCATCCGCACCCTCGGCTTTCCGGCCCCCGGCACCTATGCCGCCTACGCCCGCCTGAGCTCGATCAAGGAAGAGGAAGGCGTTCCGTCGGCCGAGGAAATGATCAAACTGCTGGTTGAAGGCCAGGAAGCGGTAGTCCGCACCGCTCGAGGCATTTTCCCGCTGCTGGACAAGGTCAATGACGAGCCCACCGCGGACCTGCTGACCCAGCGCATGCAAAGCCACGAAAAGACGGCCTGGATGCTGCGCAGCCTACTGTCGGCATAATATTTCACGACAGGGCACCTGCGTGCCCTGTCCCAACATCCGACATGCGCTCTCTATGCGACGCAGTCCCGCGCCGCACGCTCATTTGAGCCCCCTTCGCCTTTGCTGTTAAATACGCCGCGCTGCAAGCCAGCCCGCGCGGTTCCTCCAGAGCAGTTTCAGCCCTGAGCGAACAACGTTTACCACGAGCATCCTGGCCTGCGGCTTCTTCCTGTCGTGTTATTAACCGTGAGCCATACCAAGAATGCTTAAGATCGTTCATGTCCTGGCGGGCGTCATTGCCCTGCTTTTGTCATTTGTACCCAGTCTACGCGGCGGAATGCCGCTTCTCCTGCAGCCCGAAGCCTTGTGCCTGCTGATGCTCGGCCTGCTGAACGCGCAGTTCGCTCCTTCTGCCAAACTGGACGACAGCCGAACCCGCCCGGTCATCATCGCCACATCGACACTCCTACTGGTCGCCATTGCCCTGCAAGCAACCATCCTGCTCGCCCCCTTGCCGCAGATCGCAGGCCAACCGGCTACCCTGGCCAGCGTCTTGCTCGCCCTGATTGCCGTCCTGCTCCACCTTGCCACGCCCCAGGAACGCCCGACAAAGGTGAAACCCGCGCACCAGAAAGCGAGCCCCCTGCCGGCAGCCGGGCGCGAATCGGGCACCGTGAAGTGGTTCAACACATCGAAGGGATTCGGCTTTATTTCCCGGGATAGCGGTGACGACGTATTCGTGCACTTCCGCGCAATTCGCGGCGAGGGCCACCGCATTCTCGTGGAAGGTCAGCGCGTGGAGTTCACCATCATGATGCGTGACAAAGGCCTGCAGGCCGAGGATGTCGTCACCGTAGATTCGGCCCGCTGAGACGGTCCAGCCGCGAGCGAGACCAGCCAATCTCGCTCGCAATAATTAATAGTGAGGCGGCGGCGCCTCATCTTCGCCGGCATCCAGCGAGCTCTGCATTTCCTCCTGCCGTCTCGCCAGCGCACCCAACTGAAGCTGTAGACGCTCCACCAGTCGCTGCTGCTCGACCAGCACATCGTTGAGCGTCTGAATGGTGTCATCCTGAAAGGCCAACCGCGCCTCCAGGTCAGTTACACGAGACTCCAGATCCATCATCATTCCTCGAAACGAAAATCGCCGGTAAGTACCAACCGCAGCTTTTCCTTGATCGCCGCTACCTGAACCTCGGTATAAGGCTGCGCCGACTGCTTGCCCCAAACAGGCGCCGGCCAGGCCGCATCGTCCCGACGCCTGGCGATGACGTGCACATGTAGTTGTGCAACTACATTACCGAGCGCGGCGACATTCATTTTGTCCGCACCGAAGGTATCCTTGACGGTTTCGGCCAGCGCAGTGGTTTCTCGCCACAACGCCTGCTGGTCGACCGGATCGAGCTGAAACAACTCGCTTATCTCCTCGCGCCGCGGAACCAGAATGAACCACAAATAATGAGCATCGTTCATCAACAGCAGCCGGCACAGCGGAAAGTCCCCGAGCGGCAGGGTGTCCTGCTCCAAACGTGAATCGAGAACGAACATGACACTCCCCTTCGACCTGATTGTGAAGCAGTGCGGGACTGCACTACCCGAACACTCAGAAGCATACTCCAGACAGGAAAGCTAACAACCCTGACCTGTCTGCGCGAAGATGGGGCTACACCATCAGAACGCGCCCCCTGAAGGTGCAACAGCGCTTAACTGGATGCCATGAAGCGTCGCAAAAGCCTCGAAAATGCATTTGGGTGCGCTTTTTGCAGAAGAGCAGGTAGCAGGCGCTGCAAGGGCTTCAAAACGCCGCAATAGGCGTCACACAGCTTGCTCTAGCGCTGCACTAGGGCTACACAGTACATTCTCTGGATGGCTTTTCGCGAACAGCGGCCATAACTGGCTAAAGCCTGATGCGGGACTAAGAAGTTGCACCCTTTCCGCTCACCGCGGACGGGCAAGCACCAAATTCAAACCAAAGGAGCAATCACAATGAAAGTGATGAAGTGGAGCGTAATCGCCCTGGCCGTAGCGGCGGGCACCTCCCAGATGGCATTGGCCAGCCAGCAATCGGAGTCCAAGGGGTTCGTGGAAGACGCGAGCTTGGACCTGTTGCTGCGCAATACCTACTACAACCGCGATTACAAGGACGGCGCTGACGACGTACGCAGCTGGGGCCAAGGCTTCATCACCACGTTCGAATCCGGCTTCACTCAAGGCACCATCGGCGTCGGCGTAGATGCCTACGGCATCCTGGGCGTACGCCTGGATGGCGGTCGTGGTTACAACTATGGCGCCATGTTCGAGCGCGACTCCAATGGCGACCCCGAGCGCGACCTGTCGCAAGCCGGCGCAGCCATCAAGTTCCAGGTATCCAACACCGTCCTAAAATACGGCAATCAGATGCCGATGATGCCCGTGCTCGCGTACGACGACTCCCGCCTGCTGCCCGAGTCGTTTACCGGCACGCTGATCACTAGCAACGAAATCGAAGGCCTGGAACTGAACGCCGGCCGCTTCACTGCCGACAGCTCCATGCCTTCGTCGAGCCGCGACGACGTCGGCCTGAAGAGCATCGATGTCATCGGCGGCAGCTACGCTTTCAATGAAAACCTGAGCGCATCGCTGTATTACGCTGACAACGAAGATGTCGCCAAGAAGAAGTATGCGAACCTCAATTATGTACTGCCGTTCGGTGGTGATCAGTCGCTCGCATTTGATTTCAACATCTACGACAACAAGTACGACAAAGAAACCTTTGGTGAAACCGAAGACACCACTATCTGGAGCCTGTCTGCCAAGTATTCGACCGGCGCACATGCCTTCATCCTGGCGCACCAGCGTGTAACCGGGGACGGCGACTATCGCTACGACATCGGCGATGGCGGCAGCTCCATCTGGGTCGCCAACTCCTACTATTCGGACTTCAACTCCAAGGACGAGCGTTCCTGGCAGGCTAGCTATGAACTGGACTTCGGTGGCTACGGCATTCCGGGTCTGTTCTGGAAAACCGCCTATGTCTATGGCGACAACGTAGACACCGGCACTGGCGAAGGTAAAGAGCGCGAGTTCTTCAACCAGGTCCAGTATGTCGTTCAGAGCGGCCCGGCCAAGGACCTTTCGCTGAAGCTGCGCAATTCGATCTATCGCTCCAACAGCGACATGCGCGACTACTACAGCCCGGACCTGAACGAGATCCGCGCCTTCATCGAATACCCGCTGAGCATCCTGTAACCCAGGCGCGCAGTTCATTCGATGCAAAGGAGCCCGGCGAAAGCCGGGCTCTTCGTTTCCGTCGCCCAAGCGACCGTACCTGTCCTGTACGCCGCACTACGCGCGCCGTACAATGCCGAGCCTAATTCCAGCCTCTGCAAGGACATAACGGCCACATGCGCACCAGTCAGTTCCTGCTCTCGACCCTCAAAGAAACCCCTTCCGATGCGGTGGTGATCAGTCACCAGCTGATGCTGCGTGCCGGAATGATCCGCAAGCTGGCGTCCGGCCTCTACACCTGGATGCCGATGGGGCTGCGAGCGCTACGCAAGGCCGAGGCCATCGTTCGCGAGGAAATGAACAAGGCAGGCGCGCTGGAAGTCCTGATGCCCGCCATCCAGCCGGCCGAACTTTGGCAGGAGTCCGGTCGCTGGGAACAATACGGACCGGAGCTGCTGCGCCTGAAGGATCGCCATGACCGTGAGTTCTGTGTCGGCCCGACCCATGAGGAAGTCATCACCGATCTGGCGCGCAATGAGCTGAACAGCTACAAGCAACTGCCGATCAACTTCTATCAGATCCAGACCAAGTTCCGTGACGAGATCCGCCCGCGCTTCGGGCTCATGCGTGGGCGCGAGTTCCTGATGAAGGATGCCTACTCCTTTCATCTGAACCAGGAGTCGCTGCAGGAAACCTACGACCGGATGCATCAAGCCTACTGCAACATCTTCACCCGCCTAGGCTTGAACTTCCGTCCGGTGCAGGCCGACACCGGCTCCATCGGCGGCACTGGCTCCCACGAATTTCATGTACTGGCCGAATCCGGCGAGGACGATATCGCCTTCAGCGATTCCTCCGACTACGCGGCCAACATCGAGAAGGCCGAAGCCATCCCGCGCGAAACCGAACGCGCAGCCCCTGGCGAAGAGTTGCGCCTGATCGATACACCGGATGCCAAGACCATCATCGAGCTGGTCGAGCAGTTCGGCGTGGCCATCGAGAAAACCGTCAAGACGCTTGTGGTGCACGGCGTCGAGAAAGGCCAACTGGTCGCCCTGATCGTACGCGGCGACCATGAACTCAACGAGATCAAGGCCGCCAATCTGGCGCAGGTCGCCAGTCCGCTGGTATTCGCCTCGGAAGCCGAGATCCGCGCTGCCATCGGCGCCGGCCCCGGCTCACTGGGCCCGCTGAACCTGCCGATTCCTTGTGTAATCGACCGCTCCGTCGCACTGATGAGCGACTTCTCCGCCGGCGCCAACATCGATGACAAGCACTATCTCGGCCTGAACTGGGAGCGCGACCTGCCGTTGCCGCAGATCGCCGACCTTCGCAACGTGGTCGCTGGCGACCCGAGCCCGGACGGCAAGGGCAACCTGGTAATCAAGCGCGGCATCGAAGTCGGTCATATCTTCCAGCTCGGCACCAAGTACAGCGAAGCGATGAACTGCCAGGTCATGGGCGAGAACGGCAAGCCGGCGACCCTGATCATGGGCTGCTACGGCATCGGGGTTTCCCGCGTGGTCGCTGCGGCTATCGAGCAGAACTACGACGAGCGCGGCATTCTCTGGCCGGACGCCCTGGCACCGTTCCAGATTGCGCTGGTGCCGATGAAATACGAGACCGAGGCAGTCCGCGAAGCTACCGACAAGCTCTACGCCGAGCTGACCGCAGCCGGCTACGAAGTTCTGCTCGACGACCGTGACAAAAAGACCAGCCCTGGCGTCAAATTCGCCGACATGGAGCTGATCGGCATCCCGCACCGCATCGTCATCAGCGATCGTGGATTGGCGGACGGCGCGCTGGAATACAAGCATCGCCGCGATGCCCAACCACAGCAGGTAGCCGATTCAGATATCCTCTCCTTCATCAATTCGCGTGCTCATCGCTGACCGGAAACCATGCTCAACCGACATCTTGTCGCTTCAACCAGCGCCGCGCTCTGCGCGGCGCTTCTGCTTGGCGGCTGCGCCAATCACCTGCCTCAGCGCAGCGAGCATGAAGCGCGCACTGAACGCAAACTGCTCGACCACAGCCTGCGCATCGAGCTCGGCGAACCACAGGTACTCGAACTGCCCCAGCGGCGTGTTCGCGTGCAGGAACAGAAAACCTTCGAAGTCACCGATTTCGAGGTCACACGCCGTTACGATCGCTATACGCCCTATCAGCCGTGGCGCGAGCTGTACGAAATCCCGATGGGGGTCGTCGCGGTAGTCGCCGGGGTCGGCGCCAACGTGCTCAACGTAGTGATGCTCGGGAACATCCCCGAGCGCGCCACACGAGACTGGATCAGCTACGGTTTCGCCGGTCTCAATCCGTTCATGAACGTCGAGTCCAACGGACGCTCGCAGCAGAATCTCGCCAGCCTCGACGAGCAGCGACGGGATGCTCGGCTCGAGTACACCAGCCTGCCTTGGGCCGAACGGCCGGTTCGGGTCGCCGCCGGTCCGCAGACCCACGAACTGACCACCGACCGCTACGGCGTACTTCGTCTGAACCTGCTCGACGGATCGTTCGCCGACCAGGATGTCACTCAGGTGGGCAAGCTGCAGCTATCGGTAGAGGATTCGCAGGACGGTACGCGAGCTGACGCCACGCTACTGGTCAGCCACAAGCTGCGCGGCAAGCTGCAGGAGGCGCACGACCTCATATTCGATGACCTCGAGGGTGACGATGTGGCGCAGTGGGTGCATCGAGTCAGACGGCTGTCCGAGCTCGGCATGGAAGAGGAAGCCAGCGAGCTGGAGCAGAGCCTGATCGAGCTGACGCGCAACGACCCTGAGCTGCAGAAGCAGTTTCTGGACAGCCTGATCGAAGGCAGCGACGGAAACTAAACCCGATGATCCCGCGGATGCTCGTTCTGCCGTTGCTTCTGGCGCTGGCGTTGTCGGCAAACGCCAACATCCGCCAGGCGCCTGAACCCGAGCTACGCGATCTTATGCAGCGTACCGTTGCGGAGGCTGACAGCTTTCAGGATCGCTTCGACGCGGAAGTCTGGCTGGTGGACATGTCCGGCCGCCTCAAGCGCTACCTTCCAGACGCAGGGGAACGCCTGACGCTGCTCAGGCTGGTACACCGCGAAGCGAGCAAAGCCGGCCTGCAACCGGAGCTGGTTCTGGCGCTGATCCACGCCGAAAGCCATTTCGACCGCTTCGCCATATCCAGCGTCGGCGCACAGGGCATGATGCAGGTAATGCCGTTCTGGAAGGCGGAACTCGGACGACCGCAGGACAACCTGACCGACAACGCCACCAATCTGCGCTATGGCTGCACCATCCTGAGCTATTACCTTCGCAAGGAAAACGGCGACATCAACCGAGCGCTGGCCCGCTACAACGGCAGCCTTGGCAAGAATCGCTATCCAGCCAAGGTGATCGGCTTCTGGCAGGACTTCTGGTACGTCAAACCGTAAGCGACTCGCAGCCGGAACCACTGGCGCGGATTACTCGCCGCGCAGCTGCTTGAGGTGCTCGAGTATGCCCTCGGCAGTCTGCTCGCCAACCAATTGCTTGCGAACCCTGCCTTCGTCATCCACCAGATAGCTCACCGGCAACACTGCGCTGCGGGACAGCTGCAATCGCTCGGCCGGATCGTCGCTCAGCACCTTGAAGCGAATGCCAAGGGTTTGTGTCGCCTGCGCAAGCTCCTCCCCTCGCAGCTCGTCGAAATTGACACCGAGCACCTCCAGCTGCCGCTCCTGCTCGGCCAGGGTATTGAGTTCAGGAATCTCCGTACGACAAGGGCCGCACCACTCGGCCCAGTAATTGATCAGCAGCCACTTGCCCTGCAGATCGGCAGCGGTCACTTCCCTGCCGTACTGATCCGGCCCCCAACTGCTGTCACAGGCGGCGAGCAGCACGCAGGCGAAGATGAAAAGCGATGAACGTAGTTTGACCATGAGGGATGCCTCGTCGGAATGAGCGGAAGGATACCGCGTACTCCCCGGCCGAGCACGATCAGGCAGTCGGTTGCGGGCATCGAACGGTGACGCCAAATAAGCGCCGCGTTTTCACTGTTCTGCGAGTCCCGTCACGCCGCCCATCGCTCAAGTGCACAGTTTTCGCCGGACCGGACTGCCTATAATTCCGCACCTCACCGACTAACCAGTAGCGAAGCCATGTCTCAACACAATGACAAACTGATCGGTAGTGTGCCGTCGCGCATCGTCGAGCAAGCAGCCATTTCGCTGACCACTTATGACGGTCGCATCGCTGAGTTCAATGTTGCCAGCTGGCTCCAGCTGCAGGGAAAGGCGGGGCTGATGGTCTCGCTGGTTGCCAAGTACCGCGACGGACAACAGCAGCGGGAAGCGGCTATCGATCATGGTCGAACCGATGGCGCCGGCAAGATCCTGCTCTCCGGTATCGCCCGGCTACCGGTAAAGCAGAAGATCGAAGATCTGCAGATTCATCTTCGACCGGCCTCGGCAGTGGTCGCCGTATCCGTTGAAGAACTGTTCGTGCATCCCGTCGAGCCCGTCACGGCTGAGCGCATTACCGCACAAGCCTGATCAGCCACTCACCTGCTTCGACGTGTCCGGCACGTTTTGCAGAGCTTCTGCTTCTTGCCCGCTCCGCCCCTCCGACCGGTCGACCAGAGATTCGGGCCACTGGGTGAAACGCAGACCGGTCAGGCGATTCAAGGCATCCAGCGCGGCGTCAGGCGCTCGCTGGTGCAGATAAAGAATGGTGCTGCGCTTGCCGTTCATCACGCCGTCCTCTCAACCATCATATCCATTGCCAGAAGCATGCCAGCATTCGAGCCGAGGCCCGATACGCCTCGGGACGCGGCGTGCTGCCGGGTTCCGCCCGGCCCACGCGCCCCAGGAAACTGCGCAATCATTCCGTTACTGACGATTTTTGTCACCGCCGGCCTGCAACCAGCTCGCCAGGCTGCCACCGAACAGATTGGTCTGCTCCTGTTGCAGCAACTGCAGCGAACGACGCAGCGTCGGGTACCAGGGCTCGTCGAGCTGCTCCGGTAGCGCGTCGCGTGCCGACAAGGGCCAGGGATTGCAGCGCAGCAGCTGATCGAGGCTGTAATGCCCGAGGTCTCGACACAGCACCCAGCCGCCGGTACCAGTGCGGCAAACCAGCTGCTCCTGCTCGAAGAAGCCAAGGATTTCGTCCCATTCGTCCTCGGGTAGGCGCAGGCCAGCGCGGTGCAGGTCACGCAGATGTAGCTCCCTGCCCTCCTGCTGACGCTGGTGCAGCGTGCGCAGCAGCATCAGCATGACCAGCAGCCGCGGCAAAGGGCGGCGGCGCCATTGCTGCGAGGAGGACAACCCGCAGACCAGCTCGGCGCCGAACAGCACGATCATCCATGACAGATAGACCCAGAGCAGAAACAGCGGAACGGCGGCAAACGCGCCGTAGATCAACTGATAGCTGGGAAAGTAGCTGACATAAAGACCGAACAGCTGCTTCGCCGTTTCGAACAGCACCGCGGTGAAGACTCCCCCCACCAGGGCGTGACGTAGCGGCACCCGCGTATTGGGCACGGCGGCATAGATCAGGGTGAACGCGGCGACACTGAGCAGCAATGGCATGACCTTGATCAGCGTGCCCACGCCAATGAGCGCATAGGGCCCCGAGATCAATGAAAGCGAGGCGACATACGTACTGGTCGCGAAGCCGGCGCCGAGCAGCAATGGGCCGAGACTGAGAATGGCCCAATAGAGCAGAAAGCTGGACACGCCACGCCGGGGCTGCCGAACGCGCCAGATCGTATTGAACGCCTTTTCGATCGTCAGCAGCATCATCAGCGCAGTGGCCATGAGGAACCCGACACCGAACCAAGTCAGCTGCCGTGCCTGGCTGGTAAAGGCCAGGAGGTACTCCTGAATGGTCGCACCGGTCGATGGGATAAAGTTGTTGAAGATGTAGTACTGGATCTGTTCGCCGACGCCCTTGAATGCCGGAATCGCCGAGAGCATGGCGAAAGTCACCGTCATCATCGGCACCACGGCGAACAGCGTAGTATAGGTCAGCGCCGCAGCACTGTGGGGCCCTCGATCCGTCAGGAAACGCCTGACCAGGAAACGGCCGAATTCCAGCATGTTATCGATGCGCTGATGCATCCATTCTCCCTTAGAGGCACGACGACCCCGAGATCTTGCCGCAGCGGACAGATGCCGTCCCTGCAAATGGCCCGTGCTGCACATTTCGGCAGGCACCCCGTTGAAGGTTAGAATGGCCACCTCAACCGGCGAGACGCAACCTCAAATGACCGAACTCACGCTTTATCACAATCCGCGCTGCTCCAAATCCCGCGCTGCACTGGAGCTCCTTGAAGCCCGCGGGCTGAAACCCGAGATCGTGCGTTATCTGGATACCCCGCTTTCGACCAGCGAACTCAAAGAGCTGCTGAACAAGCTGGGACTTACTGCCCGGCAGCTATTGCGGACCGGCGAAGACGAGTACAAGACGCTCGAACTGGCTGATGCCGGACTGGAGGAAGCCCAGCTGATCGCAGCGATGGTCGAGCACCCGAAGCTGATCGAGCGTCCGATCCTGGTCGCTGGCGACAAGGCCATCATCGGCCGACCGCCGGAAAAGGTTCTGGAGATATTGCCGTGAGTGCGCCCTACGTTCTCGTGCTCTACTACAGCCGCCACGGCGCCACTGCTGAAATGGCGAGACAGATCGCCCGCGGTATCGAACTGACCGGCATGGAGGCGCGCCTGCGCACCGTCCCGGCGGTCTCCACAGAATGCGAAGCCGTCGCACCGAGCATCCCGGACTCCGGTGCGCTCTATGCGACGCTCGATGATCTGAAGAACTGTGCCGGGCTTGCACTGGGCAGCCCGACCCGCTTCGGCAACATGGCAGCGCCAATGAAGTACTTCCTCGATGGCACCAGCAGCCTGTGGCTGACCGGCGAACTGGTTGGCAAGCCAGCGGGCGTATTCACCTCGACGTCCAGTCTGCACGGGGGCCAGGAAAGCACCTTGCTCTCAATGCTGCTGCCGCTGCTGCACCACGGCATGCTGATACTCGGCCTGCCCTACAGCGAGAATGCGCTACTGGAAACCCGCGGCGGCGGTACACCCTACGGCGCTAGCCATCATGCAGGGGCGGACGGCAAGCGTCTGCTCGACGAGCATGAAATCGCCCTTTGCCGCGCACTGGGGCAACGGCTCGCGCGCACCGCTCAACAGCTGGAGACCCATCGTGGCCAAGAAGCGTAAACCCTTACCGACGCTGGAATGGCTCAAGCCACGGCTCAGGCTCAGCCGGGCCATCAGCCTCGCCAGCTTCTTCGGCCTCGCTGCGCTGCTGGTTGTATGGAATCTGGTATTTGCCGACCTTCACGGAGCGCGCATCTGGGTAGTCCTGAGCATCCAGCTGATTCCATTACTGTTGGTTGCCCCGGGAATGATCGCTGGCAGTCCGCGAGCGCATGCCTGGACCTGCTTCATCGTCAACCTTTACTTCATCCAGGGCGTGCTGGCCGCCATCGACCCGGCGCGCATGGTCTACGGATGGCTGGAAGCGTTCATCAGCCTGATGTTGTTCATCGCGGCTTTGCTGTACACCCGTTGGGCCTACCAATACGAACGCAAGCTCGCTGGAGAAAGCTGACCGCTGGGCCGACCGGGATGCAAACATGCGCTCGTGTCCCGACCGGCACTACCAGCCTAGCGTTTCCTTGAGGAAGGGAATGGTCAGCTTGCGCTGCGCCTGCAGCGAGGCTTGGTCCAGCTCGTCGAGCAACTCGAAAAGCGCGCTCATGCTGCGCGAGCCACGGGTCAGGATGAAACGACCGACATCATCCGGCAGGTTGAGCCCGCGACGCGAAGCACGCAGCTGCAGCGCACGCAGCTTGTCCTCGTCGGTCAGCTGCTGCAGCTGGAACACCAGCGACAGGCTCAAGCGCGACTTGAGGTCAGGCAGCTCGACCGCCAGTTCGCGTGGCGAGGCATCCGCTGCCAGCAGCAGCAGCCGCCCGGCATCACGCAGGCGGTTGAACAGATGAAACAAGGCCTCTTCCCAGATCGCGTCACCCGCCACGGCATCGAGATCATCCAGGCACACCAATTCGCTCTGCTCGAGATTGTCCAGCAGGGCCGGTCCGTACTCAGCGACATCGGCCAGCGGTAGATAGACCGCCAGTTCGCCGCGCTCCTCGACCCTCAAACAGGCCGCCTGCAGCAGATGGCTACGACCGACGCCGGTTTGCCCCCAGAGGTAGATCAGTTCATCGGACCACCCTGCGGCAGGCGAGCACAACCGTTCGACATAGCCCAAGGCAGCCGCGTTGGCGCCCGGATAGAAGTTGGCGAAGGTGGCGTCGTCGCGCAGACGGACGCCGAGAGGAAGCTGGATGGGTTTCATGGCTGGCTGGGTGGTTCGGCCGGTGCACCGGCGGGCTCGGCGTAAAGGTCCGAGAGTTTATAGAGATCATGGACGTGGCGCAGCAGAACCATGATCACCGCAGCCACCGGCAATGCCAGCAACACGCCGGTGAACCCGAACAGCTGGCCGCCAGCGAGCACGGCGAAGATCACCGCGACCGGATGCAGCCCGATGCGATCGCCTACCAGCAGCGGTGTCAGCAGCATGCCTTCGAGCATCTGCCCGACCGTGAACACGGCGGCCACTCCCAGCAGCGGATAGGGCGCCAGGCCGAACTGGAAAAGCACGGCCATCACGGCCGCACCAATGCCGACAACGAATCCCATGTAGGGAACGATGCTGGCGAGCCCGGCCAACACGCCGATGAGCAGCCCGAGCTCCAACCCCACCAGCATCAGGCCGGAAGCATAGATGACCGCCAATGCCAGCATCACCAGCAGCTGGCCACGCAGGAAAGCACCGATGACTTCATGGCATTCGCTCATCAGGCCAACGATCATCCCTTCACGCCGGCGCGGCAGCAAACTGCGCAACTTGCGCATGATCAGGTCCCAGTCACGCAGCAGGTAGAAACTGACCACCGGGATGAGCAGCAGGTTGCCCAGCCATGCCAGCAGCGCCAGGCTGGAAGCGGTGGCCTGGCTCAGGATCACGCCGAGCACATCGGTGGTGCTGCCCAGATGAGCGCTGAATGCGGCCTTGAGCTGATCCAGGCGCCAGAAGTTTTCTTCCAGCCCGAACTGCGCCTGCGCCCAAGGCAGCGCCTGGTGCTGCAGCCAGTCGAGCGCCAGCGGAGCCAGCTGATACAACCGCATCAGCTGCTTACCCAGCATCGGCACCAGCACCAGCAACATCAACAGCATCAACAGGCTGAAGAGGGTGAACACCGCGATCACGCCCCAGGTCCGCGACAGCCCCCAGCGCTCCAGTCGATCGACCAGCGGATCACCCAGATAGGCCAGCAGGATGCCGATCAGAAACGGCGTGAGAATAGGCGTCAGCAGGTACACCAGCCAGGCACACAGCAACAGTGCCGCCAGCCAGAGCCAGCGGTTCGAATCATTCACGGACATGCTCTTTGCCTTCCTTGCACATACTTGGCGCGCCGGACACGGCGGCATCACCAGCGGAAACGCAGCACCGGGCCACTGTCGGCCGGCATGGTCGGCGCACCGACCGGCTCGCTGGTGTCCCCCTGCTCTTGATTCATCGGCTGCTGCGCATCCAGCGGCGACTGATCCCCACTGACCTCCTGCAACCGCGCCAGCGACAACTGCGCACGCAATTGTTCCGGACTGGCCTTGACGCGGTAGACCAGACGATCGCTCTCGACTCGCAGCAGCGTGCCGGCGAACGGCTCGAGCAGGCGCTCGAGTTCGGCGAAACGCGCCACGTCGGCACCCATGATCTCCAACGTGATCTCCGATGCGGCACCGGGCTCGACCACATAGCGGGGCGCGAGATACTGACTGACCGCCAGCATCACCGCATCGGCAAGCATCGCCGGATTTTCGCCCTCGGCCTTGCCTGCGCGCTGCTGGCCATCGACCCATACCTTCCACTGGGCACTGTCCCCACTCGCATGCACGGCGAGCACCACATCGGCGTCGTAGCGCTCGGACGGCTCGCCAAGCAGCTCGGGACGCGCCTCGGCCAGACTCTCAGGAGTCGCCAGCAATTGTTCCGACAGATCAGCCAGCGGCAGACGCAACGGCAGGCCTCGGTGCTGCGCGGCGCGGCGAAGGATATCGGCACTGTCCTGGCCGTCTCCGACCAGCTGCGTGCCGTCCACGCTTTCATTCAGCCACCACGCCAGCACCGCCGGGCGATTCACTCCCCACAGGGCGACACCGGCACGCCGCAGGTTGCGTTCGGTAGTAGCCGGATCGAAATCGACGACGATGTGATCGCCTTCGTAGCCATACTTGCTGATCAGCTGCTGGGGGTCGGCACGCAGCGCGGCAACCGCCTCGCGCTTGACCACCTCGGCATCACCGGTCAGGCGCAGCACCAGCGTATCGAAAGCCCGCTGCAGCGCCGCGGCGCGCTCCTCGGTCTGTTGACCGGAAACGGGTTCGCGCACTTCATATAGGTTTCGAAGCGGCTCGGCATGGCCAGGCAGAGCCGCCCCGAACGCGATGCACAGGGCAAGTAAGCGGAAGATGAGGCGCATGGTCGTTCTCGCAGACCACCAGTGGCTGGCGGCGTGAAGGGGATATGGAGCGCTACACCTTAAACAGCCCGCCCCGAGGCGGCAACCGCCTGCCTCACAGTTGGCATGCAGGAATCACGACGCCAGCGCCGGCGACCGCCGGCGGGATGGCCGCTAAGCAGCAAGCCTGATAAAATCGCGCGCTTTCCGCAGACCGGTCCGACGCTTGTTCGAGCCCTGCAATCGGACACCAGGCAAACGCGGCGCCGAACAGGGCAAGCGTATTGCTGAGGCCGAACGCAGCGACTGACCGATCGCCACCCGCACTCCTTCCACAGGCCCGGATTCTATGAGCAAGCAACCCTCCCTCAGCTACAAGGACGCAGGCGTCGATATCGATGCAGGCGAAGCGCTGGTCGAACGCATCAAGGGTGTGGCCAAACGCACCGCACGACCTGAGGTGATGGGTGGCCTGGGCGGCTTCGGCGCCCTGTGCGAAATCCCGGCGGGCTACAAGCAGCCGGTGCTGGTATCCGGCACCGACGGCGTCGGCACCAAGCTGCGTCTGGCGCTGAACCTGAACAAGCACGACAGCATCGGCCAGGATCTGGTCGCCATGTGCGTCAATGATCTGGTCGTCTGTGGCGCCGAGCCGCTGTTCTTCCTCGACTACTACGCCACCGGCAAACTCAACGTCGACGTGGCCGCCACCGTGGTCACCGGCATCGGCGCCGGTTGCGAACTGGCCGGCTGCTCCCTGGTGGGTGGCGAAACCGCCGAGATGCCGGGCATGTATGAAGGCGAAGACTACGATCTGGCCGGCTTCTGCGTCGGCGTGGTGGAGAAGAGCGAGATCATCGACGGTACCAAGGTGCAGACCGGCGATGCACTGATTGCCCTGCCCTCTTCCGGCCCGCACTCCAACGGCTACTCGCTGATCCGCAAGATCATCGAGGTGGCCGGTGCCGACATCGAGAACATCCAGCTCGACGGCAGGCCGCTCACCGAGCTGCTGATGGCGCCGACCCGCATCTATGTCAAACCGCTGCTCAAGCTGATCAAGGACACCGGCGCGGTCAAGGCCATGGCCCACATCACCGGTGGCGGCCTGCTCGACAATATCCCACGTGTGCTGCCCGAAGGCGCCCAGGCGGTGATCGACGTTGCCAGCTGGTCCCGCCCTGCGGTGTTCGACTGGCTGCAGGAGAAAGGCAACGTCGACGAGCACGAGATGCACCGCGTGCTCAACTGCGGCGTCGGCATGGTCATCTGCGTCGCCCAGGATCAGGTCGAATCCGCCCTGGCCAACCTGCGAGCATCCGGTGAAGCGCCCTGGGTCATCGGCCGGATCGACGCTGCAGCGCAAGGTGCGGAGCGCGTCGTGCTGAACAACCTGAAACAGCACTGATGGCTGCAACCTGCAATGTGGTGGTGCTGATCTCCGGCTCCGGCAGCAACCTGCAGGCGCTGATCGATAGCCAGGCTGAGGGGAATCCGGCACGCATTTGCGCGGTGATCGCCAACCGCGCCGACGCCTTCGGCCTGATCCGCGCCCAGGGCGCGGGCATCCCCACCACCGTACTGGATCACAAGGCGTTCGACGGCCGCGAGGCCTTCGATGCCGCGCTGATGCAGGCCATCGATGCCTATATGCCCGATCTGGTAGTACTGGCTGGCTTCATGCGTATCCTGACGCCCGGTTTCGTGCGTCACTACCAGGGCCGGCTGCTGAACATCCATCCTTCCCTGCTGCCGAAGTACAAGGGGCTCGATACCCATCGACGCGCCCTCGACGCGGGAGACGCGGAGCACGGCTGCAGCGTCCACTTCGTTACCGAGGAGCTAGACGGTGGGCCGGTGGCGATCCAGGCGAGCCTGCCTGTTCAGCCGGGCGAGAGCATCGACGGGCTGACCCAACGGGTGCATGTCGCCGAGCACCAGATCTACCCGCTGGCCGTGCGCTGGTTCGCCGAGGGACGCTTGCGCCTCACCGAACAAGGCGCGATGCTGGACGGCGCCATCCTGCCGGCTTCCGGCTATCAGATCAGAATCTAGGAGACACCATGCGTCGCGCCTTGCTGCTCGCTCTTGCCGTACTGGCCCTTCCGGTCCAGGCCCTGGAGCTCAAGCCCTTCTCCGCCAGCTATACCGCCGACTGGAAACAAGTGCCGATGAGCGGCACCGCCCAGCGCAATCTGGAGCAACTTGACGACGGCAGCTGGCGCCTGGATTTCGAGGCCTCGATGCTGGTCGCCAGCTTCAACGAGCGCAGCACCTTTCGCACCGAGGGCGATACGTTTCTGCCGCAGAGCTATCGACTCAAGCGCAGCGGGCTGGGCAAGGGCAAGCGCGTGGAACACCGCTTCGACTGGGCTAACAAGCTGGTCGAGGGCAGTGACCGCGGTGACCCGGTGAAATTGCCGCTGCATCGCGGCCTGCTGGACAAGTCTACCTACCAGCTGGCATTGCAACATGAAGTGGCCGCCGGCAAGCAGAGCATGAGCTACCAGGTAGTCGACGGCGACGAGATCGAAACCTACGACTTCCGTGTACTCGGCGAGGAAAAGGTCAGCACCAAGGCCGGCCAGGTCGATGCGATCAAGGTCGAGCGCGTGCGTGACCCGACCCAGAGTAAGCGCGAAACCATCCTCTGGTTCGCCAAGGACTGGGACTACCTGCTGGTCCGCCTGCATCAGGTAGAGAAGGACGGCAAGGAATACCAGATCATGCTCGAAGAGGGCAGCGTTGGCGGCAAGACCGTCAAAGGCAACTGATCCATCGCGGCGGCCATTGATGCCGCCGCACCTCCCCTAGCTGCGAGTTCACCGATGGCCCTTTCACGTCCCCTGCTGATCGCGCTGCTGCTGTCGCTGGCTGGCTGCCAAACCTTCTTTGCTGACCGGGCTCCTTCGCGAGTGGCCACCGAGCGCCTGCAGGGCGAGGTACGACTGGTAGACGGCCAGCTGCAGTTCCAGACCTGCCAGGGACAGCGGAGACTGACGCTGCTGGAGCAGAACAGCGGCCTGGCGGAAGATGCCCAGGCGCTGATGGCCGGCCAGCCGGGCCACCTGTTCGCCGACCTGCGCGGCACACTCCACCAGGCCAGGCCGGACGAAGTCGGGCAGTTTGCGCTGACCCGCGTCTACCGCCTGCAGCGCGAAGGCCACGGCTGCGGTGAGGAAAACTTCGAGCACCTGATCCTGCGCGCCAGTGGCCACGAGCCGGACTGGACCGTCAGCGTGACCGCTCGTGGCATGCTGCTCACCCGTCCCGGACAGCCACCGATTGCTCTGCCTTATCTGGAAGAGCAACTGCCCGGCGGCCAACTCAGCCTCACCAGCGAAGCCAACGCGCAGCGGCTGGATCTCTGGGTTGCGCCGCAGCGCTGTATCGATAGCGCCAGCGGAGCCGTCAGCCACCTCAGCGCGGAGTTTCGCCTGGACGGCCAGACCCTACGCGGCTGCGCCTATTACGGCGGCGGTCGCGACGACTGAAATCACGAATGCGGGGCGTTCGCCGCGCTCATCCTGAAAGAACAGCACTCATGAACAACGCCCTGAATCTGCTGCACCCCTACCCCTTCGAGAAACTGCGTGCCCTGCTTGCTGGCGTCCAGCCGCCTGCGGACAAACGTGCCATCGCGCTGTCGATCGGCGAGCCCAAGCACCGTTCACCGGATTTCGTAGCCCAGACACTGGCGGACAACCTCGATCAGCTGGCGGTCTATCCGACCACCCTCGGCATCCCTGCGCTGCGCGAAGCCATCGCGCGCTGGTGCGAGGGGCGTTTCGGCCTGGCTGCCGAAGCGCTGGACCCGGCGCGCCACGTGCTGCCGGTGAACGGGACGCGCGAAGCACTGTTCGCCTTCACCCAGGCGGTGGTCAATCGCGATACGGATGGACTGGTGGTCAGCCCCAACCCGTTCTACCAGATCTACGAAGGCGCAGCGCTGCTGGCCGGGGCGACGCCGCACTACCTGCCGTGCCTAGAGCAGAACGGCTTCAACCCCGATTTCGATGCCGTGCCGGCAGAAATCTGGCAGCGCTGCCAGATCCTCTTTCTCTGCTCGCCGGGCAATCCGACCGGTGCGCTGGTGCCGCTGGAAACCCTGAAGAAGCTGATCGCCCTGGCCGACGAGCATGACTTCGTCATTGCCGCCGACGAGTGCTACAGCGAGCTGTACTTCGACGAAGCCAACCCGCCGGCCGGCCTGCTCAGCGCATGCGCCGCGCTGGGCCGCGACGACTACAAGCGCTGCGTGGTCTTCCACAGTCTGTCCAAGCGCTCGAATCTGCCCGGACTGCGCTCGGGCTTCGTCGCCGGTGATGCCGAGATTCTCAAGGCCTTCCTGCTCTACCGCACCTATCACGGCTGCGCCATGCCGGTGCAGACCCAGCTCGCAAGCATCGCCGCCTGGAACGACGAGATACATGTGCGCGCCAATCGCGAGCTGTATCGGGCCAAGTTCGAGGCCGTGCTGGACATCCTCGCGCCTGTGATGGACGTGCAACGTCCGGATGGCGGCTTCTACCTCTGGCCGCGCACACCGATCGACGATCAACAGTTCACTCGCGAGCTGTTCGCTCGTGAGCACGTCACCGTGGTGCCCGGCTCCTACCTGTCCCGTGAAGTGAACGGCGCCTCCCCGGGCGCGAACCGGGTGCGCATGGCGCTGGTGGCGCCACTTGCCGAATGCATCGAGGCCGCCCAGCGCATCCGCCACTACATCGAAACGCTCTGACAGCGCACCGGGCGGTCCGGCCGCCCGGCTTCGCGACTTTCAAGCCACGCCAGGCGGGATCATATCCTTGCCGTAGTCGCGCAGTTTTTCCAGATTTTCCGGCTTCATGTGCTCGGGAATATCCGCCGCCGGATGCTCCTGATGCCGGTCAGAGTCCGCTGGCTCGCGCGCATGCTCGGTACGCTCGTCGTGATCATTCATACAACGCCTCCTGTTCAGATTGCGTGTTCTTCCCAGATCAGCTGACCCTCGTCGCTGACCTCTATAACCTTAGTCAATGCGGCCTCGGCGATGGCGTCCGCTTCCGATGCCAGGTCGTAGCGACGACCGTCGGCAACCTTGAATACATGCACGTCTTCATCGCTGTCGCGCCGTTTGATGGCGATCACTGCCTCGAATGCATCCTCGGCAGGCACGGCCGAAGAAATCGCCTCGAACTTCTCGAAATGCTTGCGTGCCATTATTTGTCACCTCACCGTTGCGATTGTCATCAATGGACAACAGCACCCGCGTAAAAGGTCGAGAGCGCCGGCTGAACGACGTTGCCACGGTAGGCTCGAACCTCTACGCGCAATCCGGAGGGCTGCCCAAGTGGAAATGACCGAACACTACGCGAACATTGAACCGAGCCGCGCCGAGGTGGACGCGCTGGAAGGGCCCGTGCTGCTGGAATTCGGCACCGCCTGGTGTGGCCACTGCCGCGCCGCCCAGCCGCTGATTGGCAAGGCGCTGACCGACCGCTCGGGCATCCGCCATTTGAAGATAGAAGACGGCCCGGGCCGGCCGCTCGGGCGCTCATTCCGGATCAAGTTGTGGCCTACGCTGATTCTGCTGGACAGAGGCCAGGAGCTGGGGCGCGTGGTGCGGCCTCAGGATGTGCAGGCGATCCAGCATGCCCTGGGCGCAACGGGACGAGACTGAGCTACGAACACCCAGGCGCCGCCCCGAGGACGATGCGGGCAACAACGCCACGCTCCGCCTCCATCGGCAGACGAGGCGTGGCATAATCCGCCGTCCAGTTTTGCAGGAGTCTTGGAGAGTTGCCCTATGTCCGAAGCTGATCAGCGGTTGCGCCTATACGGAATCAAAGCCTGTGACACCATGAAAAAGGCCCGTACCTGGCTCGACGAACATGGGCAGGACTACGAGTTCCACGACTACAAGAGCGCCGGCATCGACCGCGCCCATCTGGAAGCCTGGTGCAACGAACACGGCTGGCAGACCGTTCTCAACCGTGCCGGCACCACCTTCCGCAAGCTGGACGACGCTGCCAAGGCCGATCTTGACCAGGCCCGGGCCATCGAGCTGATGTTGGCCCAACCGTCGATGATCAAGCGCCCGGTACTCGATCTGGGCGATAGAACGCTGATCGGCTTCAAGCCCGATCTTTACGCTGCCGCACTGGCAGCGCCGAACTGACAGCAGCCCCGCCTCAAGGCGCGGCCATCGAAAAAGGATAATCCCATGTCTGCAACGCTCTTCAGCCTCGCCTTTGGCGTCGGCACCCAGAACCGCCAGGGTGACTGGCTGGAAGTCTTCTACGCCCAGCCCCTGCTGCAGCCGGCCGGCGAACTGGTCGCCGCCATCGCCCCGCTGCTCGGCTACGCCGGTGGCAATCAGGCGATCGCCATCACCACCACCCAGGCGGCGCAGCTGGCCGACGCGCTCAAGCCGCTGGACTCAGCCCAGCATGCGCTGCTGACCCGCCTGGCCGAAAGCCAGCGCCCGCTGGTCGTCACCCTGCTCGCTGAAGACGCCGCTCTGAGCTCCACGCCCGAGGCCTACCTCAAGCTGCATCTGATCTCCCATCGCCTGGTCAAGCCGCACGGCCTGAACCTGACCGGCATCTTCCCGCTGCTGCCCAACGTCGCCTGGACCAACCAGGGCGCCGTCGATCTCGGGGAGCTGGCCGAGCGCCAGCTGGAAGCGCGCCTGAAGGGCGAGCTGCTGGAAGTCTTCTCGGTGGACAAGTTCCCGAAGATGACCGACTACGTGGTGCCGGCCGGCGTGCGCATCGCCGATACCGCGCGCGTGCGCCTCGGCGCCTATGTGGGTGAAGGCACCACGGTGATGCACGAAGGCTTCATCAACTTCAACGCCGGCACCCAAGGCCCGGGCATGATCGAAGGCCGCGTCTCGGCCGGCGTGTTCGTCGGCAAGGGATCGGACCTGGGCGGTGGCTGCTCGACCATGGGCACTCTGTCCGGCGGCGGCAACATCGTCATCTCGGTTGGCGAAGGCTGCCTGATCGGCGCCAACGCCGGCATCGGCATTCCGCTGGGCGATCGCAACACCGTGGAATCCGGTCTGTACATCACCGCAGGCACCAAGGTCAGCCTGCTCGACGAGAACGATCAGTTGGTGAAGGTGGTCAAGGCTCGCGATCTGGCCGGGCAGAGCGACCTGTTGTTCCGCCGCAACTCGCAGACCGGCACCGTGGAATGCAAGACCCACAAGTCGGCCATCGAGCTGAACGAGGCGCTGCACGCGCATAACTGACGCAGGAGCAGCGGCAAGCTGCGAGCCATGAGCGCCTGCCTTGCCGCATCCCCTGCTGCACGAGGCTTGCCGCTTATGGCCCTGTTCTCCCCCTGGCGCGCCGACTTCCCCGCTCTGGCGGTACTCGAAGCGCAAGGCCAGACCTACCTCGACAGCGCCGCCACGGCCCAGAAGCCGCAGGCGCTGATCGACGCCCTCAGCGGCTACTACACCTGCGGTGCGGCCAATGTGCACCGTGCCCAGCACCAGCCCGCCGAACGCGCCACCCGCGCCTTCGAAGACGCCCGCATCAAGGTGGCCAAGTGGCTGCATGCCGCCTGTCCCACCGAGATCGTCTTCACCCGCGGCGCCACCGAAGCGCTCAACCTTCTCGCCTATGGCCTGGAACACCTGATCGAGGCCGGTGACGAGATCGTCATCAGCGCCCTCGAGCATCACGCCAATCTGCTGCCCTGGCAGCAGCTGGCCAGACGGCGCGAGGCCAGGCTGCAGGTGCTGCCCATCGACGCCTCAGGGCGTATCGACCTCGCCGCGGCGGCAGAGCTGATCGGACCGCGCACGCGGCTACTGGCGGTGAGTCAGCTGTCCAACGTGCTCGGCTGCTGGCAGCCGATCGACCAGCTGCTGCGCCTGGCCAAGGCGCAGGGTGCGCTGACTGTCGTCGATGGTGCGCAAGGCGTGGTTCATGGCCGCCATGACATGACCACGCTGGGCTGCGACTTCTATGTGCTATCCAGCCACAAGCTCTACGGGCCGGATGGCGTCGGCGCGCTCTATGGGCGCGGCGAATCCCTGCTGCAGCTGCGTCACTGGCAGTTCGGCGGCGAGATGGTGCGAGTCGCCGACTACCAGAGTGCGGAGTTTCACGCCGCGCCACTGGGTTTCGAGGCCGGCACACCGCCAATTTCAGGCGTGATCGGGCTGGGCGCCACGCTGGACTATCTCGCCGACCTCGACGCCACCGCGGTCGCCCGCCATGAACAGGCGTTGCACGATCTGTTGCTCGCCGGCCTCGCCGAGCGCAGCGGCATTCGTCTGCTCGGCTCGCCGCAGGTCGCGCTGGCCAGCTTCGTTGTCGAAGGCGTGCACCATTCCGATCTCGGCCACCTGCTCACCGAACAGGGCATCGCCGTGCGTAGCGGCAATCACTGCGCGATGCCGCTGATGAAGCATCTCGGCCTGGAAGGCGCCACCCGCGTCTCGCTCGGCCTATACAACGACCAGAGTGACCTGCAGCGCTTCTTCGATGCGCTGGACCAGGCGCTGGAGCTGCTGCGATGAATGATCTACCCGAAGCGGCATGCAAGGCCTTGACTGCCTTCGCCCAGGCGCCTGGCTGGGAGCAGCGCGCACGCCTGCTGATGCAGTGGGGAGAACGGCTGGAGCCGCTGGACGATGGCGAACGCAGCGAGGCCAGTCGCGTTGCCGGCTGTGAGAGTCAGGTCTGGCTGGTGGGGGAGCGGCATAATGGCCGCTGGCACTTCCGCGCCGCCAGCGACGCCCGGCTCATTCGCGGCCTGCTGGCCGTGCTGCTGGCGCGCGTCAATGGGTTGGATGCGAATGAACTGACCCAGGTGGACATGGCCGACTGGTTCGCGAGCCTCGGCCTGTCACGGCAACTGTCGCCTTCGCGCAGCAACGGCATAAACGCCGTGCTGCAGCGAATGCGTGAGCTGACCGGCTGATCGCCATAGCTGGGCTGCAGCCCGGCCTACGAACGGTCGTCTCCCGCGATCAGCGCTTGCGCAGGATCACGCTGCCGATCGAGTAACCGGCGCCGAACGAGCTGAGCACGCCCAGGCTGCCGCTGGGCAGGTCGTCCTGATGCTTGTGGAAGGCGATCACCGAGCCGGCCGAACTGGTGTTGGCGTAGGTGTCGAGAATCACCGGGGCCTCGTCCTCGGTGGCATCGCGACCGAGCAGCTTGCGTACGATCAGGTGATTCATGTTCAGGTTGGCCTGGTGCAGCCAGAAGCGCTTGACCGATTCCACCGCAATGCCGTTTTCGCTCAGGTGCTCGCCGATCAGCTCCGCCACCATCGGACAGACTTCCTTGAATACCTTGCGCCCTTCCTGGATGAACAGCTTGTCCGGGTTGCTCATATACTCTTCGGCGGTGCGGTTGAGGAAGCCGAAGTTGTTGCGGATGTTGTTGGAGAATTCGGTCACCAGCTTGGTGCTGAGCACCTCCCACTGATGCGCGGAGGTGGCCAGGTCTTCACGCTCGATGACGACCGCGGTGCAGGCGTCGCCGAAGATGAAGTGGCTGTCGCGGTCACGGAAGTTCATGTGCCCGGTGCAGATTTCCGGGTTGACCATCAGGATCGCGCGAGCCTGGCCGAGCTTGATGCTGTTGACCGCGTTCTGGATACCGAAGGTCGCGGACGAGCAGGCGACGTTCATGTCGAAGCCGAAACCCTTGATGCCGAGGGCGGCCTGCACCTCGATGGCGATGGCCGGATAGGCGCGCTGCAGGTTGGAACAGGCGACGATCACGCCATCGATGTCGGCCGCCGTCTTGCCGGCGCGGGCCAGTGCTTCTTCCGCTGCCTTGACCGACATCTCGCAGAGAATCGACCACTCGTCATTGCTGCGCTCGGGGATGCGCGGAACCATGCGCTCGGGGTCGAGGATACCGGCCTTGTCGGTGACGTAGCGGCTCTTGATGCCGGAGGCCTTTTCGATGAAGGCGGAGCTGGATTCGGCCAGCGGCTGAATCTCACCGGCCTCGATGGCCGCGGCATTCTCGCTGTTGAAGCGGTGCACGTAGGTGTTGAATGACTCCACCAGTTCGTCGTTGGAGATACTGCTGGCAGGGGTATAAAGGCCGGTACCGCTGATGACGACGTTGTACACAGTCGTTCCTCTCGAATAGGGCTTGATCGTACTGACGGTGGGACGGTACGGCGGCTAGCCTTGGCCAACCACGAACATTCCAGCGCCTCTTTAATGGCGGCTATTGTGCATGAAAAGCTGAAAGAATCCGTAACATTGCGCAGATTACGAAGCCTGTAATTAAGCCATTCGGCGCATAATCCAGTGACCGCTCGGTCTGAATATGAAGAGGGCGCCATCTGGCGCCCTCTTTCGTTCACAGCGTAGCCTGCAACGCTATTTGACGCCTTGCCCGAGCAGCACTCCATCGACCTGCTGGCCATAGAGGTTGACGCCATCGTTGGCGTGATACTTCAGGCGCGTCTTCTCCACTGAGCCCTCGATCAGGCGTGGGTCCTGCGGACGCTCGTGGCTGTTCATGTAGGCTGCGACATGCCAGGCATCCGCATCACTGAGCGAGCCACCCTTGCCGAGCGGCATGCTCTCCTTGATGAACGCCGCTGCGGTATTGATCCGGTGCATGCCGGCGCCCCAGTTGAATGAGTCCTTGCCCCACAGCGGCGGGAACACGTACCCACCACCGGCCTTCTGCCCCTGACCATCGTCGCCGTGACAGACCGCGCACTGCTCGGCATAGATTTGCTTGCCCTTGGCGATATCGAAACCGCGCTGGGGCTGCGGGACTTCCGGATAGGCCCGACCCGGCAGCTCCTGGCCGGTCGGCGCGCCGGTGGACAGCCAATAGGAGTACGCCGTCAGCGCATTGATGACATGGCTGTTCGCGGCCGGCGGCGTGCCGTTCATGCTGAACTGGAAGCAGCCCTGCACCCGCTCGGCATAGCTGTTGACCTTGTCGTTCTTCTTCCGATAGGCCGGGTACATCGGGTAGGCGCCCCACAGCGGCGCGGAGTTGGCCTTGCGCCCCTGATCGAGATGGCAGTTGGTGCAGTTCATGCCGTTGCCGACGTACTCGGCCGCGTACTTCTGCGTATCGACGAAGATGGCTCGCCCCTGCTGCACCAATTCGCCATAGGCGTTGGCGGGCAGATCCTTCTCCTGGGGTGGCTGGAAGTAGCGCTCACCGGCGCCCTTTTCGGCTTTCTGCGTCAGCTGGGATTGATCATCCATCTTGATCTCGGCGGCCAGTGCGACGCCGCCGATGGACATCGCCAGCAGGGTAAAAAGCAGCTGCGTGTTCATTGACCGGTCTCCTTCTGCCCGACGTTGGCGAAATATTCGGCAACGGCCTGGACCTCGTCGTCGCTCATCGCCCGCGCGATATGCCCCATCAGATCATTCGGATCGTTCTTGCGAGTGCCCTGACGCCAGGCGTTGAGCTGCGCGCCGAGATACTGGGCCGACTGCCCGGCCAGCGGCGGGAAGCTCGCACCGACACCCATGCCACCGGGGCCATGGCAGGCCACGCATTCGGGAATGTTGCGCTCCCAGGCGCCGCGCAGAGCGAGGCGCGCACCGACGCCTTCGGCGGCCTCTGCACGTCCGATGGCAGCGAAAGCAGGCGCCGGCATGGCCTCCAGAGTTGCCGCGACGGCATCCATTTCCTCATCGCTCAGCGCAGCGGCGATCGGCTGCATGATTGGATTGCTGCGCGCACCGGAGCGGAAATCGTCGAGTTGCTTGCGGCTGTATCCCGCATTGATCCCTGCCAGGCGCGGAAAGCCTGCGGCCGCCATCCCCATCGCATCGGCGCCATGGCAGGTCGCACACGCCATGGCTGCAGGGTTGGCACCCCCTTGTGTATAAATTTTTTGCCCATCGGCAGCCTGTGCCTGCATTGAAAGCAACAATGCAGCCACACCGGCCAGGGGCCAGTGAATGGATTTCATGTAAGGGCCTCATCAGCTGTTGTAGTTATGCTGTCGCCACCTGGCGTCGTTCGGATCGACGCTCTGTTTCTATGGTCGGTCTGCGGCAGCTTGTCGCAGAGCGAACGCTATCACACCGCGGCGGCCGCTCTCCAGAAACAGAATAAGCTTAGAACTGCTTTGCATATGCCGATCCCGACCGGCAGGGCCGAACCTCAACCAGCGCGCACAAGCGGACAAGGTTGGCTATCCTTTGTCACCCTTCTCTCAGGACCGCCCATGAAAGACCAACTCGCCGAGCTGATCACACTCATCAGCTCCGGTTGCATGACCGATGAAGAAATTGCCCGGATCGCTGACGAAGCTGCCCAGGCCTACGCCGACCCACAGGCGTTCCTGCAGGCCAATCCGGACATCAACTATGACGACAGCTTCCCGATTCCACTGGGCGAATGGGTGGTGGTGGGCAGCCTGCCGGATACAGTGCTGTTCCAGGCGGACGACTATCAGGAACTGTTCGGCCAGATCGTCGCGTCCTTCGGCGAGAGCGTCAGTTTCGTGCTCAAGCCCAAGCAGCTCGCCAAGACCGAACCGCTGACCGCGCTGAACCGCATCCAGGTGCAGCTGAGCAGCCTCTACCCGGAGAAAGGCGGTTATGTGCTGGTGGACTTCAGCGAGCCGCTGGACGATGAACTGCAAGCGGTATTGGTGTACACCTGCGACGTGGCGCGGCTGATGGAACTGGCGGTAGAGGTCGGCATCTATGCCGCGCCCGCGCTGGAAGCCCTGCGCGCCGAGGCCGAACAGCAAACCTCGCCCTGAGCCGTGGCTAACCGCGCCGCCCCTTGCCGCGGCGCAACGGCTCAAGCAGCGCGGCAAGGCCGTTGTGGTCGATTTCGTGCATCAGCGCCAGCAGCTGGCCGAGGCTGCCGGGCGGAAAGCCGACGCGGGCGAACCAGGCGAGGTAATGGCCGGGCAGGTCGGCAATCAGACGCCCCTTGTATTTGCCGTAAGGCATCGTCTGGGTCACCAATCGTTCAAGGTCTTCGGCTTTCATCGCATTCGGCAACGGCGGGCTGGAGCGCTCCATACTGCCACAGGCGCCGACGAAGGCTATGCCGAATTGCCATCGCCCGTGCCTATCCAAGGGATAGAAAGGCTTGCCTGGCTCTCGCTCGCAAGCGAGCCAACAATCGCCCCCATCACGGCGGGGAAAGAAACGCGATGCAAGCACCGACACAGATGAACGAACTGGACGACGCCACGCTGGCCTTTGCCGAGCAGGTGTTCGACAGCGCGCGCAACGGCGACAGCTCCCGCCTGGACCAACTACTGGGCCAGGGTATGCCACCGGACCTGCGCAACCACGCAGGCGACAGCCTGCTGATGCTCGCCAGCTACCACGGCCACCTCGCTGCCACTCGCCTGCTGCTGGAACATGGCGCCGACCCGCAGTTGCGTAATCACCGCGGACACACGCCCTTGGCCGGCGCCGCTTTCAAGGGCGACCTGGCAATGGTCGAACTGCTGCTCGAACATGGCGCCGATGTCGAAAGCCGCTGCGAAGACGGCAAGACCGCGCTGATGATGGCCGCCATGTTCAACCGCACCGCGGTCGTCACGCACCTGCTCGCTCTGGGCGCCGATCCGCACGCTCGTGACGCCAGTGGCGCGACAGCGCTGACAGCGGCACGCCTGATGGGCGCTGTCGATACCGAGGCGATGCTGCGCTGCGACGAGGAGCAATCCGATTGAACGCCGCGCGCTGATCACCCCCCTAATGCGGAGAAGTCCTTCATGAACACACCGCAGACAGGAGGTGAACCATGGCACTCCCCTCGACCGCCAAAAGGGTCACAGAGCATACCGCCGAGCACGTCAATCAACAGATCAGGGAGCGCACCCAGCGCTCGGTGGAGTATCACCGGCAGCATCCGCAGCTTATTCCGCGCCGGCTACGCGAGCTCGATGCCGAATGGGACATCGAGCGCACGCTCGAAGCCAACGCGGCGACGCTCATCGTCACGGGCTCGGTGCTCGGCCTGACGCTCAGTCGCCGGTTTCTCGGCATTCCACTGGTAGTCGGCGGCTTCCTGCTGCAGCACGCCTTGCAGGGCTGGTGCCCGCCGTTACCGGTCTTCCGTCGCCTGGGCCTGCGCACGACGGAGGAAATCCAGGAGGAACGCTCTGCGCTGAAGGACATCGCCAACCAAACCGCGACAAGCCCGCAGGGCTGACCGGATCAGCTCGCAGCGGCGTCCTCGGCGCGCAGGGGCCTGGCCAGTGCGATGCGGTTGCGGCCAAGGCGTTTGGCTTCATACAACGCCTGGTCGGCAGCGTGCAGCCAGGCGACTGCGTCCTCCATGCGCGGGTCGACCTCGGCGATGCCGATGCTCAGGCTCGCGCTCAGCTTCGGCGCCAGCGGGACATCCAGACCGGCAATCTCCTCGCGTAACCGTTCGAGCGCCTCCCAGGCATCCTTCGCCCGAGCACCAGGCAGGACGACGCAGAATTCATCGCCCCCGTAGCGACCGGGCATGTCCTGGGTACGTAGGCTGCGCCGGATGCGGTAGCCGACCTGACGCAACAGCTCATCGCCGATGACATGTCCGTGCCGGTCGTTAACCTGCTTGAAGTGGTCCAGGTCGATCAACGCCAGGCTGGCAATGCCACCGGTAGCCTTGCAGTGGGAGAACTCCAACTGCAGCAGCTCGTTCCAGTAACCGCGATTGAACAGCCCGGTCAAGCTGTCGGTACGACTCATGCTTCGCAGCGCTCGCTTGTTCTCCCCTAACTGATAGGCCAAGCGGTATAGCACCATGCCGATGACCGCAGGGTGCAGGATCAGCATCGGCAGGCAAGCGTACATCTGTACCTGGCTGGTATGCGGCGAGAAGCCGAATCCCAGCAGCAGCACCGAAAGTACCCCACCCGCGGCCTGCGCCAGCAGGCCCTGCAGGAGGAACCGGGCGCCGCCGGTGGCGATGTTGTTCATCGCCAGCATCGACAGCAGTACCGCGGATGGCAGCGTGTTGAACGCCATCGTGGCGATCCAGAACCCGCCCATCAATGAGTCGAAAAGGACGAAACGCCGTTCACTGAGCGCCGCCGAGCGGGCGCGCCCGGACAGTCCCAGCGCCGCCATGGGCCAGACGAAGCAGAACGCGAAGAGCAATGCCCAGACCCAAATGGGCGTCTGCGCCTCACGCAGCACCGCAGCGACGCAAAGAAAGCCCATGGCCAGGCCGATGGCCCGGGGATAGAACGCCCGACGCGCGAAGGAAGCGCCCGCCCTCGGTAGCGGCACTGAAGAAGTCAAAACGGAACTCACTGGCGGCCCGGATAGGCGTTAAATATAGCCTGGTGCCATCACCGTGTGTGTTCAGCCCCCTGCGCAACAGTGCAGGTAACGCCATCTCGAGGGCATGCCGGGCGAATCAGGCCACTCAGCTGCGTCCGATCGCCGCGAACAACCCGCCTGTATGCGCGGCCAGGACCTCCGGCGCCAGCTCCACTTCCAGCCCGCGACGGCCGGCGCTGACGTAAATGCTCGGCTGCGCCTGTGCGGAGCTGTCGATAAAGGTGCGCAGGCGCTTCTTCTGCCCCAGCGGGCTGATGCCGCCCACCAGATAGCCGGTCGCCCGCTGCGCGGCCATGGGGTCGGCCATTTCCACCTTCTTCGCCCCGGCAGCCTGGGCCAGTGCCTTCAGATCCAGCGTGCTGGCCACCGGCACCACGGCCACCAGCAACTCGTTCTTCTCGCTGCAGGCGAGCAGCGTCTTGAACACCTGCGCGGGCTCGAGCTCCAGTTTCTCGGCGGCCTCCAGACCATAGGAGGCGGACTTCGGGTCGTGCTCGTAACTGTGCACACGATGCTCGGCGCGGGCTTTTTTCAACAGGTCGATGGCAGGTGTCATGGCTTTGTAGTGCGAATGATTGATGAATGGCGGTAACGTAACGAATCAAACGGTCGGTAGTCACAGCGCCCATGAATCATCCTCTTCTTGCACCGCTCGCGGAAGTCTACGACCTGGCAGTGGTAGGCGGTGGCATCAACGGCGCGGGGATTGCCGCGGACGCCGCCGGTCGTGGCCTGTCGGTCTTCCTCTGCGAGCAGGGCGACCTGGCCGAACACACGTCTTCGGCCAGCAGCAAGCTGATACATGGCGGGTTGCGCTACCTCGAGCATTACGAACTGCGTCTGGTGCGCGAGGCGCTGGCCGAGCGCGAGGTACTGCTGGCCAAGGCGCCACACATCATTCGGCCACTGCGCTTCGTGCTGCCCTACCGACCACACCTGCGCCCGTCCTGGATGATCCGCACCGGCCTGTTCCTCTACGACCACCTTGGCAAGCGCGAGAAGCTCGGCGCTTCGCACAGCGTGCGCTTCGGCGCCGACAGCCCACTGAAGCACGAGATCAGCCACGGCTTCGAATACGCCGACTGCTGGGTCGACGATGCCCGCCTGGTGGTGCTCAACGCCATGGCCGCCCGTGAGCACGGCGCGCATATCCACACCCGCACCCGCTGCGTCAGCGCACGCAGCAGCAAGGGGCTGTGGCACCTGCACCTGGAGCGCGACGACGGCAGCCGCTTTTCCATCCGGGCACGCGCCCTGGTGAACGCAACCGGCCCCTGGGTGGCGTCCTTCTTCGATGAACAGCTTCGCCAACGCTCCCCGCACGGCATGCGCCTGATCCAGGGCAGTCACATCGTGGTGCCGAAGCTCTACGATGGGGACCACGCCTATATCCTGCAGAACGAGGATCGGCGCATCGTCTTCGTCATTCCCTATCTCGGGCAGTTCAGCCTCATCGGTACCACCGATCACGAATATCACGGTGACCCGACCCGGGTGCAGATCGCCGACGGCGAGATCGATTACCTGCTGGACATCGTCAACGCGCACTTCACACACCAGCTAGCCCGTGAAGACATCCGCCACAGCTACTCCGGCGTCCGCCCGCTGTGCGATGACGAGTCAGACCAACCATCGGCTATCACCCGCGACTACACCCTGACACTGAACAACGGTGGCAGCGATGCGCCCCTGCTCTCGGTGTTCGGCGGCAAGCTCACCACCTACCGCAAGCTCGCCGAAGCAGCCCTGGCCCAGCTGGCACCGCTGTTTCCGGAAATGAAAGACGCCTGGACCCGCGCGGCGACGCTGCCCGGCGGCGAACATTTCGATGATTCATCCACTCTGGCCCATGCCCTCTGCGCCAGCAACCCATGGCTCCCCGGCCCGGTCGCCCGCCGCTGGACGAACACTTACGGCACGCGCAGCTGGCTGCTGCTAAAGGGCACCGAGCGCATTCAGGATCTCGGCGAGTGCTTCGGCGCCGGGCTGTATGCCCGCGAGGTGGATTACCTGATCGTCGAGGAATGGGCGCTTACGGTTGACGACATTCTCTGGCGCCGAACCAAGCTCGGGCTGTTCCTGCAAGCCGCCGAAACGGCACGCCTGCAGCAGTACATGGACAGCCGGACCGTCGAACGCCTGACCACCTTCGAGCACGCTGCCCAGGGCTGACGCGAGCCCCGGACAGCGCCATCGCTCAGGCGACCTTGGCGCTTCGCGCCGCACGCAGCTGCCGGGCAGCTGCCACCATGTTCACCAGCGCCGCCTCGGTCTCAGGCCAGCCACGGGTCTTCAGCCCGCAGTCCGGGTTCACCCAGAGTCGTTCGGCCGGAATGCACTCGGCGGCCTTCTCCAGGAGCTGCACCATCTCGGCGGTATCCGGCACGCGCGGCGAGTGGATGTCGTAGACGCCCGGGCCGATGTCATTCGGATAGTCGAAGGCACGGAACGCTTCGAGCAGCTCCATCTGCGAACGCGAGGTCTCGATGGTGATGACGTCGGCATCCATCGCCGCGATGGACTCGATCACGTCGTTGAACTCGCTGTAGCACATATGCGTGTGGATCTGCGTCTCGTCGTGCACCCCGCTGGCGCACAGGCGGAACGCCTCCACCGCCCAGTCCAGGTAGTGCTGCCACTGCTCGCGGCGCAGCGGCAGGCCTTCGCGGAACGCCGCCTCGTCGATCTGGATGATGCGGATGCCGGCAGCCTCCAGATCGCAGACCTCGTCGCGAATGGCCAGCGCCAACTGTCGCGCCTGCACCTCGCGCGGCATGTCCTCGCGGGCGAACGACCACATCAGCATGGTCACCGGACCGGTGAGCATGCCCTTCATGATCTTGTCCGTCTGCTGCTGGGCATACCGGATCCAGTCCACGGTCATTGGTTGCGGACGGCTCAGATCGCCATAGATGATCGCCGGCTTGACGCAGCGCGAGCCGTAGCTCTGGACCCAGCCAAAGCGGGTAAAGACGTAGCCTTCGAGCTGTTCGGCGAAGTATTCCACCATGTCGTTGCGCTCCGCCTCGCCATGCACCAGCACATCCAGGCCGATCTGCTCCTGCACCGCCACCGCATGGCGGATTTCGGCCTGCATCGCCTCGGTGTAGTCACCGAGCGACAACCTGCCCTGCTTGTAAGCCTGCCGCGCCAGGCGGATCGCCGGCGTCTGCGGGAACGAACCGATGGTGGTGGTAGGAAATGCCGGCAGCTGCAGCCGCGCGCGCTGCAGCTCGATGCGCGTGGCGAACACCGACGTGCGCCGACTGTCCTTGGCCTCGATGGCGGCCAGGCGTGCCTGCACCGCCGGCTTGTGGATGCGCGGCGACTGCGCGCGGGCCGCCTGGACTGCGCGGCTGCGGGCGAGCGCAGCCTGCACCTCGGCGTTCTGCGGATCGTCGATGGCCCGGGCAAGCGTGGCGACTTCCGCGCACTTCTGCACCGCAAAGGCGAGCCAGCTCTTCACTTCCTCGTCCAGCCTGTCCTCGCGCTCGAGGTCGACGGGGCTGTGCAGCAGCGAACAGGACGGCGCCAGCCACAGGCGTTCGCCCAGGCGTTCGGCCGCATGCCGTGCCACTTCCAGCGCCTTGTCCAGATCACAGCGCCAGACGTTGCGCCCGTTGACCAGCCCCAGCGACAGCACCTTGTAGGCCGGCAGGCGATCGAGAATCACCGGATACTGCTCCGGGGCGCGCACCAGGTCGATGTGCAGGCCGTCCACCGGCAGGGTTGCAGCCAGACCGAGATTGTCTTCCAGGCCGCCGAAGTAGGTGGCGACCAGCTTCTTCAGTGGCGCCCGCTGCAACAGGTTGTAGGCGCGTTCGAACGCACTCTTCCAGTCCTGCGGCAGGTCCAGCGCCAGGATCGGCTCGTCGATCTGCACCCACTCGACTCCCTGCGCCGCCAGCCGATCCAGCACCTCGCCGTAAACCGGCAGCAGCCTGTCCAGCAACTCCAGCTTGTCGAAGGCCTGGGCCTGATCGGCCTCGCCCTTGAGCTTGCCGAGCCAGAGATAGCTCAGCGGGCCGATCAGCACCGGCTTGATGGCATGCCCCAGCGCCTTGGCCTCTTCGACCTCTTCGAAGAGCTGCGTCCAGGACAGCTGGAACTGCTGGTCAACGCTGAACTCCGGGACCAGATAGTGGTAGTTGGTATCGAACCACTTGGTCATTTCCTGAGCCTGGGCACCACCGCAGCAACTCCTGGCCACGCCGCGCGCCATGGCGAACAGGGTGTCCAGCGTCGCCTGGCCTTCGGCCGGACGGAATCGCTGCGGGATTACGCCGAACATCAAGGAATGACTCAGCACCTGGTCGTACCAGGCGAAGTCGCCCACCGGCAGCAACTCGATGCCGGCGTCGAGCTGGGCCTGCCAATGGCGCGCCCGCAGCTGGCGACCGACCTGACGCAGGCCCTGCTCGTCCAGCTCGCCTTTCCAATACGCCTCGAGGGCCTTTTTCAGTTCGCGATCCGCACCGATGCGTGGAAAGCCAAGGTTATGCGCTACAGCCATTACTCACTCCGAAATGTCGTTCTGCATGAATGCAAGGATTGTCCGCGGGCCAATCCAATGAAACAAACTCACGTAATTTCATTTCAAAGCAAGAAATATTCATGTTGAAGCATTTCGCGCGCTCAGGGCTCTAAACCAGAACTCAACCTGAAGGCGCCCTCATGAATTCCGAAACACCACCGCAGAACCTCGAACGTCTGCTCGAGCGTCTCGAGCAGGCCGGGGAGCCGGGTGAGCCGGTAAGCATCGAGTGCATGCTGCAAGCCACCGATGAGCGCAGCTTCGGTGCCCTGCTGCTGGTACCAGGCCTGCTGGTGTTCTCGCCCCTGTCGGGAATTCCCGGTTTGCCCAGCGTATTCGCGGTGATGGTTTCGCTGATCGCAATTCAGCTGCTGATCGGCCGGAAGCACTTCTGGCTACCCAAATGGCTGCTCAAGCGCAGCGCCTCGCGCAGCAAGTACGACAAGGCCATAGCCTTCCTGCATCGCATTGCCGGCTTCGTCGACCGCCTGCTCAAGCGGCGGCTGACCTTCCTTACCAACGGCCTGGCGAATCGGCTGAATGCCGTGCTGTGCCTGGCAATAGCGGCCACCATGCCGCCGCTGGAGCTGATCCCGTTCGGCAACTCCACTGCCGGCGCCGCCTTGAGCGTGCTGGGGCTGGGTATGATGGCGCGCGACGGCGCGATGATCGTTGCCGCGCTGCTGTTCTTCTTTGGTCTGGCCTACATGGTTTCGCGGCTCTGGTTCTGAATGGCCCGGCCGATTGCGTAGCGGCCACTCGACAGCATCCAGATGCTGGGACACACTTGCGGCGGATGAGCGTTGCTCATCTTCTTATTCATTCAGGGAACATCAGGCTTGCTGCTCGAGGCTGTGCTGATCCCGCTTCGCAAGGTAGTTCGGCATGCTGGAAATTCGTCACCTGAAGACGCTTCATGCACTTCGGGAAACCGACAGTCTCGTCGAAGCCGCCGAGCGCCTGCACCTGACCCAGTCGGCGCTCTCCCACCAATTCAAGGAATTGGAAGAACGCCTTGGCCTGCAGCTGTTCGTGCGCAAGACCCGCCCGGTGCGCTTCACCAGCGCCGGGCTGCGCCTGCTACAACTGGCCGACCTGATGCTGCCGCAGTTGCGCAGCGCCGAGCGCGACCTTGCCCGCCTCGCCGGCGGCACCGCCGGACGCCTGCACATGGCCATCGAATGTCACAGCTGTTTCCAGTGGCTGATGCCGACCATCGACCAGTTCCGTGACGCCTGGCCCGAAGTGGAGCTGGACTTGGCGTCCGGATTTTCCTTCGCGCCGCTGCCAGCCCTGGCTCGCGGCGATCTCGACCTGGTGGTGACCTCCGATCCGCTGGAGCTGCCGGGCATCACCTATGTGCCGTTGTTCACCTACGAGGCGCTGCTGGCCGTGGCCAACCAGCACCCGCTGGCCGCGCGGCCCTACGTGCGCCCCGAGGATCTGGCCAGCGAGACGCTGATCACCTACCCGGTCGAACGGGATCGCCTGGACATCTTCACCCGCTTCCTCGAGCCGGCCGATATCGAACCCGCGCAGGTGCGGACCTCGGAACTCACCGTGATGATGATGCAGCTGGTCGCATCGGGGCGCGGCGTGTGCTGTCTGCCGAACTGGGCACTTCACGAGTACAGCTCGCGTGGCTACGTGACCGCCAAGCGGCTCGGCGACAAGGGCCTGTTCGCCACGCTTTACGCCGGCATTCGCGCGGACATGCTCGATTCGCCGTTCATGCGCGACTTCCTGCTGACGGCCAAGGACACCTCCTTCGCCACCCTCGAAGGTGTCAGCGCGGCGCCGAAAGCCCGCTGAACCGCCCTCCTCAACGTCGCCGCCCCAGGCACAGGCAGAGCCCGAGGACGCCGGCGGCGACGCCTCCGATCAGCAGCCAGCGCTTGCCGTCTTCCTCCGAACGCCAACCGCCGTCGATACGCCGCTGACCGAGGGCGGGATGGAACAGATTGCCCGATGAGGTCGGCACCCGCCTCGCCCGCCCGAGCGCAAACCCCGTCAGCAGCCCGTTGATCCGATCGAAACCCGGCGTGAGGAAATGCGCCAACCGCAACAGCGTCGCGGTAGCGCCCACCGAGGTGGTATGTCGCGGATGCCGCGCCAGGCTGACCATGGCGTTGGCCACATGGCGCGGATCGAGCAGCGGTGGCGGCGGCTGCAGCGAACGCCCGGCATAGTTGCCGCCGTCGCGGAAACCCGGCGTATCGACGACGCCCGGATAGACGTCGCAGATGTGAATGTCCGGCCACGCCGCGAGCTCGCCACGCAGCGCATGGGACAGGCCGCGCAAGCCGAACTTGCTGGCCGAATAAGCAGCCGCGAATGGCTGCGGCACCCAGCTACCCACCGACAGCGTATTGATCAACACGCCGCGCTGCTGCTGTTTGAAGTACGGCAAAACCGCATGGGCACCGCGCAGGTAGCCGAGCAGATCGGTCTGCACCACCTGCTCGTGGGCCTGCAGCGGCGTTTCGTCGAACGCGCCCACGGCGCCGATGCCGGCATTGTTGATCCAGACGTCGATCCGGCCCTGGCCGAACGCCGCGGCGGCGCTCGCCAGCGCCTCGACCTCGTCGTTGTAGGTCACGTCGGTGGGCACGGTCAGCACGTCGGAGCCCAACGCCCGGCACTCATCCGCCGTTTCCGTCAGGGCCTGCTCATCGCGTGCGGCGAGCACCAACCGAGCGCCCTGGCGGGCGAAAGCCTGGGCCGCGGCGCGGCCGATACCGCTGGAAGCACCGGTCAATACCACCAGGGCGCCGTCGAGATTTCCGTGGGTCATGCTCGTGCTCCGCAATCTGCTGTCGTCCCCTAGCTGACAGCAACGACGAGCCGAACATTCCCGCCAATGGTCGGTACAGTCTGTTCAAGCCTGGGCGACGGTACCGGCGGCTTCATCCGCCCAGGGATCGTAGGTGCCGAAGCTCCACAGATGCCCTTCCGGGTCGTGGCAGGTAAAGCCACGGCCACCGTAATCCTCATCCTTGAGCTCGATGGCGATCTGCGCCCCGGCAGCCTTGGCCTGCGCATAGAGCGCGTCGGCGCTGTTGACGATCACATAGATGCCCTGGGTAGACGCTCCACCGATCTCATCGGGTTGGCGCAGCTGCCGTCCGTATTCGGAATCGACCACCGGGGCGACCATCACCATGCCATTGCCAAAGGCAAGCTGCGCATGGGTGATGCCGATCAGCTCGTCCTTGTACAGGCGTCGGCATTCGAAACCGAAGGCGCGACACAGCCAATCGATGGCGGCGGCCACGTCGCGATAGCGCAGACAGGGGATCAGGGTGGCCGATGTGTTCTTGCTCTGTGGTGACATAAGCAGCTCCCGTCATGGGCTGCCGTTTGGCAACCCTCACCTTGTTGAGAGCGACACAGGGCCGATCAATTCCCGTCAAAGTCGCTCGGCCAGGCCCAGGCGGATGCCCAGGGCAATCAGGATCGAACCCAGTGTGCGGTCGATCCACTGGCTCATGACTGGGTTGTTGCGCAGCGCCGTGGTGGCGCGCGCAGCCAGAAGCACCAGCGCGACCTCGACGATGATCGCCACCACGACCACCAGCACGCCGAGCACGAGCAACTGCAGCGGCACGGAACCGTGGTCCGGACGAACGAACTGTGGCAGGAACGCCATGAAGAAGATCGCCGCCTTCGGATTCAGCAGATCGACCAGTACGCCCTGCCGATACGCCTTCCAGGCAGATGCGCGCGGCGCGGCATTGAACGCCAGCGCGGTTCCGCCGCCCGCCGAACGCAGCGCCTGAAAACCGAGATAGAGCAGATAGGCGGCACCGACGTACTTCACGACGGTGAAAGCGAGCGCCGAGGTGGCGAGGATCGCCGAGATACCCAGCGCCGCGAATGCCACATGCACCAGCGCCCCGCTGCACACGCCGCACGCCGACACGACGCCGATGCGACGACCGCCACTCAGGGTTCGCGACAGCACATAGAGCAGGTCTGGCCCTGGCGACAGATTCAACGCCAGCGCCGCAGAAAAGAACACCAGCCAGAAGACGGGATCACCCATCGCAAACCTCCGTTCGATGTGCGCTGGGATGTCGAGCTGCGCACCGGATGACTGTAAGAGCTGTGTGCCTTTCCCGCCAGCGCATTGATCAGGATGCAGCTCGTCGGTAAACCGACACATTTTTTAATGGCCGACTTTTTTTTGTCGCAAAGCTGAACTACTTTGAGAAGCGCGCCACAAAGAAGGCGCTATCAGGGATCTCCTTCAACATTCAGCAAAGGACATGCGAATGAAAGACGATGCCGTGCCGGCCATTCAGGCCGCTCGCTCCTGCGTACTGCTTCTTTCCACCAGCGATCTGCTCGACGGTGCGCTGCGCCAGCACCTTCAGGACTGCCCCGGCTGCACCCTCCGTCATGTACGCGCGCCCGTGACCGATTCGTCCGATATCTCGCTGATGCTGCTCGATGTGACCAGCTACAACCGCGACGAATGCCTACGGCTGCTGCGCCAGTTCGGCGACGTGCCGGTCGCGCTGATCAATGCCCAGGCCGATCAGGCCCGCCAGCTGATCGAAACCCACCCCTGGATTCGCGGCGTTTTCTATCGGGCGACGCCACGGAGCATCTTCGTGCGCGGCATCGAAACGATGCTGGCCGGCGGTGACTGGCTGCCCAGAGAGCTGATGGAAAAGCTGCTGTATCGCTACCGGCAGCTCAGCAGTACCAGCCAGGCCATCGACGAACTGACCCTGCGCGAAAAGCAGATTCTCGCGCTGGCCGGCCAGGGGCTTTCCAACGCCGCGATCGGTGAAAGGCTGCACCTGAGCATCCACACCATCAAGAGCCACGTGCACAACGCCCTGCGCAAGCTTGGCGCCAGCAACCGCGCACAGGGCGCCTCGCTGGTACTGGCACATGTCGGCGAGGCGGCGTCGTGAAACGCGCCGGCGCCTGGCTCCTTCTGCTGCTGGCGATGGCGGCTCGCGCCGACGAGGCCGAGCTGCAGGGATTCATCACCGACAACACGATCTCCCGATCCGGTCACGAGTTCTACGTGCGGTTCTGCGAGCGGCTGAACGACATCAGCCAGCTCGATTTCAACCTCGCGGTGAAGGAGCGCCCCTCGGCACGCTGGGGGGTTCTGGTATGGGTCGAGCACGAGAACCAGACGCTGTATCGCCGGTTCCTGCAACCCAATGTCGCCGACATGAAGGAGACCGCCTACGAGGCAGCCGATTTCGTGGTGCAGGAGATCAATCGGCGAAAGATCGAAGCGCTGTTCGAAGACAACATAGACATGGCCAAGGACGAGTTATGAAACAGCACACCTACACATCGCTCGGCACGCTGCTCGGCAGCCTGCTGCTCTGCGCCGCCGCCAACGCCACGGAGCTGGTTTACACACCGATCAACCCATCCTTCGGCGGAAGCCCGCTCAACGGCGCCTGGCTGCTCGGCAATGCCCAGGCCCAGAACAGCAAGAAGGACCCGGATGCCCTCGACCGCTCCTCCCTGCTGGAGGACCAGTCCGCCCTGGATCGCTTCACCAGTCAGCTGGAGTCGCGCCTGCTGGGCGATCTGCTCAGTGGCGTAAGCGACGGCAAGACCGGCACCGTCACTACCGATGACTTCATCGTGCGCGTCTACAACGGTGATGCCGGCATGCTGATCGTCGAGATCACCGACCGACTCACCGGAGAAATGTCCGAAATCATCGTCGGACAGAACTGACCCCAAGGAGAAACAAAGGCCATGAGAAGCCTATTCGTAGCCATAGGGATGATGGCTGTACTGCAGGGTTGCGCCGTACGCGAGCCCATGTCTGCCGATCAACAACCCCCGACCCTTACCCCTCGTACCTCCACCTATCAGGATCTGCTGGCGCTACCGCGACCGAAAGGTCCACTGGTCGCAGCGGTGTACGGCTTCCGCGATCAGACTGGCCAGTACAAGCCAACGCCGGCCAGCTCGTTCTCCACCGCGGTGACCCAGGGTGCCGCCAGCATGCTGGTGGACGCCATGCAGGCCAGCGGCTGGTTCGTGGTGCTCGAACGCGAGGGCCTGCAGAACGTACTGACCGAGCGCAAGATCATCCGGGCCTCCCAGGCCAAGCCGGACGTGGCGCCGAACATCCAGTCCGAACTGCCCTCGCTGCTGGCCGCCAACATCATCATGGAGGGCGCGATCGTCGCCTATGAAACCAACGTGCGCAGCGGCGGCCAGGGTGCCCGCTACCTGGGTATTGGCCTGTCGCAGGAGTACCGCGTCGATCAGGTCACGGTGAACCTGCGTGCCATCGACGTGCGCAGTGGCCGCGTGCTGTCGAACGTGATGACCACCAAGACGATCTTCTCCGTGGGCCGCAGCGCCAACGTCTACAAGTTCATCGAGTTCAAGGAGCTGCTGGAAGCCGAAGCGGGTTACACCACCAACGAGCCGGCGCAGCTGTGCGTGCTGTCCGCCATCGAGGCGGCTGTCGCTCACCTGATTGCCCAGGGTGTCGATCGACGCCTCTGGCAGACCGCCGAAGGCAGCGGCAGCGAGCATCCGGAACTGAGCAAATACCTGAGCAAACTGGACTGAGACAGACCTGCGGCGCAACGCCAACGGAACCTCCATCCACCATCAAGACGAGGACGATCCCCCGCGACACGCCACACGGCGTTCGTCCGGGTGGCTCGTCCTCGCGCGCTTGCGAGCAAGGCAGACTGCAACCTGCAACTGAACGTCGTTCGCCACCCGTTATGCACCGAATCGCTGCATTTTCAATCATTGGATGGATGGGCAACGCCTCGATTCAGGGCAAATATGTTTCCCATCGGAGCCTAACCAGGACTGGATGCCATGACACGCTCGCAACGGATTGCGCATGACCTGCTGCTGCCTGCCCTTCTGCTGTTGCTGACCGCAAACAGCTTCGCCGACACCCCTAATCCCGTCGACCTCGCCCCCAGCGAGCTCTATCGCGTGAACACCGATCTTGGCCCCAGCCCGGCTGCTATTAGCGCATCAGGTGCGCTGGCGGTCGTCCAGCAGACCGGCCAGGGCATGACCGGCCACATCGGGCAAACGGGCGCCGAGCTGGAGGCCTACATCATCCAGAGCGGCTACGCCAATAGCGCCAGCATCGAGCAGATCGGGCTCGCCAACGCCGCCCTGATCAGCCAGGACGGCTTCGGCAACGACGCGCGCATCGACCAGAACGGCTCGGACAACCGGGCCAGCATCGCACAGCAAGGCACGAGCAATCGCGCCCTCATCGAGCAGACCGGCAGCGGGCACAGCAGCAACGTGAGCCAGAGCGGCCGGAATCTGACGGTAGTGGTTCGCCAGTACCGCTAATCCCAAGGAAATACCGCTGTACTTAAAACATCCATGGAGAGACAAAATGTTTAAGTTCAAACCCCTTGTTGCAGCCATTCTGACGGTCGCCACTGCCCAGGCCTTCGCCGCCGAGAACACTTCGGAGCAGAACCAGCTCGGCATCAACAACAATGCGGAAGTGCTGCAAAGCGGCGGAGCGGGCAATCTGGCCACGCAGAACCAGAGCGGCTTTGCCAACGATGCGCTGGCCGAGCAGAGCAGCGCGTACGACAGCACCATCAAGCAGACCCAGGCTGGCAACTACAACAATGCCGAAGCGCAGCAGAACGGCACGCTGATGAGCGGTGCGACGCAGGATCAGCGCGGCTGGGGCAATGATGCGCTGGTCGAGCAGACCGGCACCTACAAGACTGGCGCCACGCAGAATCAGAACGGCATCGGCAACTCCGCCGAAACCTTCCAGTCCGGCACCTACATGGTCAACGCCACCACCAACCAGGACGGCAAGCACAACTACGCCCTGATCACCCAGACCGCCAGCACTGGCAGCCAGGCCGTGGTGGACCAGAACGGCGACCTGAACAACGCCAGCGTCACCCAGTTCCTCAGTAACCACGACCGCGCGAGCATCGACCAGAACGGCGTCGATAACGACGCTCATGTCACTCAGATCTTCAGCAGCGGTTCCATCGCCGAAGTCGAGCAGTTCGGCTGGCGCAACGACGCGATGGTTTCGCAGACTGGCCTGCAGCACGAGGCCTATGTCATGTCCAATGGCAGCTACAACAAGGTCGACGTGGATCAGAGCGGTAACGCGCAGAACGCCTTCGTCACGCAGCATGGCGTCGGCAACGACTCCAGCATCGTGCAGACCAATGGCTGGCTGGGCGGCAACAACACCGCCACCACCGAGCAGAGCGGCATCGGCAACGAAGCCGACATCTACCAGGACGGCCGCAACCAGACCGCCAAGACCATCCAGGAAGGTGGCTACAACGTCGCCTCCGTGGAACAGCAGGGCCGCGGCAACGACCTACACTTCCACCAGGACGGCACCGGCAATGAGCTCAACGCCGTGCAAAATGGCCGCGACAACGAGATCGTCGGCGTCAGCTACGGCTGGGGCAACAGCGCCGATATCGAGCAGAACGGTCGCGACAACCTGGCCACCGTACGCCAGGAAGGCACGTTCAACGACGTGATGCTGAGCCAGAGCGGCACCGATCATCTGATCAAGGTGACCCAGCACGGCTTCGGCAACGATGCCATCGCCAGCCAGGCCGGCTACGGCAACGCCGCCTACATCAATCAGAACGGCTGGAACAACACCGCGGTCGTTACCCAGCACTGAGCACGTCCCCGCTCCACGACTGCCGGCCCTGTGCCGGCAGTCGTGCATCTACTCCCCCGCAACATCGCCGCTCGGCGCACCGTTTCGGTGGCATGGCTGGCCAGCGGCCAGCCACTTCGCCCCAAACTGAAGCAAGCTGACGCATCGGTCAGATCACAATCACCCATGTCGAGCTCGGCAGCCCGCTTCCGGCGGCTTGAAAAAACCCTGAGCACTAAAATTAACCACTTTAAAATCAGGAGCTTAACCTAACACTACAAGCATCTTTCCGGATTGGCGCGACGCTTGCTAAAGGACCAAAGCCTGACCGCTTGGACAACTTACAAGCTCACTCAAATGCCAATACGGAGACACACTCAATGAAGCGCAGCCTGACTACCGCAGCCCTCGCGGCCGGGTTCATCCTCAGCAGCCAAGCCATGGCGGGCCCCATGCTCTGGCAGAACAACAGCCTCACCTACCTGTACGGCAAGGACTTCAAAGTAGATGCCGGCGAGATTCAGCAGACCATCACCTTCGAACATGCCAGCGGCTGGACCTGGGGGGACATGTTCCTGTTCGTCGACAACAAGTGGTACAACGGGCTTTCAGGCAGCGATGGCCACACCTACTACGGTGAGTTCAGCCCGCGCCTGTCGCTGGGCAAGATCAGCGGCGCCGACCTGTCCTTCGGCCCGGTCAAGGATGTGCTGATCTCCGCGACCTACGAGCGCGGTGAAAGCCAGGACGACGGTACGCCCAACCAGAATTACCTGCTCGGCCCGGCAGTAGACCTGGCCATCCCCGGCTTCGATCGCTTCGCGCTGAACACCTACTACCGCAAGCCCGACGGCACCACCGGCAAGCCGAGCGGCCAGTGGCAGATCACGCCGACCTGGGCCATGACCTTCCCGGTGGGCAAGTCGGACATTCTCTTCGACGGCTATATCGACTGGGTCGTCAACGACAAGAAGAACGGCAACACCGAGCTGAAGAAGAACTTCCACTTCAACCCGCAGATCAAGTACGACCTCGGCAAAGCGCTGGACTACACCCCAGGCAAACTCTATGTCGGTATCGAATACGACTACTGGTCGAACAAGTACGGCATCGAAGACGGCGGTTTCGTCAGCAAGAACTTCGTGGGTCCGACCGATCAGAACACCTTCAGCGCCATCGTCAAAGCGCATTTCTGATGCACTCGCCGCCCGAACGCCGGGCGGCGCCTTGTCGTTTCAGTCCGCTGTTCATTCAGACAAGCGCAACGGCTGATAGCGCAACGAAACTCGTGCAGAATCAGCCCAGTCAGCTCACCCCGGTGGGCCTGGACCGCAGGGTGGGCTTCAGCCCACCTAACCGGTATTGGCCGCCAGCTGGGCTGACGCTCAAACCGGCCCGACTGCCCCGCGCGCTCACGGATAGGGAACATGAACAAGAACAACTCACCGCAGCCCCTCTACAACGCCCAAGGCAAACCTGCCGGCCGCATTCGCCAGAAGAACGAGGAAACCATCCTCGCCGCGGCTGCCGAGGAATTCGCCCGCTACGGCTTCAAGGGCACCAGCATGAACGCCATCGCCAGCCGCGCCGGGCTGCCCAAGGCCAACGTGCACTACTACTTCAACAGCAAACTGGGGCTGTACGTGGAAGTCATGCGGCACATCCTCGAACTCTGGGATACCGCCTTCGACGACCTCACCGTCGACGACGACCCGGCCACCGCCCTGGCCGAGTACATCCGCATCAAGATGGAATTCTCGCGGCGCCATCCCGAGGCCTCGAAGATCTTCGCCATGGAAGTCATCAGCGGCTGCGAATGCCTTTCCGAACATTTCAACCAGGATTACCGCAACTGGTTCCGCGGCCGCGCCGCGGTATTCGATGCCTGGGTCGCCGCCGGCAAGATGGACCCGGTCGACCCCATGCACCTGATCTTCCTGATCTGGGCCGGCACCCAGCACTACGCCGACTTCTCCGACCAGATCCGCCGCATCAACGGCAAGCGCATGACCCGCGCGGACTTCGCCCATGCCAGCGACAACCTGATCGCCATCATCCTCAAGGGCTGCGGGCTCAAGCCACCGGCAGCGGAGCGCTGAACGCTTGGCACGAAAGCTGCGCATCCACTCGCCGGCCATTCACTACTTCGATATGGTGCGGCGCTGCCAGTCGATTCGCGAGGCGTCGCGCCGGCTCAACGTCGCGTCGTCGGCCGTGAACCGGCAGATTCTCAAGCTCGAAGACGAGATCGGCGCGCCCCTTTTCGAACGCTTGCCGGGCGGGCTTCGGCTGACCGCCGCCGGCGAGATCTTCGCGCGCCATGTCATCGTCGTGCTGCAGGACGCCGAACGTGTGCGCTCCGAACTGGACGCGCTGCAGGGTCTGCGCACCGGTCACGTGGAAATCGCCACGGTATCCGGCGTTACCACCGATCTGCTTCCCGGCGTGCTGGAGCAGCTGCGTGAGCGCTATCCGCGTGTCACGGTCGGTGTGACCAGTCTCGGCTCGCAGGCCATTCCTGAAGCGGTGACCAGCGGCCAGGCGGATATCGGCCTGGCCTTCGCCCTGCCGCGTACCGCCGACCTGCAGCAGCTGGGCGTCGGTCATTTCCGACTGGGCGCCATCGTCGCGCCGGGGCATCCACTGGCCGATCGCCGGGACGTCAGCTTCGCCACCTGCGCGGAGTTTCCGCTGATCCTGGCCAAGAGCGACCTTTCCATCCATCACCTGCTGGCACCGCTGCTGGCGCGCACCCGCCCGCGGCACAAGGCCCCGCTGGAAACCAGTTCGGTGGAGCTGGCTCTGCAAATGGCCAAGCGCGGCGCCGGGGTCGCCTTCCAGACACGCATCGGCATCGAAGCCGAACTGGCCAGCGGCACGCTGGTGCATGTTCCGCTGAACGACGGCGGCTCGGTGTTCAGCGACCTCGGCGTCTACGTGCGCAGTTCGCGCTACCTGCCAGTCGCGGTGGATGCCTTCGTCCGCGCCCTGAGCGAGGAAATCGCCGTCCGCGAAGCCGGGCAGGACAGCCCATCGTCCAGCACGACGCCGCAGCGGCGCTGAACGTTCCGCCGCGGATATCGCTCTATTGAGCGAACCCAATGCTCAGGAGCGTTATTGATGGCTTCACGTTTGCTCACCGTACCGACTGCCCTGCTTCTCTCGCTGGCGTCCTATTCCTGTCTTGCCGCCGACGGCACCCCGCTCGGCTGGGTAGAGCGTGGCAAGGTGCTTCCCGAGGAAGTCACGGTGAAGTTCAAGCTCGACACCGGCGCGCTGACTTCGTCGATGCATGCCGAAGACATCGAGTATTTCCAGCGGGACGGTGAAGAATGGGTCCGCTTCGATCTGGACCTCGAGGACATCGAACGGGACAAGCTGGTCAAATCGCGCATCGAGCGCAAGCTGCATCGCGAACTGACCGTCCGCGGCGCCGGCGGCAAGGAAGATCGGCCTGTCGTAATGATGAAAGTGTGCGTCGGCGATCGCCTGCTTGAGGAACAGTTCTCCCTGAGAGATCGCGACGAGATGAACTATCCGGTGCTGCTCGGCCGGCGCACCTTGGAAAAACTCGGGCCGGTGGACTCGGCACGCACCTTCACCATCGAACCCAGCTGCGCCGAACTGGCCGAGCGCTGAACGGGCCTGAGCGCTAGCCCTGCGCCACGAACAGCAGCGCCTTGAGCCCGCTCTCGGGACTGATATCCGGAAACTCCGGCGGGTTTTCCAGGCGTTCGGAAAAACGCAGCTGCGCCGCCTCGGCGGCCATGCCCTGGATCAGGAAGTCGGTGCCGGTATCCGGATCGTTGACGCAGGCCAGCACCTGGCCGCCCGGGTTGAGCAGCTCCGGTAGGCGACGCAGGATCTTCTGGTAGTCACGGGTCAGCGCGAAGCTGCCCTTCTGGAAGGACGGCGGGTCGATGATGATCAGGTCGTAAGGCCCGAGCTTGCGTACCTTGCCCCAGGACTTGAACAGCTCGTGGCCGAGAAAGCTGACCCGGCCAAGATCATGGCCGTTCAGGCGATGGTTCTCGCGCCCGCGGGTCAGCGCGGCGCTGGCCATGTCCAGGTTGACCACATGCTCGGCGCCGCCGGCGATCGTCGCGACCGAGAATCCACAGGTGTAAGCAAACAGGTTGAGCACGCGCTTGCCACGTGCGTGCTCTTGCACCCAGCGGCGGCCATAACGCATGTCGAGGAACAGGCCGTTGTTCTGCTTGCGGCCCAGATCAAGCTTGTAGCGCAGGTCATTCTCGCTGATGGTCCATTCGGCCGGCAGCTCGCCGAGCAATGCTTCGGTCGGCGCCTCCGGCAGATAGCGATGCTGCAACAGAAGGTGCTGTACCTGGCGCTGCCGCCAGACCGGGGATTCGGCCAGCGCCAGCAGCATCCGCTTCAGTGCTTCCAGCTCCGCCGCGCCGGGGTCCCGGAACAACGCCACCAGCAGCACGCCCTGCAACCAGTCGACGGTCACTTGCTCCAGCCCCGGATAGCAGCGGCCGCGCCCGTGAAACAGCCGGCGCGTCTCATCGGGTGCGGCGGCCAGGGCGGCGAGCAGGTGTCGTTCGAGGACAGTGAGGGGGGCGTTGGTCATGGCGCGGGCATCATCTTGGCAGCGGGCCGCGCATTCTAAACGGCGTTGCCGCTTTGGCGCCTGTTCCCTTGGCGCTCGCGTCGCCGGCAGCACGGCTCGTCAGGCGGCGGAAACTATGCGCGACAGCCAATTGCCCAACCTAGCGCCAGCGAACGCTGGCATCGCACTCTTCTGCCGAGCCCTATCGGTCCAAGTGAAGGACATTCGATGAAGCATCCAGCACTCATCCACCACGGCGCGCGCGAAGGCGTGACCGGCTCGTGCCATCAGTTGTGGATGGACCAAAACAGCAGTGTGCTGATCGACTGCGGTCAATTTCAGGGCGACGACGAAGCGGGGCACGAGGACGAGCTGGCACTGGACTTCTCCATCGAGGGTGTCAAGGCGCTGATCGTGACCCACGTGCACATCGACCATGTCGGGCGTATCCCGAATCTGCTGGCAGCGGGCTTCGACGGGCCGATCCTGTGCAGCGAACCGTCCGCCCGGCTGCTGCCGATCGTGCTGGAGGATGCCTTCCGGCTGTCCATCAGCCGTGATCAGGAGCAGCTGGAGCGCTACCTCAAGGTCGTCGAGCAGCGCATCATCGCCCTGCCCTACGACCACTGGTTCACCCTCAACGAAACCGACGGCAGCGAGTGCAAGATGCGCCTGCAGCCGGCCGGGCATGTGCTGGGCTCAGCCTACGTCGAGCTGGAGCTGAGCGAGGGCACCGACGTCGAGCGCGTGGTGTTCAGCGGCGACCTGGGCGCGCCCCATTCACCGCTGCTGCCGGACCTGCTTCCACCCGAACGCGCCGACCTGCTGATCCTGGAAAGCACCTATGGCGACCGCCGCCACGAAGACCGTGCGCACCGCCGCGAGCGCCTACAAGCCGTCATCGAACGCGCTCTGAGCGACCAGGGCACGGTACTCATTCCGTCATTCAGCATCGGCCGAACGCAGGAGCTGCTGTTCGAGCTGGAGGAAATCCTCCACGAAAACAGCGAGTCGACCGAAGCCGGCGAAACGCCCGCCGAAGCGTCGAAGCCCAGAGAAGACGCCCCCGATATCGACTGGCCGCAGCTTCCGATCATCCTCGACTCGCCGCTCGCCAGTCGCTTCACCGCCACCTACAAGGAGCTGCAAGGCTACTGGGACGACGACGCTCGCAATCGGCTGGAGGAAGGCCGCAAGCCGCTGTCGTTCAAGCAGCTCATCACCATCGACAGCCACGATGAACACATGCGCATCGTCGAACACCTCGCACAGACCGCACGCCCGGCCATCGTCATCGCCGGCAACGGCATGTGTTCAGGCGGGCGCATCGTCAATTATCTCAAGGCCATGCTGGGCGACCCGCGGCACAACGTGGTGTTCGTCGGCTATCAAGGCAAGGGTACGCCGGGGCGGGACATCCAGACCCACGGGCCGAAGGGCGGCTTCGTCGATCTGGACGCCGAGCGCGTCGACATCCGCGCCGGCATCGACAGTGTTGGCGGCTATTCCGCCCACGCCGACCAGGCGGACCTGGTGGGTTTCGTCACGCGCATGCAGGAATGGCCGAAGGAGATTCGCCTGATCCACGGCGAAGAACAGGCCAAGCAGCGTCTGGCCGAGGTGCTCCGCGCGCGCTACGAGAAGGCCGGCCGGCAAGGCCGGGTGGTCATCCCATGACGTGCACGGCTGCCATGCTCGCAGCTGATCTCGGGTCATAACCGCCGGCCACCGCGGCATGACCGCTCGGAGCCGGTGCTACAGTGCATTTTCACGTCATAACCAAAGCGAGGTGCCCATGCTCAACCATGTAATGGTCGGTTCGAATGATATTGAACGGTCGAAGCGCTTCTACGATGCCGTGCTTGGCGTGCTCGGCGCTGGCGAGCCGCTGCGCAATACGGCGCCGTCCGGGCACACCCGCCTGTTCTACCGGCACGACGGCAGCCTGTTCGGTGTCACCGAGCCCATCAACGGTGAAGAAGCGACTGTAGCCAACGGCGGCACGATCGGCTTCAAGTGCAGCTCGGCGGAGCAGGTCAAGGCGTTTCACGACGTCGCCGTGGCCCACGGCGGCACCAGCTGCGAGGAGCCACCTGGACTGCGCGAAACCAGCCTCGGCGCGATGCACCTGAGCTATGTGCGCGACCCCGACGGCAACAAGCTGTGCGGCATCTACCGCGCGCAATGATCTCGGCGATAACGCCGCACCAACGGTGTGCGGCGTAGAAGCCCGAACGTCGATGCGCCGCCTGACGCTGCGGCGCATCGAGCTCCCCGATAGGCCCATGCCGCCCGCTCGCCTCCGCGGCCTGCAGGCGCCTGCCGCCGCACGGCAGCGGCGTCAGATCTCCAGGCAGATCTTGCCGAAGTGTTGGTTGCTTTCCTGGTAACGGAACGCCTCGACGATCTCGTCCAGCGCGAACCGCTTGTCGATCACCGGACGAATACCATTGGCATCGATGGCACGGATCATTTCCTGCTGCTGCGTGCGGCTGCCCACCAGCACACCCTGCAGGCGCAGCTGGCGCACCAGCGCCGGTACCAGCGGCAGCTCGCCGGCAACCCCGGTGAGAATGCCGATCACCGAGATATGCCCACCGATGCGCGCCGCCACCATCGACTGCTCCAGCGTCGCTGGCCCGCCGACTTCGATCACATGGTCGACCCCGCGACCATCGGTGAGCTGACGCACCGTCTCGCCCCAGGCTGGCGTGCTGCGGTAGTTGATCAGGTGATCGGCCCCCATCTCGCGCAGGCGCTCCAGCTTGGCATCGCTGGACGAGGTGGCGATGACCGTGGCGCCGGCCATCTTGGCGAACTGCAGGGCGAAGATCGACACGCCGCCGGTACCCTGGACCAGCACGCTGTCGCCGGGCTTGAGTTTGCCGTCGGCCATCAGCGCACGCCAGGCGGTGAGGCCGGCGGTGGTCAGGGTCGACGCCTCGGCATGGCTGTAGCCCTTGGGCGCATGGGTGAACGAAGTGGCGCGGGCGGTGACCATTTCGCGGGCATAGCCATCGACACCGTCGCCCGGCACCGTGGCGAAGCCTTCCACCAGCGGCTCGCCGGCCAGCCAGTCGGGGAAGAAGGTGCTGACCACTGCGTCGCCAACGGCGAATTCAGTCACTCCGGAACCCACCGCCACGACCTCACCGGCGCCATCGGCCATGGGAATGCGCGGCTCGCTGGGCCCCCACATGCCGCTGACCACCGCGAAATCGTGGTAGTTCAGCGAGTTGGCGCGCAGGCGCACGGTGATCTCGCCGGCCTCGGGCCGGGCGGCCTCGCCGGTGCCGACGATGACCCGGTCATAGCCGCCCCCGGGCTGCACGAATATCGCTTTGTGGCTCATTGCAATTCTCCTCTGCCTAACGGGATGACCTGAAGGGAACGGCCGGCAGCGGCATCCGTTCGCTCCGCGAAGCCTGCTGAGTCGCCGCACGCGCGCCGCTCGAATGCGCGACAGGATAGCCAATCCGCCATCGACATGGCGGCCGCGAACTTACCTCCATCGCCATCGTCGAAAGCGCGTTCGCCAATAGTCCACGGCTCGCCTGCCGGCGACCGCACGCAACCGCCCAGTGCATCCGGAACAACCCTCATGCCCCATCGCCCTCATCGACCGACGACCCTGCACACCACTACCGCTGCCGCCCTTCTGCTCGCCCTGGCCACCCCCGGCCTGGCGGCGGAAACAGAGGCGCAGCTGGCCGCACGCGACGCCGAGAACAAGCGCCTGACCGCCGAACTCATGGCCAAGCCCAACGAGCTGACCCAGCCGTTGCAGAGCAAGTACAACCACATCATCACCTACGGTCAGTCGCTGGCCTCCGCCGCCGAGGGCTGGCCGGCGCTGTCCGTCGCGCCACGCTACGACAACCTCATGCTCGGTCAGTCGCCACGCTCGGCGGCGTTCAGCGGTGCGGCGTTCAAGCCGGTGGGCGAAGCGGCCTTCACGCCGTTGCGTGCCGTGGTGCAGCAGAAGAGCAACGCGGCCGTGGTGCTCGATGCAGAGAAGGTCGGCAAGCTCGCGCCGCAGGCGCAGGAGGAAGGCGAATCGGTGGAAGTCGGCGCGCTGAACATGGCACGTCGGCTCTATCTGCATCACCTCGGCCGCGACACCGATCCGGAGCACCTGTTCGTCGCCAGCAACGCCTCGACCTCGGGTCGCTCCATTGCCCAGCTTTCGAAAACCGGCGGCACCAACGAATACCTGCGCGTGACCCAGGCCGTCGATCAGGCCAAGGCGCTGGCCGACGCGCAACAGGCCAGCTACAGCATCAGCGCGTTCTTCTGGCTGCAGGGCGAGTACGACTATTCCCACACCAACGGCGGCAAGAACGACAAGGACTACTACAAGACCAAGCTGCGCCAGCTGCGCGACGACCTCTACGCCGACACCGCCAAGGCCATCGCCGGGCAGGAAAAGATGCCAGCCTTCTTCAGCTACCAGACCGACGCCAAATCCTCGGTCAAGGACGGTTCGCTCGCGGTCGGCATGGCGCAATGGGAACTGGCTCAGGAAGAGCCCGGCTGGTACCTGGTCGGGCCGGTCTACCCCTACACCGACAAGGGCGTGCACCTCTCGGCGAACGGCTATCGCTGGTTCGGCCAGATGCTCGGCAAGGTCTACCACCGCGTCGTCATCGAGCGTAAGGGCTGGACCCCGCTCGCGCCGCGTCAGGCCACGCTGGACAGCCGCGACGTGCTGATCGATTACCACGTGCCGCACCCACCGCTGACGTTCGACCAGCCGTACCTCGGCCATCAGGCCCGCGATGTGAAGAACAAGGGTTTCGTGCTGCGCGATGACCGGGGCGAAGTGCCCATCGAAGCCGTCGACATCGTCGCCGACACCGTCGTGCGCCTGCGTGCCGGTCGCGACTTCAGCGGTCAGCCACGCATCAGCTATGCGGGCCATGAGGTCGGCGGCGCCGGCCAGCTGCGTGACAGCGACCCGATGCGCGCCGACGCCACCTACGAATACCTGCCCGACCTCATGCCTGCCGAAGCCAACATCAAGGCCCTGGTGCACCAACCCTACCCGCTGCACAACTGGAGCATCGCCTTCGATATCGAGGTGGCGGGCCAACCGGGCACCGAGCGCGAGGAAGGCTGACGCACGTCAGATCGGCGCCTCGATCCCCAGCAGGCGCATGCGCCGATACATCGTCGGCCGCGAAACGCCGAGTTCGCGCGCCGCGGCACTGATGTTCCAGCGATGGCGACGCAGCGTCTCGCGCAGAGCCGCGGCCGACTCGGGTTCCGGCTCCGCCTCGGCTTGCCGACCGCGGGCAAGAATGCGCGGCAGGCATTCATCCGGCAGATCCTGCACGGTGATCTCGTCCCCCTCGCACGTTGCCAGCGCGTACTGCAGCACGTTACGCAGCTCGCGAATGTTTCCCGGCCAGGGATAGGCCAGCAGCGCGCTGATCGCATCACCACGCAGGTGCGGGTGGCCCGGTCGTCCCTCGGCCAACTCGGCAAATACACGGTCGATCAGGAACGCCTTGTCCGCCCGCTCACGTAACGGCGGCAGCTTCAGCGACGCGCCATTGAGGCGGTAGAACAGGTCTTCGCGAAACGCCCCGCTCTCCACCATCTGCCGCAGGTCGCGGTGGCTGGCCGCAATCACGCGGATGTTCACCTTCACCGGCCGCTCGGCGCCCAGCGGCGTCACTTCCTGCTCGGCCAGCACGCGCAGCAGGCGGGTCTGCAGGTGCAGCGGCATGTCACCGATCTCGTCGAGGAACAAGGTGCCGCCGTCGGCCTGCTGGATCAGGCCGCGCATGCCCTTGCTGCGCGCGCCGGTGAAGGTACCTGGGGCGTAGCCGAACAGCTCGCTCTCGATCAGCGATTCGGGCATCGCGCCGCAGTTGATCGCCACGAACGGCTTGCTGCGTCGGCTGCCGCTTTCATGCAGCGCCTTGGCCAGGCGTTCCTTGCCGGTACCGGTCTCGCCATTGAGCAACACGTTCAGCGGCTCGCTGCACAGCCGGTGCGCGCGGGCGAGCATCTTGCGCATGGCCGGGTCATCGTCGGCCAGCGCATCCAGTGGCGAATGCCCAGCCGGCGAGCTGCGCTCCGCCGCTACCGGCACACGACGGCGCGGCTCCATCAGCGCCGCGAAGAACAGCTGATGGCGATGGGTGCGAAACGCGCGTACCTGATCGTGGCTGGCGTAGGGAATGCTCAGCACGTCCGCCAGTTCGCAGTCGAACAGCTGATCGACATGCACCTGGTTCGAGCTGCCGAACGGGCCGGACAGTACCAACCCATGTTCAGCCAACAGCCCGCGCGCAGCCGTGTTGCCAGCCAGCAGCTCGCCCTGATCGCCCAGCGCCAGCAGGTAGCGACGGTTGATCAGCACGAACTCCCGCGAGCCGTCGAAACAGAGGATTGGCCGGTCGCGATACAGGCGCAGGAAGTAGGCGTCCTCGATCATCCGCGCGTACTGTTTGACCAGCTGCAGGGCGAAGGTCTGCGAATCCTTGGATGGCGGCGAATGCAGCGCCGAGATGTCCAGCACCGCCAGCAGTTGCCCCTGCGGGTTGAACATCGGCACCGCCGTGCAGGTGAGGTTGGTATGCCAGACGCTGAAGTGATCGTGCTGATGACAGGTCAGCGCCTGCTGTTCCTTGATGCAGGTGCCGACCGCGCAGGTGCCGGCGTGGTCCTCGCCCCAGTCCGAGCCCAGATACAGGCCGGTCTTGCGATGCGCTTTCTCGTCGGCCGGATCGCCGAGAAACTGCACGGCGATGCCGCGGTTGTCGGTCAGCAGAATCACGTAGCCCAGCTCGGCTATCTGCCGGTAGAGCTGTTCCACGCCCGCACGGGCCACGTTGATCAGCTCGTCTGCCTGGTCCTGGTGCTCGCGCAGCACCTGCCGCGGCACGAAGCGCGCCTCGGACGGGCGCGTCGGATCCAGACCGTAGTCGTGCACGCAGCGGCGCCAGGAGCGGGCGATGATCGGGTCGCGGTCACCAGGAAGATGCGGCGCATTAGCCAGGGTCAGCACCGCGTCGATATGGCTCACGGGCCCGGAGAACAGGTTCATGCATCCTCCTCGAAGCGCTCGCAGCGGATGGCAACGGGCACCTCAGCGAAACGCTTTATTGTTATGAAGTGTAAGGAAGGATAACTCATTGAACCGCCAGGACCAGCCTGAACTTTGGGAGCATGCCTGGTTGAGCGATTTAATATTAGCCGCACGTTGTAAAGCGCTTTACAACGCTTTACAGGTGTAAAGCAAAAATTGCGTTACACCAGTGTTAAGAGCCGCCACCTAAAACAAGATAATTCCTTTAATTTCAGTCATATAGATAAATAGAAACCTATTTATAAAAGTTGGCATGACACCTGCTGATCTCCCTGTGCGGAACAAACTCTTCGCATAACAAGATCGCCAGCCGCCTGCTCCCCTCAGTGCTGTTGGTAATAATCAGGAGCTACTGTCATGCACGATTCTGCTCGTCCGCACGGCACGCTAAACCGTCGACGTTTTCTTTCCCTGTCCAGTCAGTCGCTGCTGGCGTTGAGCCTGAGCCAGTTGATCCCGGTGAACCTGCTCGCCGAAGAGCGGCAGGCGGAACTGCCTGACGGTCTGCTGCGCATGGGTCGCGACATCTTCCCCCACGATTTCATCAGCGATCGCCACTACGTACAGCCCCTGCTCGACCTGGCGGAACAGGAGCCGGCGCTGATCGGCGGCGGGCTCGACGCGCTGCAGCGACAGGCACGCAAGGCCCACGGCAAGCGCTTCGAGCAGCTGGACGAAGCCGAACGCGTGGCGCTGCTCAGCGACATCGAGAACACCCCGTTCTTCAAGGCGGTACGCAGCAGCCTGATGTTCGGCCTGTACGACAACAAGGCGCTGTTCCCGCTGTTCGGCTACGAGGGCTCGTCGTGGGAATACGGCGGCTATGTCAACCGTGGCTTCGACGATCTCAACTGGCTCTGAGCCAGCGCGCCTCGCGGCGCCGACCGCACAACAAGAACAAGAGAGGGATACCCCATGGCAACTTTTGCCCAGGACGACGATGGCGTCGTGGTGATCATCGGCTCCGGCGCTGGCGGCGGCACGCTGGCCAACGCGCTGGCCAAACAGAAGATCCGCAGCGTGGTGCTCGAGGCTGGCAAGCGGCACACGCTGGAGGACATCGAGAACGACGAGTGGGCGATGTTCAAGAAGATCTCCTGGCTCGACAAGCGCATCGCCGCCGGCGACTGGCACCTGGCCGAGAACAACCCCAACTTGCCGGCCTGGATCGTCAAGGGCGTCGGCGGCAGCACGGTGCACTGGGCCGGCATCGCCCTGCGCTTCCGTGATTTCGAATTCAAGATGCAGAGCATCAACGGCGATATCGCCGGGGCCAACCTGCTCGACTGGCCGGTGACGCTCGAAGAAATGGCGCCCTGGTACGAGAAGGCCGAGAAGCACATGGGCGTGACCGGCCCCAGCACCGGCATGGCCTATCACCCGTGGCACAACTCCTTCAAGGTGCTGGCCACCGGCGCCAAGCGGGTCGGCTACAAGGAGATCCTCTCCGGGCCGATGGCGATCAACACCGAGCCCTACGACGACCGCGCCGCCTGCCAGCAGATCGGCTTCTGCATGCAGGGCTGCAAGATGGGCGCGAAGTGGTCGACGCTCTACACCGACATCCCCCGCGCCGAAGCCAGTGGCTATTGCGAAGTGCGCCCACAGTCGATGGTGCTGCGCATCGAGCACGACGCCAAGGGCCGCGCCAGTGGCGTGGTCTATGCCGATGCCCAGGGCAACATCCAGCGGCAGAAGGCCCGCGTGGTGTGCGTGGCGGGCAACTCCATCGAGTCGCCGCGCCTGTTGCTCAACTCCGCTTCCTCGATGTTCCCCGACGGGCTGGCCAATTCCTCCGGTCAGGTCGGGCGCAACTACATGACCCACACCACCGCCGGCATCTTCGCGGTGATGCCCAAGCCGGTGCACATGTATCGCGGCACCACCTGTGCCGGGATCATCTCCGACGAATCCTACAACGACCCTTCACGCGGCTTTGTCGGTGGTTATCGCCTGGAGATTCTTGCCCTCGGCCTGCCGTTCCTCTCGGCCTTTCTCGACCCGACGCCGCAGGGCTGGGGCCGCCAGTTCACCTCGCGGATGGAAAAGTACGACCGCATGTCCGGCGTCTGGCTGTGCGGCGAGGACCTGCCGCTGGAAAGCAACCGCATCACCCTGCACGCCACCGAGAAGGACCAGTACGGCCTGCCGATTCCGGTGGTGACCAAGAGCGATCACCCGATGGACGCCGCCATGCGCAAGCACGGTGTGGCGGCCACCGCCAAGTGCTACGAGGCCGCCGGCGCCACCGAAGTCATCGAGCTGCCGCCCTACCCGGCCAGCCACAACATGGGCACCAACCGCATGAGCGCCAAGGCCCGTGACGGCGTGGTGAACAAGTGGGGCCAGAGCCACGACATCCCCAACCTGTTCGTCTCCGACGGCAGCCAGTTCACCACCAGCGGCGGGCAGAACCCCACCCTCACCATTGTCGCGCTGGCCCTGCGCCAGGCCGACCAGATCGGCCGACTGCTCAACGAACGCGCGATCTGACCACTACTACAAGGGAGTCGACCATGACCCAGCCCACCCCCTCGCAGCGCCTGTGGATGTACGAACAGATGCTGACCAGCCGCTACATGGAGGAATCCATCGAGCGCATCTACATGGAAGGCAAGACGCCGGTGTTCAACATGGCCAAGGGCCCGATCCCCGGCGAGATGCACCTCTCCAACGGCCAGGAGCCCTGCGCGGTGGGCGTCTGCGCGCACCTCGAGGCCGCGGACATCGTCACCGCCACCCACCGCCCGCACCACATCGCCGTGGCCAAGGGCGTGGACCTCAACGAGATGATGGCCGAGATCTTCGGCAAGGCCACCGGCCTGTCCGGCGGGCGCGGCGGACACATGCACCTGTTCGATGGCCGGGTGAATTTCTCCTGTTCGGGGATCATCGCGGAGGGCATGGGCCCGGCTGTTGGCGCCGCATTGTCGCGGCAGATGCAGGGCAAGCCCGGCGTGGCCGTGTCCTTTATCGGCGAGGGCGCGGCCAACCAGGGTGCCTTCCACGAAACACTGAACCTCGCCGCGCTGTGGAAGCTGCCGGTGGTGTTCGTCATCGAGGACAACGCCTGGGGCATCTCGGTGGCCAAGGCCAGCGCCACCTGCATCAAACAGCACCACGTGCGCGCCGCGGCCTACGGCATGCCCGGTGTGTTCGTCGAGAACAACGACCCGGACGGCGTGTTCCGCGCGGCCGGCGAAGCCATCGAGCGCGCCCGTGCCGGTGGCGGCCCGACCCTCATCGAGATCGAGACCTATCGCCTGGCCGGCCACTTCATGGGCGACGGCGAAACCTACCGCCCCGAGGGCGAGAAGGACGGCCTGATGAAAAAGGACCCGATTCCCGGCTACCGCCAGCGCCTGATCGACGAAGGCGTGATGAGCGAGGCCCAGGCCGACGACATCGCGGCACGTGCCCGCGGCCGTATCGACGAAGCAATCGAGTTCGCCCGCGAAAGCCCCTACCCGCGTCCGGAAGAGGCGCTCGAGCAAGTGTTCGTGTGAACCGATCCGAACAACACGAGGAACTCCCCATGAACAGCCAAGCCACCATGACCGCCGCCGTCTGGCACGGCCGCAAGGACATCCGCCTGGAACAGGTGCCGCTACCTGACGCGCCGCAACCGGGCTGGGTGCAGATCCGTGTGCACTGGTGCGGCATCTGCGGGTCCGACCTGCACGAATACCTCGCCGGCCCGGTGTTCATCCCGGTGGATGCGCCGCACCCGCTCACCGGCATCAAGGGCCAGTGCATCCTCGGCCACGAGTTCTGCGGCGAGATCGTCACCCTGGGCGAAGGCGTCGAGGGCTATGCACCGGGCGACAAGGTCGCCGCCGACGCCTGCCAGCACTGCGGTCAGTGCCGTTTCTGCAAGACCGGCCAGTACAACCTTTGCGAGAAGCTGGCCTTCACCGGGCTGATGAACAATGGCGCTTTCGCCGAGCTGGTAAACGTCCCGGCCGAGCTGCTCTACCGCCTGCCCGAGGGCTTTCCGCTGGAGGCCGGCGCGCTGATCGAACCCCTGGCGGTCGGCATGCACGCGGTAAAAAAGGCCGGCAGCCTGCTCGGCGAGACGGTGGTGGTGGTCGGCGCCGGCACCATCGGCCTGTGCACCATCATGTGCGCCAAGGCCGCCGGCGCCGGCCAGGTCATCGCCCTGGAAATGTCCGCCGCACGCAAGGCCAAGGCGCTGGAAGTGGGCGCCACGCGCGTCATCGACCCCAGCGAGTGCGACGCCATCGCCGAGATCAAGGCGCTCACCGGCGGCTACGGCGCCGGCGTCTCCTTCGAGTGCATCGGTCACAAGGCCACCGCCAAGCTCGCCATCGACGTGATCCGCAAGGCCGGGCGCTGCGTGATGGTGGGCATCTTCGAGGAGCCCTCGGAATTCAACTTCTTCGAGATCGTCGCCACCGAGAAACAGGTGATCGGCTCGCTCGCCTATGCAGGGGAGTTCGCCGATGTCATCGCCCTGATCGCCGACGGCCGCATGGACGTCACCCCACTGATCACCGGCCGCATCGGCCTGGACAGCATCCTCGAGCAGGGCTTCGAGGAGCTGGCCAATCACAAGGACCGCAACGTCAAGATCATCGTCAGCCCCAGCGCACTGGCCGGCTGAGCAGGAGACCGCCATGACCACAGCAGTAAAGGAAAGAAAACTCACCGTCGCCCGCGCCATGGCCGAAGCCGTGGCCCAGGAGATGCGCCTGGACCCGAAAGTGTTCGTGATGGGTGAGGACATCGGTCAGCTCGGAGGTGTGTTCGGCAACACCCGCGGGCTCTACGAGGAATTCGGCAAGGAGCGCATCCGCGACACGCCGATCTCCGAAACCGCCTTCATCGGTGCCGCGGTAGGTGCCGCCTCGGACGGCATGCGACCGATCGTCGAGCTGATGTTCGTCGACTTCTTCGGCGTCTGCATGGACGCCATCTACAACCTGATGGCCAAGAACACCTACTTCTCCGGCGGCAAGGTGCCGGTGCCCATGGTGCTGATGGCCTCCACCGGCGCCGGCTACTCGGACGCCGGCCAGCATTCGCAGTGCCTCTACGGCACCTTCGCCCACCTGCCGGGCATGAAGGTGGTGGTGCCGAGCAACGCCTATGACGCCAAGGGCCTGATGACCGCTGCCATCCGCGATGACAACCCGGTGGTCTACCTCTTCCACAAGGCGCTGCAGGGCATGGGCTGGCTGGGCACCGAGAAAGGCGCCACCGTGCCGGTACCGGACAAGCCCTACATCGTCGAGATCGGCAAGGCCAAGACCGTGCGCGAGGGCCGCGACGTCAGCCTGGTCAGCCTCGGCGCCGGTGTGCATCACGCCCTGCGCGCCGCCGCGCAGCTGGAAAAGGATGGCGTCAGCGCCGAGGTCATCGACCTGCGCAGCCTGGTGCCGCTGGACCGCGAGCACGTCATCGCCTCGGTGCGCAAGACCGGCCGACTGATCGTGATCGACGAGGACTACCACAGCTTCGGCGTCAGCGGCGAAATCATCGCCAGCGTCGTCGAGCACGACATCGGCATGCTCAAGGCCCGCCCGCAGCGGGTGGCCTTCCCCGACATCCCCATCCCCTTCACCCCGGTCATGGAGCAATGGGCCCTGCCCAACGCCGACAAGATCGTGGCCGCCTATCACGCCATGCATAAGGAATGACGTTTATGAGTACCCCCATCGTGATTGCAGACGACCTCTGGGAAGGCGACGCCGAAGCGGTGATCACCTCCTGGCTGGTCAGCGACGGCGCCGAAGTGGCCGCCGGTGACCTGGTCGCCGAGGTCATGTCGGAAAAGGCCCAGTTCGAGATCGAGGCGCCGGCTGCCGGCGTGCTGAAGATCATCGAGGAAGAAGACGCGGTGATCGCCAAGGGTGCGGTCATCGGCCAGGTGGAATAGCCATGACTCGACTGGAAATCCTGCCCGAGCGCGCTCCCGAACGGGTGCCGCTCAAGGGCATGCGCAAGATGATCGCGGCGAAGATGCACGAAAGCCTGCAGACCACTGCACAACTGACCCACCACAGCGAATGCCGGCTGGATGCGCTGAAAACCCGCCGCGCCGAGCTAAAGGCCGAGGGCAGCGCGGTGTCTGTGCAGGACCTGTTGCTGCTCAAGGTGATCGAGACGCTGCAGGCCCACCCCAGCCTCAATGCCACGCTGGAAGAAGAGGTGATCCACCAGCACGCGGCGGTGCATCTGGGCCTCGCCATTCCACTGCCGGGCGATCTGCTGGTCGCCCCGGCGCTGTTCAATGCCGAACAACTGGACGGCGAAAGCCTGTCCCAGGCGCGCAAGGCGCTGGTGGACAAGGCCCAGACCGGCAAGCTGTCGGTCAAGGAGCTGACCGGCGCCACCTTTACCGTCTCCAACCTGGGACTGTCGCGGGTGCACCACTTCACGCCGATCCTCAATCCGCCGCAGGTGGCTATCCTCGGGGTCGGTGGCATCCAGCGGCGGCTGGAACTCGGGCCGAGCGGCGAACTGGTGGAAGTCGAGTGGATGGGCCTGTCGCTGACCTTCGACCATCGCGCTGTCAACGGCTCACCCGCGGCTGAATTTCTCGATGATCTCTGCCGGCGCATCGAGGGGTACGCGGCATGAACGGCATCGCTCGGTTCAGCGTGGGCGCCGGCCTGAATGCCGAGCGGGCCTTGCTGCAGCGCGTCTGTGACGGACTGTTCGACTGCCAGCTGCTGCTCTGGCGCCCCACCGGCCAGGCACTGGTGATGCCCGGCAGCTTCGAGCGCCGCCCCGGTTTCGCCCTGGCCAGCCAACGCTGCGCGGCGCAGGGCTGGCCGATCCTGCTGCGCGACACCGGCGGCGAGCCGGTGCCGCAATCATCGGCGGTGCTCAACATCGCGCTGGCCTGCACCATGCCGGTCAGCGAGGAGACCGGCAAGCGCATCGTCGTCGCCTACGAGCGCCTGCTCGATCCCCTGGCGCTATGGCTCGCCGAACATGGTCTGCGGGCAGGAGTCGGCGCGGTTCCAGGCGCCTTTTGCGACGGCCGCTTCAACCTGACGCTGGAGGGCCGCAAGCTGGCCGGCACCGCGCAGCGCTGGCGGCGCAGCTGCGACGGCCGCCCAGCAGTGCTCGCTCATGCGGCTGTGCTGATGGAGGACTGGCGCGAGCCCATGGCCGATGTCGTCAACCGCTTCTATCACGCCTGCGCCAGCGACCTCCGCTGCCAGGCCGACAGCCATCTGGCTCTCAGCGAGCGACTGCCGGCCGCGTGGAACGAGGCCGAGTCATTGGCCGACCGTTATCAGCGCGTTCTGGCCTGGCAAGGTCTGCAGCTCGGCGCCCGCCCTTTGCCGTGCCCGACCGCAAGCGCGGTGGCCGGTCCGCCCTCCCCCTTGCTTTGAACAACGAAACGGTCAGCCATCCGGCCTGGCCATGCATCGGAGGCAACACCATGAGCTACCCCACCACCGCCCCGCCCAAAGTCCGTCTGCGCGACCAGCGCGGTATCCAGCCCTTCGGCCGAACAGCGCCGAACGTCAGGGAGTAAACACGTTTTAAAAACATTACCGGTAGATGCTCGCTTGACGCATGCCGGAAGCGCTGAACAACCCTAAACAAGGTAATAATAAAAATGAAATCAAGACGACCAACTCTAAGGGTACCTGTGTTAATGGCGGCTTCGCTTTTTGCAACTGCGCCATTGTATGCATCAGACAGGATGATTACCGACAAAGAACTGTCTGATGAATCAAACACTGCTGACTGGCTGGCTTATGGACGCACACACTCCGAACAGCGGTTCAGCCCCCTGAAAGATATCAATGTAGAAAATGTCAGCCAGCTGAAGCCCGAATGGTACGCTCCTCTTCCGGACCGATCCGATATGGTCGGGACGCCCTTGGTCGTCGATGGCGTCATGTATTACGTGGGCGAAATGAACAGAACGCGTGCGTTCGATGCTCGCACCGGCAAGATGCTCTGGGAATATGACCCACAGGTTTCCAAAGAAATTCTCGACAACAATATGAAGAAGGTCTTCTGGAAACATAGCCGCGGACTTTCAACCTATGGTGACAAGTTGTTCATCGCCACCTGGGATGGCCGTCTTATTGCGATCAACAGAAAAGACGGCAAGGAAGTCTGGCAAACCCGCACCTTTGATCATGATCAGCCGCTGAATATCACCGGCCATCCCAAGGCCTTTGATGGCAAGGTATTTGTCGGTAACGGCGGAACAGAACTTGGCCCGATGCGCGGCTATGTAACTGCTTACGATGCCGAAACCGGCAAACAGATCTGGCGCTTCTATATCGTGCCCGGCAACCCTGCTGATGGGTTCGAGGATGCCGCTCAGGCAATGGCGGCCAAGACTTGGAGTGGCCGTTGGTGGGAAAACGGCGGCGGCGGCAATGCCTGGCATGGCTGGACGTACGATGCGAAATACAACCAGCTCATCTTTGGCACAGGCAACGGTGGCCCATGGAACATCAAGGTACGCAGCCCGGAGGGCGGCGATAACCTGTTCCTATGCTCTCTCGTAGCAGTAGATGCGGATACAGGCGAGTACAAATGGCACGTCCAAACGGCGCCCGGTGACACCTGGGACTACAACTCGAACATGGACATCGTGCTGGCCGACCTGAAAATCGATGGCAAGGATGTCGATGCCGTATTGCATGCGCCGAAGAACGGCTTCTTCTACACAATCGACCGCTCGAACGGCAAGGTACTGTCGGCTGAGAAATTTGCCGACGCCAACTGGTCAACCAGATATGACCTGAAAGAGCAGCGCCATATCGTTGCCGACGACGCCCGCTATCCCGATGGCGAGAAGAACATCTACCCCTCGGCCTTCGGCGCTCACTCGTGGCACGCGATGTCCTATAACCCCGAGTTGAATCTTGCCTTTATCCCCACCAACCATCTGGGCAATACCTTCAAGGACGATGGCAAGAACACGAAGCCTGGCCACAAGATGGCGAGCCACAAACTCTATCTGGGCCTGACCGGATGGGAGTTGACCAAGGACCCGCATGAAACTCGTGGTTCCTTGCAGGCCTGGGACCCGGTCAAGAACAAGCGTGTGTGGCAAGTCAACCAGAAGAGCCCATGGGGTGGCGGCACCCTGACCACCGCCGGCAACCTGGTTTTCCAGGGTCAGCCTGACGGCCTGTTCAAGGCCTACGATGCGCGCACCGGCGAAGAACTTTGGTCATATGACGTGGGCCTCGGTATCTCCGCACCACCGATCACTTACAAGTTGGATGGCAAGCAGATGGTTTCCCTGCTGGTGGGCCCTGGTGGCGCACTGGCCTCCAACTTCGGTGGCTCCGGTGAACTGGGTTTTGAAAGCCATGGCTGGAAATACGGTGTGCATGAGCGCCGGATCATGACCTTCTCGCTCGACGGAAAAGCGGTCATCCCCAAACAGCCTGCACCGCAGCTGGCCAAGCCCATCATCGATGAGAAGTTCGAGGTCGACGCCAAGAAAGCGGAGGCAGGTGCGGGCGTTTTTGCGGAAAACCTTTGTGTCGGCTGTCATGGCGCCGGAGCGGTTGCCGGTATGAAGGCACCCGATCTACGGGAGTCGCCGATATTGCTCACAGGCGGTGAAAAGGCGTTCGAGAGCGTTGTGCGCGGCGGCGCGTTACTTGCCAATGGCATGCCCAAGTTCCCGGAACTGACCGATGCCGAGCTGGAAAGCATCCGTCACTTCGTTCGCCGGCAAGCACACGACGGTGTGAAGTCTGGCGGCGGACATTAGGCCGGCAACTTTTCGATCACCAACCAAACAGTTGAACCGGTAACGCCTGAATAGCCAGGGGTTACCAATAGCAGAAACGCACGCGAATACCGTGAACGCCCCACAGGCATTGCGGCTAACGGTATTCGCTGCACGCGCACTGTTACATCCCAAAGGATCAGAACAATGACAACAAGCCTGCGCTTCGGCAGCGGCCTTCTCGCCGCCTGCCTGTTCACTTCTGCCCAAGCGGCCGAGTATTCACCCGATCAGTTCCTGTTCGGCGACTGGAACGGCAGCCGCACCCGCCTGCATGAGGCCGGCGTCGACCTGCAGATCACCTATGTCAACGAGCTGGCCTGGAACACGCAGGGCGGCGATGACCACACCGGCACCTATTCTGACCAACTGATGTTCGACGCCGCGCTGGACCTGGACAAACTGCTGGGCTGGTCCGGCGCCGGCTTTCATTTCACGGTAGTCAACCGCAACGGCGAGAACCTCAACGCCGAAGCCGACCTCGGCGTACTGCTGCAGCCGCAGGAAATCTACGGCTATGGCAGCACGACCCGGCTGGTGCAGTTCTATTACCAGCAGGCGCTGCTCGAGGACCGCCTGCTGATCAAGCTCGGCCGGCTGCCCATGAGCGGGGACATCTACCCCTTCGCCTGCCCGTTCCAGAACCTCGGCTTCTGCGGCACGGTGCCCGGCTACGTCACGCCCAACTGGTACACCTGGCCGATCAGCCAATGGGGCGCTACCGCGCGCTACCTGCTGAACGAAGAATGGTCGTTGCAGACTGCGCTTTACCAGGTCAACCCGCGCTTCACCGAGCGTGAGCAGGGCCTGAACTTCGGCAGCCCGTCGGGCACCACCGGCTACCACGCGGTCGCCGAACTCGGCTGGACGCCAACCCTGGGCGGGCAACCTGGCGCCTATAGGCTCGGCCTGTGGCGCAACACCGGTGACTTCGAAGACCTCTACCGTGACGGTGCCGGCCGACCCATGTCGCTATCCGGCGCCGCGGCCGCCGAACACGACCACGCCACGGGCGGCTACCTGATGGCCGAGCAGCAGGTCTGGCAGAGCGCGGCGCTGCCGGCGCGACGGTTGAAGCTGTTTGCCAACTTCATCCAGTCCGACCCGGACGTGACCTATATCGAGCGCATCTGGCAGGTTGGCGGCAGCCTCTCGGCCCCCTTCGCCTCGCGCCCGGATGACGAACTCGGCCTGGGCCTCGGCCGCCTGGAAATCAACGACGACGCCCGCAAGCGCCTGCGCGAACAGGGCGAGCCGGTGCCCGACGTGGAATACCCCGCCGAGCTCTATTACCGCGTGGCGCTGACACCTGCGGTTTCGCTGACGCCAAACGTCCAGTACTTCCACCGGCCGGGCGGTTTCGACGAAGCGGAAGACGTGGTGGTGTTCGGCCTGAAGACGGTGATCAGCTTCTGACACCACGGCGGACAAGGCGACCCGGCGGTTTGCCGGGCCGCCTGCGTGTCGCAGCGGCGCGCTCAGGGCTTCACGTAGCCCGGCAGGCTCTCGATACGCGCCATCCAGCGCGCCACGTTGCCATACGGGCCGAGGTCGACGCTGCCCTCCGGCGCCAGCACCACGTAGGGGTAGACGGCGCAATCGGCGATGGTCGGCCGCCCCATCGCCAGCCAATCGTTGGCTTCCAGATGCGCATCGAGCACCCCGAGCACCGTTGGCGCCTTGGCCAGCGCCGCGGCCTTGTCCAGCGGATAGCCGAACTTTTCCACCAGCCGCGCGGCGCACAGGCTGTGCTGGATCTCGTTGGCGGCGAAGGACAGCCACTGCACCACCTCGGCCTGCCCGCGGGCATGATCCGGCCACCAGGCCAGGCCGCCATAGGTGCCGGCGAGATAGACCAAGATCGCCTGGGAATCGCGTACCACATGGCCGTCATCCTCGAGCACCGGCACCTGCCGCAGCGGGTTCATGTCGGACAGTGGCGGCTTCTTGTGCGCGCCATTGGCGAGGTCCACCGGCACCCGTTCCAGTTCAATGTCGGCCAGCGCCGCGAACAGGCGCACCTTGTAGCAGTTGCCGGAAGCTTGCAGGTCGTACAGTTTCATTGCGCATCTCCTTCGACGAGCTGATTGAATTCGAGAACGTTGCCGTCCGGGTCGCGGATGAACAGCGCGATCCGCCGCGGGCCGATGTGATGTGGCCCCTCGGTGATGACGATGCCCTCCTCGCCCAGCCAGCGCTGCAGCGCCTGGAGGTCATCGACGATGAACGCCGGATGGGTCATGCCCGGGCGCTTGATCGGCGCGTCCAGCAATACGTTGTGTGCATCGGGCGCACGCGCGCCGTTGAAGATCAGGTTGATGCGCACGCCGTCCGGGCTGAGCATCTCGTTGGCCTCGAACAGCGGGAAGCTCGCGCTCTCGACGAAGCCCAGCGCCTGGTAGAAGGCCATGGCGCGATGGCGGTCGCTGACGCGGATGCCGATGTGGTCATAGGCGAGGATACGTGCGGGGCTGGATGGTGGGTTCATGTGCGAAACTCCGGAAGTCGTCGGTCCGGGACAGTGTCCGCCGCCCTGCGCATCCCAGCTATGCCGCGGACCTGACAACACCCCTACAGCAATCGCACAAATCGAAGGTGGCAATGGACAAGCTCAAGGCGATGGCCAATTTCGTGAGGATCGTCGACAACGGCAGCCTGAGCGCGGCGGCCGACGCCAGCGGCCAGTCCGTGGCATCGGTGGTGCGCTCGCTGGCCGCGCTGGAGCGCCACCTGGGTGTGCGCCTGCTCAACCGCAGCACGCGGCGCATGGCCCTGACCGACGAGGGTGCCGAGTACCTGGCCTGGAGCCGGCGCATGCTTGCCGAGTTTGCCGACATCGAGCAGCGCCTGGACGCGCAGGACGGCGACGTCCGCGGCCTGCTGCGCCTCACCGCCCCGGTGGAGTTCGGCCAGCGCTACATCGCGCCGCTGGTGAACGAGTTTCTCAGGGAACATGCAGAAATCCGCGTCGAGCTGAACCTGAGCGACCAGATCGTCCCGCTGCTCGACGAACGCCTCGACCTCGCCCTGCGCATCGGCCACCTGCCCGACTCGGCCATGGTCGCCCGGCAGATCGGCAACACCCGGCTGGTCACCTGCGCCAGCCCCGAGTACCTGAGCAGCGCACCCGCCCTCGACACCCCGGCAGCGCTGGAGGACCACGCCTGCATCCTCTTCGCCGCCCAGGGCCGCCACTGGTACTACCGCCACGGCGAAAAGGAACAGGCCGAAGAAATCACCCCACGCCTGACCTGCAACCAGATCCGCACCGCCAGCCTGGCCTGCGTGCAAGGCCTGGGCATCACCCGCCTGCTGCACTACCAGGTCGCCGATGAACTGGCCGATGGTCGTTTGGTAAGAGTGCTTAAGGATTACGAACCGAAGGACCTGCCGATCCAGCTCGTCTACCCGCACGCCTTGCAGCTATCGCCAAGGGTGCGGGCGTTTGTGGAGTGGGTTTGTCCGAGGCTGGAGAGGGGGTTGCCGGAGTCTCGATAAGGAGTAACGGGCGCCCACGTAGACGGTGCGAAGCAAGTCGAAACTTGGTAACCGTAGAAGCAGCGGTTTCGTCCCGTCACCAACGCACCGAACCAGGGTGGTAGCGCCGATCCAAGAACTGCTTGGGTAGTCGAGTCTGCAGCTTGGCTGCTTCTCGCTTGCTAGCGACGACTGCTGGTAAAGCGCCGCCGCTACCTCTCGGTCATGAGTTTTTGCAGAACACCGATCTAGCGCGTCGACGCTTTCCGGGGAACATACCGTTCCACCTTCCGCTTTACATACACCTTACGCAACGATAATAATTCTCAGCCGCTAAGGCTTAGCATTATCAAAATAGCTCCCAGAAGAGCCGCAACACTCTGCCCACAACAGGCTGAAGGTGACAGACAGCGTTCCCCTCTGCTGCGCAGTTGCACCTGACGCCAAACAATCAGGAAATTTTCTCCGCATGATCAGGACGACCCGCCGTATCGGCGTCACTGCCAGTCTGCTGGCCATCGCCATTGCCCAGGCCGCGCAGGCCAACGAGACCGAGGACAACCGTCAGCAGAAGCAGGACGGCCCGGTATCCCTTGCCCCGCTCGTCATCCAGGGCGATGTGCTGGGCAGCGCCAGCAACGAAGAAGTACGCACCTATGCGGGCAGCCGCAGCGTGGTCCAGGCCCAGGAACTGGAGAAGGCCAGCGTGCGTGGCCTGGATGACGCGCTGGCTCGGGTCCCGGGGGTGAAGATTCTCGACGAGACCGGTACCGGGGTACTGCCGCAACTGTCCGTGCGCGGGCTTTCGGAAAGTCGCAGCGGCCGCATCCAGGCGCTCGCCGATGGCATCCCGCTGGCCCTGGCGCCCTATGGCCAGACCAGCCTGTCGCTGTTTCCGCAGACCCTGGCGACGGTCGATCGCATCGACATCGTGCGTGGCGGCGCGTCCGTGCAGTACGGGCCGAACAACGTCGGCGGCGTGATCAACTTCATTAGCCGGCCAATTCCGGATAAGTGGGAAACCACCCTGCAGGAGCGTGTCACCTTCGCGCCCGGCGGGCGCCAGCTGTACGACAGCTACCTGGGCACCGGTGGGCGCCTGACCGACAACTTCGGCCTGCAGCTGGACGTCAACACCATCAGCGGCGAATACGGCCGCGAGCACTCCGATACCGATGTGCAGAACTACCGCCTGCGCGGCCAGTGGGACATCGACGACAGCCGCAGCCTGAGTTTCGGCGTGCAGCGCTACATCGCCGACATGGACCTGGCCGGCGCCCTCAGCGTGGCCGACTACAAGGACGACCCGCGGCAGTCGACCCGCGACCTCGATCGTTTCGAAGGCGACAGCGACCGCGTCTGGGGCACCTATACCCAATACCTCGGCGCCATGGGCCCGTTCGACGACGTGGAGTTCAGCTGGACCAACTTCGCCCAGAACAGCTATCGCAACTTTATTGTCGGTCTGCCCTTCGCGCCGGATGCCACGCCGGCCACCCTGCAGGATGCGCCCCGCGACTTCCGGGTCTGGGGTAGCGAGCCGCGCCTGAGCCTCGGCATCGACGGTGATGGCGTCAGCCAGACCTGGCTGCTCGGCGCCCGCCTGGTCAAGGAAAACGTCGATTTCGACGTCGACCGTCTGAACCTGAATACCGGTACCACCAGCGTGGTACGCGACTGGGTATTCGATACCAAGGGCCAAGCTGCCTATGTGAGCAACGAAATCAAGCTGCTCGATGACCGCCTGACTATCACCCCCGGCATGCGTTATGAGCACGCCAAGATGGAGTACGCCGACGGCGTCAGCGGCGTCGAGCGCAAGACCGTGGCCGAAGAGTGGCTGCCCGGTCTGAGCATCGGCTACCAGGCCAGCGACGACTGGTTCGTCTACGCCAACGCGCAGCGCTCGCTGCGGGTGCCTCAGGTGTTCCAGATCGTCAGGGATGGCGTGGTCCAGGCGGAAATCTCGCGCAACTACGAGACCGGCGTGCGCTTTACTCCACAAGACAACCTGCGCATCGACTTCGGCCTGTACCGCATCGACTTCGACGACCAGATCGTGTTCGCCAACAGCCGCTTCCAGAATCTCGGCAGCACCCGCCACCAGGGGATAGAGACCGAGGTGTTCTGGACCCCGACCGCGCTGCCAACCCTCGACCTGCACGCCGGCTACGCCTACCTTGATGCCGAACTGCGCACCGGCGACTTCAAGGGCAACGAGGTGCCGTACAGCTCCAAGCACCAGTTCACCGTCGATGGTCGTTACCGCTTCGCCGAGTTCTGGGCCTACAGCCTGGATGGCCTCTACGTCAGCAGCGCCTATACCGACGACGCCAACAGCGCCGAGGAGAACGCCAGCGCCTCAGTTGGCGAGCTGCCTGCCTACTGGATCTGGAACACCGCCATCGAGCGCGAGTTCAAGCTGCAGGACCAGAGCGTGCTGACCGCCTCGGCCGGTATCAGCAACCTGTTCGACCGCCAGTACTATTTCCGCGGCATCGACACCAGTCCCGAGGGACGCCAGCCAGCACCGGGCCGTACCCTGACGCTGGGGGTGAACTACCGCTTCTGATCGTCGTATCTCCTCCCCCCTGGCGCCAAGCCAGGGGTTGCCCACTCGACTCGTCCAACCCAGCGTCGGTAAGGCGATCACTGAATATGTAATCGCTAAGCGTCGTCACTCCCCACTCGAAGCCGCCAACCGCACCCCAAACGCCACCAGCACCCCACCCGTCAATCGGTCCAGCGCCCTGGTTAGCGCGGGACGGCGCAACAGCGTCCCGAGCGGAATCGTCGCGGCGATCAGCACGGCGAACCAGGCCAGGGACAACAGCACATGCAGGCACGCAAGGAAGAACGAATAACCCGCCACATCGGCGCCGAGCGGGACGAACTGGGGTAGGAAGGTGACGTAGAACACGCCCACCTTCGGGTTCAGCAGGTTGGTCAGCAAGCCGCGCCAGAAGGCCTGCCCGTTCGCTGCAGAGGGCGTCTTGGCCGGGCCTGAATCGAACGAGGCGCGCGGGTTGAACAGCAGCCTGGAGCCGAGCCAGATCAGGTAGGCGGCGCCGGCGAACTTGACCACCGTATAGGCCAGTTCCGAGGCCTGCAGCAGCGCACCCAGCCCGAGCGACACGGCCACACCCCAGGCCAGGCAGCCCAGGCAGATGCCCGCCGCGGCCAGCACGGCCTGGCGCCGCCCTTCCAGCGTGGCGGTGCGCAGCACGATGGCCGTATCCACACCCGGCGTGACGGTCAGCAGCGAGGCGGCTGCAGCAAAGGCGAGCAACAGCGGGAGGTCGATCATCGGTAGTGCTCCTGGGTTCGTAGCCTGTCGGCCGAACTCTGGACGGCCGGCGGCGGGACGGGAACTGCCGGTGTTTGCGGCGGCCTGATGTGCGTTGTATCAGGCAAGCGTGTTAACGGCCAAATCGCCAATCTAGTTCAAGTCGGCGCTCGCTGGGTGGCGTCGCGGTGGCGCGTCACGCACGCGGTGGGCTATAGGATGACGACAAGCCCCTTGCTCCCGGAGACATCATGACCCGCCCCACCGTAAGCGATAAACGCGCGGCCTTCCGCGAGATGCACCATGCAGGGTGCTTCCTGCTGCCCAACCCGTGGGACGCCGGCGGTGCTCGCCTGCTCGAGCGCCTCGGCTACCGGGTCCTGGCAACCACCAGCGCAGGCTATGCCTGGTCTCAGGGCCAGGCGGACGGGCAACTGTCACGCGACGATACCCTCGCGCACATGCGCTATATGGCGGCCATGAGCGACCTGCCGATCAACGCCGATTTCGAGAGCGGCTTCGGGGCCACGCCCGAGGCGGTCTTCGACAGTGTCAGCCTGGCGCTGGAGACCGGCGTGGCGGGCCTGTCTATCGAGGATTCGAGCGGCGATCCCACCCAGCCGGTGCGCGACAAGGCGCAGGCTGTCGAGCGCCTGCAGGCGGCGCGCGCCGCGATCGATGCCAGCAGCGGCGACACCCTGCTGGTGGGGCGTGCGGAAAACTACTTCGTCGGCCGCCCCGATCTGGACGACACGGTCGAGCGCCTGCTCGCCTATTCGCAGGCCGGGGCCGACTGCCTGTACGCGCCAGGTCTCAGGACGCGGGAGGAAATTCAGACGGTCGTCCAGGCAATCGCGCCGAAGCCGGTGAACGTGCTGATCGGCTGGAACAGCGAGCTGACCGTCGAGGCGCTGGCCGAGCTTGGCGTCAGGCGCATCAGTATCGGCGGTGCCCTGGCGCGCGCGGCCTGGGGCGGGTTCATCGATGCGGCGCGGAGGATGATCGAACAGGGCCGGTTCGATGGCTTCGGCGGCACGCCATCTGGTGCGGAACTCAACGAACTGTTGCGCGCCACGGAACCGCCGCGCTGACCGGGCAGGCCGCGAACGTGGCAGAGAAGCAATATAGGCCGCGACCGGCCTCCGGCACGATGCCGGTGACTGGGTGTGAAGTGCTCAGTAGAGGCGCTTTTCGATATCGACATCCCTGAGCAGGATATCGCCAAACGTCGCCACCCCTTCGCCATGCTGGAACAGGCTGACCCCGATCAGCCAGACCCGCCGGATGCGTGCTGGCGGCTCGCCGCCGATGGCGGTGCGGTAGTGGTCCAGTATGTTCTGCTCCTCGCACAGCCACTGGCCGAGATCGGCGGTGCCCGAACGCACCACGACATGCGTCTCGCGGTCGTGCCAGCCGGGCAGCGGGCAGTGGAAATGCGTGCCTTCGGGGAGATCCCGGCTCCAGTAGAAGGTGAGGTCGCGGCCGTTGTCGAACTCCACCGCGATGCTCAGGTAGTCGTGGGTGTGGATCTGGTCTTCGGCGACCGACGAGGGCAACCGGTCGACCTTCCACTTCCAGCTCAACGTGGTGTTCGCGCTCAGCGGCAGGTCGGCGTCTTTCTGCAGGATGGAGACATCGTCACGGGTATGCAGGCGGATGGCCTGTGTCGGCGCCCGACCCGCCTGGGCCGGCGTGACAGCGGAGAACACCGTGGACGGCCCCAGCTCCCAGAGTTCCTGCCAGCCACCGGGCAAGGGCGCACGCGGTGAACGCAGGCGCGCCAGCTCGCGGCTGGCCCAGTGCGCGGCGTCGCGACCGGCCGCGGCCTGGCCCAGCACCGCGGCGACATCGGTGCCGGGCCGCCAGTGGATGATGCCGACATTGACGCCGCCGCCCTCGTCGGGGTTGAACGCGGGCGGCTCGCCACGGTAGCGGCCGCTGGCATCGAGCCAGCGGTCGCGCGGGTAGAGCTTGAGCTGCAGGGGGCCGTCCTGCTCCACCGTGAAGCTCTGGGTGTCGTGCAGCGCGCGGAAGATCGGTCCCCGCTCGCCGATGCGCGCCCAGGTCGCCAGCTCCGCCGAATAACGGATGCCCAGCGCCCGGGAGACCTCGACGCCGCCCTCGAGCACGAAGGTCAGCCGATCGCCGGCCTTGAGCTGGAGGCCGGTATCCAGCCAGGCTCCGACGCGCCAGGACAGGTACAGCGCGCGCAGCCCGAGCACCGCCTCGCCCGCCAGCGGCGCCGCGATGTCGGTGAGCTGGGCCTCGAATTGCGCCGGCGTCGACACTGAGCCGGTACTGGCGAGGGGCTCGAGCGGGATGGTGTTTGTCATTGTTTTTCCTCCGTGCGGGTGCGGACGCCTGAGCCGGGCTTTCGGCGCCAAAGTACGATGTCCGGATGCTAGGGCCGGCTGCTAGCGTGAGGCTTGTAAAAACGAGCTGACTTGAGGAGCCCGGGCATGCTGCCTTCGCACCTGCTGATGTGGCCGGACATGCTGCTGTACTTCGGCCCGCTGCGGCATCTGGACAGACGCGTCAACGGCGCCGCGGTGCTCATGGTCGGCCTCTATCGCCCGCTTGTGTTGCAACTGGCGGGCACCGCCCTGCCCTGCCGGGCCGTGGTGGTACCCGCCGGTGTGGCGCATGCGGTGGATGCGCAGGGCGGCGTGCTGGCCAAGCTGTTCGTCGAGCGCGACAGCGAACTGTACGGGCGCTTCGTGCAACGCTTTGCCTGGCGCCCCGGGCAGTGTGCGCTACCGCTGCACGATCCCGTGCTGATCGATACGCTGACCGCGCTCTACGAAGAGGCACCGAGCAAGGAGCAGACGCGGCAGACCCTGCTGGCGCTGATGCCCGCCGTGAACGATGCAACCGCCGCGGGCCGCCTGACGCCGGTATTCGAGCTGTTGCGCCAGGAGGGCGACGTCAACCACGCGCTGGCGCAGGCCGCCTCGCTGGTTCATCTCTCTCCCTCGCGCATGGCGCACCTGTTCCGCGCCGAAACCGGCATGAGCTACCGTGGCTTCCGCATCTGGAAGCGCCTGCTGCTCGCCGCCGAGCACCTGCAGCGTACGGACTGCCTGACGCGGGCGGCCGTCGATGCGGGTTTCGCCGATGCCAGCCATTTCAGCAATTGCTACAAGCGCTATATCGGCGCCACCCCCGCGCAGGTCTTTCGCAGCCTGCAGCGGTTCGAACGCTGACTGTCGCGGGGAGCGCCTGGACGCAGCTTGCTATCGCTGACGGCCAATGACCGATACCATGCCGCGGGCGTGACGACCCGACGGCTCGTTGGAACGCTCTCGCTTGCTTGCAGTCCGCTCAAAGACAGACGCGATAGTGCTCTGTCCGCATGCGGACAGCCGCGTTGCTTCGCTCGGCCGATCAGGAGGGATGCTGGTCGGACTACCCCATCAGAAAGGCGCAATAACGACATGGCAGGCGGAACCGCGGAAGCAAAACGCATCCTTCTCGGCATGCGCGACAGTGCGGAACGACGCGAGCTCGCCACGCGGCTGACGGTCGAGGGCTACCACGTCGGCCACTGCACCGACCAGGCGGGCCTTGCGCAGCGGATCGACGCGACGGTAGAGGTGGTGATACTCGCCGACGAGCTGGCAGCGGGGCCATTGGATGAGGTCAGCGCCGCGCTCGAGAGGCTGCCAGCCGGCAGTGCCATCCCGTTCATTCTCCTGAGCCGCGACGCCGAACCCCATGCCGCGTTGAAAACCCGCCTGCCGTCGACGATCAACGACTTCATGGTGCTCGAAGAGCCTGTGGGACCGGCCACCTTGCTAAGTTGCCTGGCCACTTGCATGCGCCTGCGCCAGCATCAGCGCGCGCACCACGCCGAAGCCACCGAGCGAGCCGACCAGCGAACCCGCTTCGAGCGACTGATCGAGAACCTTCCGATCGGCGTCTGCTTCATCGATGCCGACGGCAATACGCTGCTCAGCAACCCCAAGTACGACGAGTACGTGCCCAATCGAAAGATTCCCTCGACGGCGCCCGAGCGGGCACGGCGCTGGGTCGGCCTGGACAGCCATGGGCAGGTGATACCGCCGAGCCAGTACGTCGGTGCCCGCGCCCTGCGCGGCGAACAGGTCGACGGCCAGGACTATCGCTACTACCCCGAGGAAGGTGGCGAACGCTGGCTGCGCCTGAGCGGCGTGCCGCTCTACGACCACGCCGAGCAGCCGATGGGCGCGGCCGTGGTGATCATCGACGTCGACGCCGAGCGGCGCAACGAGGTGATGCTGCGTCAGTTCAATCATGCGCTGGAGCGCGAGGTCGAGTTGCGCACCCAGGCCTTGCAGAGGGCGCTCGACCAGCTGACCGTCGAGGTTCAGGAACGCAGCCGTGCCGAGGAGCAGCTGCGCCACTCACAGAAGATGGATGCAGTCGGCCAGCTCACCGGCGGTATCGCCCACGACTTCAACAACATGCTGACCGGCATCATCGGCGCGCTGGACATGATCCGTCTGCGCGCGGCCTCCGGACGCTACAACGACCTGCCGCGCTATCTGGACGCGGCGCATGGCTCGGCGCAGCGCGCCGCCTCGCTGACCCAGCGCCTGCTGGCCTTCTCCCGCCGCCAGCCACTGCAGACCCGGCCGACCGCAGTCAATTCGCTGATCCGCTCGCTGGCCGAGCTGTTGCAGCGCAGCCTGGGCGAGACGATCCGCTTCGAACTGGCCCTCGAAGACGCCGCCGGGCTCGCCCTGGTCGACCCCAGCCAGATGGAAAATGCCCTGCTCAATCTGGCGCTCAATGCCCGTGATGCGATGCCGGACGGCGGCACCTTGCGCATCGAGACGCAGCGCCTGGCGTTGCAAGCGGAGCAGGCCACCCGCCACGGCGTGCCGACTGGCGAGTATCTTTGCGTGCGGGTTATCGACAGCGGCGTCGGCATCCCGGCGGCACTGGTGGACAAGGTGTTCGAACCGTTCTTCACCACCAAACCCCTCGGCGAAGGCACCGGGCTCGGCCTGTCGATGGTCTACGGCTTCGTCCGCCAGAGCGGCGGTTTCATCTCCATCGATACCTGTCAGGGCGAAGGGACCCGCGTCGCGCTGCACATGCCGGCGGCATCGGCCGACGCACAGGAGGAGTCGACTGCGGTTCCGATCCGCGTGCCCGGCGCAGGTGGCGGGCGCAAGGTTCTGCTGGTCGAGGATGACAACGCGGTGCGCCCGTTGCTGCAGAGCGCACTCGAGGACTTCGGCTATCACGTGCATGTGGCGGCCGACAGTCAGCGCGCCCTGGAGCTCGCCGCAGATCTCGACTCGCTCGACCTGCTGCTGACCGATGTCGGCCTGCCGGGGCTCAACGGCCGCCAGCTTGCCGAAATGCTTCAGCAGCGGCGCCCCGGCCTACCGGTGGTGCTGATCACCGGCTATGCCGAACAGGCCGCGACCCGCCTCGATTGCCTTGCTCCCGGCATGCACCTGATGACCAAACCCTTCACCCTCGAACTGCTGGCCGAAACCGTCACCCACGCGCTTGCCGCACCGGTTGGCTGAGGGCCGTTACCACGGCAACTCCGCCCCGCTGTAGGCATGGAACCCTCCACTCGCCTCCGGCCCCAGGCTGTCGATGACCCGCAGCAGATCCTTCGCGGCATCGGCCGCCGGCCGGCCGATCTCGGCGCCGCGAAAAGGCTGCGACAGACGCGAGTTCACCGTGCCCGGGTGCAGCGCCAGCAGCACGGCATTCGGCTGGTTGCGGCGCACTTCGATGGAAGCGGTCTTGATCAGCATGTTCAGCGCGGCCTTGGAGGCGCGGTAGCTGTACCAGCCGCCGAGCCGATTGTCGCCGATGCTGCCGACCTTGGCCGAGAGCATGGCGAGCACGCCGCGCTGGCGGTCGAGCAGCCCGCTGAAGTGGCGCAGCAGCAGCGCCGGGCCGAAAGTGTTGATCTGGAAGGTGGCGAGCAGCTGCGCCTGGTTGAGATCAGCCAGGCGCTTCTCCGGCATGAACTCGTCGCCATGCAGCACGCCGGCGGCGTTGATGATCAGGTGAAACGGCCCCTGCCCCGCCACGCTGGCCGCGGCCTGCTCGATGCTGGCGGGATCGGCGAGGTCCAGCGCCGGCTCGGACGAGCGACTCAGGGCGATGACCGATGCGCAGTGCGGATCGCTGCGCAAGGCATCGACCAGTGCGGCGCCGATGCCACCGGATGCACCGATGACCAGCGCGCGAAACCCTTCGGGGAATGATTCCAACGGCATGACGATCTCCAGCAGATTTACGGTCGACGGTCGCCGGCTTCGCTGCGCCAGCGTTCGATATGTTCGGCGAGCAGGTCGGCGATGGGCAGGCAAGCGTCGAGCCGGTAGAGGTTCCAGTAATGGCCTTCCAGGGTGCGGTTGATTAGCAAGGTACCGGAAGCCGGTTGCAGGCTGCCCAGTGCCGACATCAGCAAGGGGAACAGCTCGGACAGCTGCTGGTGCAGCGCCGCTCCGCGGAAGTCCCACTGCGCGCCAGGCTGCAACAGTGGATGCAGCATCAGGTGGATACGCCGGTACAGCCCATGCGGCGGCATGCTGCCAGGCTGGCGCCCGCCGAGCATCTGGAAGCCGGCCTCCAGCGCCTCGCTGGAAGTGCCACGCAGGGCCTCGAAGATCTGCACGTAACCGGCCAGCAGGCGCGGTTCCAGACGCAGCACGCTGCCGAAATCGTAGACCACCAGTTCGCCCTGCTCGGTCCAGGCCAGATTGCCCGGGTGCGGATCGGTGTGCAGCCGCTGCAAGCCGAACGCCTGCTCGGCGAGCCACTGGCAAAGGTTTTCCGCCAGGCGCTGGCGGATCTCGACCGGTGCCTGCTCGACCTCGGCCATGGAACGGGCCGGACGATCTTCCAACACCAGCACGCCGGGGCGGCAGAGCTCGCTGGCGGCAAAGGGTATGCCGAGGCCGGGCCAGTCGCCGAAGTGCGCGCGGAAGGCTTCGAGGTGGTCGCGTTCGGCGGCGTAGTCCAGCTCTTCATCGATTGCCCGCTGCAGCTCGGTGTAGACCGCCTCCAGCCGCGCCGCTGGCGTGCCGAACAACCGCCCGAGCGGCATCAGCCGACGCAGTTGGCGCAGGTCCGCTTCGCAGATCGCGTGGATGCTGGGGTACTGGATCTTCATGATCAGCGCCCTGCCCTGACGATCCTGGGCGCGATGGACCTGGCCCAGCGAGGCGGCCGCGGCGGGCGCAGGTTCGATGGTATCGAACAGCTCGTAGAGCTGGCCGTCGTACAGCCGCTGCAGGTTGGCTTCCAGCTCCGCGAACGGCAGCGACGGCACCTGATTCTGCAAACGGGCCAGCGCCGCGCTGATCGGTTCGGGCAACAGGTCCTGCCATTGCGAGGCCTGCTGGCCGAGCTTGAGCACCGGGCCCTTCATCTGCCCGAGTGCATCACCCAGCAGCTCGCCCACCGGTTGCCAATCGATGCGCGCCTTGCCTGGCGTGACGCGTTGCACCAGCAGGTTGCCGGCGATCCGTGCACCAGTGCCGCCCAGTTGCAGAAAGCGGCCCAACGCCGAAGCCGAGGGACGAGAGAATCGAGGCATGCAAGCGACCTGCGAAGGCAAAGGCTGATCATGGGCCAGCCCGGCGGGTGTTCCAAGGCGCAATGGTTGCAGTCTGTTGCGCCCGCCGCAGCTAGCGCCAAAGCGCAGCTCGGCGTAATGCGTGGAACGAGCCCGCAAACGGCGAGTCGGAACACTGACTGCATTCAGCGCACGCCTCTGCGGCGGTGCCTGAGAGGTTTCGCCCGTATGCCCACCCGGTGAAAACGGGTGGTTTCTCCGGGCTTGGCCCGAGACGTTTTCTGGAGCAAGGACTATTCACGCAGCGGAGCCTGCGTAAGGAGCACGAATGAATGATGCCAATCGCCCGCACAGCGGCCAGAGCGAGGAAGCGCCACGCATCTCCACGGGCAGCGAAGGGCTGGACGATATCCTTGGCGGCGGGCTCGACCCCGACCGCATGTACCTCTACGAAGGCAGCCCCGGCGCCGGCAAGACCACCCTTGCCCTGCAGTTCCTGCGCGAAGGTGTGCGCCAAGGCGAGCGGGTGCTGTATGTGACCCTGTCGGAAACCCAGGCTGAACTGGAGCTGATCGCCAAGCGCCACGGCTGGTCGCTGGATGGCATCGACATCTTCGAACTGGTCACGCCCGAGGCCAGCCTCGACCCGGAACTGGAGTTGACGGTGCTGCACCCGGCCGAGATCGAACTGGGCGAGACCACCCGGCAGCTGTTCGACCGCGTCAACCAGACCAACCCCACCCGAGTGGTCTTCGACAGTCTCTCGGAGATGCGTCTGCTGGCACAGAGCCCGTTGCGCTACCGACGCCAGGTGCTGGCGCTCAAGCACTTCTTCGTCACCTGCCACTGCACGGTGATTCTGCTCGACGACCAGACCTCGGAGAGCGGCGATCTCCAGCTGCATTCCATCTGCCACGGCGTGGTCATGCTCGAACAGCAGACCATCGAATACGGCGCCGGGCGCAGGCGCCTGCGGGTTGTCAAGATGCGCGGCATCCAGTTCCGCGGTGGTTACCATGATTTTGCGATCCGCAAAGGCGGGCTGCAGATATTTCCCCGGCTGGTCGCCGCCGAGCATCATGCGAGCTTCTCCAACAGCCTGGTCTCCTCCGGCAACGAAACGCTGGACCGCATGCTGGGCGGGGGCGTGGAGCGCGGTACCAATACCCTGCTGGTCGGCACGGCCGGCGTCGGCAAGTCTTCGCTGGCGTTGAGTTACGCGGTCACGGCATGTCGGCGCGGCGAGCACACCGCATTTTTCGTGTTCGACGAGAACACCAGCACCCTGCGCGCCCGCGCCCGCGCGCTTGGCCTGCCAGTGGAGCCGTGGATCGACCAGGGCTTGCTACGCCTGCAGCAGATCGACCCGGCCGAACTGTCGCCGGGCGAGTTCGCCTCCGCCGTACGCTGCAGTGTCGAAGAGAGCGGTACGCGCATGATCGTGGTCGACAGTCTCAACGGCTACATGCATGCGATGCCGGACGGTAAGTTCCTGATCCTGCAGATGCACGAGCTGCTGAGCTACCTGGGTCAGAAAGGCGTGGTCAGCATTCTGGTGCTGGCACAGCAAGGGGTGATCAACCCTGCCGACACGCCCGTCGATATCAGCTATCTCAGCGATGCGCTGATCATGCAGCGCTATTTCGAGCACGAAGGCACCATTCGCCGCGCGTTGTCGGTGGTGAAGAAACGCAGCGGAAAGCACGAAAACAGCGTGCGCGAGTTTCGCCTTAGCGCCGATGGCATCCACGTCGGACCACCGCTGAGCGGTCTGGATGGCATTCTTTCCAGTGCACCGCAGTACACCGGTGACCCCGCCAAATTGCTTCCGGACGAGCATGACCACGCCTGACCCAAAACGCAGTTCTCTCGTGGTCGTCTATGCCCCCATCGGCCGCGACGGCCCGGCCTCGGCCGAACTGCTCAAGCGCAGCGGCATGCAGGCGGTGGTCAGCCATGGCGTCGAGCAGGTACTGCAACGCGCCGAAACCGACGCCGATGCAGTGTTCATCGCCGAAGAAGGTCTGTTTGGCTACGACCTCGAGAGCCTGGCCGCCTGGGTGGACAGGCAGCCGGCGTGGTCGGACTTCCCCTTCGTCGTGCTGACCAGCAAACACCAGCCTCCGGCGGTTGCCGCCTGGAGGCAGCGCATGGTGCTGGCGCTGCGAAATGTATCGCTGCTGGAGCGGCCGGTGCAGAGCATCACCCTGACCAGCGCACTGAAGGCCGCAGTGCGGGCACGTCAGCGCCAGTACGAGGTGCGGGCATTGCTGGAAGCGCAGGAATTGGCGTCCAAACAGCTCGAAGCCCTGGTGGTCGAGCGCACCCGCGAGCTGGAAAAGGCCAACCAGGAGCTGCGCACGCAGATGGCCGAGCGTGCGCGTATCGAGGAAACCCTGCGTCAGGCGCAGAAGATCGAGGCCATCGGCCAGCTCACCGGCGGTATTGCCCATGACTTCAACAACCTGCTGATGGTCATCAGCGGCGGCCTCGACATGCTCGATCGGCGCAAGGACCCGCAGCGTCGCGAGCGCCTGTTGACCGGCATGCGCCAGGCCGCCCAGCGCGGCACGGCGCTGACCCGCCAGCTGCTGGCCTTTTCCCGCAGCCAGTCATTGGCGCCGAAGGCCGTTGATCTGGCCCTGCATATCGGCGGCATGCGCGACCTGCTCGACCGCAGCCTGAGCGGTGCGGTGCAGGTCAAGGTGCAGTTCGCGCCGGACCTCTGGCCCGTCGAGGCGGACCCGGGCGAGCTGGAACTGGTCATCATCAACCTGGCGGTGAACGCCCGGGACGCCATGCCAAACGGCGGATCGATCCTCATCGAAGCCTGCAACGCACCGGACGAGGACGTCATGGGCTTACGCAGCGACTTCGTCCGGCTGACCGTGACCGACTCGGGCACCGGCATTCCGGAGGAGGTCCGGCCGCGGGTCTTCGACCCCTTCTTCACCACCAAGGAGATCGGCAAGGGCTCGGGTCTGGGGTTGGCGCAGGTCTACGGCTTCGCCCGACAGTCCGGCGGTACCGTGTGGATAGACAGCGAGTGCGGCCGCGGTACCAGCGTGATCATGCTGTTGCCACGCTCAGATCGAATGCCCGAGCAGCCCGTGGCGGACGAACGAGACGCCGACGCTCCCAGCGATCCCTGCATCGGCAGCGTGCTGCTCGTCGATGACGACGAGGAAGTCGCGGCGCTGGTCGGCGAGATGCTCGAACACCTCGGCTATCGCGTCACGCACGCCGCCAGCGCCACGGATGCGCTGAGCTCGCTGCAGAACGGTTGCAAGGTGGACATCGTGTTCTCCGACATCATGATGCCCGGCGGCATGAACGGGGTTGAACTGGCTCGAGAGATCCGCACCCGCGCGCTCGGCGTTCCCGTGTTGCTGACCAGTGGCTACGCCGAGGCCGCTCAGCAGTCGGCGGCCGCCGAAGGCGTGCACGTGCTGGCCAAGCCCTATCGGCTCGAGGACCTGGCCACCGCCCTGCGCGAAGCGATTGATGGCGCAGCGCAATCCCCGCACGGACAGCTGCGGCGTTGGTCCTAACGATTGGCAAAACCGATCGCGGAGGATGCATGGGAAACCAGGAACAACTGGCGCTACTGGAAGAACTTCTGCTTGCACGAGGGCCGGCAGGCCAGGAAGAAGAAGTCCGCCAGGTGTGCAGGCGAGAGCTGGAGCGATGCTGCGACGCCGTCTGGCAAGACGCCGCTGACAATCTCATCGGGCGAATCAAAGCGGCCGGGGTTGCGCCCGATGAGGCGGAACGCCGGACGACCCGAATCATGGCCCATCAGGATGAGATCGCCATGGTGGTCAAACGCATAGACCCGGATGGGCGCCTGCGAGTCGCGGCGCTGGGCGGTGCGTTTCCGGTCAACTTCGGCATGTGCCCCGTGGACGTGATGGGCGACACCGGCACGGTCGCCGGTGCGCTGTCTTTCGGCACGATGCACGGGACGAGCGAATCGAGCCAGTCGATGCATGTGCTTCAGGGCGATGTACAGTGGAACGATGTGCACGTCATCACTCGATACAGCAAGGCAGAGCTCGGCGATCTGGGCGTGCGCGCGGGCACACGGGTGGTGCTGAGCCGGCATTGGCGCCAGCCGTTCCAGATACGCGACTGTATTGCCGCGCACTTCCTCGACGATCGAGCCCCAGTGGTGGCCGCCCTCGTGGCCGCCAGGCGCCTGGCGGCGCGCAGGGAGGAACTGCACGGCGACGTGCTCATCGTGCTGACGACCAACGAAGAGGAAACCAATTCCGGGGCACAGTACGCGGCGCGCACACTGCCGGGGGCGTTGTGCATCGCCCTGGAAGTGGGGCCGATCGCAGCCGAGTACGACACGCGCCTGGCGCTCGACCCCATCGTGCTCACCGGGGATGAGAAGGGCTACTACACCAAGCGCGTTTCCGACGGCTTGCTCAGGGCCGCATCACGCTGCGGTTACTGCCCGCAACCGGCGTTGATGCCCGGCTTTGCGTCGGACGCGAGCGCAGTGCTTGGCTCGGGCTCCGCTCCGCAGGCCGGTTGCCTGGCGATCCCCACGGAGAACACGCACGGCTATGAGGTGATCATGCAGGACGCCATGCAGGCCTGCGCCGAAACACTGGTCGAGTATCTGGCCAGCCTGCAATAACGCCCAGGAGGGGCCGAGCGCAATCCCGCTTGAGCAGCTGAGCAGCCGACCGATATTTTTTTCGGCCCGCTTCGAGCCCCGCGCACGCCCCGTTCGAGGGCGTTCCGATCGGCGTGACGCGCTGCCGAGTAACCATTCGCGCGTCACGCCTCGGCTCGACTGCGCACCAATGCGGACCGCCCGGCGCACCACCGAAAAGCATCCGCTGCCGCTGCCGAAATGGCATCGGCTTGCTCGATATTCTCTGCTTCTGCGCACAGCAGCCACGGTCAGATACTGCGCTCGCCGGCCGCCATTCCGCAGTCGGCAGAGCAGGATCGAGCCATGAACCAATCCCTTTGCGCCCGCCATCTCGAAGCCGCCGCGCTGCCGCTGATCGACATCGCCGGGCTGTTTTCTCCCGACATCGACAAGCGCGCCGCCGTGGCCGAACGCATCGACGCGGCCTGTCGCGAGGTCGGCTTCTTCTGCGTCGCCAACCACGGCGTCGACCCGGCGCTACAACAGGCGGTGTTCGAGCAGGCGCGGGCCTTCTTCGCCCTGCCGGAAGCCAGCAAGCGCGCACTGGACAAGGTGTTCTCGAAGGCCAATCGCGGCTATGAGCCGTTGCGCGGCCAGGTGCTGGAAGCCGGTGCGCCGGCCGATCTCAAGGAGGGCTTCTACATCGGCGAGGAGCTGGCCGAGGACGACCCGCGGGTACTGGCCGGTCGCTTCAACCACGGTGCCAACCAGTGGCCGAGCGAGCCTGCGGAGTTTCGCCCGACCATGGAGCGCTATCGCGATGCGATGAGTGCACTGGCCGCACGGCTGATGGGCGCCATCGCGCTGTCGCTGCAACTGCCGGAGGATCATTTCGCCGGCTTCTGCCGCGACTCCATGAGCACCTTGCGCCTGCTGCATTACCCGCCGCAGCCGGCGAACGCCGCACCCGGCGAAAAGGGCTGTGGCGCGCATACCGATTTCGGCGGGCTGACGCTGCTTCTGCAGGACGAGAACCCCGGCCTGCAGGTCTGGGATCGCCACAGCAAGAGCTGGATTCACGCAGCGCCAGTGCCCGGCACCTATGTGGTCAATCTGGGCGACATGATCGCTCGCTGGACCAACGACCAGTACCGTTCGACGCTGCACCGGGTGGTCAACATGTCCGGACGCGAGCGCTACAGCGTGCCGTTCTTCTTTAGCGGCAACCCGGACCATCTGGTCGAGTGCCTACCGACCTGCCTCGCGCCGGGCGAGTCGCCACGCTACCCCGCGGTGACGGTGGAAGAACACCACCGCGAGATGTACCGGAGGACCTATGGCTGACATCGTCCTCATCCACGGGGCCTGGGCCGGTAGCTGGGTCTGGGATTCGCTGCAGGATGGCCTGCGCGATGCCGGCCACCGACCGCACGCGCTCGACCTGCCAGGCAACGGCAGCGACGCCACGCCGCTCGCCGAGGTCTCGCTGCAGCGCTATGTCGAACACGTCGGCGCGCTGATCGAGACGCTGCCCGGCCCGATTCAGCTGGTCGCGCATTCCGGCGGTGGCATCACCGCCACTGCCGTGGCCGAACGTTATGCCGAGCGCATCGCCGGGGTCGCCTACGTCGCCGGCATGATGCTGCCCAGCGGCATGGGCTTCGGCGAACTCTGTGCCGAGCTCGCCCGCGACTTTCCCGAGGTCAGCGGCATCGGTCCCTATCTCGAAGCCGCCCCCGGCGGCAGCCGCGTACCGGGCGATGCCGCCTGCGCCCTGTTCTTTCACGATGCACCGGCGCAGGCCGCCATCGCTGCCGCACGCCGCCTGACGGTGCAGCCCGACGGCGGCCGCGATATCGCCGCACAGTGGACGGCCGCGCGTTTCGGTCGTCTGCCGCGGCTGTATATCGAAGCCACGAAGGACCGCTCCGTGCTGCCACGGGTGCAGCAGCACATGCAGCAGCTGGTGCCGGGTGCCGAGCGCGTGCGCCTCGATTGTGGCCATGCGCCGCAACTGGCCATGCCCGACGCGCTGCTCGCCGCCCTGCTGGATTTCTTCGCGCGCCATCCACATCCCGTGCGCTGACCCGTTTATTGCATCGCGCTCATCACGCCGAACCTTCAAGGAGCTTCACCATGTTCAAGAAAACCCTGCTCGCCAGCGCCCTGCTCGCGCTGTTCAGCCAATCCGCTCTGGCCGCCGACAAGGTGCGCTGGCTCAACGACTGGCTGCCGGCCGGCGACAAGGCGGCGATCTACCTTGGTGTCGAACAGGGCCTGTTCGCCGCCGAAGGCATCGAAGTGGAAATCGCCAGTGCCCGCGGTGGCAGCGACGTGGTGACCAAGCTGGCCACCAACAGCGCCGACTTCGGCTCGGCCGGCCTGGCCTCGCTGCTGCAGGCCAAGGCCCAGGGCGAGGTGCCGGTGGTCGCAGTCGCGCCGATCTACAACAAGCAGCCGGACGCCTTCTTCACTACCGAAGGTTCGGGGATCGATAGCTTCAAGGACATCGTCGGCAAGACGGTCGCCACCCCGACTTTCTCCGCCTCCAACGTAGTCTGGCCGCTGCTGCTGGAGCGCAACGGCATCGACCCGGCCAGCGTCAAGCTGCTCAAGCTCGACCCCGGCGCGCTGGCACCGATGCTCGCCACTGGCAAGGTAGACGCCACCATCAACTGGCTGACCGTCGCGCCCGGCTTCGTCCGTGCCCTCGGCGAGGCGGACAAGACGCTGAAGACCATTCCCTGGTCGGAATACGGCTTCGAGGGCTACGGCCTGTCGCTGGTAGCGTCGCAGCGCTTCGTGCAGAGCCATCCCGAGGTCGCCAAGAAGTTCGTCAAGGCCTACCGGCAGGCGCAGAAGAACGCCATTGCCGACCCGGCTGCAGCGGCGGCCGCGCTGAAAAAGATGGTCGCCGAAGTCGACCAGCAGCAGGCCGAAGAGCAGTTCGTCGCCTCGGTGCCGCTGATGCAGAACGAGATCAGCGATGCCGAGGGCCCGGGCTTCGACGCCAAGCGGCTGGCCACCACCTGGGAATGGGTCGCCAAGGCGCAGGGCATGCAGATCGATGCCCTCGACCCGGCCAGCGCCATCGACACCAGCCTGAGCGAGTGAAGCCATGAACGCTGCCGTCCTGCCCGCCACGCCGCGCCCCAACATCAGCTTCGATCGGGTCAGCCAGGTCTTCACCTCCTCCGATGGCAGCGAGGTGGTGGCGCTGGACAACGCCAGTTTCGACATCGGCCGCCACGAGTTCATCGCCGTGCTCGGCCCCTCGGGCTGCGGCAAGTCCACGCTGCTGCGCATCCTCGCCGGGCTGGTACGACCGACTCACGGCCAGATCAGCATCTACGGCAGCCCGGTGGACGGCCCGCGCGACGAGATCGGCATCGTCTTCCAGAAGCCGACGCTGCTGCCCTGGCTGAACATCCGCGACAACCTGACCTTTCCCATGCGCCACAAGTACGGCCGCGTCACCGCCCAGGAGATCCTCCGCGGCGAGGAGCTGCTGGAACTGGTGGGGCTCAAGGAATTCGGCAACAAGCGCCCGGACGAACTCTCCGGCGGCATGCAGCAGCGCGCGGCGATTGCCCGGGCGTTGCTGCACGACCCGGAAATCCTGCTGATGGACGAGCCGTTCTCGGCACTCGACGCCCTGACCCGCGACGAGCTGAGCCTGGAGCTGCTGAATATCTGGACCCAGCGCCCGAAGACGGTGCTGTTCATCACCCACTCGATTCCCGAAGCGCTGCTGCTGGCCGACCGCATCCTGGTGATGTCGGCACGCCCCGGCCGCGTTCAGGAAATCATCGACGTCGACCTGCCGCGTCCGCGGTCCATGCAGACCCTCACGGAGCCCCGTTTCAATGAGCTCGCCAACCATATCCGCCGCAAGGTCTTCTCGCGCCATGCCGACCATTAAGCCCAGGACACATCGCCTGAAGACGCAGGCCGATCGCCTCGCGCCCTGGCTCGCCTTCGTCGTCCTGCTGCTGGTCTGGGAGGCGGCCTGCCGCCTGCTCAAGCTGCCAAGCTTCGTGCTGCCCTCGCCCAGCGCCATTCTCGCGGCGACGCAGAAGGTCGGCCTCGGTGCCTGGACCGAGCACATCTTCGCCACCCTGCGGGTGACGCTGATGGGCTACGGCCTGTCGATCCTGATCGGCATCCCGCTGGCCATCGCCCTGGCGTCCTCGCGACTGATGTCGCGCACGCTCTATCCGCTGTTGGTCATCGTGCAGTCCACACCCATCGTCGCGGTAGCGCCGATCATCGTGGTGGTGATGGGCGCCGGCGACCTGCCGCGGGTGTTCATCACCTTCCTGATCGCCTTCTTCCCCATCGTGGTGTCCTGCGTCACCGGCCTCCTGGCGACGCCGGAAGAGCTGGTGGAACTGTCGCGCTCGCTGGGCGCGTCGAAGGCCCGCGAGTACCGCAACATCCGCCTGCCCTATGCGATTCCGCACCTGTTCTCGGCGCTGCGCATCTCCATCACCCTGGCGGTGATCGGCGCAGTGGTCGCCGAGTTCGTCGCGGCGGAAAAAGGCCTGGGCTACTTCATCAACTTCTCCACCTCGATGTTCCAGGTGCCGCAAGCCTTCGCCGCGTTGATGATGCTGGTGGTGATCAGCCTGCTGCTGTTCCACCTGATCGGGCTGCTGCAGAAGATCTGCTTTCCCTGGAGCCTGCCCAAGGGCGGGCATTGAAGCCCACCACCCCTTCCTCTCAGTCTGGATAACGCCATGCCTCTCGACGATCTCGCCCTGCTGCGCAAAAGCTTCGACGTCGCCCGCCGCGCGCTGGAAAACGGCACCCATCCGTTCGGCGCCATCCTGGTCGGGCCGGACGGTGAGGTGCTGCTGGAACAGGGCAACGCCTACATGCCCGACCACGACATGACCGGCCATGCCGAGCGGGTGCTGATGACCCGAGCCTCGACCCGCTATACGCCGGAATTCCTCTCGCGCTGCACCATGTACACGTCCGCCGAGCCCTGCGCCATGTGCGCTGGCGCCGCCTACTGGGTCGGTCTTGGGCGCGTGGTCTACGGCCTTTCCGAGCGCAGCCTGAAGGACCTCACCGGCAACCATCCGGAAAACCCGACGCTGGACCTGCCGTGCCGCATCGTCTTCGACGCCGGCCAGCGCAAGGTCGAGGTGCTCGGCCCGCTGCTGGAGGAAGAGGCGGCCGCCCTGCACGAAGGCATCTGGTAGGCAGCGCCAGAATCAGGCAAGCGCCCGGCAGGATCGCCATAACGCCGGCACCGTCCTCCATCGCAGTATTCGAACCACGGCGTCACCGACGTCGCCCGAATCCACCTGCGGAGGACAACCCCCATGTCGAATATCACCGGCAAAATCGTACTCATCACCGGCGCCAGCAGCGGCATCGGTGAAGCCACGGCCCGCCTGCTGGCGGCCCGGGGCGCAACCGTCGTGCTGGGCGCGCGGCGTCTCGAACGGCTGGAAAAGCTGGTCGCCGAGATCGGCGAACGCGGTGGCGTTGCCGCCTGCCGCGCGCTGGACGTAACCAGCCGCGAGGACACCCAGGCCTTCGTCGACTTCGCCGAACAGCGCTTCGGCCGCGTCGACGTGATCATCAACAACGCCGGGGTCATGCCGCTCTCGCCACTGGATGCGCTGAAGGTCGACGAGTGGAACCGCATGATCGACGTGAACATCCGTGGCGTGCTGCACGGCATCGCCGCCGGCCTGCCGCTGATGCAGCGCCAGCGCGCCGGCCAGTTCGTCAACATCGCCTCCATCGGCGCCTATGCGGTGAGCCCGACCGCGGCGGTGTACTGCGCCACCAAGTACGCGGTGCGCGCCATCTCAGAAGGCCTGCGTCAGGAGGTCGGCGGCGATATTCGCGTGACCCTGGTTTCGCCCGGCGTCACCGAATCGGAACTGGCCGAGAGCATTTCCGATGACACCGCCCGCTCGGCCATGGTCGACTTCCGCCGCATCGCCATTCCGGCCGACGCCATCGCCCGCGCCATCGCCTATGCCATCGACCAGCCGGCCGATGTCGATGTCAGCGAGCTGGTGGTGCGTCCCACCGCCAGCCCCTACTGAGGACGCCGCCATGAGCCTTCATACCAGCAACACCCTGGCCGCGGCATACCTGGCCGTGTTCGGCTCGCTTACCCTCGCCTCGCTGGACGCCGCCGGCAACGAGCGCCACGAGCGTGGCATGGCGGTCATCGAGCACCTGTCCGGCGGTGCCGGGCAACCGGTGCTCGAGGCGCTGCGCGAGGACTATCCGTTTCTCGCCGAGGGCATCACCGGCTATGCGCTGGGCGATGTCTGGGGACGCAGCGAGCTGGATGACCGCACCCGCCAGCTGGCCGCGGTCGCCGCCTTCGCCGCCCAGGGCAATCTTCAGTACATGAAGGTCCACGCCGGCTACGCACTGCGCCTCGGCGTCAGCCGTGAGGAGCTGAAGGAGGTGGTCTACCTGACCACCGTGACGGCCGGCTTTCCCCGTGCCATCGATGCCGCCCAGGCATTGCGCGAGGTGCCAGACCCGGCGTCGCGCTGAGTATCAGAGCCTTTTCACGATCTCGCGAGCTAGAGTCCTGCAAGGCGCAACGACCAACGGGAGTAACAGCCGAAGGCTGGCCCGCAGGGTGAGCGCCAGCTAATCAAACAGGCGAGGACGCGGAGTTTACTGATGTAAATGAGCATCCGAGCCTGTTTTTAACGCAGCAGGGCCGACGCGCAGCAGATCGTGAATAGGCTCTCAGGCGGTGCTGCGCAGCCGGGCCAAATCCTTCACCGGCGAGGCGCCGAACAGCCGGCTGTACTCACGGCTGAACTGCGAGGGGCTTTCGTAGCCGACCCGGTAGCCGGCGCTGGACACATCGAGCCCCTCGGCGATCAGCAGCCGCCGCGCCTCCTGCAGGCGCAGCTGCTTCTGGTACTGCAGCGGGCTCATCGAGGTGAGCGCCTTGAAACGGTGATGCAGCGTCGAGCTGCTGAGGTTGACCCGCTGCGCCAGTTCCTCGATGCGCAGCGGCTCGACGTAATTGCGGTTCAGCCATTCGATCGCGCGGGTGACGCGATGGCCCTGGCTGTCGCGCACCGCGATCTCGTGCAGGTGCCGCCCCTGGCGACCGCAGAGCAGGCGGTAGAAGATCTCGCGCATGGCCAGCGGTGCCAGCACCGGGATGTCCTGCGGGCTGGCCAAGAGGCGCACCAGGCGTAGCGTGGCGTCGAGCAACGGCGCATCGATGCGGTCCAGATAGACCCCGCGCGCAGCCCCTTCCACGGGCTGGCTCAACGGCGCGCTTTCGGCCACCAGGGTGGCGACCATCGCCGGGTCGATATCCAGGCGGATACAGAGGTACGGCTCGCCGGAGGAGGCCTCCAGCACGCGACCGGCCACCGGCACAGTGACCGAGACCACCAGGTAGTGCAGCGCATCGTAGGTGTACAGCTCATCGCCCAGGCGCACCTCCTTGCTGCCCTGCACGATGATGCACAGCGCCGGCTTGTGCAGCCCGTGCACCAGTTCGCTCGGCGCGCTGCAGCGGATCAGGAACAGATCGTCGATAGCGGTGGGATGCATGCCGTCGTCGCGCACGAGGCCATCGATCAGCCGCGCCAGGGCGGCACGCTGGGCAATCGTTTCCTCGGCGGAATGAAGGTCCAGTTGGTTCATTTGCAGGCAAACCGGTGGGAGCGGAAAGGACGGTTAGCTTAGCAGTCCATCCGGCCCGCGGTCGTCCCGCCCCATGGCGGTGCATCGGCACGACAGTGTCATCGAGTGAAGCACCAAAGCGATGCACCGGCTAACATCGTCGCATGGCCAACCGGTGGCGCAGCTGCCGTGGCCGCGTCGCATCTTAATTCCTGACTGCCTGGCCAGCTTTTTGCTACACCCTGGTCATGAAAAACCCAGCGGACGCCTCCATGCCCGAATCCCAGACCGCGCGCCTCAAGCTCTGCGGCATCACCAAACAGTACCCAGGCTGCCTGGCCAACGACCGTATCGACCTGTCGATCCAGCCGGGCGAGATCCACGCCCTGCTCGGCGAGAACGGCGCCGGCAAGAGCACCCTGATGAAGATCATCTACGGCGTGACCCAGCCGGACGCCGGCGAAATCCACTGGCAGGGCGAACGGGTGACCATGCGCGACCCGGCCCAGGCCCGCGAACGCGGCATCGGCATGGTGTTCCAGCACTTCTCGCTGTTCGAGACGCTCTCGGTAGCGGAGAACATCGCCCTGGCGCTGGGCGCCAAGGCCGGTACGCCGAAGCAGCTGGAACCGAAGATCCGCGAGGTCTCGCAGCGCTACGGCATGCCGCTGGAGCCGCAACGGCTGGTGCACAGCCTGTCCATCGGCGAGCGCCAGCGGGCAGAGATCGTCCGTTGCCTGATGCAGGACATCCGCCTGCTGATCCTCGACGAACCGACCTCGGTGCTCACCCCGCAGGAGGCCGACGAGCTATTCGTCACCCTGCGCCGGCTGGCCGCCGAGGGCTGCAGCATCCTGTTCATCAGCCACAAGCTCAATGAAGTGCGCGCGCTGTGCCAGAGCGCCACGGTGCTGCGCGCCGGGCGCGTATCCGGCGAGTGCGTGCCGGCCGAATGCTCGGACCTGGAACTGGCGCGGCTGATGGTCGGCGATGCCGAGGGGCTGGAAGCCGAATACCCGAAGAGCGAGGGTCGCGCGCCGTTCCTGCGCGTGGAGCGGCTGTCCTGGCACAACGCCGATCCCTTCGGCGTGTCCCTCGAAGAGGTGGACCTTGAAGTGCGCGCCGGCGAGATCGTCGGCATCGCGGGAGTCGCCGGCAACGGCCAGGATGAACTGCTCGCCCTGCTCAGTGGCGAACAGCGTCTGCCGGCCGCACAGGCTAGGCATATCCGCTTTCTCGGTGACGACGTCGCCCACCTGCGCCCCGATGCCCGCCGTCGCCACGGTATGGCCTTCGTGCCGGCCGAGCGTCTCGGTCACGGCGCGGTGCCGAGCATGAGCCTGGCCGACAATGGCCTGCTTACCGCCTTCCAGCAGACCGGCATGGTCGAGCAGGGCATGATCCGCCGCGGCAAGGTGCGCGCCTTCGCCGAACAGGTCATTCAGCGTTTCGCCGTGAAGACACCGGACGCACAGACCCCGGCGGCAAGTCTGTCCGGCGGCAACCTGCAGAAATTCATCCTCGGGCGCGAAATCCTGCAGCAGCCGAAGTTGCTGATCGCCGCGCACCCGACCTGGGGCGTGGACGTCGGCGCGGCAGCAGCGATCCACCGCGCGCTGATCGAACTGCGCGATGCCGGCGCGGCGATTCTGGTGATCTCCGAAGACCTGGAGGAGCTGTTCCAGATCAGCGACCGCATCGCCGCCCTGAGCGACGGCCGGATGTCGCCGCAGCGCGCCACCGCCAGCACCTGCCCGGTCGAAGTCGGCCGCTGGATGGCCGGCCAGTTCGAGACCAGTGACACCCTCGTTTCCACCTCTGCCGCCTGACGAGAACCCATCATGCTGTTATCCCTGCAACCCCGCGGCGAGGCCTCACGGGCCATGCTCTGGTTCTCGCCATTGCTGGCGGCACTGCTGACGCTGCTGAGCGGCGCGCTGCTGTTCGCCCTGCTCGGCCATCCGCCGCTGGAAACCCTCAAGGTGCTGCTGGTCGACCCGCTCGGCGATCTCTACGGCGTCTCCGAACTATTGGTCAAGGCGCTGCCGATCCTGCTCTGCGCGCTGGGTCTGGCGGTGGTCTACAACGCACGCATCTGGAACATCGGCGCCGAAGGCCAGCTGCTCATCGGTGCCCTGGCCGGCAGCGCGCTGGCGGTCAACATCATCGACTGGGACTCGCGCTGGGCACTGGTGCTGACGCTGCTGCTCGGCACGCTGGGCGGCGCCGCCTGGGCCGGGCTCTGCGCCTGGCTGAAGACGGCGTTCAACGCCAACGAAATCCTCACCAGCATCATGCTCAACTACATCGCGTTGAACCTGCTGCTGTTCGCCGTGCACGGCCCGCTGAAGGACCCGGAAGGCTTCAACTTCCCGGAGTCGGCGATGTTCGGCGACGCCACGCGGCTGCCCGAGCTGATCGAAGGTCTGCGGGTGCATGCCGGTTTCTACTTCGCCCTGCTGGCGCTGGTGGTGGTCTGGGCGCTGCTGCAGAAGAGCTTTCTCGGCTTCCAGATCAAGGTGCTGGGCCTGGACAAGCGCGCCGCTGGCTTTGTCGGTTTCCGCGACAAGAAGCTGGTGTGGATCGCCCTGCTGATCAGCGGCGGTCTGGCCGGGCTGGCCGGTGTCGCCGAAGTCACCGGGCCGATCGGCCAGCTGGTGCCGCAGGTTTCACCGGGCTATGGCTACGCGGCGATCACCGTGGCCTTCCTCGGCCGCCTCAACCCCATCGGTATCGTCTTCGCCAGCCTGCTGATGGCGCTGCTTTACCTCGGCGGCGAGAACGCACAGATGGCGGCCAACCTGCCGCAGTCCATCACCCAGCTGTTCCAGGGCATGGTGCTGTTCTTCCTGCTCGCCTGCGACGTGCTGATCCTCTATCGGCCGCGCTTCGCGCGGAGCTGGAAGCGGAAAGCTGGAAGCTTGAAGCCCTCCATCCAATCCTGACTCTGCACTTTTACTTCCAGCTTCGAGCTTCTGGCTTCCGGCTGTTCTCTACGAGGTGAATACCCCGATGGACATGGACTTACTGACCAATATCTTCTACGCCATGATCCGCACCGGCACGCCGCTGCTGCTGGTCGCCCTCGGCGAGCTGGTGTGCGAGAAGACCGGCGTACTCAACCTCGGCCAGGAGGGCATGATGCTGTTCGGCGCGGTGATCGGCTTCATCGTCGCCTTCGCCAGCGGCAACCTCTGGCTAGGCGTGCTGTTCGCCTGCCTGGCCGGCGTGCTGCTGTCGCTGCTGTTCGCCATGGTGGCGCTGGGCTTCAACGCCAATCAGGTCGCCACGGGCCTGGCGCTGACCATCTTCGGCGTCGGCCTGTCGTCCTTTGTCGGTGCCAGCTGGGTCGGCAAGCCGCTGGCCGGCTTCGAGCCGATCGCCATTCCGTTGCTCAGCGAGATCCCCGTGATCGGCCGCATGCTGTTCGCTCAGGATCTGCTGGTGTACCTGTCCTTCGCACTGTTCGCCCTGGTGGCCTGGGTGCTGCTGAAAAGCCGCATCGGCCTGATCATCCAGGCGGTCGGCGAAAACCCCAACGCCGCCAGCGCCATGGGCCTGCCGGTGCTGCGCGTGCGCACCCTGGCGGTGATGTTCGGTGGCGCCATGGCCGGGCTTGCCGGCGGCTACATGTCGCTGGCGTACACGCCGATGTGGGCGGAAAACATGACCGCCGGCCGCGGCTGGATCGCCTTGGCCCTAGTGGTGTTCGCCAGCTGGCGGGTGAGCCGCGTCCTGCTCGGCGCCTACCTGTTCGGTCTGGCCAGCATCCTGCACCTGGTAGCCCAGGGCCTCGGCCTGGCGATCCCCGGCAACCTGCTGGCGATGCTGCCGTATGTGGCGACCATTCTGGTGCTGGTGCTGCTGTCACGGGATGCGATCCGCACGCGGCTGTACGCGCCGGTATCGCTGGGGCAGCCTTGGCAGCCGGGGCATTGATTTGTCGGGCCGGTTGGCTACGCGGAACCAGGCCTACTCAAGGAGTTGATGTAGGCCTGGTTTCGCCCTCTTGAGCGACTCGCTTTTTCAAGCCTGTGCCGAGTGCTGTATCTGGTAGCGCGTGCTACGTCCGCCGCCCGGGAGTCTGGCCAGGCAGCCCTTCTCGACAAGGTCGCTCAGATGGCGCGTGGCGGTGGCTTTAGAGACCTTGGCCACGGCCTGGTATTGCGCGGCGCTGATGCCGTTCTCGAAACCTCTCTCGCCGCCATCGAGCAGGCGGTTAAGCACTTTGATCTGCTCGGCAGACAGGGTTTGGCTACGATGAGCCTGCCAGAAGCGTGCCTTGACCAGCACGCGATCGATACGAGCAAGGGCCTGCTCCATGCTCTTGAGCAGCGTGGCGAGGAACCATTGCAACCAGGCGGTGATATCCAGCGTGCCTTTCTGGCTCGCTTCCAGGATGCGGTAATAGCCGGCGCGGTCATCGAGGATACTCGCCGACATGGCGTAAAAGCGGATGGCCTGCTGTTCTCCCTGAGCCAGTGCCAGGTCGGTGATGGCGCGCGTAAGGCGGCCGTTGCCGTCATCGAAGGGGTGCAGGGTGACAAACCAGAAGTGCGCAATGCCGGCTCGTAGGAATGGGTCGAGGCCTGCATCGCGGCGGCTGCTCTCGAACCAGGCAAGAAAGTCACCCAGTTGTTCTTCCAACCCGGCGCGGGGTGGCGCTTCGAAATGCACGGTTGGGCGGTCGAGTCTTCCGGAAACTACCTGCATCGGCTCCTCGCCGCGCAGCATGCCAATGCGTAGCGGGCGGGCCAGTAAGTGACCATCGCTGGGAAACAGCCAGCCATGCCAGGTGAACAGCCGCTGCAGATCGAGTGGCTGCTGATACGCGCGGGTGGCATCAAGCAGCAGTTCCGCCAGACCTTCGGAACGCGAGGTGATGCGCCCTTCTTCGTTCAGCCCCAGGCGCCGCGCCAGTGACGAGCGCACGGAGCCGACGTCCAGCTGCTCACCCTCGATGGCCGATGAGGTGACGATGTTCTGCAGCATGGCATCCAGGCTGCTCTGCACCTCTGTGTCACTGCCCACGGCACCGAGCATCCCGAGCAAGCGGCCCTGAGCCTGGCTGCAGGTACGCAGCAGCGGGGCAAGTGCGTCGGCTTGCCAATTGAAGTGCGGCCAGTTGGGCTGCTGCCAGACCCAGAGCGGGTCATTCATGAGGGATGGCTCCTCTGTGAGCCGATTAACGAGCTTATTCGGCTCATCTGGTGAGCCGATAATGCCGGCTAATCGGCTCACTGTCTAACCTTTAAGCCATCGGCTGCCGAGCTTGAAAGCGCCAGGGCAGTGCGGTTGATCCGCCTTGGCAGGCAGTTGGCGCTGCATTCAGAGACTCAGCCCAATATCAATCCAACGTGTACTCAAACGTACTCACCACCCGCAATCGCTTCCCGATGGTCCGCCCACTGTCCATATCGCTGCCATCGTCATCGATCACGCGAATCACCCCCTGGTTGGCATTCTTCAAGCGCCCCAGCGTGGCACCAGCATCCTCGGCGAAGCGCGTCGCTTGCTCACGGGCATTGCTGGTCGCCGCTTCCAGCAACTGCGGCTTCAGCTCGTTGAAACCACGCAGCTGATAGCGCGGCCCGGCGAAGCCATTGACCTCGGTATCCAGCTGCACACCGGCCTGAATCAGCGGATCGACTGCATTGGCTGCCTTGCCCACGGCATCGACGCGCTCGGACTTGACCAACACCTGCCCCTGGCCGTTGAAGCGCAGCGCCACATCGCGCGAAGCCCATTCGCGGGCCAGCAGATCCTGGACCTGCAACGGCCGTACCTCGAGCTCCACGTCGCTGAAGCCCTGCTCGCGGAGGAAATCCAGCACCCGCAGGCGATCCTCGCTCAGCCCCTTCTGCACCTCGGCGAACTGATCGCCACCACGGCGAAAGCCCAGCGTCCACACCGCGAAGTCGCTCTTCACGTCCATTTCCGCCAGGCCCTTGACCGTCACCGTGCGGTCGGCCATGCGAAAACGCTCCACACCCTGCCCCACCGACCAGCCGGCGAAGGCCACCGCCGCGGCGATCAACGCCGCCGGCAGAAATCCGATTCGTGCTGTAGCCACGTGCTTCTCCCTGTAGGAAATGACCGAATACGCATGCTACTCCAGCGCCGGGCGAACGCCAGTTGCCAGCGCTCAACCGCGAGCCAGGCGCTGCAATGCCTCCAGCCGGAAGGCGATGTGCTGCTCCAGCTCGCTCAGCTCGCGCTCCAGTCGCGCGCGCTGCTGCGCATCGCTGCAGGCATCCAGCCGTTTGCGCAACGCGGCGCGCTGCGCCAGCAACTCCACTTCCCGAGGCGGCACCCCCGCGCTTTTCAGCACCGAGAACGGCAAGCGCAGGCCCGGCGGCGTCTGCAGCCAGCCTTCGTCCACCACCAGCGGTTCGCCTTTTTCCTGCACGCCGCGCTGCCATCTGGCGATGTCGCGGGCGATGCGTTGTTCGATGTCCTGATCGCTCATGACTCGCGCCTCTTCTACCTGCCCCGTCATGAAAACCCAGCTGCGTGACTTTGTCAGCGGCCGGCCGACGCCAGGTCATTGGCACGTCGGTTGCGTCGCGTCTGTATGATTGCACCCCGCGCGATGCGAACTTTTGCCGCAGCGTTCATTCTCTTGCTCAGCGCCACCGCTACCGATTCGAGGAGCCACCCCTTTGCCCAGTCTCAACCTGCAGATTCTGATCGCGGCCTGCCTGGGTGTGGCCATCGGCTGGCTGACCGGCACGCTGCCGGCCGACGCGCCCGTGCGCGAAGGTGTGCTTTACGCCAGTACCCTGACCGGGAGCATCTTCATCGGCCTGCTGAAAATGGTGCTGATCCCGCTGATCTTCACCTCCATCGTCGTCGGCGTCGCCAACCTGCAGGCGCATCACCAGGTGCATCGGGTGTGGGGCGGCGCGCTGGTCTACTTCACCCTCACCACCAGTGCGGCGATGCTGGTGGCGCTGGTCGCGGCGAACATCTTCAAGCCGGGCGCGGGGCTGTCGCTGGACCTGTTCGCCGAGGCGATGAACGACTTCGAGGCGCGCCAGCTGACGCTGCCGGAGTTCTTCCTGCACTTCTTCGCCAACCTGTTCCAGAACCCCTTCGCCGCGCTGGCCAACGGCAGCATCCTGGCCGTCGTGGTGTTCGCCATGTTCATCGGCATCGCCCTGGTGGCCGGTGGCGACCGCTACCGCAATATCCTCGTGGTGCTGCAGGAATTTCTCGAGCTGATGATGCGCATCATCAGCTGGATCATGCGCCTGGCGCCGCTGGGCATCCTCGCGCTGCTGATCAAGCTGGTGGCCGAGCAGGATGTGGCGCTGCTCAGTGCGGTGGGCGGCTTCATCGTGCTGGTGTTCGCCACCACGCTGTTCCACGGCATCGTGGTGCTGCCGGGCATTCTCTTTCTCACAACCGGCAAGTCGCCGCTGTGGTTCTTCCGTGGCACCCGCGAGGCGCTGATCACGGCGTTTGCCACCAGCTCCAGCGCGGCGACGTTGCCGATCTCTCTGCGCTGCGCGGAGGACAACCTCAAGGTGCGCCCGGGCATCGCCGGCTTCGTGCTGCCGCTGGGCGCGACCATGAACATGGACGGCACCGCACTCTACGAAGCGGCAGCAGCGCTGTTCGTCGCCAATCTGATGGGTATCGAGCTGAGCCTGGCGCAGCAGGCGGTGGTGTTCTTCACCGCGATGATCGCCTCGACCGGCGCGCCGGGCATTCCCAGCGCCGGCATGGTGACCATGGTGATGGTGTTGCAGGCGGTCGGCCTGCCGGCCGAGGCGGTGGCGATCCTGCTGCCGATCGACCGCTTGCTGGATACCGTGCGCACGGCGGTCAACGTCGAGGGCGACATCATCGGCAGCGTGGTGGTGCAGCGTTTCGCCGATCGCGAATAGCCGACTCAGGAGGGCTCGTTCCGGGTGCTGACGATGATCTCCGCCTCGTTGCCCCAGCCGCCGACGGTGTGCCAATCCTCGCCGAGGATTTCAGACGGATGCATGGTGCGGTCGGCGCCATTGCCGCAGGCCAGCGAGGTGGCTGGGCAATAGCGGTCGCAGCCCCAGCAAATGCGCTCCGGATGCGGTGGGTTGAGCGGGAATTTCTTGGCCATCGCACATGCCCTCGTGGCGTTGTTGCAGGCTGTACAGGCTAAGCCTGCGTGCCGTCTCCAGACTTGATCACGCTCAAGAACGCAGGGCATCCGCGCAAAATAACTGTATGCACATACAGATAATGATTGCCTGACGCGCCATTTGTGCACATGCTTCGCGCCATCACCCACCGCCGTCATCGCCGCGCATGCAGCTCTTCCTCTGCGAAAAACCCTCCCAGGCCCGCGACATCGCCAAGGTGCTCGGCGCCAACCGGCGCGGCGACGGCTGCCTGCAGGGTGCAGGGGTGACGGTGACCTGGTGCATCGGCCATCTCTTGGAAACCGCCCCGCCGGACGCCTATGACCCGCGCTACAAGCGCTGGGTGCTGGCGGACCTGCCAATCGTGCCGGAGCGCTGGAAGATGCTGGTCAAGCCGAAGACCGCCAGCCAGTTCAAGGCGGTCAAGCGCCTGCTCGGCGAATGCAGCGAACTGGTGATCGCCACCGACGCCGACCGCGAAGGCGAGATGATCGCCCGCGAGCTGGTCGAGCACTGCCGCTACCGCGGGCCGATACGCCGGTTGTGGCTGTCGGCGCTGGACGATGCCTCGATCCGCAAGGCGCTGGCTGCGCTCAAGCCCGGCGCCGAGACCTTCAACCTCTACCATGCCGCCCTCGGCCGCTCACGCGCCGACTGGCTGATCGGCATGAACATGAGCCGGCTGTTCACCCTGCTCGGCCGCCAGTCCGGCTACCGCGGCGTGCTGCCGGTGGGCCGCGTGCAGACGCCGACGCTGCGTCTGGTGGTGGACCGCGACCGCAGCATCGCCGACTTCGTCCCGGTGCCGTTCTGGGCCATCGACGTGCAGCTGCTCGCCGATGGCGCCGCGTTCACAGCGCAGTGGCAGGCGCCGGACGACCTTTGCGATGACCAGGGCCGCTGCCTCGATCAGGCTCGTGCGCAGCAGGCTGCGGACGCCATGCGCAACGCCGCCAGTGCTCGCCTGCTGAAGCTCAAGACCGAGCGGCAGCGCGAGGCGGCACCCCTGCCCTTCGATCTCGGCACGCTGCAGGAAGTTTGCTCGAAGAAGCTCGGCCTCGGCGCCCAGGAAACCCTCGACATCGCCCAGGCGCTGTACGAAACCCACAAGCTGATCACCTACCCACGCAGCGATTGCGGCTACCTGCCGCTGAGCCAGCACGGCGAAGCGCGGGCCATCGTCGCGGCGCTGACTCAAGCCGACCCGACGCTCGCGGCGCTGCAGCCGCATCTGGACCTGTCGCGCCGCTCGCGGGCCTGGAACGATGCCAAGGTCGGCGCCCACCACGGCATCATCCCCACCGCCGCGGCGCGTGGTCTCGATCGCCTGGCCGGCCGGCAGCGGGCGGTGTACGAGTTGATCCGCGCGCGCTATCTGGCGCAGTTCCTGCCCAACCACGAATACGACCGCACCCAGGCCGACTTCGACTGCGCCGGCCAGGCGCTGCGGGCGGTGGGCAAGCGGGTCGTCGAACCGGGTTGGAAACGCGCCATGCCCGAAGCGCTGGCGCCGGCACGGGGCAGTCGCGAGGCGCCTGCGCCGCAAAGCCTGCCAGCCCTGCAACAGGGCGGGGATTACGCGGTGGGCGAGATCAACCTCAAGGACCAGCAGACACAACCACCGAAGCCCTTCACCGAAGGCGACCTGATCAAGGCAATGAAGAACGTCGCCAAGCTGGTGGATGACCCGCGGCTGAAGCAGAAACTCAAGGACACCACCGGCATCGGCACCGAGGCGACCCGAGCCGGGATCATCCAGGGCCTGCTCGACCGCGGCTATCTGGTTCGCCAGGGCAAGGCACTGGCGGCGACGCCGGCGGCGTTCAGCCTGATCGACGCCGTGCCGCGGCCGATTGCCGACCCAGGTACCACGGCGATCTGGGAACAGGCGCTGGACATGGTGCAGAGCGGCGACATGCCGTTGGAGGAATTCGTCGCCAAGCAATCGGCGTGGATGAGCAAGCTGGTCGAACGTTGCGCCGGGTTGCGCATGACCATCAGCGGTCCACCGGTGGCCGCCGGCCGCAACGGCAAACCGTGGAAGAAGAAACGCAGCGCCACGCAACGCAGAGGGAGCGGCGCTCGGACGAGAAAACCGCGCGCGGCCGATTGAGCGGGCCTTTGCGCCGTGACCCACAGACGCGTTGAAACCTACTCGCCCCCTGGGGTGGGCTTTAGCCCGCCGCCCGCCACACCATTGCCTTCGGTGGGCTGAAGCCCACCCTACATAGCCGGCGCTACACGATCCGCAACGTCCTAGCCGTTGCCAACGGACCCGTAGGGTGGGCTTTAGCCCACCGCCCGCCACACCAATGCCCTTGGCGGGCTGAAGCCCATGCTACATACCGACGCTAGGCGATCTGCAGCACCTCGTAGCGCTGCAGCTGGCCATTGACCCGCAGCTCCACCTCATCCCCCACCTCGCGGCCGAGCAGCCCCTGCCCCAATGGCGAACGCGGCGTGATGACCAGGATTTCCCGCCCGTCATGCTGCAGCTTCAACCCCGCCGCATCCGGCCCGAGAAAGAACCAGCGCTCGGCGCCGTCGTGATCCAGGCAGAGCAGCGCACCGACCCGCGCCCGGCCATCCACGCTCGCACCGGGCTGCAGGTTGCGATAGGCGGCCAGCGCCGTCTCGATCTCGTGCAGGCGGCGGCGCTGGCCATCGGCAAGATAGGCCGCCTCCAGCCCGCGGGTGTCGTACTTGTTCTCGGCTTTGCTCTCGGCATGGGTGGCGGCCTCGTGGGTCGCGGCCAGCACGGACTTGGCGACCTCGCGGTCGGCTTCGAGGGTGGCGATGATCTGCTGCTGAAGGGCGCTCTTGTTCATGGGCGAGGCTTATAGCCCGACGGCGTGCCGAAGGGAATGGCGGCGTCGCCCGCAGGCGCCGAGCCGGGTTCGATCACCTCGTCGGCGACCCAGGGATTGCGTCCCTCGGCGATCCATTCCAGCGACTCGCGCCAGAAGCCGTTGCGGTGCCGGTCATGGAACAGGCCGAAATGGCCGATGTGCTCGAAGCCCATCGCGCGGGGATTGAGCTGCACCAGCTGGCGCGGGCTGTTGCGAAAGTAGCCTAGGCCCCGACGCATCGCAGCCGGCGTGGCGAACTCATCGTCGCTGGTACTGACCGCCAGCATCGGCGCCCGGATCGCACCGAAACGGCTGAACAGCAGTTCGTGCTCGTCAGGCGGATAGCTGTCTTCCAGCCGCGCCCCGCGCCGGGACCACTCCAGCGCGACGCCGGCAGGCAGATCTTCCAACCAGCCAAGGCGGCGCCCGGGAAAGTAACCAACCAGGCGGGTAACCGCGGGCATGAACAGGTGCCACTTGGCGTACATGCGCAGGCGCTGATCAGCGGCGTAGTCGCGCCAGTAGGCATACTGCCCGGCCACGTTGAGGTAGCGATCCACCTCGCTGGCGGCCTCGGCAAAGCCCGGCATGAAGCCACCGGCGCTATGCCCCACCGCCACCAGCAGCCCGTGCGGATCACGCTCACGCATATAGCGCACCGCGGCGTCGAAGTCGTACTCGCCCCAGTCGCGCCAGCGCATCCGCATGTCGCGCAGGCGGTGCGGTCGCGAGCCGCCGATGCCGCGAAAGTCGTAGGTCAGTGCAGTGAAACCATGCTCGTTGAGAAAGCTCGCATAGCGCGCGTAATAGCGCGACAGCACGCCGGTGGCGCAGCTGATGATCACCGCGCCGCGCGCCGGACCTTGCGGGTTCCACAGCTGCGCAGACAGCGCATAACCATCTCGGCAACACAGGGCAACGGACTCGGACATGGCAAGGACCTTTCGAATTGTTGTGCCGCCACCTTGCCCCGCAGCGCACATTTTTGCCATAACCTGCTGGCACCTTTGCGCAGCAGCTGCAGTCTGTTTATGGCAGCCGCATTACCCCTGCAGGCAGGTGGCCTGCAGCGCAACACCTCAGCGTGGTTTCCACTGGCATTACCGCCCCGAACTACAGCGCCGACGCGCTGCGGGTTCCTGGCGGCTCGGAGAAAAGTACATGACCGGCGAACAGCTGATCGTCTTTGGCGTACTGGCGGCAACGCTGGTGCTGTTCGTCTGGAATCGCTGGCGCTACGACCTGGTCGCACTGGGTGCGCTGCTCGCCTGCGCACTGACCGGCGTGGTGCCGGCGGACGAGGTGTTCGCCGGTATCGGCCATCCGGCGGTGATTTCGGTGGCCGCGGTATTGGTGCTCAGCCGCGGCCTGCTAAATGCCGGCGTGGTGGATAGCGTGGCGCGGCGGCTGATGCAGGTCGGCGATCGGCCATGGGCACAGGTCGCCGCGCTGACCGGGATCGTCGCGCTCAGCTCGGGCTTCATGAACAACGTCGGCGCGCTGGCGCTGTTCATGCCGGTGGCGATCTGGATGTCACGCCAGAGCGGGCGCTCACCGTCGTATCTGCTGATGCCATTGGCGTTCGGTTCGCTGCTCGGCGGCACCCTCACGCTGATCGGCACCCCGCCCAACCTGATCATTGCCGGCTACCGCGCCGAGGCCGGCGAGTCGCCCTTCGGTATGTTCGCCTTCCTGCCGGTGGGCGCCGCGGTGACGGTCGCCGGCGTGCTGTTCATTGCCCTGCTCGGCTGGCGGCTGGTGCCGCGGCGCCAGGAACAGGAAGGCAACGGCGACCTCTTCGAGATCAGCGCCTACCTCACCGAAGTGCGCGTGCCGGAGGGTTGCAAGTACGCCGGGCGCACGCTGCACGCGCTGATCGGTGCGGTGAAGGAGGAAGCCGACGTGCAGGTGATCGCCCTGGTCCGCGGCGACGAGCGCCAGCGCATGCCGTCGACCTACGAGGTGCTGCGCGAGGGCGACATCCTGTTGGTGGAAGCGGATTCGGACAGCCTCAAGGCGCTGCTCGACGTAACCGGCGTCGAACTGGCCGCCAATGTCGACGAGCATGACGATGAGGCCCGCGAGGAGCGGGACGCCACCGAGCAAGCCGTCGAGCAAGAAAAAGCACGCAAGAGCCACAAGAGCCGGCACGGCGAGCTGACGCTGGCCGAAGCCATCATCTCCCCCGGCTCGATACTGGTGGGCACGACCGCCAGCGGCCTCGATCTGCGCGAGCGCCACGGCGTCAACGTGCTAGCCGTCGCTCGCCAAGGGCAGCGGCTGCGCCAGCGGCTCGGCAAGATCCGCTTCGCCGCTGGCGACATTCTCCTGCTGCAGACCCGCGAGGATGCTCTGCAGTCGACTCTCAACAGCCTGGGTTGCCTGCCGCTGGCATCGCGCGGCCTGAGCATCACCACCCCGCGCAACGTACTGCTGGCCAGCGCGGTCTTCGCCATTACCCTCGCAACCATCGCCTTCGGCCTGCTGCCGGCTGCCACCGCGCTGGTCACCGGCGCGCTGGTGATGATCCTGGTCGGGTTGATCCCCGTCGGACGCATCTACGAGAGCATCGACATGCCGGTGATCGTGCTGGTGGCCGCGATGCTGCCGGTAGGCCAGGCGCTGGAGACCAGTGGCGGCTCGCAACTGATCGCCGACGCCCTGCTCTCGATCGGCCAGTCACTGCCAGCGGCAGCGACGCTGGCGCTGCTGATGGTGGCGGTGATGCTGATCTCCAATGTGGTCAACAATGCCGCCGCCGCGGTGCTCGCCGCGCCAGTGGCGATCAGCCTGGCGCGTGGCATGGACGCCTCGGTCGATCCCTTCCTGATGGCGGTGGCGATCGGCGCCTCCTGTGCATTCCTGACACCCATCGGGCATCAGTCCAACACCCTGGTGATGGCCCCGGGCGGTTACCGTTTCGGTGATTACTGGCGGCTGGGGTTGCCGCTGTCGATCCTGGTGGTGCTCTGCGCGGTGCCGACGATCCTCTGGATCTGGCCGCTGTAGCCAACTGACCAACCGGCGGCGTTCCGACGTCTACGACTGAAGGCGGAAGGGATGCCGCCCATAGAGCAATGGCGTTACAGGCGGACAGATCCGACGATGACTGCCAGATGTATAGCCGGCAATGCGCTCCGACCCACACCGGTGGAGGTCTGCTTTTAGCTCCGCCAGGCTATCGCGCCTAATTGGCCGGAACTGCGCAGTTCTACGATTGCGAGCGGCAGCTGGTCCCAGAGATCGCCGATGTTCAACCAACGCTCCAAGACTTCGCTGGTGTTCGCACTGCTCATCGCCCTGCTGATGGGCTGGGGCAGCCATGCGACCTCTTGGCTGATCAGTCCGGCGCAACATTCATTCCGCAACCACGATCATCATCACGTTCATGCGGTCGAGCAGGTGTCCAGCTGCGCCCTTTGCGAGCTGCAGCATGTGCACTCGCTCGGTGAGCACATCCACGAAACCCCTCATCCCATGCTGCTGAGCCTGTCTGCGCAACCCGAGCGTGCTGGCGTGCCTGCCTGGCCGCGCCCTGCATTACCGGAAAGCCCGGTGTCGCGCATCGAGCGCCCTCCTCGCACCTAGCCTCGCTCTGATGGCGGTCACCTGCGGTGACCTGTTCTCACCAGCTCAGGACAATTTCATGCATTCGCAATCCCTGTGCGGGCTCGCTGCGTTCTACGCACGCCTGCGCCACTCCCTGCTGCCAGTATTCGGCACGCTGCTGTTCTTCCTCGTGCCCGACGCACTCGCCCATGGCGTGGCCGAAGGCGACAAGGGCTTCATCCAGGAAAGCTCCGGCGTGATGCTGCTGCCGTTCATTTACATGGGCGCCAAGCACATGATCACTGGCTACGATCACCTGCTGTTCCTCTTCGGGGTGATCTTCTTCCTCTACCGACTCAAGGATGTCGCGCTCTACGTCACCCTGTTCGCGGTCGGCCACTCGGTCACGCTGCTGCTCGGCGTGCTGATGGAGATCAGCGTCAGCGCCTACGTAATCGACGCCATCATCGGCTTCTCGGTGGTGTACAAGGCGCTCGACAACCTGGGCGCCTTCCAGCGCTGGTTCGGCTATCAGCCGGATACCCGCGCGGCCACCCTGGTGTTCGGCCTGATCCACGGCTTCGGCCTGGCCACCAAGATCCTCGACTACCAGATCGCCGCCGATGGCCTGATCCCCAACCTGATCGCCTTCAACGTCGGCGTCGAGATCGGCCAGCTGCTGGCCCTCAGCGCTATCCTGATCGCCATGGGCTACTGGCGGCGCAGCGCCGGTTTCTGGCGCCACGCCTATACCGCCAACGTCGCCATGATGAGCGCCGGTTTCCTCTTGATGGGTTACCAGCTCACCGGCCTGATCGTGTCCCAGTAAGGAATTTTTCGTATGTACAACAACCACCGACCCGACCTGACCGAACTGCCGAGCCGCGCCCAGCTGCTGCGCTCCACCATCCTCGCCCTGATTGCTGCCGGCGTGCTGCTGGTAACCGTGGTGATGCCCGCCGAGTACGCCATCGACCCGACCGGCGCAGGCCGCCTGCTGGGCCTGACCCAGATGGGCGAGCTGAAACACACCCTGACAGAGGAGACCGCAGCACAAGCGCAGCCACCGGCCACCGCAGCAACGGCAGAACCTGCCGTGGTGAAACCGGCCCGGGAGGAACCTGCAATCGCTCAGGCCGAGCCAACCCCGGCCGCAGCACCTGCGCCTGCCGAACCGGAACCGCCGAAAGTCGCCAAGCAGCAGCACGAGGTGAATCTGACCCTGAAGCCCAACCAGGCCACCGAGATCAAGCTGGAGATGAAGGAAGGTGCCAAGGCGAACTTCCACTGGACGGCCAACGGTGGACGCCTCAACTACGACACCCACGGCGATCCCTACAAGGCGCCGAAGGGCTTCTACCATGGCTACGGCAAGGGCAAGAACACACCGGAACAGAAGGGTGAGCTGGTCGCCGCTTTCGACGGCAAGCACGGCTGGTTCTGGCGAAACCGCACCGATGAAACGGTGAAACTCACCCTGCGCACCGACGGCGAGTACATCACCATCGAACAGGTGTTGTGAGCTTCCTTTTCAGCGCTCATGCGCCCGCTTGGGATGGAGCTGCTGTAACAGCCCAGACCTCGACGGCACCGGCGGTGCCGTCGAACGGGCTGGTGCTCAACCTGCCTTGAAGCGGCTGACGTTGTCCAGCAGGGTACCGGCCAGGTCACTCAGGCGGCTGGCGGTGTGGTGATTGCTGCCCACCGCTTCACCGTTTTCCTCGGCCATGCGGGCGATGGTGGTGACTTGCTGGGCGATCTCGGCCGATGCCGCGCTCTGCTCGCGCAACGCATTGGAAATCTCCGCCACGGTGGACAGCACCTGGTTGGCCGCTTCGCGAATGCCGCCCATGGCGTCGCCGGCGCGCTGGGCCCGGGCGACGCCCTCGTTGACCTTGGCCACACCCTGCTCCATGCCCTGCACCGCGCCCTCGGTGCCCTGTTGGATGGCCGCCACCATCTGCGCGATTTCCTTGGTGGAGTTGGCAGTGCGTTCGGCCAGCTTGCGCACCTCGTCCGCCACCACGGCGAAGCCGCGGCCCTGGTCGCCGGCACGGGCGGCTTCAATCGCCGCGTTCAGCGCCAGCAGGTTGGTCTGTGCAGCGATGTCGCCGATCACCCCGACGATCGCGGATATCTTTCCGGAGCGCTCGCCCAGTTCGGCCACGGTGCGCGCCGAGTCGCTCACCGAGACGGCGATCTGGCTGATCTCCTCGACCACCGCGGCCACGATCTCGCCACCCTGGCGCGACAGTTCGCCGGAGCGATGGGCCAGCGCATCGGCTTCATCGGCGTTGCGCGCGATGCTCTCGATGCCCACGGTCATCTGCTCGACTGCTGCCGCCATGCTCGAGGCCGCATCGCTCTGGCACTGCGAGGCCACATGAATCTGCCCCGAGGCGGTGACCAGGCTGCGCGCCGAGTCGGCGACGTGATCGGAGTTGTCCTTGATGCTACCGATCAGCCGGCGCATGGCCTCGGCCATGTCGTTGAAGCTGCCGGCCACGTAGCGCAATTCATCGCGTGCCGCCAGGTCGATGTGTGCCGTGAGATCCCCTGCGGCGAGTCGTTCACTGCCTTCGCGCAAACTGCGGATGCTGGTCATCACCGACAGGTAGGCACCGATCGAGAGATAGCCGATCACCGCCAGTGCCACCAGCAGGACGGCCAGATTGCCGTGAAGCATCTGCCGGGCATCGTCGATCCGCTGCTGCAGCAGGCTGTCCAGGCTGGGCAGCAGGACGTCGCGCTTCTGTGCGTAGCCGATGTTGATCGCGTCGGTCGCCATGTCGAAGAACTGCGCCGATGAGGTGCTGGTGAAATCTGCGCGCATGACCATGGCCTGCACCACCGCATCGATCGCTTCACCGCGCTCGTGCATGGTGGCGACCGCACGGCTCAGTTGCCCCTGGAGTTCAGGCCGCTGGGCGATGACCTTGGCGATGCTGCGTTCCATGTCCGCAGTCGCCGACCTGATCTCCTCGGTCAGGACGATCAGCGCAGTGCGTTGCTGATCGCTCATCTCACCCTTGGCCAGCACAGCCGAGGCGCTGCCGCGCAAACGGCCCAGATACTCGACCAGAAACGGCATGCGATTCACTGCCGTGGTCATCAGGTAGTAGGTCTGCGGCTCCGGATCGAAGGTCAGGCCGTAGGCATCCGAAAGCAGCGTCTGGAATGTCAGCAGCTCGCCGATCAGCGCGGTATGCGCCTGAAAATTCTCGACCTGGGTCCAGTCCAGGCCGGCGCGCTTGATCTCCTCCCAGCGGCGGCCGATGTCTTGCCACTCGCGCAGCGTGCGCTTGTCTTCGGCGAGCGCCCGCTCCATTTCCGCCAAGGCAGTCGCAACGCTGGTCTGCAGCGCATCGCGACGCCCAGCCACGGCGGCGTTGCCGCCCAGCAGCATCGACGAGACGCCGCGGTGCTGCTGGGTCAGCTCGATCAGGCGGGACATCGGTCGTGCCAGCGAGGACGCCACCAGCTCGCTTTCCGCACGCTCGATGGTGCGATTCAGCTGACCGGCGATGGTCAGCATCAGGCTGGCGAAGGCAAGAAACACAAGCAGGCCGATCACACCGAACTTGACTGGATAACTGAGCCGATTCATCAGCAGCTCGGCAGGCGAGAAGAGGAGTTTCATGGGGAGGTTCCTGGGCGGTACGAGGCACTGCACGAAGCCGTTCGACGTCGTGTCGCTCCAGGTGCTGGAGCCTCTGCCGGCCACATGATTTTCTGGAGCTGGTTCGCAAAATACTGAGCCGACCTGGCGGTCACCCTGACCAGAATCAAGATCATCGTCAGATTCAAGGCGCCAGCCGAACGTCCAGAGTTACGCCTCGATTCTCCGACTGACGCACCGCTCCCTTGGCGAACTCCGGCGCGCGGATGCAATCCCACCACCCTGTACATCTCCTTCTTCGGCGGTAGAGCTTTACCTGCGCCCGCAGGCGTGAATAATGCCGCCCCTTTTCGACGCAACGAGGTAACCATGACGGCGCCAGCCACCGCAGCGACTCCGCCCCTGTCCGCCCGTGCCGTACTGCTGATCGAACTGGCGCTGGCCATGGGCGGCTTCGCCATCGGCACCGGCGAGTTCGCCATCATGGGCCTGATGCCCAACGTCGCAGCGGGGCTGGGCATCAGCGAACCCCAGGTGGGTAACGTGATCAGCACTTATGCGCTGGGCGTGGTGGTGGGTGCGCCGCTGCTGGCGATCCTCGGCTCGCGGCTGTACCGCCTACACCTGCTGCTGTTGCTGATGGGCTTCTTCGCCCTGGGCAACTTCGCCAGCGCCCTGGCACCGGACTACGCGACGCTGATGATCGCCCGCTTCGTCACCGGCCTGCCTCACGGGGCCTATTTCGGCGTGGCAATGCTGGTGGCAGCCTCCATGGTGCCGCCGGACAAGCGCGCCCAGGCCGTGGCGCGGGTGCTGATGGGCCTGACCGTGGCGATCCTGATCGGCAACCCACTGGCCACCTGGCTCGGCCAATGGCTGAGCTGGCGCTACGCCTTCGCCCTGGTCGGCGCCATCGCCCTGCTGACGGTACTTCTGGTGGCGCTGTTCCTGCCGCTCAACCGCGACGAGCCGCGAAACAGCCCGCTGCATGAGATCCGTGCGTTCAACCGGCCGCAGGTCTGGCTGGCCCTGGCGATCAGCTCGATCGGCTTCGCCGGCATGTTCTGCGTATTCAGCTACATGGCGCCAACGCTGCTCGAAGTCACTGGTGTCAGAGCCGGCTGGATTCCCTTCGCCCTCGCCGCCTTCGGTCTGGGCGGCATCGTCGGCAATCTGGTCGGCGGCTGGCTGTTCGACAAGCTGCGTTTCAAGGCCGTCGCCTGGCTGCTGCTGTGGAGCGCACTGGTGCTGCTGATGTTCCCGCTGGCCGCGCACTCGGTGTGGACGATCTTTCCGGCGGTATTCGCGGTAGGCACCATGGTCTCGCTGTCGCCGGCGCTGCAGACACATCTGATGGACGTCGCAGCGGATGCCCAGACCCTTGCAGCCGCCTCCAACCACGCCGCCTTCAACATCGCCAACGCCCTTGGCCCGTGGTTGGGCGGACTGGCGATCACCGCCGGTTTCGGCTGGACCTCCACCGGCTATATCGGCGCCGCCACCGCCGTTGGCGGCCTGCTGGTGTTCGCCTGGGCCTGGAAGATCGAGCGCGCGGTACAGGACGCCGACGCCAGGCCGGCGACCTGCTGCTCCTGAGGCCGTAGCCGGCCGTCCGCCGGTGGCGACAATGGCGCGCAACATGCAGTAATCAGTGAAGCGATGGCCCGCCTTGCAGATCATTCGGCAAGCGGGTCCTATCTACGATTCCTGATTTCGAGACCCTGACCTTGCAGCATTTCTTCCTGTTCCGCAGCAGAGCCCGGCGGATTTGCCTGTTGCTTATTACCCTGTTCACCGTCGGACTGCCGGTCGGCTGCTCGGTGCTCGAGCAGAAGGAGCGCGAGCTGGTGTTCCGCATCGAGCCGGGCAACGCGTCCTGGTTCAGCGGCCTGCCGCACGGCGTCGAGGAGCTGCAGCTGACCGATTCGGCATTCGGCGACGAGCAGAACATCCATGCCTGGTGGTGGCCGGCGGCTGAAGCCGACGCACCGGCGCTGCTCTACCTGCACGGCGTGCGCTGGAATCTCACCGGCCATCTGTTCCGCCTCGAGCAGCTGCGCAAGCTGGGCTTCTCGGTGCTAGCCATCGACTACCGCGGCTTTGGCCAGAGCCTTGGCGACCTGCCGTCGGAGCGCAGCGTGTATGCCGACGCACGCATCGGCTGGGAACGCCTGAAGCAACTGCAGCCTGACGCCAGCAAGCGCTTCATCTACGGCCATTCCCTCGGCGGCGCGGTGGCCGTCGACCTGGCCGCCGAACTGGGTCAGCAAGCCGAGCGCGACGAAACACCCGCCGAGGCGCGCGCGCTGATCATCGAGTCGACCTTCACCTCGCTGGCCGACGTGGCGACGGCCGTGTCCGACACCACGCTGCCGGTGCGCTGGCTGCTATCGCAGAAGTTCGATTCGCTGGAGAAGATCGACCAGATCGGCATGCCGCTGCTGGTGGTGCACGGCAGCGATGACCGCTATGTGCCGCCGCGTTTCAGCGAGCAGCTGTATGAGGCCGCGCGCCAGCCCAAGCAGTTGCTGCTGGTCGAGGGTGCGACCCACAACAACAGCCTGCGCGTAGCGCTCGGCGCCTATGGCCGTGCCTTGCAGGCGCTGCTGGAAACCGGCGAGCAGCGCCTGGGAGCCACACAAGCGCCCCAGGCAAAAGCTGCGGAGCGCGGCTGATCGGCCTTAGCGCTTGGCCTCCAGCCCTTCGAGCAAGGCACGGTGAAACGCTTCCGGCGCCTCGACCTGGGGTGAGTGCCCCAGATCGGGGAAGGCCACCAGCTTGGCATCTGGAATCATCGCGGCCGCCTGACGGCCCAGCTCGGGGTAGTTGCCCAGGCGCTTGGCGACATCCGCCGGTGCACGGTTGGCGCCCGGCGCGGTGCGGTCCAGCCCGCCAATCAGCAGCAGGGTCGGCATCTCGAGCCGCGAGAACTCATGGATCACCGGCTGGGTGAAGACCATCTCCGAGGTCTGCGCCTGATTCCAGGCGACCTGCTCCTTGCCTTCGCCGGCATACATCCCGGCAAGCATTTTCACCCAGCGGTCGTACTCCGGCTTCCAGTCGCCGTTGTAGTAGAACTTCTGCTGGTAGGCCTTGATGCTGTCGAAATCGGTCTTGAGCTCCGACTGGTAGAGCTGATCGATGGAGGCGTAGGGCACGCCCTCGGCCTGCCAGTCTTCCAGGCCGATTGGGTTGACCAGCACCAGCCGCTCGACTCGCTGCGGGTAGTTCAGCGCCAGTCGCGCCGCCAGCATGCCGCCCATGGAATGGCCGATCACGGTGACCTGTTCGATGTTCTCCTGCTCCAGCAGCGCCTGGGTGTTGTGCGCCAGCTGGGCGAAGCTGAACTGGTAACCCTCGGGCTTGCTCGAGCTGCAGAAACCGACCTGATCGGGGGCGATGACCCGGTAGCCGGCCTTGCTGAGCACCTCGATGGTGCGCTCCCAGGTCGCCCCGCAGAAGTTCTTGCCATGCAGCAGCAGCGCCGTGCGGCCATTGGCCCGGCCGGTCGGCGCGACGTCCATGTAGGCCATCTCCAGCGGCTTGCCCTGGGACTCGAACCGGTAGTGCTCAAGCGGATGCGGATAGCTGAAGCCTTCCAGCTGCGGGCCATAGACCGGTCGGTCTTCAGCCAGCAGCGGCAAGCTCAGGGTGAGACCGGCGGCAAGCGCCAGGGCGGACACGGCAGTTTTCACGTGCGACTCCTCGTTCGATACGGATCGGGACAAAGCTCCGTACATAGGAATGCATTCGTGCTGCCGGGTTCGCGGCCGGAGTGCGACAACACATGTCCCGACCGCGTCCGACGAGCCGCTTCAGAGACGGAAGCGCCCGACCAACTGGTTGAGCTGGGTGGCCAGGCGCGCCAGCTCGTCGCTGGCCACCGAGGTCTGCTGCGCGCCGGTGGCGCTCTGTTCGGAGATGTCGCGGATGGCCACCAGGTTGCGGTCCACCTCGCGCGCGACCTGCGCCTGCTCCTCGGCCGCACTGGCGATCACCAGGTTCATCTCGTTGATCTGCCCGACCCGCTCGGCGATCAGCCCCAGCGCCTGGTCGGCCTCACCCGCCATACGCTGGCTGCGCGCGGCAAACTCGCTGCTCTGCTGCATGTCGCGCACCGACTCTTCAGTGGCACCCTGAATGGCGCCGATCATGCGTTCGATCTCCTGGGTCGAGCTCTGCGTGCGCTGCGCCAGATTTCGCACCTCGTCGGCGACCACCGCGAATCCGCGTCCGGCCTCGCCGGCCCGCGCCGCTTCGATGGCCGCGTTGAGCGCGAGCAGGTTGGTCTGGTCGGCGATCGCACGAATCACATCCACCACCTGCCCGATGCTCGCCGCCTCTTCGGCCAGATGGGTCACGGTCGCTGCGGTCTGCTGCAGCTTGTCACTCAACTGGTCGATGGTCTGCCGCGTGGCGGTGACCTGCCGGCGTCCGTCGTCGGCGACTGACTCGGCATCGCGCGAGGCATCGGAGGTGCGGTTGGCGTTGCCGGCCACTTCGTCGACCGCCGCGGACATCTCGGTGACCGCGGTGGCAGCCATCTGCACTTCCTCGTTCTGCTGGTGGATGCCCTGGGCGGTGTGCTGGGTGACCGCGTGCAGCTCCTCGGCGGCCGACGCCAGCTGGGTCGCCGAGCCCTGGATGTCCTGCAGCGTATCGCGCAACGTGCGCTGCATCTGGCGGATCGACTGCTGCACCTCGGTGATCTCGTCCTTGCCGCGGCATTCGATGGTGCGGCTCAGATCACCCGCCGCCACCGATGCCGCGGCCTGCTTCAGTTCATCCAGCGGCCGGCTGATGCTGCGCAGCATGACGGTGGCGAACAGGCCGCCGCCCACCAGCAGCGCCAGCAATAGGCCAATGTTCAACAGGCGGTTGCGCTGATAGAGCGCCTGCGCCTGTTCGTACTCGACCTTGGCCTCGCCCAGCTGCAGCTCGATCAGCTGGGTGAAGCCTTCGGATATGGGATCGACCAGCGGATACAGATCGTTGATGACGAACGCCGCCAGACGCTTCTCGCTGTGCCGATCCAGCGTGCGCTCGAGGGCGTCGAACGGTTCGTCGGCGGCTTTCATCAGGGTCTCGATACGCGATGCCAGCTGGCGCTCGGCATCGATCAAACGCGTGTTCAGGTACGCGCTCCAGAGACGGTTGATCTCGGCGCGGGCGTTGCGCACCTCGTCGCGCGCCTGGCCATAGCTGAGCATGCCGCTGCGAGTCTTGTGCGTGGTATCGACGATCTTCACCGCGTACAGGTCGGCGATCAGCTTGAGGTCACGCAGCGGCACGACGCGGTCCAGGTACACGGTGTTGAGGCCGGCGACGCTGCGCTGCTGGGCATTGAGGCCGGTCAGGCCGATCACCAGGCAGGCCGCAAGCATGGCCCCGACCAGAATCAGCAGGCGGGCTCGGATTGTCAGTTGCTGCATCATTCGTTCTTTTCCATATGGCGTGCCGTCCGATGGATCGGCAATTGGCAAAGGCATGAGGTTCGAATCGGCAGGCCAGACGACAGGCCGTGCCGCATGGTCCTGTTGCAGGACGCGTATCCAAGAGACGGAGCAGATGCGTGGCGAATTGTTGTTGAGCCCCCGCAGGTGCCGGCGGCCATCAAGGCCATATGCCAGCAAGCGAACTGCTATCGGCCGAGGACTTCCCGGCTTTAGCGAAAAGATCGTCGCAATAGGCATGCCAGAGCGGCCGGCGTGTCACGACAAGCGGAACTTTCGCGCCCGTGGTCGGCCGCCTCAGTCTTTTCCCAAATCGCCGTGGCATCAGCAGGACAGAAGTCCGCGCGACCGCACCGCCAGCCAATCAGCAGGCGCATGCGACTAATGGCGCAGCGCAGACTGTGCACTGTCACACATCGTCCGGATGAGCAGGTGATACCTTCGCGCCCGACATTTTTCCAGCAAGGGATCTTTCGTGAAAACGCTCATCCGGACCGCCGCCCTGGCGCTGACCACTCTCGCCACCGGCCATGTGCTGGCCGACGCACAGCCGTCGCGCAACCTGGCCGAAGCGGTGAAGAATTTCTCCGACTACAACTCGCGCCTCGAACAGGCTCTGGCGCAGGGCCAGACGCCGGAAAACATGGCGCACATCCACGAGCTGACCTACACGTTGAAAGCGGCCCTGGAAAAGATCGTCGAGGAAATGGATGGCCTGAACGACACGCTGGAAGAGATCCACATCGCCTCGGAAGCCGAGAATGCCGACGATCTGAAGAGCTACGGCGCGGACTACCTGAAGACCGCGCGGACGGTGATCAAGTAACCGAGCTCGTTCCGTCGCTCGTTCCGTCGCTCGTCCCGTCGCTCGTCCCGTCGCTCGTCCCGTCGCTCGTTCCGCCGGGCGATCAGCGCTCGACCGGCACGATATCGAAGCCGATGCGGTTGTCGCTGATGACGCGGTACTCCAGCACCTGCCCCGCCTGCACCTGCGCCAGCTTCTCGCGGCGCAGGCTGAGCTTGCCGCACAGGGTCTCATCCAGCGGATCGGTGCCGATGCTGACGATCCGCGCACCGGCCGGCACCTGGAAGCGCACCATCTCACCGACATGAATGCGCGCCGCCAGCTGGCGATCGATCAGCACGGCGATGTAGCAACCGCCACCACGCAGGCCGAAGTCCCGCGTCACCACCACCTCGCCGGCGTTTTCCAGCGGCTGCTGGTAGGCCAGTACCCGCTCGGCCGGCACCGGTTCGATGTCCTCGGCGTCGGGCTGCCAGGACGAGCAGCCGGCCAGCGAAAGCAGTGCGGTGAAGACAAGCAACGGGCGCATGTGAACTCCTTGTTCGGAAGACGAAGCGGCGAGCCGGACGATCGAGCATGCCAGAGCGGCGGATGATTGCTAGAGTCAGACCCCAGTTTCGTATCGATGACGGCAGGCGCAACGTGAATAACTCGGACGACGATCAACCCCGCTTCTGGCGCGACCCGGCCCTGCCGTTCCTCGAAGCGCGCGCCGTCGCCGACGGGCGCAAGGTCTGCTACGCGCCGCACTGTCACGAGACCTTCTCCATCGGCGCGATCACCGCCGGTGCCAGCACCTACTTCAACGGCGACGCCCGTGAACGGGTCGCCCGCGGCACTCTGGTCTTGATCAACCCGCAGACCGTACATGCCTGCAACCCCATCGACGGCCAGCCCTGGTCGTACCTGATGTTCTATGTCGACAGCCGCTGGCTGGGCGCCCTGCAACACGAACTGGGAGCGAGCCCCGACGGGACGTTCGTGCCGTACGGCCCCATCCAGAGCACCGACCCACTGCTTTTCAGCGCGCTGACGCAACTTCACGCCACCTTGCTCGATCCGCACTCCGACACGTTGCACAAGCAAAGTGCAGCGGTCGAATACTTCACCCTGCTGCAGCAGACCCTGGCTCCGGCTGTCGCCGGGCGCGGCATGGAGCCGATCGAGCAGCTGCGACGGGCAGCCGACTACATCGCCGAGCACTGCACCCGCGCGTTGCGGCTGGAAGACATCTGCCAGGCCGCCGGATTGTCGCCTTCCTACCTGATTCGTACCTTCCGCCAGCACTACGGCATGACACCGCATGCCTACCTGCTCAACCGTCGAATCCAGCGCAGCCAGCACTGGCTGCGCCAGGGCCGTGACCTGGCCGAAGTGGCGCTGGCCGCCGGTTTCGCCGATCAGGCGCATTTCCAGCGCACCTTCAAGCGCCAGCTCGCGGCAACCCCCGGCCAATACCGCGACCGCCCGGCGTCATCGGCGCGCCGCTAGCCCACCATGAGATACAGCGCACTGCCGACCAGCAGCACGGCCATTGACCGGTTCAGCCAGCGCACTCGCTGCGGCTCCTGCAGGTAACGCGCGAGAAAGGCACCGGCGCCGGCCCAGCAGGCGATCGAGGCGTAACAGATCACGAAGTACAGCCCGGCGAACAGCCAGACCCGCAGTACGTCACCGCTCGCGGCGAACAGCCCCATGCCGGCAACCGACGCCAGCCAGGCCTTGGGGTTGAGCCACTGCATCAGCGCGCCGGCGAACAGCGAAGGCCCGCTCGTGGCGCCTTCAGGCTGCAGCCGCCCGTCATCGGCCGCCAGGCGCCAGGCCATGTAGAACAGAAACGCCACCCCGCCCCACTGGATCCCGCGCAGCAGTATCGGGGCGCGTTCCAGCAGCTCGTACAGACCGAGGCCGATCAACAGCAACAGCAGTGTGAAGCCGATGGTTGCACCGGCGACGTGACGCGCGCTGGCGCGAAAACCGAAGCGCGCGCCGCAGCTCAGCGCCACCAGATTGACCGGCCCCGGCGTGATCGAAGAGGCCAGGGCAAACGCGGCCATTGAAAGATAAGGATCCATTAGTACTCTGCTCGCCAGTCCGAAGATGGCTGCAGGCTACCGGCGTCGGCAACTCGCCTTATTGAAGGAAATTGCCCTACCGCCTCAGAGGTGGTGACTACCCGGATAAGGCCGCTCTTCCTCCAGCTCGCCGTCACGCCCGATGACTTCCACCGAAGCCGTGCGCCCCTCCATGAACGCATCCAGCGCGCTGTACATCTCGTCCTTCGTGAGGGTGCGCAATACCGTCTTCTGCGTCTGCTGGTCTTCAAGCTCCCAGCCGATCGCGGTAGGCCTGACCTGATAGATATCCATGATGACGCCTCCTGGCGCGAACTAGCCGCCGGCCGGCGGGCACAAAATGACCATTAGCTCGGCTCGTCGGAACCGTCCTGACCGAGGATATCCGGATCGTCCGGAAGCACTTCAGGCTCGTCCGGATTGTCCAGGCGCGACGGTTGTTCGTCGTAATCAGGATCTTCGCCGGCGTTCTTCTCGCCGCCGTCGGTCATGGTGACGTCAGGCTCATCGCCGGTCTGCGGGTCGTTAGCGTTCATGATCGCCTCGGCTTGCGGTGGTGGCTGTCATTCGATTGGAGGCGGCAAACATCACCGCGTTCGGCACGACAGGCACCGGCCGTCCGAACGGTGGACAGCATTGCCGCGCCCGACGCCCTCGGCAGGCGCGACCATGCAACCGATTGCGCTGCCTGTGCGGCTACACCACACTGGCCACTCACACCCCACCGCAGTCGGAGATTCCATGCAGACACTCACCCCACAATCCCGCGCGGCCATTCTCGAAAACCCGGACGCTCTGGAATGCACCCTCTACCGCCCCGACGAATATGACGAGGAAGCGGAAGAGCAGGATCTCGGAGACGCGCGCATCGTCATCAGCGGCCCTTTTCAGGCGCCGACCGAATGGGATGCCAAGGATCGCGACGACTACTTCGACGGCACCGCGCCGGAAGCCTTCGTCGTCGCCCGCATCGCCTGTCAGGCGGCACCCGATTCCGGCGTTTATTTCACTGCCGTGCCCGGCGACTATGCCGCGGTCACGGAAAGCCCGGGCAAAATCTCGATGTTCTACGTCTGGGACTGCCTGAACGATGCCGAAGGCCAATACGTGCTGATCCGCGAGGAAGAAGACGAGGTCTGATTCACAAGGCAACGCCCACCTCACGGCTTCGTGAGAACCGTAGGGTGGGCTTCAGCCCACCATAATTACCGCAGATTCAGTGGTGGACTGAAGCCCCACCCTACAGCTGACCCGCGAAAAGGAGCGGTCCGCCCTGCGTCGACCGACCTCGCACCCCTGCTTCGCTGTCTACTGCACACACGCTCACCATCGACACGAGGAACCGCATGCGTTCGCTGATCAGCGCCTGGCAGTCACCGGTTTCGCGGATGAAGCTGGTCGCCGGCCTGCTGCTGTTGCTGGCCGCCCTGCTGTACATCGTCGCGACCCGTTTCGAGACCGTCCACCCGGCCTGGGGCTATGTGGCCTCCTTCGCCGAAGCCGCCATGGTCGGCGCCATCGCCGACTGGTTCGCCGTCACCGCCCTGTTCCGTCACCCGCTCGGCCTGCCGATTCCCCATACGGCGATCATCCCGCGCAGCAAGGCGCGCATCGGCCGCAACCTGTCGAGCTTCATCACCACCCACTTCCTCGCCACGCCGCTGGTACTGGCCAAGCTGCAGGAGCTGGACCTCGCCTCGCGCCTGGCCGGCTGGCTGCGCCATCCGCGCAATGCCGAAGCGGTCGGCCGCCGGCTCACCGGGGTCGCGCATTTCGGCATCGCCGCGCTGCATGACGAGCGCGTGCGCGCCTTTGTCGAAGCCAAGGTGATCGGCCGCCTGCGCAAGTTCGACCTCGCCCCGCCACTGGCCCAGGCACTGCGCGTGCTGACCAGCCAGGGGCGCCATCAGGCGATGCTCGACGAACTGCTGATCCGCCTCGATTCGATCATGCAGGACGAGGAAACCCGCGCGCTGGTCGCCGATGCCATCAGCCGGGAAATCCGCACCCTGCGCTACCTCGGTCTGAGCCGGCCGGTGAGCGGCTGGTCGGCGAACAAGTTCGTCGACGGCCTGTCCGCGCTGATCGCCGAGATCGCCGCCGACCCCGAGCACCTGATCCGCCAGCGCTTCGACGAACACGTCAGTGAATACATCGAGCGCCTGGAACAGGACCCGCACTACGCCCTGGAGGTCGAGCGCATCCTCGCCCAGCTCTTGGAGCATCCGGCCACCAGCGCCTATTTCGCCAATCTCTGGCAGGAGCTGACGGCCTGGCTGGAAAGCGACCTGGCCAGCGACGGCTCACGCATCGGCCGACGCATCGTCTCGCTCTGCCGCGGCCTCGGCGACGGCCTGGCCGCGGACGAGGCCATGCGCAACTGGATCAACGAACAGCTGCTGGCCGCCGCCCCCGGCCTGCTGGAGCGCTACCGCGGGCAGATCGGCGCCTATATCGCGCAGCGCGTGGAGAACTGGGAAAGCCGCGAACTGGTCGAGCAGCTGGAACAGAGCGTTGGCAAGGACCTGCAGTACATCCGCATCAACGGCACGTTGGTCGGTGGCCTGGTCGGGCTGGTACTGCATGCGCTGACGCAGCTGGTGGCCGGCTGAGGGGCTCAGGCGCTACGCAGCGGCGCGCCGATCCGGCTGCCAACCGTCAGCGGCTCATCGCAGCGCAGCGTCGCCGGACGGCCGGAGAGCCACCACCGGCGGTTGGCCAGTTCCTCGGCATCGCGCGGGTCATGGGTCACGCAGATCATGGCCATTCCGGGGTGCCGATCGAGCAGCTGCACGAGCAGGACGCGCAGCTCGGCGGCGCGTTCGGCATCCAGCGAGGCGAAGGGTTCGTCGAGCAGCAACAGCTCCGGCTCGATCGCCAGACAGCGGGCCAACGCCGCGCGGCGAGCCATGCCCAGCGACAGCTGGTCCGGCAGGCAGTCGCCGGCACCGGCCAGCCCCACCTCGCCCAGTAGCCGCTCGATGTCGGCCGGGCTGGCGCCGACCAGCGCCAGGTTCTGCCGCACCGTACGCCAGGGCAGCAGGCGGTGTTCCTGGAACAGATAGCCGACGCGCAAGCCGGCGCGCTGCTCGATCATCGGCCGCAGCTGCGGATCGAGCCCGGCGATGGCGTTGAGCAGCGTCGTCTTGCCGACACCGGACGGCCCGAGCACACAGATGCGATCGCCTTCGCGCACCTGCGCATCGATCACGCCCAGCACGGGGTGATGGCCATCCAGGCGCAGCTCAAGCATGGCGCACGCCCGCTTCGCGCCAGGCGGAGGCGCGGCGTTCGAGCGGTTGCAGCAGCGCCAGCTCGATCAGCTGCACCACGGCGATGAACGCCAGGCTGTAGGCGAGGATGCTGGCCACGTCGAATATCTGGAAGGCCATGTGCAGCTGGAAGCCGATGCCATCCGAACGCCCGAGCAGCTCGACCACCAGCACGATCTTCCAGATCAGCGCCAGCCCGCCGCGGGTCGCCGCCATCAGGTAGGGAAACAGCTGCGGTAGCCAGACATGCCTGATCCGCTGCCAGCGCGTGAAACGGTAGACCATAGCCATCTGTTCCAGCTTGGGATCGATACTGCGTGCGCCTTCGCGAACCGTCACCGCCACGTTGGGCACCTTGTTGACCACCACCGCGAGCACCGCCGCCGCTTCCACCAGGCCGAACCAGACGTAGAGCAGGATGATGGTGACCAGCGCCGGCAGGTTGAGAAACAGCACCAGCAGCGGATCGAGCAGCGCGTTGGCCAGCCGCGAACGGCCCATCCACACACCGAGCAGCGTGCCCAGCGCCATGGCCAGGGCGAACGCGATCAGCACCCGGCGCAGGGTCACCAACAGATGCTCGGGCAGCTCGCCGCTCTGCAGCGCCAGCCAGAAGGTCTCGAGCACGGCGGCGGGCGTGGGCAGCAACGGCGTCTGCACCACCAGTGCGATGCCGGCCCAGAGCAACAGCGCCAACGGCAACGCGACCCAGCAGGCCCAGCGCGAGCCGTTCATGGCGCGCTCTGGAACAGCGCGGCCGGCATCAACTTGGCCGAATCGCTGCCGGTCAGCACCAGCAGCCGCTGCAGGTCGGCGATACGTGCCGCGTCCAGCGGCTGCGGAATGCCCGCGACGAAGCTGTCGCGCAGCGCGGCGAACACTGCCTCATCGTCGGCGCGCATGAGCGGACGGATTGCTTGCCAGTACGCCGGTTCGGTGGCGAGCTCGTGCTTGCTCTGGCGCAGCGCGCTGGCGAAGCGCTGCAGCAGCACCTCGTTGCCCTGCGCCCAGGGTTCGGGAAACAGATAGCCGAGTACCGGCAACTGCGCATCGAGTTGCAGATCGCCCAGCAAGTCATCCAGGCCGAAGGCAGCCTGCACCCCGCCCTCGCCGCGCATGCGCGCGGAGAAGTGCCAGAAGGTCAGCAGCGCATCCAGCTGGCCGCGTCGTAGCGCCTGACCCAGCAGCGGCGGCGCGGCGTATTGCACGCGGGCCTCCCTGGCGAGATCGATGCCCTGCTCCGCCGCGGCACGTTGCAGCAGCCGCCAGCCGAGGCCGTCCGGCCCGCCGGCGACGCCGATACGCTTGCCGCGCAGATCGGCCAGGGTGCGGACTCCGCTGCCAGCTGGCACCAGCACTTCACCGAGCTGCGAGGAAAACGGCAGGTAGCGATAGCTGCTGCCCGCCTCATGCCGCGCCTGCGCCCAGGGCAGGTCGCTTACCGCGCCATCGACACTGCCGCTGGACAATGCCAGGCGCGACGCCGGCACGTCGGCCGCCAGGCGCACCTTCAGTTCGAAACCGTTGGCGTGGTCCAGCTGACGTCGTTTGAGGTGTTCCAGCTCCCAGTGCGGCGTGCCGAACTGCAGCACGCTCAGGGTCAGTACCGGCAGCGCCTCGGCGCGGGCGCACCAGGGCAGCACGGCGAGGATCAGCAGCACGCCGAATCGCAGCCTCCCGGCGCAGGCGCTGAAGGCATGCTGAAAACGGCGAATAAGGACAAGCGTAGAAGGCATCATGCCCGCAGGGTACGAAGCCCCCCGGCGGGCACGAATTGTACTTTGGTGCCTGTTTGCTGCTGCGATGGTCGCGAGGCGCGCCGGCGCCGACGTGCCCGGCGCCCGCGATCAGGCCAGTGCGGCGATGCGTTGCAGCAGGCGCGCCTGCAGCTTCTCCAGCTCCGCCGGATCGGCCTTGCCCGCCGCGTGGATGCCCAGCCCTTCACCGGCATAGCGCGGCACGATGTGCATGTGGATATGAAACACCGTCTGCCCGGCCGGCGCGCCATTGAACTGGGCGACCTGCACGCCGTCGGGCTCGAGCTCGGCGACGATGGCCCGGGTCAGCTTCTGCACCACCTTGATCACCTTGGCCAGCGCCTCGCTGTCCACGTCGAGGATGTTGCAGGCCGCCGAGCGCTTGGGGATCACCAGCGTGTGGCCGAAGGACTGGGGGAACAGATCGAGAAAGGCGAGCACGTCGTCGTCCTCGTAGAGCTTGTAGCAGGGGGCGTCGCCGCGAATGATCTGGGCGAAGATGTTCTGCGGATCGTAGGTCGTGGTCAGGGACACCGGGAGTTCTCCGACAAGTGGAAAAGGCAGACCTTAGCATTCTCCAGGCGCCGGCGAAGCGAGCAAGGGCCTGCCGTCACGCAGCAACGCGCGACGGTGCAGCCCGAACGACATCGGCGAGTTATGCGTGGCCAGCTGAACACGCGCCGCTGAACACGCGCCAGACGGCCACGCGCTGCGGCACAATCGGCGCTTCGCCAGCCGCCATCTGCAAGGAGCCCCGCATGCAACTGGCCAGGATCGAACAGCTGCTCGTCGGCAGAGCCGTGCCCTTCACCCGACCCGGCAGCCACAGCGCCATCGCCAAGCAGCCCACTGCCGGGCCGGTGGCGGTCGGCAGCGAAGGGCTCGCCGGCGACGAACAGGGCGATCGCCGTGTGCATGGCGGCGTCTACAAGGCGCTGCATCACTACCCGTTCGAGCACTATCATCACTGGCGGGCTCAGCTCGGCCATTCGCCGCTGCTCGAGCGGCCCGGAGCCTTCGGCGAGAACATCAGCACCACCGGCCTCGGCGAGGCCGACCTCTGCCTGGGCGACGTGCTGCGCTGTGGCGACGTGCTGCTGCAGGTGGCGCAGACCCGCCAGCCCTGCTGGAAGCTCAACGACCGCTTCGGCGTTCCGGATATGGCCTTGCGTGTGCAGCAGAGCGCTCTGACCGGTTGGTATTACCAGGTGCTGGAGCCCGGTCAGCTGCAAGCCGGACAGATGCTCGTGCTCGAGCAGCGCCCCTTTCCAGGCTGGCCGCTGACACGGGTAATGGACGTGCTGTACCGACGCACGCTGGACCGCGCCGAGCTCCATGCACTGGCCGAGCTGCCGCTGGTGCCGAACTGGCGCAAGCTGGTGGACCGCAGGCTGGAAAGCAATGCGGTGGAGGACTGGAACAAGCGGCTACAAGGTCTTGCCGATGCCTGACCGGTCCGTAGCGAGCACACCAAGGCAGTAGGCGAAATCCGGCGGCACAGGTATCTTCGCCAACCTCTCAACACAGGACCGCCCGCTCGATGCTTCGCCTCGCCACCCTTTGCGCCCTGGCGCTGTTCGCCTGCACCGCCCACGCCAAGGTCGAGGTACTGCCGCTGGAGCACGAGGACCAGGGGCTGGTACTGGTGGCTCGGGTCACCGAGCAGATCGCGCCGGGCGACTACGAGGCATTGCTCAAGGGCATCATGGCCCACCCCGGCAAATATGCGCGCAAGCTGCTGATCCTCGACAACATCGGCGGCAGCGCGCCGGAGGCCATGCGCATGGGCTACCTGCTGCGCGAAACCGGCTTCGATGCGCTGGTGCCAGCGAGCGCGGTCTGCCAGGGCAGTTGCATCTACCTGCTCGCGGCTGGCCGGCAACGCACGATACGCGGGCATGTCGGCCTGCATCGGCCGTATATCGCCAACGGCGAGTCGGCACTGTCCAGCAGCCAGCGACCGCGGCGCACGCCACAGGCGTACCTGCGCGACATGGGCGTCAACCCGCGGCTGGCCGACGACATGCAACTGATCGATCCGTGGCGCATGCGCGTACTGACCCACCGTGAGCTGGCGCGCTATCGGCTGCAGTGACATGCGCACGACACTGCCCTACGGCCTTCCTCTCACCGCGCTGCTGGGCGGCCTGGCACTCGGCCTGATCGAGCCGATCGGGGCGCTGCTCGTGCTGACGTTCGCCGGCTGGCTGCTGGCCGAGCCGCACCTGCCACGGCTGCCGTGGCTGGCCACCACCTTGATTGGGGCCCTCCTGCTGGCCGCGCATCTGCTGCCCGGCTTCAATCCGCTGCCCCTGGGGCCGCCGCAGGACCTGGGCGGTGCTCTCCCCTGGCAATTGCGGCTCAGCCCCGACAAGGCGATGGTCGCCGCGCTGCTGCTCGCCTGGTGGCTGGGCCAGCCGCGCGCGGCGTGGCGCTCGAAGCGATGCACATGGCTGGTCGCGGTCGCATGCCCGGCATCCGTGCCGCTGCTGGCGGTGGTCGGCGGCGTCCTCGCCTGGCAGCCGAAGTGGCCGGCGCAGTTGCTGGCCTGGCTGGCGGTCAACCTGGCCGTCACCTGTCTGGCCGAGGAACTGATCTTTCGCGGGCTGTTGCAACGCGAACTGGTCGCCCGCTTTGGCGCGGCCATCGGCATCGGCCTGGCGACAACCCTGTTCGGCGCGGCGCATCTGCCCTTCGGGGTCGGCTTCGCCCTGCTCGCCAGCGTGGCCGGGTTGGGCTACGGCCTGGCGTTCCACTGTGCCGGCGACCGGCTGTGGGTGGCCGTGCTGCTGCATGGCGCACTCAATTGCCTGCATCTGCTCCTGCTGAGCTATCCGCTGCGCTGATCGGAAATTTTTCAACGCCCTGTCGATTCGTCCCGCGCTCGTTCGACCAGTGATCGGAGCCGGCGGAAATCTCGACAACCCCGTCTAGGCTCCTTTTCCATCCAACGAAGGAGTCGACCGATGCGTTTCATGGTGATGATCAAGGCCACGCCGCAAACCGAAGCCGGCGAGATGCCCAGCGAGGACGTGCTTGCGGCCATGGGCCGTTACAACGAGGAACTGGCCGATGCCGGCGTACTGCTCGGCGGCGAGGGTCTGCAGCCGAGCAGCAAGGGCGCGCGCGTGCGCTTCGACGGCGAGCGCTGCAGCGTGGTCGACGGCCCGTTCGCCGAGACCCGCGAGCTGATCGCCGGCTTCTGGCTGTTCCAGACCGCCTCGCTGCAGGAGGCGATCGACTGGGTCAGGCGCTGCCCACCATCCGCCATCGGCGAGGCGGAGATCGAGATCCGCCAGATCTTCGAAGCAGAGGATTTCGGCGCCGAGTTCACTCCCGAACTGCGCGAGCAGGAAGAACGCCTGCGTGCGCAACTCAACCACTGACGGCAAGGAGCACAAAATGAAGCTATCCACCTACCTCACCTACGACGGCAACGCCCGCGAGGCCTTCACCTTCTACCAGCAGGTGCTGGGCGGCAACCTGGAGCTGATGACCTTTGCCCAGGCACCGGAGGCCGAGCAGTTTCCCGCCGAGTACCACGAGCGGATCATGCACGCCTGCCTCGACCTCGGCGAAAGCACCCTGATGGCGTCCGACACGCTGCCCGGGGACACCTGTGGCGGAGGACCGTACGAAGGCATCAAGGGTTGCTCGATTTCCCTGCATCCCACCAGCGTGGCCGAGGCCGAGCAGCTGTTCGCTGCCCTGGGCGAAGGCGGTACGGTGATCATGCCGCTGGAAAAGACCTTCTGGGCCGAGCGTTTCGGCATGCTGACCGACCGCTTCGGTCTGTCCTGGATGGTCAACTGCGAGTAACGCCCGCCTCGCCCCGCGCCGCTGTCGCCCCCGAAACAACACAGCGGCGCGCGGGGCGGACAGGCGTTTGGATGCACGGCACTTTTGTTATAACGTATCGCACCTTTGCCGGGCGTCACCGTAGCCAGGCCGTGAGGCATCACGTCCTCAGGGCTCCGCGCCCGTTGTCCGCGAACTTCTGCCATGAGCCGTGCATGCCCGCCCCCGACCTGACCTCGCCCGTTGCGGCGCGCCTGCAATCCATCGACGCGCTGCGCGGCCTGGTGATCCTGTTCATGCTGCTGGACCATGTCCGCGAAACCTTTCTGCTGCATATGCAGGTGCCGGACCCGATGGACGTGGCGGTCACCGAGCCCGCACTGTTCTTCAGCCGCACCCTGGCGCACCTGTGCGCACCGGTATTCATCTTCCTGACCGGGTTATCAGCGTTCCTCTATGGCGAAAAGCACCAGGGTCGCCACGCCGTGTCGAGCTTTCTGCTCAAGCGCGGGCTGTTTCTGGTGGCGCTCGAGTTCACCCTGGTCAACTTCGCCTGGACCTTCCAGTTCCCGCCGCAAGTGATCTACCTGCAGGTGATCTGGGCCATCGGCCTGAGCATGCTCGCGCTCTCGGCGCTGCTCTGGCTGCCGCGCCCGTGGCTGGTGCTGCTCGGATTGCTGATCATCGGCGGGCACAATCTGCTCGATCCGCTGCACTTCCCCGTCGGATCACCCATGCACCTGCCTTGGGCCATCCTGCATGATCGCGGCTGGCTCGAGGTCTCGGACAGCCAGCGCCTGCGCACCTCCTACCCGCTGCTGCCCTGGATCGGCGTGATCGCCCTGGGCTACGCCGCCGGCCCCTGGTTCGGACGCAACGCCGATGCCGAACGCCGTCAGCACAACCTCGCCAACTGGGGCAGGGCCGCGCTGCTGCTGTTCGTTCTGCTACGCCTGATCAACGGTTACGGCGAGCGGCCCTGGGTGGTTGGCGAGGATGGACTGCGGACACTGATGAGCCTGCTGAACATCACCAAATATCCGCCGTCGCTGCTGTTCCTCTGCCTGACCCTGGGCACCGGCCTGCTTCTGCTGCGCCACTTCGAGCGCCGCCAGGATCGCGCCTGGCTGCGCCCGCTGACGGTGTTCGGCGCAGCGCCGATGTTCTTCTACCTGCTGCACCTCTACGTGCTGAAGCTGCTCTACCTCGCCGCGGTGGCGATCTGGGGCCTGAACCGTGGCAGCCACTTCGGCTTCGAGGCGGTCTGGCCGCTGTGGTTGTGGACGGTCGTGCTGGCGGTGGCGCTGTATCCGGCGGTGCGCTGGTTTGCACGGCTGAAGGCCCGGCGGCGGGATATCACCTGGCTCAAGTACCTGTAGGCGAGACAGCACAAGCCGCCCATGCCACTGATCCGAAAAATGTGAACCATCTAGCAAATTGCCATCACTCCGGACATCATAGCCAGCACGAGCGTTCGCTACGGGCCGGCTGACTGCCACAGGCCGCCCGCGGCCGGGTTTCCTTGCGCGGAACCTCGACCAAAGCCCTGCTGGCACCCGGAATGTTTATGTCGTCGTTTCGTCTTGCCGTTTGGCCTTTCATCCTGCTTGCCGCCTGCTACGCACCCCTGGCCAGTGCCCTGGGGCTGGGCGAGATCAGCCTGCATTCGGCGCTGGCCGAGCCGCTCGAGGCGGACATCGAGCTGATCGACGCACGCGGACTGGGCGCCGATGACATTAAAGTGCGCCTGGCGCCGAACCATGTGTTCGCCCGCGCCGGCGTCGAGCGGCCAGACATTCTCGCCAAGCTGAGCTTCGTGCCGGCGCTCGACGCAGGCAGCCAGCGTATCCGCGTGAGTTCCACCACACCGGTGAACGAGCCCTATCTGAACTTCATCGTCGAGCTGACGCTACCGGGCGGCCAGCTACTGCGCGAGTACACCCTGCTGCTCGACCCGCCGCTGTACCAACCGGATCTGCCGGCGCTACCACTTGCCCAGCCGACGCCGGCCGTGGTCGGCATGCCCCCCGCCGAACCGGCACCAGCACGCACGCTGCCGATGGCCGGACAGGGCAAGCGGTATCGGATCCAGCCCGGCGACAGCCTCTGGGCCATCACCGCGCGACTGCAAGGTGGCAAGGCCGGCTCACGCGAAGCGCTGATGGCGGACCTCTATGCGCTGAACCCGGATGCCTTCGTCGGCGGTGACCGCAACCGCCTGCGGGTCGGTGCCGAGATGCTGCTGCCAGACCACGTCGAGGCTTCCGCACCCCGACCAACCGCACCAACGACCGCGAGCGACCCCGTATCTGTCGCAGCGGTACAGATGATCGAGCACGTCGCCGTCGAGCCTTCAGCGACGCCCGATCGCAGCCTGGAGCAGGTGCTCGGCCAGCTTGAAGCCCAGGTGGTGAGCCTGCAGGCACAGATGGAGGCGCAGAACCGCCTGCTCATCGAAGCGCAGCAAAGCCTGGCGCTGCGCGAGGCAAGCCCGGCCGTCACCGAACCTTCCATCGCCCAGGTAGCGCCGTCCGACCTGGCCACCGAGGCGCATCAGCCATCCGCCGCGCCGTTCGCCTCGGCGTTGGCTGCGCCCGCACTGGCGGAGCAGCCGGATAGTTCGCTCAGCAGCTCGTTACTGGTTGTGCCTGCGTTGCTTCTTCTTCTCGCGGGCCTGCTGCTGCGCCGACGCTCCCGCGCGGCCGCAGCGGCAGCGCTGGTGGTCGAACCCCGTCCCGTTGGCGCCAAGCGGGCGGAAGCATCCTTCCCGGACATCAACCCCTTCCAGCGCCAGGTGCCGATGGTCACCGAGATGACCGTGGACGAATACCTCGGCCATCATCCAACCGAACGGCCGGCCCCCGTCGCAGCACTGCCGCAGCCAACCGCGACGGGGCTAGTTGGCCTGCGTCAGCCCAGCGAACTGGACGAGCTGATCGCTAGCGCATCCACCGGAAACAGGGATGCCGTTTGGCGCGCGGGCCTCAGCGAAGCCCTCGGCTGCCTCGACCGCGGAGAGCTCGACCGCGCGACCAGCCTGCTGGCGACCCTGCTCGGCCAGGACGACAGCGATCAGCGCTGCAGCGACGCGCAACTCGCACAGAGCGCCTGATAGCGAAGCGGCGCGTGCGCTAGCGCATCGACGCTCGCCCTGGCCTCGTCTCCGCAACACTCAGCCGGCGGCACACGTCGAGGAACAGTTACGCAACCGACAGCTGACGCACCAGTCGTACAGGCATACTGATCAGACCCCTTCTGGAGAACATGCCTCGTGGACCTGCTATTTCTCGGCACCTCATCCGGCACACCGACCCGCGCGCGCAACGTCAGCGCGCTGGCGCTACTGGAGGACACCGGCAAGGCCTGGTACCTGATCGATTGCGGCGAAGGCACCCAGCATCGTCTGCTGCGCACGCCGCTGTCGCTGCACGACCTGCGCGCCATCTGCATCACCCACGTGCATGGCGACCACTGCTATGGCCTGCCCGGCCTGCTGGCCAGTGCCGGCATGATGGGGCGCAAGGCACCGCTGACGATCATCGCCCCGCAGGGCATCGAGACCTGGGTGCGGGCGACCCTGAGCATGAGCCAGAGCTGGCTGAGCTACGAGCTGGACTTTCATGCGGTCGAGACGCTGAGCGAGTGGCGCAGCCCGAACATGCGCATCGAGGCGACCGAGCTGTCCCATCGCGTGCCCTGCTACGGCTACAGCTTCAGCGAGGCGCGCCCCGATCCGCGCCTGGACATCGAACGCCTGGAACGTGACGGCGTGCCGCGCGGCCCACTCTGGGGCCAGCTGGCGCGCGGCTTCGACATCGAGCATGAAGGCCGAGTGCTGCGCAGCGACGATTACCTGAGCTTCAGCCGCACACCGCGACGCATCGTCGTCGGTGGCGATAACGATCGCCCCGAGCTGTTCGCCGAAGCCTGTCGTGACGCGCAGCTGCTGGTACACGAGGCGACCTATACCGAGGCGGTGGCCAACGACGCGCGCAATGACTTCGGCCACAGCACCGCGGCAGCGGTGGCGCGCTTTGCACAGGCGGTCGGGCTGCCGAACCTGGTGCTCACCCATTTCAGCGCGCGCTACCAGAAGAGCGCCGGTCGCGGCCACTCGATCGAGCATCTGCGGGCTGAAGCCGCTGCACTGTACGCCGGCCAGCTGCTGCTCGCCGAGGACTACATGCGCCTGCATCTGGGCAAAGACGGCAACCTGACCCGCGTCGAGCCACCCGACAGCTCGCGTCCGCCACGTCGCAACAGCGAGAGCGGCGCGTGATGCGGCAGAGGGAAGCCAGCCGCCACCGAACCGCCGATACATTCGCAGGCGCATGTTGACGTTTACGTAAAAGAGCAGTACTGCTATGCGCTCCGCCTACGCCAGGAGCACCCGATGACCCTCAGCACCAAGCTCGGCAACAGCCCGACCGATCTATGGCTGGAGGGCTCCGAGGGACGGCTGTTCATTCGCAGTTGGTTTCCCGATGCCGATGCGTTGCGCCCGAACCGCGCCCCGATCCTGCTGCTGCACGAATCGCTCGGCTGCATCGAGCAGTGGCGGGACTTCCCGGCCGCCCTCAGCCAGGCCACTGGACGAACGGTGGTGGCCTATGATCGCCTCGGTTATGGACGCTCCGATCGCCTGACTGCGCCGCCTGTAGCGAGCTTCGTCGAGGACGAGGCCAGCACCGGCTTCGCCGCAGTACGCGAGCGCCTGGGTATCGAGCACTTCGTGGTGGTCGGCCACAGCGTTGGGGGCAGCATGGCAGTGCATTGTGCTGCGCGATTTGCCGAGGCCTGCCAGGCACTGATCACCCTGTCCGCGGTGACCTTCGTCGAGCCGCAGACGCTGGACGGCATCCGTCAGGCCAGGAACTGGTTCGCCGACCCTAGCCAACGCGAGCGTCTGCGCCGCTATCACGGCGAGCGCAGCGACTGGGTGTTGAGCGCCTGGATCGACACCTGGCTCGCCCCGAACTTCAGCAACTGGTCACTGGAAGCGGCACTGCCGGCCGTGAGTTGCCCGACGCTGGCCATCCATGGCGAAGGCGACGAGTTCGGCTCGGCGAGACATCCGCAGCTGGTCGCCCGCCACGCCGGCGGGCCGGTGGAACAGGTACTGCTGGCAGGCGTCGGTCATGTGCCGCACCGCGAACAACCGGAGCAAGTGCTGGCACGCATCGCACAGTTCCTGCGGCCGGTCAGCTAACGCATGCATGCGAGCGCAGGCCAAGCGCATCAAAGCGGCCGGTTGCTGGTCCGGGCGCGTTCGATTGCTTCGCCCCTGTGCGCGAGTTAACAGTGTTGCGCTTGCCTCGGTACCAGCCGATGACAGTACCCGAGGCCCAACGCATCATGCTCGCTCGATGTCATGCCGCAGCGGGTCAACGCATGCAACCTACCCTCACCGACTCCTTGCTGGACTACGCCGGAATCAGCTCGCCCGGGCGCAGGCGCAGCCACAATGAAGATGCCCTGCTTTGCGCGCCGGCACTGGGCCTCTGGGCGATCGCCGACGGCATGGGCGGGCACCAGTGCGGTGAGGTCGCCAGCAGCGTGGCGCTGGAGGCACTGCAGCGGGCCATTGAAGCCGGCGAGCCGCTGGAACCGGCGGTCCACCTGGCCAATCAGGCCGTACTGGACGCCGCCGGCGACGACGGCATGGGCACCACACTGGTGGCAGCGCAGTTCCATGGGGTCGATTTCGAGCTGGCCTGGGTTGGTGACAGCCGGGCCTATCTGGTCAGCGCCACCGGCATCGAGCAGCTCACCCGCGACCACAGCTGGGTACAGATGATGATCGACGCCGGCGAGCTGAAGCCTGCCGAGGCCGAGGGCCACGCCTGGCGCAACATCATCCTGCACTGCCTGGGTCGCGAGGAGCCGCTGGAGATCGGCGTCACCTGTGGCACGCTGAAGCCCGACGAGCTGCTGTTGCTGTGCAGCGACGGCCTGACCAACGAATTGACCGATGCGCAGATCCAGGCCAGCTGCACCTTCGCCGACACGCTCGAGAATCTGGTGGAACAGCTGATCGCTCAGGCCAACGAGCATGGCGGGCGGGACAATATTTCCTGCATCGTGATCGGCCGTACCGCAACACCGCCGACGGCCGAGTCGCGCGGCCGCCGCTTCATCAACATGCTGTTGAAACCCCTCAAGTCGTAACCAGGCACGAGCTTTTCCATGACGCATCGGATGCTAGAAATTCCCGGCTATCGCCTGCACAAACGACTCGGCAAGGGCGGCATGGCAGAGGTCTACCTCGCCACCCAGCTGTCCCTGGATCGCGAGGTAGCCGTCAAGGTGCTGCTGCGGACCGAGGATGCCGCCTTTACCGAACGCTTCATCCAGGAAGGCCATATCGTCGCCTCGCTGCGCCATCCGGCCATCATCACCATCCACGACATCGGCCAGATCGCCGATGGCCGCCATTACCTGGCCATGGAATACCTCGGCGGCGGCGATCTGGCGCAGCATCGCGGCATCGTCTTCTCGCCGGCCCGGGCTCTGGACATCATTCGCCAGCTGGCCGGCGGCCTCGCGGTGGTACATGACGGCGGTCTGGTCCACCGCGACGTGAAGCCGGCCAACATCCTTTTTCGCGACGATGGCAGCGTGGTGCTCACCGACTTCGGCGTGGCCAAGGCGGTGGAACTGGACAACGAACTCACGCATTTCGGTATTGCCGTCGGCAGCCCCGCCTACAGCAGCCCGGAGCAGGCCCAGTGCCAGCCGCTGGATGCCCGCAGCGATATCTACAGCCTCGGCGTGATCCTCGCCGAGATGCTCACCGGGACCAACCCGTTCCGCGCCAGCAGCTATCCGCAAACCGTGCTCAACCACGTGCAGATGCCCCTGCCGCAGTTGCCACCGGCGCTGGCGGGCTACCAGCCGCTGCTCGATCGCATGCTGGCCAAGCAACCGGACGAGCGCTTCGCCAGCTGTCGCGAACTGCTGGCCGCCATCGACACCCTCACCGAACCGGACATGGACCAGACGCGCATCGCGCCGGCCGTCATCATCGAAGCCAAGCCCAGTCGCCGTCGCCGGCGTCGCGGGCGCGGCCTCGGCCGCTGGGCGGCGATCAGCGCAGCCGTGGTGGCCACGGTGGCCGTGCTCGGCTTCGGTGGTTACCAGTGGTGGCAGTACAGCCGCATCAGCGACTTCCTCGGCCGTGCCGAATCGCGCCTGGCCGTCGGGCAGCTGACCACGCCCGCCTTCGACAATGCCGACTACTACTTCCGCCAGGCCCTGCGCCTGGATGCCGATAACCCCGAAGCGCTCGACGGCCTGCGCCGCGTGCTAGATGCGCGCATCGCCGAAGCCCTGGAACTGGCGGCACAGCGACTGGCCAGCGACCAGCTGCTGGAGCCGGTCGAAGACAGCGCCGTCCACTATTACCAGCAGGTGCTCGGCTGGCTGCCGGAGCATCAGGCCGCACGCGAAGGTCTGACACGGGTCAGCGAACGCTATGTCGAACTTGCCGAATCGGCCTATTCACGGCGCGAGTTCGCCCTGGCGTTGGAATATATCCAGCAGGGTCTGGAGGCCGCGCCGCAATACGCACCGCTGCTGGCACTGCACGACGCCCACGCTCAGCGCGTTGCCAAAGCGCGTGCGCCACGACCCAAGCCGCGTACCGCCGCCAGCACCTCGCGCACGGCGCCAACAACCACGCAAAGCTCCCAGGCGCCGGCCAACCCGGTCAAGCGCCTGTGGAACCGGATCTTCAACCAGTAATCACGGGCGATCGCTCGGCTCGCGCCCGATCGCCTCTCTGCTCAGGGTGATTCAGAGATGCTCAGGATTCATTTCGTCGACAACCGGCAGAGCCCCATCTGGCTGGCCGATGAACGTTTCACCCTCGGCTCGGACCGCAGCAACAAGCTGGTCGCGAACGATGCCGGGATAGAGCCGTTCCACGCCGAACTGCTGCTGGAACACCGCTTCTACTACCTCACCGACCTCGGCACGGTGGGCGGCACCTACGTCAACGACGAGAAGGTCGGCGAGCGCTACCAGATCCGCTCCGGTGATCGCCTGCGGCTGGGCACGCTCGAGCTGCAGATCGTCGATCCGGCCAAGGCCGGCGCCAAGGTGGCGTCCGCGCCCCGCTGGTTGCTGCAGGTAGTGAAGGGCGAGAACCAGGGCCACAAGTACCACATCACCGGCTCGATGACCTTCGGCCGCTCGGTGAAGTGCGAGCTCTGCTTCAGCGACGCCGAGCTGTCGCGCCGCCATGCCGAGTTCTTTCTCAAGGGCGACGTGCTGGAGGTGAAGGACCTGGCCTCGGCCAACGGCGTGCTGGTGAACCGGCAGAAGGTCAGCACCGCGGTGCTGCAGCCGGGCGATCAGATCCAGCTGGGCAACACCACGCTGTTGGTGATCGGGCCGAAGGTCAGCGCGCCGGAAGTCGTCGACGAGGACGCCACGGTGTTCGTTCGCGCCGCCGACCTGCCCACGCCTCCGCCCAAACCCGCACGTCCGCGCCCGGCTACACCGAACCCGTTGCATGCCGCCACCACCGCGGCAGCCGTGATACCCGCTGGCGACCCTTCGCGCAGGTCCGGCTGGCGCATCGGCCTGCTGCTCGGGGTACTGGCAGCAGCGCTCGTCGCAGCCCTCCTGGCGCAAAGGATGTTGTAGTCGTCAGCGTTCGACCACAGTGCTCGGCGAGTTCGTCAGTTTCCGGCCGAGTCGCCATAAACGTCACGCCAGCTCCAGCCATCCGATTCAAGCAAGGCACTCAGCAGCCTGCGGCGCTCGTCGTGCGCCGCGATGGCGACGCGGTCTTCATCCAGCGGTATGGCTGCGGCCGCCAACGGCGTCAGATCGACATCACCCTCGCCCACGCTCGGGCGGGTTCGACCAAGGTAGCTGGCACGTTGCAGCTCCAGGTGCCGAGTCACCGCCGAACCCAGCATCTGCCGTTTGAGCCGATCCTGGGGAATCTCGGCACTGACGCTTTGCAGCAGCCTCAACACCTCATTGAGCGTAACCACCGCCGGCACCACGTTCTTGCCGGCATCGCAATTGTGAAAGCACTGGATCACCGGGTACGCATGATGGTTCAGGGTGTGCTGGACCAGCATCTGCCGCAGCTCCGAGACGTTGTCGTAGAAACTGGAGAAATCCGCACCATTCCAGCTGTTGACCAGGATTTCCTGCGGCGTCCGGCCCATGCTGCTGACCAGTAGGCTGAGCTGGTTCTGCAGACTGACCGCCGACAGCACCGGAACGATATAGGTGATCGCCGCAGTGATGAACGTCAGGCCGCAGAACGCGGCGGCGCTGGTCAGCACACGCCAGCCGTCCGCGGCTGCGGCGTAGTCGCCAACGCCCAGCGTTGAAAGGGTGAAACCGGCGTAGTAGAAGGTTTCCCACAAATCCGCAGGCAGCTTGGTCGCGTCGTCGACAATCGAGCCAGGGTGTGAGGCAAAAAGCAGGAACAGGCTCGCCCAGAGGCCCAGGATCCAGCTCAGCAGCACCGAAAGCACGACGAATTGCCCGGCATACTGCAGCAATCCGGATCGTCCCTGGCGCCCCGCCGCCCTGAAGAAAAGCGCCCATACCGACCGAGTGACAGCGTTGGTGAGCATTCCGCCGCCGCGTGTCGAAAGCGTGGTCTTGATGATGTCGGCGGCAATGAGCAGAAACAGCAGGATACCGAGGGTGAATAGCGCCATGAGCTTGAAGCCTTGCTCCTTGATCAGGGTTCACCGATTAGGAAAAGCGCAACGCTCCACAAGTTCACCCGGCGCGCTCCGCGCAAGCAACCCACCCGGACAGCTGGCGGTGCCGGTTTCAGCCAGGCCCTGCGCTGGCCCCACGGCTGCGACGCAAAGCAGCCACGCCCTCGACGACCAGAACGCCGATTGCCGCCCAGATTGCCCCATAGGTCAGCCACTGGCCTGCCACGATGGTCTCGCCGAGCAGCAGCGCCACCACTACCAGCAATACCGGTTCGACGTAGCTGAGCAGGCCGAACAGGGCCAGGTTCAGGTGTTTGCTGGCGACGATCATCAGCGCCAGGGCCAGCGCACTGAGCGCACCGAGGCCGGCGATCAGCACCAGCAGCCGCGGGCTGGCGGTCAGCAGCTGCAAGGTGTCACGGTCGGCGACGGCGAACAATGCGGCGACCGGCAGGCTGATCACCAGGTCCAGCCAGAGGCCGCCTAGATTGGCGGTGCCCATCCTGCGGCGCAGGGCGAAGTAGCACGGATAGCCGAGGGCGACCGCCAGCACCGGCCAGGACAGCGACGCGGCGCCGAGCAGTTCGTTGCCGACGCCGATCGCGGCGAGCAGGCAGGCCAGGCGCTGCAGCCGGCTGATCGCCTCGCCGAACAGCAGCCGCCCGGTGAGCACCAGGGTCAGCGGCAGCAAGAAGTAGCCGAGCGAGACGTCCAGGCCGTGGCCGTTGATCGGCGCCCACATGAACAGCCACAGCTGCAGCCCGACCAGCGCGGAAGACAATGGCAGCGCCAGCCACAGCCGCGGCTCGGCGGGCAAGCGCGCAACAATCTGCCGTACCTCGCCCCAGCGGCCGATGGCGAGCAACAGCAGTGCCAGGCAGGGGGCGGTCAGCAGGATGCGCCAGCCGTAGACCTGCTGGCCGTCCAGCGGCTCGAGCAGCGTGGTGTAGTAGTACAGCGTGGCGAACAGCGCCGAAGCGCCGAGCGAACTGGCCACGCCCGGCAGGCTGTTGTGGCTGTGCATGGCTCGTTCCAGATGAGAGGCCGGCCCTGAACTCAGGGCTCGACCTGGCTCCACTGCTTGTTCAGGCGCTTGTCGGATACCGGCATTTTCGTACCCAGCTGCTGTGCCCAGAGCGAGACGCGATATTCCTCGAGCATCCAGCGATAGAGCGCCAGTTCAGGATCGCGCTTGCCCTCCTGCTGGTGCTTGTGCAGCCGCGCCTGGTACTGCTCCCAGTAGCCGCCCAGCTCGCCGGACCAGACGCGATCGCGCTGCAGCTGCGCGCCGATCTTCTCGAAGCGTTGCTCGATGGCCTTCAGATAGCGCGGATATTCCTTCAGCCATTCGGCAGGTGTTTCGCGAACAAAGCCCGGATAGACCAGATTACCCAGCTGCGCCTTGATGTCGTTGAGCGCCACCGCCTGGGCCAGGTCGATCTTGCCCTTGAAGCGCTTCTGCAGGCCGTGCCAGTGCTTGAGTATTTCCAGCGTCAGGCGCGCCAGCCGTTCGGCATGCGCGGTCCAGTCGCCGCGCTTGCGCTCGGCCAGGGACGCCAGTGCCGCACCGTCACGCGGCAGCTGGGCTTCGCCGTCAAGGATGCAGCTGTCCAGGCTGGCCAGCAGGATGTCCTCGACCAGCGCATCGACCTTGCCCATGTCACGGTAGAGCAGGCCCAGCTCAGTAAGGCCCGGCAACTTGTTGCGCAGGTACTTGGCAGGTTCCGCCAGCTGTTGCAGCAACAGGCGCTGCAGGGCGCGGCGGTGCTGCCAGTCGGCCTCGGCCTGGGTCGGGAAGCGCGCCTCCTTGACCACCCCTGCCTCCTCGACCAGCGCCGGGTAGACCGTCATCGACAGGCCGGCCATCTTCGCCTGAGCCTTTTCCGCCACCTGGGCAAAACCCTTGGCCTCGACCGGCTTCTGCTCGGCCTTCTGCTGCGGCGGCGCCAGCGCGGCTTGGCTGGCCTCGGCGAAGCGCGCGGTCAGCTCGGCCAGGTCGCGGCCTTCGCCGAGGAACTTGCCGCGGGCATCGACCACCTCGATGTTCATCTTCAGGTGGTTTTCCAGCCCGGCAGCGGCCTCGGCCCAGGCCTCGTCCGGCACGCGGGCGCCGGTCATGCGGGTGAGCTCGCGGCCCAGCGCCTCGGGCAAGGCGCCTTCGCCAAAGCTGATCTTGGCCAGTGCCGCGCCGACGAAGTCCGGCACCGGCACGAAGTTCTTGCGGATCGCCTTCGGCAGGCCGCGCACCAGTGCGACCGCCTTCGCCTCGATCAGCCCGGGCACGAGCCAATCGAGCCGCTCGCGGCGCAGTTGCGGCAGCAGCGGCGCCGGCACGCGCAGGGTCACGCCGTCGCGCGGGTGGTTGGGTTCGAAGTGGTATTCCAGCGGCAGCTGCAACTCGCCGATGCGCAGGTGATCCGGATACTGCGCGGCGGTGACTTCGCGCGCCTCGCGGGCGAGCACGTCTTCCTCGCGCATGATCAACAGCTGCGGGTCTTTCTGGCTCTCGCGCTTGTACCAGTTCTCGAAGCTGGCGGTCTGGTAGATATCCGCTGGCACACGCGCATCGTAGTAACCGAACAAGGTTTCCTCGTCGGCGAGGATGTCGCGACGCCGTGCCTTGGCCTCCAGCTCGTCCATGCGCTCGAGCAGCTCTCGGTTGGCTGTCAGCGCGCGGGCACGGCTGTTGATCTCGCCACGCACCAGGCCCTCGCGGATGAACAGCTCGCGTGCCGCCGGAGGGTCGATGGGCCCGTAGTGCACCGGGCGGCGTCCAACCACGATCAGGCCGTAGAGCGTCACCTGCTCGTAGGCCACCACCTGGCCGCGCTTCTTCTCCCAGTGCGGCTCGAAGTGGTTCTTCTTGACCAGGTGGCCGGCCAGCGGCTCGATCCAGTCCGGTTCGATCTTGGCGACCATACGCGCGAACAGCTTGGTGGTTTCCACGAGTTCCGCGGCCATCAGCCAGTTGGGTTTCTTGCGCCCGATCACGCTGGAAGGATGCACCCAGAAGCGTCGCTGGCGGGCACCGAGGAAGCCGCCCTCCTCGGTCTTGTTGCCGATCTGGCTGAGCAGGCCGGCAAGAATCGCCTTGTGCACCGCGGCGTAACCCTTGGCCTTCTGCGCGGCCTCGCTGGCTTCGGCCTGCTGGCGGACGATGGCGTTGACCTTGGTGTCCTTGGTCGGCGCGGGTTGGGAAGTGGCCCCCGCCGGACGCGTGGAAGAGGCTGCGCCGTCTTCCACCCTACGTGCCTTGGCGGCGTGCTGTGGTTGGCCGGAGCCATCCGCCGACCTGCCCGAACCAAGCTTGAGCTCGCGCACGATCAGCGTCAGCTGGCGATGGGCGTCGCGCCACTCGCGCAGGCGCAGGTAGTTGAGGAAGTTCTTTCGGCACCAGCTGCGCAGCGCATTGGAGCCCAGCGCCTGGCGTTGCTCCTCGAAGCCGCGCCAGAGGTTGATCAGCGCGGCGAAGTCCGAGTCCGGGTCCTTCCATTGCGCATGGGCCTGGTCGGCGGCCTGCTGGCGGTCGGCCGGGCGCTCGCGCACATCCTGCACCGATAGCGCGCTGGCCACGATCAGCACCTCGGCCAGACTGCCCTGTTGCGCGGCCTCGAGCAGCATGCGGCCCAGCCGCGGGTCGATCGGCAGCCGCGCCAGCTGGCGTCCCAGCGGCGTCAGCTGGTTCTCGCGGTTGACCGCCGAGAGCTCCTGCAACAGGTTGAAGCCGTCGCTGATGGCCTTGCCATCCGGCGGCTCGATGAAGGGGAAATCCTGAATGTCGCCCAGGCGCAGATGCAGCATCTGTAGGATCACCGCGGCGAGGTTCGTGCGCAGGATCTCCGGGTCGGTGAATTCCGGCCGACCGAGGAAATCCTCCTCGCTGTACAGACGGATGCAGATGCCCGGCTCGACCCGCCCGCAGCGACCCTTGCGCTGGTTGGCACTGGCCTGGGACACGGCCTCGATCGGCAGGCGCTGGACCTTTGCGCGGTAGCTGTAGCGACTGATGCGCGCGGTGCCGGAATCGATCACGTAGCGAATGCCCGGCACGGTCAGCGAGGTCTCGGCGACGTTGGTGGCCAGCACGATCTTGCGCCCCGGTCGCGGCTGGAAGATCTTCTGCTGTTCGGCCGGCGTCAGCCGCGCATACAGCGGCAGCACCTCGGTGAACTTCAGATTGGCCTTGCGCAGCACCTCGGCGGCGTCGCGGATTTCCCGCTCGCCAGGGAGGAACACCAGCACATCGCCGGGACGCTGGCCAACGCTGCGCTCGTGGGCGGCGATCTCGTCCAGCGCGGCGAGGATGCCTTGGTCGACGGTGAGGTCGTCCTCCACCCGATTGCCGTCCTCGTCGATCTCCGCCGCCAGTGGCCGATACCAGGTTTCCACCGGGTAGGTGCGCCCGGACACCTCGACGATGGGTGCACCGTCGAAGTGCTCGGAAAAGCGCTCCAGATCGATGGTCGCCGAAGTGATGATCACCTTCAGATCCGGCCGGCGCGGCAGCAGCGTCTTCAGGAAGCCCAGCAGGAAGTCGATATTCAGCGAACGCTCGTGGGCTTCGTCGACGATGATCGTGTCGTACTTTTCCAGAAAGCGATCGTGCTGCGTCTCGGCCAGCAGGATGCCGTCGGTCATCAGCTTGATCAGCGTGCGCTCGGTGCTCTGGTCCTCGAAGCGCACCTGATAGCCCACCAGCTCGCCCAGCGGCGCGCCGAGCTCCTCAGCGACGCGGGTAGCGACGCTGCGTGCCGCGAGCCGGCGCGGCTGCGTATGGCCAATCAGCCCGTGTACGCCCCGGCCGATCTCCAGACAGATCTTCGGCAGCTGGGTGGTCTTGCCCGAGCCGGTCTCACCGGCGATCACCAGCACCTGATGCTTTTCCAGAGCGGCCTTGATCTCGTCGCGCTTGGCCGCGATTGGCAGGCTGTCGTCGTAGCGAATGCTCGGCACACTCTGGCGGCGAGCCTCGACCTTGGCCGCGGAGGCCTGAAAACGTTCCAGCCACTGGGCCAGTTTGGCCTCGTCCGGCTTCTTTCTCAGCTCGTGCAGCTGCCGGCGCAGGCGGTGGCGATCGGCGAACAGGGCCTGGTCGAGATTCTTCAGCAGGGTATCGATAGCGGGCGTTGCGTCGGTCATGGACAGCCGTGGGGCAATTCGAGAAGGGCGCGATTGTCGCAGATTTGCCCGGCCGGCCGAAGGGAAAGGGTTGTGCAGGGACCGCGCCGGCATGCCGGCGCGGTGTTCAGCCGATCAACGGATCCAGTGACCCCAGCGCGACTTCTCCTGCACCTGCTGGATGCGCATGCTGCCAATGCTCTGCTCGGCCGCCGCGGCGATCTCGTCATCGATCATCTTGGTGGACAGCGACAGCCAGCTGGTGGCGAAGGCCAGCGCATCGCCGTGCAACTCCAGCGCCTCAATGGAGATGTTGCCGAGGTCGTCGCATTCGTTGTGATAGCACGGATCGAACGACTGGCCGGCTGCGCCTCCGTAACGCTGCGCCTGCTCCTCGGTCTTGATGTCCTCGGCGCCGGTGAACAGCCCGCCGAAGGCAATGCCGTCCTCGAAGAACTGTGCGTAGTCGGAGCGGAAGTCGATCTCGGTGCCTTCCGACGGCGCGTTGCGCAGCTGGAAGTAGGTGCGCAGCAGACGTTCGATGGCGGCCGAGCCGGGCGGACCCTGCAGGCCAAAGTCGGAGCCGTCGCCGTCATAGATGAAGTTGGCGTAGTTAGGCGAGCCGATCATGTCGACGTTCAGGTAGGCCTTGATGCGCTGCTTCTGCTCGTCCGGCAGCTGGTTGACGTAGTAGGTCGAGCCCACCAGCCCCGACTCCTCCGCGCCCCACCAGGCGAAGCGAACCTTGTTCTCCGGCCGCGCCTTGCTCATCAGCAGCGCCATTTCCAGCAGCGCGGCACTGCCCGAGCCGTTGTCGTTGATGCCGGCGCCTTCGAACACCGAATCCAGATGCGCACCGACCATCACCACATTGCTCGGATCACCCCGCCGTGTTTCGGCCAGCAGGTTGTAGGTTTCGGTCTGCTCGCGCACCACGTCGACGTTCATGCTCAGCTGCAGCCCGGCGGTCTGCGACCAGGCCACGCCGTTGTCGTAGGTCGAGAACAGCACCGGAATGCCGCCCGCATAGTCCTCGCCCAGGGTGGCGACCAGCAGGCCCTTGCGGTCCTCGGTGTCGCCCTGGTTGAAGATGATGGCCCCCGCCGCACCGGCCGCCGCGGCATTCGTCGCCTTCTGCCCGAACGCACAGCTGCCGCGCTGCATAAGCGCGATGGCACCGGCCGGGAAGCCGGCGAAGTCTTCCGGCTCACAGCCGCTAGTAGAGGTGTTGCCGGCACCGAGCGCCAGGTCCACCGGCACCACCGGTGCGGTGACGTTGCCCGGATCGGTCTGGTCGGCATAGGTGAAATCTTCCTCCCAGACGTACTGCACCGTTTGTGGCGCCACGGCGCTCAGCGTACCGGGATTGGCCGGATAAAACGCGAGGAAGGGAAAGGTTTGCACCTCGACACGATAGCCGGCGCGCTGCAGCCGGCTGCGCACATAATCGAGGGAGGCCTGGTAGCCCGGCTGGCCGGAGGCACGATTGCCCCCGTTGAGCGCGGCGATGTCCTGCAGCGCTTCCAGGTGCTTCATGACGTTGCTCGCCTGCATGCAGCGCGGCAGGCCGATCGGCGTGCCAACCAGCAAGGGCGACCGGCACAGCGCCGCATTCGGCTTGGCCGGCGTCCAGAAGTCGTTGAATTGAGCGGTATCGGCCTTCGGCGCGGCAAATGCGGCGCTGCTGGCGATCAATGCGAGAGAAGCAACTACCCGAACAGCATTGTTTTTCTTGTGCATGGGTAACTCATCCTTGCAACGAGATTGATGGGCAGGCCGCATGGCTTGCGCCATCGTCCCCTACGGCAATCAGCGGACGCGGCCATAGGGAGCTAGACCGGACGGCCACCGCCTCGTTCTGGCGCAACCGCCCGCCGGTACTACCGCTGATCGGGATGAAGGAACTTCGCTGAAGATCAAAGGCGTTCGGCAGCGAATGCCGCGCCTTGGCGGCAGGCATTGCGCCTGCCGCCTGGCTGGGTCAGATGCGGAACTGGCCTACCAGCTTTTGCAGGCGCTCGGCCAGGCCGTTGAGCTCGCGGGAGGTCTGCGCGCCCTGGGCGGCGTCGCTGGCGACGCCATCCACCGCATCGGCGATATGGTGCACGCTGCGGTTGATCTCCTCGGCCACCGCGGTCTGCTCCTCGGCGGCGGCGGCAATCTGCGCGTTCATCGAATTGATGGTGCCGATCAGTGAGGAGATGGCGTCCAGCGATTCGCCGGCCTGGTTGGCCTGATCACGAGTGCTCTCGCCCTTCTCGCCGGCCCGCAGCATGGTGGCGACGGTGTTGGAGGTGGCGCTCTGCAGGCGGTCGATCATGCCCTGGATCTCGCCGGTGCTCTGCTGCGTGCGGCTGGCCAGCGCGCGAACTTCGTCGGCGACCACGGCGAAACCACGTCCGGCCTCGCCCGCACGGGCCGCCTCGATGGCCGCATTGAGCGCCAGCAGGTTGGTCTGCTCGGCAATGGCGCGGATCACGTCGAGCACGCCGACGATGCCTTTCACGTCCTGCTGCAGGCCTTCCAGCGACTCGCCACTGCCGCGCAACTCGCCCACCAGCTCGTGGATCTGGCGAATGCTCTGGTCCACCACCTGCTTGGCGGCGACGCCCTGCTGATCGGTCTCGCGCGCCGCCTCGGCCGCGCGCTGGGCGCTCATCGCCACTTCGTGGGCGGCGGCGGACATCTCGTTGATCGCCGTGGCGACCTGATCGGTTTCGCTGCGCTGATCGGCCATGGCCTGCTCCGAGCGCTGCGCCTGGCTGGCCACCGCACCGACCAGACCGGTCAGCTGGGTGGTGGTGCCGGCCACCTGCTGTACCAGCGAATGGATCTTCTCGACGAAGCGATTGAACGAGGTGGCCAGCTCACCCAGCTCGTCCTGGCTGGTGATCGGCAGGCGCTGGGTCAGGTCGCCGTCACCCTGAGCCATGTCGTCCAGGTTGCGTTTGATCAGCAGCAGCGGCCTGAGCAGGGCGTTGCTCATGAACACGGCGACCAGGGCGATCAGCCCTAGCAGGATCAGCGCGGAGACCAGCATGATGGTCACCAGACCGTCGATGCGCTGCTGGAATTCGGCGCGGGCGGCCTGGACGTCGCGCTCGACACCATCGAGGTTGAGCGAGGTACCAAAGACCATCTTCCACTTCGGCAGGGACTCGGCGTAACCGACCTTGGGCACCAGCACACTGCTGTCGCCGAGCACGAAGCTGTAGTCGACGTAATGGCTGCCGTCCTGGCCGGCACGAACCAGCTCGCGAATGGCATAGACGCCATTGGGGTCGCGGTAGTCGTAGAAGCTCTGGCCGATCTTGTCCTTGGTGTTGCCTTGCAGGATGCGCACGGCCTGGCTGTCATAGCCCCAGAAATAGCCATCCTTGCCGTAGGCCAACTTCTCAAGGATGGCCACGGCCTGGTCGCGCGCCTGCATGTCGCCCTCGGCAGAACGCTCGTAGATCGGCCCGATGGCGTTACGGGCTAGCTCGACGTAGTGCTTGAGCTCCGCGCGACGGTCCTGGATGAGGCTGTTGCGGGTGTGTTCTTCCTGCTGTTCGGCGAGGCTCTGCAGCTCGTACACGGCAATGCCGCTGAGCAGGATGGCGAGCAGGAGAATCGGGCCCAGCGCGAGCAGCAGCAACTTCATTCGCAAACGAAGGTTGGAAAGCATTCTGTTAGTTCCCGTAGGTGGGTTGAGCAACAAGATATGCGACAAAAAACAGGCGCCAGTTAAGCCGCCAATTAACGCAGTACTTTTCGGTTGTCGACCTACGGGGTCGTTTCTTTACCCTGAAAAACAACGAATCCCTGCCAGGCAGGGTTTCGTGAGGCCCATTCCAGAGCGGCTGCTTCAGTCAGACACGGAACTGCCCGACCAATCGCTGCAGCTGCTCGGCCAATCCGTTCAGCTCGCGCGCCGTCTGCGCGCCCTGCGCCGCATCGCTGGCCACACCGTCCACCGCATCGGCGATATGGTGCACGCTACGGTTGATCTCCTCGGCGACGGCAGTCTGCTCCTCGGCGGCGGCGGCGATCTGCGCGTTCATCGAGTTGATGGTGCCGATCAGGGCGGAAATCGCATCCAGCGATTCGCCGGCCTGGTTGGCATGATCGCGGGTGCTCTCGCCCGTCTCGCCAGCGCGCAGCATGGTGCTGACCGTGTGCGACGTTGCGCCCTGCAGGCGATCGATCATGTTCTGGATCTCGCCGGTGCTCTGCTGGGTACGGCTGGCCAGCGCCCGGACTTCATCGGCGACCACGGCGAAACCGCGTCCGGCCTCGCCGGCACGGGCCGCCTCGATGGCCGCGTTGAGCGCCAGCAGGTTGGTCTGCTCGGCAATGGCGCGGATCACGTCGAGCACGCCGACGATGCCTTTCACGTCCTGCTGCAGACCTTCCAGCGACTCGCCACTGTCGCGCAGCTCGCCCACCAGCTCATGAATCTGGCGAATGCTCTGGTCCACCACCTGCTTGGCCGCAACGCCTTGCTGATCGGTCTCGCGTGCCGCTTCGGCCGCGCGCTGGGCGCTCATCGCCACTTCATTGGCCGCAGCGGACATCTCGTTGATCGCCGTGGCGACCTGATCGGTCTCGCTGCGCTGGTCGGCCATGGCCTGCTCTGAACGCTGCGCCTGGCTGGCCACGGCCGCGACCAGACCGGTCAGCTGGGTGGTGGTGCCGGCCACCTGCTGTACCAGCGAATGGATCTTCTCGACGAAGCGATTGAACGAGGTGGCCAGCTCACCCAGCTCGTCCTGGCTGGTGATCGGCAGGCGGTGCGTCAGGTCACCGTCGCCCTGCGCCATATCGTCGAGGTTCTGCTTGATCTGCAGCAGTGGACGCAGGATGGCATTGCTCATCAGTACCGCGAGCCCGGCCATCAGCACCAGCAGCAGCAACGCGGCGCCGAGCATGATCATCGTCAGGCTGTCGATACGCGCCTGGAAAACCGCACGGGCCTCGACCACATCGCGCTCGACGTCGTCGAGGTTCAGCGAGGTGCCGAACGCCAGGTTCCACTTCGGCAGGTATTCGGCGTAACCGACCTTGGGCACCAGCGCATCGCTGCCCGGCACCGCGAAGCTGTAGTCGACGAAATGGCTGCCATTCTGACCGGCCTTGACCAGTTCACGGATGGCATACACGCCATTCGGGTCTTGGAAATCGGCAAAGCTCTCGCCGATGCGCTCGTGGCTGTCACCCTGGAACACGCGCAAGAACTGGCCATCGTAGCCCCAGAAATAACCCTCGCGGCCGTAGGCCAGCCGCTCGAGCAGCCCCACAGCCTCGGCCCGCGCCTGCAGATCGCCCTCGGCCGAGCGCTCGTAAATCGGCGCAATCGCATTGCGTGCCAGTTGCACGTAATGCTCGAGCTCGGCCCGGCGATCACGAATGAGGCTGGCACGGGTCTGTGCTTCCTGCTGATCGGCCAAGTCCTGCAGCTCGACCACGGCGACGCCGCTGAGCAGGATCGCGAGGAGCAGGATCGGACCAAGGGCAAGCAGCAGCAGTTTCACTCGCAGACGTAGTGACGACAGCATCCGATATTCCCCTACAAACTAAATGGTTAAGTAGGGCTATTGTGCCACCTACTACAGGATGAGAAGAACGCTACCAAGCGCTAACTAAAGCTCTGGAAGGCGCTGCCGATGAAACGCCGTTCGCAAAAACGAAAAAAACCCGCCGAAGCGGGTTCTTTTCACAACAGCTGCGTTTACTGCTTGTGGCCGAGCTTGCGCAACTCCTCGTCACGCAGCTCGCGGCGCAGGATTTTGCCGACGTTGGTGGTCGGCAGGCTGTCGCGAAATTCCACGTAGCGCGGGCGCTTGTAGCCCGTCAGGTTGTCATGCATGTGCTGCATGACCTGTTCCTTGGTCAGGCTCTCGCCCGGTTTGACCACCACAAACAGCTTGATCGCCTCACCGGATTTCTCGTCCGGGACGCCGATGGCAGCGCACTGCAGCACGCCCGGCAGGCTGGCGAGCACGTCTTCCAGCTCGTTGGGATACACATTGAAGCCGGACACTAGGATCATGTCCTTCTTGCGGTCGACGATGCGGATGTAGCCGTCTTCCTGGATCACGCCGATGTCGCCGGTCTTGAACCAACCATCCGCGTCGATCACCTCAGCGGTGGCCTCGGGGCGCTGCCAGTAGCCCTTCATCACCTGCGGGCCCTTGATGCACAACTCGCCGATCTCGCCCTGCGGAAGGTCCTGACCGTCGTCATTGATGACCTTGAACTGCGTCGAGGGCACCGGAATGCCGATGGAGCCGAGCTGGATGTGCTCGATCGGGTTGACCGAGGCCACCGGGCTGGTCTCGGTCAGGCCGTAGCCTTCGCAGATCGAGCAGCCAGTGACCTGCTTCCAGCGCTCGGCCGTGGCCAGCTGCAGCGCCATGCCACCGGACAGGGTGATCTTCAGCGCCGAGAAATCGAGCTTGCGGAAGTCCTCGCTGTTGCACAGCGCGACGAACAGCGTATTGAGGCCAACGAAGCCGCTGAAGCGGTACTTGGACAGATCCTTGATCATCGCTGGCAGGTCGCGCGGGTTGGAGATCAGGATGTTGTGGTTGCCGCTGAGCATCATCGCCATGCAGTGAAAGGTGAAGGCGTAGATGTGGTAGAGCGGCAACGGCGCGATCAGCACTTCGCTGCCGTCATTGAGGTTCGAACCCATCAGCGCCTTGCACTGCAACATGTTGGCGACGAGGTTGCGGTGCGTGAGCATGGCGCCCTTGGCCACCCCGGTGGTGCCGCCGGTGTACTGCAGCACGGCCACCTCGTCGCTCTTCGGCGAAGCCTCGCTCACCGCCTTGCCGCGGCCGAGTGCCAGCGCGTCGTTGAGCTTGACCGCTTTCGGCAGGCTGTAGGCCGGCACCATCTTCTTCACGTGCTTGACCACCGCGTTGATCAGCATGCGCTTGAGCGGCGGCAGCATGTCGGCGACTTCGGTGATGACCACGTGTTTGATGCCGGTCTTGGGCAGCACTTCCTCGGCCAGGTGCGCCATGTTGGCCAGGCAGACCAGCGCCTTGGCGCCGGCGTCGTTGAACTGGTGTTCCATCTCCCGCGCGGTGTACAGCGGGTTGGTATTGACCACGATGAGCCCGGCGCGCATGGCACCGAACACCACGATGGGATACTGGATCAGGTTGGGCAGCTGCACGGCGATGCGATCGCCCGGCTGGAGATCGGTGTTCTGCTGCAGGTAGGCTGCGAAATCGCCGGACAGCTTGTACAGCTCACCGTAGGTCAGGGTCTTGCCGAGGCTACTGAAGGCCGGCTTGTCCGCGAAACGCTCGCAGGACTGCTTGAGCACAGCCTGAATGTTCTGGTACTCGTTGGGATTGATCTCGCTGGCAACACCAACGGGATACTTATCCTTCCAGAAGTTATCGGTCATGAACCCCACTCCTAAGCAACAGCTTTATTACTGCGCGATGGCAGCTGTTTTGTTGTGATTTGTTAACTTTTGTACCGCTGATCGGGCTAAAAGCGTGCCCGAGGTTAGCAGCTTTGCCGAGGAGCGAATAGAGTCCGGAAACCGTTGATTCGACATAAAGTGACCGGAAAATATATCCCGGTCACCTCATCTGCCTCCTGCAATTACAGTGCATCTCGCGTCGTCAGGCGCTTTCGCGTAGCTCCCGACGCAGGATCTTGCCGACCGGGGTCATCGGCAGTGCATCCCGGAACACGTAATGCCGCGGCATCTTGTAGCCGGTGAAATTCTCACGGCAGTAAGCCTGTAACTCTTCCTGAGTGAGCGTCGGATCGCTGGGCACGACAAACAGCTTGACCGCCTCGCCGGATTTTTCATCCGCCACACCGATGGCGGCGCAAGCCGCGACCTTCGGGTGGGCCATCACCACGTCCTCGATCTCGTTGGGGTAGACGTTGAAGCCCGAGACGATGATCAGGTCCTTCTTGCGGTCGACGATGCTGACGAAACCGTCCTGGTCGATCACCGCGATGTCGCCGGTCTTCAGCCAGCCCTCCTCGTCCAGCACCTCGGCAGTCGCTTCGGGACGCTGCCAATAGCCCTTCATCACTTGCGGGCCCTTGACGCACAGCTCGCCACGCTCGCCGAGCGGCAAGGCGTTGCCCTCGTCATCAATGACCTTCACCGTGGTCCCGGGCACCGGCAGCCCGACGGTCCCAAGACGGGAGTGCTCACCGTACGGATTCGCGCAAACAACCGGCGAGGTTTCGGTCAGGCCATAGCCTTCGACGACGGTGCAGCCGGTCATGCTCTTCCAGCGCTCGGCGACCGCGGAAACCAGCGCCGTGCCACCGGAGTTGGTGCCTTTGAGACGGGAGAAGTCGATCTTGTTGAACTGCGGGTGGGCCATCAGCGCGACGAACAAGGTGTTGAGCCCGAGAAAGCCGGAGAACTGCCAACGCTGCAGCTCCTTGACGAAACCGTTGATATCCCGGGGATTGGTGATCAGCACGTTGTGGTTGCCGGTCACCACCATGCACATGCAATTCGCTGTGAAGGCATAGATATGGTAGAGCGGCAGCGGCGCGATCATCACTTCCTGACCCTCACGGATCACCGGATGGCCATGCTCGTCCAGCTGCTGCATGTTTGCCCGAACCTGCTGCATGTTCGCCACGAGATTGCCATGAGTGAGCATCGCGCCCTTGGCCACACCGGTGGTACCACCGGTGTACTGCAACACGGCGACGTGATCGGGCTCCAGGGCTGCCGGCTTGTGGTTGTGGCGGGCCCCGTCACCCAGCACGCTCTTGAAGGAAACGGCTTGCGGCAGGCTGTAATCCGGCACCATCTTCTTCAGGTGCTTGACCGCCGCGTTGACCAGCGCACCTTTCAGGGCTGGCAACATGTCGCCGATGCGCACTTCGATCAGGTGCTCGATGGCGGTGTCGGGCAGCACCTCCTGCACGTGGTGGCCGAAGGTATTGAGGTACACCAGCGCCCGCGCGCCGGAATCCTGGAACTGGTGCCGCATCTCCCGCGCGGTGTACAGCGGGTTGGTATTGACCACGATGAGTCCTGCACGCAGCGCGCCGAACACGGCGATGGGGTACTGCAGCAGGTTGGGCATCTGAATGGCGATGCGGTCGCCGGGCTGCAGATCGGTATGGTGCTGCAGCCAGGCGGCAAAAGCGGCGGAGTGGCGCTCCAGATCGGAGTAACTGAGGGTGACACCCATGTTGCTGAATGCAGGGCGGTCCGCGTGAGTCTTGCAGGCACGCTCGAACACTTCGACGACCGAGCGGTAAGCACCTAGATCGATCTCGTTGGGCACGCCGGCAGGGCGTTTGTCATTCCAGAATTCAGGCTGCATTGTTATTGGCCTCGTTACCTGAGAGTGTCTGGCCCGCGCGCAGCGGGCTCTGGCGAACTTATCAGGTCGGCATCGCGACGCAACAGCCCAAGCCGCATTAATCACTGCTGTGAATCTTTCGTCACGGCATCGCGCGGCCCGGCGCCGGGACAAGTGCAGCCCGTGCCTCTAGAATGCAGCCCCAGCGCGCCGACACCGGTCATCTGGGATCGCGCGACTCGCTTCGATCCATCGGCCGCAGCATCCGGTGCGCCGACCAGCCTGAGGACATTCCATGAGCACCATCAGCAACACGCCTTACTCCGACCTGGAGGTCGGCCAGCAGGCGAGCTACGAAAAACACGTCGAGGAAAAGGATATCCAGCTGTTCGCCGCGATGTCCGGCGATCGCAACCCGGTGCACCTGGACGCCGAGTTCGCTGCCGGCACCCTGTTCAAGGAACGCATCGCCCATGGCATGTTCAGTGGCGCACTGATCAGCGCCGCCGTGGCTTGCACCATGCCGGGCCCGGGCACCATCTATCTCGGCCAGACCATGAAGTTCACCCGTCCGGTGAAAATCGGTGACACGCTGAGCGTACGCCTGGAAATTCTCGAGAAGCTGCCGAAGAACCGCGTGCGCATCGCCACCCGCGTGTTCAATCAGAACGACGAATTGGTGGTCGACGGCGAAGCCGAAGTGCTTGCGCCGCGCAAGCAGGAAACCGTCGAACTGAAGGAACTGCCGCCGATCACCATCGGCTGAGCACTCCTGCGGTCACTGCCCCGTCGCGCGACGAGGCAATCCGAGGGCGCCTGATGGGCGCCCTCAGCATTTCCAGCCATACCTTTGCGCGGCAAGGGGGGCAAGCAGAACGCTATTACGGCCCTGGCCTACGCCTAAAGCGGATCCCCAGCGGAAGGATGTGCATCGAATACTCCGCGCCGACCATCCAGCGAGCAGTACAAGAAGAACAACAACGGGACCCTCACGCCATGCTCACTCGCTCGATCGCTTATCGGCGCCTGGCGGCGCTCGTCCTCGGCGGCTTGTCGCTGGCCGTGCAACCCACTTCGGCAGCCCCACTCGACCCCGGCCCCGACGAGGCCCTGCTCTACTACCAGCGCGCCGATGGCAACTACAACGGCTGGGGTCCACATCTGTGGAACACCGCCGACTGCAATGGCAGTGCGACCGAAACCAGCTGGGCGCAACCGCTCGCGGCGGCGGAAACCGACCCCGAATACGGGGCGCTCTATCGCATCCCGCTGAGCGCCGACGCCAGCTGCCTGAACCTGATCATGCACAAGGGCGACGAGAAGGATCTGGGCGGTACCGACCTGGTCTGGCGCTTCGACGAGCTCGGCCGTCGCGTCTTCACGGTCAGCGGCAACCCGCAATTGTCCAGTACGCCACTAAGCGGCAGCGGCGTGGCGATCAAGGGAGCCCGTGCGCACTGGCTCGATCCGTTTACGCTAGCGCTGGTGGGCGGCGCACCGAGCGCCAGCCGCGTCGAGTTGCGCTATGCCCACGATGCCAGCATCCGCATCGACGGCGAGGCGCGCACCGTCAGCGGCGGGCAGGTCCTGGCGATGCAGCCGTCCAGCCTACGCAATGGCCTCAGGCGCCAGCACCCGCACCTGGCCGACGCCCCCGCTTACCAACTCACGGCAGGTGTGAGAGACATTCGCCGCGCCGTGATGAGCCAGCTGGTGGTAATTGCCTATGACGCGGACGACCGGGTCATCGATGCCACCGAAGTGCAGACCGCCGGCATCCTCGACATGCTGTTCGCCTACAACGACAAGCTGGGCGCGACGCTCGATGCCAGAGGTGTGTCCTTCAAGCTCTGGGCACCGACCGCGCAGCGGGTTCGCCTGCATGTGTTCGATGCCGCCAAACGGCTGCTACCCGGCTATCCCAAGCCTATGCGGGAGCGGCTCGGCGTCTGGAGCCTGGAAGGCCCGCGCTCGCTGGATCGCCAGTACTACCAGTACGAGGTCACCGCCTACCGACCCAGCACCGGCAGCGTCGAGACGACGCTGGTCAGTGATCCCTACGCCCTGAGCCTGTCGCGCAACAGCCAGTACGCCCAGGTGGTCGACCTGAACGCCGATGACCTCAAGCCCGCCGGCTGGGATGCGGTGCGTCCGCCACGCCCGGAGCGTCCCGAAGCGAGCGTGATCTACGAAACCCATCTGCGCGACTTCAGCGCCAGCGACACCAGCCTGCCGGCGGAGCTGCGCGGCACCTACGCCGCGTTTACCCGACCTGACAGCAACGGCATGCGCCACCTGCGTGACCTGCAGAAGGCCGGGCTCACCCACGTTCAGCTGCTGCCGGTGTTCGACATCGCCACCATCGACGAGGACCCCGCCCGGCGGGTCGGCCTCGACGATCCCTTCGCCAAACTCTGCGACCTGTCGGACCAGGCCCGTCAGCGCTGGGCGCAGCACTGCGGAGCGGCGAGCATCCGCCAGGTACTCGAGGGCTTCGATCCGGCCAGCGGCCAGGCGCAATCGCTGTACGACGACCTGCGCGGGCTGGACGATTTCAACTGGGGTTACGACCCCTTCCACTTCACCGCGCCCGAGGGCAGCTACGCCAGTGACGCCGAAGGCGTGCAACGCATCATCGAGTTTCGCCAGATGGTGCAGGCGCTCGCCAGTAACGGCCTGGCCACGGTGATGGACGTGGTCTACAACCACACCAACGCCTCCGGCCTGGCTGACAAATCGGTTCTGGACAAGGTCGTGCCCGGTTACTACCACCGCCGCAACCCCACCACCGGCGCGGTCGAAACCTCGACCTGCTGCGAGAACACCGCCAGCGAGCACCGCATGATGGCCAAGCTGATGATCGACTCGCTGAAGGTCTGGGCCCGCGACTACAAGATCGCCGGTTTTCGCTTCGATCTGATGGGTCACCACATGCGCGAGCAGATCATCGATGCCTATCGCGCGGTCCGCCGCATCGATCGCGAGACCTATTTCTACGGCGAAGGCTGGGAGTTCGGCGAGGTCGCCGGCAACGCGCGCGGTATCAACGCCAACCAACTGAACATGGCCGGTACCGGTGTCGGCACCTTCAATGATCGGCAGCGGGATGCGGTACGTGGCGGCAGCCCCTTCGATGGTGGCGACAGCATCCGTCGCAACCAGGGCTTCGCCAACGGCCTCTACCTGCGGCCCAACGAGCTGAGCGGTGCCGGGGCTCAGGAAAAAGCGCAGCTGCTGCACGCCGCCGATCTGATCCGCGTCGGCATCGCCGGCGGGCTGCGTGATTTCCAGTTCGTCACCGCCGACGGCAGCACACGCAAGGGCAGCGAGATCGACTACAACGGCCAGCCCGCCGGCTATACGCTGGACCCGCAGGAAACGATCAATTACGTCTCCAAGCACGATAACCAGACGCTGTGGGACAACAACCAGTACAAGTTCGCCAGCAGCCTGTCGGTTGCCGACCGGGTCCGCCTGCACCTGGTGGCGCTGTCGGTGCCGCTGTTCAGCCAGGGCGTGCCGTTCATCCATCTCGGCTCGGACATCCTGCGTTCAAAGTCCATGCAGCGCGACAGCTACGACTCGGGGGATTGGTTCAACGCGGTGGATTTCGGCTACCAGGACAACAACTGGAACAAGGGCTTGCCGCGTGCCGACAAGGACGGCGACAACTGGCCGCTGATTCGCAGGATCATCGTCGACCCGCAGGCCGAACCGGGCGCCGCCGACATCGTCACCGCAAAGCGGCGCTTTCTGGAGCTGCTGAAAATTCGCAGCGACAGCACGCTATTCCAGCTCGACAACGCCCGCGAGGTGCAGCGGCGCTTGCAGTTCCACAACACCGGGCCCGAGCAGCAGCCCGGGGTGATCGCCTACAGCCTGGCCGATGGACCGCGCGCCGGCCGTGATCTGGACCCCCGCTACAGCTCGCTGATGGTGGTGATCAATGCGTCGGACAAGCAGGTTCGTCTGTCGGGGGCGGATGGCTATCGGCTGCATCCGCTGCTCGAAGGCTCGGTCGACCCGATCGCTCGCCAGGCTACCGTGAGCAATGGGGAATTCGAGGTGCCGGCTTTCACCACGACCGTGTTCGTCCAAGCGCAGACGCGTCGGTAAATCACGAGGCAAAAAAAAGGCGACCAGAGGTCGCCTAAATGCCTTGCGTGCCCTTGTGTTCGACGGAATCAGCCCTTTTTCTTGTGGGCATCCCGCCAAACGAAATATCCGAAACCTGCGAAGAAGGCGACCATCAGGCCGACCGTGACCACCCCTGCGAGCACCACATTATCGACAAACATGAGACCTACCTCCGAAACCTGATTCGCTGTTCGATGGGTGCAAGGTAAACCCGGGTGATCGGGAAAAAATTGACCCGGGTCAATGGCCGCAAAATGCCGATCCCAGGCGCGCGCAACGACTGATCCAGGTCAAGAAAACGGGGGTATTGGGGAAGGGTTTCGGACGAAATGGCCCTGAAACGGGCAGACCGCGAATAGCGGAGGCGATCGCTAATAGCGAATCGGTATGGATTGCCGGTGTGGCGCGCGAGCTGGCATGCCGATCAACGTTTCTTTGTCGGCTTCTTGCTCTTTTTCTTCGATTTGCCAAGCGGCAGGACCTGCTCGAAGGTCTTGCGCATCTCCTCGAGCCGCTTGTCGTTCAGGTCATGAATGCGGCGTGCACGCTCGGCGCTGAAATCGATCAGGTTCTCGTCACTGCTCATGCGTTCTTTCCCGGCCGGATAAGGCGAAAGGTCAGGTTGAGGCGCGGCTGCGATACCTTGCTGGTCCGCGCGATCTGGTGCTGCCAATGATGCTGCGTCGCGCCGCTCATGACCAGCAACGAGCCATGCCCAAGCAGCAGCGAGTGCTGAATACGCCCGCTGCCCTTGCGCCGCAGGTCGAAGCGTCGTTCCGCTCCCAGGCTCAGCGACGCCACGACCGGATCGCGACCCAGCTCGGCTTCGTCGTCGCTATGCCAGCCCATGGCATCGCGTCCGTCGCGATACAGGTTGAGCAATACGCCATTGAAGCGATGGCCAGTTTCGTACTCCAGGCGCCGGCGAATCTGGCTCAGCAATGGCGTCCAGGCCAGCGGTTCATGCCGCAAGCCGGAATAGCGGTAGCCCGCCTCGGCGTCGCCATACCAGGCGACCAGCCGCGGTACCGCAACCCGGCGGCCGTAGATGCGTATCTCCGGTTGCGTCCAGGGCGTGGCGCGGAGCAACTCCTGCTGCCAGGCATCGGCAGTATCGCCGTCTACCCAGCCCGCCCGGTAATCCAACACGGCGTCAGGCAGCTCGATCGATGAAACAACGCTTGGGTCGGTCGTCAACACCTCAGACCTCGACGTCGACCCAGAGGCCCTGCCGTGGCAGCTCTTCCAAACCGGCCTGATCGTGCTGGTCGGTCTCGCCCTTGGCCAGCTCTTCCGGGGTGTAACCGCGGCGTTGCCGGCGCCTTTGCTCGTCGCGCAGCATTTCCGCGCTCTCCTGCGGATGCCGACGATCGAGGGTGACGGCGCTTTCGCCGGAGCTTGGCTGCACCGGCGTCACCGGCGCCACCTCGGGGCGCGGCTTGACCGCGTCCTGCTGGGCACTGACCGGAAATACGCCGCTTGGAATGGGTGGCAGCATGTTTGAGCCCTCTTTGCCGATGAGTCGGCGCAACACCGGCCAACTTTAGCAGGACCGCTACACTTGATGCGTCGAGCAGTCGCCATCGGCCGTCGCTCTCGTGGCGACGTTCCGTTACCATAGCCGGCTTTTTTCACAGCGGGAGGCAGCATGGCGCAGCAGTATCTACCGGGGCAACGCTGGATCAGCGACAGCGAGGCGGAACTCGGCCTCGGAACCATCCTCACCCAGGATGGGCGGATGCTCACCGTGCTCTACCCGGCCACCGGCGAAACCCGCCAGTATGCGACGCGCAGCGCGCCACTGACCCGCGTACGCTTCGTCCCGGGTGACGAGATCACCCACTTCGAAGGCTGGAAGATGACCGTGCGCGAGGTCGACGACGTCGACGGCCTGCTGGTCTACCACGGCCTGACCGCGCAGAACGAAGCCCGCACCCTGCCGGAAACCCAGCTGTCGAACTTCATTCAGTTCCGCCTGGCCAGCGATCGCCTGTTCGCCGGGCAGATCGACCCACTGGCCTGGTTCAGCCTGCGCTACCACACCCTGCAGCACCAGAGCGCCCAGCTGCAGTCCTCGCTGTGGGGCCTCGGTGGCGTGCGTGCGCAGCCCATCGCGCACCAGCTGCACATTGCCAAGGAAGTTGCCGACCGCATCGCCCCGCGCGTGCTGCTGGCCGACGAAGTGGGTCTGGGCAAGACCATCGAGGCCGGCCTGATCATCCATCGCCAGCTGCTCTCCGGCCGCGCCAGCCGGGTGCTGATCCTGGTACCGGAGAACCTGCAGCATCAGTGGCTGGTGGAGATGCGCCGCCGTTTCAACCTGGAAGTCGCGCTGTTCGATGCCGAGCGCTTCATCGAGAGCGATGCCAGCAACCCCTTCGAAGACACTCAACTGGCGCTGGTCTCGCTGGAGTGGCTGAAGGAAGACGAGCGCGCCCAGGACGCCGCCTTCGCCGCCGGCTGGGACCTGCTGGTGGTGGACGAGGCACACCATCTGGTCTGGCATCCGGAAGGCGCCAGCGCCGAATACACGCTGGTCGAACAGCTGGCCGAGGTGATTCCCGGCGTGCTGCTGCTCACTGCGACACCCGAACAGCTCGGCTTGGACAGCCACTTCGCACGTCTGCGCCTGCTCGATCCGAATCGTTTCCATGACCTTGATGCCTTCCGCGCCGAGAGCTCCAGCTATCAGCCAGTGGCCGAAGCCGTGCAGGAGCTGCTCGACGAGGGCCGTCTCTCGCAGCAGGCTCATCAGACCATCCATGATTTCCTTGGTGCCGAAGGCGAAGCCCTGCTCGCCGCCGCCACCGATGGCGATATCGAGGCTAGCAGCCGGCTGATCCGCGAGTTGCTCGACCGTCACGGCACCGGCCGTCTGCTGTTCCGCAACACCCGTGCCGCCGTACAGGGCTTTCCCGAGCGCCAGCTGCACCCCTATCCGCTGCCCTGCCCGGCCGAATACATGGAACTGCCGCTGGGCGAGCACGCCGAGCTGTATCCGGAAGTCGCCTTCCAGAGCCAGCAGGAACCGGCCGACGAGCAGAACCGCTGGTGGCAGTTCGACCCGCGCGTCGAGTGGCTGATCGACACCCTGAAAATGCTGAAGAAGTACAAGGTGCTGGTCATCTGCGCGCATGCCGAGACCGCGTTGGATCTGGAGGACGCGCTGCGCGTGCGCTCCGGCATCCCGGCCACGGTTTTCCACGAGGGCATGAGCATCCTCGAGCGCGACCGCGCCGCAGCCTACTTCGCCGACGAGGAGTTCGGCGCGCAGGTGTTGATCTGCTCGGAAATCGGCAGCGAAGGCCGCAACTTCCAGTTCAGCCACCATCTGGTGCTGTTCGATCTGCCGGCGCATCCGGACCTGCTCGAGCAGCGCATCGGCCGTCTCGACCGTATCGGCCAGCAGCACACCATCCAGCTGCACGTGCCGTACCTGGAGACCAGCCCGCAGGAGCGCCTGTTCCAGTGGTATCACCAGGCGCTGAACGCCTTTCTCAACACCTGCCCCACTGGCAACGCACTGCAGCACCGCTTTGGTCAGCGGCTGCTGGCGCAGCTGGAAGAAGGTGACGACGACGCTTATCAACTGCTGATCGACGAAGCCCGCGCCGAGCGCGAACGCCTGGAAGCCGAGCTGCATGCAGGCCGTGACCGCCTGCTGGAGCTCAATTCCGGCGGCGGCGAACAAGGCAAGGCGCTGGTCGAAGCCATCGAGGAGCAGGATGACCAGTTCGCCCTGCCGATCTACATGGAGCAGCTGTTCGATGCATTCGGCATCGACAGCGAAGATCATTCGGAAAACGCTTTGGTGCTGCGCCCCAGCGAAAAGATGCTGGATGCCAGCTTCCCGCTGGGCGACGACGAGGCCGTGACCATCACCTACGACCGCGAGCAGGCCCTGGCCCGCGAGGACATGCAGTTCCTCACCTGGGAACACCCCATGGTGCAGGGCGGCATGGACCTGGTGCTGTCCGGCTCCATGGGCAATACCGCCGTCGCGCTGATCAAGAACAAGGCGCTCAAGCCGGGCACCGTGCTGCTCGAACTGCTGTTCGTCAGTGAGGTGGTGGCGCCGCGCGCCCTGCAGCTGAGCCGCTTCCTGCCGCCGCTGGCGCTGCGCTGCCTGCTCGACGGCAACGGCAATGATCTGGCGGCCAAAGTGGCGTTCGATACGCTCAACGATCAGCTGGAAAGCGTGCCGCGGGCCAGCGCCAACAAGTTCGTCCAGGCCCAGCGCGACGTACTGGCCACGCAGATCGCAGCCGCCGAGGCGAAGATCAAGCCGCGCCATGTCGAACGCGTCGCCGAAGCCCAGCGCAAGCTCAAGGCCGGGCTGGACGAGGAACTGGCGCGACTGGTGGCGCTGCAGGCGGTCAACCCGAGCGTACGTGACAGCGAGATCGACGCCCTGCGCCAGCAGCGCGAAGACGGCCTGGCAGCGCTGGAGAAGGCTGCCTTGCGCCTGGAAGCGATACGCGTGCTGGTTGCCGGATAAGCTGGCGCATCCCGGCCATGATCGGCGGGCTGAGGCCCGCCCTCAGGGCCACGTGCGAAGCTAACGGCGCTCCGCCCGGGCGATGCACCAGTAGGCCGCAATTCGGGTGACCAGCGCCTTCGGCCCTTCGGCGTAGAGCCGTCGGCCAAGGCGCAGCGCACGTTGCTGCAGCTGTTCGCGGCGCTGTTCGATACAACGCTGCAACTGTTCTCGAGTCTCCGGCGCGCCGAACAGGTCGGGCTCGCGTTGCATCAGATGCGCCATCATCGCCAGATCGTGGTCATCGCCCAAGGCATCGGCGACCTGCTTGAGCTGCTCGGCGCGGCTTTCCAGCGCATCCGGCCAGCACGGCGAGAGCAGCTGGCAGTGATACCAGTGATCCTTTACCCGCTTGCGCCATTCGTGCAGCAATTCATCCGAACCGTCCCGCTCAGCCCGTTCCAGGTCCCGCACCCCATCGCTGTAGGTGCGGCGCAGCCCATTGGCGAGCAGCCCGAAACCCTTGCCCGACAGCTTCCAGTGCTGCACATCCTGGGTCAGCGCACGCAGCTCGCCCAGCACCTCGGTCAGCTCCGTCTCGAAATCTCCGTGCACCTCGCCATCCGGCGCAGCGCGCTGCTGCAATTGCAGACGGATCTGGCGGAACGCGTCGCTGACGAACAATGGCTGGTTGGCCCGCGCCAGCGCATCCCAGCTTTCCAGCATCGCCGTGGCATCGCGAGACTCGGCAAGGCGTCGCCCCATGTCGCGCAGCCGCCGGTTTTCGAGCTTGAAGCGCGCACCGAGCGGCTCGCGCACCAGCCGCAGCAGGGCGCGCAACTCCTTGAAGCGCTTGCGCGCCTGGTGAACGCCTTCCGCACGGCCATCCGCATCGACCGAAAGCGCCTGGACCGCCTTGTCGATGCGCTGCCGGGCGGCCTTGCGCACCTCTTTGGCGGCATTGCGATTGGGGCGAATGCGATAGCCCATCGAATTGCTCTCCATAAAGACGCTCCGTTTGAGCACCGTTAATGGGACCCGCACCTCGCTCCCGGCGTTGATTCACTTGCGTGAAGTTTTTGTATCAGCGCATGACGTTGCGGCCCGCCTCAACCGTAGCGCTTGCGTGCCTCGATCGCCAACCCGCTGCCGATGCTGCCGAAGCGGTTGCCCTCGACATGGCGCGCCCGCGGCAGCAACCCGGCGACGCTGTCGCGCAACGCGGGAATGGCACTGGAACCGCCGGTGAAGAACACCGTGTCAACCTCCTCGGCACGCACCCCGGCATCGGCCAGCAGCTGCTTGATGCTGGCACCGATGCGTTCGAGCAGCGCGGCGATGGCGCTCTCGAAGCCCTGCCGGCTCAGCTCGACCCGCAGATCCGGCTCGATGCGCTGAAAATCGATGGCGAAACGCTGCTGCTCGGTCAGCTCGATCTTGCCCTGCTCCACCTGCATCGCCAGCCAGTGGCCGGCGCGCTGCTCGATCAGGCGAAACAGCCGGTCGATGCCGGTGGGATCGACGATGTCGTAGCGCATGCTCTGCAGGGCGCGCTGCGACGCCGGGGCGTAGACCGCGTTGATGGTGTGCCAGGTGGCGAGGTTGAGGTGGGTGCTGGTGGGCATCGGCGCATCGCTCTTCATACGGCTGCCATAGCCGAACAGCGGCATCACCCCGTGCAGGCTGAGCTGCTTGTCGAAGTCGGTGCCGCCGATATGCACGCCACCAGTGGCGAGGATATCCGCCTGCCGGTCGTCCACCGCACGGCGCTCGGGCGCCAGACGCACCAGCGAGAAGTCGGAGGTACCGCCGCCGATATCCACGATCAGAACACGCTCCTCGCGTTCGATGCGCGACTCGTAGTCGAAGGCCGCGGCGATCGGCTCGTACTGGAACGACACCTCCTTGAAGCCGATCTTGCGGGCGGCAGCTGCGAGGGTGTCCGATGCCTCGCGGTCCGCCTGCGGGTCGTCGTCAACGAAGAACACCGGCCGCCCCAGCACGACTTCCTCGAATGGCCGGCCGGCGGCCGTCTCGGCACGCTGCTTGAGGGTGCCGAGGAACAGGCCAAGGATCTCCTTGAACGGCATGGCGCTACCGAGCACGGTGGTTTCGCTTTTCAGCAGCTTGGAGCCGAGCAGACTCTTGAGCGAGCGCATCAGCCGGCCTTCGTAGCCTTCGAGGTATTCGTGCAGCGCCTGGCGACCGTAGACCGGGCGGCGCTCTTCGAGGTTGAAGAACACCACCGAGGGCAGCGTCGGCTGATCACCCTCGAGGGCGATCAGCGGATCGGCATCCGGCCGCCACCAGCCGACCGTGGAGTTGGAGGTGCCGAAATCGATGCCGCAGGCGCGGGCGGGTGAAGCATTGAGCATGGCGTGGTCCGCGGGTACAGAAAAAACGGCCGCGCAGTGTAAAGGAGGTGGTCCGCCGTTGCAGGCCTATCGTCGGTCAACCCCTCGCCGGCTTTGTCCAGATGAAAAAAATGCCCGGCCATTGCTGGTCCGGGCACAAACCCCATGACGCAACGTGTATCAGGCAGGCACCGCCTCCGCGCCGGGCGCTGCGGCGGTCATCCCCGCCGTCATGCGTTTGGCATCGGCACAGAAGGTCCGCGAGGCCTGGAACAGGAACACCATGGTCAGCAGCAGCGACGCCGGAATCAGGTACATCGCCCCGTGCAGCCCTTCGGCACGGAAGGCCTCGGCCATCTCGCTGGCGCCTGCCGCGAGCATTGCCGCCTCGGCGAAGTGGTCCGAAAGCAGCCCCACCACCACGGTGCCCATGCCGCCACCGAGCAGGTACAGACCGGCGAAGAACAGCGCCATGGCCGTGGCCCGCAGGCGCGGTTCGACGACGTCCTGGATCGCGGTGTAGACGCAGGTATAGAAGTTGTAGGAGAACAGCCAGCCGATGCTGAACACCGCAACGAACAGCCCCACGTCGATCCGCCCGGCGAGCAACGCGTAGCCGGTCGCGAGCGTGGCGATCAGCATGCTCACCGCGGCGAACACCAGCCGGCCACGGGCAAAGCGTTGATGGATGCGGTCAGCGACCCAGCCGCCCAGGGTCAGCCCGATCAAACCGGTCAGGCCGACGATCAAGCCGGTGGCGACCGAGGCGTTGACCAAAGAGACCCCGTGGTAACGCATCAGCAGCGGCACCATGAAGGCGTTGCAAGCGTAGGTGGCGAAGTTGAACGCCAACCCGGCCAGCACCAGCCACCAGAAGGTACGAATGGCCAGGACTTTGCGCACCGGCTGCTGCACCGGCTCCTGCGAGACCTTGACGGTCTCCGCCGCACCGCGCTTAGGCTCGTGGATCAGGAAGATGAAGAGCGCCAGCACCAGCCCCGGCACCGCGGCGATGAAGAAGGGCGCACGCCAACTGCCGAAGAACTCGACCATGGAGCCGATGGTGAAGAATGCCAACAGCAGTCCCAGCGGCAGCCCCAGCATGAAGATGCCCATAGCCCGTGCCCGCTTGTGTGCCGGGAACAGATCGCCGATCAGCGAGTTGGCGGCCGGCGCGTAGCTGGCCTCGCCAATGCCGATGCCCATACGCACCAGCAGGAAGCTCCAGAAATTCCAGGCCAGCCCGTTGATCGCCGTCAGGCCGCTCCAGGCGGTGAGCCCCCAGCCCATGATCTTGCGCCGCGAACCGAGGTCGGCCATGCGCCCGAGCGGCAGCCCGGCAATGGCATAGACGATGGTGAAGGCGGTGCCGATCAGTCCGAGCTGGAAGTCGTTGAGGCTCCATTCCAGCCGGATCGGCTCGGCGATGATCGCCGGGATGGTGCGATCGAAGAAATTGAACAGGTTCGCCAGAAACAGCAGAAACAGCACGCGCCAGGCGTTGGAAGCTTGGGTGGAAGGCTGCATGACGTCGGTCTCGATTGTTCTTATATTCCGGCCGCAGACCAGCCGGGACTCGACGATGACTCTAGAGTCTGTACCTGATCCTGTCTCCGAACATCAGCCTCGCTTATGCCGCGCGATGGTCAGCGGGCACGCCAATCGGCCAGCCATCCCAGACTGGCCTCGCTGCCCTGCTCGCCCGGCTTGTATTCCGCGCCCAGCCAGCCCTGGTAGCCGCTGGTCTGCAATGCCTGCAGCGCACCCGCAAAGTCCACTTCGCCGCTGCCCGGGGCGCCGCGCCCGGGGCAATCGGCGAACTGTACGTGACCGATACGCCCGGCCAGCTGGGTGATGCACCCCGGCAGGTCCAGTCCCTGGCGGGCCATGTGGTAGAAGTCCAGCTGCGCCATGCAGTTGGGGTGGTCAACCCGCTCCAGCAACGTCGCCAGATCCGCCGCGCTGTTGACCAGAAAGCCCGGCATGTCGAGCGGGTTGATCGCCTCGCAGAGCACGCGGATGCCGAGCATGTCGAAGGCATCGGCGGTCTTCCACAGGTTGTGCTCCAACGTCTCCAGCGCCAGTTCGCGCTCAACGCCCTCCGCCAGTCGGCCCGGCAGCACGTTGACACACGCCGGGCGCGCCATCAGTGCGTAGGTCAGCGCCTCCTGCAAGGCATTGTCGAAGGCTTCCTGCCGCTCCGGCACGGCCGCCAACCCGGGACCGCCCTGCATCAGATCGCCGGCCGGCAGGTTGATCAGCACCAGTGGCAGGCCGGCGCGCTCGAGTTGCTCGCGCAACTGGATGGCCGGCACTTCATAGGGAAACTGGATTTCCACGCCATCGAAGCCGGCGACGCGGGCGGCGAGGATGCGCTCGGCCAGGGGCAGCTCGGTGAACAGCAGCGAGAGGTTGGCGGAGATCTTCACTGGTCGCCCTCCCGGTACATCTCGACCAGCGTTGCCGGATCGCGCTCCAGGTTGCCCTGGCTGCCGTGCAGGCGCATCAGCTGCGCGGCCAATCCGCTCAAGGGGGTCGCCGAGCCCTGCTCGCGGGACAGTTTCACTGCGGTGTCGAGATCCTTGAGCAAGGTGCGCACGTGCCATTTCACCGGCTCGAACTCACTCGCAGCCATCTGCGGGGCAAGAATCTGCAACGGTCTGGAGTCAGCGAAACCGCCCGCCAGTGCCGGCGCCAGCAGGCTGGCATCGACCCCGGCGCGCTCGGCCAGCGCCACCACCTCGGCGATCACCAGGGCATTACAGGCGACGATCATCTGGTTGCAGACCTTGGTCACCTGCCCGGCACCCACCTCGCCCATATGGGTCAGGCGCTGGCCCAGGTTCATCAGGATCGGCCGCACCCGTTCGACGTCCTCGGCCCGCCCGCCGGCCATGATCGCCAGCGTGCCGGCTTCCGCGCCGGCGGTGCCACCGGAGACCGGCGCATCGACCCAGCGCATGCCACTGCGGAATTCCAGCTCGGCGGCCATGTCGCGGGTCGCTGTCGGCTCCAGGCTGGAATGGTCGACCAGCAGCTTGCCGGCCTTGCCGCCCTCGGCGATGCCCCCCTTGCCGAACAGCACCTCGCGCACGGCGGCGGTATCGGCCAGGCACAGGAGCACGATGTCGGCTTCGGCGCACAGCTCGGCGGGGGTCGTCACGGCCCTGGCGCCAAGTTCGATCAGCGGCTGACACTTGTCGGGCGAGCGGTTCCAGACGACCAGCTGATAACCTGCGGTGAGCAGGCGGCGACACATCGGCAGGCCCATCAGACCGATACCGGCGAAGGCGAGAGTTGGCAGATCGGACATGGACGGCTCCTTGGCAAACAAGGCCCTGATTCTAGCGCCGCACCGTCGCGAACGGCCATGCGATCCGCCTTCGGTTCACGCCGACGAGCCGTACATCGAGACCACCGACGAGCAAATCGCCGAGCCAACCGGAACGATCCGCCCTCGTGCGCCTCTGAAGGAAGCTCCGAGGCCCGGCCTCATCACGCCACTCAACCACGCGCCCTGCTGCGGCGCGTATTCGAACAGATCGCAGGAAGTACGCAATGGAATTAGTTCAGATCATCGTTCTGGCCATCGTGCAGGGGCTTACCGAGTTCTTGCCGGTTTCGAGCTCGGCTCATCTGATCCTCTTCCCACACCTCGTGGGCTGGGACGACCAGGGACTGGCATTCGACGTGGCGGTGCACCTCGGCACGCTCGCCGCCGTGGTCTGGTATTTCCGCCAGGAGGTGTTCGGCATGACCCGCGACTGGTTTACCTCGCTCGGACGTCGCGAGCGCGTCGGCGACAGTCGGCTCGCCTGGGCGGTGATTCTCGGCACGATTCCGGTGGGCATCGCCGGTCTGCTGTTCAAGGGCTTCATCGAAGTGCACATGCGCTCACCGCTGGTGATCGCCTGGGCCACCATCGGCTTTGGCATATTGCTGTGGTGGGCGGATGTGGTCAGCCGGCGCACCGCGCAACCGCGCGACGAACACAGCCTCTCCTGGAAGGACATTCTGCTGATCGGCTGTGCCCAGGCACTGGCGCTGATTCCCGGGACCTCACGCTCGGGTGTGACCATGACCGCCGGCCTGCTGCTCGGCTTGTCGCGCTCGGGCGCGGCGCGCTTCTCCTTTCTGCTGTCGATTCCGGTGATTGTGCTCGCCAGTGCGCTTAGCACACTGGATCTGGTCGAAGGCGGTGCGCCAGTGGATTGGCCGGCGATGGGGCTGGGCGTGGTGCTGTCGGCGGTGAGCGCCTATCTGTGCATCCACCTCTTCCTCAAGCTGCTGGAGCGTGTCGGCATGCTGCCATTCGTGATCTATCGACTGATACTCGGTGTCGTGCTGCTGTTGCTGTTCAGCGCGGTCTGAGCAGCCCGCCGCGAATGCCCTGCCGCAGTGATCCGCGGCAGGGAGGTCGAGGTTCGGCCTCAGGTCTGGGGCAGATCGATGAGCAGTGGCCCGAGCAGAACCACGGCCAGACGCGCCTCGACCAGCATCTTCTCGCCAAGCGGTGCGTTGCGCGGGGGCATGGTGTCCGGCGAGCTAGCCTCTACCCGTGCAACCTCCCTGAAGGAATGACCATCCGCCCAGACCATCGTCGTTTTCCGCCGCTTACCGCCTTTCACATTCGTATCCCTTGCCCTGCGCGGGTGGCACTTTGGTGATATTCGGCCACTACAGATTCCTTAGGTATGGCCGCTGAAAAAAGTTCGCCGTGCGCGCCGATTTACTTGCCTGGCGCCGCGCCGAGGCACGGATGGCGCTTTCCCTTGCCGCGATGTGCCGCAGAGGTTCTATAATCCGCGCGCTTTTTCCGCTATTGAACCGGAGAACCCTCAATGCTGAAGCGCTCCCTGGCAGCCGTCGCCGGCCTTGCCCTGTCCCTGTCTATTACGACCACCCATGCGGCTGAAACCCTTCGGGTTTCCGCCATCCCCGACGAAGCACCGACCGAGCTGATCCGCAAGTTCAAGCCGCTGGGCGAGTATCTGGAACAGCAACTGGGCATGCCGGTGAAATTCACCCCGGTGTCGGATTACGCCGCCGTCGTCGAATCGCTGGCCTCCGATCGCCTCGACCTCGCCTGGCTCGGCGGTTTCACCTTCGTCCAGACCCGCCTGAAAACCGGCGATGCGATCCCGCTGGTGCAGCGCGAGCAGGACGAGCAGTTCACCAGCAAGTTCATCACCGCCGACCCCGAGGTCAAATCGCTGGCCGACCTGAAGGGCAAGACCTTCGCGTTCGGCTCGGTGTCCTCCACCTCCGGCAGCCTGATGCCGCGCTACTTCATGCTCCAGGACGGCATCGAGCCGGAGAAGTACTTCAAGCGCATCGCCTACTCCGGTGCCCATGACGCTACCGCCGCCTGGGTCGAAGCTGGCAAGGCCGACGCCGGCGTGCTCAACGCCTCGGTCTGGGACAAGCTCGTTGCGGCCGGCAAGGTCGATACCGATAAGGTCCGGGTGATCTCCACCACCCCGCCCTACTACGACTACAACTGGACGGTACGCGGCAATCTCGATCCGGCGCTGGTCGAAAAGATCAAGGCAGCCTTCCTCGCCCTCGACCCGGCCAACCCGGAGCACAAGGCGATTCTCGACCTGCAGGCCGCCTCGCGCTTCATCGAGACCAAGCCGGAAAACTACAAAGGCATCGAGGAGGCTGCGCGCGCGGCCGGCCTGCTGAAGTGACGCCACGTTCGCGTCGCTCATGAACAGCCTGCAAACCACCCAGACGCCGGACCATGCCGCAGCGCACGGCCCGGCGCTGAGGCTTGCCGGTGTCGATCACACGCACGCTGGTGGCCAGCTGGCGCTGCGGGGCATCGACCTGGCGGTCGCACCCGGCGAGCGCGTCGCCATCATCGGCCCGTCCGGTGCCGGCAAGACCACTCTGCTGCGTCTGCTGGCCACGGCACTCAAGCCCGCCAGCGGCGAAGTCGAGCTGCTCGGACAGCGTCCCTGGTCGCTCTCCACCGGGGCTCGCCAGCGCCTGCGTACGCGCATTGGCCTGATCCACCAGGCGCCGCCGCTGCCACCCCGGCAACGGGTCATCACCGCGGTGCTGGCCGGTCGTCTTGGCCGGTGGTCGCTCGCCAAAAGCCTGCTCAGCCTGATCTACCCACTGGATCGCCAGGGCGCTGCCGACGCACTCGGTCGCCTGGACCTGGCGGACAAGCTGTACATGCGCTGCGATCAGCTCTCCGGCGGCCAGCTGCAGCGTGTCGGTATCGCCCGCATGCTCTACCAGGGTGCGGACCTGATCCTCGCTGACGAACCCGTTTCGGCAATGGACCCGGTGTTGGCTAGCCACACCCTCGGCCTGCTCAATTGCGAGGCGCAACGGCGCAACGCTACCCTGCTGGCCAGCCTGCATGCAGTGGAGCTGGCACTGGAGCATTTCCCGCGGATCGTCGGCGTGCGGGACGGTCGCATCCTGTTCGACAAACCCGCCGCCGCGGTCGGTCAGGACGAGCTGGCCGCGCTGTACGCCAACGAGCAGCTCGGACGCCCGCCGGCATCGGCACCGGCGCCGCGCGTGCAGCTGAACATTCCGCGATGCTGAACCCCGCGCCCGTTCCCCGCGACCCTGCCGCCACCTCTCGCCTGCTGCTGACACTGCTGGCCGTGGCGCTGCTCTGGCCGGGCCTGCGGTTGAGCGAGCTGGACCTGGGCGTGCTGTTCGACGGCAGCAACGCCGATACCATGGGCAGCTTCGTTTCGGCCTTCTGGCCGCCGGAGCATGGCAGCGAATTCCTCGCCCTGCTCTGGCAGGCGACGCTGGAAACCCTGGCCATCGCCACCGCCGGCATGACTCTGGCGCTGGCCATCGCCATCCCTTGCGCCCTTCTCGCCACTCGCGCGCTGTCGCTTTCGGCGCTCAGTCGAGGCGGCCGTCCGGCCTGGTGGACGCACGCCCTGCGCTGGCCGGTGCGCGGCCTGCTGATCGTGCTGCGCAGCATCCCGGAAATCGTCTGGGCACTGCTGTTCGTCCGCGCCGTCGGCCTCGGCCCAACGGCCGGCGTGCTGGCCATCGCCATCACCTACGCCGGCATGCTCGGCAAGGTCTACGCGGAGATCTTCGAATCGGTCGACCCGCTGCCGGCCCGCGCGCTGCTCGGCGGCGGCGCATCGCGGCTGCAGGCCTTTCTCTACGGCGTGCTGCCGCAGGCCACCGGAGAGATGCTGTCCTACAGCGTCTACCGCTGGGAATGCGCGATTCGTGCATCGGTGGTGATGGGCTTCGTCGGCGCCGGCGGCCTGGGTCAGCAGATGGATCTGTCGATGCGCATGTTCGCTGGCGGCGAAGTGGCCAGCATGCTGTTGACCTTCCTCGCCCTGGTGCTGCTGGCGGACCTGCTCAGCCGGCTGCTGCGCTGGAGGTTCGCATGAGGGTGCTGTCGCGCCTGCTCATCCCGCTGGGTCTGCTCGGTGCCGTGGTGGCAGCATTCGCCTTCCTGCAACTGGACAGCGCCGCGCTGCTCAGCCGCGACGGCCTGACCCAGATGGCTGCCTACGCGTCAGGCTTCATGACCCCGGATCTATCGGCCAGTCATCTGCGGGCGATCGCTCACGGCACGCTGGAATCCCTGGCCATGTCGGCCATCGGCACCCTGCTCGCGGCAATTCTTGGCCTGTTGCTGGCGCTACCGGCCGCGGGGCGCTTCGGCCTGGTTGCGCAAGCTGCATCGCGGCTGTTGCTCAATGCGCTGCGGGCGATTCCGGAACTGGTGTGGGCAGCGCTGATGGTGCTCGCCGCTGGCCTAGGGCCTAACGCCGGCACCCTGGCGCTGGCGCTGCACACGGCCGGAGTGTTGGGGCGCCTATTCACCGAGGCGCTGGAGAACACCCCGCCGCCCCCCGCCGACGCCCTGCGCCTGGCCGGTAGCGGCCGGATCACCGCGTTCTGCTACGGCACCCTGCCGACACTATGGCCGCAGCTGGTTGCCTACACGCTATATCGCTGGGAAAACAATATCCGCATGGCCAGTGTGCTCGGCTTCGTCGGCGCCGGTGGCCTCGGCCAGATGCTCTACATGAGTCTCAGCCTGTTCCAGGAAGCCCAGGCCTCGACGGTGATCCTCGCCATGCTGGCGATGGTGCTGGCGGTGGACAGCCTGAGCGCCTGGGCGCGGCAGCGCTGGGTGAGAGGCTGAGGGCGGCGTCAGCGTCACGCCCGCCCCGTTTCAGTGCAGCGCCGGCTTCGCTACGCGTTCCTGCACCAGCACCCAGGGTGCGACGACCACGGCCCACAGCTCAGGATCGCGCTCCAGCCAGTCTTGCGCCTGCTCAGCAGGCATCTTCGTCACCTGCCCACTGGTCAGCCAGGCGGCCACCTTGGTCTGATCGTCTTCGGCTACTGCCACCGCCACCTCGACCAGATCGGCCTCGCCGGCCACCTGCAGCAACGCGCCGCGGGCAAAGAAAGGTTGCAGTTCCTGCCAGGTGATCGCTGCGGTTTCGCCCAGCAGCTTGGCATAAAGAGTGCTTGCGTCGTCGGCCATGGGACTCGTCCGTAACGAAAAGGGCGCCATGATACCCGCGCCCCAATTCCCATCAAACGGTTGAATCTGCCGGCTGTGCAAACGGAGGAGACACTTCTACACTGTGCCGGTACAGTTGCCGGAGCGTTTCGGGATGTTCGCCTCTTAACGGCTCTCCGGCCCGCAGGATTCAAACAATAACGATGCAAGTGGAGCACTTATGAAGACCAAGCAGCGTCTTTCGAAAATTTTCCTGGCAATGGCACTGACCGGCGCAGCCAGCTACACCCTGGCCGCCGATACCATCCGCATCGGATTGGCAGGGCCGGTAACCGGGCCGGTGGCACAGTACGGGGACATGCAGTTCATCGGGGCCGAAATGGCCATCGAGCAGATCAACAAGGCCGGCGGGGTGAACGGTCAGCAACTCGAGGGCGTGCGCTACGACGACGCCTGCGATCCGAAGCAGGCCGTGGCGGTAGCCAACAAGATCGTCAACGACGAAGTGCAGTTCGTCGTCGGCCACCTCTGCTCCAGCTCCACTCAGCCGGCATCCGACATCTATGAGGACGAAGGCATCCTGATGATCACCGCGGCGTCCACCAGCCCGGACATCACCTCCCGCGGTTACGAACTGATCTTCCGCACCATCGGCCTCGACAGCCTGCAAGGCCCGACCGCCGGCAACTTCATCGCCGACCACGTCAAACCGAAGAACGTCGCGGTCATCCACGACAAACAGCAGTACGGCGAAGGCATCGCCACTGCCGTCAAGCAGACCCTGGAAAGCAAGAACGTCAAGGTCGGCCTGTTCGAAGGCATCAATGCCGGCGACAAGGATTTCTCCTCGCTGATCGCCAAGCTCAAGCGCGAAGGCGTCGACTTCGTCTATTACGGCGGCTACCACCCGGAACTGGGTCTGCTGCTGCGCCAGTCCAAGGAAAAGGGCCTGAATGTACGCTTCATGGGTCCGGAAGGCGTCGGCAACTCGGAAATCTCCGCCATTGCCGGCCCGGCCTCCGAAGGTATGTACGTGACGCTGCCGAAATCCTTCGACCAGGATCCGCGCAACAAGGAACTGGTCGAGGCCTTCAAGGCCAAGAAGCAGGATCCGAGCGGCCCGTTCGTGTTCCCGGCCTATGCCGCGGTTCAGGTCATCGCCGAAGGCATCGAGAAAGCGGGCAGCACCGACACCGACAAGGTCGCCGAAGCGCTGCGCAGCAACAGCTTCGATACCCCGACCGGCGTTCTGGAGTTCGACGAGAAAGGCGACCTGAAGAACTTCAACTTCGTCGTCTATGAATGGCACCAGGACGGCACCAAGACCGAAGCCAAGTAATTTCCATCAGCCTCGCAAAGCCCACACTCGCTTGTGGGCTTTGTTTTAGCGGGCGGCCCTGCCACAAGCACCGGGCCGTCTTGCCATACCTGTAATCCAGCGAGCGGCCTGAACAGCAGGCCCGCCTCGAACCGGCGCCGTGCGTGATCCGCAGGGGGCCGTACCGCAGTGGCGCCGCGCCAGGGTGGGCGGTGTGTTCGACGTGGGCAGCGCAGCCAGACCGGATGGAATTGCAGGGACTTCGGAGAGCAGTGATGCCTGAGCTTTACCACTACCTACAACAGCTGATCAACGGGCTGACCGTTGGAAGCACCTACGCGCTGATCGCCATCGGCTACACGATGGTGTACGGCATCATCGGCATGATCAACTTCGCCCACGGCGAGGTGTACATGATCGGCTCGTATGTCACGTTCATCGCCATTGTCGGCCTGTCGATGATGGGCCTGGACGCCCTGCCCATCCTGATGATCGGCGCCTTCGTCGCGGCCATGATCGTCACCAGCGCTTATGGCTACAGCATCGAACGGGTCGCCTATCGACCGCTGCGCGGCAGTAACCGGCTGATCCCGCTGATCTCGGCGATCGGCATGTCGATCTTCCTGCAGAACGTCGTGCTGCTGGCCCAGGACTCCAAGGACAAGGCCATCCCCAACCTGATGCCGGGCAATCTGGTCTTCGGCGAAAGCACCATGAATGGCGTGGTGATCTCCTACATGCAGATCCTGATCTTCGTGGTCACCTTCGCCGCCATGTACGGCCTCACGCTGTTCATCTCCCGCTCGCGCCTGGGCCGTGCCTGCCGCGCCTGCGCCGAGGATCTGAAGATGGCCAACCTGCTGGGCATCAACACCAACGGCATCATCGCCCTGACCTTCGTCATCGGCGCAGCTCTGGCTGCCGTCGCGGCGGTGCTGATCAGCATGCAGTATGGCGTGATCAACCCGCACATCGGCTTCCTGGCCGGCATCAAGGCATTCACCGCCGCGGTTCTCGGCGGCATCGGCAGCATCCCCGGGGCCATGCTCGGTGGTCTGGTGCTCGGCGTGGCCGAAGCCTTCGGTGCCGACATCTTCGGTGATCAGTACAAGGATGTGGTGGCCTTCAGCCTGCTCGTGCTCGTGTTGCTGTTCCGCCCCACCGGCATCCTCGGCCGCCCGGAGGTCGAAAAGGTATGACCGGCAATCTTCGTACAGCCTTCTTCAGCGCCCTGCTGGTCATCGCCGTGGCGGTGCCGGTGTTCGGCCTGAAGCTCACCACCGTCGGCATCCGCGTCGAAGTGCATGGCGCCGAGGCGAGCACCTTCTGGATCATCGCCGCCTGCGCGGTGGCCATGTTCGTCTGGCAACTGTTCCGCACCCATCTGGCCGCCGGCTGGGCGGCCAGCCCGAGCCTGCCGAGCGTGCCAGCCGGTGCCGGTAGCTTCCTTACCCTGCCGTCGACCCAGCGCTGGATCATTCTGGGGCTGATCGTGCTCGCGCTGGCGTGGCCGTTCTATGGTTCGCGCGGCGCGGTGGATATCGCCACCCTGATCCTGATCTACGTGATGCTCGGCCTCGGCCTGAACATCGTCGTGGGATTGGCCGGCCTGCTCGACCTGGGTTATGTCGGTTTCTATGCCGTCGGCGCCTATACCTACGCGCTGCTCTCGCATTACTACGGGGTCGGTTTCTGGACCGCGCTGCCGATCGCCGGGGCCATGGCCGCACTGTTCGGCTTCCTGCTCGGCTTCCCTGTCCTACGCCTGCGCGGTGACTACTTGGCCATCGTGACCCTCGGCTTCGGCGAGATCATCCGCATCCTGCTGCGCAACATGACCGATCTCACCGGCGGCCCGAACGGCATCAGCGGCATCGAAAAACCGACGCTGTTCGGCCTGTCCTTCGACCGCCGCGCCGCCGAGGGCATGCAGACGTTCCACGAGTATTTCGGCATGGCCTACAACTCGGTGAACAAGGTGATCTTTCTCTACCTGATCGCCCTGCTGCTGGTGCTGCTGACGCTGTTCGTGATCAACCGTCTGCTGCGCATGCCGATCGGCCGCGCCTGGGAGGCCCTGCGCGAAGACGAGATCGCCTGCCGCGCCCTTGGCATGAACCCCACCGTGATCAAGCTCTCGGCCTTCACCCTCGGTGCGACCTTCGCCGGGTTCGCCGGCAGCTTCTTCGCCGCACGCCAGGGGCTGGTCTCGCCGGAGTCGTTCACCTTCATCGAGTCGGCGATCATTCTCGCCATCGTCGTGCTGGGCGGCATGGGCTCGCAGCTCGGGGTGATCCTCGCCGCCATCGTGATGATCCTGCTGCCTGAGCTGATGCGCGAATTCAGCGAATACCGCATGTTGATGTTCGGCGCCCTGATGGTGCTGATGATGATCTGGCGTCCGCAAGGCCTGCTGCCGATGCAACGCCCACACCTGGAGCTGAAGCAATGAGCCGCCCGATTCTAGAAGTACGCGGCCTGATGATGCGTTTTGGCGGCCTGCTGGCTGTCAACGAGGTGGGGCTGAAGGTACATGACAAGCAAGTGGTATCGATGATCGGCCCCAACGGCGCCGGCAAGACCACGGTGTTCAACTGCCTGACCGGCTTCTATCAGCCGACCGCGGGGGAAATTCTCCTCGACGGCACGCCGATCCACGGCCTGCCCGGCCACAAGATCGCCCGCCAGGGCGTGGTGCGCACCTTCCAGAACGTCCGCCTGTTCAAGGACATGACGGCGGTGGAAAACCTGCTGGTGGCGCAGCACCGCCACCTGAACACCGGCTTCCTTGCCGGCTTGTTCAAGACGCCGGCGTTTCGCAAGAGCGAACGCGAGGCCATGGAGTTCGCTGCACACTGGCTGGAACAGGTGAACCTTACGGATATCGCCAACCGCCCGGCTGGCACCCTGGCCTACGGCCAGCAGCGCCGCCTGGAGATCGCCCGCTGCATGATGACGCGCCCGCGCATCCTCATGCTCGACGAGCCGGCCGCCGGCCTGAACCCGAAGGAGACCGAGGACCTCAAGGCGCTGATCGCCATGCTGCGCGACGAGCACGGCGTCACCGTGCTGCTGATCGAGCACGACATGAAGCTGGTCATGAGCATTTCCGACCACATCTACGTGATCAACCAGGGCACCCCGCTGGCCAACGGTACGCCCGAGCAGGTCCGCAACAACCCGGACGTGATCAAAGCCTATCTGGGAGAGGCGTAAGCATGCTGACTTTCGAAAACGTCTCGACCTTCTACGGCAAGATCCAGGCCCTGCACGACATCAACGTGCAGGTCGAACAGGGCGAAATCGTCACCCTGATCGGCGCCAACGGTGCCGGCAAGTCGACCCTGCTGATGACCCTCTGCGGCTCGCCACAGGCGGCCAGCGGAAGCATCCGTTTCCAGGGTGAAGAGCTGGTCGGCCAGCAGACCTGCGACATCATGCGCAAGGCCATCGCCGTGGTGCCCGAGGGGCGGCGGATCTTTGCTCGCCTGACCGTTGAAGAGAACCTCTCCATGGGCGGTTTCTTCACCGGCAAGGCCGATTTCGAGGAGCAGCTGGACAAGGTGCTCGGCCTGTTCCCGCGGCTAAAGGAGCGCTATCAGCAGCGCGGCGGCACCATGTCCGGTGGTGAACAGCAGATGCTCGCCATTGCCCGCGCGCTGATGAGCAAACCCAAGCTGCTGCTGCTCGACGAGCCGTCGCTGGGCCTGGCGCCGATCATCATCCAGCAGATTTTCGAGATCATCGAACAGCTGCGCGAGGATGGCGTGACGGTGTTCCTGGTCGAACAGAACGCCAACCAGGCGCTCAAGCTGGCCGACCGCGGTTACGTGCTGGAGAACGGCCACATCGTCATGCAGGGTAGCGGCGAGGATCTGCTGACCGATCCGAAGGTGCGCGACGCCTACCTGGGCGGCTGACACCGCAACCACGCTCGACGAACGAAGCCCTGCCAGCCGGCGGGGCTTTTTCGTTTTCAGCCATCCCCATCGCGTCGCCAGACGAACCCGGGCGCTGCGCGCGCAGTCGAACACCCGCTATTCTTCGTCGAACCGCCTCTTTCACCTCATGTCCGTCAAGGAGACCTCATGATGCGCCACTGCCTACTCGGCCTGCTCATGGCTGCCAGCGTCACTGCCAACGCCGCGGTACAAACCCAGGAAATCCCCTACACCGCTGCCGATGGCACCAAGATGATCGGCTATTACGCCTACGACGACGCCATCGAAGGCAAGCGCCCCGGCATCGTCGTGGTCCACGAATGGTGGGGCCTGAACGACTACGCCAAGCAACGCGCCCGCGACCTCGCCGAACTCGGCTACAGCGCCCTGGCCATCGACATGTACGGTGAAGGCAAGAACACCGAGCACCCCAAGGACGCCATGGGCTTCATGCAGGCCGCCTTGAAGGACGCCGATGCGGCCAAGGGCCGCTTCAATGCCGGGCTGGATCTGCTCAAGGAGCAGGCCCAGACGGACACCGAAAAGCTCGGCGCGGTGGGCTACTGCTTCGGCGGCAAGGTGGTGCTGGACATGGCGCGCCAGGGCGTGCCACTGGACGGCGTGGTCAGCTTCCATGGCGCATTGGCCACCGAAACCCGCGCCGCACCGGGCAGCGTCAAGGCGCGCGTGCTGGTCGAGCATGGTGCCGAAGACAGCATGATCAGCAGCGATGACATCGCCGCGCTGAACGTCGAGATGGTCAAGGCTGGCGCCGACTACCAGTTCGTCAGCCTGCCGGGGGCCAAGCACGGTTTCACCAACCCCGGTGCCGATGCCCATCAGAAGAACGGCCTCGACGTGGCCTATCAGAAAGCCGCGGACGAACGCTCCTGGCGCGACATGCAGCGCTTCTTCGAGGTCACCTTCGGCAAGTCGAACCCCGCTCCGGCACAGTGACCTTCGATCCCTCACGCTCGATTCGTCCCGGCGGCGCGCCTGCCGCCGGGGCTCGTGCTAGCATTGCACGCACAACTCAGCGTCGAACACGAGTCATGGCCGAACACGACTTCCGCTACACCCTGCTCAACCCCGCCCACACGCTCACCGAATGCCGCGCACTGGCGCCGGGCCGCTATCAGGTCACCGGTAATGGCGGTTCGATTCGCAGCGGCGACACCCTGCTGGTAACACTCAAAGGCAGCCGTGACCTTTCCCAGCGGCTGACCGTTGAAAAGGTCCGTCACCTGATCAACCCGCCCGGACAATGGATGGCCGTGGCCAGCGGGCCGGTTTTTCGCGAGCTGGCAATCCATAACTGGCAGGTCGACTGCAATGGCTGCGGCAAACAGCTGGACTTCGAGTTCGCCGTCGACGCGGCACTCGGTGCAACCGCACAGGCCCCGGCAGCCGAAGCCCGTATCGCCGAACTCGGCTGGGCCAGCCGGGACGGTCAGCATTTCTGCCCCACTTGCAAGGAAGCTCGATGATGCACCGCTACACCCTCCCGTTGCTCGCCATCACGCTGGCCGCCTCCGGCTGCGCCGTGGAACCGCTGACACTGCAGAACGACGTCACCTATGTCGCCGAGTGGATCGGTGATGATGCGGTGGTCGGCCGCACGCCGGTTTCGCTGACCCTCTCGGCCGAGCGCGCCTATGGCAATGCCGGCTGCAACCACTGGTTCGCCAGCTATCATCTGGAAGGTCAAACCCTGCGCTTCGAGAACATCGGCAGCACGCGCAAGATGTGCATGCCAGAGCTCATGGAGCAGGAGCAACGCTTCCTCGATCTGCTCAGCCGAGTCGAGCGCTGGGACGTGTCGAACATCGACCAGTTGCGCCTGTGGCCAGCAGAGGGCGCGCCGATCCGCTTCTGGCCCGACCAGAACTGACGCGCCACAATCGGGCACAGCAGCCAGCGCTGCACCGAATCCGAACGCAGACCGTTACCTCGACCCGTCGGCCAATCGCAGCAGCGCGACCGCCGCCAGGCAGATCGCGCCCTTGGCCGGTCACCGAGACTGAAACGAAACTGGCACACGCAGTGCATAGACTCTAGCGACCAGTTTCGGGGACCTCGGTACAGGCAGGCCGGGAATCCCCTCTTTTATTCGTAACGCCCGACGGCCGCTCACTGAGCTGCTCACATACCGCGGTAGATCTCGCGACGGAAGATCAAAGGTCTCGGGCCAAGGTAGATACCAAAGCTGGCAAGCCCCCGACTCGCCTCGAGCCCCTTGCCCCGCCAGTCATACCAGAGCCATTGCGGCACATCCGCAAACCCGATGCGTGCCTCGCCTGTGGCTTCCGGCTTGGTAATGATCAGGCTGCCTTCGTACCCGATCTGTCCGCCGTTGACCTGTAGATCCACACCCGCCAGCTCGCCAACCCGCTCAAATGCCTGCGCCTCCCCCCAGACTGGAGCGCTGCAGGTATCACCTTCTTCAGGACGAAAGATGCTCGACGCCTGCCAGCTCTCGATAACCCAGGGCAGGCTCAGATCCTGCAGCTCGGAGCCGTGGCCGTTGCCGATGCGTAGCCGGCCCAGGCGAAACTCGCTATGGTCCAGGACAGCCTCGGCATGCTGGCAAGTGCTGCCGTTGCAAACATCATCCCCATCGGTTAGCTGTTGCGCAGTGAAGCGAAGAAGAATCTGAAGCGGATGATCAGCGGCATCCGGTTGCGTAGCGCGACCGTAGCGTAGCCAATCCGCACCCCAGGTATAAGTCCGCTGCCCATCACCGTCGTTCTTCCCGCTCTCGTTAGGAGCGAGGCCTTTGATGGACTGCCAGGTCAGCGCCTCCGGCATGCCCTTTCCCTGGTCCAGTCGAGGGGTGAGGTCCAGATTCCCGCCAGCCGCCAACCAACTCGGGGCTGGGCTGCTAGCGAAGCCCCAGAAGCCATCGAAATCGTAGTTCTCGGTGCGGTACTCCGCCCCGTCGGCAACGCCGTAGCCGGTGATCGTCAGCGCAGGCGGCGTAGTCACGGCGACTGGCTGATCCTGATAGCTGAACACGCCGCACCCCGCCTTCAGCGCGCCCTCGATTCTTGCCTTCAGGTATCGCGGGATGAACCGCCCGATCGGAGCCGAATCGCTGGCTGGCACTGCCACGCCGAGATAGGGAGGCGGCTCGACGCGCAGGCGAAAAACGCCAACCTCCGAGAGCGCAACATCCTGGACAACCGTTCCATCCCAGTTCGCTGGCGATCCGGATGGCAGATGATCGTAGTGCCCGTCTACCGGTGCGAGCACCCGTCCAACCACCCCACCGATAAGCGGAGAGGGGGCTAACACCACCGGGCGAAGCTGCAGCTGATCCTGTCGATAGTTTCTTGTCGTGCTCGCCTTACATATTTCGCCATCGGCACGCCAGGTTACCGGTCTGATCGTTGTTGAAAACGCCTGCCCAACCTTTCGGAACACATCGCAGCTGCTGTCTCCCGCCGAGCAGGTCTGCGATGGCTCGATGCAGAACCCCGCCGGTGTAGAAACGAAGTCATCGCTGCCGCTCATCGGCCCGCTGTCACCCTCCTCCGCGCTGCCCGGATAGTAGGCGTTGAGCAGCATTCGGCCGGCTTCGGCGTAGTTCACGTCGAGCGAGGTGGCGCCGTTCTGATCGAAACGAAGCGCGAACGGCCGAGCCTCTGCAAAGTTCTGCCCGACCGATTCGGCATTCACCTGAACTGGTTTCGAGCTGTCCGACAGCTCGCTGACTGACGGAGTGACGAAGCTGCTCCAGAAACGCACCTCACGCGTGCTGTCGGTGAACGCCGGCTCGCAGCGTGGGCTTCCTTCGTCACCGACGTCGATGACCGCACGCATGGGCACAATTGACTGCCCGCGACCGGCCTGCATATCCGGAACATCGAAGATGAAGCCGCTCTGTGCGAAGTTCAGCAGGCAGTCGGAAGAAAGCGGCGCATCGCCAATGCGGCAAAGTGTCGATCTAAAGGCATCGGGCTCTGAAGCGTCGACGGCCAAGGGCATCTGCAGCTGTAGCCCCTGCAGCTTAAAGGTCCCTATGCCGCCTCTGAGCGTCTGCTGGTTGCCACCGAACCAGCCCTCCCCCCTGAGGATTACCGGCACGTCGCCCTGGTAGGGCTGGCAGGTGCCGGGCGGGGCGTTGGTACAGGCCATGAGCGTGACCGTTTGGGGGCTGCAGGTATGTGCCAAGGCACTGGTGGTGAACTCGAAGTGGTCGATGCTGGTGGCTTTACCACACCAATGTACAGCCTCTCGCTGTGCGAGACGTTCCTTTGCCGGCCAGATCAATCGCTCAAGGCGAAACTCGTCGATTTTCCCGCTGAACGAATCGCCACCAACTTTAGCGTCCTGATCGTTGACCGCCGCTCGACCAGTAATAAACGCCGCAGAGCTTCCCTGCTCACGAAGATCGTTTACCCAGACCGAGCCCTCAATACTCTTCCAAACTATGAATTCCCCCCTTGCCTTTAGTGCAAGATCAAACCCTGCGTGCACCCAATCACCTGGCTCAATGGCGTCCGACTCGACCGCCAGATACGACGCCCCGAAGATATCGTCTAAGAAATAATCGAGTTTGGCGGTCAGAACCAACGTACCCGCGCTAGTCAGCTCCAGCTTATAGTTCGTCCCCTTATCAACCACCGTAACGGCCTTTTTAGGCAACGAATCAATCTTCAACCAGAAGCTGGCACTCAGCTTGTCGGTGAAGTTCAGCGCCGAGTCATGCGCAATGGACACCAGCCCGCCATTGAACGCGCCATACCGACAAGTCCCCTCCCCCTGCTGGTTTGTGGCCAGCGCTGGATCAACCCCGGCGGTAACCGCCCCGCCAAGCACCTGGATGTCGAACGCCCCTCGCCCGGTATTGGCCGGTACGCCCCAGCTCGCCTCGTCGAAGCGCAGGTAGAGCGGAATGTTCTCCGAATCCTGGCAAAGGTCGCCTTGAACAAAGGCCGAGGCGGCCACCTCGTCGTAGGTAATGGTGTCCTTGACCTTGGTATCGATGCTGCCTTCGGCTGTTAGGGCGCCCTCTATGTGGGCGCTGGGATTGGCGGTGACATCGCCGGTCACATACACCAAGGCATTGATATCGTTCTTGGTGCCGATGCTCAGATTGCCGCGCACGACAATCAGCAAGTCGGACGCCGAGCCGTTCGGGTTGATTCTGCTATGCGGCGCGAGCTCGAGATCGCCATCGACGAACATCCGCACAGGCCGGCCGGCCGTTACCGAGATGGTCTTGCCATTGTCCAGCTTGCCAGCGTTGTAGAAATAATCCCCAGCCGTGGCGTACGCCGCGCCGCGGGAGGGAAAGGGACCGTAGGCCTGGCGATCCATTACGGCAAGGTCTAGTGTCGAACCTGTGTCGGGCGTTGCGTCCTGGGGAAAGACATTTGAACAGAGCGCCGCCGACGCGGTTGGGCTGCCCAGACAGGCAATAGCGAGCAAGCAGAGCACCGCGAGCGACGATGTTTTCACCCGCATCCAGCCCGCCAGTCTCCGCCAGCTGCCCCGTGTTCTCTCGGGCATGTCAGTCATCCTTTTCCACGACGGCACTCAACTGCCGATACACATAATCCGGGCTGCCCGGCGAGGCGTATTGTGCGCTGGCCTGCAGCGAGATGAAGCGCAGGCTACGGTCTTCCTCAGGCAGGGAAACGGTAGTAGCGGACTTGTCGCACTTCACCTCTACCTTGAAGCCCTCCAGCATGAACTGATCTTCACAAGAAAGATCGGCCATTGCCCTATGGATCCCCCACTCAATCCCGGCCCGCGCTGCCTGATAGGCCCGCGCCTGCTGGATCGCCATGCTGCTGGTGGCGCTCTGGGTTGCGGACATCCGCGCCATGGCCGCGACCGCGCCGGCGATGACGATAATGACGAACATCGCGGCGACTAGCCCGAAGCCGCCCTGGCGACCCTGTAGGAAGGAAGAATTAGGGCGCATTATCGACCTGGACCTGCTGCAAGAGGGTGATGGTTCCGCCAGCGCCAGTCAGTACCAGTTTGAGCGTCACAAGGCCGTTGCGCGTGTTGTTGCCGGGGTCGTAGCTGAACTCGCTCTGGCCGCAATCGACACGATCGACCAAGGTGGCGGCACCGGAATAATCAGACGCGGCCAGTTCGCCAAATTCAGCGCGCACCAGCGCACCATTTCGGCATCGATAGCCGACGACCCGGTCGGCCAGAAAAAACCGATGTTGCGGAGAGGCAAACTCGAAGCGGAAAGCCGAGAGGTCAGCCTCAAGCACGCCGTTCTTCCAGGTGAAGGACTTGGGTGAAATCGGCGAAACCGCCCCATCGACGGGCTCGGGGCGCCCGACGAGCGAACCGGTGTTATAGATAATCAGCCAATGCTTGTTTTCTCCGCTATCTGCCGGCGCTATCGGGCTGAGGATATCGATCACGCAGCGGCCGGATGTCTGCGTACAGGCCGGTGGATCCTGACGTGGCCCATCGGACACAGGCAGATTGGCCCGATAGCGTCCTGCGGCCGCAATCGGAACGAGCCTGATTTCATCGCCCGTGTTGGCTACAAGGACGGAGTTTGGTACGGCTAGCCGAATGTCGCGCGCCATCCGGTTGAGCGCGATCGCCGCCCGATCGGTCAGTTCGGCCCGCTGACTATTGTCGGCGAAGCCTAGCAACGGCCGCGACATGACCGTACCGACCATCACCGCAACGAGTCCGGCCAGTGCGATCACCATAATCAGCTCGACCAGCGTGAACCCATTGGTGTTACCGACGGTTTGCTTGAAGCCCTGGAGGAAGAATGCCGAGCCAGCGCCCGCAAAGGGCCCTTCTCGCCGACTGTGCTGGCGCCCCGGCGCTCGCATCAGGGGCATAAGTCATTCCCCGCCGCATCGTACTCGCCGTAGCATGTGCGCCAACCGAAGAGCTGTAACGACTGGTTCTGCGGATCGGTCACCGTCACCTCGATGCGGGTGGCGTCAACACCGTTCAGCTTGGCAGCACCATCGACCGTCAGCGCGACCGAGTAGCCGGCCAGTTCGTTAACCGGTTCGCCAGCAAGATCCCGGGGGGCAGCGGGCGATTGCGCCGCGCTGTTTAATTGGTCGTAAGGCAGCGCCAGCGCCGTCGACAGATAGCTTTCGGCGATCATCACGCTCTGCTGGCGCAGCAGCGGATCGGCCGAGCGCGCGGTGATGCTGGCCATGGCGGAAAACAATGCCGCTGCGGCGATGCCGATGATGACAATGGTGATGATCAGCTCGACCAGAGTCATTCCGCGTTGAGGTCGAATCACGGCTGATACCTCGGTCCCGTGGCGCGGCCGTAGGGTGGAAAACCGCGCAGCGTTTTCCACCGCGGATTGGGATTATGAGCGGCGGCCCAGAGCACGTTGGTGGATGGGTGAAGCGTCATCCACCCTACGTTTGCGCGCGGTGGGTTGTCATTGCGCCGCACGGGCGCAGCGCCCAAGTTAGATCGCAGCGATGGCCGTTTCGTGTCGAGGCCGTCCTCACGTCCCCTGCCACATGTCGAGGGTGTTCCTCGCCCTGCGAAAGAGCTACGAATCATGGCCGCGCCTCGATAAAACCGGTGGAATGAACGATTAGTTCGAACGTCCCTTCCGCAAACTTGATGCTTGCCGGGGCATCGACAGCGCCAAGAGCGTTAAACTTGACGGCCAACTTCTGATTGATGCCGACCTTCTTCGGATTGTTGCTTTGCAGATCTCCGCCATCCGGGCCGGCGACCGGATCGCCACGCTTGGGGTCGGTTGGCGCATCGCCGCAATCTCTGGCATAGACCGCTCGATAGCCGTCCTGGTCCAGCTGCATCTCTATTGAACAACCGCTGGCGATCGCCAGTTTTTGCGCATAGCGAACAGCCGAGAGCGCTTCTTCGAAGTAGAAGCGCTCGTCGAATGCCTTGCGATCGAAGAAGCGCGGCCCCACCACGGCAGCGAGGATGCCCATGATCATAATGACCATGATCAGCTCGATGATGGTAAAAGCACGCTGAGCCACATCCATTCTTTTACTCGCTCAGCCGCAAAGCGGATTAAAGCCTGCCGGATAGAGGTCCACGAAGGGCCTCGGACGCCGGCGGGGGTGAACCCACCTTAAGAAGGGATGTTAGCAACCGCTTGTATCGACAGTTACCACAGGTGCTTCCCCAGAAGTTGAGGAAGTTGCATATGTAACTTGGCAATTACCGGTTGCACCAATAGCTTTTATGACAATGGACTTGCCGGCAGCTGCTCCCGCACCAGAGTCGTCCCACTCGAAGTCCACATTGGCAGCCCCTGTAGCGCCTGCGGAAATTTGCGCGGCAGCGAGGATACCATCCGAGGTTGAAGCAAGGGCCTGCGGATAACCGTTGACCAATGAAATAGTGGTTCCCTCAAGCTCGACTGTTGTAGGGCTATTTCCTTCTACCAAGGCCTTTGAGTGAGCGATTGACGATGCGGAACGAATTGCACCAGCGGCTCCTTTTACCGTCGATTCTCTAGCATCACTTCCGAAATCCGCAAACTTCGGCAATGCGAACGCCGCCAAAATCCCCAAAATAACAATCACCATAATCAACTCAATCATGGTGAAACCGCTCTGCTGCTTCTTCATAGTTGTCGCTCCTTGTTTATGAATCATTGAAAGTTGACGAAGACTTCGCCGGTATTGGCGTTGTATTCGATGACGTCGTCGCCGCCATCGAGGTTGTAGGTGAACAGGCAGCGCGTGCCGTTGGCCGTGGCGGTGAATGCCGGATTGGTGCCGATCAGGCTCTGCGAGGACGCCTGCAGCAGGTTGCTCCAGAGGTTGCGGCATTCATCGGCGGACATGCTGGTGCTGGCGAGCGGAGTGCCGCTGCGTTCGGTGCCGATGGGCCAGCCAGCCGCATTCACGTCCATCGCGCCGTTGCCGTAGCCCTGTACGTTGATCTGGCAGTTGCCGGCCAGGCAGGCATTGCTGCCGCCGCCGCGATTCAGCTCGTACTGGCCGCGCACAAGCGAGACGGCGGATGTGAGCGCACCACCGGCGCTGCGTACGCTGGCGCGGTGAGCGTCCTTGGCCGAGTCGATGAAGTGCGGCAAGGCCACCGCGGCCAGAATGCCGAGGATGGCGATGACCACGACCAGTTCGATCATGGTGAAACCCTTGTGTCGTTGCATCGTGCCTCCGTGGCTCCTGTGGAATGTCGCGATTCGTATGCCCATCAACCCCTCCCCTGCGCAGCGCTACCCAGCTCCCACATCGGCAGAAACACACCGAGCGCCAGCACCAGCACCATGACGCCCATGCAGACGATGAGAATTGGCTCGATGGCATCGGCCAGCTGCTTGAGGTCGTAGTCCACCTCCTGCTCGTAGAAGTCGGCGACTTCGATGAACAGGTCATCCAGCGCGCCGGTTTCTTCGCCGACGGCCATCATCTGCAGTACCAATGGGGTGAACAGGCCGGAGTTATGCGCCGAGCGGGTCAGCGCTTCGCCGCGTTCTACGCTTTCGCGGATACCGAGAATCGCCTGGCCGATATGCTGGTTGCCGACGCTGGCGCTGTTGATCGAGAGGGTCTGCAGCAACGGCACGCCGGCGCGGTACATCATCGCGAAGGTGCGGGTGAAGCGTGCCAGGGCGATGCGTTCGAAGATGCCGCCGACGATGGGCAGGCGCAGCTTGATGCGGTCCCAGCGCAAGCGGCCGGCGTCGGTTTCGATCCATTTGAAGAAGGCGTAAAGCCCGCCAACGATGCCCAGCAGCAACAGCCACCAATAGTCGCGCATGAAGTTGGAGGTGCCGATCAGCACGCGCGTGGCCCATGGCAGTTGTGCGTGGAACTGGGCGAAGACCTTGGCGAACGCCGGGATCACCAAGAGGTTGATGACGCCCAGCGCCACCGCCATGGCCACCAGCACGAAGATCGGATAACGCGTGGCCTGCTTGATGCGCTTGCGGGTCTCGCGCTCCAGTTCCAGATAGGCAGACAGCTGCTTGAACGCCTGATCGAGCTGGCCGGTGTTCTCGCCAACGCTGACCATGCTGACGAACAGATTGTTGAACACCTTGGGATGCGCGTTCAGCGCCACGGCCATGGACTGGCCGCTTTCGAGGCTGGCACGCACGTCCTGCAGGATGCCGCGGAAATACAGGTTGCGATTGGATTCGGCCAGCCCGCCGATGGCGCGAATGATCGGCACACCGGCCTTGTTCAGGCTGTACATCTGGCGGCTGAAGATGATCAGTTCGTCCAGATCGACACGTTTGCGCCGCAGCTTCTCGCGCAGCACGGCAAACACGTCGACGCTATCGGCCTGGGCACGCTCCGCATCGATGGTCAGCGGGGTGATCTGCCGTGAGATCAGCTCGCTGGCCACGGCGTCGGCACTGGCACCTTCCAGCGCGCCGCTGACCCGCGCGCCACGCATATCGCGGCCGGTGTAGCGGAAGCTAGGCATCGCCGGCAGCCCCCCGTTGGCGAGCCGGGCCGGGCGAACGCGTCATGCGCCGCAGCATCATGCCGCCACCTCATCATCGGCGAGCGTCGCGCAGACTTTCAGCACTTCCTCGAGGCTGGTGACCCCGGCGATGGCGTAATCCAGCGCGCAGGCCGCCAAGGGTCGATAGTGCGCCTGCTGGCGCGCGGCCTCGGCGAAGCCCTGCGGATCACCCCGACGAAGCGCGGCGATCATCGGTTCGTCCAGCTCGAGCAGTTCGTAGACGCCAACGCGGCCGGCATAACCGGAGTTGTGGCAATGGTGGCAACCGCTGCCACGCTTGAAGCGGTAGTCGCTGAGCGGCGCGTCGTGCAGGCTCTGCAGCCAGGCCAGCTGGCGCGGATCGGGCGTGTCGTCTTCCATGCAGTTCTCGCACACCCGGCGCACCAGACGCTGGGCCAGCACGGCGTTGAGCGCGGTGGCGACGAGGAACGGCTCGACGCCCATGTCGATCAGGCGCATGGCCGAGGTCAGGGCGTCGTTGGTGTGCAGCGTCGAGAGCACGAGGTGGCCGGTCAGCGCGGCGCGCAGGCCGATCTCGGCGGTTTCCTGATCACGGATCTCACCGACCAGCACGATGTCCGGGTCCTGGCGCAGCGCGGCGCGCAGCACGCGGGCGAAGGTCAGTTCGATCTTGGCGTTGACCTGCACCTGATTGACCCGCGGCAGCCGGTATTCGACCGGGTCCTCGACGGTGATGATCTTCTTTTCCGGGCTGTTCAGCTCGGAAAGCCCGGCATAGAGCGTGGTGGTCTTGCCCGAGCCGGTCGGGCCGGTGACCAGTACCATGCCGTGCGGACGCTGCAGCAGGCGGCGGAAGCGCTCGAGCATGACCGGTGGCATGCCGGTTCCGTCGAGCTGGAACATCGCCCCGCTCTGGTCGAGCAGGCGCATGACCACCGACTCGCCGAACTGCACCGGCATGGTCGAGACCCGCACATCGAGGTTGCGGTTTTTCACCCGGATATTGAAGCGCCCGTCCTGCGGCAGACGCTTTTCCGAGATATCCAGGCCAGACATGATCTTCAGGCGCATGACCAGCGCCGAGGCGACCCGGTGCTCCTTCATCACCTGCTCGTTGAGCACGCCGTCGATACGCTGGCGGATGCGCACCACGCCTTCGTCCGGCTCGATGTGGATATCGGAGGCCTTCATCTGTACCGCGTCTTCGAACAGCGTCTGCAGCAGGCGCACCACCGGCGCGTCGCTGTTGCTTTCACCGAGGCGCGAGAGGTCGAAGTCGCTTTCCTGCAGCTCGCCTTCCAGCTCGCCGGCCAGCGAGGCGATTTCGCTGGTGCGGCGGTAGAGCTGGTCCAGGGCGCCGAGCAACTCGCTCTCACGCACCACCGCCGGGTGGACGCGCTTGCCCAGCAGGCGCTCGATCTCGTCCTGGGCGAAGATGTCCAGCGGATCGGTCATGCCCACCAGCAAGCCGTCGCCCTGCCGCGACAGCACGATGACGCGGAAGCGCCGGGCGACCGCCTCGGGCAGGCTCTGGGTCAGCCCGTTGTCGAATTTGTAATGCTTGAGTTCGACGAAGGGGATCTGCAGCTGTTCTGAGAGCGCGCGCAGCAGCCGGCCTTCGTCGATGAAGCCGAGGTCGAGCACGGTACGGCCAAGTTTGGAGCCGGTGCGTTTCTGATCCTGCAGGGCCAGTTGCAGCTGGGCCTCGCTGATCAGCCCGGCCTGGACCAGCAGGTCGCCCAGGCGGATCTTGCGTTGACGCATGTCTTGCTGGGTCATCGGCCATCTCCCAGGGCAGCAGCCCGTTCGGCGGCGAAACGCCGTGCATTGCCGTCCAGCCCCTGGCCACGTACGGCCAGCCGATAGCGTTCGGCGGCCAGGGTCGGCTGGTCGAGCTGCTCCAGCGCGATGGCCAGACCCAGCTGCCAGGCGGCTTGCTGCGGCTGTAGCGCGACCAGCTGCCGATAGAGCGCAGCGCTGCCCGACCAATCTCCGACCTGCTGCCGCAATGCGGCCAGCAGCGCGTGATAGCCCGGGTTGGCCGCAACAGCTGGCGAATTCTGTTCGAGGGTGGCGAGCGCCGCGGCCTTGTCGCCGCCAAGCAGCTGTGCCCGGCCCAGCAGCATGCGCAGCTCGGCATCCTCAGGCCGGGCCCGCAGCTGCCCAGGCAACCAGGCCAGGAGCGCTTCGAGCTGGTTGTCAGCCAGGTAGGCCCGTGCCAACCAGCGCGTTGCCTCCGGGTTGTCCGGTTGTGCCTCGTGCAGCGCTTGCAGCAGCTCGACGGCACGTGGGTAGTTCTGCTGCTGCAAGGCCTGCTGCGCCTCGACCAACGGGTCCGGCCGGTGGCTGCCGATACGCAGCGATGCCTGCGCGGCAATTTCCGGCTCGGGCACGGGCTCGGCGGTCGTTTCGGTGGGCTGTCGCGCAGGTGGCACAACCTCGTCGGTCACGGCTTCCGGCACGGTGCGGGTCACCCAGTCGGGTAGATCCGCTTGCACGTCGGCGGCTTCGGCCACCGGCAATTCAAGGGCCTCGCTCGTAACCGCCGGCTCGTTCGCTTGCCGCTTCACCTCCAGCCAGAGCTGAGCATGGCCACCGGCCGGCTCGAGGCGATCACGGATGTCGAGACGCTCGGTCAAGCCGAACAGCAGCGCTCGCACCTCGTCGCCGCGAGCCTCGACACGCCAGGACAGGCTCAGCCCATCCTGTTCGAAACGTCCGCTACGCGCCTCACCGGCAAGCTCGGCACCAGACAATCGCAGACTGACCGCGCCACCCTCATCGGTACGCTGGTAACTGACCGGGCGATCCAGCAGCAGCTGCAGCACGAAACGGCCTGGCTCCTGATGCGGCAGAACATCGAGCAGGCGTACCACGTCGACCGACGTCGAAGCGGGCACGGCAGCAGGCGCCTCGGCGCGCTCGGGCACCGCCGCCCAGCGCTTCACGGCAAGCCCGGCGCCGGCCGCCACAACGACCACCGCCGCCAGTACCAGCCAGCGTCTGATGCGCGCCGACCGCTGCCGGCGTAGCGCCGCAGCTTCATCCACCGCTTGCATGCCGATCAGCGGCCCTTGCCCGCCGGATGCGGCGCCGCGGGCTTCCAGATCACGCAGCATGTCGTTGACCAGGCTCATGGCTGCACCTCGATCAGGCGCGAGAGCCAAGGCCAAACACCCAGCAACAGGCTCAGGGTGGCGACGCCGGCAGCCATCGCCCAGCGTAGTGGCGACGCGCTCTGCAGGAACGGGCGCGCCCCTTCGGTATCCGCCAGTGCCCTTTGCACGTGACGCCGCGTGATCCGTGGTCTCCCCTCACCGAAGGCGACCATCAGGCATTTGTTGGCGAGAATGTTGAGCAGGCGCGGAATGCCGCCGCTGCCCCTGGCCAGCAATCGCACCGCGGCAGGCCCGAACAGCGGGCTGCCCTGGTAGCCGGCCACCGCCAGGCGCTCATGCAGATAGCGACCGACATCGCTGGCATCGAGCGGCCGCAACCGGTAGGAAAAGGTGATGCGCTGGCGCAGCTGGCGAAAGCTCACATGGCTCAGCGTCTCGTCCAGTTCTGGCTGACCGAACAACACCACCTGCAACAGCTTGCGCTGCTCCGTCTCCAGGTTGGTCAGCAAGCGCAGGGCCTCCAGCGTTTCCGCGGGCAACGCCTGAGCCTCATCGATCAACAGCACGGTGCTGCGTCCGGCGGCCGCCAGCTCGATCAGCCGACGATGCAACGCGGTCAGCAGACCGTGATCGTCCAGGCGCTCGACATGGGCGACATGCAGCTCATGCGCCAGTGCCTGACGCAACGCCATCGGGCCGAGCGCCGGATTCGGCAGCCAGGCGACCTGATAGCACTCGGCGTCCAGCCGCTTGAGCAGCTCGCGGCAGAGCAGCGTCTTGCCGGTTCCGACCTCCCCGGTCACCTTGATGAAGCCCTCGCCTTCGGCCAGCGCCACGCGCAGCAGGTTCAGGCAGGCCTGATACGGCGGCAGGCGCACCATGAAGCCGGTGTTGGGCGTCAGAGCGAACGGCTTTTCGCGCAGCCCGAAGAATGCCTCGTACATGCGCCCTACCTGACCTGGCGGAACGATTCGGCGCTGCGCCGCAGCTCGTCGAGCCAGACCTGATCATCGATCACCTGCGGGCGCATCAGAATCACCAGCTCGGTCTGCTGGAACGCCTTGCGTTGCTGCTGGAACAGGCCGCCGACGATGGGCAGCTTGGACGCCCAGGGAATGTTGGCATCGTTGTTGGTATTGCGGTTCTCCAGCAGACCGCCGATCACCACCACCTGACCGCTACGAGCGCGCACGATGGAATCCGACTGGCGCGTGGTAGACAGTGCCAGGGGCAGATTGAAGACATTGTCGGAGCTGCCCAGCTGGATGCTCTTGTTCTGGTCCTGCACGCGGCTGACGGTCGGCCGCACATGCAGCGTGACCTGCTCGTGCTCGTCGATCTGGGGCGTTACGTCCAGCGAAATACCGGAGAAGAACGGCGTCAGGGTGATGTCCAGGTCGGGCGCGGTGGTACCGCCGGCGAGCGACGTGGTGGTGGTCGAGACGTCGGTGACGAAGAACTCGTCGGTGCCCACCTTGATTACTGCCTTCTGGTTGTTCAGCGTGGAAATGCGCGGACTGGACAGTACTCGCACATCACCCTGGGTCTCGAGCAGCTGCAGCACACCGCTGAAATCGCCGACGCTGACTGCTGCGCTGAACACGCCGCCGACGTTGTTCACTCCACTCAGCGCGTCGCCCTGCACGCCCAGGGCAAACTCGGCGTTGCCCATCGATCCCAGCTGCGCCCAGTTGATGCCGGACTGGAATCCGTCGGAGAGATTCACCTCGAGAATCTTGGTCTCCAGAATCACCTGCCGCTGCAGATTGCGCTGGGCCTGCTGTAGGAAGCGCTCGACGCTTTGCTGGTCGCTGCTCGATGCGCGCACCACCAGCAGGCCGGCCTGCGGATTGACCACCACGCTGTTGCCAGCCTCGCCGCCGATCATCATCGCCACCACCTCGCGTACTTCGCTCCAGAAGTCGACATTGCTGCTGGTCAGCAGCTGGCTGGCATTGACGGTGCTCGACGTGGTGCTGGTCGTGGTGCCGCCTGCACCCGTGCCGGTATTGTCGCTGGTCGTGACCTGGCCGGAGCTGACCCGCGTATCGCTCATGCCCTGGCGCTGCAGGTTGAGGTAGTTCAGGTCATAGGTGCGCGTCACCGCGGTATTGGCCTGGATCTGATAGCCGTAGCTGGTGCGGCGGTAGTCATAACCGTAGCTGTCACGCACCGCTGCCAGCACCTCCTCTAGCGTCACGTTGCGCAGGCTGAAGGTGATATTGCCGGTCACGTCAGGGTGTACCAGCAGGTTCTGCCCGGCGTTGTCCATCAGGCTGAGGAAGAATTCGCGGGCCGGCATGTCGTTGGCCACCACGTCGAAGCGCGGACCGCTGGCGAGTGCATCGCCCGCGATGTCGAGCGGCGGAATCAGCGCCGCCTGTACCGAAGGTGGTGGCACTGCCTTGGCCTGGCTTTGTTCCAGGCTCTGCTCGAACAGCCGATTGCTTTGCTCGTAAAGACGCTGATCGCCATCCTCGAAGGTCTGACAGGCGGCCAGAAGACAGAACAGGCTCAGCAAGCCGAGGCGCGGCAGAAAGGTCGGCATCATGGTCGGGTTTGGCTCGGGGTGACGATAGGCGCAACCAGACGCAGCAGTTGCCGCTGGCCGTCGCGCTCGATCAGAACGGAGTTGGTATTGATGGCCAGCAGCCGGGCCTCGGCCAGGCTGTCGCCGACTCGCAGCGAGCGGCCATTGAGAACGGCTCGCGCGCCTTGCGCGCCACGGAAGATCGCCTGCAATTGCAACGCGGCCGATGGCTGTTGTGCAGGCATCGCGGAGACAAGCGCCGCCGGCGGTCGCGTCGGATCAAGGGCGAATGCCGAAGCCGGCAGCAGGCACATCAGACAAACGAGGGGCAGAACTCTAGACACCGACCCACCCCGCATGGCGACTGAGGGTATGCAGTTCCAAGGTAATGCGCGCCGCATCCGGGCCGGCGTCCTCGATCAGGTAATCGAGGCTGTCCCAATGCAGGCGCCAGCCGCTGTCCTGCACCGCCTGCAGATAGCTGAGCAGGTCGAAATAACCGCCCTGCAGCGTCAGGCGCAGACCGTGACGATAGAAGCCTGGCGCGGCTGAAGTCGCGTCGGCGTCCACCGAAGCGGCGCCCGGCAGCTCTAGCGGCGTGCTGAAGCTCTGCAATCCAACCATCTGCAGCCGCGGCTGGCGACGCAACAGGTCCTGCAGCAGGACCTTCATGCGGGACGGCGACACCAGCGAACTGGTCTGCTCGTCGATACGTCGCAGGATCTGTTCGCGGCTGGCGTCAGCCGCCTCGATCGCGCGCTGGTAAGGCAGATTTGGATCGGCAGCCAGCCTCGCCTGTAGCTCCAGGCGCGTATTGGTCGCCTCCAGTCGACGGGCCTCCGCGAGGCGACGCTGGCTGTCCTCTTCAGCGATGCGCCGGGTCAGCGGATCGGCAACCAGAAGCACATAAAGCAGCGACAGCACGGTCAGGCCTACCAGCAAGCACAACCACTGCTCACGCGGAGCCAGCGCCTGCCAGCGTTGCCGCAAGCTATCCACGCGATCATTCATTCTCGCTCTCCTTGATGGCACGGGACGACAGGTGGAACAGCAGCAGGCCATCGTCTTCGCGCTGCAGGTCGAAGCTGCCGAACTCACGTCCGCGCAGGGCGTCGCTGCGTCCTAGGCTTTCCAGGTAGAGCGGCAGCAGCTCCTGGTCCTGGCTCAGCCCTCTCAGCAGCATGTCGCTGCCTCCGGCCTGCAGGCGGATGCGCGTCAGCCAGAGCCCGCTGGGTGGATGGCGCTCGGAGAGCGCCGCGAGCAGCGGTGCGAAACCGTCCCGCAGCTGGCTATCGAGCGTTTGCAGGTGCGTCGCCAGCGCTTGCAGTTGGCGGTTTCGCGCCTCGCGTTCCGCCAGCTGTTCCGGCAGCCGGTTGTCCAGCGTCGGCTCGCGATAACCGGCCCTGAAGGCCGTCAGCTCGGATTCGGCAGCCAGCGCCTGCGCCTCTGCCGCCTGGCGCGCAAGCGCGCTTTGCTTCAGCATCCAGCCCTGCCAGGCCGCATGCGCCAGCAGCGCCACGAGCAGCGCGCATGCACCGAGCAGAATCATCCGCGGGCGCGGCCCACCTTGTGCGCGGCGTTCACGCTGATAGAGGTTGACGTTCTGCATCAGGGGGCGTCCTGCCGCAGCGCGGCGCCAACGGCGCCGAGGCAGAAGGCCTGCTGCGCTTCGCTCAGATCCGCGGCTGGCTGGCCCGGGAACAGATCGCGCAGATCGAGGCGCTGAAGGTTGACTGCCAACCCGCCGGCAAGCCCCTGATAGGTCCGCTCGCCGTCCTGCTTCATGGGGAGAAGCATCAGCCGGTTGATGTAACCCTTGCCGAGCTGACTCTCGAAATAATCGAGCGAGCGTTGGATCTCCAGCGTCATGCTGCCCAGCTCCTGGGCGGCACGGGCCAGGCCCTGTTCGATGCGCCGCGCCATGTAGAGATCCGCACCGTTCTGGATGCAGATCAGGCCTTCGCTGGTACGCAGACGCAGCAAGGCGATGTTGACGCCCTCGGCGCCGGCGAGCATGCCCAGGTTACGAAACGCCATCTCGGTGATATCGATGCTGGCCAAGCGCAGCCCCGCCTGTTGTACCAGCTCGACGTACTGCTGCATGCGGCCTTTGTCCAGCACCGCGCAATAGACCATGCGCGTACGCCCGCGATAGGCATCCTCCGGAAGGGCGAAACAGTCGATCACGACGTCGTCCAGCGACTGGCTGATCATGTCCTTGATTCGCCAACGCATGGCGTCACGAAGCTCCTGCGGCGGGACGTCAGCGGCCTCGAGCAGGAACAGCTGGTACTCGGATGGATGTAGCAGGAGATTGACCGGTAGCCCTTGCAGGGTGCGCTCGCTCACCGCCCGCTCCAGCAGCGCAGCGTGGGCATCGACCGGACCTTCGAAATATTCACAGCGCAGCAGCGCGGGCCGCTCCCCTGGCGAGCGCAGCAGATGCGCCAGCGCGAGACCTTGCGGTCCCGGCTCAATGCCCAGCGTGCCGGCCGGCTTGGACTTTCTGGATGAAGAAGAAAACAGACCCACCAATGGCTCCCCTGCCAGCACGTCGGGCTTCAGCCGCCAGAAAACAGATGATCGATACGGATGACGTCAATAGATAGCATATTGCCATCTACCCGGACTCTAACAATATCCGCCGCGCAGGTCCAAATATTGTCGTGAATCAATCGCGCAACAGAAAACCGTCAATCCAAGGACGTCAACGAACGCGGCATTCTGGGTCAATTAATTAGCTTGCGCTATATCGGCTTAAGTCCTTTCGTCGCGCAAGGTCATCACAAACTCCGCACCTGACGAACGGTAACTAGCAGAGCGCCAAGCGACGGCGCCACCAAAGCAAATGACGGGCTAAAACAGAGTGAGCTGCTCGAAACCACCGCGCAGATCGACCAAGCGTATGCCGACACCGATCAAGCGAACCGGCCGGGCACCGCGGGAGAAGGCGATGGCAAGCAGATCGGCATAGTCGTCGAGCTCGAGTCCAGCGCCAGCCTGCTCCATCGTGGTCTGGGTGAAGTCATGGAATTTGAGCTTGACGAACGGCTTGCCGGGCCGATAGCCGCTGTCCAGGCGCGCCATGCGCGTAGCCAGCTGCTGCAGCAGCTCCGGCAGACGCTCAAGGCACGCCGCCAGGTCCGGCAGATCGCGGTCGTAGGTCTGCTCGACACTCACCGACTGGCGACGGCTTTCCACCTGTACCGGGCGCTCATCGATGCCACGCGCCAGCCCCCAGAGGCGCTCGCCAAAGGCGCCGAACTCGCGAACCAGGTCCAATCTGCGCCACTCGCTCAAGTCCCTACAGGTGCGGATGCCGAGCCGGCCCAGCTTCTCGGCGGTCACCCGACCTACACCATGCAACCGCTTGACCTCCAGCATCTGCACGAACTCCTCGACCTGCGTCGGGGTGATCACGAATAGACCGTCGGGCTTGTTCCATTCGCTGGCAATCTTGGCCAAGAACTTGTTGGGCGCCACGCCTGCCGACACGGTGATGCGCAACTGCTGCCAGACGCGCCGGCGGATGTCCTCGGCTATGCGCGTGGCACTACCGGAAAAGTGCTCGCAGGCGGTGACGTCCAGGTAGGCCTCATCCAGCGACAGCGGTTCGATCTGCTCGGTATAGGTCCGAAAGATGTTATGGATCTCGCGCGAGGCTTCGCGGTAGGCCTCCATCCGAGGACGCAGGATCAGCAGGTCTGGGCAGAGCTTGAGGGCGTGGCCGGACGCCATGGCCGAGCGGACCCCGTACGCGCGCGCCTCGTAGTTGCAGGTGGCGATGACGCCGCGCCTGTCCGCTGCGCCGCCGACCGCGATCGGCCGACGCGCCAGACTCGGATCGTCGCGCATTTCGATCGCAGCATAGAAGCAATCGCAATCGATATGGATGATCTTGCGGGAACTGGCCTGACTCACGGAACCGCTACCGGAATGGAATGAACGAAACTTCAGCACGACGGGTCGTTAATGAAAGGGCAAGCCCCTTACCACCCGATAGTCGGAGGCTCAGATGAAAATCTTGTACGCAGGCATCATCACGCTAGGCAGCTTGTTCTCCGCGATAGCGATCGCCGATCAGGACATGATGAACACGCAGCCGCAAGGTACCAACATCCAGCAACAGAAGCATGGCGACGACCAGATGCACGACAACAAGGATGGCGATAAACAGCGGATGAAGGAAGAAGTCCAGGACGACTGGCGCGACGACGCCGAGAAGCGCCGCGAAAGCGACGTGATGAAACCGGAGCAACGCGGCTAAGCCACCCATTAGAGCTCTAGCGGATAGGGCTGTATCAACGCCTTGCCATAGCCCTCAATGAATTCCGGCGGCATGCGCTTGGGCCTGCCGCTGGAAAGCTCGATGCAGACGAAGGTGGTCTGAGCGCGCAGCAGCGTCGCGCCGTCGGCGGGCCTGATCAGCTGAAAACTGCGCTTCATCTTCAGGCGCTGATCGGACTCCGAAATCCAGGTGCCGAGCTGTAGCTCATCGCCTTCATAGGCCGCGGCGAGGTAATCGATTTCATGGCGCAGCACCGCCATGGCCCGGTCGAGCCGCCGATAGTCGGCTATTCCCAGCCCCAGACTCTGCGAGTGCTGCCAGGCGCACTGCTCCAGCCACGTCACATAGACCGCGTTGTTGGCATGCCCAAGCTCGTCGATATGTTCCACCTCGACTTGCAGGTCAATGATGAACGCCTGCGGCTGGTCCCAGCTCATTCGTCAGATACCTTTGATGACCGATGCGATGGTCTATGAAAGCGCAGCTGAGCCGGCAAGTCACGCCCGCTGCCGATGGCTATGACAAGCCATTCAGCCAACGCAACGCATTTTCGTCGCGCAAAACAAAAAGGGCCATCTCATGAAAGATGACCCCTTGAAGCCCAAAACGGGCAATAAAAATGGCGTCCCCTAGGGGACTCGAACCCCTGTTACCGCCGTGAAAGGGCGGTGTCCTAGGCCACTAGACGAAGGGGACGAAACCTTCGACGATTCCGAAATTTTGGAATCGCTGGCAATTTGGTGGAGCTAGACGGGATCGAACCGTCGACCTCTTGCATGCCATGCAAGCGCTCTCCCAGCTGAGCTATAGCCCCGGATTTAGCGTCTCTCGACGTGCGATGCGAACATCGCTGAATAGTGGCGTCCCCTAGGGGACTCGAACCCCTGTTACCGCCGTGAAAGGGCGGTGTCCTAGGCCACTAGACGAAGGGGACGCAAACCCTTCAAGCGCAACCTGTATTTCGATAGCTACAGGCTGGTGGCAATTCTGCTCTTCGAGATTGGTGGAGCTAGACGGGATCGAACCGTCGACCTCTTGCATGCCATGCAAGCGCTCTCCCAGCTGAGCTATAGCCCCATCTCGAGGACGGGGCGCATATTAGGGGCGCCCCTGGGCAGTGTCAACAACAAATTTCGGCGCGACCGCAGTTTTTTTGGCAGCAGGAACAATTACTTACCGCCGACCAACGGTCGCAACACGATGCTGCCGAACCACCAAGCAGCATGGCGGTGCCTGAGTCGGCAACGCCTCGGCTCAGGCGAGGCTGGCCAGAAGCTTCTCCCACTCCTTGACTTCCTTCTTCGACGCCCCGCCAAGCAGCTCCAGTGCGTTGCGCAGACGGAAGCGCGTCAGATCCGGGCCGAGAATCTCCATTGCATCGAGCACGGAGACAGAACTGGCCTGACCGGTAATCGCGGCGAACATCAACGGCATCACGTCGCGCAGCTTCAAGCCAAGGTGTTCGGCGACTTGAGTGATGCACGCGGTGATGCGTTCCTTCTCCCACTGGCGCAGTGCCTCGAGCTTCCACAGGATCAGCTGCATGACCTGGCGCACCTGCGTCGCATCGAGCTTCTTGTGAGCGAACAATGCGGGGTCGAGCGGCAATGCACCGGAAAAGAAGAAGCCAGCCAATGGCGCAATCTGACTGAAGGTTTCCACGCGCTGCTGCACGTGCGGCGCGATCTGCATCATGTACTCGGGATTGAACGCCCACTTCTGCACTTCGGCAGCGAACTGCTCGACCGGCAGCTCGCGCAGCCACTGGCCGTTGAGCCAGGAGAGCTTCTCCAGATCGAAGATCGGCCCACCGAGCGATACCCGGTTGATATCGAAGTGCTCGATCATCTCGTCGAGGGTGAACTTCTCGCGCTCATCCGGCATCGACCAGCCCATACGGCCGAGGTAGTTGAGCATCGCCTGCGGCAGGAAGCCCATGCGCTCGTAGAAGGTCACCGAGGTCGGGTTCTTGCGCTTCGAGAGCTTGCTCTTGTCCGGATTGCGCAGCAGCGGCATGTAGCACAGCTGTGGCTGTTCCCAGCCGAAGTATTCGTACAGCTTGATCAGCTTGGGCGCCGATGGCAGCCACTCCTCACCGCGCAGCACATGGGTGATGCCCATCAGGTGGTCGTCGACCACGTTGGCGAGGAAGTAGGTCGGCAGGCCGTCGGCCTTCATCAGCACCTGCATATCCATGCGATCCCAGCCGATCTCGACGGTGCCGCGCAGCATGTCGTTGACCTGACACACGCCTTCGCTCGGCACCTTCATGCGGATCACGTGGGACTCACCAGCAGCGATGCGACGCTCGGCTTCGGCCGGATCGAGGTGCATGCAATGGCCGTCATAACGCGGCGTTTCCTTGTTCGCCATCTGCTCGGCACGCACCTGATCCAGGCGCTCGGCGCTACAGAAGCAGGGAAAGGCGTGCCCCTTGGCGACCAGCTCATCCGAATACTTCTTGTAGATCTCGCCGCGCTCGCTCTGCCGGTACGGGCCATGCGGGCCACCGACGTCCGGGCCCTCGTCCCACTCGATACCCAGCCAGCGCAACGCGTCGTAGATCTGCTGTTCGGATTCGCGGGTCGAGCGCACCTGATCGGTATCCTCGATGCGCAGGATGAACTGGCCGCCGTACTGACGGGCGAAGCACAGATTGAACAGCGCAATGTAGGCGGTGCCGACGTGAGGATCGCCGGTCGGGGAAGGCGCAATGCGGGTGCGAACCGTGGTCATGGAAGCTCTCGGACGGAAAGGGACGGACGAAAATCGAAAGGGCGAATGTTAGCAGGCACGCCGCGCTGGGCTCCAGCCGAACACCGGAGCAGCACGCGCCATTGCGCACCGCGCTCATGCCGCTGCAGGTATTCAGACCTGCAGCAGCAGCTCGCGCAGCTTGTGAATCTCGTCGCGCGCCTCGGCGGCCGCTTCGAATTCCAGATCGCGCGCCAGGCTCAGCATTTTCTCCTCCAGCTGGCGAATCCGCTTGGTGATCTCGCTCGGCGAACGCAGCTCCTTCTCGTAGCGCGCACTCTCCTCCGCCGCTTTGGCCTCGCCACGGCGCTTCTTGCTGCGCGAGCCGGGGACCGTGGCGCCCTCGAGAATGTCCTGCACATCCTTCTTGACGCCCTTGGGCACGATGCCATGAGCCTCGTTGAAGGCGATCTGCTTGGCGCGACGGCGCTCGGTCTCGTCGATGGCGCGCTGCATGGAGCCGGTGATGTTGTCCGCGTAGAGAATCGCCCGGCCATTGAGATTGCGCGCGGCGCGGCCGATGGTCTGGATCAGCGAACGCTCCGAGCGCAGGAAGCCTTCCTTGTCCGCGTCGAGAATCGCCACCAGCGACACCTCAGGCATGTCCAGGCCTTCGCGCAGCAGGTTGATGCCCACCAGCACATCGAACGTGCCCAGGCGCAGGTCACGGATGATCTCCACCCGCTCCACGGTATCGATGTCCGAATGCAGGTAGCGCACCCGCACGTCGTGATCGCCGAGGTAGTCGGTGAGGTCTTCGGCCATGCGCTTGGTCAGCGTGGTGACCAGCACCCGCTCCTCCTTGGCCACGCACTTGCGAATCTCCGACAGCAGGTCGTCGACCTGCGTCAACGCCGGACGCACCTCGATCTGCGGATCGACCAGCCCGGTCGGACGCACAACCTGCTCCACCACGCGGCCTGCATGTTCGGCCTCGTAAGGTCCGGGTGTCGCGGAGACAAAGATGGTCTGCGGACAGATCGCTTCCCATTCGTCGAAGCGCATCGGCCGGTTGTCCAGCGCCGATGGCAGGCGGAAGCCGTACTCCACCAGGGTTTCCTTGCGCGAGCGGTCGCCCTTGTACATCGCGCCGACCTGCGGCACCGAAACGTGGGACTCATCGATCACCAGCAGCGCATCGGCCGGCAGGTAGTCGAACAGCGTAGGAGGCGGCTCGCCAGCATCGCGCCCGGACAGATAGCGCGAGTAGTTTTCGATGCCGTTGCAGTAACCCAGCTCCATGATCATTTCCAGATCGAAACGCGTGCGCTGCTCCAGACGCTGCGCCTCCACCAGCTTGTTCTGGCTGCGCAGGTAGTCGAGGCGCTCGCGCAGCTCGTCCTTGATCTTCTCGATGGCATCGAGCAGCGTCTCGCGCGGCGTCACGTAATGACTCTTGGGGTAGAAGGTGAAGCGCGGCAGCTTGCGGATCACTTCGCCGGTCAGCGGATCGAAGGCCGACAGGCTCTCCACCTCGTCGTCGAACAGCTCGATGCGCACCGCTTCGAGGTCCGATTCCGCCGGGAAGATGTCGATCACATCGCCGCGCACGCGGAAGGTGGCGCGGGCGAAATCCATGTCGTTACGGGTGTACTGCAGCCCGGTCAGCCGGCGCAGCAGCTCGCGCTGATCGAGGCGGTCGCCACGATCGACGTGCAGCACCATCTTCAGATAGGACTGCGGATCACCCAGGCCGTAGATGCACGACACCGTGGTGACGATGATCGCATCCGGGCGCTCCAGCAATGCCTTGGTCGCCGACAGGCGCATCTGCTCGATGTGATCGTTGATCGAGGCGTCCTTCTCGATGAAGGTGTCCGACGACGGCACATAGGCTTCCGGCTGGTAGTAGTCGTAGTAGGAAACGAAATACTCCACTGCGTTGTTCGGGAAGAACGCCTTGAACTCGCCATAGAGCTGCGCGGCGAGCGTCTTGTTCGGCGCCAGCACGAGCGTGGGTCGCTGCACATGGGCGATGACGTTGGCGATGCTGAAGGTCTTGCCCGAGCCGGTAACGCCCAGCAGCGTCTGGTGTGACAGCCCCGCCTCGATGCCTTCGATCATCTGCCGAATGGCCTCCGGCTGATCGCCGGCCGGCTTGAAACGGGTGACCAATTCGAACTTGGACATTTCGCCTCTCTAGGTAACGTGTGCGAGCTTGGCAGCCGAACTATCGACAGCCATCCAGCGGTTTGGCGCGACAGCCAGCGGTTCCTGAAAGCCGCTACCAGCGATGGCGCGCAGGGCCGAGAAACCGCCCATCTTTCCAGTACGCAGAATGCACCGAAAGTGACCAGAAAACCTCGGTAGCATATCGCAGGCAACAGGCTTGACCGCTATACTACCGCCCCGTTTGCGCATCACCCTGCGCGCCGACGCGAGGGTGGTGAATCTAGTCACTCTTCTCTTTCGAGCCCCCTCACCATGAGTTTGTTCTCTGCTGTCGAAATGGCGCCGCGCGATCCTATCCTCGGCCTCAATGAAGCCTTCAACGCCGACACGCGGCCGAACAAGGTCAACCTCGGTGTCGGTGTCTACTACAACGAAGAAGGTCGCATTCCGCTGCTGCGCGCCGTGGTCGAGGCAGAGCATGCCCGCATCGCCGCCCATGCGCCGCGCGGCTACCTGCCGATCGAAGGCATTGCCGCTTACGATGCTGCCGTACAGAAGCTGCTGTTCGGCAACGATTCTCCGCTGATCGCCGAAGGCCGGGTGGTGACTACCCAGGCGCTCGGCGGTACCGGCGCACTCAAGGTTGGCGCAGACTTCCTCAAGCGCCTGCTGCCGGACGCCGTGGTTGCCATCAGCAACCCGAGCTGGGAGAACCATCGCGCGCTGTTCGAGTCGGCCGGCTTCCCGGTGCAGAACTACAGCTACTACAACGCCAGCACTCATGGCATCGACCGCGCCGGTCTGCTGCAGGACCTGAAGAACCTGCCACCGCGCTCCATCGTCGTACTGCACGCCTGCTGCCACAACCCGACCGGCGTCGATCTGAACCTGGATGACTGGAAGCAGATTCTCGACGTGCTACGCGCCCAGGATCACGTGCCGTTCATCGACATCGCTTACCAGGGCTTCGGCGACAGCATCGAAGAGGACGCCGCGGCGGTACGCCTGTTCGCCGAGTCGGGCATGACCTTCTTCGTGTCCAGTTCGTTCTCCAAGTCCTTCTCGCTGTACGGCGAACGTGTCGGCGCGCTGTCGATGGTCACCCAGAGCCGCGATGAGTCAGCTCGCGTGCTGTCGCAGGTCAAGCGCGTGATCCGCACCAACTATTCCAACCCGCCGACCCACGGCGCCATGATCGTCTCCGCTGTACTCAATAGCCCGGAACTGCGCGCCATGTGGGAAGCCGAACTGGGCGAGATGCGCAGCCGCATCCGTGAGATGCGCCTGAGCATGGTCGAGCTGCTGGCATCCAAGGGCGCGAAGACGGACTTCAGTTTCGTCGCTGCGCAGCGCGGCATGTTCTCCTATTCGGGGCTCACCGCCGAACAGGTCGAGCGGCTGCGGGTCGAGTTCGGCGTCTACGCCATCAGCACCGGCCGGATCTGCGCCGCGGCACTGAATCGCAGCAATATCGGCCACGTCACCGACGCCATCGTCCAGGTGCTCTGAGCTGACGCGCCGGGGCCATGGCGTACCACGCGCCCGGCCCCGGCACACTGTGGGAGGGCTTGACTTCTCCTTTCCAAACAGTAGGATACGCACCGTTGTTCCGCGATAGCTCAGTCGGTAGAGCAAATGACTGTTAATCATTGGGTCCCTGGTTCGAGTCCAGGTCGCGGAGCCAAATTCGAAAGCCTCGGTTAATACCGGGGCTTTTTTGTGGATGCCGGACTCTCACCAGGGACCATATCCCAGGTTATTCGCTTCGCTCACCCCTTCGGGGCCGCGCTGAAGCGCGTTCTGCTGACGCAGTCGAGTCCAGGTCGCGGAGCCAAACTTCAAAGCCTCGGTTGATACCGGGGCTTTTTTATTGCCGCCGGACTCTCACCAGGGACCATGTCCCAGGTTATTCGCTTCGCTCACCCCTTCGGGGGCCGCGCTGAAGCGCGTTCTGCTGACGCAGTCGAGTCCAGGTCGCGGAGCCAAATTCGAAAGCCTCGGTTGATACCGGGGCTTTTTTATTGCCGTCGGACTCTCACCAGGGGCCATGCCCCAGGTTATTCGCTTCGCTCACCCCTTCGGGGCCGCGCATTCCCACTAGCGCAACGATCCCAGATTGCCGAATCCTACTCGGCAAGCGGCTCGCCCAGCCGCTGACGCCACCAGCCCTGCGCAATCAGTGAACAGCCCCAGCCCAGCAGCACGCCCAGCACATTGGCCAGCATGTCCCAGCGCGAAGCGGTCCGATAAGGCAGCAAGCCCTGCCCTATCTCGATCGACAGGGCAGCGACGAGCGTCAGGCCCAGCCCCCATAGGAACGGTACCCGCGGAAACGCCAGGCGCAGCGTAAAAGCCAGCGCGGCGAAACCCAGCAGATGATGCAGCTTGTCCTGCTGATCGAACAGTTGCGGCACCGGCTCCGGCTTCAGGCCGTTGAAAAGGACGACCGCCAACACGATCAGAAAGGGCAGCATTCGTATATAGGGCATCGAGTGGCGTCTCTCACTTCAAATGGGCGAAACAGAACAGAGGGCAAACGCCCTCACAGCGAACTGTGACTGCGAAAAGACCATAACGATCAACGACGCCAGCCGAGCGGCATTTTTTCGAGACGCAGCACAAACAAAAATGCCCGCATCCTTCGATGCGGGCATCAGGCAACACCTACGCGGTCAGCCTGGGCTCAGGCTTCGGCCTTGCCGACAGCGGACTTGATCAGGGTCTGCAGCTCACCCTTCTCGAACATCTCGAGGATGATGTCGCTGCCACCGACCAGCTCACCGTTCACCCACAGCTGCGGGAAGGTCGGCCAGTTGGCGTAGGTCGGCAGGTTGGCGCGAATCTCCGGGTTCTGCAGGATGTCGACATAAGCGAACTTCTCGCCACAGCCCATCACGGCCTGGGTCGCACGAGCGGAGAAGCCGCACTGCGGGGCGTTGGGCGAGCCCTTCATATAAAGTAGGACCGGGTTGTTGGCGATCTGTTCTTTGATGGTTTCGATGATATCCATGGAGTACCTCGGCTAGACACGGTTGCCGCGCATTGTAACGGAAAACGCGCGGGAAAGCCGAGCGTAGGACTCGGCTATGTTGTCGCGCAAAGGCCGCCAATACTGCGATTCAGCCGGCCGGAGGCCGGTGGGTCGAGGATTTGCGCCTGTGCTCGCTTTCTGGATAAGATCGCGCCTTTCCCGTTTCGTCGCTCCCCGTGCGACCCCCAGTCGTCGGTCCCCTTTTTCTGTCGAAAAGCACTGGATCGCGCTGCGGCAATAAAGGTAGTTGATATGAGCGCAAGGCATTTTCTCTCACTGATGGACTGCACGCCCCAGGAGCTGAACAGCCTGGTCCGCCGCGGCATCGAGCTGAAGGATCTGCGCGAGCGCGGCGTCCTGTTCGAACCCCTGAAGAATCGCGTGCTGGGCATGATCTTCGAGAAAGCCTCGACCCGCACCCGCCTGTCCTTCGAAGCCGGCATGATCCAGCTCGGCGGCCAGGCGATCTTCCTCTCGCCGCGCGACACCCAGCTCGGGCGCGGCGAGCCGATCAGCGATTCGGCCATCGTCATGTCGCGCATGCTCGATGCGGTGATGATCCGCACCTTCGCCCACTCGACCCTTACCGAATTCGCCGCCAACTCGAGCGTGCCGGTCATCAACGGTCTTTCCGATGACCTGCACCCCTGCCAGCTGATGGCCGACATGCAGACCTTCCATGAGCACCGCGGCAGCATCGCCGGCAAGACGGTGGCCTGGATCGGCGACGGCAACAACATGTGCAATACCTATATAGAAGCTGCTATCCAGTTCGACTTCCAGCTCAAGGTCGCCTGCCCCGAGGGCTATGAGCCCGACGCCGAGCTGATGGCACGCGCTGGTGATCGCGTGCAGGTGATGCGTGATCCGCGCGAGGCGGCTGCAGGCGCACACCTGATCAGCACCGACGTCTGGGCTTCCATGGGCCAGGAAGACGAAGCCGCTGCACGCCTGGCCACGTTCCGCCCTTATCAGGTGGACCGCGCCCTGCTCGATTGCGCCGCCGAAGACGTGTTGTTCATGCACTGCCTGCCAGCCCACCGTGGCGAGGAAATCAGTCACGACCTGCTCGATGATCCGCGCTCGGTCGCCTGGGATCAGGCCGAGAACCGCCTGCATGTGCAGAAGGCGCTGCTGGAGTTTCTCGTCGAGCCGGCCTACCACCACGCATGAAGCCCGAACTGCCGCTGCTGCAACTGCGTGACCTGGCCTGCGGCTACGGCGAGCAGAGCATCGTCCAGCACCTGAACCTGCATCTGAACCGCGGCGACATCGGCTGCCTGCTGGGTCCGTCCGGCTGCGGCAAGACCACCACGCTGCGCGCCATCGCCGGCTTCGAGCCGGTGCACCAGGGCGAGATTCACCTCGCGGAGTCGGTCATCTCCCGCTCGGGCTTTACCCTCGCGCCGGAGAAGCGTCGTATCGGCATGGTGTTTCAGGACTACGCGTTATTTCCCCACCTCACCGTGGCGGAAAACATCGCCTTCGGCATCCGCAAGCAGCCTGACTGCTCGCGAATCGTTGGCGAAATGCTGGAGCTGGTGCACCTGAGCGCGCTCGGCAAACGCTATCCACATGAGCTTTCCGGCGGTCAGCAGCAGCGCGTGGCATTGGCCCGGGCGCTGGCGCCGGAACCGGCCTTGCTGCTGCTCGACGAGCCCTTCTCCAACCTCGACGTGGAACTGCGCCGACGCCTCAGCCACGAGGTGCGCGAAATCCTCAAGGCGCGCAACACCAGCGCGATTCTGGTGACTCACGACCAGGAAGAGGCCTTCGCCGTGAGCGATCAGGTCGGCGTGTTCAAGGATGGCCGGCTGGAGCAGTGGGACACCCCATTCAATCTCTATCACGAGCCGCTGACACCCTTTGTCGCCAGCTTCATCGGGCAGGGGTATTTCATCCGCGGACAGCTGCTGGACCCTGAAACGGTACAGACCGAGCTAGGCCCGATTCGCGGCAACCGCGCCTACAACTGGCCCGCAGGTAGCTCGGTAGACGTGCTGCTGCGCCCGGACGATATCGTCTACCGACCGGAAAGTCCGTTGCGGGCACTGATCGTTGGCAAGACCTTCCTCGGCGCGTCCACCTTGTACCGACTGCAGCTACCCACCGGCAACCAGCTGGTGGCCATCTTCCCCAGCCACGCGGACTACCCGACCGGGCAGGACGTCGGCATCGCCATCGCCGCCGATCATCTGGTAGTGTTTCCGGCCCAGGGCAGCGTCGCTGCCCGCGACATACTACCGACTGCCGCGGCAGCCCGCTGAACCGCGCAGCTTAGGAGATTGCCCTGCTGACGGCGTACCGGCATCAGCCGTCCGCTCGCCCCTTCTGCCGGCGCTGGCGGAAAAACTCGCTGAGTACCGCACCACACTCCTCCGCCAGCACGCCGCCCTCGACCAAGACACGATGGTTGAGAAAGGCCTGCTCGAAGAACTGACCGCGGCTGACCACCACACCCGCCTTCGGCTCGGTGGCGCCGTAGACCACCCGCTGGATGCGCGAATGCACGATCAGACCGGCGCACATGCTGCACGGCTCCAGCGTGACGTAGAGCGTCACGCCGGGTAGCCGATAGTTCTGCAGCGCCTGCGCTGCGTCACGCACCGCAACCATTTCCGCATGGGCACTGGGGTCGTGCTGCGAGATCGGGCAGTTGAAGCCGCGCCCAATGATCCGCCCATCCTGCACCAGCACAGCGCCCACCGGCACCTCACCCAACGCGGCACCCTGCGCTGCCAGCGCCAGGGCTTCGCGCATGAACCGCTCATCCTGGCTGCGGTCGATGATCTGCGGCGTCCTCACGACTGTGCCCTGCCCTGTTTCATACCACCTCGATCGCGGCCATCAGGCCGGTCTCCATATGGTCGATGACATGGCAATGGAACATCCAGGTGCCCGGATTATCGGCGACCAGCGCGATGCGAGCCGTCTCGTTCTTGCCCAGCAGATAGGTGTCGGTGAACCAGGGGTCGATCTTGCGTCGGTTGGACGAGATCACCTGGAAGGTCATGCCGTGCAGGTGGATCGGATGCTGATACTGACTGAGATTGCGCAGCTCGAAGATGTAATGGCCATCCTTCTTCAGCGTCGCGATCGGCCGCTCGGCGCAGCTCTTGTCGTTGATGTCCCAGGCCTGGCCGTTGATCTGCCAGAACGTGTAGGCCGCCCCCTGCTCGACATCCGCTGAAAGATGGCCGGCCCACTCGAAATTGAAGCGCAGCGTCTCGGCCCGCTGCAGGTCCGGCACCGCGACCGGGTTGGCCGGCAGCGCCGGCGGCCAGTCGCCAGCGGTTTCGTCATGGGCCACCGCGCGCAGCGTCGCCAGCCGCAACGGGCCGTTGCGCAAGGACAGCTCGGTGCCCGCCTGTGGCACCTTGAGCGCGAGGTCGATGCGCATGCCCGGGCCGAGCCAGTATTCCTTGCCCAGCGGACGCGGCGCGACCGGATGGCCGTCGAGGGCATAGACGCGCGCGTCGCCGTCCGGCAGGTTCAGTCGATAGGTCAGCGTATTGTCGAGATTGAGCACGCGCAGCCGTACGACCTGCCCGGCCGGCAGATCCAGCAACGGGGCATGTCTGCCATTGACCGTCGACAGCACCCCGGGTGTGCCTCCGCGGGCCGCCTCGCGGGGCACGCTGAACTCGGTGAAGGCGCCCTGCTTGTCGATGTGCCAGCTCTTCAGATTGAGCGTGCGCTCGTGACGGAAGCCGCTCGGCTCACGCTCCTCGACGATCAGCGGGCCGACCAGCCCGCGCCCCAGCTGCGCGGCGCTGGTGGTGTGCGGGTGATACCAGAAGCTGCCGGCATCGTGCAGCTGGAAGCGGTAGTCGAAAAACTCCCCGGGCAGGACCGGCAGCTGCGACACATAGGGCACGCCGTCCATTTCCAACGGCAGACGGATGCCGTGCCAGTGAATGGTGGTGGGCTCCGGCAGCTGGTTGATGAAACGCACGCGCAGCCAGTCACCCTGGCGACAACGCAGCTCGAGACCAGGCGCCTGCCCGCCATAGGCCCACGCTGGTGTTACGTGGCCGGGCACCAGCTCGACATCCAGCGGCGCGGCGATCAATTCATAGTCGTGGGTGGTGATATCGGCCGGGCGACCGAGCCAGTAGCGCGCACCGCTACCGGCCAGGCCGACCACACCGAGGCCGGCCAGGCCGGCGAGAATCTGTCTACGGGTAAAGGACATGCATGGGCTCCAGCCAGTCCGAATTCATGGGCCCATCAGGCTCGACGCGCCTCTCTGTGGAGGCTGCGCATAGCATGAGGGCAGCCTGGGCTGCCCTCATTGCTTCAGATCACTCCCACTCGATGGTCGCCGGCGGCTTGCTCGACACATCGTAGGTGACGCGGGAGATGCCTTCGATTTCGTTGATGATGCGGTTGGACACCTTCTCCAGCAACTCGTATGGCAGGTGCGCCCAGCGCGCGGTCATGAAGTCGATGGTCTCCACCGCGCGCAGCGCGACGACCCAGGCGTAGCGGCGGCCGTCGCCGACCACACCGACCGATTTCACCGGCTGGAACACCACGAAGGCCTGGCTGGTCTTGTGGTACCAATCGAAGTTGCGCAGCTCTTCGATGAAGATATGGTCGGCGCGACGCAGCAGATCGGCGTACTCCTTCTTCACCTCGCCGAGGATGCGCACGCCCAGTCCCGGGCCCGGGAAGGGGTGGCGGTAGACCATGTCGTAGGGCAGACCGAGTTCCAGACCGATCTTGCGCACTTCGTCCTTGAACAGCTCACGCAGCGGCTCGACCAGCTTGAGGTTCATCTCTTCCGGCAGGCCACCGACGTTGTGGTGCGACTTGATCACGTGGGCCTTGCCGCTCTTGGCGCCGGCAGACTCGATGACGTCGGGGTAGATGGTGCCCTGGGCGAGGAACTGGATGTTGTCCAGCTTGCTGGCCTCGGCATCGAACACGTCGATGAAGGTGCGACCGATGATCTTGCGCTTCTTCTCCGGATCCGCCTCGCCTTCGAGATTGGCCAGGAACTGCGCCTCGGCGTCGGCGCGGATCACCTTGACGCCCATATTCTCGGCGAACATGGCCATCACCTGGTCGCCCTCGTGCAGGCGCAGCAGGCCGTTGTCGACGAAGACGCAGGTCAGCTGGTCGCCGATCGCCTTGTGCAGCAGCGCCGCGACCACTGACGAATCGACACCACCGGAGAGGCCGAGCAGGACGTTGGCATCACCGACCTGAGCACGCACCTGGGCGATGGCGTCCTCGACGATGTTGGACGGCGTCCACAGCGCTTCGCAGCCGCAGATCTCCAGGATAAAGCGCGACAGGATGCGACCGCCCTGGCGGGTGTGGGTCACTTCCGGGTGGAACTGCACGCCGTAATAGCCACGGGCATCGTCGCCCATGGCGGCGATCGGGCAGCTCGGGGTGCTGGCCAGGATGTGGAAGCCGGTAGGAATCTCGGTGACCTTGTCGCCGTGGCTCATCCACACATCGAGGCCGAACACGCCGTCGTCATCCATGTGGTCTTCGATGCCGTCGAACAGCTTCGACTTGCCGACCAGATCGACGCGGGCATAGCCGAACTCGCGAACATCGGAGCCCTGCACCTTGCCGCCGAGCTGCTCGGACATGGTCTGCATGCCATAGCAGATGCCGAACAGCGGCACACCGAGATCGAACACGGCCTGCGGCGCGCGCGGGCTGCCTTCCTCGTGAACCGACTCCGGGCCGCCGGCGAGAATGATGCCGCGTGGCGCGAAGGCACGGATGTCGTCCTCGCTCATGTCCCACGGATGCAGCTCGCAATACACGCCGATCTCGCGCACGCGGCGGGCGATCAGCTGGGTGTACTGGGAACCGAAGTCGAGGATCAGGATGCGGTGGGCGTGGATGTCTTGGTGAGCCATGAGCTTTCCTTCGGAAAGAGCCTGAAGCTGAAAGCCAGAAGCTGGAAGCCGAAACCAGGATTTCTCCCGACTCCCGCTGCCAGCTTCCGGCGCCTGTCTAGCTGAGCGGATCAACCCACTCGGTAATTCGGGGCTTCCTTGGTGATCTGCACGTCATGCACGTGCGACTCGGCCATGCCGGCACCGGTGATGCGCACGAACTGCGGACGGGTGCGCATGTCGTCGATGGTGGCGCTGCCGGTATAGCCCATCGAGGCACGCAGGCCGCCCATCAGCTGATGGATGATCGCTGCCAGCGAGCCCTTGTACGGCACGCGACCTTCGATGCCTTCGGGAACCAGCTTTTCGGCACCAGCGGACGAGTCCTGGAAGTAACGATCCGAGGAGCCCTGCGCCTGGGACATGGCGCCCAGCGAGCCCATGCCGCGGTAGGCCTTGTAGGAGCGGCCCTGGAACAGTTCGATCTCGCCCGGGGCTTCTTCGGTACCGGCGAACATCGAACCCATCATCACCGCGTTGGCGCCGGCGACGATGGCCTTGGACAGGTCACCGGAGAAGCGAATACCGCCGTCGGCGATCATCGGCACGCCGGTGCCTTCCAGCGCGGCGGAGACGTTGGCAATGGCGGAGATCTGCGGCACGCCGACACCGGCGACGATGCGGGTGGTGCAGATCGAGCCCGGGCCGATGCCGACCTTGACCGCGTCGGCGCCCGCCTTGACCAGGTCCAGCGCGGCTTCGGCGGTGGCGATGTTGCCGCCGATCACCTGCACCTGCGGGAAATTCTCCTTCACCCAGCGCACGCGATCGATCACGCCACGGGAATGGCCATGGGCGGTATCCACCACCACCACGTCGACACCGGCAGCGGCCAGCGCCTCGACGCGGTCACCGGTGTCGGCACCGGTACCGACCGCCGCACCAACACGCAGACGGCCCTGGCTGTCCTTGGAGGCCAGCGGGTAGGTCTTGGCTTTCTCGATGTCGCGGAAGGTCACCAGGCCGCGCAGATGGAAGTTGCCGTCCACCACCAGCATTTTCTCGATGCGGTGTTCGTAGAGCTTGGTCTTGATTTCTTCCAGACCAGTGCCCTCGAGCACGGTGACCAGCTTGTCCTTGGGCGTCATGATCGCCGCGACGGAATCACCGGCATTCGGCGTGAAGCGCAGGTCGCGGCCGGTGACGATGCCAACCAGCTCCTTGCCGGACACCACCGGGAAACCGGAGAAACCCAGCTCGTAGGCCTTGCGCAGCAAGTCGCTGATCTTGGTTTCCGGGGTGACGGTGACCGGGTCGTGGACGATGGCGGTCTCGTGACGCTTGACCTTGCGCACCTCGGCAGCCTGCTGCTCGATGCTCATGTTCTTGTGGATGATGCCGATGCCGCCTTCCTGCGCCATGGCGATGGCCAGGCGGGCTTCGGTGACGGTGTCCATGGCCGCGGAAACCAGCGGAATGTTCAGCTCGATTTCGCGGGTCAGGCGGGTCTTGAGGCTGACATCCTTCGGCAGAACCTCGGAATATCCCGGGATCAGGAGAACATCATCGAAAGTCAGGGCTTCTTGGCTGATACGCAGCATGGCGGGGGCTCCCAGGCGGGAAAAAGGAAGCGCGGCATTATACCCACGCACCCCATCGCGCTCAATGCGGATGTGAGGTACGTCGCGCACGGCAAAATGCGCGGCATCGCCGGAATGACCGAACGGTCACAGCTGATCGATCACCAGCGCTACAGGAAAGCCCAGACGTTCGGCGAACTCGTCGAGGAACGACTGACGCAAGCCGGCCTCACCCCATCCGTTGAAAATGAAGCCCAGGTTGGAAAACGCGCAGGCCGGAATGAACAGGAAGCCATTGATATCGTCCTCGAAGCCACATTCCGGACAGGTGAAGTTGTCGGTCTGCTTAGGCATCCACTCGTCGAGGCTTTCGAACAACGCTTCGCCAATCTCGCGGCGGCACTCCGGGCAGCCTGCTTCCTCGGCGAAATCCCGTGTCGGCGTGTAGATGCAGCGCTTGGTGACCACTTCAAGGCCGTTGATGGCCGCGCCAAAGGGCAAGCGCTCCGGATGCTGCACGACGCTACGCGCGCCGGAAGCGATGGCGTAGCCCATGCCGCCAACACCGCGGCCGCAGGTGGTCGGCAGCGCCTCGACGATACGCCGCTCGGCCAGCCAGCGCAGAATCATCCGCGCCTTGGCTTCGTGCGCAGGAAACGTGGAAATGCGCGGCACGATGATCGCTTGACTGTGGCTCATGACGGCTCGGAACGGGAGATGAAGAAAGGCCGCGCAGCTTAGCGCCGCGCGTTGGCCGGTCAAGGCCCGCTGGACGGACGCGAAGCAGATTCGGTTTCCGCCTGGCCGCGCCCGGCTTATCATCGCCGCCATGCTCAAAGATCCCTTCCAGCGTCTCAATCTCGATCGCGAAGTGCTGACCGTCAGTCAGCTCAACGGTCGCGCCCGCCTGTTGCTCGAAGACGTGTTCGCCCAGGTCTGGGTCGAAGGCGAGATTTCCAACCTCGCCCGCCCGGCCTCCGGCCACATCTATTTCACCCTCAAGGACAAGAACGCTCAGGTGCGCTGTGCGCTGTTCCGGCAGAACGCGGCGCGGGTTCGCCAGGCCCTGCGCGATGGCCTGGCGGTGCGGGTGCGCGGCAAGGTCTCGCTGTTCGAGGGCCGTGGCGACTACCAGCTGATTCTCGACACGCTGGAGCCGGCTGGCGACGGCGCTTTGCGCCTGGCCTTCGAGGCACTCAAGGAAAAGCTCAGCGCCGAAGGCCTGTTCGCAGCCGAACGCAAGGCCGCCCTGCCCGTGCATCCGCGACGCATCGGCATCGTCAGCTCGCCGACCGGCGCGGTGATCCGCGACATCATCTCGGTGTTCAAGCGCCGCGCGCCGCAGGTCGAGCTGACCCTGATCCCGACCGCCGTACAGGGACGCGAAGCCACCGCGCAGATCGTTCGCGCGCTGCAGCTGGCCGACGCCCAGGGTTTCGATGCGCTGATCCTCGCTCGCGGCGGCGGCTCGCTGGAGGACCTCTGGTGCTTCAACGAGGAAGCCGTGGCGCGTGCGGTGGATGCCTGCGTTACACCGATCGTCAGCGCGGTGGGCCACGAAACCGATGTATCGATTGCCGACTTCGTCGCCGACGTCCGCGCCCCAACGCCATCCGCGGCTGCCGAGCTGCTGGCCCCCAGCAGCGCCGACCTGCAGCAGCGGCTGAGCGGGCTGCAGCAGCGCCTGGTGCTGCGCATGCGCGACCGCCTGCACCGCGACGCCATGCGCCTGGAAGGCCTGACCCGCCGCCTGCGCCACCCAGGTGAACGGCTGCAACAGCAGGCCCAGCGCATCGACGACCTCGAGCAGCGGCTGCTACGTGCCGTCGACCGTCGGTTGTGCAGTGGTCAGGAGCGTCTGGCCCGGCTGGAAACGCGACTGGCCGCGCAACATCCGGGGCGTTCACTGAATCTGTTGCGCCAGCGACTCGAACATTTGTCCTCACGCCTGCCACGGGCGATGCAGGCCAATCTCAAAGGCCGCCGCCAGCAGCTGCAGGGCCTCGTACAGACGCTCAATGTGGTCAGCCCGCTGGCCACACTCAGCCGCGGTTACAGCATCCTGTTGGACGGGCGCGGCCAGGCGATCCGCAGCGCCAGCCAGACCGAGCCTGGCCAGCGCCTCAAGGCCAGGCTCGGCGACGGCGAGCTGGACGTTCGGGTGGAAGACAATCATCTGCAACCGGTCACCCTGCCACTGCTCTAAGCAAGCCGCGCCAGAAATTTCCTGACATCCCTGGCCCTTTCTCTTGCCCGAGGTTTACGCGAGGATTGGGCCATTTTCCGCAACGGACCCGCCCATGCCTCGTGTCTTCGCCCTGCTGTTCTCCCTCGCTCTTGCACTGCCTGCGCATGCCGAAGGCTTCATCACCCGTCTACTGAACAAGCCGGTGCCCGGCGGCGTCGCCGTGATCGAACTCGGCAATGGCCCGCGCGCACCGCAGGCACGCTACCAGGGCAAACCGACGCTGGTGATACGCGAGGACGGTCAGCGCTGGATTGCCATCGTCGGCATCCCGCTGTCGGTCAAGGCAGGTACCCAGCAACTGGAGGTCGATGGCCGCAGTACGGGTTTTCAGGTTGGCAGCCGCGACTATCGAGCGCAGCACATCACCCTGAAGAACCAGCGCCAGGTCAATCCGAATCCGGCAGACCTCAAGCGCATCGAGCGCGAACTGGACGAACAGACCCGCGCCTACCGGCAGTTCAGTGCCAACCAGCCAAGCAATCTGCTGTTCGATCGCCCGGTGGACGGACCTTTGTCCTCGCCGTTCGGCCTGCGCCGTTTCTTCAACGGCGAGGAACGCAACCCGCACTCGGGGCTGGATTTCGCCGCCAAGAGCGGCACGCCGATCAAGGCGCCGGCGGCCGGCCAGGTCATACTCACCGGTGACTATTTCTTCAACGGCAAGACCGTGTTCGTCGATCACGGGCAGGGGCTGATCAGCATGTTCTGTCATTTATCCGAAATCGGCGTGAAGGTCGGCGATCAGCTGGCGCGCGGCCAGGTGCTCGGCAAGGTCGGCGCGACCGGCCGTGCCACCGGCCCGCACCTGCACTGGAATGTCAGCCTGAACGACGCCCGCGTCGATCCGGCGATCTTCATCGGTGCCTACAAACCCTGAACCACGAGGAAGCACTGCGATGCGCATCAAGGCAACGGATTCCACCCTGCTGATCATCGACATTCAGGAACGCCTGTTTCCGGTGATCCTCGACAATGCCGCCATGGCCGAGCAAACCGCCTGGTTGCAGCAGGTGGCGCAGCGGGTCGGTGTGCCGGTGCTGCTGACCGAGCAGTACAGCAAGGGCCTCGGCCCGACCATCGCCGCGCTGCGCGACGGCGTGGAGGACACCGCGGTCCTCGAGAAGCTGCACTTCTCCGCAGCCGGCGACGGCGAGCTGTTCAAGCGCCCCGGTGGCGAGCGCCGCCAGTTCGTCATCTGCGGCTGCGAGACCCACGTCTGCGTGCTGCAAACGGTGCTCGACCTGCTCACCCGCGGCAACGAAGTCTTCGTCGTCGAGGAAGCCGTCAGCTCGCGGCGCGCCAGCGACAAGGCGCTGGCGCTGCAGCGCATGCGCCAGGCCGGCGCGCAGATCGTCTCGCGGGAGATGGTTGCCTTCGAGTGGATGGAGCGCGCCGGCACCGAGTTGTTCAAGACGATCAGCCGCGAGTTCATCCGTTAAACCACCGCCGCCAATCGCAGCCCGGGCACACCGCTGGGGCCGCCCGCCCACCCTTCGATGGAGAAACACATGTCTGACGATCTGGCCACCTGGCTGGACTGGCTCAGAGCCCATGCCGAACTGCAGACCCTACTTGCCAGCGCCACGCTGATCTTCGCCGCCTGGCTATCCAACTGGATCGTCAAACGCATCCTGGTGCGCGGCCTCTACCGCCTGTTACGGCACACGCGCGATGGCGAACTGCAGGATTTCGGCGTCATCAAGCGGCTGTCGAACATCGTCCCGGCACTGGTGCTGTCGATCGGCGTAAGGACGGTCCCCGGCCTGCCGGACGCTGCGGTGACCGTGGTGCAGAATGTCTGCGGCGGCTTCATCGTGCTGACCATCGCACTGGCCCTCGGCGCGGTGCTCGACATCATCAACGTGGTCTACCAGCGCCGGCCGGACGCCCGCCTGCACCCGATCAAGGGCTATCTGCAGGTGGTGAAGATCGTCATCTACGCCATCGCGACGATCCTGATCATCGCCACGCTGATCGATCGATCGCCACTGATCCTGCTGTCCGGCCTGGGTGCCATGGCAGCGGTATTGATGCTGATCTTCCAGGACACCCTGCTGTCGCTGGTGGCCAGCGTGCAGATCACCTCCAACGACCTGATCCGCGTCGGCGACTGGGTGGAGATGCCGCAGCTCAACGCCGACGGCGACGTGATCGACATCGCCCTGCATACGGTCAAGGTGCAGAACTGGGACAAGACCATCACCAGCATCCCGACCAAACGCTTCATTTCCGACTCGTTCAAGAACTGGCGCGGCATGCAGGAAAGTGGCGGTCGGCGCATCAAGCGCAGCCTGTATCTGGATCAGCAGAGCGTGCATTTTCTCGACGCCGAAGAGCGCAAGCGGCTTTACCGCTTCAGCCTGCTGGAGGATTACCTGGTCAACAAGCGCAAGGAGATCGACGAGTGGAACGCCAAGCTCGCCGAGCGCGGGCAGGACCCGGTCAACACCCGCAGGGTCACCAATCTGGGTACGTTCCGCGCCTATGTCGAACGCTACCTGCGCGCCCATCCCGGCGTGCATCAGAACATGACGCTGATGGTGCGCCAGCTGAGCCCGACCGCCGATGGCCTGCCGCTGGAGATCTACTGCTTCACCAACACGGTGGCCTGGACACAGTACGAAGCGATCCAGTCGGACATCTTCGACCATTTGCTGGCGATCCTGCCGGAGTTCGGCCTGCGGGTATTCCAGCACCCGAGCGGTGGGGATATGCGGGACTGGCGTGATTCACTGATACCGCGCGGTAATGCCGCGCTGCAGCAGCCGGATGAGCACCCGACCGGGGAGAAAAGCTAATCGTAGGTTGGCGCTGAGGCACGAAGCGTGTGGCATCACCTTGGGCACTGCCCATTGCGTCATCCCTGACGCCAGCGCCGCCGGTGGCACCATCGCGCCCCGCGCCTCAGCGCCAACCTACGTCCGGAGCGGGGACGCCCCCGCTCCTTTACCGCTAGCGTTGCATTCAGAAACTCATGTCGACCCGCGCCCAGTACGTGCGCCCAGGCTCGTTCACCCGACTGGTGGGCTCGAGGCCGTAGTCGGCGAAGCCGGCGCTACCGGCGAGATTGAGATGCTCGCTGTAGTTCTTGTCCAGCAGGTTGTCGATGCCCGCGCTGAGCTTGAAGTGCTGGTTCACGCGATACGCGCCGTTGACCGCCAGCACGCCGAAGCCGGCGGACTCGCCGAAGTCCTTGCCGACCACGGTGCCCTGGTTCTCGGCGACCCGCCCCTGCGCGGCGACCACGCGCCAGAGGCCACTGGTGCTCCAGTTGTCTCGCTCGTAGGTCAGACCCAGGCGCCCTTCCAGCGGCGGGATCTGCGGTAGCGCGCGATCGTCGCTGCGGTTCTCGCCCCAGGCATAGGCCAGGCTCGCATCCCCCTTCCAGTTGCTGCTGAAGCGGTAGCTGGCGCCCATCTCGGCACCGGCAATGGTCGCGTCGACGTTGCTGACCTCGGCGCGGAGCATGCCGGGCATCACACCGGGTACGTAGCTGAACAGGATGTAGTCTTCCACCAGCCCCGCATAGGCTGAAACCCAGGCCTCCAGCGGCCCCTTGGCATACTGCAGGCCGACGTCCAGCTGCGTAGTCTTTTCAGGTCGCACCGAGTCGAACGGCTGCACGGTGCCCACCGGCCCCGGGTTGGAGACGAACAGCTCCCAGTAGTCGGGGAAGCGTTCGGCATGGCCGAGGCCGGCATACCAGGTCGCCGGGAGGCTGGTGAGTTCTTCCTCGTAGCGCACGAAGCCGCTGTAGAGCGTGTCACGCCGAGACTCGCCGGCCGTTGGGTTGTCCCAGTTCTGGCTGATCGGCATGCCCATCATGTTCTTCAGCGTTGGATGATGGCTGCGGAAGAAGGCGCGTTCATCGGTCGCCTCATGCAGGTCCAGGCGCAACCCGCTGATCAGCTTCTCGCGCTCGCTCAGCTGCCAGCTCAGCTCGCCGAACACGCCGTAGTTGTGCAGCATGGCATCCGGCACCCACGGCAAGGCGTCACTGCCTGCAGCCGCGACCATCTGATTGACGTGCAAAGTCGGATCCATGACTTTTCGGTGTTCGCTGCGCTGCGCATCGACACCCGCCTTTAGCTCCACATCGGTCCATTGCCAGGTACCGACCAGTCGTCCGCCGAGGGTGCGGCGGTCCACGCGCGAAAGCGTCGGAACCGTCATCATCGAGGTCGGCACGAAGTCGCGCAGGCTGTAGTTGTCCATGATGTGGTCGGCGTAGTTGTAGTAGACCTGCGCCTCGAGGCCATAGAAGGTCTCGCCGATGTTGGTCTTCTCGAAACGCAGGCCGAGGCTTTCGCGCTGGAACTGGCTGCCGTCCATGCCGCGCCCTGCGTAACGCGCATAGCCATCGCCGCGACCTGCGGTCAGTTCGACGAGCGTGTCCGCATCCGGCGTCCAGCCCAGGGCGACATCGGTGTTCCACTTGTCGTAGCGCGACGGCATGGTGTCGCCATTGCCGTCGTCGTAATCGTCGGCCTGAGAGCTGTTGGCCATCAGCCGCGCGTAGCCCTGGGCGTTGCCCGCCGCGGCATCCAGGTTGCGGTCGAAGCGCCCGTTGGAGCCAGTCAGCAGACTGCCGTTGATGCGGTAGTCGGGCTCACTGAACTGCTCAGGCTCACGCTCGAACAGCACTGTGGCTGCCGACGCACCGGGCCCCCAGAGCACGGTCTGCGGCCCCTTGATGACGGTCAGCTTGTCGAACGTATCCGGGCTGATATAGGAACTGGGCGAATCCATGCGGTTCGGGCAGGCGCCGAGCATCTCGCCGCCGTTGGAGAGCAGCTTGAGGCGCGAGCCGAACATGCCGCGGAATACCGGATCGCCGTTCACCCCGCCGTTGCGCACGGCGGAGAAGCCGGGAATGGTCTTCAGATAGTCCGCGCCGTCGCTGGCCGGCATCGGCTGGCGGGGAATCTTCGGATCGGTAACGACGGTGAGTGGCGACTGCTGGCTGACACCGGTAATGACCATCGGTGCCAGTTCGACGCTGTCGGCCTGCTCGCCGTGGGCGGCATGATCATGCTCGGCTGCCAGCGAGCCACCGGCGAGCAGCGCCAGGAGTGCGGTATGAGCAACCTGCCAGCGCAAACGGGACGGCTGGACTGAAAATGATTCGGACAGGCGCGCACGCGCCGCACGGCCATGAGTAATGCTGGACATAGATACTTCCACTTCTGCGTGTGATTGAGCCGCCAGGGAGGCGGCTGATGAACCTCAGCAATGCAGAAGCGGGGGCGCACGGGGATGGCCACTGCTACGGCGCGTGGCCGGCGGCAGCGGTTGCTCGGGAAGCGGTTGCAGAGTGCCTGGCTCATGCCGCGGCAGGACCAGGTCGACGGATAGGCTGAGCGGTGGATTGAGCGTCAGCAGTTCGCAGTAGCCGCAGAGTTCCAGCGCGGCCAACCATGCCGGTTCCCCTGCACGCGCCTGGCCATGATGACCGTGGGCTGCGGGTTCATGCTCGGCATGATGGTGATGCTGGGCGCTAGCTTGGGCAGCCTGGACGGCGGAGTACAACGGGCCGACATGAATCATCAGCATGGCGAACAGGCCAAGCCAGATACTCATTGTCGATAGCCGTTTGCGTGTCACCGGCATGTCCTTGGTTGACCCGAGCCAAGCCCGCGGGAGGTGCGCGGATGATCGCATGTCCGCCGTGCCTCGTCCGCTGCGACATGAGGCCGCAAGCCGAGCGAGCAATTGAACACGAAGATTTCCCCTGCGATAGAAATAAAACACTCACCAAGCTCAATAATCGAAATAAATCACCAATTTTTTTCCATGTATTGCAATGCGTGCGTACGAAGCAATAGCTTTGCACCATAAACCGGTGCCCGCACCGGGCAGACAAGTTGCTTAGCTCGAGCTTCACCTGGGGAAACGCCATGACCATGCTCAAGAATCCATCGACTAAATACCGCGCCTTCCCGGCCATCGACATTCCGGACCGCACCTGGCCGTCGAAGTCCATCACCCAGGCGCCGATCTGGCTGAGCTCCGATCTGCGCGACGGCAACCAGTCGCTGATCGAACCGATGGATGCCGCGAAGAAGATGCGTTTCTTCAAGACCCTGGTGCAGGTCGGCCTCAAGGAAATCGAGGTGGGCTTCCCCTCCGCGTCGCAGACCGATTTCGACTTCGTCCGCGAGCTGATCGAAGGCGGCCACATCCCCGACGACGTCACTATCCAGGTGCTGACCCAGGCGCGCGAAGACCTGATCACCCGCACCTTCGAGTCGCTCAAGGGTGCCAAGCAGGCCATCGTCCACTACTACAACGCCACCGCGCCGAGCTTCCGCCGCATCGTCTTCAACCAGGACAAGGCCGGCGTGGTTCAGATCGCCGTGAACGCCGGCAAGGTCATCAAGCGCCTGGCCGAGCAGAATCCGGAGACCAACTGGCGCTTCGAGTATTCGCCGGAAATCTTCAGTTCCACCGAGCCGGAATTTGCGGTCGAGGTGTGCAACGCGGTGATCGAGGTGTTCCAGCCGACGCCCGAGCAGAAGCTGATTCTCAACCTGCCGGCCACGGTCGAGGCCGCCACCCCGAACATCTACGCCGACCAGATCGAGTGGTTCTGCCGTCACATCGACCGACGTGACAGCGTGCTGGTCAGCCTGCACACCCACAACGACCGCGGCACCGGCGTGGCCGCCACCGAGCTGGGCCTGATGGCCGGCGCCGATCGCGTCGAGGGCTGCCTGTTCGGCAATGGCGAGCGCACCGGCAACGTCGACCTGGTCACCGTGGCGCTGAACATGTACACCCAGGGCGTCGACCCGCAGCTGGACTTCTCCGACATCGACGCCGTGCGCAAGGTGGTCGAGGAATGCAACCAACTGCCGGTGCACCCGCGCCATCCCTATGTCGGTGACCTGGTGCATACCGCGTTCTCCGGCTCGCACCAGGATGCGATTCGCAAGGGCTTTTCCCAGCAGGATGCGGAAGGCGTCTGGGAGGTGCCGTATCTGCCGATCGACCCGGCCGATATCGGTCGCAGCTACGAGGCGGTGATTCGCGTCAACAGTCAGTCCGGCAAGGGCGGCATCACCTTCCTGCTCGAGCAGGAATACGGCATCAGCCTGCCGCGACGCATGCAGATCGAGTTCAGCCAGGTGGTGCAGAAGGAAACCGATCGCCTCGGCCTGGAGATGAGCGCCAAGCAGATCTACGCGCTGCTGGAAGCCGAATACCTGCAGGCGACCGCTCCCTACACGCTCAAGGGCCATCGCCTGCAGGAAGAGAACGGCACCAGCGCGGTGGACGTGGAGGTCGCGGCCGATGGCGAAGTCGCCCACTGGCGCGGCATCGGCAAGGGCCCGCTGGAGGCGCTGGTAGCGGCGTTGCCGGTCAAGCTGGAGATCATGGACTACCACGAGCACTCCATTGGCGCCGGCAGCAACGCCAAGGCCGCGGCCTATATCGAGGTTCGCCTGGATGGCGAGCGCCCGCTGCACGGCATCGGCATCGACGAGAACATCACCACCGCCAGCATCCGCGCGCTGTTCAGCGCCATGAACCGCGCGCTGCGTGAAACGCAGGTGGCAGCGGCCTGAGGCTGATCAGGCAGGTCGCTTACCCTGCCCTTGTAGATCCAGCGTAACGACGGGCGCCATCCGCGATGGCGCCCGTTTTCGTTTCCAGCCGACAGCGCTCGTCGCCCAGCAGCTGCGAACAACTGAACTGTTCGCCGCCGAACGCCCTCCCAGTTCGGTCACCAAGCCGGACCACCCACAGTCCCTCTCCGGCAGAAACACGTCAGCCATCGGCAGGATTGTGCAAACGGCCCTGCGCCCGTCGCCGTTAGGCTTGGCCGACACATACCGATCAACCAAGGAGCCATCATGAGCAATACCACCGCATACGCTGCCCTCGACCCGAACAGCCCGCTCGCACCCTATTCGTTCTCGCGCCGCGAAGTGGGGCCGAATGATGTGAAGATCGACATCCTCTACTGCGGCGTCTGCCATTCGGACCTGCATACCGCACGTAACGAGTGGGACAACACGCTCTACCCATCCGTGCCAGGCCACGAGATCGTCGGCCGCGTGAGCGCCGTCGGCGCGAACGTCAGCAAGTTCAAGGCGGGCGATATCGCCGGCGTCGGCTGCCTGGTCGACAGCTGCCGCACCTGTTCGTCCTGTGGCGAAGGGCTGGAGCAGTATTGCGAGAACGGTTTCGTCGGCACCTACAACGGTCCGGCGTTCGGCGGTGGCGAGAACACCCTCGGCGGCTATTCCGACAATATCGTGGTGGATGAAAAGTACGTGCTGCGCATCAACCACACCGACAACCTCGCCGCTGTCGCGCCGCTGCTTTGCGCGGGCATCACCACCTACTCGCCGCTGCGCCAGTGGAAGGTCGGCCCGGGGCAGAAGGTCGGTGTCGTCGGCCTCGGCGGTCTCGGCCACATGGCGGTGAAGATCGCCAACGCCATGGGCGCGAAGGTGGTGTTGTTCACCACCTCGCCGGACAAGCGCGAAGATGCCCTGCGCCTAGGCGCCGCCGAAGTGGTGGTATCGAAGAACAAGGAGGAGATGGCGGCGCACGTCAACAGCTTCGACTTCATCCTCAACACCGTAGCCGCGCCGCACAACCTCGATGCCTTCGTGAATCTGCTCAAGCGCGACGCCACCATGACGCTGGTTGGCGCACCGGCTTCGCCGCATCCGTCGCCCAGCGTGTTCGGCCTGATCTTCAAGCGCCGCCGCATCGCCGGCTCGCTGATCGGCGGTATCGCCGAAACCCAGGAGATGCTCGACTTCTGCGCCGAGCACGGCATCGTCTCGGACATCGAGATGATCCGTATGCAGGACATCAACGAAGCCTATGAGCGCATGCTCAAGAGCGACGTGAAGTACCGCTTCGTCATCGACATGGCCACCTTGAAAGCGGCCTGACCGTTCGGCTGGCGAGCCCAGAGGCGCGCCAGCCCTTCCCTCTGTCAAGCGCAGCCGCTAAGGTCGCCGGCCTTCGTCGTGGAGGCGGCATGCGCTATCTGATCTTCGTCACCCTGCTCTGGGCCTTTTCCTTCAACCTGATCGGCGTTTACCTGGCCGGCCAGGTGGACAGCTATTTCGCCGTGCTAACGCGGGTAGTTCTCGCCGGGCTGGTGTTCCTGCCATTTACCCGCTGGCGCGGTGTCGCCCCCGGCTTCATCGTCGGCGTGACCCTGGTCGGTGCGTTGCAGTTCGGCGTCACCTACCTGTGCCTGTACCTGAGCTTCAACGTGCTGACGGTGGCCGAGGTGCTGCTGTTCACCGTGCTCACGCCGCTGCACGTGACGCTGATCGATGACGCGCTCAACCGCCGCTTCAACCCCTGGTCACTGGTCGCCGCCGCCGTCGCGGTGTTCGGCGCCGGACTTATCCGTTACGACGGCGTTTCCAACGATTTCCTCGGCGGCTTCCTGCTCATGCAGCTGGCCAACTTCACCTTTGCCGCCGGCCAGGTGGCCTATAAACATCTGGCGCAGCGTTACCCCTCCGACGTACCGCTGCATCGTCGCTTCGGCTACTTCTTTCTTGGCGCGCTGGTAATCGTGCTGCCCGCGTGGCTGCTGTTCGGCGACGCGCAGAAGCTGCCGTCCACAACGACACAATGGTCGGTACTGATCTGGATGGGCGTACTGGCCACCGCCCTGGGCCAGTTCTGCTGGAACAAGGGCGCCACGCTGGTGGATGCCGGCACCCTGGCGGTGATGAACAACATGGCGGTGCCGGTGGGCCTGCTGCTCAACCTGCTGTTTTGGGGCACGACGACCAACCTGCTGCTGCTCGCGGTCGGCGGCGCGATCATTCTCGCCTCCCTGCAGATCAACCGCCTGGGCCATATGAAGGCCTGATGACATCATGCAACCCTTTGATTTTTATGATTTTTACTAAAACGAAAGGTAAGATGCCGGCCCGCGCATGGATGCGACACTCGTTCAGTCGTCGAGAATTCCATGCGCCGCCTCAGTCTCTTTCTGCTTGCCCTGTTCTGCTGCACCAACACTTACGCCGATGCGCCTCGCACCTTCCGCGAAGCGAAGAAGGTGGCCTGGACCCTCTATGCCGACCGGCCGGTGGACTTCTACTGCGGCTGCAGCTTCAAGGGCAATCGCATCGACCTGCGCAGCTGCGGCTACGTCCCGCGCAAGCAGCCCAAGCGCGCTCAACGGGTGGAGTGGGAGCACATCGTCCCGGCCTGGGTCATCGGCCATCAGCGGCAATGCTGGCAACAGGGCGGACGCAAGCACTGCACCGCCAACGATCCGGTGTTCAGCCGAGCCGAGGCCGACCTGCACAACCTGGTCCCGGTGGTCGGCGAGGTGAACGGCGACCGCAGCAACTTCGGCTTCGGCATGCTCAGCGAAAAGCCCAGCCAGTACGGTGCCTGCCCTTTCGTGGTGAACTTCAAGCAGCGCACGGCCATGCCACCCGAGTACAGTCGTGGTGCCATCGCCCGCACCTATCTGTACATGAGCGAGCGCTACAAGCTGCGCCTGTCGAAACAGGACCGCCGTCTGTACGACATCTGGAACCGCCAGCATCCGGTCAGCGAATGGGAGCGCACGCGCAACCAGCGCATCGCCTGCGTGCAGGGCAATGCCAATCCCTTCGTGGGCCCGACTGATCCGCGCAACTGCCACCGAGGCAAGAAGGCAGTCGCCGCACGCTGAACCGCGACCGATCGCCTGCTTGCCGTATCCCGCACATAGCGCCATGCTTGCCAGCACTCGGCCAGGGCGGGACAAGATGCCACGAACCAACCTCAACATAGCGCTCGGGCTGGCGGTTCTGCTGGCTCTGATCGCTTCAGGAATAGACCCATACGATCGCGCGACCTGGTTGCTGGAAGTGGCACCGGTGCTGATCGCCGCGCCGATTCTGCTTTCCACCTACCGCCGCCACCCACTCACGCAATTGCTCTATGTGCTTATCGCAGCCCACGCGCTGGTGCTGATTCTGGGTGGGGCCTACACCTATGCGCGTGTGCCGCTCGGTTTCTGGGTGCAGGAGCTGTTCGAGCTGAGCCGCAACCCCTACGACAAGCTGGGGCACTTCATGCAGGGTCTGGTTCCGGCGCTGCTGGCGCGGGAAACCCTGCTGCGCGGACGGTACCTGTCCCATGGCTGGATGCTCGATCTGCTGGTGGTCTGCGTGGCCCTTGCCATCAGCGCGTTCTATGAGTTGATCGAGTGGTGGGTGGCCCTCGCGGCCGGACAGGGGGCGATCGAGTTCCTCGGCACGCAGGGCGATCCCTGGGACACCCAGTCGGACATGTTTCTCGCCCTGATCGGAGCCCTGAGTGCACTGCTGCTGTTCGCCAGGTTGCATGACCGTCAGCTCGCGGCGCTGCCGGGAGCCGAAGCTGCGGCAACCCGGCCATGATCCATCGCATCGGTGCCGACGCCCTGCTGCTTCTGCACCTGGGGTTCATTCTCTTCGCGCTGCTGGGAGGCCTGCTCGCACTCTGGCGTCCTCGGGCGATGCTCTTGCATCTGCCGGCAGCAGGATGGGCGATATTCGTCGAGCTGGCCGATCGCGGCTGCCCGTTGACCCGCTGGGAGCAGTTACTGCGAGCGCGCGCCGGCGATGCCGGTTACAGCGAAGGATTCATCGAGCATTATCTGCTACCGCTGCTGTATCCGGACTGGCTCACGCTGCCGGTGCAATACGTGCTGGCAGGGGTAGTCGTGCTGTTCAATCTCGCGGTGTACGGCTGGGTTTGGTTTCAGCGGCGCCGGAACGCCGCCGAAGCACCATGAAGGCACCGGCCGGTCAGGGCTTGAGCTCGAACGCGTCCCCGTCATGGTAGGCCGGGAAGCGCTCGCGGAACGCAGCCAGATCGCGTGCCCGCAGCGTGCAGCGAAGCACCGCGTCGCTGTCGCCGCCGTTGAGCAAGGTATCGCCCTTGAAATCGAGCACCTGGCTGTCACCGCTGTAGGGGTAGCCCTTGCCATCCTCGCCGACCCGATTGACCGCCGCCACGTAGCAGAGGTTTTCGATGGCCCGCGCCGGCAGCAGACGATTCCAGGCATCGCGGCGCGCCGCTGGCCAATTGGCCGTGTAGAGCATCAGGTCGGTGCCGTGCGGATCGCGGCTCCAGACCGGGAAGCGCAGGTCGTAGCAGATCAGCGGGCGCACCCGCCAGCCATTCACCTCGAACAGCGCCTGTTGCAGCCCTGGCGTGTAGTGCTTGTGCTCGCCAGCCATGCGGAACAGGTGGCGCTTGTCGTAATGCAGCACCTCGCCATCCGGCCGGGCCCAGAGCAGGCGATTGCGATGACTGCCGTCGGCGGCCTCGATGATCACGCTACCAGTGACCACTGCCTCCAGCCGCGCGGCCTGACTGCGCAGCCAGGCATAGGTCGGCCCCTCCTCCGGCTCGGCCAGGGCCGCCGAGTCCATGGAAAAGCCGGTGGTGAACATCTCCGGCAGGACGATCAGATCGGCACCGCGGGCCTGCTCGAGCAGCCCGGCGAAACGCTCACGGTTGGCATCGGCATCCTGCCAGACCAGCGTGGTCTGAATCAGGGCCAGTTCGAGATCGGGCAGGTTGTTCAGATCGCGCATAGTCGTTCCGCCGCCTGACGCAGCGTCTCCTCTCGTTTGGCAAAGCAGAAGCGCACCAGCCTGAGATCGGCCGGCGCATCCTGGTAGAACACCGAGATCGGGATGCTCGCCACACCGTGCTCGCGGGTCAGCCATTCGGCCATGGCGACGTCGTCGAGGTCGGGGCGGATCGCCGAGTAATCGGCCAGCTGGAAGTAGGTGCCAGCGGCGCGGGTGAAGCGGAAGCGGGAGCCAGCCAGCAGGTCGCAGAACAGGTCGCGCTTGGCCTGATAGAACGCCGGGAGCTCGCGGACGTGTTCCGGATGCGCCGCCATGAAGTCGGCCAGGGCCCATTGCAGAGGCGTGACGCCGGTGAAGCTGACGTACTGGTGCACCTTGCGCAGCTCGCTGCTGAGAGCAGGCGGCGCCACCACGTAACCGGTCTTCCAGCCGGTGACGTGATAGGTCTTGCCGAACGAGCTGATGACGAAGGCACGCTGATACAGCTCCTCGTGACGCAGCACGCTGGCGTGCTCCCGGCCGTCGAATACGAGGTGCTCGTAGACCTCGTCGCTGAGCAGATAGATGTCGCGCTCGCGGATCAGTGCCGCCAGCCGTTCCAGATCGCTGCCATCGATCAACGCACCGCTGGGATTGTGCGGGGTGTTGAGCACGATCATCCGCGTGCGCGGGGTTATGGCGTCGGCCAGTCGCTGCCAGTCGATCCGGAAGTCCGGCAGGCTCAGCTGCTGGTGGATACAGGTACCTCCGGCCAGTTGCACGGACGGCTCGTAACTGTCGTAGCAGGGATCGAACACGATCACCTCGTCGCCGGGGCGGATCACCGCCTGGATCGCGCAGAAGATTGCCTGCGTGGCGCCAGGGGTGATTGTGACCTCGCTGGCGACGTCCACCTGCCGTCCGTACAGGCCGGCCACCTTGGCCGCCACCTGCTCGCGCAGCGCCGGCAGACCGGTCATCGGCGCGTACTGGTTGTGGCCGCTCATGACGTGGCGAGCGACGGCCTCGCGCAGCGCCTCGGGACCATCGAAGTCGGGAAAGCCCTGGGAAAGATTCAAAGCACCGGTGTCGGCCGCGAGCTGCGACATGGTGGTGAAGATGGTCGTGCCGACATTGGGCAATTTACTGGTGAGCATGACGATCGTCCGACAGGCCTGCCGTTTGAGACTCGGCAGCGAAGGCGGACAGGATAGCCGATGAGCGCGCCCCGATACGAGACGCGGCGGCCGACCGCCTGCCCGGGCTGCTACAGTTCAGGCAATGGCCAACCCCACCGACCGTAAGGAACCTCAATGCCGAACCTTTCCGTCAGCGCCCTCTGGAGTGACCTGCAAGCACAGGCGCAACGCGCCTTGGACAGCGAGCCGACCCTGGCCACGATCGTCAGTCAGAGCATCCTCGATCAGCCCGACTTCGGTGGTGCGCTCGCCCACCGTATCGGCCATGCCCTGGCCGACGGCGCCGAGCAGAGCCATACCCTGACCGATCGCTTCGCCGGCCTGCACCATCAGCTTCCTGTGCTCGCCGAGACGGCCTGCTGCGACCTGCAGGCGATCGTCAGCCGTGATCCGGCATTCGACAGTGCACTGGAAGTGTTCCTGTTCTCCAAGGGCTTTCTGGCACTGCAGGCGTATCGCATCGGACACCAGCTGCATGGTCGCGGCGAGCGCTTGCTGGCGATGTACATCCAGGCGCGCTGCAACGAACGCCTCGGCATCGACATCAATCCGGCCAGCCGTATCGGCAGCGGGATCATGCTTGACCATGGCACCGGGATCGTCATCGGCGAGACGGCGGTGGTCGGCGACGATGTATCGATCCTGCAAGGCGTGACGCTGGGCGGGACCGGCAAGGAAGGCGGCGACCGTCACCCCAAGGTGCGCAGCGGCGTGATGATCGGCGCCGGAGCGAAGATCCTCGGCAACATCGAAATCGGCGAAGGCGCCAAGGTAGGCGCCGGCAGTATCGTCCTGCATCCCGTCGCGCCACATACCACGGTGGTCGGCAATCCGGCCCGCCAGGTCGGCAAGCCGCGCCATGCACGACCAGCCCTGGACATGGACCAGTCGTTCGACGGAGATGGCTGAGCGATCAGCGCTTCTTGTCGCGGCGCTTCTTCTCGGCCTTCTTGTGGTGCGACATGAGGCGGCGCTTCTTGTTGACCTGGCGGTCGGTGAGCGTGTTCTTCCTGCCCTCGTAGGGGTTGTCACCGCCCTTGTACTCGATGCGGATCGGCGTGCCGACCAGCTTCAGTACACGCCGGTAGGTGTTCTCCAGGTAGCGCGTATAGGACTTGGGCACCGCCTCGACCTGGTTGCCGTGGATCACGATCAGCGGCGGGTTGGCACCACCCAGGTGGGCATAACGCAGCTTGATGCGCCGGCCGTTGACCATCGGCGGCTGGTGCTCGCGCACGGCGTCCTCGAGGATCTGCGTCAGGCGGCTGGTCGGCCAGCGGGTGATCGCCGACTTGAACGCGGCCTGCACCGACTTGTACAGGTGCCCTACCCCGGTGCCGTGCTTGGCTGAAATGAAATGGATGTCGGCGTAGTCGACGAAGAACAGCCGGCGCTCCAGCTCGGTCTTCACGTAGTCCTTCTCGCCCTGCTCCATGCCGTCCCACTTGTTCAGCGCGATGACCAGGGCACGGCCGGTCTCCAGCACGAAACCCAGCAGGTTGAGGTCATGCTCGACGACACCTTCACGGGCATCCATGACGAAGATCACGACGTTGGCGTCCTGGATCGCCTGCAGCGTCTTGACCACCGAGAACTTTTCCACCGCCTCGAAGATCTTGCCGCGACGGCGCACGCCGGCAGTGTCGATCAGGGTGTACTTTTCCTCGTCGCGCTCGAAGGGGATGTAGATGCTGTCGCGCGTGGTGCCGGCCTGATCGTAGACGATGACCCGCTCCTCACCGAGCATGCGATTGACCAGTGTCGACTTGCCGACATTGGGCCGCCCGATGATGGCGATCTTGATGCCTTCCTTCTCGCTCGGACCCGGGATGCGCTTGGGCTCCTGGCCTTCGGCGACGACTTCCTCGCCGTCCGCGGGCTCGCTGCCCTCCTCGCCTTCCTCGGTCTGCTCGGCATCATCGCGGGGGAAGATGCCGAGTGCCTGCTCGAGCATATGACTGATGCCACGCCCATGGGCGGCGGCAATCGGTAGCGCGTCGCCCAGGCCCAACGGGCTGAACTCGGCACGGGCGATGTCCGGATCGACGCTGTCGACCTTGTTCGCTACCAGGAAGCAGCGCTTGTTCCGCTTGCGCAGGTGTTCGCCGATCATCTGGTCCGCGGCGGTCAGTCCGGCGCGGGAGTCGACCATGAACAGTACGGCATCGGCTTCCTCGATGGCCTGCAGCGATTGCTCGGCCATCTTCGCATCGATGCCTTCCTCGTCACCGGAAATACCACCGGTGTCGATCACGATGTAGGTGCGCCCCTGCCACTTGGCCTCGCCATATTGGCGATCACGGGTCAGCCCGGCGTACTCGGCGACGATGGCGTCGCGGCTCTTGGTCAGGCGATTGAACAGGGTGGATTTGCCGACGTTCGGACGACCCACCAGGGCGATTACGGGAACCATACGGCTCTCCACTGCGATATTTCAGAAAACACGAAGGCCGCTGCAAGGCAGCGGCCGAATATTCATGGCTCCGCCAGGCGGAGCCGGCGGCTCAGCGGGTGGTCAGTCAGCCTGACGGATCGTCAGCGCCACCAGCTTGCCGTCATTGGCGAAGGCATACAGCCAGTCACCCTCCACCACTGGGCGTGCCCGTACACCAGAGCTGTCGATCCGCTCGCGAGCGACAAAGCGGCCATCGACCTGACTCAGGAAATGCAGATAGCCTTCCCGGTCACCGACCACCACATAGCTGGACAGCACCGCAGGGGCCGAAAGCTGACGACGGGCCAACGAATCATTGCGCCACAACGCGGTGGTGGAGCGCTCGTCGATGCCCTCGACGGTACCATCGGCCAGGCTCAGGTAGACACTGCCATAGCCGAGCGCCACTCCGGAGTAGCTGGATGCGTCACGCTGCCAGAGCACTCGGCCGCTTTCCAGTTCCAGCGCTGCAGCGCGGCCCTGGTAAGTCGCGACGTACAGCGTGCCGCCAGACAGCAGCAGGCCACCATCGATATCCACCACCCGCTCCAGCTCGGAGCGACCTTGCGGTATCGCCACTCGCTGCTCCCAGACCGGCAAACCGCGGCGGGTGTCCAACGCAATGACCTTGCCGCTGGAAAGGCCGGCGATGGCCAGCTGATTGGTCAGCAAAGGCGCTCCGGTACCGCGCAGGGTGAGTACCGCGGGCGAGCTCTCGTAGCTCCAGCGCTGCGCACCTGTGTCGATTTCCAGGGCGATCAGCCGATCGTCCTGAGTCTGCACCAGTACGATATCGCCGTTGACGGCCGGTGCAGCCAGCACTTCGCTGCTGACCTGGCTGCGCCAGCGCTCTTCGCCGGAGCTCACATCCAGCGCCAGCACCTCGCCACGCAGGGTGCCGATCAGCACCAGACCGTAGCCGGCACCTACCGCACCCGACACCGGCGTATCCAGCTTCTTCTTCCAGTTGACCTTGCCGGTCAAGCGATCCATCGACACCACCAGCCCCTCGACATCGGCGGCGTAGATCTGGTCGCCATAAACGACGGGCGTCAGCAGGTTGTAAGTCTCGCCCTGTCCTTCACCAATCGAGCGGCTCCACTCCTTTTTCAAGGAGATTTCTTCCTCGAACTTGGTCAGCTCGGCCGGCTCCGGCTCTTTGGTGTTGTTGCTGCTGCAACCGGCGGCCAGTACGGCCAGGGTCAGCAACGCGGCAGTCTTCCAACGCATCGATTACGCCTCCCCTCGGGCCAGATCATCCAGTTTCATTTGCAGGCCGCCGATGGCCGCATCCTGGGACAGCGACTCCTTGGCCTTGCTGTAAGCGGCATGCGCCTCGTCATCGCGGCCGAGTTGCACCAACAGGTCACCCTTGAGTTCCTCACGGCTGGCAGCGAAGGCTTTGTCAGCCTCGCCGTCCAGCAGCTTTAGCGCTTCATCCGCCTTGTCCTGCGCCGCCAGTACCCGCGCCAGGCGCTGACGGGCGAGCTCGTCCAGCGTCTTGTCGGCTGGCTTGTCGAGGATCGCACGCAGTTCGCTTGCTGCCTCATCGAGACGACCGGCCTCGACCGCTACCTTGGCGATGAACAGGCTGCCGTACTGCGCATAATGCGTCCCGGCGAAATCCTTCTTGAGCAGGTTGCCCAGACGCGAAACTTCGGCGGCATCGACTTCACCCGACTCCAGCGCGGCAGTCAGCAGCTGCTGGTAGAGGACCGAGGCACTCTGCGCCTGATTGATCTGGTGCTTCTGCCAGAATTGCCAACCGAACACCAATACCAGGGCGATCACGGCGCCGAGCATCAACGGCTTGCCGTTGCGCTGCCACCACTCTTTGATCTGCGCCAGTTGCTCTTCTTCAGTACCCGAGGTCACGCTGTCACTCCTTTTTATTCGCTAAGTCTCAGACCTGCTCGAGGCAGGCAGCCAGACGCTCGGGCAGAGCATCCCAGGCAATGCTTTGTTGCTCGCTGTCGTCGCGCAGCGGCTTGCAACCTACCACGCGCCCGGCCAGTTCGTCGTCACCCAGAATCAGCGCATAGCGCGCACCGCTCTTGTCGGCCTTCTTGAACTGGCTCTTGAAGCTACCGCCACCGGCATTGACCAGCAGGCGCAGCCCCGGCAGCTCGTCGCGCAGGCGCTCGGCCAGGGCCAGTGCGGCCAGGTCGGCGGCCTCGCCGAACGCACAGATGTAGGCATGCGGCGTCGGATTCAAAGCGTCTGGCACCAAACCGAGGGTCTCCAGCAGCAGCACCAGACGCTCGACGCCCATCGCGAAGCCGACACCCGGCGTCGGCTTGCCGCCGAACTGACTGACCAGGCCATCGTAGCGTCCGCCTGCACAGACAGTGCCCTGCGCACCCAGCTTGTCGGTGACCCACTCGAAAACGGTGCGGCCGTAGTAGTCCAGGCCGCGAACCAGCTTGGGGTTGATTTCGTAAGCGATGCCGACTGCATCGAGACGCGCTTTCAGGCCTTCGAAATGCACGCGCGACTCTTCGTCGAGGTAGTCATGCAACGTCGGCGCATCGGCCAGCAGCGCCTGAGTCTGGGCATTCTTGCTGTCGAGAATGCGCAAAGGATTGGTCGTCAGGCGACGCTGACTGTCCTCGTCGAGCTGCTCGAAACGCTGCTGCAGGTATACCACCAGGGCATCGCGATAACGCGCACGTGCTTCACTGGACCCCAGGCTGTTGAGCTGCAGCGTCACTGCATCAGCGAGGCCGAGCTGCTTCCACAGGCGCGCGGTCAGTACGATCAGCTCGGCATCGATATCGGGTCCCGGCTGGTTGAACACCTCCACACCGATCTGGTGGAACTGCCGGTAGCGACCCTTCTGCGGTTTCTCATAGCGGAACATCGGCCCGGTGTACCAGAGCTTTTGCACTTGCCCGCCACCGGTCATGCCATGCTCGAGCACGGCGCGCACGCAGCCGGCGGTGCCCTCGGGACGCAGGGTCAGGGACTCTTCGTTGCGATCGAGGAAGGTATACATTTCCTTGTCGACCACATCGGTGCCTTCGCCGATGCCGCGGGCGAACAGGTCGGTGAACTCCAGGATCGGCAGACGGATCTCGCTGTAGCCGTAGCTGTCCAGCAGCTGCGCGAAGGTGCCTTCGAGGTAGCGCCAGATCGGTGTCTGCGCAGGCAGGATGTCATTCATGCCACGAATGGCTTGCAGGGACTTGCTCAATGGGATTCCTTAAAGATCAGCTGCGCGCGATAACCGCCGCGTCGGACGCAAGCTTCTCGGCGGCCTTGCGCCGGATGAGCTGCTCCAGCTCATCGACGAGGTTTTCGTTGTTCAGTTTCTGCGCCGGCTTGCCATCGATGTAGACCAGGTTGTTCGGGCTGCCACCGGTCAGGCCGATATGGGCCTCCTTGGCTTCGCCCGGCCCGTTCACCACGCAACCGATCACCGCGACGTCCATCGGCACCAGCAGGTCCTCGACGCGATTTTCCAGCTCATTCATGGTCTTGACCACATCGAAGTTCTGCCGCGAACAGCTCGGGCAGGCGATGAAGTTGATGCCGCGCGAGCGCAGACGCAGGGATTTGAGGATATCGAAACCGACCTTGATCTCCTCGACGGGATCGGCCGCCAGCGACACGCGAATGGTGTCGCCAATACCTTCGGCGAGCAGCATGCCCAGGCCCACCGCGGATTTCACCGTACCGGAGCGCAACCCGCCCGCCTCGGTGATGCCCAGGTGCAGCGGCTGCTCGATCTGCCCGGCCAGCAGCCGATAGGCTTCCACCGCCATGAACACATCGGAGGCTTTGACGCTGACCTTGAAGTCCTGAAAGTCCAGACGGTCGAGATGATCCACATGACGCAGCGCGGATTCCACCAGCGCCTGCGGTGTCGGCTCGCCGTACTTCTTCTGCAGATCCTTTTCCAGCGAACCGGCGTTGACGCCGATACGGATCGGGATGCCTTTGTCACGTGCAGCATCGACCACGGCACGGACACGATCTTCGCGGCCGATATTGCCTGGATTGATACGCAGGCAATCGACGCCGAGTTCGGCCACGCGCAGGGCGATCTGATAGTCGAAGTGAATGTCGGCAACCAACGGTAGCGTCACACGCTGCTTGATCCGGCCAAAGGCTTCCGCAGCTTCCATAGACGGCACCGAGACTCTGACGATATCGGCACCGGCATTGGCCAGGCGCTGGATTTGCCCGACCGTTGCGTCGACATCACAGGTTTCGGTGTTGGTCATGCTCTGTACGGAAATCGGCGCATCGCCACCGACCGCAACGCCACCCACCCAGATCTTGCGGGATTGGCGACGCTTGATAGGAGATTCGGAATGCATGATCACTGTCCGAGCTTGAGGCGTGCTGTCTCGCCGCGCATATGAGAGGCGAGGCTCACGGCCTCACCGTTGTAACTGAGCTGAGCACCACGGGCATATCCCAGATGCACATCCAGCGGCGCCTTGCCGCTGACCGTCCGGCTGGTTCCGGCCTTGGCCAGCGCGCTGTAGAGCACACGTCCTTCCGCATCCGCTACCCGCGTCCAGCAGTCAGCAGTGAAACGCAGTTCGAGAACCGCCTCACCGGGTGCCGTCGCGCTGGCGCTTTCCGTGGTCTCCACTGGCACGGCTGCATTGTCAGAAGGCAGCTCGACCGGCGTAGATTCTGCCGGCGAGGACGCAGCGCCGGACTCAGACTCGCTCAAGGGCAGCGATTGAGCCGCCTCTACACCCGCCTCGCCGGGATCGGCATCGGCATCGGTCGAGGCCTGCGAGCTCTCGACAGGCGTCGACATTTCACCAGGCGACAAGGCTGATCCTTGTTCCGTCGGCTCCGCCAGCTCGACCGCAGCATCCTCATCCGCCCGATCGAGAAGATGGATTTCGGTCGTCCCGTCCGCACCCTCCACTTCGATCCGCTCCAGGGCGGAAACTGGCGGAGTCAGGGCCTCACGGGTTGAGCGCTCCTGCCACCAATACCAGGCTGCCGCAGCAAGAACGAGGAGCAGCACGAAGCCGAACAGGCGCATGAAGCTACGCGACAGCCGGCCCGGCTCCTCGATACGGCCGAGGCTGTTGACGTTACTGCCAGAAGCATTGGTACCCGTGTGCAGATCGAACTCCTGCACAAGACGGGTCTGATCAAGCCCGAGCAACTTGGCATAAGCCCGCACATAACCACGGGCAAAGGTGTGTCCCGGCAACTGGCTGAAGTCGCCGGCTTCGATACGGGCCAGCGCCCGCTCGGTGAGATTCAATTGCTGCGCTACCGCCGCGAGGGTCCAGCCCTTTTCTTCACGCGCAGATCGCAGCGTCTCGCCCGGGTTGTTGCCCATTGGTACAGCGGATTCTTGGTGCGGCGCGGTCATCGTTGCTCCGAAAGATATTGCTTGTGCTCATCCGTGCCGGGATACAACCTTCTCAACTGCAGTCCGAGGCTCGCAGCCGTGTCGCGGTCCTGATGGATGTTGGCCAGGCGAATGCCAAGCAACAGGCTACGCGCATTCTGCTCGGCCAACTGGCTGAAGCTGTCGTAATAACGTTTCGCAGGAACGTACTGCTTGTCCTCATAGGCCATGAGCGCGAGCTCAAGCAGGGCTCGCGGTTGCCGGCCGTCGAGACGCAGAGAGCGGGTGAAATATCGTTCGGCCTCGTCCCGCTGCCCCATCTGCAGCGCAGTCATACCGAGGTTCTGAAAGACCCGCGCACGCTCCGGATACAGGTTGTCCTCGGCGGCCTGGCTGAAACGCTCCATCGCTTCGGCATACCGTTTCTGCTCGAACAGAAAGCTGCCGTAGTTGTTGAGGATACGCGCGTCCTTGCGAGCGGAGAGCGCCTCGCGGTAGTGCTTGTCGGCCAGATCGTTCTCCATTTCGGTCTGGAACACCAGAGCCAGCGCGGCATGGGCGTCGGCGCTACGCGGGTCGATCTCGAGCGCCTTGCGTAAAGGGGTCTTGGCGCGGCCGGCAGCGCCTTGCTGCAGATAGCCGATACCCAACTGGATGTAGGCATCACGCGCCTCACGCCGTCCCTGGTCGGTCCTCAGCGGATCAACGGTGCCAGAAGACACACAACCGGCCAACAGGCCGGTCAGTAGAAGCAGCAGCGCAGCGCGCAGAGTCATCAGCATCCCCCTCAGGATCGGTTCGAAGCCATGTGCGCCGCACCCGGCTCGCTCTGCAGCTCGCGCACAGCGATGTAACGCTCGCTTCGACGCGTCCGGTCCAGAACCTGGCCGACCAGCTGACCGCAGGCCGCGTCGATGTCTTCGCCGCGGGTGGTACGCACCGTCACATTGTGCCCGCCTTTGTGCAGGATGTCCTGAAAACGGCGGATGGCATTGTTGCTCGGCCGCTCATATCCGGAATGAGGGAACGGATTGAATGGAATCAGATTGATCTTGCACGGGATACCCGCCAGCAAGGCGATCATCTGCTCGGCGTGCTCGGGCTGATCGTTGACACCTTTGAGCAAGGTGTACTCAACGGTCAGCACACGCTTCTCGCCAAGCCTCGAGACATAACGCTTGCACGCCTCGAGCAGGACATCCAGCGGATACTTCTTGTTGATCGGCACCAGCTGATCACGCAGCGCATCGTTCGGAGCATGCAGCGACAGCGCCAGCGAGACATCGATGACCTTCGCCAGCTCATCGATCATCGGCACGACGCCGGAGGTCGATAGGGTCACCTTGCGCTTGGATATGCCGTAGCCGAGGTCATCCATCATGATCTGCATAGCGGCGACGACATTGTCGAAATTCAGCAACGGCTCGCCCATCCCCATCATCACCACATTGGTGATGGCGCGATCGATCTTCGCCGGGACGGTGCCGAATGATTTGTTGGCAATCCAGACCTGACCGATCACCTCGGCCGCCGTGAGATTGCTGTTGAAACCTTGTTTGCCGGTGGAACAGAAGCTGCAATCCAGCGCACAGCCTGCCTGGGAGGACACACACAGCGTGCCGCGGCCGCCTTGCGGGATGTAGACCGTTTCCACACAGCTGCCCGAAGCGACACGTACGACCCATTTACGGGTACCGTCGCTGGAGATGTCTTCGCTAACGATCTCCGGGCCGCGAATCTCGGCACAGGCCTTGAGCTTTTCGCGCAGGGCCTTGCCGAGATTGCTCATGGCATCGAAATCATCGACGCCAAAGTGGTGAATCCATTTCATCACCTGACCGGCGCGAAAACGCTTCTCTCCGATGGACTCGAAGAAGCTTTCCAGTTGCGACTGGGTCAGACCCAGCAAATTCACCTTACCGGTCGTGGCAATCATTGGATTCACCTTCGCTCACTCAGCGAATGCGTGCGCACACTTCGGTGGCAGCGAAGAAGTAGGCGATTTCGCGGGCGGCCGAGGCTTCCGAATCGGAACCGTGAACGGCGTTCTCGTCGATGGAGACAGCGAAGTCAGCGCGGATGGTACCCGGAGCAGCTTCCTTCGGGTTGGTAGCACCCATCAGCTCACGGTTCTTGGCGATGGCGTTCTCGCCTTCAAGTACCTGAACGATGACCGGACCGGAAGTCATGAAGGCAACCAGATCCTTGAAGAAGCCACGCTCGCTGTGCTCGGCGTAGAAACCAGCGGCTTCGCGCTCGGACAGCTGAACCATCTTGGAAGCGACGACGCGCAGGCCGGCCTTCTCGAAACGGGTGGTGATTTCGCCGATCACGTTCTTGGCGACAGCGTCAGGCTTGATGATGGAGAAGGTGCGTTGCAGGGCCATGTAGGACTCCAAAACTGATGGGTTAAAGCGAACGAGTAAACCCGCGGATTATACGCGGGTCGCTGGCAAAACATAAGGGTAGAGGGCAGTACCTGGACGAGCCGACTGGCCGCCGAACGGCTGCATCGGCCGCCTTCCAGGCAGGAGCGGAAACTGCGACGACCTACTCGGCCTCTTCAATCCAGGCAGACTGGATCGCTTCGAGCACCTTCTCGCCGCCTCGCCCTGGCTCGTCGGCAAAGTTCGGCAGCTCCATCACCCAGCGATGCAGATCGACAAAATTCACGAAGCGCGGATCGACATCGGCCTTGCTCTCGGCCAGCTCGATGGCGATCTCTTGTACATCCGTCCACTTCAGTTGCATGGTCCGCTTCCTCAATGCCCTTCCGACACCTGATTGATCGTGTACTTGGGTATCTCCACGACCAAGTCGGTATCAGCCACAACCGCCTGACAGGAGAGCCGCGAATTCGGCTCCAGTCCCCAGGCCTTGTCGAGCATGTCATCTTCGAGCTCGTCTGACGCCTCAAGCGACTGGAAACCCTCGCGGATCACCACATGACAGGTCGTGCACGCGCAGGACTTCTCGCAGGCATGCTCGATATCGATGCCATTGCGCAGCGCGGCATCGAGCACAGTCTCGCCAGCCTGAGCCTCGATGACAGCCCCTTCGGGGCAATGGTCAACGTTAGGCAGGAAAATGATTTGCGGCATTCGGGTTAATCCTCGATATCGTTGAGCCGCCGCCCGGCCAGCGCGGCCTTGACGGTGGAGTCCAGACGACGCGCAGCAAAGGCGTCGGTGATCTGGCTCAGGCGTTTGGTCTGGCGCTCGATGGCGGACACGTCCTGGCTGTCGAGCAGCGTACGCAACTCTTCCATCTGCGCTTCGATGGCAGCGCGCTCCTCAGCAGCAAGCAGGCGCTCCCCATCGGCTTCCAATGCTGCCTCGACGGCCTCCAGCAGACGCTGAGCCTCAACCAGCTGCTCACGCAAGGCGCGCGCATGACGATCGTCGTCCGCCTTGCGGAACGAATCCTCCAACATTCGGGCTATCTCGCCGTCGGTCAGCCCATAAGACGGCTTGACCTGAATGTTGGCCTCGACCCCTGACGCGAGCTCTCGAGCAGAAACACTGAGCAGACCGTCGGCGTCGACCTGGAATGTCACGCGAATCTTGGCAGCACCCGCAACCATCGGCGGAATGCCGCGCAGCTCGAACCGCGCCAACGAACGGCAATCAGCGATCAGTTCTCGCTCGCCCTGCAGCACGTGAATCATCATGGCCGTCTGGCCATCTTTGTAGGTGGTGAAGTCCTGGGCGCGAGCCACCGGTATCGTCGTGTTGCGCGGAATGATCTTCTCCATCAATCCGCCCATGGTTTCCAGCCCCAACGACAGCGGGATCACATCGAGCAGCAGCAGCTCTTCGCCATCACGATTGTTGCCAGCCAGCGTTTCGGCCTGGATCGCGGCGCCGATCGCCACGACCTCATCAGGATCGATATCGGTCAGCGGCTCACGACCGAACAGCCGCCCGACCGCGGAGCGCACCCTGGGCACCCGCGTCGAGCCGCCCACCATGACCACGGCGGTGATTTCTTCAAGCTCCACACCGGAATCACGCACGGCGCGCCGGCAGGACTTCAGGCTACGCGCAACCAAGGGCTCGATCAGGGAATCGAAAGTTTCCCGGCGCAGCTCGCCCGACCAACCAGCGTAATTGATCGTGACCGCATCAGCCGAACTGAGGCGCTCCTTCGCATCACAGGCGAGCTTTAGCAGCTCGCGCTGGCTACCCGGAGTCAGGTCGCCGGAGACACCAGCCTGCACGACGATCCAGTCAGCCACGGCATGATCGAAGTCATCACCACCCAGCGCGGTATCGCCGCCGGTCGCCAATACTTCGAACACCCCCTTGGTCAACCTCAGGATCGAGATATCGAACGTGCCACCGCCCAGATCGTAGATCGCGACGACGCCCTCTGCTTGCCGATCTAGGCCATAGGCCACAGCCGCAGCGGTCGGCTCGTTGAGCAGCCGCAGCACGTTGAGCCCGGCAATACGCGCGGCATCCTTGGTTGCCTGGCGCTGAGCATCGTCGAAATACGCCGGCACGGTGATTACTGCACCGACAAGCTCGCCCCCCAGACTGACCTCTGCCCGCTGACGCAACGTTCGAAGTATCTCAGCGGACACCTCAACCGGACTCCTGGCCCCCTGCACCGTCTCGATGAAAGGCATTTGCGATTCGCCTTCGCGGAAACGATAGGGCAACTGCTCGCCCAGCTGCTTGACGTCGGCCAACCCACGCCCCATCAGGCGCTTGACCGAGCTGATGGTATTGAAGGGATCGCTCGCCGCGGCAAGCTTGGCTTGCGCACCCACCTCAACATAATCCGGGTGATAGCGCACGACAGAAGGCAGAATCACCTGTCCTTCGGCGTCGGGCAGCGGCGCGGTGATACCACTGCGCAGCGCAGCCACGAGGGAATTGGTGGTGCCCAGGTCTATTCCTACAGCCAGGCGGCGTTGATGAGGCTGTGGGCTTTGTCCTGGCTCGGCAATCTGAAGTAAGGCCATGTCTGTCTGATATCGGGCGCAGCGTCTGGCACTGCGCGGGGTTAATCGTCGAGGCGCTCTTCGAGTTGGCGCACTTCCTGGGTCAGCTTGTCGAGAAACTGCATTCGCCGCACCAGCCGTTCGGCATCGGCGCGACGCGACGGAAGTTGCCAGACCTGCGCAAAGTCGTCGTTCAGCTTTTGCTGGGCCTGCTTGAGCCGCGACTTGAAGGCAGCGACGCCATCCAAATCCGCCTGTTCATGGAGCTCTTCGAGCTCCTCGCGCCAATGCATCTGCTGCATCAGGAAATCAGGATCCTGAACCGTGGCCTCCAGCGGCACGTCATGCCCTTCGAGGGCTAGCAGATAGCGCGCCCGCCGACTCGGAATCCGCAGCGTCTGGTATGCCTCATTGAGATTGGCAGACCGCTCGAGCGCTTGACGCTGCTCGCTTTCGCTGGCATCCGCAAAACGGTCGGGATGAGTCTGACGAGCGAGCTCGCGGTAACGATCGGCTAGTCGCTCAAGATCCAGATCGAAATCCGGCTTCAGCTCGAACAACGCGAAATGACAAGGAGTACCCACAGCGTCCTCAGATGTTGAAGCTCTCGCCGCAGCCGCACTCGCCACGAACGTTCGGGTTGTTGAACTTGAAGCCCTCGTTAAGGCCTTCACGAACGAAATCGAGTTCGGTTCCGTCGAGATAGACGAGACTCTTGGGGTCGATGATCACCTTGACCCCGTGGCTTTCGAACACCGAGTCCTCGGCGGCGGTCTCGTCGACAAACTCCAGCACGTAAGCCAGACCAGAGCAGCCGGTGGTGCGAACCCCCAGCCTCACGCCCACGCCCTTGCCGCGCCCCTCAAGGGAGCGGCGGACATGCTGCGCGGCAGCGGGCGTCATGGTGATAGCCATCGCAACGCTCCTTTAAAGCAGACCTTTCTTTTCACGGTAGTCACGCACTGCCGCCTTGATCGCGTCTTCGGCGAGTACCGAGCAGTGAATCTTGACCGGCGGCAGCGCCAGCTCTTCGGCCAGCTGCGTGTTCTTGATGGTCTCCGCTTCTTCCAGGGTTTTGCCCTTCATCCACTCGGTAGCAAGCGAGCTGGAGGCAATGGCGGAGCCGCAACCATAGGTCTTGAACTTGGCATCTTCAATGACACCCTGCTCGTTGACCTTGATCTGCAAACGCATCACGTCGCCACATGCCGGCGCGCCTACCATGCCGGTACCGATGCTCGGGTCTTCAGCGTCGAACTTGCCGACGTTGCGCGGGTTTTCGTAGTGGTCGATGACCTTGTCGCTGTATGCCATGGTGAAATCCTCTCTATATCAGGCGATGCGGCGTTAGACGCCAGTCAGTGGGCTTGCCACTCGACCTTGGAAATGTCGACGCCATCTTTGAACATGTCCCACAGGGGCGAAAGCTCTCGCAACTTGGTCACGGCTTCGCAAACCTTCTGCGCTGCGTAGTCGATTTCCTCTTCGGTGGTGAATCGACCAAAACTGAAGCGAATGGAGCTGTGCGCCAGCTCATCGTTGCGCCCCAATGCACGCAGCACGTACGAAGGCTCCAACGAAGCAGATGTACAAGCGGACCCGGAAGATACCGCCAGGTCCTTGAGAGCCATGATCAGCGACTCACCCTCGACATAATTGAAGCTGAGGTTGAGGTTGTGCGGGACACGCGCAGTCATGCTGCCATTGACGTACAGCTCTTCCAGGTGCTCGACCTGCTTGTAGAAGCGATCCCGCAGAGCGCGAATACGCTCGTTTTCCTGAGCCATCTCCAGCTTGGCCAGATGAAAGGCCTCGCCCATGCCGACCAACTGATGAGTAGCCAGGGTACCGGAGCGCATGCCCCGCTCGTGGCCACCGCCATGCATCTGCGCCTCGAGGCGCACGCGCGGCTTACGGCGAACATAGAGCGCACCGACCCCCTTCGGGCCGTAGGTCTTATGAGCAGAGAAGGACATCAGATCGACCTTCATCTTCTCCAGATCGATCTCGACCTTCCCGGTCGACTGCGCCGCATCGACGTGGAAAAGAATGCCGCGAGAGCGCGTCAGCTCGCCAATGGCGGTGATGTCATTGATGGTGCCGATTTCGTTGTTCACGTGCATGACCGACACAAGAATGGTGTCGTCGCGCAATGCAGCTTCAACCATCGCCGGCGTGACGATGCCATCCTCGCCCGGCTCGATGTAGGTCACCTCGAAGCCTTCGCGCTCGAGCTGTCGGGTGGTATCCAGTACCGCCTTGTGCTCGATCTTGGTGGTGACGATGTGCTTGCCCTTGGACGCATAGAAATGTGCGACGCCCTTGATGGCCAGGTTGTCCGACTCGGTCGCACCGGATGTCCAGACGATCTCCCGCGGGTCGGCATTGACCAGCTCGGCAACCTGACGGCGCGCATTTTCCACCGCCTCTTCGGCTTTCCAGCCGAAGGCGTGGGAGCGTGAAGCCGGGTTACCAAAATTGCCTTCATTGGTGAGGCATTCGATCATCTTGGCAGCGACACGAGGATCCACCGGGGTAGTGGCGGAATAGTCGAGGTAAATCGGCAATTTCATTCAGATATCTCCTATCAGGCGGTCGCCCTGCTCATTCGATGGCGGACGCTTCTATCTTGTCCATTTGCGGCAACGAGCCCCCGGCCTTGCGCATATCCTGACGCAGAGCGACCTGCTGCACGTCCTGGCGATTGACCAGGTCGGCCAGACTGATGCCACTGAGGAATTCATGGATTCGATCACTGAGATCGCACCACAGGTGATGAGTCAGGCAGGTATCGCCGGAGTGACAGCCTCCTAAGCCCTGGCAACGCGTCGCATCGACGGATTCGTTGACCGCATCGATGACCTGAGCGACCTGAATACCGGCCATGTCGCGCGAGAGCTGATAACCGCCCCCCGGGCCACGCACACTGGTCACCAAAGCGCTGCGGCGGAGCTTGGCAAACAGCTGCTCAAGATAGGAAAGCGAGATCCCCTGACGTTCGGAAATATCGGCCAAAGAGACCGGACCATGCTGGGCATGGAGCGCCAGATCAAGCATGGCGGTCACGGCATAACGGCCTTTGGTGGTCAATCGCATCGGTCTGCACCAAGCATTACGGTTTGGCGCAAGTATGCTATTCCCGAGTATTTAAGTCAACTATAAGACCTATTGATTTAGTCGGGCTTTATTTGCCTGCCGGTGAAGACCGCCCGATCGGAAACCGCCGCATGATACCAGCTGCTGCCAGCACCCGCACTTCATGCACGCGGCTCGCCGCCTTCGGATTTCACCTCCACGAAATCCTCCTCGCGCAGTTCGGGCAACTCCTTGGCGCAATAGTCACTCCCGAGCGCCTTGAGCGCCCCGCACATGCCCTCCAGACGCTCTTCAACCGCCTGCACATGATCCAGCAACTGCCCAATCGCTCGCGCTACCGGATCGGGCATGTCCTCACTGACCCCATAGGCATCGAAACCGATCTTCTCGGCGATGGCCTTACGTCTTGCTTCCTGCTCGTCGCTGGACTTCACGATGATGCGCCCCGGTATCCCGACGGCCGTGGCGCCTGGCGGAACCTCGCGCGTCACGACCGCATTCGAACCGATCTTCGCGCCCGCCCCCACAGTGAAGGGGCCGAGAATCTTCGCGCCCGCCCCGACGATCACACCATCCTCGAGCGTCGGGTGGCGCTTGCCCTTGTTCCAACTGGTCCCGCCCAGCGTCACGCCGTGGTAAAGCGTCACGTCATCACCGATCTCGGCGGTCTCACCAATGACAATGCCCATCCCATGGTCGATGAAAAAACGACGACCGATTCGGGCCCCCGGATGTATCTCGACTCCGGTCAGCCAGCGCCCAAGATTCGACGACATGCGTGCCAGCCATTTCCACTCATGCGCCCACAGCCAGTGAGATAGACGGTGAATCCATACGGCGTGCAGCCCCGGATAACAGGTCAATACCTCGAACGCATTGCGTGCCGCCGGATCGCGATGGAATACGCTCTGGATATCTTCGCGCATGCGTTCGAACATCAGTCATTTCTCCGCTTGTGGGGCTCGCCACGGGCGGCCTTCTGTGTCTCGGTGAGAATACCGCGCAAGATGTTCATCTCCAGCTTGCTGATGCCGCTGCGCCCGTAGAGCCTGCGCAAGCGCGGCATCAAATGACGGGGCTTTGCCGGATCGAGGAAGCCGATGTCAATCAGCGTCTGCTCCAGATGACCGAAGTAGTTCTCCAACTCATCGACCGTGACCGGCTGCGCATCCAGCATGGCGGTGGTTTCCAGCTTCTCGACCTTCGTTGGCCGGCCCTCGGCAGCCAACCAGGCCATGCGCACCTCATAGGTCAACACCTGCACGGCCGCAGCGAGGTTCAACGAGCTGAACTGAGGATCGGAAGGAATATGCACGTGGTACTGGCACCGCTGCAGCTCTTCGTTGGTCAGCCCCGCGTACTCACGACCGAACACCAGCGCAACGTCGCTACCAGCAGCAGCCTGCTCCACCGATACCGCCGCGCACTCGCGCGGATCGAGCAAAGGCCACGGGATGCGACGATCGCGGGCACTGGTACCAAGCACAAGGCTACAACCAACCAGCGCCTCCTCCAGCGTGTCGACGACCAGCGCGGCATCGAGAATATCGGTCGCACCGGACGCCCGGGCGATAGCGTCGGAGCTCGGAAAATCTTCCGGCTCGACCAGCACCAGCCGCGACAGGCCCATGTTCTTCATGGCCCGAGCTGCGCCACCGATGTTGCCGGCATGACTGGTGTTGACCAGCACCACACGAATGTTCTGCAGCGACACAATTCTTCTCAGCTTGAAAACCAGCGGAAAGCTTACAGGAAGCCGCTCTTCATTCGCCATCCGCCAAAGGCCGCAGCAGCACCGGTCACGCTACATGCGGCAACGCTTTCCTGATAGAATTTCGCGCTTTCTTTAACGACCCAGGTAATTGATCCATGCAGCCCATGCTGAATATCGCGCTGCGCGCCGCCCGCAGCGCCGGCGAACTGATTGTCCGTTCCACCGATCGCCTGGATGCAATTTCGGTCAACGAGAAAGAGGCGAAGGACTACGTCACCGAAATCGACAAGGCCGCCGAGCAATGCATCATCAATGCACTGCGCAAGGCCTACCCGAATCACGGCATCCTCGGCGAGGAAGGCGGGCTGCTCGAAGGCAGCGGCGATGGCGCCGATTACCTCTGGATCATCGATCCACTGGACGGCACCACCAACTTCGTTCGCGGCATTCCGCACTACGCCGTCAGCATCGCCTGCAAGTACCGTGGTCGCCTTGAACACGCTGTTGTTCTGGATCCGGTCCGCCAGGAAGAGTTCACCGCGAGCCGCGGCCGAGGAGCAGCCCTGAATGGGCGCCGCCTGCGCGTCAGTTCGCGCAAGAGCCTGGAAGGCGCCCTGCTCGGCACAGGCTTTCCATTCAAGGACGGCCAGCTGGACAACCTGGACAGCTACCTGAACATGTTCCGCAGCCTGGTCGGCCAGACCTCAGGGCTGCGCCGCGCCGGCGCGGCCAGCCTCGACCTGGCCTACGTCGCAGCGGGTCGTTTCGATGCGTTCTGGGAATTCGGTCTTTCCGAGTGGGACATGGCAGCCGGCGCACTCCTTATTCAGGAGGCAGGCGGCTTGGTGAGCGATTTCAGCGGCGGCCATGAATTCCTCGAGAAGGGCCAGATCGTGGCCGGCAACACCAAGTGCTTCAAGGCGGTACTGACCACCATCCAGCCTCACCTCACACCATCGCTCAAGCGCTGAGCCAAGCTGAGCGTCACGCATAAAAAAACGCCCCGTCGGGGCGTTTTTTTATGCTGCTGGTTTGCTTATTGCTGAGACAGCATCAACTGTCCATCCTGCACCGGTATCTGGCTGCCCGGATCACGATCCATTCGTACGCGACCAACCTTGCCGGCCAGATCGTACTTGACGTCATAGCCGACGATCTTGTCGTGTGTATCGGTCACCGTGCTGCAGCGGGTCTCGGTAGTGGTGTAGGTACTGTTGGCCTGCATACGCCCCTGCACCTGATTGCCGGCGTAACCACCGCCGACAGCACCCGCGACAGTGGCGATCTTCTTGCCGGTGCCGCCACCGATTTGATTGCCCAGCAGCCCACCGACAACGGCGCCGACCGCGGTGCCCGCAATACGGTGCTCATCTTGCACGGGCTTCTGCCGTGTCACCGCGACGTCCTTGCAGACTTCACGCGGCGTGCGGATGGTTTCCTTGATAGGTTCGACCGCCAGCACCTCGGCGAACTTCGGACCGCGATCGACCAGGCTATAAGTAGCGAAAGCTCCGCCAGCCGTGGCAACAACCACCCCAAGTGCCGTACCGACCAACATGGACTTGTTCACTGTGACATCCTCTTCCATCGGGCTGCGCCCGTTCCGCAGCCTTGGACCGCGCAAGACTGCGGAAGTTCGGAGCGTGGATCAGGGGCGGTCGTCGACCTCTTCTTCAGCGACCGGCGGGATGAGATCGTCACGCGTCAGCTTGAGCCAGACCAGCAGCATGCCTGCAACGTAGACGGAGGAGTAGGTACCTACGCCCACACCCACCAGCAACGCCAGAGAGAAGCCCCAAAGGTTCTCGCCACCGAAGACCATCAGCGCCCCCACTGCCAGCAAGGTAGATACCGAGGTGGCCATGGTGCGCAGCAGTGTCTGGGTGGTGGAGATATTGATGTTCTCCAGCAGCTCGGCCTTGCGCAGCATGCGGAAGTTCTCGCGGATCCGGTCGAAGATGACAATGGTGTCGTTCAACGAGTAGCCGATCACCGCGAGCACCGCCGCCAGCACCGTCAAGTCGAAGGAAATCTGGAAGAAGGAGAATACGCCCAGCACCACGATTACGTCATGGAACAGCGAGAGGACCGCACCCAGGCCGAACTTCCACTGGAAGCGGAATGCCACATAAACCAGGATTCCTCCCAGCGCCAGCAGCATACCCAGGCCACCCTGGTCGCGTAGCTCCTCACCAACTGCCGGCCCGACGAACTCCACACGCTTGACGCTTACAGAGTTGCCGCTATCGGCGTTACGCAAGGCGCTGGCGATACGCTCACCCAACTGAGGATCGTCGCCCGGCATACGCACCAGCACATCGGTGGTTGCACCGAAGCTCTGCACTACCGCATCGGTGAAGCCGGCCTGCACCAGCTGGCCGCGCACCTGCTCGAGCCCCACCGGCCGCTCATAGCCCAGCTCGATCAACGTGCCACCGGTGAAATCCAGACCGAAATTCAAGCCCTTGACCACCAGGCTCCCTAGCGAGGCGATGGTCAGCAGCACGGTGAGGGCGAATGCCAGATGGCGGACGCCCATGAAATTGATTACGCGTTTCATCGTGCTAGCCCCTTAAATCCACAGCTTCTTGAGATCGCGGCCACCGTAGATCAGGTTGACCATGCCGCGCGTCACGATGATTGCCGTGAACATCGACGTCAGGATGCCGATCGACAGGGTCACCGCAAAGCCCTTGATCGGACCGGTTCCCATCGCGAAGAGAATGCCGCCGACCAGCAAGGTGGTCAGGTTGCCGTCGAGAATCGCCGAGAATGCCCGGTCGAAGCCCTCGTGGATGGCCCGCTGAATCGACATGCCATTGGCGATCTCCTCCCGAATACGCGAGAAGATGAGCACGTTGGCGTCAACGGCCATGCCCATGGTCAGCACGATACCGGCGATGCCTGGCAGGGTCAGCGTGGCGTTGAGCATCGACATCAGCGCCGTGAGCACCACCATGTTGAACAGCAGCGCGATGGTGGCAAGCAGACCGAAGAACTTGTAGATCAGCACCATGAAAATGGCGACAAAGAGGAAGCCCCACATGGCGGCCTGCACACCCAGCTTGATGTTCTCGGCGCCCAGGCTCGGGCCGATGGTGCGTTCCTCGGCGAAGTACATCGGCGCCGCCAGGCCGCCGGCACGCAGCAGCAGGGCCAGCTCGGACGATTCACCCTGGCCATCGAGACCGGTAATGCGGAACTGACTGCCGAGCGGCGACTGGATCGTCGCCAGGCTGATGATCTTCTTCTCTTCCTGGAAGGTTTCAACCCGAACTTCCTGTTCGACACCGTCGACCATTTGCCGCACGTAGCGGGTCATCGGCCGCTGCTCGATGAAGATCACGGCCATGCTGCGCCCGACATTGCTGCGCGTGGCGCGATTCATCAGATCGCCACCATGGCCGTCGAGACGAATGTTCACCTGCGGACGACCGTTTTCATCGTAGCTGGCCTGAGCATCGGTTACCTGATCACCGGTGATGATCAGCGTGCGCTCAAGCTGCACGGGCGGGCGACCTTCTTCACGGAACTCGAATGTCTCGGTCGAAGCCCGTGAGGCATCAGGCTCAGCGGCGAGACGGAATTCCAGGTTCGCCGTCTTGCCAAGGATGCGCTTGGCCTCGGCCGTATCCTGCACACCCGGCAGCTCGACCACGATTCGATTGGCGCCCTGGCGCTGCACCAGAGGCTCAGCCACACCAAGCTCATTGACCCGATTGCGCACGGTGGTCAGGTTCTGCTTGATCGAATATTCGCGAATTTCCGCCAGCTTGGCCTCGGTCAGCGTCAACCGCAGCACCTGCTGGCCGTTACGCTCACTGGTCGCAAGCTCGAAATCGGTGAAGTTCTTGCGAATCAGCGCCTGCGCGGCAGCGAGTGTCTCCTCGTCAGCGAAGCCCAGCTGCACGGCATTCTTCAGGTTCGGCAGACTGCGGTAACGCACTCGCTCCTTGCGCAGCAAGCTCTTGACCTCGCCTTCCGAAACGTTCAGGCGCGTCTCGATCGCCTTCTCCATGTCGACTTCCAACAGGAAGTGCACACCACCAGAGAGGTCCAAACCAAGCTTCATCGGGCTTGCGCCAAGGTTGCGCAGCCACTCCGGCGTGGTCGGAGCAAGATTGAGCGCTACAACGTAAGCGTCGCCCAGAGCACGACGAACGATATCCTTTGCAGGCAACTGGTCGTCCTGGCGCTCCAGACGCACGAGACCGCCGCGCCCCTGTTCATCGAGCGACGCCGACTTGACGGCGATACCGCCATCTTCGAGCGCCTTGCTGATGCGTTCGAGATCTGCCGAACCGATCTCCTGCGCCGTGCTGGCGCCAGTGACCTGGATCGCCGGGTCGTCCGGATAGAGGTTGGGTGCCGAGTAAACGAAGGCAATCGCGAGCACTGCCAGAATCAGCAGGTATTTCCAGAGAGGGAATCTATTGAGCATGACGCAGCCCGTTTAATGAACGAGGGGCGCCTTGCGCGCCCCGTCGATATTGAATGAAGTCAGCTCAGATGGCTTTCAGAGTGCCCTTGGGCAGGGTGGCGGCGATCGCCACCTTCTGGAACTTCAACTCAACGTTGTCGGAAACCTCGATCACCACGAAATCGTCAGCGACCTTGGTGACCTTTCCAGCGATACCGCCGGAGGTGACTACCTCATCGCCTTTCTGCAGCCCGGCGATCAGATTTTTGTGCTCCTTCGCACGCTTGGCCTGCGGACGCCAGATCATCAGATAGAAGATGACCAGAAAACCGACCAGGAATACCCACTCGAAACCGGTGCCGGCAGGACCTGCGGCAGCCTCCTGGGCATAGGCGGCGGGAATCAGAAAGCTCATGTACCACTCCTGTTGCAGAAAGGATTGTGTTGTTCTGGCACGTCACGCAAGCGGCGGCGTTGGCAGGCCGCGCTTGGCATAAAAGGCGTCGACAAAGGCCGCCAATGTACCCTGTTGAATGGCGTCGCGTAAACCAGCCATCACCCGCTGGTAATGCCGCAGGTTGTGGATGGTATTCAACATGCTACCCAGCATTTCGCCGCATTTATCCAGGTGATGCAGATAGGCGCGGGAGAAGTGTTTGCAGGTGTAACAATCACAGCTCGGATCCAGCGGCGAATCGTCGTGCTTGTGCACCGCGTTGCGAATCTTGATGACGCCGGTGTCGGTGAACAGATGGCCATTGCGCGCGTTACGCGTCGGCATCACGCAGTCGAACATGTCCACGCCGCGCCGCACGCCCTCGACCAGATCCTCCGGCTTGCCCACGCCCATCAGATAGCGCGGCTTGTCGGCCGGCATCTGCGGCGGCAGGAAGTCCAGCACACGGATCATCTCTTCCTTCGGCTCGCCCACCGAGAGACCGCCAATTGCCAGCCCGTCGAAGCCGATCTCGCAAAGCCCTTCCAGCGAACGCATGCGCAGCGACTCGTGCATGCCGCCCTGGACGATGCCAAACAGTGCCGACGGGCTGTCGCCATGAGCGACCTTGGAGCGCTTGGCCCAGCGCAGCGACAGCTCCATCGAGCGACGCGCGACGTCCTCGTCAGCCGGATAGGGCGTGCACTCATCGAAGATCATGACGATATCCGAGCCCAGGTCACGCTGGACCTGCATGGACTCTTCCGGCCCCATGAACACCTTGGCGCCATCGACCGGCGAGGCGAAGTAGACGCCCTCCTCCTTGATCTTGCGCATCGCCCCCAGACTGAACACCTGAAAACCACCGGAATCGGTAAGGATCGGCCCCTGCCACTGCATGAAGTCGTGCAGGTCGCCGTGGCGCTTGATCACCTCGGTGCCAGGTCGCAACCAGAGGTGAAAGGTGTTGCCCAGGATGATCTGCGCACCGATCGCTTCGATGTCCCGCGGCAGCATGCCCTTGACGGTACCGTAGGTGCCCACCGGCATGAAGGCCGGCGTTTCCACGGTTCCGCGAGGAAAGGTCAGACGCCCCCGACGCGCCTTGCCATCGGTGGCGAGTAGCTCGAAAGACATGTGGCAGGTACGGCTCATCGGGTTTCCTCGGGACCGCGCGGTGCGGGGTTGCGGGTAATGAACATGGCGTCGCCATAGCTGAAGAAGCGGTAGCGCTGCGCCACGGCCTCGGCATACGCCACCATGGTTTCCGGATAACCAGCGAAGGCGGAAACCAGCATCAGCAGCGTCGATTCGGGCAGATGGAAATTGGTCACCAGCGCATCGACCACATGAAAGGTCTTGCCCGGGTAGATGAAGATATCGGTGTCGCCACTGAACGGCTTGAGCTCGCCGTCGCGTGCGGCCGTTTCCAGCGAGCGGACACTGGTGGTACCCACCGCGATCACCCGACCTCCGCGTGCGCGGCAGGCCGCCACCGCATCGACCACTTCCTGCGTCACTTCCAGCCACTCGCGATGCATATGGTGCTCTTCGATGCGCTCCACGCGCACCGGCTGGAAGGTGCCGGCACCGACATGCAGGGTGACATAGGCAGTCTGGACCCCAGCATCGCGCAGCGCACCCAGCAGGGCCTCATCGAAATGCAGCCCGGCGGTCGGAGCCGCCACGGCGCCGGCTCGCTGCGCGTAGACGGTCTGGTAGCGCTCTCGATCGGCGGCATCGTCCGGCCTGTCTATATAAGGAGGCAACGGCATGTGACCGATGCGCTCGAGCAGCGGCAACACGTCCTCGTCGAAGACGAGTTCGAACAGGGCATCGTGCCGCGCGACCATTTCAGCTGTGCCGCCACCGTCGAGCAGGATCTGAGAGCCGGGCTTGGGGGACTTGCTCGAGCGCACATGCGCCAGCACGCTGCGATTGCCGGTCACGCGCTCGACCAGGATCTCCAGCTTGCCGCCCGTAGCCTTCTGCCCAAACAGCCGCGCCGGAATGACCCGCGTATTGTTGAAGACCATCAGATCACCGGGCCGCACGTAGTCCAGCAGATCGGCAAAGTTGCGGTGCGACATCTGCCCTGACTCACCGTCGAGCACCAACAGCCGGCTCGCTCTGCGCTCGGCAAGTGGATGACGGGCAATCAGGACGTCGGGGAGCTCGAAGTAGAAATCGGCGACTTGCATGGGCGGTTTCGGGGCGCGGAAAGGGCGCAGATGTTATCCGAAACACGTCGAGCTGACCACGCCAAACGATTGACCACTCAGCCCGGCATCCCTATACTGCGCCGCCACTGTGCCTCGATGGCGGAATCGGTAGACGCAGCGGATTCAAAATCCGCCGTTGGTAACAACGTGAGAGTTCGAGTCTCTCTCGGGGCACCATCACAGTATCAAGCCAGTGTTCGGCGAACTCAGATCGATACGCACACGGGCAATTAACACCCAGTTCCACCGCCTTCTCGCTGACTGACAAACAATGCAGCCAGCCGTGGCCTTGACGATCCGCAGCAGCGGAGCAGCACGTCAAACCACCCTTCACAAGCGCCGAAATGGCGCCGCCTGGACAGGCAAATTCTATGGCTCCGAGGGGTTGGCATTCCCCGGCGAGTTATCGTAGAGTGTGCCCACTGTGTTTGCATGGGTCGCTGTTGAATCGTGACCTGGTGCAGTAGATCTTCAGATCCGCTACTCCGCTCGACTCTCTTACTCCTTGCAACCAGTTCCAGCCTCCTGTTTTTGCGGGAAGCAATTCTACTTTTGAGTTTCAAGGATACAAAGACATGTCGAATCGTCAGAACGGTACCGTCAAGTGGTTTAACGACGAGAAAGGTTTTGGTTTCATCACTCCCGAGAGCGGTCCGGATCTGTTCGTGCACTTCCGCGCGATCGAAGGCAACGGCTTCAAGAGCCTGAAAGAAGGCCAGAAAGTCAGCTTCATCGCCGTGCAAGGTCAAAAGGGCATGCAGGCCGACCAGGTTCAGATCCTGGGGTAAGCCTTCTCTCCGAAAAGCCCCTGATGGCAACATCAGGGGCTTTTTTATGCGCGCAATTCCGTAGAATGCCCCGCCTTCCACTTGATCGAGACACGCAATGCGCCGACATCTGCTGAGCCCGCAGGGCCAATTCCCCGCCGCCGGTCTGATGCGACGACTGGCAGCAATGTTCTATGACAGCCTACTCTGCATCGCCCTGATGATGGTGGTGACCCTGTTCTATCAACAGGTGCTGCTGCGCCTGCTGTATGGCAGTGAGCAACTGAAGATGCTCGCCGAGGCCGGCCGCCTGGACATCGACCCCCTGCTTTCGACGCTGCTGCTGTTCAGCCTGTTCGGCTTCTTCGCCAAGTTCTGGACCCACAACGGTCAGACACTGGGCATGCAGGTCTGGGGCATCCGTATCCAGAACAGCGACGGACGCGCCATCGATCTGTGGCAGGCGCTGCTGCGCTTCCTCATCGCGATCGTCTCGCTGCTGTGCCTGGGAATGGGTTATTGGTGGATGCTGATCGACAAGCAGAAGCGCACCTGGCACGACATCTACTCCGAGAGCCGGGCGGTGCAACTGCCGAAGAACATTCACAAGAAATAATCGCAGCGCCCGGCCGTCTCTCATGACCGGGCGCTTGCCCCTCAATCCATCGCGACCGCCATGCGCGACGGCGTAGCCTCAGCCGGCGCGCCTCAGCAACCAGGCGCCGATCAGTGCACAGACACAGGCCGGCAACACCACCGCCAGCAGCGGCGAGAAACCGAACACCTGGCTCGCCGGCCCCAGCAGATCCTGAATGATGCGGAACACGAAGCCGACGACCACGCCGGTGAAGATCCGCTGCCCCAGCGTCACCGAACGCAGCGGTCCGAAGATGAAGGAAATCGCCAGCAGCACCAGCGCAACGGTGACCGCCGGCTGTAGAACCTTGGTCCAGAAAGCCAGCCAGTAACGGCTGTTGTTCAGCCCCTGCTCGCCCAGATAGTGGATATAGCGCCACAAGCCGGTGATCGACAGCGCCTCCGGCTCCATCACCACGGTGCCGAGCAGCTGCGGCGTCAACTGGACGTCCCAGCGCTCCTCTGGCGCGCGCATGACTTCGGTGTGATCACCGCGGAAGTGGGTGGTGGCGACGTTCTCGAGCCGCCAATGGTCGCCCTGGTAGCTGGCGCGGCGCGCGAAACTGGACGTCAGCAGGCGACGCTCTTCGTCGAAGCGGTAACGCGTGACGCCCACCAGCACACCGCCGGGCTGCACCGCGTTGACGTGCACGAACTCGTTTTCCTGACGATGCCACAGCCCACGCTTGCTGCTCTGCGCCTCACCTGCCCCCTGCGCCAGGGACCGCCTGGCCTGGGCGATGTCTTCGCTCAGCGGCGCGACATACTCGCCGATAAGGATTCCGGCGACGAGCAGGACGAGCATCGGCTTCATCACCGATAGCACGATGCGTCCCAGGGAAACCCCGGCGGCGCGCATGATGGTCAGCTCACTACTGCTGGCCAGCGTGCCGAGACCGATCAGGCAGCCGATCAGCGCCGCCATCGGCAGCATTTCGTACAACCGGCGCGGCGAAGTCAGCAGGACGTATTGCAGAGCGTCGCCCAGACCGTAGCTGCCCTGGACGTCACCCAGCTCGTCGATGAACGCGAACAACAGCGCTAACCCAACGATGATGCCGAGCACCGTGAGGATGGCGAGAAAGACATGGATACCGATGTAGCGATCGAGCTTAACCACGAGCCACCTCCAGCTGCGCGTGGCGCTTCTTCATTCGCAGCCTGATCGGCTCCCAGAACAGCATCAGCAGGCCGATCGCCAAGAACAGCCCGTGCACCCACCACAAGCCCAGAGCCATGGGCAGGCGACCCTTGTCCAGCGCGCCGCGCACCGCGATCAGCAACGCGAGATAGGTCATGTACAACAGGATGGCCGGCAGTAGCTTGAGGAAGCGCCCCTGCCGCGGGTTGACCTTGGCCAGCGGCACGGCGAGCACGGTGACGACGAACACCAGCAGCGGCAATGACAGCCGCCATTGCAGCTCGGTTCGGTGCCTGAGGTTGTCGCTGCCGAGCAACTCGTGGGTCGGCATGGCCTCGCGCTCGCTCAGCTCCATGCTCACCTCCGGCTTTGGCAGCAACACACCATAGGTGTCGTACTGGATCGCGCGGTAATCCGCCTGCCCCGGGTTACCGTCATAGCGGTAGCCGTTTTCCAGGATCAGATAACGACTGCCGTCCGGTTGAATTTCCTGACGCCCGCTTTCGGCAACGAGCACGGACAGCCCGCTTTCCTTGCCGGTCTGGCGTGAAACATTGGTCTCGGAAATGAACACCCCGCCCAGTTCGCTGCGGTCGGCCGACAGCTCACGGGTATAAGTCACGCGCGAACCGCCGCGCAGGGTTTGGAAACGTCCCGGAACGAGGGTGTCGAACTCGGTCAGCGAATCCTGCTGGCTGAGAATGCGCTCGACCTCGGCGATCCCCTGCGGCGCCAGGCCCAGGCTCAGCCAGCCGACCAGCGCGGCGACCAGCGCAGCCGGCGCCAAGCTGTAGACCAGCAGCCGGCGCTGGCTCATGCCGGTAGCCGAAAGCACGGTCATTTCGCTTTCCAGATAGAGGCGCCCGTAGGCCAGCAGGATGCCGAGGAACAGCCCCAGCGGCAGGATCAACTGCAGAAAGCCCGGCAGGCGGAAGCCCATGATCAGCAGCAGCACACCCGGATCGAGCACCCCCTGCGCAGCCTGGGCCAGATACTTGATGAAGCGGCCGCTCATGATGATTACCAGCAGCACGGCACTGACCGCGCTCATGGTGATCAGCAGCTCTCGGGACAGGTAACGAAAGACGATCAAACCAGACACTCCAGGGTTGTCAGGCTCTGGCGGCAACGCTCAAACTAGCCGCCAGTTGCCGGCCCGCCGCAGCAGACCGTTGGAATTGGTAATGGCGCGCAAGTCGCGTCGGCGCGATCACTGACAAGCTCAGGTGATTGCAACGTTTCTAGCCTAGCGCAGTCGCTAACAACGACCGAACAGGCGAACCACCGGAAAATAAGCCCGGCATTATCCTGCAAACCCGACTCTTTGTCTTGGGGACACCACGTCATGGAATTTGTTGTCAAAAGCGCTAAAGCCTCCACCCAGAAGACCGCCACCCTGATTCTGCCGCTCGGCGAGAACTGCCTACTCGGCAGCGTCGCACAGAGCGTGGACAGTGCCAGCGCTGGCGCGCTCAGCACCGCGCTCAAGCGTGGCGACATCCAGGGCAAGCCGGGCCAGACGCTGTTGCTGCACGGCCTGCCGGGTCTCAAGGCCGAGCGAGTGCTGCTGGTCGGCACCGGCAAGGCGGATGAACTCGACAGCCGCCAATGGCGCAAAGTGGTCAATGCAGCGCTGGCGGTCATCAAGAACCTGGGTGGTGGCGATGCTGCTTTCGCCATGCAGGACGTACAGGTCAAGGGGCGCGACAGCTATGCCCGCACACGCCTGCTGGTAGAAATCATCGCCGACGGCCAGTACGTGTTCGACCGTTTCAAGAGCAAGAAGGCGGAACCGCGTGCACTGCAGAAGATCATCTTGCTCTGCGACAAGGCCGAACAGGCCGGCGTCGAGCGTGCCGCCAACGAGGCTTCGGCGATCGCCACCGGCATGGCCTTCACCCGCGACCTGGGCAACCTGCCGCCGAACGTCTGCCATCCGACTTTCCTCGCCGACCAGGCCAGGCAGCTGAGCAAGGCCTACAAGAACGTCAAGCTCGATGTGCTGGACGAGAAGAAACTGCGCGAACTCGGCGCCGGTGCATTCCTCGCAGTATCCCAAGGCAGTGAACAGCCCGGCTGCATCATCGTTCTGCATTACAACGGCGGCAAGAAAGGCGACAAGCCCTATGCACTGGTCGGCAAGGGCATCACCTTCGACACCGGCGGCATCAGCCTCAAGCCGGGCCTGGGCATGGACGAGATGAAGTACGACATGGGCGGCGCCGCCAGCGTGCTCGGTACGCTCAAGGCCGTGCTCGAACTGCAGCTGCCGATCAACCTGGTCTGCCTGCTGGCCTGCGCCGAGAACATGCCCAGCGGCGGCGCGACTCGTCCGGGTGACATCGTCACCACCATGAGCGGCCAGACCGTGGAAATCCTCAACACCGACGCCGAAGGCCGATTGGTGCTGTGCGACACCCTGACCTACGCCGAGCGCTTCGAGCCACGCGCCGTGGTCGACGTGGCCACCCTGACCGGCGCCTGCATCGTCGCGCTGGGCAGCAACACCTCGGGCCTGCTGGGCAACAACGACGAGCTCATCCAGCAGTTGCTGCAGGCCGGCGAGAGCGCTGCCGACCGCGCCTGGCAATTGCCGCTGTTCGACGAGTATCAGGAGCAGCTGGACAGCCCCTTCGCCGACATCGCCAATATCGGCGGGCCCAAGGCCGGCACCATCACTGCCGCCTGCTTCCTCTCGCGCTTCACCAAGAAGTACCCATGGGCCCACCTGGACATCGCCGGCACCGCCTGGACCAGTGGCGGCAAGGAAAAAGGCGCCACTGGCCGTCCCGTGCCCTTGCTGACCCAGTATCTGCTGGACCGGATCAACGGATGAGCCCGATCACCGCGCGTGACAGCGGCCGGCACGGCCCCACGCTGGCCGGCCCGGCGGGCGCTCGTCCATGACGCGCATCGAGTTCTACGTACTGCCGGACGACAACCCGCTCGGGCGGCTGCGCGCCGCCTGCCAGCTGGCGGCCAAGGGCTGGCAGCATGGCCTGCAGGTGTTCGTCCGTTGCAGCGACGAGGACCAGTCGACCCGGCTCGACGAGCTGCTCTGGAGCTTTCGCGCGGAACGATTCATCCCGCACGAGCAGTACGCCGAGGAGGTGCAGGCGCCAGTGGTCATCGGGCTCGAACAGGAACCACCAACCGCCCAGGGTCTGCTGATCAACCTGGCACCGACACTCTCGGCACATATCGACCGCTTCAGCCGGGTCATCGAGATCGTCAACCAGGAGCCTCAGCTGCTGACCGCCTGCCGGGAGAATTTTCGCCTGTATCGGCGCCAGGGCTATGATCCACAAAGGGTCGAGCTCTAGCCGCTCCAATTTAGATAGCAAGGGATACCCCCTGGCAAACAGCCGGGATGCACCAGCCCGGAACCACGCAGATGACACCGAAAGCCCCGAACAAACCCGCCGAACTGCTAAGCGATCTCGAATCCATTCGCGCACTGCTCGGCGACGATTTCCCCGACACCGCCACAACAGGCGCCCCGGTGGATCCGGACAGCATTCCGCTCCTGTCCGATATCGTCGAACCCGGACCGGCCATCGCAGCCACCACCCCCAGCGACGACGAGCCACGGGAAACCAGCGTGCGCAGCGCGTTCCGCTCGCTGGCCGAGCGGCATATCGACCACGAGCTGCGCACCGCCGCCAACCTGATCCTGCAGGAAGTGATCGACGACTTCGTGCCGCAGATCGAGGCCGAGCTCAAGCGCCGCCTGGAAAGCCGGATCGACCGGCTGGTGCGTACACCGCCGCCCCGCCCCTGAGCCATCCCGCGCCAATGCAGAGTTAATCCGCACGGCCGCGAAATCTCGCGGCCGTTTGCCTTTATACTTGCCCGTTTTTCCGACCAGCCGTTTTAAGGGTCCCGCCGCATGGACAAGACCTACCAGCCGCACGCCATCGAGACTTCCTGGTACCAGACCTGGGAATCGAACAACTACTTCGCCCCACAAGGCTCCGGCGAGCCCTACACCATCATGATTCCGCCGCCGAACGTCACCGGCAGCCTGCATATGGGCCATGGCTTCAACAACGCGATCATGGACGCGCTGATCCGCTGGCGCCGCATGCAGGGCCGCAACACCCTGTGGCAGCCGGGCACCGACCATGCCGGTATCGCCACGCAGATGGTGGTCGAGCGCCAGCTGGCCGCCCAGGGCACCAGCCGTCACGACCTGGGACGCGAGAAGTTTCTCGAGAAGGTCTGGCAGTGGAAGGAAGAGTCCGGCGGCAACATTACCCGCCAAATCCGTCGCCTGGGCTCGTCGGTGGACTGGTCGCGCGAGCGCTTCACCATGGACGACGGCCTCTCCGAGGCGGTGAAGGAAGCCTTTGTCCGCCTGCACGAGGATGGCCTGATCTATCGCGGCAAGCGCCTGGTCAACTGGGATACCAAGCTGCACACCGCCATTTCCGACCTGGAAGTGGAAAACCACGACGAAAAGGGTCATCTCTGGCACCTGCGTTATCCGTTGGCCGATGGCTGCAAGACCGCCGATGGCCTGGACTATTTGGTGGTCGCCACTACCCGTCCGGAAACCATGCTCGGTGACGCCGCCATCGCGGTGCACCCGGAGGACGAACGCTACAAGAGCCTGATCGGCCGCCACGTCATGCTGCCGCTGGTCAACCGCCTGATTCCCATCGTGGCCGACGATTACGTCGACCTCGAGTTCGGTACCGGCTGCGTGAAGATCACCCCGGCGCACGACTTCAACGACTATGAGGTGGGCAAGCGTCATCACCTGCCGCTGATCAACATCTTCGACCAGAATGCCTGCATCCTGGCCCGTGCCCAGGTGTTCAACCTCGACGGTTCGGTGAACGACAAGATCGACGCCAGCCTGCCGGACGGCTACGCGCACATGGACCGCTTCGATGCGCGCAAGGCCATCGTCGCCGAATTCGAGGCCATGAGCCTGCTGGAGAAGATCGACGACCACGCGCTGAAAGTACCGCGCGGCGACCGCTCGGGCACCATCATCGAGCCGTGGCTGACCGACCAGTGGTACGTTTCCACCAAACCGCTGGCCGAGAAGGCCATCGCCGCCGTCGAAAGCGGCGAGATCCAGTTCGTGCCCAAGCAGTACGAAAACATGTACTTCAGCTGGATGCGCGACATCCAGGACTGGTGCATCAGCCGCCAGCTCTGGTGGGGCCATCGCATCCCGGCCTGGTACGACGAAGCCGGCAACGTCTATGTCGGCCGCGACGAAGTGGAGGTACGCAGCAAGTACAACCTCTGCAACAACGTCGAACTGCGGCAGGACGAGGACGTGCTGGACACCTGGTTCAGCTCCGGCCTGTGGACCTTCTCCACCCTCGGCTGGCCGCAGCAGACCGAGTTCCTCAAGACCTTCCACCCCACCGACGTGCTGGTTACCGGCTTCGACATCATCTTCTTCTGGGTCGCCCGGATGATCATGCTGTCCACCCACCTGACCGGGCAGATTCCGTTCAAGACCGTCTACGTGCACGGCCTGGTCCGCGATGGCCAGGGCCAGAAGATGTCCAAGTCCAAGGGCAACGTGCTCGACCCGCTGGACATCGTCGATGGCATCACCCTCGATGAACTGCTGACCAAGCGCACCAGCGGCATGATGCAGCCCAAGCTGGCCGAGAAGATCGCCAAGCAGACCCGCGCCGAGTTCCCCGAAGGCATCGCCAGCTACGGCACCGACGCCCTGCGCTTCACCTTCTGCTCGCTGGCATCCACCGGTCGCGACATCAAGTTCGACATGGGCCGCGTCGAGGGTTACCGCAACTTCTGCAACAAGATCTGGAACGCAGCCAACTTCGTCTTCGAGAACACCGAAGGCAAGGACACCGGCGCCAACGACGAACCGGTCGAGCTGTCCTCGGTGGACCGCTGGATCATCTCCGCGCTGCAGCGTACCGAAGCTGAAGTGACCCGCCAGCTGGAAGCCTTCCGCTTCGACCTGGCCGCCCAGGCGCTCTACGAGTACATTTGGGACGAGTACTGCGCCTGGTACCTGGAGCTGGTCAAGCCACTGCTGTGGGACGAGACCGCCAGCGTCGAGCGCCAGCGCGGTACCCGCCGCACCTTGGTGCGCGTTCTGGAAACGGCGCTGCGCCTGGCCCATCCGTTCATGCCGTTCATCACCGAGGAAATCTGGCAGCGCGTCGCGCCGCTGGCCGGCAAGTCCGGGCCGACGCTGATGCTGCAGCCCTGGCCGGAGTTCAATCCGGAGCGCATCGACGAAGCGGCCGAAGGCGATATCGAGTGGGTTAAGGCCTTCATGCTGGGCATTCGGCAGATCCGCGGCGAGATGAACATCTCCATGGCCAAGCGTATCGACGTAGTGCTCGGCAACGCTTCGGCTAGCGACCAGCGCCGCCTGGCGGACAACGAGCCACTGCTGAAGAAACTGGCCAAGCTGGAAAGCGTGCGCCTGCTCGGCGACGGTGAAGAAGCACCGCTATCCGCCATTGCGCTGGTGGGTGACATGCAGGTGCTGGTGCCGATGGCCGGCCTGATCGACAAGGATGCCGAGCTGGCGCGCCTGGACAAGGAGATCGCGCGACTGGACGGTGAGGTCAAGCGCGTCGGCGGAAAACTGTCCAACGCCGGCTTCGTCGACAAGGCGCCGACAGAGGTAATCGACAAGGAACGCGCCAAGCTGGCCGAGGCCGAACAGGCCAAGGCCAGGCTGCTGGAGCAGCGCCAGCGGATCGCCTCGCTCTGATCCGCGAAGCGGCAAAAAAATGAAAAGGCCAGCCCGAAAGGTGCTGGCCTTTTTGCTTAAGGAGGTCATCTTGATTGATGACAAGTTATTACTGGCAAGGCTGTTACACTATGTCGCACACGAAACACCCCTTTACAAACTGGCAGGCCGTTAAAGCCCAGACGATCAGCTCGACAACATGAAATGAGCCCTCAGCAGCGAGGCGTGATGCCTGATGCATTCCGCTGACGCGCGACCGTTTTCCCGTGGCAGGCGACTGCCTCACCTTCGCGGTTCCCGACTTGTTTCACCAGTGACAGCCAATCGTGCCCCTGCCAGCCGCCGAGGCTGCGTCGCCACGTCCGCATGCCCGGCAAGGTTCCTTAAGATGGAGTCCCTCCGATGTATGCACTCATGGCTGTCGTGTTCGTCATAGGCTATCTATGCATAGCCTTTGAACATCCACTGAAAATAGACAAGGCCGCCGCGGCGATCCTTACCGCCGTGCTCACCTGGACCATTCTGGTACTGGGCGCCGACCACATCCTGCCGCTGCTGCAGCATGGCAGCCATGACCCGGCCGACTCGTCGGCGGTGGTGGTGGAGGCGCTGCGTCACCACCTAGGCGAAGTCTCGGAGATCCTCTTCTTCCTCCTCGGGGCGATGACCATCGTCGAGCTGATCGACTCCCACGAAGGCTTCAAGGCCATCACCGACCGCATCCAGACCCGCAAGCGCGTACACCTGCTGTGGATCGTCGGTTTCCTCACCTTCTTCCTCTCCGCGGCGCTGGACAACCTGACCACCACCATTGTCATGGTCTCGCTGCTGCGCAAGCTGATCCGCGGCCGTCCTGAGCGCTGGCTGTTCGTCGGCGTGGTGGTGATCGCGGCCAACGCTGGCGGTGCCTGGTCACCGATCGGCGACGTGACCACCACCATGCTCTGGATCGGCAGCCAGATCACCGCCTCGGGCGTGATCAGCGGACTGTTCCTGCCGAGCCTGGTGTGCCTGCTGGTGCCGCTGAGCATCCTCAGCTTCACCCTGCGCGGCGAAGCGCCACGGCCGCGGCCGCGTGCCCACCTGGCCGAGAAGCACCCGCCGACCACTACGGTGTTCGAGCGCAACCTGGTGCTGGGCCTCGGTCTCGCCGCCCTGCTGTTCGTGCCGGTGTTCAAGACCGTGACCCACCTGCCGCCGTACATGGGCATTCTCTTCGGCCTCGGCGTGCTCTGGGTGACCACCGAATTCATCCACCGCAACAAGAACGCCGAGGACAAGCACCCGCTCTCGGTGGTCGGCGTACTGCGCAAGGTCGACACGCCCAGCGTGCTGTTCTTCCTCGGCATCCTGCTGGCGGTTTCCAGCCTCGCCACCGCCGGCCACCTGACCCAGGTCGCCACCGCACTGCGCGAATCGCTGGGCCATATCTATGCAATCAACTACGCCATCGGCCTGCTCTCGGCCGTGGTCGATAACGTGCCGCTGGTGGCTGGTGCCATGAAGATGTACCCGCTGGTCAGCGAGAAGATGTTGGCGGCAACCGCTGCAGAAGAACTCGGCTGGATGTCGCAATTCGTCGTCGACGGCAACTTCTGGGAAATGCTGGCCTACTGCGCCGGCACCGGTGGCAGCACACTGATCATCGGCTCGGCCGCAGGTGTCGCCGCGATGGGCATGGAGAAGATCAGCTTTACCTGGTACATCAAGCGCGTCAGCCTGCTGGCCTTCCTCGGTTACACTGCGGGCGCCGCGACCTACATCGGCATGCTCGCCCTGCGCTGAACGTAGCGAGCCCGGCCAGGTCGCTGTCCCCACAGACGACCTGGCCAGGGACCTTCCATGACCGTCAGCAAGACCAAAACCAGCTTCTACCGCCGACTCTACGTCGCCTGGCTGATCGACAGCGGCACCGCCTGCAGCGTCCCGGCGCTGATGGAAGCCACCGGTATGCCGCGCCGCACCGCCCAGGACACCCTGGCCGCCCTGGCCGACCTGGATATCGACTGCGGCTTCGTCCAGGACGACGGCGAACGGCATAACGCCGGGCGCTACCTGATCCGCGACTGGGGCGCCATCGACAGGGGCTGGATCGAACGCCAGCTGCCGCAGATCAAAGCCATCCTCGATTACCCCTGATTGCCATGAACGGCGATCTGCTTCTGGTCCTCGCCCTGCTGGCCGGCTGCGTCGGCCTGTTCGTGCTGAACAGGCCCCGCATGGACGTGGTCGCGCTGCTGGCCATGGTCGCCCTGCCCCTGACCGGTGTGCTCAGTGTGCAGGAGGCACTGGCCGGCTTCAGCGATCCGAGCGTGGTGCTGATCGCCGCACTGTTCGTCATCGGCGACGGTCTGGTACGCACCGGCATCGCCTACCGCCTGGGCGATTGGCTGATGCGCGCCGCGGGCAGTAGCGAAACGCGCCTGCTGGTGCTGCTGATGCTGGCGGTCGCCGGGCTCGGCTCGGTGATGAGCTCCACCGGCGTGGTGGCCATCTTCATTCCCGTGGTGCTGGGTATCGCCAACCGCATGAAGGTCTCGCCGCGGCGCCTGCTGATGCCGCTGGCCTTTGCCGGCCTCATCAGCGGCATGCTGACCCTGGTGGCGACGCCGCCGAACCTGGTGGTCAACAGCGAACTGCGCCGCGCCGGGCTCGACGGCTTCGCCTTCTCCGATTTCACGCCCATCGGCCTGGCGATCCTGCTGCTCGGGATTGGCTACATGCTGCTGGCACGTCGCTGGCTCGGCTCCGACAAGCACGGCCCGGCCGTGGAACCGCGACACACCCTGGCCGATCTCGCGCGAGATTACCGGCTCGACGAGCGCGAGCGACGCCTGCGCGTGCTGCCCGGCTCGATCCTGGCCAATCAGGCACTGGACGCCCTGCGGCTGCGCAGCGAGTACGGCATCAACGTGATCGCGGTAGAGCGCCACGAACGTTTGCGCAACCTGCTGCTGATGGCCACCGGCAATACCGAACTGTTCGTCGGCGACGTCTTGCTGGTGGACCTGGCCAGCCCGGCCATCGGCCTGCTCGGTGCCTACCGCGAACTCGGTCTGGAGCCGCTGCAGCTGAGCACCTCCTACTATGCCGACCACGCCCGCGAGCTGGGCCTGGCGGAAGTGGCGCTGCCACCGGACTCGCGCCTGCCGGGCAAGACCATCCAGCAGCTGGGTTTTCGCAGCCGGCACAAGCTCAACGTCGTCGGGCTGCGGCGCAATCGAGAGGCGCTGCAGGGTCTGCTGGTGGACGAGAAGCTAAAGCCGGCCGACACCCTGCTGGTTGCCGGCAGCTGGAAGCACATCCACCGCCTGCAGGGTCTGAGCCGCGACTTCCTGGTGCTGAGCCTGCCGGCGGAGGTGGACGACGTGGCGCCCGCGGCCAACCAGGCGCCATTCGCCCTGCTCGGCCTGGCGCTGATGGTCGCACTGATGGTCAGCGGCCTAGTGCCCAACGTGCTGGCGGCGCTGATCGGCTGTCTGGTCATGGGCCTGTTCCGCTGCATCGACATGGACAGCGCCTACAAGGCGATCCACTGGCAGAGCCTGGTGCTGATCGTCGGCATGCTGCCGTTCGCCCTCGCGCTGCAGAAGACCGGCGGCATCGCCCTCGCCACCTCGGGACTGGTCGGCCTGCTCGGCGATGCCGGGCCGCACGCGCTGCTCGCCTGCCTGTTCCTGCTCACCGCACTGATCGGCCTGTTCATCTCCAACACCGCCACCGCCGTGCTGATGGCGCCGGTGGCGCTGGCCACCGCCGAACAGCTGGGTGCCTCGCCGTACCCGTTCGCCATGATCGTCGCGCTCGCCGCCTCGGCCGCCTTCATGACGCCGATTTCCTCGCCGGTGAACACCCTGGTGCTCGGCCCGGGGCAGTACCGTTTCGGCGACTTCGTGCGCATCGGCGTGCCCTTCACCGTGCTGGTGATGACCGTCGCGGTGCTGCTGGTACCGCTGGTGTTTCCGCTCTGAGACGGCACCACGCAGGGCGCCGTAACGCTCAATGTGGCATGGCGGGCAAGTGGCACAGCCGTTAAGCTCGGGGCTTCATTCGAAAAAGAACAATTCCATGCCTCAACGCGTCGCACTGTTTCCGGTCCTGCTGGCCGGTGCCATTCTTTTGCTGGTCGTCCACGGCCTTGGCCGCTTCGTATACACCCCGCTGCTGCCCTGGCTGGTGGAGGACGGCCTGCTGACCGTGCAGGAAGGCGCCAGCATCGCCAGCTGGAACTACCTCGGTTACCTGATCGGCGCACTGCTCGCGGTGCGCTGGCACTGCGTCGCGCAGATCCGCCGCAGCCTGCCCTGGGCACTGGCGTTGCACGTGCTCAGCAGCCTGCTGCAGACCCAGGCCGAATCCGCCGATGCCCTCGCCGCGCTGCGCCTGGCCAACGGCATCAGCAATGGCCTGGTGTTCGTCCAGGCGCCCTCGCTGATCCTCGAGTGGCTGGCACGACAGCAACGCGTGTCGGCCAGCGGGCTGGTCTACCTCGGGGTTTGCGTCGGCCTGATCCTGTCCAGCCTGCTGGTCAGCCTGAGCGACGGCTATCTGATGGGCGCCGATCGCTGGTGGCCGGCGGCGCTGCTGTCGATACCGCTGGCCTGGTGGGGCTGGCGCCAGCTGTCGCGGCTGGACCTGCCAACCGAGCAGGCCCCCGCCCCGTCCGCGACGGCGCCGAGTGGCAAGCTGCTCGACCGCGCCAGCACGCCTCTGTTTCTTTCCTACGCTGGCGCCGGGATGGGCTACATCCTGCCGATGACCTTTCTGCCCATGGTGGCGCGCCTGCAGGTGGAGCCCGGCGACTTTCTCATCGGCGGCAGCTGGCTGGTGGTGGCGCTGGCAACCCTGCCCTCGCCCTGGCTGTGGAACCGTCTGGGTGTGCGCCTGGGCGACGACATCGCCCTGCGCCTGAGCTATCTGACCCAGCTGCTCGGCGTGCTGGCCGCTCTGCTGTTGCCGGGGGCCGTCGGCATCCTGCTGTGTGCGGTGCTGGTCGGCGGCACTTTCCTCGGCACCGTGCTGCTGACCCAGCGCCTGGCCCGCGCGCTGCAGCCGCATCAGGGCCCACGCCTGTCGGCGGCACTGATCGCGCTGTACGGCCTGACCCAGCTCGCCGCGCCCTGGCTGACCAGCATCTGGATGGGCATGGGCGGCAGCCTGCACAGCGCCTTCTGGCTTGGCGCCGGCGCGCTGCTCTGGGGGCTGCTGTGGATGCTGATGGTGCCGCGCCGGCACTAGCCAGCCGAGGCGGTTGTGGGACAATGCGCGCCCAGCCGCCAACCTCCAGTCGACCCGATGCCACGCAAAACCTCGTCCCAGCCGCGCCCTGCCGAGCCGAAGGCCGTGCTGCATCCACGCAACCGCCACAGCGGCCGCTACGACTTTCCCAAGCTGATCGCCGCCTGCCCGGAGCTGGGCGAGTACGTCATCCTCAATCCCTACGGCAAGCAGAGCATCGACTTCGCCAATCCGGATGCGGTAAGGGTGTTCAACCGCGCACTGCTGCGGCAGTTCTACGGCATCCAGCACTGGGACATTCCTGCCGGCTACCTCTGCCCGCCGGTGCCAGGGCGGGCGGATTACCTGCACGGCCTGGCCGACCTGCTGGCCGCCGATAACGCCGGCGTCATCCCGCGTGGCGCCGCGGTCCGGGTGCTCGATATCGGCACCGGCGCCAACTGCATCTACCCGCTGATCGGCCATCGCGAATATGGCTGGCGCTTCACTGGCAGCGACATCGACGCCACGGCGCTGGCCTCGGCGCGCACCATCGTCGCGGCCAACAGGCTCGACAAGGTCATCGAGTTGCGCCGGCAGGACACCTCGACGCAGCTCTTCAAGGGCATCCTGGCGGCGGACGAGCGCTTCGAGTTGACCCTGTGCAATCCGCCATTCCACGCCTCGCAGGCCGAGGCTGCCAGCGGCAGTCAGCGCAAGTGGCGCAATCTTGGCAAGCTGGACCCGAGCCGCAAGCTGCCGAAGCTGAACTTCGGCGGCCAGGCGGCAGAGCTCTGGTGCGAGGGTGGCGAGGCGGCATTCGTCGCGCGCATGGCGGACGAGAGCGTGGCGTTCGCCAAGCAGGTCTACCGGTTCAGTACGCTGGTATCGAAGGGTGGCAACGTGGCACCGCTGATGGCGCGCTTGCAACGCCTGGGTGCGCTGCAGGTTCAAGCGCTGGATATGGCCCAGGGGCAGAAGAAAAGTCGCTTCGTCACCTGGACCTTTCTCGATGCAGCCGAGCAGGCTGCCTGGCGCACCGAGCGCTGGCCGCGGTCCTGAACCGCGGCGACGCTCAACGCCGTAGATGCATCAGACGGCAATGTCCCAGACCTGGCGGTCTTTGAGCGCCAGCGTACGGATGTAGCGCGGCTCGCCGTTGATCTCTTCCAGTTCGGTCATCCCGGCCAGCTCGCCCACCACGCGGTATCGCTTGCCGACGCGCTTGTCCTTCAGCGGATAGAGCTTGGCGATTTGCTGGGCGAGTTCGGTGAGAGTGGACATCGGTTATTGCTCCATTGACTGCGTGCGGCAGGTATTTACCAACTGTTGATGACGGTTATGCGACAGCCGTGCCTGAAATCAGGGGACCCGGACAGTCACGTGTTAGTGGGCGTGCACGCACAAATGCCGATAGCTTGCTGCTAAGAACCGGCGATTTGTTCTTAACTTCTTCTACGCCGCTTCGTCTTTGAGCAGTGAACGGCCAATTGATTCCCTGCTTGCCGTACCGTTTGGCGGCCGTTGCGGTGCCAGACTGCGGGAGCGGAAGAAGAAAACGGATCGAACGAGGAAACCGGCGGCACTGCCGCCAGGCTCAGCAGGTGCCCAGGCCCAGCTGCAGCAGCGCCAGGCCACCGCGCTGCCAGCCCCACCAGGCGAGCAGCGCCAGCGCGCCCAGTAGCAGGGCACCCGCCGCGCCAAGCCACAGGCGACGCATCAGTTGGCCTGCGCCGCACGCAACCTATCCACCGGCTGCTCGCGAATCGGCCAGTTGAGCACCGCGGCGATCAGGCTGAGGGCGATCGCGATCTGCCAGACCAGGTCATAGCTGCCGGTACGGTCGTACAGCCAACCGCCCAGCCAACCGCCGAAGAACGAGCCCAGCTGATGGAACAGGAAGGCGATGCCACCGAGCATGGACAGGTTGCGCACGCCGAACATGGTAGCCACCGTGCCATTGGTGAGCGGCACCGTGGACAGCCAGAGCAGCCCCATGACGATGCCGAACGCATAGGCGCTCCACACGCTCAGCGGCATCAGCAGGAAGATGCTGATCACCACCCCGCGGATCAGGTACAGCCCGGCAAGCAGCTTCGGCTTGGAGTAACAGCTGCCCAACCAGCCGGCGGTGTAGGTGCCCACCACGTTGAACAGCCCGACCAGCGCCAGCACGGTGGTGCCGACCTGCGCCGGCAGGTGCTGGTCGACCAGGTAGGCCGGCAGGTGCAAACCGATGAACACCACCTGAAACCCGCAGACGAAGAAACCCAGCGCCAGCAGGCGGAACCCCGAATGACCCACCGCTTCGCGCAACGCCTCACCCAGCGATTGCTGCGTTCCGGCCGCCGCCGGCGCCTGAGCGGGGCTGCGCATCATGCCGGCGAGCGGCACGATCAAGGCGACCAGCAAGGCCAGCGCCAGCAATGCCGAGGACCAGCCCAGCCATTCGATCAGCCCCAGGCTCCCCGGCAGCATGATGAACTGGCCGAAGGAGCCGGCCGCACTGGCGATACCCATCGCCATGCTGCGCTTCTCTGGCGGCACCGCGCGGCCGACAGCGCCGAGAATCACGGAAAACGAGGTACCCGACAGGCCCAGGCCGATCAGCAGTCCGGCGCTGAGGGTCAGCGTCGCTGGGGAATCGGACACCGCCATCAGCGCCAATCCCACCGCATAGAGAATGCCGCCGATGAGCACGGCACGTGCGACGCCGAAGCGATCGGCCAGCGCACCGGTCACCGGCTGCACCAGCCCCCAGATCAGGTTCTGCACGGCAATGGCGAAGGCGAACACTTCCCGCCCCCAGCCGAACTCAGCACTCATCGGCGGCAGGAACAGGCCGAAGCCGTGCCGCACCCCGAGGGAAATGGCGAGGATCAGCGAACCACCGGCGAGTATCCAGGCAGCATTGCGCCATGCAGCAGTCATAGAAACGTACCCTGTTGAGAGGGCAGCCAGTCTACTCGCGGCGGCTACCCTTCCGGCAAGCCCGATTTGCCTCGGGCCGCCGCATGCCGCCTGGTTTGGCGTTAGAGGATCGTCAGTCCCAGCGCCATCAGCAGCGGTGTCGCGACGCTGATGGCCGCGTTCAGCCCCAGGGCAGGCAACAGTCGCTGCGGCCGGTGCCACAGCAGCCAGGTCGCGCGCAAAGCCAGCGGCAGACAGAGCAGCCCCAGACCGGCGCCAGAAATCTCGGCCTGATAGAGCGCCAGCAGCAACGCGCCGTAGGCCAGCAGCCATTGGCCGATGACCACCCACAGCGCACCGTCGCAGCCAAGCTGCATCGGCAACGTACGCCGGCCCACCGCCCGATCCGCCTCGACGTCCGGAAACTGGGCGAGCAGCAGCAGGTTATTGCACAACAGCAGCGGCGTCAGGGTCAGCCACAGATCGCCTGCGCTCGGCGGGCCGGCCAGGGCGATGCGCGTCCCCAGGACCATCAGGGCGAAGCCCAGCCCAGGGGCGAACAGGCAGAGCCAGGGGTGTCGTGTCAGCCAGGGCGTGTAGCCAACCACCAGCAGCAGGCCGACCACTCCGAGCGGCGCTAGGCTGCTCAGCAGCTGTGGCTTGCGCAAGAGGAAGAACAGCCCGATCAGCACGCAGAACAGCAGACAGCCGAGCCCGAGCAGCAGTGTGCGACGCAGCAGGTGCGGCAGGACCACGAGCGTGCCGCTGCCGCCGCTGAACGCGGTGCGACGGGTTTGCAGATCCAGCCCGCTGCGGTAGTCGCCCCACTCGTTGAGCGCGTTGACCGCCACATGCGCCGCCAGGGCGCCGAGCAGCACCAGCACGGCTTCGCCGATCACCAGTTCCCCGCCGGGCGCACTTGCCGCCAGGGCGATGCCGAGCGCCACGCAGCTCAGCGTCAGGAGGAGGAAACGCCCACGCGCGACGCCCAACCAGGCCAGGAATTCACTGTTCACATGCCATACCCCGCAAAGCTCGATGCAGTCAGCAGGCTAGCGCTGCATGCGATCCCCGACATTGATCCGTGTCCGCTACCCTGAGCAGAACCGACAAGCGCTCATGCCCGTGCTCTCGGGTAAACTGCCGCTCCTGTTGCATTCAGCCCGCGAGTTCGCCATGCCCATCCGTCACTGCATCGTCCACCTGATCGAGAAAAAACCGGACGGCACACCTGCCGTTCTCCACGCCCGCGATTCGGAGCTGGGCGAATCGCAGGCCATGGAGAACCTGCTGGCGGACCTCAACGAAAGCTACAACGCCAAGCAGGGCAAGGCCTGGGGCTTCTTTCACGGCGAATCCGGCGCCTATCCGTTCAGCGGCTGGCTGGCGCAATACATGGAAGGCAGTCAGGACTTCACCGCCTTCAGCCGCCAGGCCGTGGAACACCTGCAGAAGCTGATGGAAGAGTCCAATCTGTCCACCGGTGGTCACGTGCTGTTCGCCCACTACCAGCAGGGCATGACCGACTACCTGGCCATCGCCCTGCTGCATCACAGCGAAGGCGTGACGGTGACCGAGTCGCTGGATGTGGCGCCAGCCAAGCATCTGGACCTGGGCCAGCTGCATCTGGCAGCACGCATCAACATCTCCGAGTGGCAGAACAACAAGCAGTCGAAGCAGTACATTTCCTTCATCAAGGGCAAGAACGGCAAGAAGGTCTCCGAGTACTTCCGCGATTTCATCGGCTGCCAGGAGGGCGTCGATGCCCCCGGCGAGACGCGCACCCTGCTCAAGGCGTTCAGCGACTACGTGGAGAGCGAGGACCTGCCGGAGGAGCAGGCCCGCGAAAAGACCTCTGCATTGGTGGACTACGCCAGCACCCAGGCCAAGCTCGGCGAGCCGATCACCCTCGAGGAACTGTCCGGGGTGATCGACGAGGACCGGCCGCGGGCCTTCTACGAGCACATCCGTAACAAGGATTACGGCCTGTCGCCGGAGATCCCGCCGGACAAGCGCACCCTCAACCAGTTCCGCCGCTTCACCGGCCGCGCCGAGGGGTTGTCGATCAGCTTCGAATCGCACCTGCTGGGCTCGAAGATCGAATACGACGAGGACCGCGACATGCTGATCATTCGCCAGCTGCCCACCCAGCTCAAGGATCAGCTCAAGCGCCGCAAGGACTGAACCCACCATGCGCCTGCCGGACAGCCTGCTCGATGACTGCCTGTGCGACCCCAGCGCCCCGCTGGAGCGTGATCCGGCGCGGGACTACGGGCTGGACAAGCCGCAGGCACAGACACAGCTGGCCGGGCTGAAGGAGTGGCTGCGCGAGCAGCAGAGCATGCTCATGGCCAATCGTCAGGACGTCCTGCTGCTCGTCCTGCAGGGCCCCGACTGCGCAGGCAAGAACGGCGTGGTGCGCCGCGTGCTCGCCGGCCTCGACCCGCTCGGGATGTCGGCCATCGGTTTCCAGGCACCGACTCCGGACGAGCGCCGCCAGGGGTTTCTCCAGCGCTACCGGGAGCGCCTGCCGGCCCCTGGCACGCTGGGCGTGTTCAACCGCAGCTACTACGAGGCGCTGGTCAGCGATGTGCGTGACGGCCTGTGCGCGGTGGCGGACCTGCCGCAACGCTACGGAGCGATCGCCGAATTCGAACAGCGGATGCACGCGCAACGGATTCACCCCCTCAAGTGCTACCTGCAGCTCTCGCTCGGCGAGCAGAAGCGGCGGCTGCATCGCCGTCTGGATCATCCGGAAAAACGCTGGAAACTGACCCTGGGCGATCTGCGCGACCATTGCCACTTCGCCGATCACCAGGCGCAATGGGCCGAGGTGCTGGGGCGCACCCACCGCGACGCGGCACCCTGGTATGTGATTCCTGCCGACCATCGCTGGCTGCGCGACCTTATCGCCGCCAGCCTGCTGGCCCGTGAGTTCGAACGCCTGGCGCTGAGCTGGCCGAGCCGCCCGGCGCCGTTCAGCCATGCAGACCTGGACGGCACACCATGAAACGGTTCGCCTGGTTGCTATGGCTGCTGCCGATGCTGGCCCCGGCGCAGGACGGCAGCACCGCGCCCGAGCTGTCGGTGGAAGCGGTGCGCTTCACCGTGGCCAACGCCGAGTTCACCCTGATGCATGAGATGGGGCACCTGCTGATCAGCGAACTGCAGCTGCCTGTGCTTGGCCGCGAGGAGGACGCCGCCGACCAGCTCGGTTTCATGGGCCTTTTCCTGTTGCAGCAGGAACAGCACCGCGACGATTTCTACGCCAAGCTGATGGACGTCGCCGATTACTGGCGTATGGAATGGCAGAACGCGGAACGCGACGGCTCCCCGGTACCGGTCTGGGACAGCCATGCGCTGGACGCCCAGCGCTTCTACAACATCGCCTGCCTGGCCTACGGCAGCGACCCGGATCGGCTCGACTGGGTGCTGGAAGTCAGCGGCCTGCCGGTGGAACGCGCGCTGTACTGCCCCGACGAATACGAGCAGGTCGCCCATGCCGTGCAGTGGTTTCGCGAGCACTTCGGGCGCAGCGCCGCGCAACCGCTGCGACACCGCATCAAGGTGGTCTACGACACCCCTCCCGCGCACCTCGCAGGCGGTACCGAGCTACTGGAGAAAATCCGTGCCAGCGGCGAGCTGGAAGCGGTGGTGGCCAAGGCCAGCGAAGCCTTCGCCCTGCCGCGGGACCTGACCCTGCGCATGTCCACCTGCGGCTCCCCGGACGCCTGGTTCAACCGCATCAGCGGCGAACTCACGCTGTGCTACGAGCGCATCGCCTATTTCCGCGATCTGGCCGCCGAGCTGCCCAGCGTGCACCAGGCGGCCCCGGCGGCGCAGTAGGCCTCAGCGCGCCTCGATGCGATAGCCGCTGCGCGGGAAGTGCACATGCACGACGCCGGCGCGATCGTCGCTGCGGCGCAGGATCAGCTCTTCCGCTCCGGCGAACACCAGCTCGCCCTCGACCGGATCGGCCCCATAATCCACCGCGGCGATCGTCACCGGCTGGCCTTCCTGGAAACCGTTGGGATCGGCGAACGCCTCCTCGGGCAGCGCAGCCGGTTCGGCCTCGCGGGCCACGCGCACGGCATCCTCGCCAGACATCTCGCTGCTCGAGCCATGGCCGACGCCCAGCACCTTGCCGAGCCATGCACGGATCTCCGGATAGTCGTCCACCAGCGGTGCGGTGACCGGCGTCGCGCGCAGGAACCAGAGGCAGTGCGCGACGGCGAAATCCGCCAGCGAAGGCGCAGCGCCCAACAGGAACTCGCCCTCCTCGCGCGCCAGTTGCTGCTGCAGGCGCGACATGAACACCGGCCAGTCGCTCTTGGCCTGCTCCAGCGGCACCCGGCTCACCGAGCCGTTGGCGAACAGCTGCGCGCGGTCCTTGCTGAACACCTGAACGAACTCCTTGGGCACCTGGTCGAAACGCAGCGCCATGGATTCGGGCTGGAAGACCAGGCTCACGGCATTCAGGAACAGCACCGAGTCGGCCCACTGGGCAAGTGTCGCCGCGGTGAATTCCTGGCCTTCGGGGAACAGCGCCGGGGTGGCCTTTTCGGCCTCGAGTCGACGCGCGATCAGGGCGGTGTCGCAGTAGATGTCGGCGCCGACCTGCAGCACCGGGGTGCGCCGGTAACCACCGGTCAGCGCGGTGAGATCAGGCTTGGGCATGACCGGCGGGATCATCACCGAACGCCAGGACAACTGCTTGAATCCGAGCATCAGGCGCGCCTTCTCGGCGAACGGTGAGGTGGGATAGTGGTGCAGGATCAGCTCGTGCATGACAGGTTCCGCCAGAGTGGATTGGGTCGAGGAGCATCAGCTTAGACGCTCCGCTCCGGCGAGCCTACCGGCTGATTAGCGCGTCATTCACGCGACGGTGCCGGCCGCGCTGACCAGACGCTCCTTGGCACGCTTGTCCAGACGCTTGATGGCTATTTCCCGGCGCAGCGCATCGCTTTTGCTGGCGCAGGCCTCGACATAGACCAGCGCCTGCGCCGGGCTGGAATGGAAAAAGCGCGCGCCGCGCCCGCGCTGGTGCTCGGCGAAACGCCGCTGGGCATCGTCGCTGATGCCGCAGTACAGCGCACCGTTGGCGGCGCGCACCAGGTAGACGAACCAGGGCTTTGGCTGGACCTCGGTCATGTTTGGCAACGATCTCGACAGCGGGGACAACAGGGCCGGCATTATGCCGAACTGCCGCGCCGCGGTCGTCCATCCGGGCTGCGTCTAGCAGAGAGGCCGTTCGCTGTCCAGATATGGTGGCGGTTCGCCTTTGCGTATACTGCGCCGATGTTTGCCCATTCCCTGTTCCGCAAGCGCTGCGCCACCTGGCTGTTGGCGATCGGAATCTTCCTGATGCTCGGCAGCTGCGCCGAAAAGCCCAGCGAGCTTGAGCGCATTCAGGAGGAAGGCGTACTGCGCGTGATCACCCGCAACAGCCCTTCCACCTATTTCCAGGATCGCAACGGCGAAGCCGGCTTCGAATACGAATTGGTCAAGCGCTTCGCCAATACCCTCGGCGTCAAGCTGCAGATCGAAACCGCTGACAGCATCGAAGAGATCTTCAACCGCCTCAATCGCCCTGGTGGCCCGGCACTCGCCGCCGCCGGCCTGGTGGCCAGCGAAGGCCGGCAGGAGCTGGCGCGCTTCACCCGCTCGTATCTCGACGTCACCACCCAGGTCGTCTACCGCAGCGGCCAGCGCCGACCGACCAGCCCGAAGGATCTGATCGGCAAGCGCATCATGGTGCTCAAGGGCAGCAGCCAGGCCGAGAAGCTGGCCGCGTTGCAGGCCGAGTATCCGGACCTGCGCTACGAGCAATCCGATGCGGTGGAAGTGGTCGACCTGCTGCGCATGGTCGATGAGGGGCAGATCGACCTGACCCTGGTGGAATCCAACGAGATGTCCATGAACCAGGTGTACTTCACCAACATCCGTGCCGGTTTCGACGTCGGCGAGCAGAACAGCCTGGCCTGGATCGTACCCAAGGGCGAGGACGACAGCCTGCTCCAGGCAGCCAACTCCTTCCTTGAAAAGGCCCAGGAGAACGGCACGTTGCAGCGCCTGCGCGAGCGCTACTACGGCCACGTCGACGTGCTCGGCTACGTCGGCGCCTATGCCTTCGCCAAGCATCTGCAGCAACGCCTGCCGCGTTACGAGAAAGCCTTTCGCGAGACGGCCAAGAAGCATGGCATCGACTGGCGCCTGCTGGCCGCCATCGGCTATCAGGAATCCCACTGGCAGCCGGAGGCCACCTCCAAGACCGGCGTGCGCGGGCTGATGATGCTGACCCTGCGCACCGCCAACGCCATGGGCGTGACCAATCGCCTCGACCCGGTGCAGAGCATCCAGGGCGGTGGCAAGTATCTGGTCAAGGTCCATGCCGGGCTGCCGGAAAGCATCTTGGAACCGGATCGCACCTGGTTCGCCCTGGCTGCCTACAACGTCGGCGGCGGCCATCTGGAGGATGCGCGCAAGCTGGCCGAAGCCGAAGGGCTGGATCCCAACAAGTGGCTGGACGTAAAACAGATGCTGCCGCGCCTGGCGCAGAAGCAGTGGTACAGCAAGACCCGTTACGGCTACGCCCGCGGCGGCGAACCGGTACATTTCGTGGCCAACATTCGTCGCTACTACGACATCCTCACCTGGGTGACCCAGCCGCAGATGGAGGGCCAGCAACTGGCCCACAGCGAACTGCACATCCCCGGCATCAACTCCACCGACCTTATGGAAGAGCTGCCGCCGCTCTGACCGGCACGCCGCCCGCTCCGCCTCAGGACGTGCCGACACCCATGCGCCGCAGCAGCGCCTTCTCGACCTCCAGGATCACCAGCACCGCCACCCCGGCCAGCACCACCAGCGCACCGGTTGCCAACGGCAGGGCCTCGGAGGCGAACAGCGACTGCATGAACGGCGCGTAGGTGAACAGCAGCTGCAACGCGAACACCCCGAACACCGCCAACAGTACCCGCGGCGTGCCCTTCACACCCTGTACGGTGAACGACGGTGCTTTCAGATAGCGCACGCTGAACAGGTAGAACACCTCCATGCACACCAGTGTGTTCACCGCCACGGTGCGTGCCGTTTCCACCGTCGCGCCCTGCGCCAGCATCCACTGGAACATGCCGAAGATTCCAGCGAGGAACAGCGCGGAAACGAAGAAAATCCGCCAGATCACGAAGCGCGACAGCATCGGCTCGTCCGGTCGCCGCGGTGGACGCCGCATCACATCCGCCTCGGTCGGCTCGAAGGCCAGCACCATGGCCAGCGCCACGGAGCTGACCATGTTGACCCAGAGCACCTGCACCGGCGTGATCGGCAGCGCCAGGCCGAGCAGCACCGCCAGCAGCAGCGACAGCGACTCGCCGCCGTTGATCGGCAGCAGGAAGGTCACGGTCTTGCGCAGGTTGTCGTAGACGGTACGTCCCTCTTCCACCGCATGCGCGATGGAGGCGAAGTTGTCGTCCGCCAGCACGATGGCACCGGCCTGCTTGGCCGCCTCGGTGCCCTTCATGCCCATCGCCACGCCGACATCGGCCTGCTTCAGCGCCGGCGCATCGTTGACGCCGTCGCCGGTCATGGCGACCACCTCGCCATTGGCCTGCAGCGCACGCACCAGCCGCAGCTTGTGTTCCGGGCTGGCACGGGCGAACACCCGGGCCTCGGCGACGGCCTGGCGCATGGCCGCATCGTCCATGGGCTCCAGCTCCGGCCCGGTGATCGCCTTGATCTCCTCACCCATGCCCAGCTGTCGGGCGATGGCGCTGGCGGTCACGCCGTGGTCACCGGTGATCATCACCACGCGAATACCGGCCGCGCGGCACTGCGCCACCGCACGGATCGCTTCGTCACGAGGCGGATCGATGATGCCCACCAGGCCGAGCAGAGTCAGCCCGCTGGCGACATCGGCATGCTCGAGGTCCTCCTTGCCCGCCCCCAGCCGGCAGCGGGCGAAGGCGAGCACCCGGCGTCCGGCGCGCGCCTGCGCCTCGATCTGGGTGTGCCAGTGCGCTTCGTCCAGCGCCTGCTCGACGCCATCGGCCTGCAGCTGCTGGGAGCACATGGCCAGGATGCGTTCCGGCGCGCCCTTGACCAGCACTTCGCTGCCGCCGTCGCAGGCGTGCAGGGTGGCCATGAAACGGTGCTCGGATTCGAAGGGAATCACGTCCAGCCGCGGCCGGTCGACCTGTCGTGCGGTAGGTGAAAGCCCGGCCTTCATCGCCAGGGTCAGCAGCGCGCCCTCGGTAGGATCGCCGGCCAGCACCCAGTGCTGATCCTTCTCATGCAGGCTGGCGTCATTGCACAGCGCGGCGGCCTCGACCAGCGCGGCCGCGGCCGGCGAGCGGGTGGTCAATGCTGCCGCATCGACCGCTGCGCCCTGCAACAGCAAGCTGCCAGTCGGCGCATACCCCGCTCCCTCGACATCCAGTGACTGGCCGGCGCAGATCACCTCCTGCACGGTCATCTCGTTGCGCGTCAGGGTGCCGGTCTTGTCAGAGCAGATCACCGTCACCGAACCCAGCGTCTCCACCGCCGGCAATCGACGGATCACCGCATTGCGCGCGGCCATGCGCTGCACGCCGATCGCCAGGGTGATGGTCATGATCGCCGGCAGTCCTTCGGGAATCGCCGCGACCGACAGGCCGACCGCCGCCATGAACATCTCGCCAGCGCCCATGCCGCGCACCAGTGTGCCAAACAGGAACAAGAGCACACCAGCCGCGAGAATGACCGCCGTCAACGCCCGGGCAACCTCGGCCATCTTGCGCAGCAGCGGCGTGGTGCCCTGCTCCACCGATTCGAGCATGCGGCCGATACGGCCGATTTCGGTGGCCGCGCCAGTGGCAACCACCACCGCCCGCGCCTGCCCCTGGGTGACCAGCGTGCCGGCGTAGCCCATGCAGAGCCGATCGCCGATCGCCGCGTCATCGACGACGGCATCGACCTGCTTGTCCACCGGCACCGACTCCCCGGTCAAAGCCGCTTCATCGACGCGCAGATTGCGCGCCTGCAGCAGTCGCACATCGGCCGGCAGGCTGTCGCCGGAGGCCAGCAGCACCACGTCGCCAGGCACCAGATCGGCGGCATCGATGTCCTGCTGCCGGCCGTCGCGCAATACCACCGCATGCGGCGCTAACAGATGGCGGATCGCCTGCAGCGCCTTTTCCGCCTTGCCTTCCTGGACGAAACCGATCACCACGTTCACCACCACCACCGCCAGGATCACCGAGGTATCGACCCAATGTCCCATCAGCCCGGTGACCAGCGCCGCGGCCATCAGCACGTAGAGCAACAGGTTGTTCAGGTGGCGCAGCAGGCGCTGCAGGATGCTCGCCGGCTTGGCCTCGTCGAGCCGGTTCGGCCCGTAGCGGAGCAGTCGTTCCCGTGCTTGCTCGTGCGTCAGGCCAGCGCTGGTGGAGTCCAGTTCCAGCAGGGCCTCCTCGGCCGGACGAGCGTGCCAGCGGGTCGATTGAGTCTGCTGTTCGGGCATTGGGTCCTCCGGGGTGGCTGATTCATTGCCGGGCGCACTGCAAAGCTAGCCCATGAGAGCCGAAACAGAGCGGCTCTGGCCATCGCAACGAAACGGCTTGCAACACTCGGGCAGTGGTCGATTGCCGCATGCCGGCCCGCTGCGCGCCGAGCCGATCCTCGCGCTATTCTTGCCCTCTTCACGAACTTCGAGATTGTTCCATGCCAAAGAACATACTGATTGTCGGCGCCTCCCGCGGCCTGGGCCTCGGCCTGGCGAAGCAGTTTTCCAGCGCAGGCTGGCAGGTGATCGCCACCGTGCGTGATCCGCAGCGCGCCGACGCGCTCAGTGGAATACCACAGCTGCGCATCGAAACCCTGGACATGGATGATGCAACCAGCGTCGACCAACTGGCCGCGCGCCTGGCCGACACCCCGATCGATGTGCTGTTCGTCAACGCCGGCATCGCCGGGCCGCAGGACAAACCGGCCACCCAGGCCAGCCAGGCGGAAGTCGGCCAGCTGTTCTTCACCAACGCCGTCGCGCCGGTGCGCCTGGCCGAGCGGCTGCTGCCGCGGGTGAACCCCGATCAGGGCGTGATCGTTTTCATGAGCTCAATCCTTGGCAGCGTCGAGGTTGGCCCGGGCATGGGCATGGACCTCTATGGCGCGAGCAAGGCGGCGCTCAATCACCTGACGCGGACCTTCGTCGCCGCGCTCGGCGATACGAAGCTGACGGTGCTGTCGATGCATCCCGGCTGGGTCAAGACCGATATGGGCGGCGACCAGGCACCGCTGGATGTCGAGACCAGCGCTCGCGGCATGGCCGAGCAGGTGACCCGGGCCATCGGCCAGGGCGGGCATCGGTACATCGACTATCAGGGGGACGCACTGCCCTGGTGAGAAGGTAGGGGCGTGATCGACCCTGAACGGACTCTCCCGCAGCAGTTCCATTCGCGGTCGAGACCGCCACACTAACCTTGGCAGCCCCCCGCGGCATCCCTTATCGTTCCGCCCCGCGGAAGAGGCAACCCTCCGCCCCTGGATCAGCAGACAGGGCATAACTGAGCTGGCTACTCTGAACTCAACCCTTCAGGAGAAAGCCGGCCATGCCTGCTGAGCGTATCTGGATCAAGAACCCCCTCGCCCTGTTCACCGCCAACGACCAGGAAGCCCCGGGTGGGCTGGTGGTCGAGAACGGCGTCATCGTCGAAATGCTCGCCGCCGGGGCCTCGCCCGCGCTGCCGGTGAACAAGACCTTCGATGCCCGCGAACACGTGGTGCTGCCGGGCCTGATCAACACCCACCACCACTTCTACCAGACCCTCACCCGCGCCTGGGGCCCGGTGGTCAACGAGCCGCTGTTCAACTGGCTGCTGACCCTCTACCCGGTCTGGGCGCGGCTGACGCCGGAGGCGTTGCAGCTGGCGAGCAAGGTGGCGCTGGCCGAGCTGCTGTTGTCCGGCTGCACCACGGCGGCGGATCACCACTACCTGTTTCCAGGCGGGCTCGAGGACGCCATCGACATTCAGGTCGAAGCGGTCCGCGAGCTGGGCATGCGCGCCATGCTCACCCGCGGTTCGATGAACCTGTCCAAGGACGATGGCGGCCTGCCGTGCAAGAGCGTGGTGCAGGACGCCGAGACCATCCTTGCCGACAGCGAGCGGCTGATCGACCGCTACCACGAGCGCGGCGACGGCGCGCAGATCCAGATCGCCCTGGCGCCCTGCTCGCCGTTCTCGGTCACCACCGACATCATGCGCACCTGCGCGGAGCTGGCCGAAGCGCGCGACGTGCGTCTGCATACCCACCTGGCCGAGACCCTGGACGAACAGGAGTTCTGCGCGAAACGCTTCGGCATGCGCACCGTGGATTACCTGCAGAGCGTCGGCTGGCTAGGCCCGCGGACCTGGCTGGCCCATGGCATCCATTTCAACCAGGTGGAAATTCACCGCCTGGGCGCAGCCGGGGTCGGCATCTGCCACTGCCCGAGTTCCAACATGCGTCTGGCCTCCGGCATCTGCCACACGCTCGAGCTCGAGGACAAGGGCGCCATCATCGGCCTGGGCGTCGACGGTTCGGCCTCCAACGACGCCTCTAACATGATGCTCGAAGCGCGTCAGGCGTTGTTCATCGGGCGCCTGCGCTACGGCGCCGAAAAGATCACCCCAGAGAAGGTGCTCGGCTGGGCGACCCGCGGCTCCGCGCGCCTGCTCGGGCGCAGCGACATCGGCGAACTGGCGGTCGGCAAGCAGGCCGATCTGGCCCTGTTCAAGCTCGACGAACTGCGCTTCTCCGGCAGCCACGATCCGGTCGCCGCGCTGCTGCTTTGCGCCGCCGACCGGGCCGACCGGGTGATGGTCGGCGGCAAATGGCGCGTCGTCGACGGTCAGGTCGAAGGCCTCGACGTGCAGGGGCTGATCGCCGATCACCAACAGGCAGCCCGGCAACTGGTAAACGGCTAATCGGCAATGACCGAGGCTTGCACCAAAGCTGGGCGCCGTGGATTACTGGCGCACCAGCGCAAGTCTCGATCGAGCCTCGGCGTCGAGTCGAAGCGGCCGCAATCCGGCACAGCGAAGGTATCTGTCCAGTTGGTCAGCTTTTTGCTAACCAGCTATCAGCCAACACAGGCTCTGTAGCTAGACAAACAGGAGCGTCACCCGCCATGCAGAACAACTCACGGAAAACCCTGCTGCGCGCCCTTGCCGCAGCGATCGGCTTCAGCGCCGCTCTCACCACGGCCGCCGCTTCGGCCGCCGATCCGCTGAAGGTCGGCTTCGTCTATATCGGCCCGATCGGCGACCACGGCTGGACCTACCAGCATGAGCAGGGTCGCAAGTACATGGAAGAGAAGCTGGGCGACAAGGTGAAGACCAGCTTCGTCGAGAACGTGCCGGAAGGCGCCGATGCCGAGCGGGTCATCCGCAACATGGCCAAGAGCGACTATGACCTGATCTTCACCACCTCCTTCGGCTACATGAACCCCACGCTGAAGGTCGCCAAGCAGTTCCCTAAGGTCACCTTCGAGCACGCCACCGGTTACAAGCAGGCGAAGAACGTCGGCACCTACCTGACCCGTTCCTATGAAGGCCGCTACGTCGGTGGCTTCCTCGCGGCGAAGATGACCAAGACCAAAAAGGTCGGCTACATCGCGTCCTTCCCGATTCCGGAAGTGATCCGCGACATCAATGCCATCCAGCTGGCGCTGGACAAGTACAACCCTGGCACCGAGATCAAGGTGGTATGGGTCAACACCTGGTTCGATCCGGGCAAGGAAGCCGATGCCGCCAACGCGCTGATCGACCAGGGCGTGGACGTGATCTTCCAGCACACCGACAGCCCGGCACCGATCCAGGCCGCCGAGCGCCGTGGCGTCTATTCCGTCGGTTACGCGTCGGACATGCAGCACTTCGGGCCGAAGGCCGTGCTGACTTCCATCGTCAACGACTGGGGCCCGCACTACACCAAGTCCGCCGAAGCGGTAATGGCCGGCAACTGGAAATCCGAGGACTTCTGGGGCGGGCTGGCACAGGACAGCATCAGCCTGCCGATCAGCGATCTGGTGCCTGCTGACGTCAAGGCCGAGGCCGAGCAGATCATCGCCCGCATCAAGAGCGGTGAATTCCATCCGTTCACCGGCCCGATCAAGGATCAGGCTGGCGAAGTGCGCATCGCCGAGGGCGAGACCGCCAGCATCAAGGACCTCGCCTCGATGAATTACTACGTCCAGGGCGTCAAGGCTGAAATGCCGAAGTAAGCGTCACCCGCGCCGGCCCGACCGGCGCACTGCGGAATCTCGCGTGCCGTCCCGCCTCCGGGCGAACCGCACGCAGGGGGCATTGCCCTCGAAGGCCGCCGGTACGAGAAGACCGGCGGCGCCGTACCCGGAGTCAGCCATGAACTCACTGCCCATCATCGATATTTCACCGCTCTATCACGCCGACGAAGCCGGCCATCTGGCCGTCGCCGAGGCCATCGACCGCGCCTGCCGCGAGTGGGGCTTCTTCTATATCAAGGGTCATCCGATCAGCGCCGAGCGCATCGCCACCCTCACCGATCATGCCAAGCGTTTCTTTGCCCTGCCCGCCGACGAAAAGCTGAAGATCGATATCACCAAGAGCCGCCATCACCGCGGCTACGGTGCCGTCGCCACCGAGCAGCTCGACCCGAGCCAGCCGTGCGACCTCAAGGAAACCTTCGACATGGGTTTCCATATGCCTGCCGATCATCCCGAGGTACTGGCCGGCAAACCACTGCGCGGGCCCAACCGTCATCCGCTGCAGATCGAAGGCTGGACCGAGCTGATGGAAGGGCACTACCGCGACATGCAGGACCTTGCCTGCACGCTGCTGCGTGCCATCGCGCTGGCCCTTGGCATCGAGCGGGACTTCTTCGACAAGCGCTTCGTCGAGCCCATCAGCGTGTTTCGCATGATCCACTACCCGCCGCGGCAGACCGCCACCAGCGCCGATCAGCAAGGCGCCGGCGCGCACACCGATTACGGCTGCGTCACCCTGCTCTATCAGGATCAGGCCGGCGGCCTGCAGGTGCAGAACGTCAAGGGCGAGTGGATCGACGCGCCGCCCATCGAGGGCACCTACGTGGTCAACATCGGCGACATGATGGCGCGCTGGAGCAACGACCGTTACAAGTCGACGCCCCATCGCGTGATCAGCCCGCTGGGCGTGGACCGCTACTCCATGCCGTTCTTCGCCGAGCCGCATCTGGACACCGAGATCACCTGCCTGCCCGGTTGCTACGACGAAACCAACCCGCCGAAATACCCCAGTACCACCTGCAGCCGGTACATGCTCTCGCGCTTCGCCGAGACCTACGCCTACCGACGGCAGGGCGAGGCCGAACCCGTCTGAACGGGCTTTAATTGCAGTATGCAAACCTGGGCGAGCGCATCGATATGCCTCGCCCGATCTGCGCGCGTCTGCCGCATTGACTTTTGAGTCAGGAATTAGTTGACCGAAAAGTCAGATAGCGATAGTTTGCGCGTCAGAACAACAACAGCGGAGGCATCGCCTTGATCCAGTTTCTCCTCAATCGAGAACTGCGCAGCGAACGCGCGCTCGATCCCAACACCACGGTGCTGCAGTACCTGCGCGAGTATCGTGGCAAGACCGGAACCAAGGAGGGCTGCGCCTCCGGTGACTGTGGCGCCTGTACCGTGGTGGTCGGCGAACTGGTGGGCGACCGCCTGCGCTATCGCACCCTCAACTCGTGCCTGACCTTCGTATCCGCACTGCACGGCAAGCAGCTGATCAGCGTCGAAGACCTCAAGGACCAGGGCCGGCTGCACAGCGTCCAGCAGGCGATGGTCGACTGCCATGGCTCGCAGTGCGGCTTCTGTACCCCGGGATTCGTCATGAGCCTGTTCGCCCTGCAGAAGAACGCCGGCGCGGTCAATGAATACGATCCGCACCAGACGCACGAAGCCCTGGCCGGCAACCTCTGTCGCTGCACCGGCTACCGGCCGATCCTCGAAGCTGCCGAGCAGGCCTGCTGCAGCAAGCAGCCGGACCAGTTCGATGCCCGCGAAGCCGAGACCATCGCCCAGCTCAAGGCCATCGCCCCGCATGAAATGGCCGAGCTCAGCGACGGCGAAAAGCGCTGCCTGTCGCCGCTGACCGTCGCCGAACTGGCCGAGGTCTACGCCGCCAACCCCGAAGCCCGGCTGCTTGCCGGTGGCACCGACCTGGCGCTGGAGGTGACCCAGTTCCATCGCGAGCTGCCGGTGATGATCCATGTCGGCCAGATCGCCGAGATGAAGCAGGTCCAGCTCACCGACCGCCTCATCGAGATCGGCGCCGCCGCACCGCTGACCGACTGCTACGCCGCGCTGGCCGCCGAGTACCCGGATTTCGGCGAGCTGCTGCAGCGCTTCGCCTCCTTGCAGATCCGCAACCAGGGCACGCTTGGCGGCAACATCGGCAACGCCTCGCCCATCGGCGACTCGCCGCCGCTGCTGATCGCCCTGGGTGCCGAAGTTGTCCTGCGCAAGGGCGCCAGCAGCCGCACCCTGCCGCTCGAGGACTACTTCATTGACTACAAGGTCACCGCGCGCCAGCCCGGGGAATTCATCGAGAAGGTGCGGGTGCCGCGCGCCACGCCGGATCGCCTGTTCCGCGCCTATAAGGTCTCCAAGCGTCTGGACGACGACATTTCCGCCGTCTGCGCCGCCTTTGACCTGCAGATCACCGATGGCGTGATTGCCGATGCCCGGGTCGCCTTTGGCGGCATGGCGGCGATCCCCAAGCGCGCCGCGGCCTGCGAGGCGACGCTGAACGGCGCGCCGTGGAACCAGCAGACCGTGGAAGCCGCCTGTGATGCACTGGCCGAGGACTTCACGCCGCTGACCGACTTCCGCGCCAGCCGCGAATACCGCCTGCTGGTCGCACAGAACCTGCTGCGCAAATGCTTCCTCGAACAACATGCCCCGAAGACCGAAACGAGGGTGACCGCTTATGTCTAACCACGTAACCACCCGCACTCAGGAAGAAATCGCGGCGCTGTTCACCCAGGACCTGGTCACCGGCGTCGGTCGCAGCGTCAAGCACGACAGCGCGCCCAAGCATGTCTCGGGCGAGGCGGTGTACGTCGACGACCGCCTGGAATTCCCCAACCAGCTGCACGTCTATGCCCGCATGAGCGAGCGCGCCCATGCCCGCATCGTCAGCATCGACACCGCGCCCTGCTACCAGATTCCGGGGGTGGCCATCGCCATCACCGCGAAGGACGTGCCGGGCCAGCTGGACATTGGTGCGGTGATGCCCGGCGACCCGCTGCTGGCCGACGGCAAGGTCGAGTTCATCGGCCAGCCGGTGATCGCCGTGGCTGCCGACAGCCTGGAAACCGCACGCAAGGCGGCGATGGCCGCGATCATCGAATACGAGGATCTGGAGCCGGTGCTCGACGTGGTCGAGGCGCTGCACAAGAAGCACTTCGTGCTCGACAGCCACACCCACAAGCGCGGCGACTCGGCCACCGCCCTGGCCAGCGCGCCGCGTCGGCTGCAGGGTTCGCTGCACATCGGCGGGCAGGAGCACTTCTATCTGGAGACACAGGTGTCCTCGGTCATGCCCACCGAAGATGGCGGCATGATCGTCTACACCTCGACACAGAACCCCACCGAGGTGCAGAAGCTGGTGGCTGAAGTGCTCGGCGTGCCGATGAACAAGATCGTCATCGACATGCGCCGCATGGGCGGCGGCTTCGGCGGCAAGGAAACCCAGGCCGCGGGACCTGCGTGCCTGTGCGCGGTGATCGCGCACCTCACCGGCCGGCCGACCAAGATGCGCCTGCCGCGCATGGAAGACATGACCATGACCGGCAAACGCCACCCGTTCTACGTCGAGTACGACGTCGGCTTCGACGATGACGGTCTGCTGCACGGCATCGAGATCGATCTGGCCGGTAACTGCGGTTATTCGCCGGACCTTTCCGGCTCGATCGTCGATCGCGCCATGTTCCACTCCGACAACGCCTACTACCTGGGCGACGCCACCATCAATGGCCATCGCTGCAAGACCAACCTCGCCTCGAATACCGCCTACCGCGGCTTCGGCGGCCCACAGGGCATGGTGGCCATCGAGGAGATCATGGACGCGGTGGCCCGCGAGCTGGGCAAGGACCCGCTCGAGGTGCGCAAGCGCAACTACTACGGCAAGACCGAGCGCAACGTCACCCACTACTACCAGACCGTCGAGCACAACATGCTCGAGGAGATGACCGCCGAGCTGGAAGCCAGCAGCGACTATGCAAAGCGACGCGAAGAGATCCGCGCGTTCAATGCCAAGAGCCCGATCCTGAAGAAGGGCCTGGCGCTGACGCCGGTGAAATTCGGCATCAGCTTCACCGCCAGCTTCCTCAACCAGGCCGGCGCGCTGGTGCACGTCTACACCGACGGCAGCATCCACCTGAACCACGGCGGCACCGAGATGGGTCAGGGCCTGAACACCAAGGTCGCGCAGGTGGTGGCCGAGGTGTTCCAGGTGGATATCGAGCGCATCCAGATCACCGCCACCAACACCGACAAGGTGCCCAACACCTCGCCGACGGCAGCCTCCAGCGGCGCCGACCTCAACGGCAAGGCGGCGCAGAATGCGGCGCAGACCATCAAGCAGCGGTTGGTGGAGTTCGCCGCACGCAAGTGGCAGATCTTCGAGGAAGACGTCGAGTTCAAGAACGGCCAGGTGCGCCTGCGCGACCACTACATCAGCTTCGAGGAGCTGATCCAGCAGGCCTATTTCGGCCAGGTCTCGCTGTCGTCCACCGGCTTCTACCGCACGCCGAAGATCTACTACGACCGCAGTCAGGCGCGCGGGCGGCCGTTCTACTACTTCGCCTATGGCGCGGCCTGCTCGGAAGTGATCGTCGATACTCTGACCGGCGAATACAAGATGCTGCGCAGCGACATCCTGCATGACGTGGGCGCCTCGCTGAACCCGGCCATCGACATCGGCCAGGTCGAGGGCGGCTTCGTCCAGGGCCTGGGCTGGCTGACCATGGAAGAGCTGGTCTGGAACGACAAGGGCAAACTGATGACCAACGGCCCGGCCAGCTACAAGATCCCGGCGGCGACGGACATGCCGCTGGATCTGCGGGTCAAGCTGGTGGAGAACCGCAAGAACCCGGAAGACACCGTGTTCCACTCCAAGGCCGTGGGCGAGCCGCCGTTCATGCTCGGCATTTCGGTCTGGTGTGCGATCAAGGATGCGGTGGCGAGCCTGGCCGACTACCGGGCGCAGCCGCAGATCGATGCTCCGGCGACCCCCGAGCGCGTGCTCTGGGGCGTGGAGCAGATGCGCAGGTTGAAGCGGACCGCGGCGGTGTCAAGCGCCACGGAAAGCGCACCGGCCTGAAATTCAATGGTGGGCTAAAGCCCACCAAAGCACCATGACCGCAACCCGGATGCGCCGGCGCAACCCCACGCTGTTCCGGCCCCTGGAGAACGAAATGCACAACTGGATCGAAGCACTCGCCGAGCTGCAACACAAAGGCGAACCCTGCGTGTTGGTGACCATCATCGAGGAGCGCGGCTCCACGCCGCGCAATGCCGGCTCGAAGATGGTGGTCAGCCGTGAGCGCCTGTACGACACCATCGGCGGCGGCCACCTGGAGTACAAGGCCCAGCAGATCGCCCGTGAAATGCTGGAAAAGCGCAGCCGTGACACCCGCCTCGAGCGCTTCTCCCTCGGTGCCAGCCTCGGCCAGTGCTGCGGTGGCGCTACGGTGCTGCTGTTCGAGCCCATGGGGCAGCCGCAGGCGCATATCGCCGTGTTCGGTGCCGGGCATGTCGGGCGCGCGCTGGTGCCGCTGCTGGCCAGTCTGCCGTGCAAGGTGCGCTGGATCGATTCGCGCGATAACGAATTTCCCGCCGAGATTCCGCGCGGCGTGGAAAAGGTGGTCAACGACGATGTGGTCGAGGAAGTGGACAACATGCCCGCCGGCAGCTACTTCATCGTCATGACCCACAACCATCAGCTCGACCTGGAACTGACCGCCGCTATCCTTTCGCGCAACGATTTCACCTACTACGGGCTGATCGGCTCCAAGAGCAAACGCGCCAGGTTCGAACACCGTCTGCGGGACCGCGGCTTCCAGCCGGAGACCGTGCAGCGCATGCGCTGCCCGATGGGCATCGCCGAGGTGAAGGGCAAGCTGCCGGTGGAGATCGCCGTGTCCATCGCCGGCGAGGTGATTGCCACCTACAACGCGCATTTCGGTGAAAAGGGTGGAGAGAAAGCCGAGGACGGTGAAAAGCCGGTACCGATGCTGGTCCCCGCTTCGCGCCGCGCCCAGACCAACTGACCACCCGACATTGTTTGCAGGCACGCCATCGGCCGCGGCCTGCCATGTCAACGCATCACCCTCATACAACGATTTTCGAGAGTCACCATGCCAAGCACCAAAGCCTACCGTGCCGCCCTGCTCCACTGCCTCGCCGACCCGCGCGAAGTGGGCATCGAGCAGGCCCATGAATACTTCGAGGACGGCCTGCTGGTCGTCGAGGACGGCAAGGTCGCGCGCATCGGCCACGCCGCCGAACTGCTGCCGACCCTGGCGGCCGGTACCGAGGTTGTCGAATACCCGGACGCGCTGATCACTCCGGGTTTCGTCGACACCCATATCCACTACCCGCAGGTCGGCGTCATCGGCTCCTACGGCGCGCAGCTGCTGGATTGGCTGGAAACCTACACCTTCCCCAACGAGGGCCGCTTCAGCGACATGGCCCACGCCCGCGAGCAGGCCGAGCTGTTTCTCGGCGAGCTGCTGCGCAACGGCACCACCACCGCGCTGGTGTTCGGCACGGTGCACAAGCAGTCGGTGGACGCCTTCTTCGAGGCCTGCGAGAAGCGCAATCTGCGGATGATCGCCGGCAAAGTGCTGATGGACCGCAACGCCCCGGAGTTCCTCACCGACACCGCCGAGTCCGGCTACGCCGACAGCCGCGAGCTGATCGAGCGCTGGCACGGCAAGGGCCGTCTGCACTACGCCGTCACCCCGCGTTTCGCCCCGACCAGCACGCCGGAGCAGCTCACCCTGGCCGGCAAGCTCTTCGCCGAATTCCCCGACCTGTACATGCACACCCACATCTCCGAAAACAAGCAGGAGGTCGAGTGGGTCAAGGAGCTGTTCCCCGAGCGCAAAGGCTATCTGGACGTCTACGACCACCACGGCCTGATCGGCCCGCGCTCGGTGTTCGCCCACGGCATCCACCTGTGCGACGACGAGTGCAAACGCCTCGGTGAGACCGGCTCGGCCGTTGCCTTCTGCCCCACCTCCAACCTGTTCCTCGGCAGCGGCCTGTTCGACCTGGCCAAGGTGGAAGGCTTCGGTGTGCGCGTCGGCCTGGGCACCGACGTCGGCGGCGGCACCAGCTTCTCGCAGCTCGCCAGCCTGAACGAGGCGTACAAGGTGTTGCAGCTGCAGGGCCAGAAGCTCGACGCGTTCAAGGCACTCTATCTCGCCACCCTCGGCGGCGCGCGGGCGCTCTATCTGGACGACCGGATCGGCAACCTGCAGCCGGGCAAGGAGGCCGACTTCGTGGTGCTCGACTATAAGGCGACGCCGCTGATCGACTATCGCCTGAGCCAGGCGACGACCCTGCAGGAGAAGCTCTTCGCCCTGATGATCCTCGGCGACGACCGCGCGGTGAAGGAAACCTTCGCCGCCGGCGTCTCGGTGCATCGCAAGGCTGGCTAGGGCTGCAACGCCTGCATCAGCGTATCGAGGTTGTGCTCGAACATGCCGAGGTAGCTGCTGGCCGGGCCTGCGCTGGCCAGCGCATCGGAGTACAGGGTGCCGCCGACCGTGGCGCCCGCCTCTTCGGCGATCTGCTCGATGAGCCGCGGATCACGGATATTCTCCACGAACACGGCCCTCACCCCTTCCTCGCGGAGCTGGCGGATCAACGCGGCCACGTCGGCGGCCGAGGGTTCGTCATGGGTCGACAGCCCCTGCGGCGCGATGAACTGGAGCTGCCAGGCCTGCCCCAGATAGCCGAAGGCGTCATGGCTGGTCACCACCTTGCGCTGGCTGGCCGGCAGGCTGCCGATACGGGTATCGGCCTTCTTCAGCAGCGCGTGTAGCCGGCTCAGGTAGGCGTCACGGCGCTGCTCATAGTCGTTGCGATGCGCCGGATCGAGCGCCACGAGCGCCTTGGCGATATTGCGCACGTAGATTTCGGCATTGGTCAGGCTCTGCCACGCATGAGGGTCAGGCACCGCCTCGCCCTCCTCTTCCAGCATCAGCGGCACGACACCCGCGCTGGCATCGATCCGCTTGCCCGCCGGCCCGCTGCTGGCCAGCAGGCGCTCCAGCCAGGGTTCGAAGCCCAGCCCGTTGGCGATGATCAGGTCGGCGCGGAGCAAGGCCTGGGCATCATCCGGGCTGGGTTCATAAAGATGCGCGTCGGCGTCGGGACCGACCAGATTGGTCAGTTCGATATGCTCGCCACCGACCTCCCGCGTCATGTCGGCAAGGATGCTGAAGCTGGTCACGACGCTGATCTTTTCGGCCGCCTGCAGGGAAAGGGGCAGCCAGAGGGCCAATAACAGAAACAGGTAACGCATGGGTTGATACCTCAGACGGTCTGGATTGAAGCGGGCGAACGCAGCAGGCCATATACCGGCCCCGCAACGACTGAAATCAGGTAGAACGCCCCCGCCAGCAGGACGATGCACGGCCCGCTGGGCAGGCTGGCGTAGAACGACAGCAGCAGCCCCAGCCATACACACAGGGCGCCCAGCAGCGCAGCCAGCGGCAACAGTACGGGCAGGCGTCGGCTCCAGAAGCGCGCGGCCGCAGCCGGCAGCATCATCAGCCCCACCACCATCAGCGCACCGATGGCCTGGAAGCCGATCACCAGGTTGAGCACCACCAGTGTCAGAAAGCCCGCATGGGCGAGTGGCCCGATTCGGCTGACGCTGCGCAGGAACAACGGGTCCAGGCTGTCCAGCGCCAGGGCGCGGTAGATCAGTGCCAGCACCAGCAAGCTGAACGCCGCCGTGGCGAGCATGCCGCTGAGGGTGTCGGCGTCCACGGCCAGCGCGGAGCCAAACAGCAGGTGCAGGAGGTCGAGCTTGCGTCCCGCCAGGCCGAGCAGCAGCACGCCGCTGGCCAGCGAAATGGGATAAAGCGCGGCGAGGCTGGCATCTTCGCGCAAGCCGGTACGGCGGCTGACCCAGGCCGCTGCGCCGGCCATGCCGAGCCCGGCGGTCAGCCCACCGAGCGTCAGGGCCGGCAGGCTGAGACCGAACAGCCAGAATGCCAGCGCCGCACCCGGCAGGATGCCGTGGGCGATGGCATCGCCGATCAGACTCATCCGCCGCAGGATCAGGAAGACACCCAGCGGCGCCGCGCTGCAGGCCAGTGCCACACCGCCGAGCAGCGCGCGGCGCATGAAGGCGAACTCGGCAAAGGGGCTCCAGAGCAGATCGACCGTCACGCCACTCGTCCGAGCGGATCACGATCGAGTAGCTGATCGATCGGCGCTGCGATGCAGCCGCTGCGCGCGATACGCAGAGCGTTGCAGCGCTTTTCCCGTAGGCTGTCGAGGTTGTGGCTGACCAGCACCAGCGTTCTGCCTTGCTGCTGCCAGCGTCGGAGGTGCTGCCAGAGCAGATCGAGGCCGGTCTCGTCGAGTGCCGCCTCGGGCTCGTCGAGCAGCAGTACCTGCGCATCGGTCAGGCTCATCCGGGCCAGCAGCGCCCGCTGCAGTTCGCCACCAGACAGCGCGTGCAGGCCCTGGGTCTGCAGATCGAGCAAGCCCCAATCGGCCAGTACCTGACGTAGCCGAGCCTCGCGTTCGCTACGGCCGAGCCGACTGCCCCAGAACCCGCCCTTGACCAGCTCCAGCAGACGAATCGGAAACTGCCGGTCGATCTGTTGCTGCTGCGGCAGATAGGCCATACCGCCCGGACGCGCCACGCTCATTCCAATGTGACCGGCCAGGGGGCGATCCAGACCGGCCAATACCCTGAGCAGGCTGCTCTTGCCCGAACCGTTGCTGCCGATCACCGCGGTCAGGCTGCCGGCCGGCAGCTTCAGGTTCAACGGCGGCGTGAGGGCCCGCCCGCCGACGCCCCACTGCAACTCACGACATTCGATCACGATCAAGAAATTCCATCTCCGCACCGCCCGAAAAGCGGTATCAGCAGCCAAACCTATAAAAGTTATAACATAACATTTACCGGCAGGCACAGCGCGGTAACAGAGCGGTTCAATAGGAGTGAGAAAGAGTCAGCTGGCGGCGGCTGGAGGCTGACGCTGCCGCCTGCGATGCCGCACCGACACAGGAAAGATGGCGAGGCCAACTGGCAACGCGCGCTGCCGCCTGCAACGACAGCGCGAATGCAAGGTCAGCGGGGCGTACGCGCCTTTTTCTTCATCAAGGTCAGATGCGAGAACACCGCGTGCAGGTCGTTCGAGGCGCTTTCTTCCTCGAGATTGAGCTTGCTGTCGATGTGGTCCATGTGGTGCATCATCAGATGCACGGCCTTGTCGGAGTCGCGCGCGGCGATGGCATCGATCAGCTCGTTGTGCTCGTCGTAGGAGCAATGCGAGCGACTGGCGCCTTCGTACTGGGCGATGATCAGCGAAGTCTGCGACACCAGGCTGCGCTGGAAACTCACCAGTGGCGCGTTCTTCGCCGCCTCCGCCAGCTTGAGGTGGAACTCGCCGGACAGACGAATGCCAGCGCCGCGGTCGCCGCGGGCGAAACAGTCGCGCTCGTCGAGCACCATCTGCCGCAACTCAGCCAGCTGCGCTTCGCTGGCGTGCTGCACGGCCAGTTCGGTGATGGCCTTTTCCACCAGCCGACGGGCGAAGAAGATCTGCCGTGCTTCCTCGACGCTCGGGCTGGCGACCACCGCGCCACGATTGGGCCGCAGCAGCACCACCCCTTCATGGGCCAGTCTCGACAGCGCGCGGCGGATGATGGTGCGGCTGACACCGAAGATTTCGCCTAGGGCTTCCTCACTGAGCTTGGTGCCAGGTGCCAGGCGCTGTTCGAGGATGGCATCGAAGATGTGTGCATAAACGATATCGTCCTGCGTCCCGGTGCGAGTCTTGCCGGTCTTGGTCGGCTTCTTCAGGGGCTGCAACTGTTCGTTCATCGATGGCTCGCAATTGAAGTGTCGGCAAGGCCGAACTTTACTGCGTTAGCTGCTCCACTGGCAGTCGTCGGGCAAATAAAACGGGCAAAAACATCGCTCCGCTTGTGCACAATCAATTCCACGCCATCTTTTCGCCAAAGACAGCTCAATTCGCCGTCCTCAGCTCACGTGCCAGCCGACGCTGAAAGCGAGGGCGAATTATTGTTTGCATTTCTTGTATACAAAAGCATAATCCGGACAGCCCTTCCTGACCTTTCGGTCAACTAACAGAACGAAGGGCACACCATCACCCGCCCCTCGGGAGTACTCACGCTCCGGGTGATCGACAACAAGAACGATGAGGAACGCCCAGTGGAAAGCATCAAGCGCAAGCCCCAGGCAGCACCCTTGCAACGCACCGCACCCGGCTGGCTGGACCGCCTGTTCAAGCTCAGCGAACACCGCACCAGCATCCGTACCGAACTGCTCGCCGGCCTGACGACCTTCGTCACCATGGCCTACATCATCTTCGTCAACCCGAACATCATGGCCGACGCCGGCATCGACCACGGCGCCGCCTTCGTTGCCACCTGCATCGGCGCTGCGCTCGGCTGCCTGCTGATGGGCCTGTACGCGAACTGGCCGGTGGGCCTGGCGCCAGGCATGGGGCTGAACGCCTTCTTCACCTACACGGTGGTCGGCGAGATGGGCTACAGCTGGGAGATCGCCCTCGGCGCGGTGTTCATCTCCGGCGTGCTGTTCATGATCATGAGCCTGTCGCGCATTCGCGAATGGCTGCTCAACAGCATACCCATGAGCCTGCGCTTCGCCATGGGCGCCGGGGTCGGCCTGTTTCTCGGTCTGATTGGCCTGAAGACCGCCGGCATCGTGGTCGACAGTCCGGCCACCCTGCTCACCATGGGTTCGTTCGGCGAACCCACCGCCCTGCTCGCCGCGGTGTGCTTTCTAATGATCGCGGTCCTAAGCCACCGCAACGTCTTCGGCGCGATCCTGCTGAGCATGCTGGCGGTCACCGGTATCGGCTGGGCAATGGGGCTGGTCGAATACAACGGCCTGGTATCGATGCCGCCGAGCCTGGCGCCGACCTGGCTGGCGATGGACATCGCCGGCGCATTCAACGTGGCGATGGTCAGCGTGATCCTGGCGTTTCTCTTCGTGAACATGTTCGACACCGCCGGCACTCTGATGGGCGTCGCCCATCGCGCCAACCTGGTGAACGAGGACGGCAAGATCGAGAACCTGTCCCGTGCGCTGAAGGCAGACAGCAGCTCCAGCGTGGTCGGCGCCTTCGTCGGCTGCCCACCGGTGACCAGCTACGTGGAAAGCGCCTCGGGCGTCGCCGCCGGCGGCCGCACCGGGCTGACCGCGGTGACCGTCGGCGTGCTGTTCCTGATCGCCATGTTCTTCGCCCCGCTGGCCGGCATGATTCCGGCGTACGCCACCGCCGGCGCGCTGATCTACGTGGCGATGCTGATGATGAGCGGCCTGGCCAACATCGACTGGAAGGACCACACCGACACCATCCCGGCGATCGTCACCGTGGTGATGATGCCGCTGACCTTTTCCATCGCCAACGGCATCGCCCTCGGCTTTCTCACCTATGCCACGCTCAAGCTGCTGACCGGCCAGCGCGATAAGGTATCGCTGAGCCTGTACGTGCTGTGCGTGGTATTCATCGCCAAATTCGCGTTCCTCTGAGCGAGGCGCGCATCGCCGCCCCGTCGCGTCGCGGCGGGGCTTTTTCATTTGTCAGGAGGGTGTGATGAGTCTGGAAATCTGGTTGTTGTATGCGAGTGCGGCGCTGGTGGTGATCCTGATCCCCGGCCCGCTGTCGCTGTTGATGATCAGCAACAGCCTGAACCATGGGGTGCGCCGCTCGTGGCCGGCGTTCCTCGGCGGGGTGACCGCCTCGATCCTTCTGCTCAGCGCCTCGGCGCTGGGTCTTGGCGCCATCCTGATGGCCTCGGAAAGGCTGTTCAGCACACTCAAGCTGATCGGTGCGCTGTACCTGTTCTATCTGGCCTGGCAGAGCTGGCAGGAGGCCCGCCAGGCGCCGGCAGCACGCGAGATCGCAACCCCGGCCCTCGCTCCGCGTTTCAGTCGGCTGTTCGGCCGGGCGTTCATCCTGGGTGGCAGCAACCCCAAGGACATTCTCTTCTTCGCCGCCTTCCTGCCACAGTTCCTCAACGCGGAGCAGCCGTTGCTAACGCAATTGCTGGTGATGATCCTGACCTGGTCGGTGCTCGACCTCTGCTGCAAGCTCGCCTATGGGCTGGGGGCGCAAAGCGCGGCGCGCTATCTGCGCACCGGTAGGGGGCATGTGTGGTTCAACCGGACCAGCGCGGCACTGTTTGCAGGCGCGGGGGCGGCGTCCTTGCTAAGCCGTTGACCTGGCTGCGCTGGTAGCACCGACTCACAGCTTAATGCGGGGCGATACACCTTCCTCGGCGCAACCTGTGGCCCCGCGCACAACAACGCACGCCGACCAGACTCAACCCATAAAAAACCCGCCATTACGGCGGGTAAAAGGGACTCCATAAGAGTCAGCACTGAACGAAAAACGCCTCAGCTACCCCGATAGGTCGAATAGCTGTACGGCGAAATCAGCAACGGCACGTGGTAGTGATCCTGCGCGGCATCGATGCCGAACCGCAGCACCACCTCGTCGAGAAAGGCCGGCGTCCCCAGCTGCACACCGCGACCGCGGTAGTAGTCGCCGGCGTGGAAATGCAGCTGATAGACCCCGGACCGGTAGTCCGCGCCTTCCAGCAACGGGCTGTCGCAGCGGCCATCAGCGTTGGTTTCACGCGTGGCGACCAGGGTCAGGCCCTGATCCTCGACGCGATGCAGTTCCACCTTGATACCGCTACCCGGACAACCGTGGGCGGCATCGAGTACGTGTGTGGTCAAACGGCCCACGGGCACCTCCGCTCTGTTGAATGGAAACTGACCCGAGCATAGCCAGCACGACCGACACACTCAAGACAATTTGAATATATTTTTGTACACAATTTAAAAATCCGCTGTTGGCCCGCTCTCTGCAGGCACCGCCTGTCGGCGCGAACCTTAGCCGAGCCGTTGGCGGCAGGGTTGAGCAGAAGGCATTCGGAAAAAAGCTATTTACAAGCCGCCAATCAATTTGTATACAATCTGGCCATCCGGTCGTTACATCACGACCCGCCATACAGGAAGCAGCCCAGTGAGCGCCGACTACCCACGCGACCTTATCGGTTACGCCAGCAACCCGCCCCACCCGCAGTGGCCGGGCGAGGCCCGTATCGCCCTGTCCTTCGTGCTCAACTACGAGGAAGGCGGCGAGCGCTGCGTACTGCATGGCGACAAGGAATCCGAAGCCTTTCTCTCCGAGATGGTCGCCGCGCAGCCGCTGCAGGGCGTGCGCCACATGAGCATGGAATCGCTCTACGAATACGGCAGCCGCGCCGGCGTCTGGCGTCTGCTCAAGCTGTTCAAGCAGCACGAGATTCCGCTGACGATCTTTGCCGTGGCCATGGCCGCGCAGCGCCACCCCGAGGTCATCAAGGCGATGGTTGCCGACGGCCACGAGATCTGCAGCCACGGTTATCGCTGGATCGACTACCAGTACATGGACGAAGCCCAGGAGCGCGAGCACATGCTCGAGGCCATCCGCATCCTCACCGAGCTGACCGGCGAGCGCCCGCTGGGCTGGTACACCGGCCGCACCAGCCCCAATACCCGGCGCCTGGTGCGCGAGGAAGGCGGCTTCCTCTACGACTCCGACACCTATGACGACGACCTGCCCTACTGGGACCCGGACTCGGCGCCGGTCAAGCCGCACCTGGTGATCCCCTACACGCTGGACACCAACGACATGCGCTTCACCCAGGTGCAGGGCTTCAACACCGGCGACGATTTCTACAGCTACCTGAAGGACGCCTTCGACGTGCTCTACGCCGAGGGCTGCGAAGGCGCGCCGAAGATGCTCTCGATCGGCATGCACTGCCGGCTGCTCGGCCGCCCGGCGCGCATGGCCGCGCTGGCCCGTTTCATCGACTACGTGAAGGGTCATGAAAAGGTCTGGTTCGCCCGCCGCGTCGACATCGCCCGCCACTGGCACGCCACCCACCCCATGACCGCGGAGCGCAGCTGATGACCCCGTTCAAGACGATCAAGCCCTCGACCCTCGACCGCGACGCCTTCGTCGCCGCCTTCGCCGATGTCTACGAGCATTCGCCCTGGGTCGCCGAGACGGTCTATGGCGCCGGCGTCGACGAGACGCTGGACTACGTCGAGGTGATGCACACCCGCCTGTCCCAGGCGATGCTTGCCGCCGACCACGACACCCAGCTGGAGCTGGTCAACGCCCACCCGGATCTCGCCGGCAAGGCCGCCATCCGCGGCGAGCTGACCGCATCGAGCACCTCCGAGCAGGCCGGTGCCGGCATCCATGAATGCACACCCGAAGAGTTCGCCCGCTTCACCGAACTCAATGACGCCTACAAGGCGAAGTTCGGCTTCCCCTTCATCATGGCGGTCAAGGGCAGCAACCGGCACCAGATCCTCGCCGCGTTCGAGGAGCGCATCCACAACAGCCCCGAGCAGGAATTCGCCCGAGCATTGGCGGAAATCAACAAGATCGCCCTGTTCCGCCTGCAGGCCATGTAGCCGGAACGGGAAAACAGGCAACACCGCAACACAGGCAATAAAGGCAGAAACCGCTCCACTCATTTCAAGGCAGATCGCGATGAAAGCTTACGCCGTACCCTTCGAGAAATACGTCAACCTGGCCGACGCCCGCCTGGGCACCCGCGCCATTTCCGTCACTGACGACTGGTTCGCCGACGTCAACCGGCTGTTCCAGCCGACGCCGGCCGTATGGAAGGAGGGCGTGTTCGATGACAACGGCAAGTGGATGGACGGCTGGGAGTCGCGCCGCAAGCGCTTCGAAGGCTACGACCATGCGGTGATCCGCCTCGGCGTGCCCGGCTGGATCAAGGGCGTGGACATCGACACCAGCCACTTCACCGGCAATTTCCCGCCGTCGGCCTCGCTGGAAGCCTGCTTCGTCGCCGAAGGCGATCCGAACGACGACACCGTCTGGACCGAAGTCCTGCCGGCCGTCGAGCTCCAGGGCAACAGCCATCACTACCACGAGATCGCCTTCGACAAGCCGGTCAGCCACCTGCGCTTCAATATCTACCCGGACGGCGGCGTCGCCCGCCTGCGCGTGCACGGCATCCCGTACCGCGACTGGAGCAGCGTCGGCGACAACGAGCAGATCGACCTCGCCGCCGCCCTCAACGGTGGCCGCGCGCTGGCCTGCTCCGACGAGCACTTCGGCCGCATGAGCAACATCCTCAACCCCAACCGTGGCGAGAACATGGGCGACGGCTGGGAAACCGCCCGCCGTCGCACCCCCGGCAATGACTGGGTGATCGTCGCCCTCGGCCACCCGGGCGAGATCGAGCGCATCGTCGTCGATACCCTGCACTTCAAGGGCAACTACCCGGACAGCTGCACCATCCAGGCGGCCTACGTGAAGGGCGGCACCGACAGTCAGATCGAGACCCAGAGCCTGTTCTGGCGTGAACTGCTGCCGAGCCAGAAGCTCTCCATGCACGCCGAACATGAGTTCGTCGAGCAGATCGCCAAGCTCGGCCCGGTGACCCACGTGCGCCTGAACATCTTCCCGGACGGCGGCGTCAGCCGGCTGCGCTTGTTCGGCAAGGTGGCGAAGTAAGGTGGCGATAGGGGGCATGGTGGACTGAAGCGGAACACCGCCCGCCCCCTACTGAGCTCGCCCTAGGCCCCGGCCGTAGGGTGGGCTTCAGCCCACCGGATAACCAGGCTCGCAAGCATGCGGGGCTACAAAGCAGAATTTTGATAACGAGAATGCCATGCGCACCCTGACCATCGAGCCACTGACCAAGGAAGCCTTCGCCCCCTTCGGCGACGTCATCGAGACCGAAGGCAGCGAATTCTTCATGATCAACAACGGCTCGACCCGCCGCTATCACAAGCTGGCCACGGTCGAGACGGCCGAACCCGAGGACAGGGCGATCATCAGCATCTTCAGTGCCGAGGCGCTGGAAATGCCGCTGGTCATCCGCATGCTGGAGCGTCATCCGCTGGGCAGCCAGGCATTCGTGCCGCTGCTCGGCCACCCCTTTCTGGTCGTGGTCGCGCCACTTGGCGATGCACCTGTACCGGGCCACGTCCGCGCCTTCCGCAGCAACGGCAGGCAGGGCGTCAATTACCACCGCGGCGTCTGGCACCACCCGGTGCTGACGATCGAAAAGCGGGATGAATTCCTGGTGGTCGATCGCAGCGGTTCTGGCAACAACTGCGACGAGTACTTCTTCACGGAGGATCAGCAACTCCTCCTCGACCCCCAACAGGTTTCGCGCTGAGCCCAACCGCGCGCGGTGACTCGGACCGATACCCATAAGAAGAAAGGACGGCAGCTGCAGCCGCCGTACAAGAGGTAATCAACGTGGACGCACATCTGACCGAATGGCTGAACCTGGGAATTCGCTGGATACACATGATCGTCGGCATCGCCTGGATCGGTGCCTCCTTCTATTTCGTCTGGCTGGAGAACAACCTCAACCGCAGCAACCCGCGCGAAGGGCTGTCGGGTGATCTCTGGGCCATCCACGGTGGCGGTATCTACCACCTGGAGAAATACAAGCTCGCCCCGCCGCAGATGCCGGAGCACCTGCACTGGTTCAAGTGGGAGGCCTACACCACCTGGCTGTCGGGTGTCGCCCTGCTGCTGGTGGTCTACTACCTCAACCCCGGCCTGTACCTGATCGCACCGGGCAGCGACCTGGCGCCTGCCACCGCCGTGGCGATCGGCTTCGGCTCGCTGATCGTCGGCTGGTTCGTCTACGACCTGCTGTGCGATTCGCCACTGGGCAAGACCCCCGCGCTGCTCGGCCTGGTGCTGTTCGTGCTGGTGATCGCCGCCTGCTGGGGCTATTCGCAGATCTTCAGCGGCCGCGCGGCCTACATCCACACCGGCGCGCTGATCGGTACCATCATGGTTGGCAACGTGTTCCGCATCATCATGCCGGCCCAGCGCGCCCTGGTCACCGCCATCGAGCAGAACCGCACGCCCGATCCGGTACTGCCGGCCAAGGGCCTGCTGCGCTCGCGACACAACAACTACTTCACCCTGCCGGTGCTGTTCATCATGATCAGCAACCACTTCCCGAGCACCTATGGCAGCCAGTACAACTGGCTGATTCTCGCCGCCCTCGGTGCGCTGTCGGTACTGGCCCGTCACTACTTCAACACCCGCCACGACAGTAACCGCTTCGCCTGGGCCCTGCCGGCCGCCGCGGTGGGGATGATCTGCCTGGCCTTCGTCACCTCGCCGAACCGCCCAAGCAGTGCGCCGAACCTCGCCGCGACCACGCCCGAGCAGGCCAGCGCCGCCGCCCAGGCACATGCCGATGCGCCGCGCTTCAGCCAGATCAATGAAGTGATCGAGCAGCGCTGCACCGTCTGTCACTCGGCCAATCCGAGCAGCCCGATGTTCTCCAGCGCACCGGCCGGGGTGATGTTCGACACCCCCGAGCAGATCCGCCAGCAGGCCGCGAAGATCCATGCGCAGAGCGTCGCCAGCCAGATCATGCCGCTCGGCAACATCACTCAGATGACCCAGGACGAGCGTGACCTGCTCGGCGCCTGGATCGCCAAGGGCGCACCGACCAACTGAGCCCACCCCAGCCGCACGCCTGGCGTGCGGCTTTTTTTTGCAATGACGTTTCACTGCCGGGCAAGTCCCGGTGCAGGCCATACCGGCCCCCGTGCAGGGGCTGTCGCGACAATCAATAACAAACGCGCCCGAGGTATCTTGCATGAACGACCTGAACGCCCGCCCCGCCGGGGCGAATCGGCTGCCCTGGCTGCAGCAATTGCTGGTGAGCCTGCAGCACGTGCTGCTGATGTACGGCGGCGCCGTCGCCGTCCCGCTGATCGTCGGTCAGGCAGCCGGGCTGTCGCGCGATGAGATCGCCTTTCTGATCAATGCCGACCTGCTGGTCGCCGGCATCGCCACGCTGGTGCAGTCACTGGGCATCGGGCCGATGGGTATCCGCATGCCGGTGATGATGGGCGCCAGTTTCGCCGCGGTGAGCAGCATGGTGGTGATGGCCGGCATGCCAGGGGTCGGCATGACCGGCATCTTCGGCGCGACCATCGCCGCTGGCGCCTTCGGCCTGCTGATCGCGCCCTTCGTCTGCCGCATCGTGCGCTTCTTCCCACCACTGGTGACCGGCACCGTGATCACCGCCATCGGCCTGTCGCTGTTTCCGGTGGCGGTGAACTGGGCCGGTGGCGGCAGCGCCACCAGTCAGTTCGGCGCGGTGCACTATCTCGGCATCGCCGCCGCGGTGCTGGCCACCATTCTGCTGGTCAACCGTTTCCTGCGCGGCTTCTGGGTCAACGTTTCGGTGCTGATCGGCATGGGCCTGGGCTACGCACTGGCCGGCGCGCTGGGCATGGTCGACCTTTCCGGGATGGCGGCAGCACCTGCCGTGCAGGTGGTGACGCCCAACCACTTCGGCACGCCGACCTTCTCGCTGGCGCCGATCCTCTCGATGTGCCTGGTGGTGGTGATCATCTTCGTCGAGTCGGCGGGCATGTTCCTCGCCCTCGGACGGATCACCGGCGAAACGGTGGACCCCAAGCGCCTGCGTCGCGGGTTGCTGTGCGATGCAGGCGCGACCTTTCTGGCCGGCTTCATGAACACCTTCACCCATTCCTCCTTCGCGCAGAACATCGGCCTGGTGCAGATGACCGGCGTACGCAGCCGCCACGTCACAGCCATCGCCGGGCTGATCCTGATCGCCCTGAGCCTGCTGCCCAAGGCGGCCTTCCTGGTCGCCTCGATCCCGGCCGCGGTGCTCGGCGGCGCGGGCCTGGCGATGTTCGGCATGGTTGCGGCCACCGGCATCAAGATCCTGCAAGAAGCGGACATCGCCGACCGCCGCAACCAGCTCCTGGTGGCGGTGAGCATCGGCCTGGGCATGATTCCGGTGGTGCGCCCCGAGTTCTTCGCCCAGCTGCCGCACTGGCTGGAGCCGATCACCCACAGCGGCATCGCCCTGGCGACGCTGAGCGCAGTGACCTTGAACCTGCTGTTCAATGTGCTCGGCGGCCCCGAGCGCGAAGCGCTGACCGGCGCCGCCCACGCCTGAGCCCACAGCTGGCGACCCGGCGCGGGTCGCCGCCTGCCATTCGCCACCCCGGTCAGCTGCCTGCCTCGACAAGAGGCTGCATCCCGTTACAATGCCGCGCCCTCCCCCGCGCCGGATGCCGACCGTGATAGAAGCCAGCTGGATCGCCTTCGCCTTCGCCCTCGGGCTGCTTGCCCGCTTCATCGGCTTGCCGCCATTGATCGGCTATCTGGGCGCCGGTTTCGCCCTCGCGGCAGCGGGCGATTACGTGGGTGTGACCCGCGACGACAGCATCATCCTCGACCACCTGGCGCATCTGGGGGTGCTGCTGTTGCTGTTCACCGTCGGGCTCAAGCTCAAGCTCGGCAACCTGGTGCGCCGCGAAGTGATTGGCGGCAGCCTGCTGCACTTCTTCATCTCCAGCGTGCTGGTGTTGCCGGCCATCATGCTGATCCTCGACAGCGACTGGCGCGAAGCGATGCTGCTGGCCATCGCCCTGTCGTTCTCCAGTACCGTGCTGGCCGCCAAGGTGCTGGAAAGCAAGCGCGAGCTGCGCGCCTTCCACGGTCGCGTTGCGATCGGCGTGCTGATCATCCAGGACCTCATCGCCCTGGTGGTGATGAGCCTCGCCGCCGGCAAGCTGCCTTCCGCCTGGGCGCTGCTGGTGTTCCTGTTGCCGCTGCTAAGACCGCTACTGTTCCGCCTGCTCGATCACAGCGGCCACGAGGAGCTGATGGTGCTGCTCGGCCTGATGCTGGCACTGGTCGCCGGTGGGCTCGGCTTCGAGTACGTGGGCCTGAGTTCCGAGCTCGGCGCGCTGGCTTTCGGCGCCATGCTGGCCAAGCACAAGCGCGCCAGCGAACTGTCCAACTCGCTGTGGGCAATCAAGGAAGTGTTCCTCGTGGGTTTCTTCCTGAAGATCGGCATCGGCGGGCTGCCGGATGCCGACGCCCTCTGGTTCGCTTTCGCCATGGCCTTGCTGCTGCCACTCAAGGCGGTGCTGTTCTTCGGCCTGTTCATCGCCTTTCGCCTGCGTGCGCGCAGCGCCTTCCTCAGCGCTGCCAGCTTGACCAACTACAGCGAGTTCGGTCTGATCGTGGCCAGCGTGGTCCTGCCGCAATGGCTGATGCCACTGGCGATCACCGTGGCGCTGTCGTTCATCATCTCGGCGCAGATCAACCGCGTTGCCCACCCGCTGTACGAGCGCCTGGCACCGCGACTGATCCGCTGCGAGCGCAACATTCGCCACCCGGACGAGCAACCGGTGTCGTTGGGTGATGCGCAGATCCTGATCATGGGCATGGGCCGCACCGGCCGCGCCGCCTACGACCACCTGAACGCCAAGGGTTATCGGCTGGTCAGCCTCGACTCCGACCCGGTCATGGTGGAAAAGAACACCGCCGAGGGCCGGCACATCCTCTTCGCCGATGCCGAGGACCAGATGTTCTGGCAGAGCCTGGAGATGAACCAGGTCGAGGCCGTGGTCCTGGCGATGAACGACCCCGAGGCCAAGATCATCTCCACCCGCAAACTGCGCGAAAGCGGCTTTGGCGGGCTGATCGTCTCCCATGCCATGTACGAAGACATCGCTCAGCGCATCCAGGAAGCCGGTGCGGACCGCACCTACCTGACCATGAGCGAGGCCGGCGCCGGCCTCGCCGAAAACGTGGCGCGGGAGCTGCACCCAGACCGATGAGACGGGTGCGACCACCCGTCATCTTGTACACAATGCACAAATTTATTGTTCCAACGCTTGTCCACAGATTGCTATAGTCAGGTCATCCCGACGCCAGCCCTACAGCCGTCGCCGCGGAGAGAGGTGCCGTGACCCTCGAAAGCCCATGACCGTACAACAACAAATGGCAGGCTTGACCATGACCGCAACCGATACGAGCAGCGGTAGCGCTGCACCCCAGCAGGATCTCATCTACGGGCTGGACGATCGCCCGGCTCCCCTCCCGGCACTCTTCGCGGCGCTGCAGCACGTTCTGGCGAGCTTCGTCGGCGTCATCACCCCCACCCTCATCGTCGGCAGTGCCCTGGGCCTGGGTGCCTACGTGCCCTATCTGGTCAGCATGGCGCTGTTCGTCTCCGGCCTCGGCACCTTCGTCCAGGCCAAACGCATCGGCCCGATCGGCTCCGGCCTGCTCTGCCTGCAGGGCACCAGCTTCGGTTTTCTCAGCGCGATTCTCAGCGCCGGCTTCATCGTCAAGGCGCGCGGCGGCTCGCCGGAGGAAATCCTCGCCACGCTGTTCGGCGTGAGCTTCTGCGCAGCCTTCGTCGAAATCGCGTTCAGCCAGTGCATCAACAAGCTGCGCCGGGTGATCACACCGGTGGTGACCGGCACCATCATCTGTCTGATGGGCCTGTCACTGATCAAGGTGGCGATGACCGACATCGCCGGCGGCTACGGCGCGCCCGACCTCGGCGCCTTGCCGAACCTGGCGCTGGCGGGTCTGGTGATCGGCATCATAGTGCTGCTCAACCGCTTCCCCTGGCCGGTGCTGCGGCTGTCCGCGGTGATCGTCGCGCTCTCCGTCGGTTACGCCGTGGCGCTGGCGATGGGCAAGGTCGATCTGTCGGGCCTCGCCGAGCTGCCGCTGGTGAGCGTGCCGCAGCCATTCCGCTTCGGCTTCGCCTTTGACTGGATGGCGTTCATCCCGATTGCCGTGATCTTCCTGATCACACCGCTGGAGACCGCCGGCGATCTCACCGCCAACTCGATGATCTCGCGCCAGCCGGTGCGCGGCCCGCTGTACATGCGCCGCATCAAGTCCGGCATTCTCGCCGACGGCTGCGCCTCGGCCACCGCCGCGGTGTTCAACAGCCTGCCGATGACCACCTTCAGCCAGAACAACGGTGTGATCCAGCTGACCGGCGTGGCCAGCCGTCATGTGGGCTTCTACATCGCCGGGCTGCTGATCCTGCTGGGCCTGTTCCCGGTGGTGGGCGGCGTGCTGCAGGCGATGCCCAAACCGGTGCTCGGCGGCGCCACGCTGATCATGTTCGGCACCGTGGCCATCGCCGGCATCAAGATCCTCGCCGAAGCCGGCCTGCATCGGCGCAACATGCTGATCGTGTCCATCTCCCTCGGCCTGGGCCTCGGCGTGGCCGGCGTGCCGGAGGTGCTGAGCGCGATGCCAGACGTGCTGAAGAACATCTTCGGCTCGCCGATCACCATTGGTGCCTTCAGCGCCATCCTGCTCAATCTGTTCCTGCCCCGCGAGCCGAGCGAAGCGGATGTCTTCGACCCGGAAGAGCTGATCGAGGATGCCGTGGGCACCAACACCCTGTCGGTGAACATTCCCGATTACCGGGAGCACGACGGCCACCGGCGCGACGCCATGCCGCAACCGGCAGGCGTCGATTTCAAAGGCTGATCACGCCACTTCGTTACAAACCGTACGACCGGAGCAGTGCCGGTCGTGCGGCCCTGCCTATAACAAGAACACAAGGGAATTCCCATGCGATTGAAGATTGCCCCGAGCTGCCTGACTCTCACCGGCGCCCTGTTGGCGACCCCTGCCCTCGCCGCCGACCTCATGCATTGGCAGAACAACAGCCTGACCTATCTGTACGGCAAGAACTTCGCCGTTGACTCGGGCGAGGACGGCCGCGAGGCCTCGATCCAGCAGACCATCACCTTCGAACACGCCAGCGGCTGGAACTGGGGCGACATGTTCCTGTTCGTCGACCACAAGTGGTTCAACGGCCACACGGGCAAGGACGGCCGCACCTACTACGGTGAGTTCAGCCCGCGGCTGTCGCTCGGGAAACTCAGCGGCACGGACCTGTCGTTCGGGCCGGTGAAGGACGTGCTGATCTCGGCCACCTACGAGCGTGGCGAAAGCCTGGCCAACGGCACACCGAACCAGAACTACCTGCTCGGCCCAGCCGTCGACCTCAGCGTGCCCGGCTTCGACCGTTTCGCCATCAACACCTACTACCGCAAGCCCGACGGCGCCACCGGCAAGCCGAGTGGCCAGTGGCAGATCACCCCGACCTGGGCCATGACCATCCCGTTGGGCAAGTCCGACATCCTGTTCGACGGCTATATCGACTGGGTGGTGAACGACGCCGGCTCCAAGGCACGCGGCAACTACCTGGCGAAGAACTTCCACTTCAATCCGCAGGTGAAGTACGACCTCGGCAAGGCCTTGGACCACGGGGCCGGCAGGCTCTATGCGGGCGTCGAGTACGACTACTGGAGCAACAAGTACGGCATCGAGGACAGCCGCGTCTTCAACACCGACAACAACGTGGTCAACTTCATCGTCAAGGCGCACTTCTGAACACCGGAGCGCCGGGTAACCTCGGCGCACTCCGCGAGCCGTCAGGCCACATCGCTACGGCAATCGGCGCACTGCGACACCATGTCCGCGTCAATGCGGCTAATTCAGCCGCGAGCCGGTGTGTTATGCGCTTCTCGCCGCGACGGCATTGGACGACAATGACAACAAAAAGCCACCATCGAACCCTAGGAGCGCCACCATGCACCTGAAAACTCTCCCTCTCGCCGCCGCAGTCGCCGGCAGCCTGCTGTCCGCCCCGGCAATGGCCGAAGGACTGCTCTACTGGCACAGCAACAGCCTGACCTACCTGTACGGCAAGAATTACAAGGTCAACCCGCCGATCCAGCAGACCGTGACCTTCGAGCATGCCAACGGCTGGAAGTACGGCGACACCTTCTTCTTCGTCGACTCGATCCACTACAACGGCAAGGGCGACTTCGGAGGAACCGATGACAGCACCTTCTATGGCGAGTTTTCGCCGCGCCTGTCGTTCGGCAAGATCTTTCAGCGCGACCTGAGCATCGGCCCGATCAAGGATGTGCTGGTCGCCATGACCTACGAGTTCGGCGAAGGCGATGTGGAAACCTACATGATCGGCCCCGGCTTCGATCTCGACATCCCGGGCTTCGACTACTTCTCGGTGAATTTCTATAACCGCAACACCGACGGCGATCGCGCCGGCGATGGCGTCTGGCAGATCACCCCGGTGTGGGGCTACACCCTGCCGGTGGGCAACTCGGACATCCTCATCGATGGCTTCATCGACTGGGTGGTGGACAACGACCGCAACTCCCGTGGCGAGGAATACCACGCCAACTTCCACTTCAACCCGCAGATCAAGTACGACCTGGGCAAGGCGCTGAACTGGGGCGAGAAGCAACTGTACGTCGGTATCGAGTACGACTACTGGACCGACAAGTACGGCATTGAGGACAGCTCGGCGTTCACTACCGACCAGAACACCTTCAGTGCCATCGTCAAGGCGCACTTCTAAAAGGTCGGGCAGAAAAAAAGGGGCGCCGAGAGGCGCCCCTTTTTATTTAGGCGGCTCCGTCGTCTACAAGCGGAAGCTGCCAATCTGGCGGCCGAGATCCTCGGCCAGTTTCGACAGCGTCTGGCAGTCGGCCCGGCAACCCTGCACGTCCTGCGCGGTGGCCTGGGCCAGATCGGCGATGCCCTGCACGTTGTGGGTAATCTCCTCGGTGACGCTGCTCTGCTCCTCGGTCGCGGCAGCGACCTGGGTGTTCATGTCACTGATGGCTTCCACCTGGGCGGTGATCGCCTGCAGGGACTCGCCGGTGCGCTGGCTGGCCTGAACACCGGTACCCGTTGCGGCCTGGCCGGCGTGCATCGCGCTGACGGCGGTTTCGGCGCCGTTCTTCAGCCGTCCGATCATCTGCTGGATCTCGTCGGTCGAGGCCTGGGTGCGGCTGGCCAGGGTGCGCACCTCATCGGCGACCACGGCGAAGCCACGGCCCATGTCGCCGGCGCGGGCGGCCTCGATGGCGGCGTTGAGGGCCAGCAGATTGGTCTGTTCGGAAATGCTGCGGATCACCGCCAGCACCTGATCGATGGAGGCCACCTGCTGCGCCAGATCGGTCACCGAGCCGGCGGCCTGGCCAATGTCGCCCGACATCCGCTCGATATGCCCGATCGACTCGCCGACCACCTGACGCGCCTCGAGCGCCTCGCTGCGGGCGCCCTGGGAGGCCTGCGCCGCATTGCTGGCGTTGCGCGCGATCTCCTGCACGGTGAGCCCCATTTCGTGCACCGCAGTGGCCACCATGTCGGTCATCTCGTGCTGCCGCCCGGCACGCACCGCGGTGTCGTCCACCACCCGCGCCACCTGGCCGACCGCACTGCGCAGCTGTTCGCTGGTCTTGAGCACATCGCCGATAAGGCTGCGCAGGCTGCCGATGAACCGATTGAAGCCACGCGCCAGGTCGCCGAGCTCGTCGGCACGGCTTTCGTCCAGACGGCGGGTGAGATCGCCACCGCCACCACCGATTTCCACCAGCGCCGCCGTGACCTGGCGAATCGGCCGCACAAGCCCGCGCGCCAGCAGGACGATCACGCCGAGAAAGAACAGACCGATAGCCGAACCGATCAGGCTGGTCGTCCAGAGCGTACGACGCGCCTCGGCAAAGATTTCCGCCTCGGGCACCTCGGCGATCAGCGTCCAGCCGAGCCCATCCAGCGGTTGCGCCATGGCCAGAAACGTTTCTCCAGCACGCTCGAAACGCACCACCTGTCCGGCCTGGGCTTCCAGCTGCCGCGCAGCTTGCGTGCCGGCCAACTCGGCCAGCGCGGCGCGGCCGTTGTGCTCGCTGCGCGGATGGATTTTCACCTGGCCATCGCTGCCGACCAGATAGACCTCGCCGCGCTCGCCAAAGCGGAAGTCGGCGATCAGTGCGGACATGGCGCTCAGGCTGTAACCCAGCCCGGCCACGCCAAGCACTCGTCCGCCGACGCTGATGCGCTGGTTGATGAACAGGGTCGGCTGGCCAGTGGCCTTGTCGACGTCCAGCTCCAACCGGCGCTCAAGGCTGCCGTCCACCAGGCTGTAGAACCAGCCATCGGCAGGTGTCGAGCGTGACAGGGTCCGGCTCAGCCCGGCGTCGGAGTAATAGTGGCCGCTGTCGAGTACGGCGATCGAGGTGGTCAGCGCGTTCTGCTGGGCTTTCACGCCATTGAGGTAGCGGCCGATGGCCTCGGCCTGCCGCGAATCCTCGCCCTGGATCAGCCAGTCGTGAACCAGCGTGTTGCCGGCGATACCGGCGGTGGCGGTGATGGGCGCCGCCAGGGTGCGCTCGATATCGTTGCGGATGGCGTTGATATTGGCCGGCAACGCTTCACCGAGCAGGTAGCGCTCGGCGAGGCGCTCGACAGCCGAGGCATACACCAGGATGACGATCAGCAGGCTCGCCAGCAGCGCCGCGCCCATGCTGAGGATCAATTGCCACTGAATGCTGCGCTTGAAGAACTGCATGGAAGGCCCTCGCGTTATTATTGGACACATCAAAGTGCCACTACTGTACACAATTTATGACGCACGCAAGGCCATTTAGCGGCATGGCCGCCGGGAACTTGATGGCGTTTAGCCTTGGCTCGGGCTGAACCGACGGATGGCGGCTCGGTTGAGGCCGCAAAGAAGCGAGTGCTAGCATGCCGAACCGCCGCCAGGCCGGGCGGCGCCAGCCAAACAGGTCCGCATGTCCAGCATTCGAGAGCGCAACCGAGACGTGATCCTGCGAGCCGCCAGCGAGGAATTCGCGGAAAAGGGCTTCGCCGCCACCAAGACCAGCGACATCGCCGCCCGCGCCGGGCTGCCGAAGCCCAACGTCTACTACTACTTCAAGTCCAAGGAAAACCTCTATCGCGAGGTGCTGGAGAGCATCGTCGAACCGCTGCTCGAAGCCTCTGCGCCGTTCAATCAGCCCGGGCATCCGGCCGAGGTGCTGCGCGCCTACATCCGCACCAAGATCCGCATCTCCCGCGATCACGCCTATGCCTCCAAGGTGTTCGCCAGCGAGATCATGCATGGCGCCCCGCACCTGTCACCGGAGCGCACCGCTCAGCTCAACGCCCAGGCCGCGCACAACATCGCCTGCATTCAGGGCTGGATCGACCAGGGCCTGATGGCCCCCATCGACCCCAGCCACCTGCTCTTCAGCATCTGGGCCGCGACCCAGACCTATGCCGACTTCGACTGGCAGATCAGCACCGTCACCGGCAAGGCCCGGCTCGACGAGGCCGACTACGATGCCGCCGCCGACACCATCATCCGCCTGGTACTGCGGGGCTGCGAAGTCGCCGAGCCGACGCCGGCCTGACGCCGGCGCCACAGCACGCCATGCGCAGGTAGGTGCCGTGAGAACTGGAGTGAACGGCCGCGCATAAAAAACGCCAGCAAGTGCTGGCGTTTCATCCTGACTGGTGCAGCGCGGTCAGCCGCGTGCGCGAGCGGCGTCTCGCAGTGCCTTGACCTGATCATGGTTGCGCTGAACGCCCTGGTACTGATTCTGGACCACGCTGCGCACCTCGGCCGGCAGGTCTTTTTCCAAGGCCTTGCGGTAGCTCTTGACCGCCACATCCTCACCGCGCTCGCACTCGTTGAGAATCGCCTCGTCATCCTTGCCGGTGATCATCGCCTTGAGGTCGACCCAGCGGCGATGCATGTCCGCCGACATGCTGGTGCTGGTTTCCGGATCGCCGCCCAGCGAGCGCACCAGCTGCTGCAGCTCGGCGGCCGCGCTGGCGCAATCACGCGAACGCTGGTTCATGGTGCTCTTGAGCTGCGGGTCACGCAGGTCCTCGGCGCACTCGAGAAAGCCCTTTTCCCCATCCTTGCAGGTCTCAATCAGATCGTTGAGCACGGAAATCGTCTCTTTCGTGTCCATCTCGTACCTCCTGGCAGGTCGACTCGGAGAAGGCCGCAGATGGCGGCCGGTGTTAGCAGTCGACTGCCGGCTGGCGCCAAAGGTTCAGCGAAACCAGACCGCGGCGCCTGCAGTAGCTGGACGCACGCTACGTTCGGTTGGCCTTCGCGAGCGGGCCCAAGACCGAGCAGGTAACCCTGGGCCTTGTTCACCTCCAGGCGGCGCAGCATGGCCAGCTCTTCCTGCGTTTCGACACCCTCGGCGACCACCTTGCAGCCGGTTTCCTCGGCGAAGCGGATCAGCGCTGCGGCCAGGGCACGGCAGCCGGTATCGCTGTCGACGTTGCGGATCAGGCTGGCATCGAGCTTGATCACGTCCGGCTTGAGTTTGAGGATGTGGCGGAAGCTCGCGTAGCCGGCGCCAGCATCGTCCACGGCGAGCCGCAGGCCCTCGCGGCGCAGCGGTTCCAGTACCTCAGCGAGCCGCTCGTAGTCCTGCACCAGGGCATGCTCGGTGACTTCCAGCATCAGCCGGTCCAGCGGCTGGCTGGCGAGCACCTCGCTGAGCGCTCCGGCCAGGATGGTTTCGGGCGAGACGTTGAGCGACAGGTAGCTATCGGCCGGAAGACGGTCGAAGCCCTGCAGCGCGGCCTCGATCAGGGCAATCTCCAGCTCCTTCTGTAGCCCGACCTGGCCCGCCTCATCGAACCACTTGTCCGGCGTGCGCTGCGGTTCGGCGAGGAAGCGCGCCAGCGCCTCGTGGCCGACGATGCGGTTCTCCACCAGATGCACGATGGGCTGGTAGACCACCGCATAGCTCCGCTCGGCCAGCACGTTCTCGACCCGGCTGCGCTTGCTGGCGCAGCTCTGCTGGCTTTTCGCCTGGGTCTCCAGCAGCCGCCCGGCGAAGGCGGCGAACAGCCGCAGCGTGTTGAGATCGCGCTCGTTCAGGCTGCCATCCGGCTGCGTGCTGAAGCAGCAGAAGGTGCCGTACACATCACCATCGCTGAAACGGATCGGCACGCTCAGGTGCGCGCCGACCGGCAGCTCGCGGGTAACCGGCAGCTCCAGCGCCGCCGGCAGCTGGGTGGCGTCGTTGATCAATTCCGGCAGGCGGCCATCGACGACGCGCTGGCAGTAGCTCTCCTCCAGCGGATTGGAGTCGCCGACACACAGCACCAGGTGCTCGGTCCGCCCATCGACATGGCGGAACACCCGGCCCCCCTCGCTGAACTCGGCGATGAACGCGACTTCCATTCCAAGGTGGCTGCGCACCGCATGCAGCGCCTCGCACAGCATGGACCCGATCGGCACATTGCCGGCTTCCAGCTTCGCCAGCACGGCGAGCGGATCGCTCAGATCCTGAGCGGCTGTAATCGGCCTCAAATTACCAAGCATCCTTACCTCCAAGGTCTACGCCGTGCTGCATAACCCGCCGGGTTATCGGGCGGTCGCACCCACAGCACGACCGCCGTGACGATCAGTCCGCCTCGCGCGCCAGGCTGATCCAGGTCGGCGCGTGGTCACTGGCATGTTCCTGCCCGCGTACCCAGCGATCCACGCCGGCGTCCTGCAGGCGCGGCGCGAGGTCCGGGCTGAGCAATAGATGGTCGATGCGCAGCCCGGAGTTCTTCTGCCAGTGCTGTCGAAAGTAGTCCCAGAAGGTGTAGATGCGCTCGTCCGGGTATTTGGCGCGCAACGCGTCGGTCCATCCCTGCGCCAGCAGGCGCTCGAAACATTCGCGGCTTTCCGGCTGCAGCAGCGCATCCTTGCGCCAGGAGCGCGGGTTGTAGATGTCTTCGTCAGTGGGCACCACGTTGTAGTCGCCGGCCAGCACAACCGGATGCCCGCTGGCGAGCAAGCCTGCGGCGTGCTCGATCAGCCGCTCGAACCAGGCCAGCTTGTAGTCGAACTTCGGCCCGGGCTGCGGATTGCCGTTGGGCAGATAGAGGCTGGCGACGATTACCCCGTGCACCGCGGCCTCCAGATAACGGCTGTGGCTGTCGTCCGGGTCGCCGGGCAGGCCGCGGCGGATCTCCAGCGGCTCGCTGTCACGGGCGAGGATCGCCACGCCGTTCCAGGACTTTTGCCCGTGCCAGATGGCGCCATAGCCGGCGCCGCGGATGTCGTCGATGGGGAAGTCGGCATCCTGCGCCTTGAGTTCCTGCAGGCAGACCACGTCGGGCTGCTTGCGCGCCAGCCATTCGAGCAGATTGCCCCGACGTGCACGGATGCCATTGATGTTGTAGGTAGCGATTTTCAGACTAGCCACACGCGCGTCTCTCACAGGCGGTTATATCCACCTTAGCTGTGACAGCGCAGTAAAGCTTCCCGATCCGGTTCCAATGATCGGAATCAGACCGGCGTTTCGGCGAAACGCAGGGTGAATTCGGTCATCTCCGTGTCGCTATGCACAACTACCTCGCCGCCGTGCAGCTGCATGATCGACCGCACGATGGCCAACCCCAGGCCGCCGGAATCGCCCGGCTCGGCACGTGACGGATCGCAGCGGTAGAAGCGGTCGAACAGCCGCGGCAGATGCTCGGCGGCAATCGCCGGCCCCTGATTGATCACGCTGACCAACCGCCAGCCTTCCTCTGAGCCGCTGACGATGCGCACCGGGCTGTCGGCCGCGCCGTAGCGCAGCGCGTTGGCGACGAGATTGGCCAGCGCCCGGCGGATCAGCTCGGGGTCGCCGCACAGCTCGCCCTCGGTTTCGTCGAGCAGCTGGATGCCGCGCTCTTCGGCGACGCCTTCGAAGTAGTCGCACAGTTGCTCGACCAGTGCCGGCAGTGCAAAGCGCTGCCGCTCGATGGCCGCCGCCGGCTGCTCGGCACGGGCGAGAAACAGCATGTTGTCGATCATCCGCGCCAGGCGCTCGTACTCCTCTTGATTGGAGACCAGCAGCGCCTGGTAATCCTCCGCCGCGCGGGTACGGTGCAGCAGTTGCTGGGTCTGCCCCATGAGGTTGCCCAGCGGCGTACGCATCTCGTGGGCCAGGTCCTCGCTGAAGCGCGACAGCCGCGCGAAACCCTGCTCCAGCCGGCCCAGCATCTGGTTCAGCGCCGCGCGTAGCGGTTCCAGCTCGCTCGGCACGGTCGAGTCGTCCAGGCGTAGGTGCAGATGCTGCACATCAATCGCCAGGGCCTGACGCGTCAGCTGGCGCACCGGGCGTAGCGCGCGCCGGCTGATCAGCCAGCCGAGCACGGACGCCAGCAGCGCACCGAGGCTCAGCGCCCACCAGAGCTTGGCGCGATAGGCCGCGAGCATCTGTTCGCGCTCGGCGAGCAGGCGCCCGGCCACCAGCGTTAACCCCGCCTCGCCCGGCAGCCGCCGCCAGGCCAGCCGCGCCTCGCCGATATCCCGCAGCGCCACAGGATCGGCGGCCGGCAGTGGCGGAATCGCCAGACGGGTCGGGTTGATCTCGATCAGCGCGCGCCCCTGGGCATCCAGCAGCCAGAGCAGGCTGTCGCGGTTGCCCAGCATGTTCTCGTACAGCTGCGGCCGCTGGCGCAGCGCGTCGACGCTGGCGCTGTCGTCCAGCAGCGCCTGCATGCGCTCCAGCCGGCCGAGCAGCGCCTGGTCGTCGCGCCAGACGATCTCGCGTTCCAGCGAGCGGTACAGGTAGAGGCCGATGGCCCCGAGCAGCACCACCGCGACGAGGGCGAAGGCCAGTGCCAGGCGCAGGCTGAGTGAGCGTGGCAACAGACTCATGCCGAGATGTCCAGCACGTAGCCCATGCCGCGCACGGTGTGGATGAGCTTGAGCGGGTACGGATCGTCGACCTTGGCGCGCAGCCGGCGGATCGCCACGTCGACCACATTGGTGTCGCTGTCGAAGTTCATCTGCCAGACCTGCGAAGCGATCTGCGCACGGGAAAGCACCTCGCCCTGACGACTGAGCAAGAGGTGCAGCAAGGCGAACTCCTTGTTGGTCAGGTTGATGCGCTCGCCCTGACGGGTGACGCGGCGGCGCAGCAGGTCCAGCTCCAGGTCAGCGACGTGGAAATGCTCGACTTCCCGCGGCGGGCCGCGACGCAGCAGCGTGCGTACCCGCGCCAGCAGCTCGGCGTAGGAAAAGGGTTTGATGAGGTAGTCGTCGGCGCCCAGTTCCAGACCGCGCACCCGGTCTTCCACCGCATCGCGGGCGGTGAGGAACAGCACCGGCGTGTGCGCCGAGCGCTGGCGCACCACCTGCACCAGCTGCCAGCCATCGAGCCCGGGCAGCATGACGTCGAGGATTACCAGATCGAAGGTTTCCTCCTCGATCAGGTGTTTGCCGTCGACGCCGTTGCGCGCGACCTCCACCCGGTAGCCGGACTCCTCCAACCCTCGCTTGAGGTAGTCGGCCGTCTTGGCCTCGTCCTCCACCACCAGAATTCGCATCGGCTCACCTCATTGATGGCGCATAGGTTATGGGGCCAACGACTTGGCAGCCATTACAAAAGCGTAATGCGCTGGCAACGGTTCTGACGGTCGGCGGGCGGCAGCATGCGCCTCGAAACCCAGCCACCGGAGAAATCGATATGCGTATCGCCGCCACCCTGTCACTGCTGACCCTGGCAGTGCTTACCCCGGCCCTGAGCGCCAACGCCGCCACGCCGGCGCCGATCACCCAGCAGAACGTCTCGCTGGCGCTGGCCGACGGCCTGATCCAGCAGACCCTGGATGCCTGCCATGCGCAGAACCGCACCGCGGTGGTCGCCGTGGTCGATCGCGGCGGCAATCTGGTTGCCCTGCGCCGCGACGACAACGTCGGCCCGCACAACACCCTCGCGGCGCAGCGCAAGGCCTACACCGCGCTGTCGAGCAAGACGCCGACCCGCCTGTTCGCCGAACGCGCCGCCAGCACGCCGGATGCCGCCAACCTCAACACCCTGGACGAACTGCTGCTGCTCGGCGGTGGCGTGCCGCTGAAGGTCGGCGACGAGGTGATCGGAGCCATCGGCGTGGCCGGCGCCGGCGGTGCCAGGAACGACGAGGCCTGCGCCGTGGCCGCCATCGAAAAACTGCTGCCCTCCTCCCACTGAAGAAAAGGAAAACACCATGAAAGCACTACGTTCAATCGCCGCCGGCTTGATGCTCAGTGGCCTGTCCGGTCTCACCCTCGCAGCTGGCAACCCGCTCAGCGTGCATGTGCTGAACCTGGAGAACGGCCTACCGTCACCGGATGTGCGCGTCACCCTGGAACAACGTCAGGGTGACACCTGGAAATCACTCAACAGCGGCGAGACCAACGCGCAGGGGCGGATCACGGCGCTCTATCCGGAAGGCAAGGCGCTGGAGAAAGGCACCTACCGCGTCACCTTCAAGACCGGCGACTGGTTCGCCACGCAGAAGGCCAGCACCTTCTTCCCCGAAGTTCCGGTGATCTTCGAAGCCGATGGCAGCGTCGAGCACTACCACATCCCGCTGCTGCTGAGCCCCTACGGCTTCTCCACCTACCGCGGCAACTGAGTCGCTCAGCGCACTTCCCAGTAGCCCGGTGCGTTGTAGATGTCCTTCAGGTAATCGATGAAGAAACGCACCTTGGCCGGCAGGTAGCGCTGCTGCGGGTACACCGCCTGGATGTCGTAGGCCGGCAATGCGTACTCGTCGAGTACCGTGACCAGCTCGCCGCGCTTGAGCTCGGCCTGGATCTCCCAGGTCGAGCGCCAGCCGATGCCCAGGCCCTGCTTGACCCAGTCGAACAGCAGCTCACCGTCATTGCAGTCCAGATTGCCGGCCACGCGGATGGCCACCTGCCGGCCGTCGCGCAGAAAGGTCCAGCCGCGCTGCTGACCGCCCTGCAGGTTGAAGGCCAGGCAGTTGTGCTCGGTCAGTTCCTCCAGCGTCGTCGGCGTACCGTGGCGGGCGAAGTACTCCGGCGAGCCGCAGACCACCCGCCTGTTCGGGAACAGCCGCACTGCCACATAGTTGGGATCGGTCACCTCGCCGATGCGAATGCCCATGTCGTAACCGTGGCGCACCAGGTCGACCACGCTGTCGGTGAAGTTGAACGACAGTTGCAGGTCCGGGTAGCGCGCCTGGAACGCCGGTGCGTGCGGGCCGATATGCCGCCGCCCGAATGCCGCCGGCGCCGACACCACCAGGTGGCCGCGTACCGAGGTGCGGTCGTGGCTGATGCTGGCGTCCACCTCATCGAAGTCCTTGAGCAGCCCGCGGGCGCGCTCCAGATACTGCTCGCCCAGATCCGTCAGCGACAGGCCGCGGGTGGAGCGGTGCATCAGCTTCACACCCAGATGCCGCTCCAGCGCATCCAGCCGCCGCCCCATGACCACCGGGGTGACGTTCTCCTTGTGCGCGGCGGCGGCGAAGCTGCCGCAGTCGGCCACCAGCACGAAGCTGCGCAGGGTCGTATAGCGATCCATTCGATACTCCTGATATCGACAGAACTGAAGTCTCGGCCAATTCCGCCACAGAATCCAGGGCGGCATGCTTGGGCCACGTAGAAAAACTATCGAATAAAAAGACAGCCACGATCCAGCGAGCTAGCGATCTGCTTCTAACGCAGCAGGGCCGACGCGCAGCAGATCGTGAACAGATTCCAAGAATCAGGAGGAAGAACCATGGCCCGCATGAGAGCAATCGACGCCGCCGTCGCGGTAATGCGCAAGGAAGGCATCGATACCGCCTTCGGCATCCCCGGAGCCGCGATCAATCCGCTGTATTCCGCCCTGCGGGCCGATGGCGGCATCCGTCATATCCTCGCCCGCCACGTCGAGGGTGCTTCGCACATGGCCGAGGGCTATACCCGTGCCAAGCCAGGCAACATCGGCGTGTGCATCGGCACCTCCGGCCCGGCCGGTACCGACATGATCACCGGCCTGTACTCGGCTTCCGCCGACTCCATTCCGATCCTGTGCATCACCGGGCAAGCGCCGCGTGCCCGCCTGCACAAGGAAGATTTCCAGGCCGTGGACATCGAGTCCATCGCCAAGCCGGTCACCAAGTGGGCGGTCACCGTACTCGAGCCGGCTCTGGTCCCGCGTGTGTTCCAGCAGGCCTTCCACGTGATGCGCTCCGGCCGCCCCGGCCCGGTGCTGATCGACCTGCCGTTCGACGTGCAGATGGCCGAGATCGAGTTCGACGTCGACACCTACGAGCCGCTGCCGGTCTATAAGCCGGCGGCAACCCGCAAGCAGATCGAGAAAGCCATCGACATGCTCTGCGCCGCCGAGCGCCCGCTGATCGTCGCCGGTGGCGGCATCTACAACGCCGCGGCCGAGACCTTGCTGGTGGAATTCGCCGAGACCGTGGGCGTGCCGGTGATCCCGACGCTGATGGGCTGGGGCTCGATCCCCGACGACCATCCGCTGATGGCCGGGATGTGCGGGCTGCAGACCAGCCACCGCTACGGCAACGCGACCCTGCTCGAATCCGACTTCGTGCTCGGCATCGGCAACCGCTGGGCCAACCGTCACACCGGCTCCGTGGAGACCTATACCAAGGGCCGCACCTTCGTCCACGTCGACATCGAGCCGACCCAGATCGGTCGGGTGTTCGCGCCGGACTACGGCATCGTCTCCGATGCCCGCGCCGCGCTGGAGCTGTTCGTTGAAGTGGCCAAGGCGCGCAAGGCCGAAGGCCGTCTGCCGGATCGCCGCGCCTGGGCCGCCGACTGCCTGGAACGCAAGCGCACGATGTTGCGCAAGACCAACTTCGACAGCGTGCCGATGAAGCCGCAGCGCGTGTACCAGTGCATGAACAATGCCTTCGGCAAGGACACCTGCTACGTCAGCACCATCGGCCTGTCGCAGATCGCCGCCGCGCAGTTCCTGCATGTCTACCAGCCGCGCAACTGGATCAACTGCGGCCAGGCCGGCCCGCTCGGCTGGACCATTCCGGCGGCGCTCGGCGTGGTCGCCGCGGACCCGGCGCGCAAGGTGGTGGCGCTGTCCGGCGACTACGACTTCCAGTTCATGATCGAGGAACTGGCCGTCGGTGCGCAGTTCAAGCTGCCCTACCTGCACATCCTGGTGAACAACGCCTACCTCGGGCTGATCCGCCAGGCGCAACGCGGCTTCGAGATGGATTACTGCGTGCAACTCGGCTTCGAGAACATCAATGCCGACCAGAGCGGCATGGAAGGTTACGGCGTCGATCACGTCGCGGTGGTCGAGGGCCTCGGCTGCAAGGCGCTGCGCGTGTTCAAGCAGGAAGACCTGCGCCCGGCCATCGAGCAGGCCCAGGCCTGGATGGCCGAGCACCAGGTGCCGGTGGTGATCGAGGTGATCCTCGAACGGGTGACCAACATCGCCATGGGCACCGAGATCGACGCGATCAACGAGTTCGAGGCGCTGGCCGCAGGCCGGGAAGATGCCCCGACCGCGGTCGGATTGCTGGACTGATTCAACCGTAACCAGACGCGTGGAAGACGCTTCGCGGCCCTCCATCCTACGAACACTTCGGACCGTAGGGTGGATATCGCGAAGCATATCCACCGCAAACGCAACACCCAGGGTGGCCACCACACCACCGCAACGCGAAACCGAATGTGATCCCTACAGATCAGGAGAAAACCATGCCCCGCTTTGCCGCCAACCTGTCGATGCTGTTCACCGAGCAGGACTTCATGGACCGCTTCGCCGCTGCCGCCCAGGCCGGCTTTTCCGGTGTCGAGTACCTGTTCCCCTATGACTTCCCTGCCGAGCAGATCAAGGCTCAGCTGGAGGCCAACAAGCTGACCCAGGTGCTGTTCAACCTGCCGGCCGGTGACTGGGCCGGCGGCGAGCGTGGCATCGCCATCCTGCCGGAGCGGGTCGAGGAGTTCCGCGCCGGCGTGGACAAGGCCATCGCCTACGCCAAGGTGCTGGGCAACACCCAGGTCAACTGCCTGGCCGGCATCGCCCCGCGTGGCGCCGATCTCGGCCAGCTGGAAATCACCTTTATCGAAAACCTGCGCTACGCCGCGCAGAAGCTCGAGGAGGCCGGGATCCGCCTGGTGATGGAGATGATCAACACCCGCGACATCCCGCGCTTCTTCCTCAACAACACCTCCCAGGCGCAGGAGATCCGCGGCAAGGTCGGCCACCCCAACCTGTTCCTGCAGTACGACATCTACCACATGCAGATCATGGAGGGAGACCTGGCGCGCACCATCGAGACCAACCTGGCGGCGATCAACCACATCCAGCTGGCGGACAACCCCGGGCGCAACGAGCCAGGCACCGGCGAGATCAATTACCGCTTCCTGTTCGAGCACCTGGACCGCATCGGCTACCAGGGCTGGGTCGGCTGCGAATACAAGCCGGCCACCACCACCGAAGCGGGCCTTGGCTGGCTGAAGAGCCACAACGCCATTTGAACTGACGCGAACCAACCAGATTTGAGGAGAACACTCATGGCTAAGATCGGATTCATCGGCACCGGCATCATGGGCAAGCCCATGGCAATCAACCTGCAGAAAGCCGGTCACCAGATCTTCCTGTCCCAGCACCACGATCAGGCCCCGGCCGAACTGACCGAAGCCGGCGCCATCGGCCTGGCCAATCCGCAGGAAGTCGCCCAGGAAGCCGAGTTCATCATCGTCATGGTGCCGGACACCCCGCAGGTCGAGGACGTACTGTTCCGCGCCGACGGCGTGGCCGCCGGCGTCGGTGCCGGCAAGGTGGTGATCGACATGAGCTCGATCTCGCCCACCGCCACCAAGCAGTTCGCCGAGAAGATCAAGGCCACCGGCGCTGAATACCTCGACGCCCCGGTATCCGGTGGCGAGGTGGGTGCCAAGGCCGCCACCCTGTCGATCATGGTCGGTGGTAGCGAAGCGGCCTTCGAACGCGCATTGCCGCTGTTCCAGGCGATGGGCAAGAACATCACCCGCGTCGGCGAGAGTGGCGACGGCCAGACGGCCAAGGTCGCCAACCAGATCATCGTCGCGTTGAACATCCAGGCGGTCGCCGAGGCGCTGCTGTTCGCCGCGAAGAATGGGGCCGATCCGGCCAAGGTGCGCGAGGCGCTGATGGGCGGTTTCGCCGGCTCGAAGATTCTCGAAGTGCATGGCGAGCGCATGATCAAGGGCACCTTCGACCCGGGCTTCCGCATCAGCCTGCACCAGAAGGACCTCAACCTCGCCCTGGCCGGTGCCCGCGAGCTGGGCCTGAACCTGCCCAACACCGCCAATGCCCAGCAGGTGTTCAGCACCTGCGCGGCAATCGGCGGCAGCGGCTGGGACCATTCGGCGCTGATCAAGGGCCTCGAACACATGGCCAATTTCTCGATCCGCAAGGAGTAAAGCCTTCGAGCACGCTGCGTCGAGCCTTGCGGCCCCACCTTCAGGGACAGACAGACCGGGTGGTGGGTCACCGCAACGCTGGGCGCCAGCAACGCTCAAAGGGTTGGAATGCAGGTGCACGGGGTCGGAATCATCGCGTCTCCCCACGACCAGGGCCCCGCGCGCCTGCTCTCCAACCGCCGTCTCCGGACGGCATCTTTTCGATTCGCCCGGCACAAGGAGTCACGGCCCGACGGCCGGGCGGGTCGATTTCAACCCTTAGCGCTTGCTTCGGCGAGCCCTAAGGTCTGGAATCGGCTGCAGACCTCATACAAGGAGCTTCAGATGACCCTCGACCCACAAGCCCTGCTGCGCCAGCTGTTCGACAGCGCCATCGAAGCCGCCCATCCGCGCCATGTCCTCGCCGACCATCTGCCCGAAGACCGCAGCGGCCGTGCCATCGTCATCGGCGCCGGCAAGGCGGCCGCGGCCATGGCCGAAGCCATCGAAAAGGTCTGGGAAGGTGAACTGTCCGGGCTGGTGGTGACCCGCTACGAACACCACGCCGACTGCCGGCGTATCGAAGTGGTGGAGGCCGCACACCCGGTCCCGGACGATGCCGGCGAGCGCGTCGCCCGCCGTGTGCTGGAGCTGGTCAGCAACCTCGAGGAAAGCGATCGGGTGATCTTCCTGCTCTCCGGTGGCGGCTCGTCGCTGCTGGCGTTGCCGGCCGAAGGCATTTCGCTGGCCGACAAGCAGGCGATCAACAAGGCGCTGCTACGCTCCGGCGCACACATCGGCGAGATGAACTGCGTGCGCAAGCACCTCTCGGCGATCAAGGGCGGCCGCCTGGCCAGGGCCTGCTGGCCGGCCAGCGTGTACACCTATGCGATTTCCGACGTGCCCGGCGACGAAGCGACGGTGATCGCCTCCGGCCCCACCGTCGGCGACCCCACCACGTCGGCCGAGGCGCTGGCGATTCTCGAGCGTTACCACATCGAGGTGCCGGCCAACGTGCGCGCCTGGCTCGAGGACCCGCGCTCGGAAACCCTCAAGCCGGGCGATCCGATGCTCTCGCGCAGCCACTTCCAGCTGATCGCCACGCCGCAGCAGTCGCTCGATGCGGCAGCCGAAGTAGCCCGTGCCGCCGGTATCACCCCGTTGATCCTCGGCGATCTGGAAGGCGAAGCGCGTGAGGTGGCCAAGGTGCATGCCGGCATCGCCCGCCAGGTGGTGCTGCACGGCCAGCCGATCGCCGCGCCCTGCGTGATCCTGTCCGGCGGCGAGACCACCGTCACCGTGCGCGGCAACGGACGCGGCGGGCGCAATGCCGAGTTCCTGCTCGCCCTGACCGAAGCGCTGCAAGGCCTGCCCGGCGTTTACGCCCTGGCCGGCGACACCGATGGCATCGACGGCTCGGAGGACAACGCCGGCGCGCTGATGACCCCGGACAGCTTTGCCCGCGCCGAGGCGCTGGGTCTGCGTGCCGCCGACTCGCTGGCCGACAACGACGGCTATGGCTATTTCGCCGCGCTGGACGGCCTGATCGTCACCGGCCCGACGCGCACCAACGTCAACGACTTTCGCGCCATCCTGATCCTGCCGTCGTCGGATTGACGGCCTCCACTTCGTTCAGGCGCGCATCAGAACAACAACTGCCGCAGAGCACCGCCATGACACACGACAAGAAGGTCAAGATCCTCGCCACCCTCGGCCCGGCCACCCGCAGCGTCGACGACGTGCGCGCACTGGTCGAGGCCGGCGTGAACCTGTTCCGCCTGAACTTCAGCCACGGCGAGCACAGCGACCACGCCGAGCGCTTCACCTGGATTCGCCAGGTCGAACGCGAGCTGAACCAGCCGATCGGCATCCTCATGGACCTGCAGGGGCCCAAGCTCAGGGTCGGCCGCTTCGCCGAAGGCAAGGTCCGCCTGGAGCGTGACCAGGCCTTTCGCCTGGATCTGGACCCGACACCGGGCGACAGCCGGCGCGTGAACCTGCCGCATCCGGAGATCATCGCCGCGCTGGAACCGGGCATGCAGCTGTTGATCGACGATGGCCGGCGGCGCCTGACGGTCACCGAGCGCCATGCCGACGCTATCGATACCCGCGTGGTGGCCGGCGGCGAGCTGTCCGACCGCAAGGGCGTGAACGTGCCAGAGGCGGTGCTGGAGCTTTCGCCGCTGACGGCGAAGGACCGCCAGGACCTGACCTTCGGCCTCGAGCTGGGCGTGGACTGGGTGGCGCTGTCGTTCGTGCAGCGCCCGCAGGACATCCAGGAGGCGCGCAAGCTGATCGGCGAGCGGGCCTTCCTCATGGCGAAGATCGAGAAGCCCTCGGCGGTGCAGCACCTGCGCGAGATCGCCCGGCTGTCCGACGCGATCATGGTGGCGCGCGGCGACCTGGGCGTGGAGGTGCCGCCGGAGAACGTGCCGCGTATCCAGAAGGACATCGTGCGCATCTGCCGCCAGCTCGGCCGCCCGGTGGTAGTGGCGACGCAGATGCTCGAATCCATGCGCTTCGCGCCGGCCCCGAGCCGCGCCGAGGTCACCGACGTGGCCAACGCGGTGGCCGAGGGCGCCGATGCGGTGATGCTGTCGGCGGAAACCGCCTCCGGCGACTACCCGCTGGAAGCGGTGAGCATGATGAGCAAGATCATCCGCCAGGTGGAAAGCGGTCCGGACTTCCAGGCGCAGCTCGACGTGCACCGACCCAATGCCGAGGCGACGCTGCCGGATGCCATCAGCTGCGCGATCCGCCGGATCAGCGGCATCCTGCCGGTAGCGGTGCTGGTCAACTACACCGAGTCCGGCCGTTCCAGCCTGCGCGCCTCGCGCGAGCGGCCGGCCACGCCGATCCTCAGCCTGACGCCGAGCACCGCCACCGCACGCAAGCTCACCGTGGCCTGGGGCGTGTATTCGGTGGTGGATGCGCCGATGCGCGACATGGAGCAGGTCAGCAGCCACGCCGTCGAGCTGGCGCAGGCGCAGGGCATGGCCGAAAGCGGCGACACGGTGCTGATCACCGCCGGCGTGCCGCTGGGCCAGCCGGGCACCACCAACTCGCTGCGCATCGAAGTCCTGCCCTGACAGGAGCCGGGCGCCGGCCCGGCCGTTTCTCTTCGACTTCGCCGCCGGCTCCTTGCGAGCCGGTGCCCTTGCGCTCGCCTCGGATTTCGCCGATGCCCGATCCTTTGCTGCGCGCCGTGCTGCATGCCTTCGCCCAGATCTTTCTGCAGCGCCATGCCGGCTGCGGGGCGCTGATCATGCTCGCACTGGCCAGCGGCGCCCCAGCGCAGCTCGCCGGTGCGCTGTGCGGCGTGCTGTTCGCCCACGGCGGCGCCAGCTGGCTGGGCTACTCGGCGGCTGACCGCAACGACGGCCTCTACGGTTACAACGCCGCCTTGCTGGGCGCACTGCTGGTTGATCTGCTGGGATTGACCGGCACCAGCCTGGCACTGGTCGGCGTCGCGGCGCTGGCCAGCTGTCCGCTGCAGGCCTGGCTGCTCGCTCGGCTACGCTGCGGTGACGGCCTGCCGGGCTTCACCCTGCCCTTCCTGCTGATCGGTCTGCTCGCCGTGCGGCTCATCGAGCCGGCGCCGGTTACCTCGTCCGGTATGCCGTCGGCAGACGCAGCGACACTGCTGACCGCCTGGCTACTGGGTATCGGTCAGGTGGTGTTTCTCGATGCACCGCTCGCGGCGGCCTGCCTGCTGGTGGCCGTCGCCCTGGCCTCGCTGCGCGATGCATTCTGGCTGCTGACGGGCTCGGCGTTGGGGCTGCTGCTGGCGGGTCCGCTCGGTGCGCCCTGGTCCGATGGTCTGGCCGGGTTCAACCCGGCCCTTGCCGCGCTGGCCCTGGCGCAATGGCGTGGAGGCTGGCGCCTGCCGCTCTTGGGCATGGCCGCCGCAGTGGCGATCTGGCGGGCGTGCATCGAGCTGGGCCTGCCGCCCCTGACCCTGCCGTTCCTGCTGGCGACCTGGCTGGGGCTGACGCTGCGCGCGCCCCGCCCCGACCGGGTCGAATAGCCCGCCAGGCCTCAGCCTCCGGTTGCCAGTGGGTCCTGCTCCTGGGGATAGCGATGCTCTTCCGCGACCTCGCCATTCTCGGCATGCACCTTGACGAGAGAAGTACGCAATTTCATGTAATCCCGCGTCTCGTCGAGGATGTCCTCGCGCCGTGCGGCTTCGATCAACGCACGCTGATCGCCCTCTTCGCGCAGCACCCAACGGTCGTCTTCGTGAGTGATGTGGTAGATCTCCATGTGCCTGCCTCCTTGGTTATGACTGATGAGTCCTATATGAAAGCGGGCAAGCGGCGAGGTTCGGCCCGCCGGAAACAGGGTTCCCACTACCATGAAAGGTGATTAGAACCCCGACGACCTAGGGTGAAATTCACCATGACGGCCGGGAGAACCTTGATTCAAGTCAATTCCAACCTGGAACGATTGTTGAAACACCTCTGGCACAACGGCACGTGTTCGCTTCGACGAACACCGTCCGGTTTTTTCCCACCAGAGGAGTATTCAATGCTTTGCGCTGAACAGATCGCCCTAATCAAAGCCACCGTGCCATTGCTGGAAAGCGGCGGCGAGGCGCTGACCACTCACTTCTACAAGCTCCTGCTGAGCGAACATCCCGAGGTGAAACCGCTGTTCAACCAGGCGCACCAGGCCAGCGGTGAGCAACCACGTGCACTGGCCAATGGTGTGCTGATGTACGCCCGGCATATCGACCAGCTGGACGCCCTCGGCCCGCTGGTGGCGCAGATCATCAACAAGCACGTCGCCCTGCAGGTGCAGCCCGAGCACTACCCACTGGTCGGTAGCTGCCTGCTGCGGGCCATCCGCGAGGTCCTTGGCGAGGCGATCGCCACCGATGCGGTGATCGATGCCTGGGCGGCGGCCTACCAGCAGCTCGCCGACCTGCTCATCGGCCAGGAGGAACGGCTCTATCAGGCCAAGGCCGAAGCTCCCGGCGGCTGGCGTGGTGCGCGCCGGTTCCGTATCGCGCGCAAGGTCAGGGAGAGCGAGGAGATCACCTCGTTCCACCTGCAACCCGAGGATGGCGGGGCGCTGATGGATTTCCTGCCCGGCCAGTACATCGGCCTCAGGCTCCAGGTCGACGGCAATGAGGTACGCCGCAACTACTCGCTGTCCGCCGCCGGCAACGGCAGCGAGTACCGCATCAGCGTCAAGCGCGAACCGGGTGGTGTGGTCTCCAACGCGCTGCACGACATGCCGCAGGGCGCGATCGTCGAGCTGTTCGCGCCGGCAGGTGAGTTCGTTCTCGAACCCGGCGACAAGCCGCTGGTGCTGATCAGCGGTGGCGTGGGAATCACCCCGACCCTGGCGATGCTGGAACAGGCGCTGGCGACGTCCCGGCCGGTGCACTTCATCCACTGCGCGCGCAATGCCGGGGTGCACGCCTTTCGCCGCGCCGTGGACGCACTCGCCGAGCGCCACACGCAGCTCCAGCGCTTCTACTGTTACGAGGAGCACGACGGCTCGGCTGACGCACCGGATGCCATCGGCCGGCTGACCGAACAGCAGTTGGCGGACTGGCTGCCGCAGAGCCGCGATGTCGACGCCTACTTCCTCGGCCCGAAGCCCTTCATGGCCGCCATCAAACGCCAGCTCAAATCCCTGGGCGTGCCGGAGCAGCAGACCCGCTACGAATTCTTCGGTCCGGCATCTGCCCTCGATTGACCCATCACGAGGCTCGTCACGGACGGGCCTCCTTCACAGGAGATCGAACCATGCCTCATACCCGCTCCGCTGCGCTGAACCTGATGGCCCTCGCCAGTGCCTTGATGATCGGCGGCCTGCTGTTGCTGCTGCTCGGCATCACCGGGGCGTACTTCTTCGACCACAGACTGACGATGGCCGGCATCGTCGCTGCCCATTCGCTGGTCATTCTCGGCCCGACCGCAGTCAAGATCGGCTACGTGATGCGGCTGCTGGCAGAACGCCAGGAACGTCTCGCCAGTTACTCGACGCAACATATATAAAACCAACAAAGCGACAACTACCGTTTCGCTTGTAATTTCACGGCGCCATAGTCCTACAGCGGATATGGAAAACCATTCGTCTGCACTTCGCCGCAGTATGAAACTCCATCAGAGGAACCTCACTCAGACACAGTGAAGGCTGATGGACTATCTCTCTTTCAGCCGTTTGTGAAAGTGTCTATCCAATTGAGGAGAAAAACACATGGCAAATAACAATCCTGGCAACTTCGCCAACGATCGAGATAAAGCTTCCGAGGCCGGCCGCAAGGGTGGTCATAACAGCGGCGGAAACTTCGCCAACGACCGCGAGAAGGCCTCCGAGGCTGGCCGCAAGGGTGGCCAGAACAGCCACGGCGGTGGCCGCAGCAGCTAATTGCTGACGGCGTACAAAACAAGGCAGGCGCCTCGGCGTCTGCCTTGTTTTTTTATAAGTCCCGATTAACTTTCCGACAACTTCCTCGGCATTTAACTCCAGCCTTCAAACTCATCAAATTCGATATTAAACAGATATCAAATGAGCACGCCGAAGCTGCCGTGCCGATCATATTCTAATTGCACGCCAGACATCTCATCGTTTCACCGATGAAAATACCGCCTGCAGTACCTACCGTTTGTCGATACCATCGGCCGGAACCCTCCAGACGGGAGCAGCCGATGAGTAGTGCATTTTCTGAGCGGATCATCCAGAGCCTGCTGGACACCGACTTCTACAAGCTCACCATGATGCAGGCCGTTCTGCATCACTATCCCAATGCCGAGGTGGAATGGGCTTTCCGCAGCCGCTCAGGGGAAGACCTGCGCCCCTACCTCGACGCTATACGCGAGCAGATCGAAGCGCTCGCCGAGCTACAGATGGCTCCCGAGGAGCTCGCTTATCTGGAGCGCATCCCTTACATGCAGCCGGACTTCATTCGCTTTCTCGGACTGTTTCGTTTCGATCTGCGCTACCTGCGCCTGGATGTACAAGACGGCGAGCTGGTGATCCATCTGCGCGGCCCCTGGCTGCATGTGATTCTGTTCGAGGTGCCGCTGCTGGCGATCATCAGCGAAGTGCGCAACCGCGCCCGTTACTCACAAGTGAGCCTGACGCAGGCGCGCGACCGGCTCGACGAGAAGCTGGCCTGGCTGCGCAGCCAGGCCGGTGAGCAAGAGCTGACCACCTTCACCCTGGCCGACTTCGGCACACGCCGACGGTTTTCCTTCGCGGTACAGGAAATGGTGGTCGAGCGTCTGCGCTGCGACTTTCCCGGCCGTTTCGTCGGCACCAGCAACGTGCACCTGGCGCGCACGCTGGACGTGAAGCCGATGGGCACCATGGCCCATGAATGGATCATGGCGCATCAGCAGCTCGGCCCACGGCTCATCGACAGTCAGATCGCCGCGCTCGACTGTTGGGTTCGCGAGTACCGGGGCGCGCTGGGTATCGCGCTGACCGACTGCATCACCATGGACGCCTTCCTGCGTGACTTCGATCTGTACTTCGCCAAGCTGTTCGATGGTCTGCGCCACGACTCCGGCGATCCTCTGGTCTGGGCTGAAAAAGCCATCGCGCATTATCGGCGACTGGGCATCGACCCGAGGACGCGCCAGCTGATCTTCTCCGACGGCCTGGATTTCGCCAAGGCGCTGCAGATTCATCGTGCACTGGCTGGTCGCAGCAATCCGAGCTTCGGCATCGGCACGGGACTGACTTGCGACATCCCGGGTGTCGAACCCACCAACATGGTCATCAAGATGACCGCGTGCAATGGCCAGCCGGTGGCGAAGATTTCCGACTCACCGGGCAAGACCATGTGCCGTGACGAAGCCTTCGTCGGTTATCTGCGACATGTCTTCGGCCTGGCGTAACACTGCGCAGCAGCGCAGTGCCCGGCCGTCGCGACGAGTGCGTCGGGCTTAGCTTTCCAGGGCCAGCGCGCGCTCGCGCTGGGGCTTCTCCGACTCCGCTGCGCACAGCCGATTGCGGCCGCCGGTCTTGGCCAGGTACATGCGCCGGTCCGCCAGTTCGAGCAGGTCACGATAGTCATCGACCTGGTCATCGCGGCGCTCGGCAAGGCCGATGCTTGCGGTCAGCGCCTGGCCATCCGGTCGCACGCCCAGCCCCTCGCCGACGATGCGTTCGATGGCCTTGTGGGCCTGCTCCATGTCGGTCTCCGGCATGATCAGGAGAAACTCCTCGCCGCCCCACCGCAACAGGCTGTCGGAGCTGCGCAGTGTCGCTACCAGTCGTCGAGCGGCCTCACGCAGGACCTGATCGCCGGCTTCGTGGCCGTAGTTGTCGTTGATCGACTTGAAGTGATCCAGATCGATGAATGCCAGGGCCAGCGCGGAATCCTTGCGCTGCGCGCTGTCCCACCGCAGGCGCAGGATTTCTTCGCCGCTGCCACGGGAGAACACTCCAGTGAGCGGATCGCGGATCGCCTGGCGCACCAGTGCGATCATGAACGCCAGCTGGCTCATGCTGGCCAGGCTGGCAACGCCGGCGATGAGAATCAGCAGCCAGAACGCTCCAGCGAACGATGGCCAGTTCAGCGTCGCCCAGCTGAGGTATCCGGCCAGTGCCTGCGCCAGGAGCAACAGGCTCGACAGGACCAGGTTCTCCACCAACGTCAGCGGGAAGATCGTCAGACCTGCCATCAGCACGAAAGGCAGAAAAGCGTAACCGGCACCGACCACCGCGGAGAACTGCGCCAGCTGGTAGCTGCCGAGCAGGGTATGCGACGCGATATAGAAGGCGGTGGGGATGGCAAAGAGGATAGCGATCGCGCGGTAGGCATCCAGGAGATTGCCGCTGGGCCGGTAGAACAAGAGCAGGCCAGTGAAGGCGAGGCAAGCCATCATGCGCAACCCGGCCAGCGCCAGCCAGAGCTTCGGCTCGAACACCATCAGGTCGATCAGGCTCCACAGTGGCGTCAGCACGGCGAAGAGGAAGGCGAACAGCCGCACGCGGTTGACGATCAGCGTCGCGCGACGCTGACAGAGCAGCACCGGATGGCGCCGGGGGTCGAGCAGATGGCGGAGCTCGCTGGTCCTCAGCTCGCTGGGCAGCAGCGTCGTCAGTCGGTTTCGCAGCAGATCGAGAAGCGATGGCATTTTATTGTTCTGCTCCCATGTCGGGACGATCGTTTGCACGGTGAGCGCAACCCGGCGAATCCAGACGCCAGACTGGCCCTCAGCACCTTTTTCCAAGCAGGCAGTTGCTCATGGCCATGGCATTCCGTCACCCGAGGCACAAGCGCGGCCAATGGTAGCAGTTTGATATCTCCGCCTTTTGAGCCAGGACAATAAATGGCGTACGGTCAAACCGCCAGTAAGCCTTTAGTGCGATGCCCTGGGCTACCGACAATCGCCCTTTCGGGCGCTTATGCCGGCGTGGCACAGCCATTAGCGTGAGCAGGTCGCCCTGTTGTGCGGCGACGTATCCAAAAAAAGAACAATAAGGAGATACCTTCGTGCATAGCGCCCTCAAGCCGCTTGCGGCAGCCGTCCTGCTCGGCTGCTCGACTGCCGTCAGCGCCGCCGATAGCGGACCGTTCAGCCAGTTCATCGTATTCGGCGACTCGCTCAGCGATGCCGGCAACTTCCCCGACCTGTTGAGCCCGACCCTGGGAGGCAACCCAACGGGCGGTCTGCGCTTCACCAATCGAACCGGACCGACCTACGGCGCCGGCGAATACATCGGGGAAGTTGGCACCCAGCGACTGGCCAGCATGCTAGGCCTGCAATCGCTTCCTTCCACGCCCCTGCTACCGTCCGTACTGACCGGTAATCCGGACGGCAGCAACTACGCCGTCGGCGGCTACCGGACCGACCAGATTCTCGACTCAATCACCGACACCTCGATCGTATCCGCCGGCGGCACAACTCGTACGCGCCCTGGCTATCTGGTCGAGAACCCCCGGGTGGACCGCAATGCCCTGTACTACATCAACGGAGGCGGCAACGACATCTTCCAGTTGGGCAGCAATCCGGTGACGATGGCCCAGGCCGCGAGCAATCTGGTCGCAGGTGTCGGCGCCCTGCAAATGGCGGGAGCACGCTACATCATCGTCTCCGACCTGCCGGATGTGGGAACCACCCCGCTGGGGGCCGCCACTGGCCAGGCGGCGACATTCAACTTTTTGAGCGACCAGTTCAACACCGAGCTGGCCAGCCAGTTGCAAGCCCAGGGCGGCAACTATGTGCTGGTGAACAATCGGCTGCTACTCGCTGAGGTGAGAGCGGACCTTGCCGCATTCGGCTTCGATCCGAACGTGGCGCAGACCGCTGTCTGCTTCGACGCCTCGGCCGGCAATTGCCAACCGGACCCGGTCTACAGCCTCGGTGGCAGCGCGCCGGATCCGAGCCGCCTGCTGTTCAACGACGCGGTCCACCCCACCACTGCGGTTCATCAGATCAGCGCCGATTATCTCTACTCGATTATCTCTGCGCCTTGGGAGGTCTCGCTTCTGCCGGAAATGGGCCACTCGGCGCTACGCGCCCACCTGCAACAGCTCGATAGCGAACTCGCCGCCCAGCGAGGCGACTGGCAGGCAGTCGGTGCCTGGCGCACTTTCGTTCAGGGCGGTTACAACCGACCTGAGTACGACGGTTACGGCGGCGGCGACGGCCACGGCCTTAGCCTGTCGCTGGGTGTTACCCATCGACTGAGCGAAGCCTGGCTTGCCGGCATCAGCCTCGGGCTGGCAGAGAACTCGTTGGAGCTGGGTCGCAGCGACTCCGATTACGACATGCGCACCTATCTGGCCACGGCCTTCGCCCGCTACGAGCAACACCGCCTGTTCGCTGACTTCAGCCTCAGCGCCGGTTATCTGGACTACCACGACCTGCAACGCACCTTCGCCCTGGGCATCACCGAACGCGCGGAGAAAGGTGACACCGAGGGCACCGTTTGGGGTGCAGCGGCCAAGGTCGGCTTCAATCTGATGCAGCCAGGCGACCAGATGCAGTTCGGCCCATTCGTCGGCGCCAGCTATCAAAAGGTCGAAGTGGACGCGTACAGCGAAGAGGGTGCCCGCTCCACTGCCTTGAGCTATGACGACCAGGACCTGGACTCTCTGCGCCTGTCGCTCGGGTTGTTCGGCGAGTACGCCTTGAGTGAGAGAACCCGCCTGTTCGGTGAGGTTGCGCGCGAAGTGGAACGCGAGGACGACGACCGGCGCGACCTGCGCATGTCCTTGAACAGCGTGCCAGGCAACAGCTTCGAACTGCCCGGTGCAACGCAGACCGGCGACCAGACGCGTTTCAGCGTGGGGCTCGCGCACCGCCTGTCCCCCGGCCTGGCGCTACGCGCCAACTACCATTACCGCGGCAACGACAACCGCGACCATGGGGTAGGGCTGTCGTTGTCACTGGATCTGTAAGAAAGGGTCTGGCTGGAAGCGGCCGCCGTCGCGATGCGACGGCGGCCAAACGAGGCGGTAGTCAGCGCCCGTCGATCTGCCCTTGCAGATTGGCGATCTGCCCCTGCATGGCATTGATGGTGCGGGTGACCTGCGCGCGGAAGGAATCGAATTCGGCCCTGTTGGCGGCGCTCGGTGCCGGACGATTCTCCAGCTCGCTGCGCAGGACCAGAATGTCCTGTTCGAGACGACTGATCGCCTGACTCTGGTTGCCGGCCTGTTTCAGCGCCGCGACCTCCTTGCCCAGACCATCGATTCGCGCCGCCAGCTTGGATTGCTCGTCGACTGCAGACTTCAGCGTGGCCTGCTCGCTGCGCAGAGTCTTCACCGTCTCGGCCAGGGTCGCACTGCTGCCCTGCTGGGCCTGCAGATCGGTAGTCAGGCGTTCCATACGCTTGCCCTGCTCATCCAGGCGCTGGTCCTGATTGCCCTGCCTGCCCGTCAGGCTCTGCTGCTCGGTGGCGAAGGCCTGTTGCTTGCGTGCGAGCTCCTGCGTCTGTTGCTCGAGCTGCTTGATGCGCAGCTTCACGGCTTCGCTCTCGGTCGTCACGTTGGATTCGGTGGCAACCACCTTGCCGGAGATATCCTGCAAGCGACCGGCGGCGTCCTCGCTGATCCTGGCGAAACTCTCCTGCGTGGCGACCAGCTGCAGTTCCAGCATGGCGATCTGCCGATAACTCCACCAGCCCAGCGCAGCGAGGCTGATCAACAACGCCACGACCATCACCCACAGCGGCGCAGTGCTGCCCTTCGCAGCGCCTGCCGGGCGACGCCGTTGGCGTGCACGCGAATCATCGCCGTAGTCATCCGGCGTTCGGCGAATCGGCTCGAGATCCGGCGCCGGATAGGGCTCCACACGGTCACGGCCTGCGGTCAGGCTGGGGATGTTGTCCAGTTCGTCGTGAGCATCGTTGCGCATGGGTTACCTTCGATGGCGCGGTGCGAAAAACAGCGCGCAGTATAACGGTTCGGGGTGAGGCTATCAGCGACTCACGTCTGCCATCCTGGCTGCACCGCAGTGGAGCATCGCGACGGCGGCAACGCGCATCACGGTGCATGGAAAGCCTGGACCGGCTCGATCACCGACGAGCCACTGGGCGCGTTTGCGCAATGGATCGACAGTCTGCACGCCTCGCCGGCCGGGGGTTTCGCTGGTCGGTCACACTTCTGCCGAGACGCAGCCAGCAGATCTGGTACGCCGCTTGCTCCGTCATCCTGGCCAGCGGATAGACACTTCTGACAGGGATGTCGGGCCTTAGGGCAATCACGAGGAATACAGCATGGAGCTGAACAAGGCAGTGATCGACTGCATGCGCGCCCTGCGCCGCAGACTGCGCGACGAACAGCAACTGGACATCCACCTCAACCAGCCGGACGCGGTGGTGGCAATGCTCGCAGCGAGCATGCGTTCAAATGACGAACTGACCCGCGAACTCGGCCGTCAGCTCGCGGCCTTCAGCGACCAGCTACCGCCCGCACCGCCGCCACCGGCACGTCCGGCCAACAGTGTCCCGGCGGTTCGCATCTACCGAGGCCAGCGCGTCCTCGCCTGACTCGCACTTCACCCGACCAGCAGCCAGTCGCTGGCGCAACGCACCAGATGCCGCGTCAGCTCATCGAGCAGTTGTCCGCCGTTACGCCAGTGATGCCAGTACAGCGGCACGTCGATTGGCGGCCCGGACAACACATCGACCAGCTCACCACGCGCAAGTTCGCCGCGCACCTGAAGCTCGGGCGCCAGCCCCCAGCCCAGGCCGCTTCGCAACATGCACACGAAGCCCTCCGACGAGGGGCACAAATGGTGAATGAACACCTCGCCGCCACCGACCGCCGACATGTAACGATGCTGCAGCTGATCGTCCGGGCCGAACACCACGGCCGGGACGCGCGCCAGATCCGCGGCGTTCGCACCACGCTGAAAATGCCGCTCGATGAACGCCGGGCTGGCCAGAGCCCGATAGCGCATCGCCCCGAGAAACTGGCTGCGCGCGCCGGCCACCGGCCGCTCGGCAGCGCAGACGCAGGCCGCGACCTCGCCCGCGCGCATGCGTTTGAGCCCGACGGCCTGATCTTCCACCACATGATCGAGCAACACCTGGTGCTCGGCACAGAACGGCGCCACCGCACCGGCCCACCAGGTCGCCAGGCTGTCGGCGTTCAGCGCGATACGCAGGCGCTCCGGCAGACGGTTTTCATCGAGCGCCGGGACCTGCCCCTGCAGGTCGCGCTCGAGCAGGCGCACCTGCTGCACATGGTTGAGCAGGCGCTGGCCCAACTCGGTGGGTCTCGGCGGTGTGTCGCGCAGCAATACCGGCTGGCCGACGCGTGCCTCGAGCAGCTTGATCCGCTGTGATATCGCCGATTGCGACAGGCCCAGCGCCTGCGCGGCGCGTTCAAAGCCGGCCTGCTCCACAACCGCAGCAAGCGCGGCCAGCAATTTGTAGTCGAACATCAGTTTCCCTAATGCTACGTGAGCAAAATTGGTTTCTCTTATAGCCCGTCAACACGCAGACTCGCCACCAGAAAACGAACGAGGCGTGCGACATGAGTGCGATCTGGCAGAGCTATATCAACGGACTTCTGGTAGCGGCAGGACTGATCATGGCAATCGGCGCGCAGAATGCCTTCGTGCTAGCCCAGAGCCTGCGCCGCGAGCATCACCTGCCGGTGGCGGCGCTTTGTATTGCCTGCGATGTCCTGTTGGTCAGCCTCGGGGTGTTCGGGCTGGCCGCGGTGCTGGCGAGCAGCCCGCTGTTGCTGGAAATCACCCGCTGGGGCGGTGTGGCCTTTCTGCTCTGGTACGGCACGCTGGCCCTGCGTCGCGCGGCCAGACCGCAGAGCCTGCGCAGCGAAGACGCGCAACCGCGCCCGCTACGCGCGGTATTGCTGGCCGCGTTGGCGGTGACGCTGCTCAATCCACATGTCTATCTGGATACCGTGGTACTGATCGGTACCCTCGGCGCGCAGCAGCCCGAACCCGGGGCTTATACCCTGGGGGCCGCGAGTGCTTCGACTCTGTGGTTTCTCACCCTTGCGCTGGGCGGCGCATGGCTCGCCCCCTGGCTGGCCCGTCCGCTGACCTGGCGGCTGATCGATCTCGGCGTGGCCGCCATGATGTTCGCCATCGCCGCCCAACTGGCATTCGCTGCCTGACAGCGCGCGGCATTGCACCGCGCACCTTTTCCCACATCGTACGGAACACCACGCCCGACTATGCGGTCCACGCAAGGCACAGCCGATCGTCCGCATCCAAGGCGCCGCGCCGCAACCGCTCTGGAACCAATAGTCCATACAGTTGCCGCGTGGTTTTGCCGCAGGTCGGATGCTATGATCGCTGGCTCGCAGACATGGAGCGGAAGGCTTCAGTCTGTCTGTTCGGCCGACCGTGAACGGCCAGAGATTGCGCAAGCATGTAGCGAGCGAAGGGAACGACAGAGGTAAGAGCAGGACGCGATGCAGCGCCTGCTCACCGGCTACGCCGGCAAACCCCGTACGTCCCTCCGAGCTGGCCGCATCAATCCTCGACACCTGAGTAGGAGATACATCATGGCTTTCGAATTGCCGCCGCTGCCTTACGAAAAGAACGCCCTCGAGCCGCACATGTCCGCCGAGACGCTCGACTACCATCACGACAAGCACCACGCTGCCTACGTGACCAACCTGAACAACCTGATCCCGGGCACCGAGTTCGAAGGCAAGGATCTGGAATCCATCATCAAGACCTCTTCGGGTGGCATCTTCAACAACGCCGCCCAGGTCTGGAACCACACCTTCTTCTGGAACTGCCTGGCGCCGAACGCCGGTGGCCAGCCGACCGGCGCGCTGGCTGATGCCATCAACGCCTCCTTCGGCTCGTTCGACAAGTTCAAGGAAGAGTTCACCAAGACCGCCATCGGCACCTTCGGCTCCGGCTGGGCCTGGCTGGTGAAGAAGTCCGACGGTAGCCTGGGCCTGGCCAGCACCATCGGTGCCGGCAACCCGATGACCGCTGGCGACAAGCCGCTGCTGACCTGCGACGTCTGGGAACACGCCTACTACATCGACTACCGCAACGCTCGTCCGAAGTTCGTCGAGGCGTTCTGGAACCTGGTCAACTGGGACTTCGTCGCGAAGAACTTCGCCGGCTAAGCGCCTCAGCGCCGTACAGAGAATGCCCGCACCCGTGCGGGCATTTTCATTTAAGGCTTCTGCATCACCTGCCGCTATATGCTTTACGGGCCCGTAAAGCTGCGACCCGACGGATGAATTCGGCACACGGCGGGCCTTCGAGGATAATCCGCACTTGCATGCCGTGTTGTATCGCCCGCACATTCGGTGCTACTGGTTTTCCCGGTGATAACTGCCTCTTTGACGATTGCTCAATGACTATCAATACTTGCGCAACCGAGCACGTGGCACGGAAAAGGACCTTCACTTGAAGCTGGAATTGCGCAATAGCCTGTCGCGGAAGCTCCTACGTATCGTTCTCCTGTCAGCCCTGGCGGTGGGGCTTGTGCTGAGCTGCGCACAGATCATCTTCGGCGCCTACAAGACCCGCCATCTGATCGAGGCCGACGCCCAACGCATCCTGCGCATGACCCGCGACCCGTCCACCCAGGCGATCTACAGCCTCGACCGGGAGATGGGTGCCCAAGTGATGGAGGGCCTGTTTCAGCACGAGTCGATCCGCATGGCCTCGATCGGTCATCCGGACGAAGGCATGCTGGCGCTGAAGATCCGCCCACCGATCAAACTGCCGACACGCTGGCTGACCGACCCGATCCTCGGCCGCGATCAGCAATTCTCGATTCCCCTGGTCGGTAAACCACCCTACAACGAGTATTACGGCGATCTGCGCATCACCCTGGATACCGCCCAGTACGGCCAGGAATTCATCAGCGATTCGGTGGTGATCTTCATCGTCGGCATACTGCGCGCGCTGACGCTGGGGCTCATTCTCTATCTGATCTATCAGTGGCTGCTGACTCGTCCGCTCACCAAGCTCATCGAGCACCTGGCGCAGATCAACCCGGACCGCCCCGGCGCGCACAAGCTGCCGATGATCAAGGGCCACGAAGCCAATGAGCTCGGGCTCTGGGTGGAAACCGCCAACGGCCTGCTCGCCTCCATCGAGCACAACATGCATCTGCGCCAGCAGGCCGAAAGCAGCCTGCAGCGCATGACTCAATATGATTCGCTGACCGGCCTGCCCAACCGCCAGCAGCTGCAACGGCAGCTCGACCACATTCTCGACGAGGCAAGGCGCCTGCAACGCCGCATCGCGGTGCTCTGCCTGGGCCTCGACGACTTCAAAGGCATCAATGAACAGTACAGTTACCAGGCCGGCGACCATCTGCTCAAGGCGCTGGCCGACCGACTGCGCGACTCGGGCGGCCGGCTCGGCGCACTGGCGCGACTGGGCGGCGACCAGTTCGTCCTAGTGCTCGGCGGCATCGAACAGCCCTACGAAGCCGCCGAGCTGGCGCAGGAGTTGCTCGACGACCTGGAAAATCCGATCGAGCTCAACGGCCATCTGATCCGCCTGCGCGCCACCATCGGCATCACTCTTTACCCCGAGGACGGCGACAGCACCGAGAAGCTCCTGCAGAAGGCGGAGCAGACCATGACCCTGGCCAAGAGCCGCTCGCGCAACCGCTACCAGTTCTATGTCGCCAGTATCGACAGCGAGATGCGTGCACGCCGGGAGCTGGAGAAGGACCTCAGCGAGGCGCTCAAGCGGGATGAGTTCCACCTGGTCTACCAGCCACAGGTGGACTATCAGCAGAACCGCATCATCGGCGTCGAGGCGCTGATCCGCTGGAAGCACCCGCAGGGCAAGCTGGTTCCGCCGGATCTGTTCATTCCGCTCGCCGAGCAGAACGGCAGCATCATCGAGATCGGCAGATGGGTACTGGACCAGGCGTGCAGCCAGCTGCGCCATTGGCATGCGCTGGGCTACACCGGCCTGCGCGTGGCGGTGAACCTCTCGACCGTGCAGCTGCGTCACCCGCAGCTGCCGGAGATGATCGGCGAGCTGCTGCAGGCCCATCAGCTGCCAGCCGAAACCCTCGAGCTGGAAGTGACCGAAACCGGACTGATGGAAGACATCGAAGCCGCGGCACACAACCTGCACAGCCTGCGGCGCTCCGGGGCGCTCATCGCCATCGACGACTTCGGCACCGGGTATTCCTCGCTCAGTTACCTCAAGAGCCTGCCGCTGGACAAGATCAAGATCGACAAGAGCTTCGTCCAGGACATCGGCCAGGACGAAGGCGCCACCATCGTTCGAGCGATCATCCAGCTCGGCAAGAGCCTCGGCATGACAGTCATCGCCGAGGGGGTCGAAACCCCGGAGCAGGAGGCCTATCTGATCGCCGAGGGCTGCCAGGAAGGTCAGGGCTACTACTACAGCAAACCATTGCCTGCGCGCGACCTGGAGTTGCTGCTGCGCCAGTCACAACCCTTCGATCGGGCCGCCAATTCCGAGTTGCGCTAAGCGCAGAAGAAACGGCTTGTGCGAACCTCGGCGCGCTCACCAGGAAGGCCGGCATCCGCTACAAGCCTTGTGAACATGGAGGCGAAGTCCCGGACAACCGCAAGCGCTTGTGGGAGCCGAGTGCATCGACGCAGCCGCCGGAGCGGTACACCTTACCAGCCGTCCACACCCAGCTGTGAGGCCAGCCATAGAGCGCCGGCCAGACACATCAGCACGCCACCCGCGGCCTGCCAGTAGAAGCGTCGAGCAAGGACCTCCTCGCCATGACTGGACAGGACGAACGGCAGCGCCTCCTGCGGACGACTCAGCTGGTGCCGTTCCGGGGCTGCGCTGCGCTGGCGGTGCTGGTCTTCCGCCTCGAGCGTTGCAGCCAGCTGCACCCGGCGCCATTCCTGCTCGTCGAGCACGCCGTCGGCATTACTGTCGAAACGCTGCAACAGACCGGCGAAATCGCCCTTCCAGTGACGGATAACCTCTCGCCGGGCCGCGTCGAGATCAAGTCCCTGGCGCCCACCACCACTGGTGCGAAAGTCGCCGATGGCATACAGCGGTTCACCTTCGTGCAGGCGCTCCTCGGTATAGCGATAGCGCTTGCTGCCAGCGAACAGGCTCAGCCAGCCGCTCGGCGCGGTGCCGCGCGGGTGGCGCAGATCGCCGGTCCAGACCCTGCGAAAGGCCGGATGGACCTCCGCACCGCGCGGATCGATCAGGCATTCGCCGGTGGCATCGGCCAGACGCAGCCAGGCATCGCTGACACCTCGCTCGACCACGCGCCAGCTGCTGCGCTTGCCGTTGGAGCGGTACTCCTCGATACGGTAGCGCCACCATAGGCACTGCTCACCCGTCAGCGGCGCCACCGGCTGCGGCACCGCCAGTTCGCGCAGGATACCAACCAGCTCGACATAACCCTGGGCAGCCGAGCGGATGCGCGAGGTAGGCGTGTCGAGCAGATGGCGAGCACGTGCCCACCGCCCAATGCTTAACCCTGCACCACCGACGGCGAGGGCACCGGCTGCGACAAGGCTGAAGACCTGAGCGAAATCCATTTAGCCAAACAGCGCCTTCAGATTCACATCGGCCTTCTCTGCCTCGCTGAACTGCAGCAGAGCCGCCTCCTTGAAGCCGAACAGACGTGCAAGGATGACGTCGGGAAACTGTTCGATGCGCACGTTGTTCAGATTGACCGCTTCGTTATAAAGCTCGCGCCGATCGGCAATGCCGCTCTCCAGTCCACTGATGCGCTGCTGCAGATGGCGAAAGCTTTCGTCGGCCTTGAGCTGCGGATAGTTCTCGGCCAGCGCGAACAGCCGCCCGAGCCCAGCGCGCAGCCCGGTCTCGGCCTGCCCCAGTGCACCGACATCACCCTGCTCACGCGCACTGGAAACGGCATTGCGAGCGCTGATCACCTGCTCCAGCGTGCTGCGCTCGTGCTGCATGTACTGCCGACAGGTCTCCACCAGCTTGGGCAGTTCCTCGTGGCGCTGACGCAGCAGCACATCAATGTTGGCCCAGGCCTTGCCGACCCCATGTTTGAGGCGGACCAGCCCGTTGTAGAGAGTCACCGCATACGCAGCGATAAGGAACAGGATTACCAGCACAGCCACTACGCCAAGGCTCATCGTCGCGTCTCCGGGGATAGATAAGCAAATCGCCAGCATTCTACCGACGGGGGCGGAACGGAATAGAGAGCTCGTGCACGCATTGGCTTTGCACAAAATGAAAATCTTTCGCATTATTAGGCGCTTCCGAGCAGCACTCGGCTTCGTTCACCCGCACGCAAAGGAATCCGCACATGCTACGCACTCCCACCTGGGCAACCGCCAGCCTTCTCGCCGTGGCTATTTCGCTCGCCGGTTGCGGCGAGGACAAGACGCCCACGAACCAGGCGGCGGCCCCGCAGGCGACAACCGAGTCAGTGCCTGCCGAACAGGCAAAGACGCTCGACGAAAAAGCCGCCAAGGCCGTCGTGGCTCACTACGCCGACCTGGCGCTGGCCGTGTTCAGCGATGCTCATGCCACCGGCGTGAAGCTGCAGGAAGCGGTCGACAGCCTGCTCGCCAATCCCAGCGAAGAGACGCTGCAGGCCGCCCGTGAGGCCTGGCTGGCAGCCCGGGTGCCATACATGCAGACCGAAGTCTTCCGCTTCGGCAACGCGGTGGTGGACGACTGGGAAGGTCAGCTCAACGCCTGGCCGCTCGACGAGGGCCTGATCGACTACGTCGAGGGCGACTATCAGCATGCCCTGGGCAACCCGGGCGCGACGGCGAACATCATCGCCAATCCGGAAGTACAGATCGGCGAAGACAAGATCGATACGAGCGTGATCAACGGCGAGTTGCTGGCCAGCCTCAACGAGCTTGCCGGCTCGGAGGCGAACGTCGCCACCGGTTACCACGCCATCGAATTCCTGCTCTGGGGGCAGGACCTCAACGGTACCGGCCCAGGCGCCGGCCAGCGTCCATATACCGACTACGTCGAAGGCGAAGGCTGCACCGGTGGCAACTGCGACCGCCGTCGGACCTATCTGAAGGCAGCGACCGACCTGCTGGTCAGCGATCTACAGGACATGGTCGAACAGTGGCAGCCGGGCGCCGAGAACTACCGCGCCAGCCTCGAGGCGGAGTCCGCCGAGAATGGCCTGCGCAAGATGCTGTTCGGCATGGGCAGCCTGTCGCTCGGCGAGCTGGCGGGCGAGCGTATGAAGGTCGCACTGGAGGCTAACTCCACTGAGGACGAGCATGACTGCTTCAGCGACAACACGCATAACTCGCATTTCTTCAATGCGCGTGGTATCCGCAACGTCTATCTGGGCGAGTACAAGCGCATCGACGGCACCACGCTGACCGGCCCGTCCCTCGCCTCCCTCGTCCAGGACGCGAGCCCGGAAGTGGACAGCACGCTGAAGACCGACCTGGAAAGCACCGAAGCCAAGCTGCAGGTGCTGGTGCAGAGCGCTGAGGATGGCGAAGCCTTCGATCAGCTGATCGCGCCGGACAATGCCGAAGGCCAGGAAAAGGTGCGCAACGCCATCGCCGCCCTGGTCAAGCAGACCGCTTCGATCGAACAGGCCGCCGCTGCCCTCGGCATCAGCGACCTCAACCCCGATACGGCCGATCACCAGTTCTGATCGCTCAGCCTTGGCGCGACGCTTTGTCGCGCCAAGGCTTCTCCCTTCAGCGCTGCGGACAGGCCGCCCGCGCAAATGCAAATCCCTCTTATTTCAAGTCGATTAGCCTGCTAAGATTGCGCGGCTTAATTCACCGCTGTGCAGGTATTTCCGATGCGCCCGTTGGTCCGCGGCCTCCTCTCGTTGCTGGTTCTGGCTCTGGCCGCCTGTAACAACGACGAAACTCCCAGCTTCACCCAGGCCGAGCCCGGCGAAGCCCTGTCCGCGGGCAATGCCACCGTGATGAAGTTCGACCACAACGCCTTCTCCATGCCCGCTGCGAACCTGGCGCCGATGCGCCGGCTCGACTTCAGTGTCGGCAACAGTTTCTTCCGCAATCCCTGGGTCATCGCGCCGTCCTCCACCACCGCGCGCGACGGACTCGGCCCGCTGTTCAACACCAATGCCTGCCAGAACTGCCATATCAAGGACGGCCGTGGCCATCCGCCCGCGGAAGACGCGGCCAGCGCGGTTTCGATGCTGGTGCGCCTGTCCATCCCGGCGGGTCCCGAGCATGCCGAAGTCGTCCGCGAACGTGGCATCGCTCCGGAGCCCAGCTACGGCGGTCAGCTGCAAGACATGGCGGTGCCCGGCGTCGCCCCCGAAGGCAAAGCTCGCCTGCGTTATTCGACCGAGCGGGTACGCTTCGCCGATGGCACCGAGGTGGAACTGCGCAAGCCCGAGGTCGAGCTGAGCGAGCTGGCTTACGGCGAGATGCATCCAGACACCCTTGTGTCGCTGCGCATCGCGCCGCAGATGATTGGCCTCGGCCTGCTCGAAGCCATCCCCGAGCAGGCGCTGCTGGCTAATGCCGACCCGGACGACCGCAACGGTGACGGCATCTCCGGGCGCCCCAATCGGGTTTTCGATCAGACTACCCGGGAGACCGTGATGGGTCGCTTCGGCTGGAAGGCCGGGCAACCGAGCCTCAATCAGCAGAATGCCGACGCCTTCTTCAACGACATGGGCTTGTCCACCAGCCTCTTCAGCGGAAACAGCTGCACGGAGCGCCAGACCGATTGCCTGGCGATGCCCCACGGTGGCGAGCCGGAAGTCAGCGACAACATCCTTGCCCAGGTGCTGTTCTACACGCGCAACCTCGGCGTGCCGGCGCGGCGCAACGTCGACGATCCCAAGGTCCTGGCCGGCAAGACGCTGTTCCACCGGGCCGGCTGCCAAAGCTGCCATGTGCCGCAGTTCACCACCGCAGCCGACGCGGCGGAACCGGAGCTGGCCAACCAGCTGATCCGCCCGTATACCGACCTGCTGCTACATGACATGGGCGAACGCCTGGCCGACCATCGCCCCGAGTTCGAGGCCAGCGGTCGCGAGTGGCGTACCCCGCCGCTCTGGGGCGTCGGCCTGACCCAGACGGTCAGCAACCACAGCCAGTTCCTGCATGACGGCCGCGCCCGCAACCTGCTCGAAGCGATACTCTGGCACGGTGGCGAGGCGGAAAAAGCACGCCAGGTCGTGCTCGGCTTCGACCAGCAGGAGCGTGACGCGCTGCTGAGCTTCCTGGAGTCGCTCTGAGTCTCCAGATCCAACATTCAGCCGGGCTTGCGTATCGCTGCAGGCCTGCAAACCGGCTCCGCCAAAGAGGACACCATGATCCGTTCGAATTCCTTGCGCATCGCCAGCGGCGGATTGCTCGCCGCGCTCCTGCTGAGCGCCTGCACCCCGGCCGATCCGCAAGTGGAAACCAGCAAGGCGCTGGCCGATGACGTGCTACTCCCCGCCTACACCCAATGGTCGGAAGTGGATCGTCGCCTCGCGGCGAGCGCCATCGCTTATTGTGCCGACAACCAGACGCTGGAGGAGGCGCGCGAAGCCTTCGTGCACGCCCAGACAGCCTGGGCGGGCCTGCAGCCCCTGCTGATCGGCCCGCTGGGTGAGGGCAATCTGGCCTGGCAGGTCCAGTTCTGGCCGGACAAGAAGAACCTGGTCGCGCGTCAGGTCGGCGCCCTGCTCGAAGCCAAACCCGACCTCAGCCAGGCCGACCTCGACAATGCCAGCGTAGTGGTCCAGGGACTGAGTGCCTACGAATACATCCTGTTCGACCGCAGCATCGATCTGAACGACCAGGCCACCAAGGCCCGGTATTGTCCGCTGCTGGCGGCTATCGGCGAACATCAGCAGAAACTCGCCGCGGGCGTGCTTCAGCGCTGGCAGGACAAGGACGGCATGGCCGACCAGCTGCGCAGCTTTCCCAACGAGCGCTATGCCGAACCGAACGAGGCCATTGCCGAGCTACTGCGGATACAGGTCACCGCCCTCGATGGGCTGAAGAAGAAACTTGGCGCGCCCCTGGGCCGACAGTCCAAGGGTCATCCGCAGCCCTACCAGGCCGAAGGCTGGCGTAGCGACACGACGCTCGGCAGCATCGAGGCCGCGGTCAAGGGCGCCGAGCGTTTGTGGTCAGGCGCCGAGCAGAACGGGCTGCGCGCGCTGTTGGGCCAAGAGCAGAGCGAACTGGCTGCACGTATCGATGCCAGCTACGGCGAGGTGCTGCAGCAACTGGCGAGCCTGAAGCAGCCGTTCGGCAAGTTGCTCGCCGAGCAAGAGGGTCGAGCACAACTCGACGAGCTGTACGCGCGAATCGACCGTCTGCACCGCCTGCATCAGCTGGAGCTGGCCCGCGCGCTAGGTGTGCAGATCGGCTTCAACGCCCACGACGGAGACTGAACATGAAGCGTCGAACCCTGCTCGGCCTCGGTGGTGCCATGCTGGCCGCCGGCGGAATTGCCGGCTGGACGCTGACGCGTAACGGCGGGCAACCGGTGCTGCTCTCGGCCCGTGATGGCAATGACGGCCAGCACTACGCCGTCGGCTATCGGCTCGATGGCAGTCAGGTGTTCGCCACCCCGGTCGCCGAACGCTGCCACGACATCTATCCGCACCCCTACCTGCCGCTGGCGGTCTTCGTCGGCCGCCGCCCGAGCCGCGAGAGCTACCTGATCGACTCACGCGACGGGCAGCTCTTGCAGGTGCTGGTCTCGCCGAAGGATCGCCATTTCTACGGCCACGGGGTGTTCCATCGCGACGGCGAATGGTTCTACGCCACCGAGAACGACACCGCCGACCCAGGCCGCGGAGTACTCGGCGTCTACCGCCTGGACGGCCGGCAGCTCGTGCGGGTCGGCGAACATGCCACCCATGGCATCGGCCCGCACCAACTATTATGGATGCCCGACCACGAAACCCTGGTCATCGCCAACGGCGGCATCCGCACCGAGGCCGACAGCCGCGAGATGATGAATCTCGACGCCATGGAGCCGAGCCTGGTGCTGCTGCGCCGCGATGGCAGCCTGGTGAGCAAGGAACAGTTGCCCGAGCAGATGAACAGCGTGCGTCACCTCGCGGTTGCGGCGGACGGCACCATCGTCAGCGGCCAGCAGTACGAAGGCGACGCCATGGACCGCGTCCCGCTGCTGGCGATCAAGCGTCCGGGTCAGCCGTTCCAGCATTTTCCTCTCGGCGAGGCGCAGCGGCAGAGCATGAACCAGTACACCGCGAGCCTGGCCATTCACGATGAACTACGCCTGTTGGCCGTCACCGCACCGCGTGGCAACAAGGTGTTCTTCTGGGACCTGGACTCCGCAGAGCTGCGTCAGGAGACCCATCTGCCCGACTGCGCGGGTGTCGCTGCAGTTACCGAAGGCTTCGTCGTCAGCTCCGGACAGGGCCGCTGCCGGCTGTTCGACTGCCGGGGCGCGCATATCGTCAGCAGCCACCTGAAAATGCCGGCCGGGCTCTGGGACAACCATTTGCGCATCGTCTAGCTCAAGAAAAACGTCACCCGGCCGATGATGCTGGGCAACGGCAGGGATGCTCATTGACGTTTTCTCAAATGACGAGACCTTGCCCATGCTCCAGAAATCCCTGCGCGCGCAGATCCTCGCGCTGATCGGCGGCAGCTTGCTGCTGACCCTCCTCATCGCCCTAGCCTGCATTCGCCTGCTCAGCAACAACATCGACCACTTCCAGACGCTGCTCGACGGCCCGCTGGCCGAAGTGCAGCTGATCGACGAGGCCAACCTCGAGTTCAAGGTGCAGGTCCAGGAATGGAAGAACGTACTGCTGCGCGGCAAGCAACCCGAGCAGCGCAACCGCTACTGGAGCCAGTTCGAGGCCCAGGAAGCCAAGGTACAGAAGATTCTCGGCGACCTGCTGGTACTGACCGCCGACGAGCCTGAAGTGGCTAAGCAGATCGAAAGTCTGCGCAGCGAGCACCGCACACTCGGCGTTGCCTATCGCAAGGGCCTGGATGCCTACATTGCCGCCGACAGCGACCCGCTCGCCGGGGACGCCGCGGTCGCCGGTATCGACCGGGCGACCAGCGCTCAGCTGAGCGAGCTGGTCGAACAGCTGGGAGACGCCGCCGCGCAGCGCTCGGAGACCATCCGTGCCGATGCACAGAGCACCGCATCCTTCGGCCCGATCATCATGATCCTCGCCAGCGTGGTGGTGGCGCTGTTCAGCCTGTGGCTGGTCAATCGCCGGATCATCGAACCGATTCGCAACCTGATCGAGCACATCGCGCGCCTCAGCCAGGGCAAGTTCGCCGAGCGGGTGGACGCCAGCCGCGCCGACGAGCTGGGCCGCCTGGCCGCTGCCGCCAACGTGCTGCGCGACTTCCTCGCCGATACTTTCACCCGCCTGCAGCAGAGCACCTCGAATCTGGACAGTGCCAGCGGCGAGCTGAACGCCATCGCCAGGCTGATGGCCGAAGGCGCCCGTGAGCAGTTCTCGCGCACCGATCAGGTCGCCACGGCGATGCACGAGATGTCCGCGACCGCTCAGGAAGTCTCGCGGCATGCCGCCGAAGCCGCGCAGGCTGCCGACGACGCGGACCATTCCGCCCAACAGGGTGAAGCGGTGATGCGCGGCACCATCGCCACGATCACCGATATGAGCAACGAGATCGCCAGCACGGCAGACGTCATCCGCCGCCTGGAGGGTGACAGCGGGCGCATCGGCAAGGTGCTGGAAGTGATCCGCGGCATCGCCGACCAGACCAACCTGCTCGCGCTCAATGCCGCCATCGAGGCCGCTCGCGCGGGCGACGCCGGCCGCGGCTTTGCCGTGGTCGCCGACGAGGTACGCACGCTGGCCCAGCGCACCGCGGAATCCACCGCCGAAATCCACCAGATCATCGACACCGTGCAGACCGGCGCGAGCAACGCCGTGCGCGCCATCGAGAGCGGCCAGGCGCGCAGCGAACAGGGCGTCGGCCAGGTGACCGAAGCAGGCCAGATGCTGCAACGCATCACTGAAGCAGTCGAAGCGATCCGCGACATGAACCGTCAGATCGCCACCGCAGCCGAGGAGCAGACCGCCGTGGCCGAGGATATCTCGCGCAACCTCACCGAGATCACGTCCATCGCCACCACCAACCAGCAGAACGTCGAACGCACCGAAGCCGCCAGCCAGAACCTGCACGGATTGTCGGCGCAGCTTACCGAGGTTACCCGCCGCCTCGCAGGCTGACGATCAGCGGGGCGGCTCGACAGTCTGTCGCCCGCCCCGCATTTCAGCAGTCATGCGCCCTCTCTCCCCCTTTACTTGCCTCCGATTCGGGGCTAAGTTCCTCCCTCCCCGGTCTGGCTGCGCCAGTGCAGCCATCGTCTAAGCGACGCTGACCGGACGTTCGAACGGCTGCCTCGATCACGGCAGTAGACAGCCGGCTCACATCTCCAAGGAAATCGGAAAATGTTGCGCCGCATGCTGTTCATGCTGGGCGCGGTGGTCGTCGTCGTTGCGATCCTCGCCGCCTTCAAGTTCAACTCGATCTACCAACAGATTCAGCAGTTCCAAGCGCCCAAGCCGGCAATCAACGTCGAGGCGGAGGTCGCCCGGCGCATGGACTGGCAGAGCCGCCTGCCGGCGATCGGTACGCTCAAGGCATCGCAGGGCATCGACCTCAGCGTCGAGATCGCTGGCACCATCAGCGACGTGCAGTTCCAGTCCGGCGAGAAGGTCAGCAAGGGCCAGGCCATCGTGCTGCTGGACAGTGAAGTGGAGCAGGCCAGCCTGGCCAGCGCCGAGGCCGACCTGAACCTGTCCCGCCTGGAGTTCCAGCGCGCCCGCAGCCTGCTCGACCGCCAGGCCATTTCCCGCAGCGAGTACGACCGCCTCAACGCCCAGTCGCAGAAGGCCGAGGCCAGCGTCGCCCAGTTGCGCGCCAGCCTGGCGAAGAAGCGTGTGCTGGCGCCCTTCTCCGGCACCATCGGCATCCGCCAGGTGGATGTCGGCGACTACCTCGCCGCCGGTACGCCGATCGCCACGCTTCAGGACCTGTCCACGCTGTACGTCGACTTCTTCCTGGCCGAACAGCATGTGCCGCTGCTGGCGCTCGGGCAGAAAGTGCAGCTGCGCGTGGCGGCCTACCCGGACGAGCGTTTCGAAGGCGTGATTAGCGCGCTGAACCCGAAGGTGGAGACCACGACCCGCAACGTTCAGGTGCGCGCCGAACTCGGCAATCTGGATGGGCGTCTGCTGCCCGGCATGTTTGCCGACCTGCAGGTGCTGCTACCGACCGAAACCGCGCAGGTGGTGGTGCCGGAAACCGCCATCACCTACACCCTGTACGGCAACTCGGTACTGCTGGTGACCGAAGGCACGCCGCCGGAGGGGGTCAGCAGCGACGAGCCCTACCTGGTGGTCGAGCGCCGTTTCGTCACCACGGGCGAGCGTCGCGACGGCCTGGTGGTCATTCTCGACGGCCTGGAAGGCGGCGAACAGGTGATCACTGCCGGCCAGCTCAAGCTCGACAGCGGCACCCATGTCGCCATCGCCGAGAACCGCACGCTCAAGCTCGACGGCGCCGAGCCGGCGTCCGAATAAGCGGCCTACCGCTCCGGCGGTAGCGCCACATCGAACAGTTCCAGGGACTTGCCCATGGCCTTCACCGATCCCTTCATCCGCCGCCCGGTTCTGGCGAGCGTCATCAGCCTGCTGATCGTGCTGCTCGGCATCCAGGCCTTCAACAGCCTGACCATTCGCCAGTATCCGCAGATGGAAAGCGCGCTGATCACGGTGACCACCGCCTATCCCGGCGCCAACGCCGAAACCATTCAGGGCTACATCACCCAGCCGCTGCAGCAGAGCCTGGCCAGCGCCGAAGGGGTAGACTACATGACCTCGGTCAGCCAGCAGAACGCCTCGGTGATCTCGGTCTATGCGCGTATTGGCGCCGACACCGATCGCCTCTACACCGAGCTGCTCAGCCAGGCCAACTCGGTGAAGAACCAGCTGCCGCAGGATGCCGAGGACCCGGTGCTGAACAAGCAGGCAGCCGACTCCACCGCGCTGATGTACATCAGCTTCTACAGCGACCAGCTGAGCAACCCGCAGATCACCGACTACCTGTCGCGGGTCATCCAGCCCAAGCTGGCAACGCTGCCGGGCATGGCCGAAGCGGAAATCCTCGGCAACCAGGTGTTCGCCATGCGCCTCTGGCTGGACCCGGTGAAACTGGCCGCCTACGGCGTCTCCGCGGGCGACGTGAACGAGGCGGTGCGCAAGTACAACTTCCTCTCCGCGGCTGGCGAAGTGAAAGGCCAGTACGTGGTCACCAGCATCAACGCCGACACGGAGCTGAAGACACCGGAAGCGTTCGCCGCCATCCCGCTCAAGACCCAGGGCGACAGCCGCGTCCTGCTGGGCGACGTGGCACGGGTGGAGATGGGCGCCGAAAGCTACAACTCGATCAGCTCGTTCGACGGTATTCCCTCGGTCTATATCGGTATCAAGGGCACACCCAGCGCCAACCCGCTGGACGTGATCAAGGAAGTCCGCGCGGTCATGCCGCAGATCGAGGCGCAGCTGCCGCCGGGCCTGAAGGCGACCATTGCCTACGACGCCACCGAGTTCATCCAGGCCTCCATCGACGAGGTGGTTAAGACCCTGGCCGAGGCCGCGGTGATCGTCATCGTCGTGGTGTTTCTCTTCCTCGGCTCTCTGCGCACCGTACTGATTCCGGTTGTGACCATCCCGCTGTCGATGATCGGCGTGCTGTTCTTCATGCAGGCGATGGGCTACTCGATCAACCTGCTGACGCTGCTGGCCATGGTACTGGCGATCGGCCTGGTGGTAGACGATGCCATCGTCGTGGTGGAGAACATCCACCGGCACATCGAGCAGGGCAAATCGCCGTTCCAGGCGGCGCTCGACGGCGCCCGGGAGATCGCCATGCCGGTGGTCTCGATGACCATCACCCTGGCCGCGGTCTATGCTCCCATCGGCTTCCTGCAGGGGCTGACCGGTGCGCTGTTCCAGGAGTTCGCCCTGACCCTGGCCGGCGCCGTGCTGATTTCCGGTGTGGTGGCGCTGACGCTGTCGCCAATGATGTGTTCGAAGCTGCTGCGCCACGAAGAGAACCCCAGCGGCTTCGCCCATCGCCTGGATGAGCTGTTCGAACGCCTCAAGCAGCGCTATCAGCGCGCCCTGCACGGCACCCTGAACACCCGCCCGGTGGTCCTGGTGTTTGCCGTGCTCGTGCTGGCGCTGATTCCGGTGCTGCTGATGTTCACCGAAAGCGAGCTGGCGCCGGAGGAGGACCAGGGCATCGTGTTTATGATGGCCAGCGCACCGAAGACTGCCAACCTGGACTACCTGAACGCTTACACCGATCAGTTCCTGGAGATTTTCAAGAGCTTCCCGGAGTACTACTCCTGGTTCCAGATCAACGGCTTCGACGGCGTGCAGAGCGGCATCGGCGGCTTCCTGCTCAAGCCCTGGGACGAGCGCGAGCGCTCGCAGATGGAAATCCTCCCCGAGGTCCAGGCCAAGCTCGATCGCCTGCCCGGCCTGCAGATCTTCGGTTTCAACCTGCCTTCGCTGCCCGGCACCGGCGAAGGCCTGCCATTCCAGTTCGTGATCAACACCGCCAACGACTACGAGACGCTGTTGCAGGTGACCGAGCGCATCCGCAAACGCGCCGAGGAGTCCGGCAAGTTCGCCTTCCTCGACGTGGATCTCGCCTTCGACAAGCCGGAGATCGTGGTCGATATCGACCGCGAGAAAGCCGCGCAGATGGGTGTTTCCATGGAAGACCTGGGTCTGACCCTGAGCACCCTGCTCGGCGAAGGCGAGATCAACCGTTTCACCATCGAGGGCCGCAGCTACAAGGTCATCGCCCAGGTCGAGCGCGCCTACCGCGACAATCCCGGCTGGCTGAGCAACTATTACGTGCGCAACGGGCAGGGCCAGATGTTGCCGCTCTCGACCTTGATCAAGGTGCACGACCGCGCCCGCCCGACTCAGCTCAAGCAGTTCCAGCAACTCAATGCCGCGATGATCCAGGGCTTCCCCATCGTCAGCATGGGCGAGGCGATCGAGACGCTGCAGGGGATCGCCCGCGAGGAAGCGCCGGAGGGCTTCAGCTTCGATTACGCAGGTGCTTCGCGCCAGTACATTCAGGAAGGCAACGCGTTGTACCTGACCTTTGCCCTGGCACTGGCGGTGATCTTCCTGGTGCTGGCCGCGCAGTTCGAGAGCTTCCGCGATCCGCTGGTGATCCTGGTCACCGTACCGTTGTCCGTGTGCGGGGCGCTGGTGCCACTGTTCCTCGGCCTGTCGAGCATGAACATCTATACCCAGGTGGGCCTGGTGACGCTGATCGGCCTGATCAGCAAGCACGGCATCATGATCGTCGAGTTCGCCAATCAGCTGCGCCGTGAGCGCGGCCTGAGCCGCCGTGAAGCGGTGGAGGAAGCGGCAGCGATTCGCCTGCGGCCAGTGCTGATGACCACCGCGGCGACGGTATTCGGCATGGTGCCGCTGATCATCGCCAGCGGGGCCGGTGCGGTCAGCCGGTTCGACATCGGGCTGGTGATCGCCACCGGCATGTCGGTGGGCACGCTGTTCACCCTGTTCGTGCTGCCTGCCGTCTATGAACTGCTGGCCAGGCCGGACAAGGCACCGCAGCCGGCTAGCGCGCCCGGCATCGCCTGACGCCAGAGGCGTTAGCGCATGCCTTGTGACAGGCCGTAGAGAAGCAAGAGCAGATCCTGATCGGGACGCACCGCCTCGAAGCGGGATTTGCCGTCTGGCGGCAACGGGCAGTAGCTGCGGCTTTCGCTGCTCTGTACCAGTGTCGCTCCGGGCTCATTCCATGCCGCTACGCAAAGCGTGGTCACTCCGAGCGCGCCGATGAGGAACAATCCTCGAGCGATTTCCAGCTTCATGGCGTAAACCCTTGATTAGGCGGTGGTTAACTGACCGTAGCTCAGCTAGTTAATTCCTGCGTTGTTTTTGACGAACGGTCGAGGATGCACTGAACGACACGCAAAAAAAAACCCCGCACGAGGCGGGGTTCTTTTTATGGTGCCAAGGGGCCGGTCGGCTTACATCATGCCGCCCATGCCACCCATGCCGCCCATGTCTGGCATAGCCGGGGCCGGCTTGTCTTCTACCACTTCGGCAACCATGGCTTCGGTGGTGACCATCAGACCGCCGATGGAGGCAGCAGCCTGCAGCGCGGAACGGGTGACCTTGGCCGGATCGAGGATACCCATCTCGATCATGTCGCCGTAGGTGTCGGACGCAGCGTTGAAGCCGTAGTTGCCCGAGCCCTGCTTGACCTTGTCGACCACCACGCTCGGCTCGCCACCGGCGTTGGAGACGATCTGGCGCAGCGGCGCTTCAACGGCACGACGCAGCAGCGCGATACCGACGTTCTGGTCTTCGTTGTCACCCTTCAGCTCGGAGATGGCCTGCAGAGCGCGCACCAGGGCAACGCCACCGCCAGGCACCACGCCTTCTTCGACGGCTGCACGGGTGGCGTGCAGGGCGTCTTCGACACGGGCCTTCTTCTCTTTCATCTCGACTTCGGTACCGGCACCGACCTTGATCACGGCAACACCGCCGGCCAGCTTGGCCAGACGCTCTTGCAGCTTCTCTTTGTCGTAGTCGGAAGTGGTGTCTTCGACCTGCTTGCGGATCTGCGCAACGCGGGCTTCGATATCGGCCTGGGCGCCAGCGCCGTCGATGATGGTGGTGTTTTCCTTGTTCAGCACGACGCGCTTGGCGTTACCCAGGTGCTCCAGGGTAGCGGTTTCCAGGCTCAGGCCGACTTCTTCGGAAATCACGGTACCGCCAGTCAGGATGGCGATGTCCTGCAGCATGGCCTTGCGGCGATCGCCAAAGCCCGGGGCCTTGACCGCAGCAACCTTGACGATGCCACGCATGTTGTTGACCACCAGAGTCGCCAGGGCTTCGCCTTCGACGTCTTCGGCAACGATCAGCAGCGGGCGACCGGCCTTGGCAACGGCTTCCAGCACCGGCAGCAGTTCGCGGATGTTGGAGATCTTCTTGTCGACCAGCAGCAGCAGCGGGCTGTCCAGCTCGGCGACCATGGTGTCCGGCTTGTTGATGAAGTACGGCGACAGGTAGCCGCGATCGAACTGCATGCCTTCTACGACGGACAGTTCGTTCTCCAGGCCCGAGCCTTCTTCGACGGTGATCACGCCTTCCTTGCCAACGCGCTCCATGGCCTCGGCGATGATGTCACCGATGGAGGCGTCGGAGTTGGCGGAGATGGTGCCGACCTGGGCGATGGCCTTGGAGTCGGTGCACGGCTTGGCCAGCTGCTTCAGCTCGGCGACGATGGCGATGGTCGCCTTGTCGATGCCGCGCTTCAGATCCATCGGGTTCATGCCGGCAGCGACGGCCTTCAGGCCTTCGTTGACGATTGCCTGGGCCAGCACGGTGGCGGTGGTGGTGCCGTCACCGGCCTCGTCGTTGGCCTTGGACGCAACGTCCTTGACCAGCTGCGCGCCCATGTTCTCGAAGCGATCCTTCAGCTCGATTTCCTTGGCGACGGAAACGCCGTCCTTGGTGATGGTCGGAGCACCGAAGCTCTTTTCCAGCACCACGTTACGGCCTTTCGGGCCGAGGGTCGCTTTTACCGCATCAGCCAGGACGTTCACGCCGACCAGCATTTTCTTGCGTGCGGAATCGCCGAATTTGACTTCTTTAGCAGCCATGTTGATTGATCCTCAATTCTTGAATTATCGATGGAGATTCGCGGGTGATCAGGCTTCGATGACAGCGAGAATTTCGTTCTCGCTCATCACCAGCAGGTCTTCGCCGTCGACCTTGACGGTATTGCTGCCGGAGTAAGGGCCGAAGACCACCTTGTCACCAACCTTCACGGCCGGAGCGCGCACTTCGCCGTTGTCCAGCACACGGCCGGTACCCACAGCAACGACTTCGCCACGGTTCGGCTTTTCGGCAGCGGAGCCCGGCAGGACGATGCCGCCTGCGGTCTTGGTTTCTTCTTCGCTGCGACGAATCACGACGCGGTCATGCAGAGGACGAAGCTTCATTGTCGATCTCTCCTAGTAGAGTGGTTCCATGCCGATGACCCTTCATCGGCGGGTTGGGCAAATCCGGCGGTGCCGGTTGCGGCCCGCAATGCGAGCCGCAGAAGACGGACTGTCGAACACGACAGCGACCTTGCGGTGTCCGCTACATGCGGGCGTTCAAGAGCATTTCAAGGGGCGCGGATGAAATTTTCATGGCTACAAATGCAAACCGGCATGCCTGCTGGCATGCCGGTCTTCGAGCAAGCGGATCATTTGTCCTGATCGCGCCGCTCCCATTCGCCTTCGATCACATTCGGCCGCTGCGGGTTGGACCGCGCCTGCAAGTCATCGGCAAAGGCGCGCTGGCGGCGCACCTGCGCCTCCATGCGCCGGTTGATCTGACGGAAGAGGAAGTTGCGGGTCGGCGGGAACAGCACGATCAGCGCCAGCACGTCGCTGATGAAGCCGGGCAGGATCAGCAGGCCGCCGCCGATAGCCATCATCAGACCCTGCAGCATCTCGCGCTCGGGTAGCTCGCCGCGCGCCAGGCGCTCGCGGGCACGCCAGGCGGTGGCAAAACCGGCCAGACGCAGCAGCAGGACACCGGCGATGCCACTGAGCACCAGCAGCAGGATGGTGGCCAGCGCGCCGATGGAGCTGCCGACCTTGATCAGCACGAACAGCTCGGCCAGCGGAAACAACAGAAACAGCACAAAAAAGATTCGCATCGATGGTCCTTGGCGGAAGATCAGCTTCCAGTCCTCTGTAGATGGCGGCATCGCGGGTCTAATTCAACCCGGGTGAAAAAAGCCCTGTAACCGGATTATGCGCGGCGCCGCTGAAGCCAAGCTGAATCACCTCAGCGACGCGCCATCGCCACCAACGCCTGCCGCACCGCCCCGGGCGTCGCGCAGGGTTCGGGGAAGGCTAGCCAATGCAGCGCCTGGCCGATGCGCAGGTGGAAGCCTTCGCTGTCGATGCCGGTCATCCGCGCCGCGGATTCGCGCGGCAGCCCGGCCTGTTCGACATAGTGCGCGATGGCCGCGGCATGATCGTCATTCATGTGCTCGACCATGCCCCGCTCCACCTCGCCGTTCTCCGCCGCGAAGGGGTTGGCCAATGCGACCTGATCCAGCCAATGGATCGCACCGAAACCGCCGATGTAGCGCCAGCGCACCGGTTCCAGCACCCAGAAGTCGAAGTCGTGTACGCGGTGGTAACCCTGCGATTCGGGGAAGTAGCTGTAATAACGCTGGGCAGCCGCCTCGACCGTCGCCGCGTCGTCGAGCTGGCGGGCCTCGGCCAGCAGCGTGAGCCGACCCGCCGCCTGCACGTCCTCGGCGGCGCGCTCGCCGACCAGCAACGAGCAGCGCCCGTCGGCCTTGAGATTGCGGGTGTGCTGGGCGATCCGGCTGATGAGGATCAGCGGCCAGCCATTGGCGTCCAGGCAGTACGGCACGACCGAGCCGAACGGAAAGCCGGGCATGGCCTGGGAATGGGTGGAGAGCACACCGCGGTATTCCTTGAGCAGGAGTTGTCGGGCATGCTTGCGGGCTTCGGCGCTCACCTGTGGCTCCTCGAGACGGGTCCAGGACGACGGAGCGCCCAGCATAACGATTTCCCTGGCGGGCGTCGTTCCCGCCTTACAAGGACAACAGGAGACGCGCATGCAACTGCAAGACAAGGTCATCATCGTCACCGGCGGTGGCCAGGGCCTCGGCCGGGCCATGGCCGAGTACCTGGCGAGCAAGGGCGCGCGACTGGCGCTGGTGGACCTCAACCAGGAGCGTCTGGACGAGGCCGTCGCCGCCTGCAAGGCCGTCGGCGGCGATGCACGCGCCTATTTGTGCAATGTCGCCAACGAAGAGCAGGTCAGCGACATGGTCACGCGCGTGGCCGAAGACTTCGGCGGCCTGCATGGCCTGGTGAACAATGCCGGCATCCTGCGCGACGGCCTGCTGCTCAAGGTCAAGGACGGCGAGATCAGCAAGATGAGCCTGGCGCAGTGGCAGGCGGTGATCGACGTCAACCTCACCGGCGTGTTCCTCTGCACCCGCGAAGTCGCGGCGAAGATGGTCGAATTGAAGAGCGAAGGCGCGATCATCAACATCTCGTCCATCTCCCGCGCCGGCAACATGGGCCAGACCAACTACTCCGCGGCCAAGGCCGGCGTGGCCTCGGCCACCGTGGTCTGGGCCAAGGAGCTGGCGCGCTACGGCATTCGCGTGGCAGGCGTGGCGCCCGGCTTCATCGAGACCGAGATGGTCGCCAGCATGAAGCCCGAAGCCCTGGAGAAAATGACGTCCGGCATTCCGCTCAAGCGCATGGGCAAGCCGGCGGAGATCGCCCACTCGGTGGCGTACATCTTCGAGAACGACTATTACACCGGCCGCATCCTCGAACTGGACGGCGGGCTGCGTCTCTGATCGGGGCGTCAGGGCCAAAGAAGAAAGGCAGCCAGATGGCTGCCTTTCTTATATATGCACACCGGATCGATAAGGCTTACCAGCCCACGCCGAAACCGATGCTGTAGCGGGTCTCGTCGAGATCGTTGTCGGCACCGCTGATGATGTCCTTCTCTGCCTTCATGTTCAGCGAAGCCCAGTCGGTCACCTTGTAACGCAGGCCGACCTCGGCATCGAGCGCGTAATCGGCCACGTTCTCCAGCGGCTTGCCGAGTTCGCCGGTACTGAACAGCTCGAAGGTCTTGCCCACCAGGTAGCGGTTGTAGTCCCACTTCATCGCCGCCAGGTAGAAGTTCTCCTTGTCGCCGTCGGCAAACTCGTAGTCGCTACGGTTGATCAGCCCTGCCAGGGAGAAGGCGCCCAGCTCGTTGTCCCAGAACTGGTAACCGGGACCGGTACCGATGGTGCGCTGACGGCGCACGTCCTCGATCTGGTCGCGCTTGTAGCTCAGCCGCCCCTGCCAGAACCAGTGCTGATCGAGGAAGCGGTCCAGCGCGTACTCGGCATCCCAGTTGTCGGTGACCGTCACGCCGTCGCGGTACTCGCGGTTGTAGTTGCCGGTGCCGTTGTGGCGCCACAGCCCGTGCCGCGCCTTGGTGTCGAAGGAGACGTCATAGTCATCCGTATCGGTTTCGGCACGCTTGTAGTCCATCGCCACATCGACGTTGCCGCTCCAGGTGAAATCCTGAATCAGCGGTTTGGGATGGATGATCTGGGTGATGCTCGCCAGCTCCACCGTGCGAGGCGCAGCGCCATTGGTGATGACGACCTTGCCCTCGTCGGCTGCCTGCAGCGATTGCGCGACCTCGCCGGTCACGTCGTCCTGCTTGATCAGCAGCTTCTGGTCGCTTTCCAGCGTGGCGATCTTGCTCCACTTCAGCGGAATCGAACCGCCATACTCGGTTTCGATGAGCAGCTTGCCGCCGTCGAGCACACTGATCTTGCCGGTCAGGCGATCGCCATTCTTCAGCCATACGGTGTCGGCGAACGATGGCAGAGCCAGAGCGGAGAGGGTCACGCAAAGCAGGGTTCTGGGGAACATACGGGTATTGAAATCAGGTCTGGGTCGGTTGAAAGGCTGGCATTATCCCTATGCGTCTAACCACAGCAAGCACAGACCGCCGAACGGAACCCGAGTTCTCCGGCCCGTCGATTTACCTCCCCGGAAGCCCCAGCATGAATGACCACGCACCGCTGCTGCCGCCCTCCGCCGACGCTGAAACGCGCCGAGCTGCCGTCTATCTGGTGATGTCGCAAATCCCGCCCGGCAAGGTGGTGAGTTATGGCGAGCTGGCCGCCATGGCGGGGCTCGGCCGGGCTGCACGTTGGGTCGGCCGGCTGATGTCGCAGCTGCCCGACGACACCACACTCCCCTGGCATCGGGTGATTGCCGCCGGCGGCCGCCTCAGCCTGCCAGCCGGAACAGCAGCAGGTCACGAACAGCGGATGCGCCTGCGGGCAGAGGGCCTGACCATCGTCAACGACCGAGTGGACATGCGTCGGCATGGCTGGCATTCGACGGAGCACAGCGGTTAGAGTGCGCCCTTCGTCCAATCCGTGCAGAACCTCGATGTATGTCCCGTGAAACCTGGCGCGATGCGCTAGCCGCCTACGCCAGCCCCGCTACGCTAGCCCTGCTGTTGCTGGGTTTCGCTGCGGGTCTTCCCGCCGTTCTGGTGTTCTCCACACTGTCGGTCTGGCTGCGCGAAGCGGGCGTCTCGCGGGAAACCATCGGCTTCGCCAGCTGGATCAGCCTGGCCTACGCCTTCAAGTGGGTGTGGTCGCCGATGCTAGACCAATGGCGGCTGCCCTGGATCGGCGCATTGGGCCGACGCCGCTCGTGGCTGGTGCTGTCGCAGGCATTGATCGCCCTCGGCCTGATCGGCATGGCCTTGTGCAACCCGCAGCACAACCTGACGATGCTCATCGCCCTGGCGGTGGTCGTGGCATTCTCGTCAGCCACCCAGGACATCGCCATCGACGCCTATCGCCTGGAGATCGTCGAGGACAAGCTGCAGGCGACCCTCGCCGCCAGTTACATGACCGGCTATCGCATCGCCATGCTGCTCGCCAGCGCCGGCGCCCTCTTCCTCGCCGAATGGCTGGGCTCGAGCAGCCTCGACTACAACCAGGCGGCCTGGACCACGACCTATTTCGTCTTCGCGCTGCTGATCCTGCCCGGCCTGATCACCAGTCTGGTGATCCGCGAGCCGGACGTAGCCGCGCCACTGCCCAACGAGCCCTCGCGCTACGCCTTCAATCATCAGCTGGCCGCGGTCGGCCTGCTGCTGGTGCTGCTGGTCTCGGTGCCGGCGATGATCAATGCGCTGATCGCCCAGGCCTGGCCGCGCGCCACGCTCTACGCACTGTTCATCCTCGGCAGCGTATCGCCGGTGGGCCGTGCGCTGTTCGTCCCGGTACGGCATATCTTCAGTCAAGCCAAGCAACGCCAGCGACCGGTGCGCTTCGACTTCGCCCACCAGGCTGTGTCGGTAATCGTGCTGATCATCCTGATGGTCTCCACTACCGGCATGTTCCAGTCCTACTGGGGCGGCTACTGGCCGCGCGGCACCATGTATCTGCTGATCTGCTGGGGCTGCCTGTCGGCCCCAGGACGCATCCTGATGGGGCCGGTGCTGACGCCGATCACCGATTTCATCGTGCGCTACCGCTGGCAGGCGCTGCTGCTATTGGGGCTGATCGCCACCTATCGCATGTCGGATACGGTGATGGGCGTGATGGCCAACGTGTTCTACATCGATCAGGGTTTTTCCAAGGACGAGATCGCCAGCGTCAGCAAGCTGTTCGGGCTGGTGATGACGCTGCTGGGAGCGGCCTTCGGCGGTTTGCTGATCGTGCGTTTCAGCATCCTGCCGATCCTGTTCATCGGCGGCGTCGCCTCGGCGGCGACCAACCTGATGTTCATGCTACTGGTGGAGATGGGCGCGAACCTGAACATGTTGATCGTCACCATCTCCTGCGACAATTTCAGCGGCGGCCTCGCCTCCACCGCCTTCGTCGCCTACCTGTCCAGCCTGACCAACCTGAAGTTCTCGGCCACCCAGTACGCGCTGCTGAGTTCGCTCATGCTGTTGCTGCCCCGTCTGCTGGGTGGCTACTCCGGGGTCATGGTGGAACACCTCGGCTACAGCGACTTCTTTCTGGTCACCGCGTTGCTCGGGGTGCCGACGCTGATCCTGATCGCCTGGCAATGGAGCCGAGACCGCCAGCAACCCGGCGAGGCGCAGCGCGAAGCAGCCTCGGAACAGTCCTGAGGCGACCAGCAGAAACGACGAAGCCGGCAGATGCCGGCTTCGCTTCGTTCAGGCAAGGCTTCAGCTCTGAACCAGGTGCACCACGCGCTGCGGAAACGGAATGCCGATCCCAGCAGCGTCGAAACGCTCCTTTACCAGTTCGGTGAAGCCAAAGGTCACCGGCCAGAAATCACCAGTTGCGACCCACACCCGCAACGACAGATTGACCGAGCTGTCCCCCAGCCCGGTGACGAACACCACCGGCTCGGGATCGCGCAGAACACGCTCATCCTGCGCGATTTCCAGCAGGATCTGCCGTGCCAGCTTGATGTCCGCGCCGTAGTCGATACCGACGTTGATATCGGCACGACGCCGCGGCTCGCGGGAGTAGTTGGTGATATGCCCGTTGGATAGAGCACCGTTGGGCACCACGATGGTCTTGTTGTCGGCGGACTTGAGCACCGTATGGAAGATCTGGATCGAATCGACGGTGCCTGCTACGCCCTGGGCTTCAATCCACTCGCCGACCCGAATCGGGCGGAACAGCAGGATCAGCACGCCGCCGGCGAAGTTCGCCAGGCTGCCCTGCAGGGCCAGACCGATGGCCAGGCCGGCAGCACCGATCACGGCGATGAACGAAGTGGTTTCCACCCCGATCATCGAGGCCACACTGACCAGCAACAACACCTTGAGGATGATACCGGCCAGGCTGCCGATGAAACCGTGCAGGGTCGGATCGACCTTGCGCCGCTGCAACAGGCCGCTGACCTTGGCGGTCAGCGTATTGATCAGCCACCAACCGAATAGAAAGGTCAGCAATGCCAGCGTCACCTGGGCGCCGTATTGCAGAACGACCGGCAGCCAGGCTTCGGAGAGATCGACCAGATAGTCGATAGAGAGGTCCATGCAGAGATGCTCCTTCAGGAATCGGTGCCGGCGGGCCGGGCACCGAGAACAGCGGGGTTGCGTGCGCCAAAGCGCGGCGGGAATCAGTCGCGGAAGTTGTTGAATTGCAGCGGCATGCCGAACTCGTGTCCGCGCAGCAGGGCGATGGCTTCCTGCAGGTCATCGCGCTTCTTGCCGGTGACGCGCACCTGCTCGCCCTGGATGGCGGCCTGCACCTTGAGCTTGGCGTCCTTGATGTGCGCGACGATCTTCTTCGCCAGCTCCTTGTCGATGCCTTCGCGCAGCGTCACTTCCTGCTTCGTGGTCTTGCCGGAGGCATAGGGCTCTTTGACTTCCAGGCACTGGATATCGATCTTGCGTTTGACCAGGCTCAACTTGAGAATCTCTAGCATCTGCTCCAATTGGAACTCGGCTTCTGCCGTCAGCTGCACGGTCAGGTCCTTCTGCTCGAAGCTGCCTTTGCCACGCAGGTCGTAGCGACGATCGAGTTCCTTGATCGCGTTGTCGATCGCGTTGGTGACTTCGTGCTTGTCCAGTTCGGACACCACGTCGAACGAGGGCATGGGATTCCTCCACTATGTAGCGCGACGGGCCGCATGAGCCGAGCGCGCGTGTCTTGACGGTTAAGAAAGCGCGGTCATTATAACGCTTCGACGTTTCAGCGCCCGCCCCACGGAGTGACAGGACGTCCCCCTCCAACTGATTGAGCTTGCCATGCCCAACCCCCACCTGAGCATCCTCGTGGTCGATGACGCCAAGTTCTCCAGCGTCATGATCGGTCGTGCCCTGAGCAAGGCCGGCTACCAGGATATCCGCTTCGCCAGCAGCGCCGCTGACGCGCTGGCGCAGCATGCGCAACGTCCTGCCCACGTACTGTTGGCCGACTGGCTGATGCCGGAGATGGACGGCCTCGAGCTGACCGGGCAGATCCGCCAACGCGACGCCCTGAGCGGCCACTACAGCTACGTAATCCTGCTCACCGGGCGCGACAGCGAGAATGCGCTCGGCCTGGCATTCGACCATGGCGTCGACGATTTCATCAGCAAGTCGGCAATGAACGAGCAACTACTGCCGAGAATCTTCGCTGCCGACCGGCTATGCGCCTCGCTGCAGCAGCTGAAGCAGGAGAACCATCAGCTGGCCGAAAGCGTCGCCAGCCTCGAGGAGCAGAGCCTGCACGACCCACTGACCGGGTTGGGCAACTGCCGCTATCTACAGCAGCGCTTGGCCGCCAGCCTGCGGCAAATGGAGAATCGTGGTACCGCGCTGTACTACCTGCAGATCGGCCTGCCGGACGCGGATGCACTGCGCGAACGTTACGGAAAGCCCGTCTATGCGGAAATCCTCTGTGCCATCGGTGCTCGCCTGCAGCAGCTGGTCCGCCCACTGGATGTGGTGTGCCGGATCGACGAGCAACAGTTCGGCCTGCTGGCGCTGGTCGATGATCTGAAGGGCTGTTCGCCGAGCAGCTTCAAACGCCTGCACGAGGGTCTGAACCTGCGCGCGCTGAAGACCAGCGAAGGCTTCATTTCGATCAAGGCAGGCATCAGCCTGATCAGCCTCGATGCCGACGCGCTACCCGTCACACCGCAGGCCATCATCGAACGTGCCGCTGCGCTGCTGCCGAGCGCCTACAGCACGGGCCGTATCGTCCCCTTCCGGCTCAAGCAGTCGGCATGAGTCGATGACCTGGCACATTCTCGGCGCCGGTGCGCTCGGCAGCCTGTGGGCCACCCGGCTGGCTCGCGCCGGTCTGCCGGGACGGCTGATCCTGCGCTCGGCGCAACGCCTGGACGAGTACCAACGCGCCGGTGGGCTCGGCCTGCGGGAGAACGGCAAGCTCGAGCGCTTCGACATCCCGGCGGAACTGCCCGACGCACCGACCACCATCAGACGACTGCTGGTTGCCTGCAAGGCCTACGATGCCGAAGCCGCTGTGTCCCAGATCGCCGCTCGCCTGGCCCCGGGCGCCGAACTGCTCCTGCTGCAGAACGGTCTCGGCAGTCAGCAAGCGATCGCCGAGCGCTGGCCGCAGGCCCGCTGCATCTTCGTGTCGAGCACCGAAGGGGCCTATCGCGAGACTGATTTCCAGGTACTGTTCGCCGGCCGTGGGCAGAACTGGCTGGGCGACCCGCATGGCGGCGCAGCGCCTGCCTGGCTGGGCGAGCTGGACCGGGCCGGCATCGCGCAGACGTGGAGCACGGAAATTCTCTCGCGGCTCTGGCGCAAACTCGCGCTGAACTGTGCAATCAATCCACTGACCGTGCTCCATGACTGCCGCAACGGCGAGCTGCTGCAACACCCTGCGCAACTCGCTGCGCTGAGCGAAGAACTCGGCAGGCTGCTCGCAGCCAGCGGCCAGCCAGCGGCCGCCAACGACCTGGAAAACGAGGTGCTACGGGTCATCGAAGCCACGGCGGCCAACTACTCGTCCATGCATCAGGACGTCCGTCTTGGCCGACGCACGGAGATCACCTATCTGCTCGGCCACGCCTGTGCCACGGCGCAAACCCTGGGGCTGCCCACGCCGAAGCTGCACGCGCTGCACCAGCGTCTTCGCGAGCACCTGCGCCAGCGCGGATTGCCCACCGACTGAGCCGCGGCTACCCTGCAGAAACCTCTGCCGCCTCGTACCGCCAATGATCCTGCGTCAACGCCTCGAAAACCTCCCGGTCGGCCGCAAGCTACTGCTCGCCCTGCTCGTCCTCCTGGCTGCGGTCCTGCTGGTGTCCAACCTCACCTTCATCAGCGCCGCCTATTGGATCTCGCGGCAGAGCGTAGCGCCCCAGGCCATGCATACACTGGGCGAACTGTTCGCTACCGAAGAACTGAGTACGCGCGCGCTGACCTCACCAGAAGCGGCAAATTCGCTACTCAGACGTCTGGACGGCTATGCGCCGCTGCGCGCAGCGGTCATCTACGACCGCGACGGCAACAGCCTGGCACAGGTCCAGCAGGGCGAGCGCCTGCGTCTGCCCGAGCGGCTGAGCGCAGTCGCCGACTGGCGCGCCGGCGAGATCCGCGCCAATCTGCTGGTTCGCTTGCCGCAACCGGACGGCAGCGCCGGGCATCTGCTGATGGTCGCCAGCAGCGAACTGCCCGGGGCGTTCTACACCGGCACGCTGACCGCGAGCCTGGCGATCCTCGTGGCCAGCCTGCTGCTGTGGGTTCTGGTCGCCCGGCAGATCCGCCAGCTGATCACGCGGCCGATTCGCGACCTCGAAGCGTTGTCCCGCCAGGTAACCCGCGAGGAAAACTACTCGCTGCGGGCCAAGCCCGGCAACCAGGACGAGATCGGTCGCCTGGCCGACGCGTTCAACACCATGCTGTCACGCATGGAGGCTCGCGAGCAGCAGCTCAAGCGCGCCCGTGACGATGCCCAGGAAGCCTTCGATCACGCCCAGGGGCTGGCCGAGGAAACGCGGCACTCCAACCGCAAGCTGGAGCTGGAGGTCCAGGTTCGCAGCAAGATCGAGCAGAAACTCACCGGTTTCCAGAAGTACCTCAACAGCATCATCGATTCGATGCCCTCTGCGCTGATCGCCCTCGATGAGCAGCTCTACGTCACTCAGTGGAATCAGGAAGCCAGCGCCCTCTCCGGAACGCCGCTGGACGACGCGCTGAATCAGCCGGTGTTCGTCGCCTTCGAGCCGCTCAAGCCCTTCCTGGCGCAGATCCGCCGCACTTCCGAGCAGCATGTGGTGGAAAAGATCGAGAAAGTGACCTGGCTGCGCAACGACGAGCCACACCACTACGCGCTCACCTGCTATCCACTGACCGGCGGCGGCGGTCGTGGCGTGGTGATCCGCATCGACGACATCACCCAGCGCATCAACATGGAAGAGATGATGGTGCAGTCGGAGAAGATGCTCTCGGTGGGCAGCCTGGCCGCCGGCATGGCTCACGAGATCAATAATCCCCTCGGCGCCATCCTGCACAACGCACAGAACATCCGCCGCCGGCTTTCGCCCGAGCTGGAACGCAATCGCGAGGCAGCGGAGGAAACCGGCGTGCGCCTGGAGGCGGTCAACCAGTATCTGCAACGCCGCGAAGTGCCGCAGTTGCTCGACGGCATCCAGCAGGCCGGCTCCCGGGCCGCGAAGATCGTCAGCCACATGCTCAGCTTCAGCCGCATGAGCAACCGGCAGCTGGCCGATTGTCAGCTGCCGATGCTGATCGACCAGGCGCTGGAGATCGCCGGCAACGATTTCGCCCTGATGGACGGTTTCGATTTCAGGTCGATCGAGATCGTTCGCGACTTCGATCCGCAGATCGATCGCGTGCCCTGCATCGCCAACGAGCTGGAACAGGTCCTGCTCAATCTGCTGAAGAACGCCGCCCAGGCAATCCACCAGAACCAGGCTCAGGAACGCGGACGCATCATCCTGCGCACTCGACTGAACCCGCCATGGGCAGAGATTCAGGTCGAAGACAACGGTGGTGGCATTCCGGAGAACGTTCGCAAACGCATATTCGAACCGTTTTTCACCACCAAGGAAGTCGGTCAGGGAACCGGACTGGGCCTTTCCGTCTCGTATTTCATCATTACCAACAACCACCAGGGCCAGATGGAGGTGCAGTGCCAACCCGGCCATGGCTCCACCTTTACCCTGCGCCTGCCTCTGAGTTCGCCTGGCGAGCCGCCGGCGGCCTGAACAAGGAACCAATAGATGGGCAATCGACTGTCGAAGATCTACACCCGTACCGGCGATAGCGGTGAAACCGGCCTCGGTGATGGCCGCCGGGTCGCCAAGGATCATCCCCGTGTAGAAGCCATGGGCGAGGTCGACACGCTCAACAGTCAGCTCGGCCTGCTGCTTGCCGAACTGGCTGAGGCGCAAGTGCAATGGCCGGCGCTCGATGAGCTGATCAGCGTGTTCGGCCCTTGTCAGCACCGCCTGTTCGATCTTGGCGGCGAGCTGGCCATGCCCGATTACCAGGCGCTGCAGGAAAGCGAGATCGAGCGGCTGGAGCAGGCCATCGACAGCTGGAACCAGGAGCTGGGGCCGCTCAAGGAGTTCATCCTGCCGGGCGGTTCCAGGCTGATCGCCCTCGCCCACCTGTGCCGCAGCATGGCACGTACCGCCGAGCGCCGCTGCCAGCAGCTCAATGCCAGCGAAACCGTGCGCCCGGTGCTGCTGGCCTATCTGAACCGGCTGTCCGATGCGCTGTTCGTCGCCGCCCGCCTGATTGCGCGGCGCCAGGGGTGTGGCGAGATCCTCTGGCAACCCGCCGCCGCGGCAGCCGGCGCGGATGACTGAGCACCGCGTGGATCAACAGGCGCGACGGCGCGACGGGCTGCATGCCGCCTGGGAAGCCTTCATCGTCCTGCTGGTCTGCGTGAACCTGGCGCTGATCCTGTTCGACAGCCTGTTCGCGCTGCAGCCGGTCAACACGGCGCTTGCCAATCTGATGCCGCAACTGCATGAGCGCTATCAGCAAAGCATCCACGTCAACTTCCAGTACATCGACCTGGCCTTCGTCGCGGTCTTCATTCTCGACGTGCTGCTCGGCTGGACGGTCGCGCTGTTCGAGCGCCGTTATGCGCGCTGGTACTACTACCCGTTCGCCCACTGGTATGACGTGCTCGGCTGTATTCCGCTGGCGGGGTTCCGCTGGCTGCGGGTACTGCGGGTTGGCAGCCTGCTGATCCGCCTGCAGCGTCTGGGCCTGATCGACATGCGCCGCTGGGCCGTCTACGGGCTGTTCAGCCGCTACTACTACCTCTTGATCGAGGAGCTCTCCGACCGGGTGATGGTGCGCCTGTTCGGCCGCCTGCAGCAGGAGATCGGCGCCAGCGATGACCTCTCCCGACGCCTGCTGCAGGAGGTGGTCCGACCGCGCAAGCAGCGCGTGCTCAACGACCTGTCGCGGCGCCTGCGGGACATGCTGGAGACCGGTTACCGGGACAATCGCGGCGCCATCGAAGGCTATGTCAGCCAGCTGATCCACCAGGCGCTGCAGGACAATCCGGAGATGCACAGCCTCAGAAGGCTGCCGCTCGGCAATCGACTGGCCGCGACGCTCGACGACGCGCTCAGCGATATCGCCGCACGCCTCCTGCAGGGCGCCGTCGAAGGCATGCGCGGGCCGCAGTTCCAGGCCCTGGCCGCCAATCTCGCCGACGAGTTCTTCGATGCCTGGGTCTATCAGGACGAGCACACCGACCTGGCCCTGGAAGAACTGTTGGTCGATGTCATCGAAGTACTCAAGCAGCAGGTGCTCGACCGACGCTGGAGTCGTTTCGTCGGACCGACGCCACCCGCTACGCCGCCCGATTGATCGGATCAGCTCGACTGCGCCGCGCCACGCCCGGGCTCCTCGCCCTCATCCACGCCCCGGAAACCGGCTGCCGACTTTTCGTCGAGACGCGCACCAATGACCATTTCCGTCGCCCAGTTGACCAGGATCGATGTGTAGGCCTCCTGGCAGCGCTCGTTGCTCAGCGCATGGTCGGCGCCATCGATGATGCGATGGGTCAGCGACTGGGTGCGGTGAAAGGCGGCGCGATAGCTCATGATGGTTTCGTGAGGCACGAAGGTGTCGTGCTGCGACTCGACGATCAGTACATCTCCGCGAAAGGCGGAGCAAGCGGCCAATGCACGATTCTCTTCCGGCAACACCCGCCGGCTGCGCAGTTGATTGAGCACATCGCGGTCCAGTTGGCGCTTGGGCAGGTTCCAGTCCTCGTCGCGATATAGCGCAGGCACCCGCAGCGCCAGCCATTTGACCGGCCGCAGAGAGGTCAGGATGGTGGCCAGATAACCGCCATAGCTGGTTCCGACCACGGCGATGGCGGACGGATCGATATGCGGATGTTGAGCAAGCAGGTCGTAGGCAGCCAGGAGATCGGCGAGGTTCTGCTCGCGGGTCACCGATTCCTGTTGCGCGCGAGTCTGCGCGTGTCCCCGCAAGTCGAATGACAGGCAGACACAGCCGAGCCCGGCGATGCCGCGGGCGCGGGTGAGATCGCGCTGCTGGCTGCCGCCCCAGCCGTGAACGAACAGCACGCCGGGCATCTTGGCCGGCGGTGAAAGGAACGTTCCGGCGATATGCTCATCGCCAACCAGAATGTCTACTGTCTCGCTATGCGTCGCCATATTGCTCCACCACTACGCATTTGGTGACGAAACCAACCTCGTCATCCTGCCCCTGATACAGGATCGTGGCTCCCGCCGGCGCCGGGCGTTCTCGCCCGTAGATCTCGAGCGAAGATGCCCTTACGACTCGCGCGCCCGTGCCCTGACGGAAGAGTTCCAGCGCCGCGATTTCAGCGCTGCTGGCACCACCGATGCGCCAGGATTGTTCCAGCACACCCGAGCGCGGCTGGCCGCGACCGTCGATCCCCTGGGCGATGTCGTAGTTGCGCCTGGAGGCGAAGAAGTTTCGGTAGCAGGCCGAAGCGGCCTCGTCGTACACCTGTGCCTGGCTGACGGCGAGCCGCGTGGTTTCCGTTAGATCAAGCGCCAGCAACGCCTCGAAGTCACCGTCCACGACGACCAGATCGGAACCGCCATACACCTCGTTGCCGGCGTTATCCTCGGTCAATCGCTGGGTACCGTAGTAGCTCGCCAGGCGGCCACCGACCCGCACCTGTCCGACGCTGAAGGTCGTGACGTGCTCCAGATGGGCCTCTAGCACCAGGCCGTACTCGGCCAGCTCCTGCTCATCGAGCGCAAACAGAGCCTGATCGAGGGCATCACTGTCATCGACGCGCTGCTGGCCGCGTCCACCGGTAGCTCGGACCGGCTTGATGCGCACAGAGCCCTCGTGCAGCAGCCGACGCCCGGCATCTCTGGCATCCTCCAGACTGAAGACGCTATAGCCAGCGAGCACACTGCCCTTGACCTGCGTACTGAAATCGCGCGACCAGCCGACCGGCGCAGCGGCGTCCGGGCGAATCAGTGGGTGGGTGATGGCCTTGGTTTCGACGAAGGCCTGCGGTACCACACCGCCGAACAGGTCAGCCTCCCCGCACAGGCCCAGCGCCTGGGCTTCACGCAGGCCGACCACCGTGCCGGATGGCACGAGATAGGGCTGAGCCTCATAGCGACGGGTCGGATCGTAATCGCCGCCATAAGTCAGCCCTAGCAGTGCAGCCAGACGCTCGGCCAAGGCTGCGTGTACGACCCGTTCGTGCTGTGGCTCATTGGGTCGGTTGGCATGGGTCAGTACGACCCTGCGCGAGTTTTGCGACGTTTGCGCATTCATCATTTCGTGGACAGCTCCATGGACTGCTCGACATGCGCGCCCGGAGCCCATGGCCATCGCGAGCGCTCGCTACCACCTGAGCCGTAGCGCGGTGTACCGCAGTAGACCGCAGACACCTCGCAACGATCCTCGGCAGACCGCCGGGCGAATCCAATGACCTCCCAACCAGACGCAAAAAAGGGGAGCAACCTCGCGGTTGCTCCCCTTCTTTTTTTCGCGTTTCGATCAGGCCGGCGCGGAGCTGCGGATCAGGTGATCGAAGGCGCTCAGCGAGGCCTTGGCGCCTTCACCGACGGCGATCACGATCTGCTTGTACGGCACCGTGGTCACGTCACCGGCGGCGAACACGCCGGGGATGCTGGTCTGGCCCTTGGCATCGACGATGATTTCGCCGAAGCGCGACAGTTCCAGGGTGCCCTTGAGCCATTCGCTGTTGGGCAGCAGGCCGATCTGCACGAAGATGCCTTCCAGCTCGACTTCGTGCATCTCGTCATTGTTGCGGTCCTTGTAGACCAGGCCGGTGACCTTCTGGCCGTCGCCCTTGACCTCGGTGGTCTGCGCCATCTTCAGCACGCGGACGTTGGGCAGGCTGTTGAGCTTGCGCTGCAGCACGGCGTCGGCACGCAGCTCCTCGCCGAATTCGAGCAGGGTGACGTGGGCGACGATGCCGGCCAGGTCGATGGCCGCTTCCACGCCGGAGTTGCCGCCGCCGATCACCGCCACGCGCTTGCCCTTGAACAGCGGGCCGTCGCAGTGCGGGCAGTAGGCGACGCCACGGCCGCGGTATTCCTGCTCGCCGGGCACGTTCATTTCGCGCCAGCGTGCACCGGTGGCGAGGATCAGGGTCTTGGCCTTGAGCTCGCCGCCGTTCTCGAACTGCACACGATGCAGGCCGTCGTCGCCGGCCGGGATCAGCTGGCTGGCGCGCTGCAGGTTCATGATGTCGACCTCGTACTCGCGCACATGCTCTTCCAGCGCGCGGGCCAGTTTCGGGCCTTCGGTTTCCTTCACCGAGATGAAGTTCTCGATGGCCATGGTGTCGAGCACCTGCCCGCCGAAGCGCTCGGCCGCGACGCCGGTGCGGATGCCCTTGCGCGCGGCGTAGATGGCCGCTGCGGCGCCGGCCGGGCCACCGCCGACCACCAGCACGTCGAAGGCGTCCTTGGCCTTGAGCTTCTCGGCATCGCGGGCGCTGGAACCGGTGTCGAGCTTGGCGAGGATCTCTTCTTCGCTCATGCGGCCCTGGGTGAACAGCTCGCCGTTGAGGTAGATGCTCGGCACCGACATGATCTGACGGGCTTCGACCTCGTCCTGGAACAGCGCGCCGTCGATGGCGACGTGCTTGATGTTCGGGTTGAGCACGGCCATCAGGTTCAGCGCCTGGACCACGTCCGGGCAGTTCTGGCAGGACAGCGAGAAGTAGGTTTCGAAGCGGTAGTCGCCGTCGAGCGCCTTGATCTGCTCGATCACCTCCGGTGCGGTCTTCGACGGATGGCCGCCGACCTGCAGCAGGGCCAGCACCAGCGAGGTGAACTCGTGGCCCATGGGGATGCCGGCAAAACGCAGGCTGATGTCGCCGCCGATGCGGTTCAGCGAGAACGACGGCTTGCGCGCATCGTCGCCGTCGGTCTTCAAGGTGATCTTGTCGCTGAGGCCGGCGATGTCCTGCAGCAGGCTCAGCAGCTCCCGGGATTTCTCGCCGTCATCGAGGGACGCGACGATCTCGAATGGCTGGGTGACCTTCTCCAGATAGGCTTTCAACTGGGTCTTGAGATTGGTGTCCAACATGAGCAGCGGTACCCCGTACGGAATTCAGGAAATAAAACGCCCGGACGGTTCGCGTCCAGGCGTTGGGTTGCCAGAGGGCTTTGACCAGCCCCCCAGCACGCAGGGCAGATAGGCGAAGCCTTAGATCTTGCCGACCAGGTCCAGCGACGGAGCCAGGGTCTTCTCGCCTTCTTTCCACTTGGCCGGGCAGACTTCGCCCGGGTGAGCGGCGGTGTACTGAGCGGCTTTCAGCTTGCGCAGGGTCTCGGACACGTCACGAGCGATCTCGTTGGAGTGAATCTCGACGGTCTTGATCACGCCTTCCGGGTTGATCAGGAAGGTGCCACGCAGCGCCAGACCTTCTTCTTCGATGTGCACACCGAAAGTGCGGGTCAACTGGTGAGTCGGGTCACCGATCAGCGGGAACTGAGCCTTGCCAACGGCCGGCGAAGTTTCGTGCCAGACCTTGTGCGAGAAGTGGGTATCGGTGGTGACGATGTACACCTCGGTACCGGCCTTCTGGAACTCGGCGTAGCTGTTGGCAGCGTCTTCGATCTCGGTCGGGCAGTTGAAGGTGAAGGCAGCCGGCATGAAGATCAGCACGGACCACTTGCCCTTGAGGGACTCTTCGGTGACTTCGATGAATTTGCCGTTGTGGAAGGCATTGACTTTGAATGGCTGGACCTGAGTGTTGATCAAGGACATCTACTAACTCCTTAGCGGGTTAAGAATTTGACGGGGCCTACGATAGCGCAACCAGACGCATAACGTTATTGATTAAGGGAATAGCACCGATTACATATATCTATCAGTGAAACATCCGATCACGCGTGTATGCGGCGAGAGCTACGCCAGTGACCAGCCACGCCGGCCACGGTTCAATCTGGCCAGAAGGATCGGATTGCAGCGACACCCTGAGCCCCAACACGCACCGCGTGAGCGAGGTCCGCTTCGCCCAGTCCCCCAAGCAGATAAACCGGCTGATTGAACCCTGCCAACAGCGCCGCGACACGCGTCCAACCTAAGGGTGAGCTATCCGGATGGCTGGCAGTGGCTTGCACCGGCGACAACGTGACGAAATCTACTCCCAATGCCGTGGCCAGTTCCAGCTCCCTTGCATCATGGCACGAGGCTGCAAGCCAGCGCTCACCAGCAATGGGACGTGCAGCGCCATCGAACAGTCGGAGCTGCTCCGCCGTCAGGTGCCAACCGGCATCCGGAAAGTCGCTCGCCCAGTCCAGCGGTCCCTTGAGCATGACCCGCGCACGACCTGCGCATAGGGCAAGCACACGCTCGGCGAGCGATCGATAGTCGAGCGATGAGAGCGAAGGTGCACGCAGCTGAATCAGCCCGAAACCTGCGTCGAGCGCCTGTGCTAGCCCGTCGAGCAGCCGTTCGGCGGACAGGCCATCCGGTGTGATCAGATAACGCTGGGGCAGGCGGGCAGCAGCGACGATCGGCCGATTGGCCGCAGGAAAGCGATATGCAACGAGTTCATCGGCCGGCACCCACTTCAACGGCTGCCCTTCGACACCATGCGGCTCGCCGATGAATGCAGTAACCTCCCAGACTTCCAGGAGGACATGCTTGTCCGGGTAGTCATGACGCACCTGGATCAGCGGGCGAGCCGCCTTGACCTGAATCGCCAGCTCCTCCAGCAGCTCGCGCGCCAGCGCCGCCTCGACCTGCTCACCTGCCTCGACCTTGCCGCCCGGGAATTCCCAGAGGCCACCCTGATGCTTGTCGAGTGGTCGCTTGGCGATCAGCACCGCGCCTTCAACGCCGCGAATGACCGCCGCAGCGACATGAACTCGCTTCATTCCCGCATCTCCTGTCGGTCACTTTGGCCAATCACCGGCCATCCGCTGCGAGACGCTCGCGCAACGGAGGCTACCAGTCGCTGTCAGGTGCGGTACTCGGCGTTGATCTTCACGTACTCGTGGGACAGGTCGGTGGTCCAGATGGTCTCGCTGCAGCTGCCGCGGCCCAGTTCGATACGGATGGTGATCTCTTCTCGCGCCATCACCGCGGCGCCCTGCTCTTCGGTATAGCTGGGCGAGCGTCCGCCTTGGCTGGCGATGCAGACCTCGCCGAGGAACACGTCGATCTTGCTCACATCCAGTTCCGGCACACCGGCGTAGCCGACGGCGGCGAGGATGCGACCCCAGTTCGGGTCGGAGGCGAACAGTGCGGTCTTGATCAGTGGCGAATGGGCCACGGCGTAGGCGACATCCAGGCATTCCTGATGATTGCCACCCCCGTTGACCTGCACGGTGACGAACTTGGTCGCGCCCTCACCGTCGCGGACGATGGCCTGGGCCACCTCCATGAATACTTCGAGCACCGCCTGCTTGAGCTTGCCGAACAGCTCGCCGGAGGCGGAGGCGATCTCCGGCAGCGCCGCCTGGCCGGTGGCAATCAGCATGCAGCAGTCGTTGGTGGACGTGTCGCCGTCGATGGTGATGCGGTTGAAGGACTTGTTCGCCGCATCGCGCACCAGATCCTGCAACACGTTGCCGGCGACCTTGGCGTCGGTGGCGATGTAACCGAGCATGGTCGCCATGTTCGGCCGGATCATCCCGGCGCCCTTGCTGATACCGGTGACAGTGACGGTCACACCGTCGTGCTGGAACTGTCGGCTGGCGCCCTTGGGCAAGGTGTCGGTGGTCATGATGCCGGTCGCGGCCTCGGCCCAATGATCGGGCGAGAGGTCGTCGAGCGCGGCCTGCAGTGCCGACTCGATTTTCTGCACCGGCAGCGGTTCGCCGATCACGCCGGTGGAAAACGGCAGCACGGCAGTCTCGTCGACACCGGTCATTGCCGCCAGCGCGGCGCAGGTGTGACGGGCATCGGCCAGGCCCTGCGGCCCGGTGCCGGCGTTGGCGTTACCGGTGTTGGTGAGCAGGTAGCGCACCGGACCGTGCATGCGTTCGCGGGTGATCAGTACCGGCGCGGCACAGAAGGCGTTGGTGGTGGTCACTCCAGCCACTCGCGAGCCTTCGGCACAGCGCATCACCACCACGTCCTTGCGGCCGGGGCGCTTGATGCCGGCGGAGGCGATGCCCAGCTCGAAGCCGGGAACCGGGTGCAGCGTAGGTAAAGGACCAAGACCGACAGCCATGGGACGCTCCTTCAGACAGTGGTGGCCAACAGGCCAGGTAACAGGGAGAAAAACGCCGCGAGCGGCACAGGCCGGTCGCGGCGCGGATCAACGGGACGAGGTCGCGCTTACTGGACCTGACCGTGGCAATGCTTGTACTTCTTGCCCGAGCCGCACGGGCAGGGCTCGTTGCGTCCGATCTTCGGCTCGGTACGTACCGGAACGGCAGCGACGTCGGGTTGCCCTTCGACTTCCGCGTCCTCCTCCGGCTGGTCCAGAGCCGACACCTCGGCGTGCTGGAACTGCATGCGCTTGGCCAGTTCCTCGGCTTCGCGGCGCAGACGGGCTTCTTCTTCGGCCGGGTCTTCGCGGCGAACCTGAACATGGGAGAGCACGCGGATGCTGTCGCGCTTGATCGATTCGAGCAGGTCCTGGAACAGCGCGAAGGACTCGCGCTTGTATTCCTGCTTCGGGTTCTTCTGCGCATAACCGCGCAGGTGAATACCGTGGCGCAGATGGTCCATGGTCGACAGGTGTTCTTTCCACAGGTCGTCGAGCACACGCAGCACGATCTGCTTCTCGAAGGAACGTAGCGCTTCGGCGCCAGCCAACTCTTCCTTCTCGTTGTAGGCGGCCAGCAGTGCGTCGAGAATGCGCTCACGCAAGGTTTCTTCGTAGAGTTTCTCGTCCTCGTCGAGCCACTGCTGGACCGGCAGACGCGTACCGAAGTCGCTGTAGAGCACCGCTTCCAGGCCCGGGATGTCCCACTGCTCCGGCAGCGACTGCGGCGGAATGTGCGCGCTGATGGCCGCATCCAGCGCTTCCTGGCGGAACTCGGCGATGGTCTGACCGATTTCATCGGCGGCCAGCAGGCTGTTGCGCATGTGGTAAATCACCTTGCGCTGCTCGTTGGCCACATCATCGTACTCGAGCAGCTGCTTGCGCATATCGAAGTTGCGCCCTTCGACCTTGCGCTGCGCCTTCTCGATGGCGTTGGTGACCATGCGGTGCTCGATGGCCTCGCCGGATTCCATGCCCAGCGCCTTCATGAAATTCTTCACCCTGTCGGAGGCAAAGATGCGCATCAGGCTGTCTTCCAGCGACAGGTAGAAACGGCTCGAGCCCGGGTCGCCCTGGCGCCCCGCACGACCACGCAGCTGGTTGTCGATACGCCGCGATTCGTGACGCTCGGAGGCGATCACGTGCAGACCGCCCGCTTCCAGCACCTGCTGGTGGCGCTTCTGCCAATCGGCCTTGATCTGCGCGACCTGCTCTTCGCTCGGATTCTCCAGCGCCGCCACCTCAACTTCCCAGTTGCCGCCGAGGAGGATGTCGGTACCGCGGCCTGCCATGTTGGTGGCGATGGTCACCGCGCCGGGACGTCCAGCCTGGGCAATGATCTCGGCTTCCTTGTCGTGGTGCTTGGCGTTGAGCACCTTGTGCTCGAAGCCTTCCTTTTCCAGCAGGCGCGAAACGTACTCGGACGTCTCGATGGTGGCCGTGCCGACCAGCACCGGACGCCCCTGCTCGCGGCATTCCTTGATGTCGGCGATGATCGCGGCAAACTTCTCCTCCTGGGTCAGATAGACCAGGTCGTTGAAGTCCTTGCGCGCCAGCGGCTTGTTGGTCGGAATGACCACCACCGGCAGGTTGTAGATCTGCTGGAATTCGAATGCCTCGGTATCGGCGGTACCGGTCATGCCGGAGAGCTTCTTGTAGAGGCGGAAGTAGTTCTGGAAGGTGGTCGAGGCGAGGGTCTGGCTTTCCGGCTGGATCTGCAGCCCTTCCTTCGCCTCGATGGCCTGGTGCAGGCCTTCGGAAAGCCTGCGGCCCGGCATGGTCCGGCCGGTGTGCTCGTCGATCAGCAGCACCTGATTGTTCTGCACGATGTATTCGACGTTGCGGTGAAACAATTTGTGCGCACGCAGACCGGCATAGACGTGGGTCAGCAAGCCCAGGTTGTGTGCCGAGTACAAGCTTTCACCCTCTGCCAGCAAACCGGCCTGGGTCAGCATCTCCTCGATGTACTGGTGGCCCTGCTCGTTCAGTTCGACCTGGCGCGTTTTTTCATCGATGCTGAAGTGCCCTTCCTGGGTAACGACGCCCTCTTCTTCCTCGATATGCTGCGTAAGCCGCGGAATCAGCTGATTGATCTGCTGGTACAGCTTGGAGCTGTCCTCGGCCTGACCGGAGATGATCAGCGGAGTACGCGCTTCGTCGATGAGAATGGAGTCGACTTCGTCGATGACGGCGAAGTTGAGCTCACGCTGGTTCTTCTCTTCCAGGCTGAACGCCATGTTGTCGCGCAGGTAGTCGAAGCCGAACTCGTTGTTGGTGCCGTAAGTAATGTCAGCGGCATAGGCGGCACGCTTTTCTTCCGGCGGCTGGAACGGTGTGACGATACCGACGGAGAGGCCGAGAAATTCGTACAGCGGGCGCATCCAGTTGGCGTCGCGGCGGGCCAGGTAGTCATTGACCGTGACTACGTGCACACCCTTGCCGGCGAGCGCATTGAGGTACACGGCCAGGGTCGCCACCAGGGTCTTGCCTTCACCGGTACGCATCTCGGCGATGCGCCCCTCATGCAGGGTCATGCCGCCGATCAGCTGCACGTCGAAGTGGCGCATGCCCATCACGCGCTTGCCAGCCTCGCGGCAGACGGCGAACGCTTCGGGGAGGATCTGATCGAGGGTTTCGCCTTTCTCGAGACGGGCCTTGAACTCTTCGGTCTTGCTGCGCAGTTGCTCGTCGGAGAGCGACAGCATCTGCTCTTCGAGTGCATTGACGGCTTGCACCGCCTTGAGCATGCGTTTGACTTCACGCTCATTCTTGCTTCCAAAGAGTTTCTTCAATAAAGGCGCAAACATATCGACAAAGACTTCCATGCTGGGGATGGAGGCACGTCCGCGAGGTCACGGCTGCGTGCAAAGCGGCCATTCTACTCGGAAACGGCACTGAGGAAAGGTGCCTGACTGCGCAGCGCGGCGACCCGCCGATGGCGCTGGCAGGCGACCGTTCGGCGCTCAACATGGGGCTCGCCAAGTCACATTTCAACCAGACGCCACCCTCCAGTGGCCGGCTTCGGCCTTGCGCGCATCTGCTACCATGAGCACCGTTATCACGGATCTTCCGACCATCATGGCCTTTCGCCCATCACCGGCCCGCGCCCCGGCCTCCCTGCTACGCGAAGCAAAGCCGCTCAGAGCCTTGTTCGGTGAGGCGCTGCGACTCGAGCGCCTTCAGAAGTTGCTGGAAAGCCAACTGCAGCCGGCTGCGCGCGAACATTGTCGGGTGGCATCCTGGCGTGAAGGCTGTCTGCTGCTGATCGTTACCGATGGCCATTGGGCCACGCGCTTGCGTTACCAGCAGCGCCGCCTGCAGCGCCAGCTGGAAGCCATGGATGAGTTTGCCGGACTGTTACGCATCCAGTTCAAGGTGCAGCCACCGCCACCACCGAGACACAAGCCCGCCGCTACGCCTCCACTGTCGAGCAACGCGGCAGACAGCATTCAGGCCGCCGCTCAGGGCATTCGTGATCCGGGACTGCGGGCCGCACTCGAGCGCCTGGCCAGCCGCGGCAAAACCAGCGACTGACATCCTGCTACAAATGCGCGCCGCGTCCTTGCGCAGCCTCGGCCGGCACGGGTTAGCATGAGCCCGTCAATGCGGAGGTGTTCCATGTCGCTAAGCCGTTTGTTCGCAGGAGCGCGCTCATGCTGATCGGCGCCCTGCTCATCCTCACCTGGCTGGTACTGCTGATCCGCTACCCGCTGAGGGCCGTGCCGATCTCGCTGGGGGCCGTGCTCGGCCTCGCACTCGTCGCCGGCTGGGTGCTCTGGCAGGAACATCGTGAGGAACAACTGCTGGCGCGCCTCGAGATTCGGCTGAGCCACGACCCGCAGCGCTGTCCCGGCGCTCAGCCGCTGCATGTGCAACTGGTCAACCACACGGACAGGAAACTGCAGAGCCTGCAATGGGAAGTGGCCGCCCATTTTCCGGGCTCACGCACAAACCTTGCACGCCGCGCCTACGATGCTCCCACCTACCAGGGGCCCGGCGATCTGCAACCTGGCGCCCGCTGGGAATCCTGCCTACCCCTGCCGCTGCTGCGCAGCGGATATCGCGCCGCGACCTTGGAGTTTCATGCCGAGCGGCTGCAAGGGCGTTTCGTTCGCTGAAGCAACGGCACACTACCAATCTTTGCCGCACCCGCTTATGCTGTACAAATAAACAGTATCAATCTGCCAATAACCGAGGTGGTAAATGGCCGTCGAAGTGGTGTACCGCAGCAGTCGGGACCTGGAGCGTTTGTTCATGGATAAAGCCGAAGCCGATCGTCATGACAAGATGCTGGAGCTGGCCGAGACGCTAGCCACGGTTTTGCAGCAGGCTTCGCCATCGCTCAGCGAGCAGCAGGCCGAGGACATCGGCATCTATATGGCCAAGCATCGAGAGCTATTCGCCAAGGCGTTCAAGAGCAGCCCGGAAGCACTGTCAGAGTTGATAAGCGGCGCCTGAGCTCAGCGCGCAGGGCATGCGGCCTTTCGCTGCACCCGCGCCGATCTGCGGGGGAAACTTGTCGCTACCTGCCGGGTCCATTGCTGGCAGCCACCCCATACAGGTATCCAGGCATGACGAGTCCATTCCAGAAGATCAGTGATGTGTTTCGTCCCCGCTATAACGTCAACTTCAGCATCGAGAAGCCGGACGGCAGCATTCTGCTTACGCTGACCAGTGCTGAGGGTGTTGCGGTCAAGCGTTTCATCAGTGCGCAACAGTGGCGCGATCAGCAGCAGTTGCAGCGCTTGATCACCAGCCTGCAGGTGAGTCTGGCCATCGAACGCGGCGAACAGTTACCGCCTCGAGGCGCCTCGATGTTCCAACCCGTCTCGCTGTAGGAACACCAACCTGATTGCCTGCAGGTTGCCCGCTTCACCTTACCCCGCCTCAAAACAACAACAACAAAGATCTTACCCGTCGACTGTCAGTCCCTGACTCGCAGCGCACCGTTGTGCCTGGGCTTTGCCACCCTGGCGCAACGGTGAAGCCTATCCAGATACCTCAGAGCCAGGCCAACGCCTTGGCCTTTGCCACCGCCTGCGTTCGACGCGCTACGCCCAGCTTGGTATTTATTCGGCGGGCATGCGTCTTGACCGTATGCAGAGAGATGAATAGCTGCTCGGCGATTTCCTGGTTGGAACAACCCTGCGCGATCAGCCGCAACACGGTCAGCTCACGGTTGCTGAGCACGGTTTCATCCGTTATCGCCTGTACCGTCTCCGGCTCACGCTCGTAGTGGAGTAGGCGCTGGCGAAGCGACTCGCCTTTCGCCGTAGCAGGCAGAACGCGAGCCAGCCACTGGGGTTGGCGGTGGTGAAGCTCGTAAAGCGGCTTCACCAGATGCTGACGAGCCGCCTCGGCCAGCGCCGAACGCAGCTCCGTTTCGGCTTCGGCTGTCTGGCCCGCGGCCTGAAGCGCCTCGGCCAGGCTAAAGCGGCATTCACATGCCAGCCCCAGCCGCTGGGTCCGCAGGTTCTGCTCGACCTGTGCGCGCAGCTCGGTGATCGCTCGCTGTGGCTGCCCCTCCAGCACATCGATGACCGCAAGATAGCGCCGCAGCCGGGGTAGCAGCTCGTAGAATCCGGAAGGCGACAGGTAGCCGTGCCCCTCGTAGAGATCCAATACCTGGCAGAGCGCACTTCGGGCCTTGCGCAACTCTCCCTGGTGGAGCCACGCGACACCGTTGATGAGCGGCAGAATTCCTCGAAAACGCGCCTCCGGAACATGACGCCACTGTGAAAGCCGCTCGGCGTCGCGCAACCAATGATAGGCACAGGCGAATTCCTGGCTTCGCGCGGCCAGCTCGGCCAGCCCGACATAGCCGAAGAAGCAGTACGAATCGCCACAGGTCTCGGTCTCCTCCTTGCCGAGCTGATAGGCCTCCTGAGCAGGCTCATCCAGCCCCTGATAGGCCAGCAGATGACCCTGCAGAAGTTGCAAGCGGCCGATCAATGGACTGTGCCGAACCGTTTCGCGGAGGGCCTGCAATGCCTCATTCAGCACACCAACCGCGCGCTCAAACTCACCGGTGAGCTCCAACAGCTGGATGCGGTCCACGCTGAGCATCATCTCGTAAAGCACGCTGCCTTTGAGCCGAGCCAGCTTCATACCTTCGCTGTTGTACTGTTGCGCCAGCTCAAGCTTGCCCTCGGACATCGCCTGCTGGGTCAGCACCTGATAGCAGAGCACGCGCTGCGCCCAAGCATGATCGGACAGCACCTCAAGCGCCTGCAGACAATTTTCCCGAGCCCCAGGCTCTCCACGCAAGCGCGCAAGAAAGCCTCGCAACGCCTGCCATTGCGCCAGCAGTTGCGCCTGCCGCCGGGCATCGGGCTGAGGAAAGAATTTGGCCAGTTCGGCCAGACAGTCTTCCACTTCATCCAGACGCGCCGAGATGATCAGTGCCCACCCCTGAAGCACGATCAACCGCGTGGTACTGGCAAACAGATCCTGCGGCAGCTCGCTTCGCCATTTGAGGAATCGCGAAACGTTGTCGCCGATCAGCAACTGTTCCTGCCCGTAACGCTGCAGGTAATTGGCCGCGACTTCCGGCTGGCCTGCCCACAGGGCATGCTCCACCGCCTCGCGCATTTCGCCGCGGCTGGCGAACCATTGACAGGCACGCAGATGCACCTGGGTCGGCGCAGCCGCGTCAGCCAGGCGTTGGAGCATCAACGCCAGCGGCTTCCACAAGCGAAACCACTCGCCGCAATTGTCGATCTGCCTGATGAATAGCTGGCGCGTCTTGAGCACATCGAGAATTTCACTGCCGACGCCATCCAGCACATGGTCACAGAGCTCGGCAGAAAAACGCGGCATACGCGCCAGGGACAGCAGCGCGCGGCGCACTTCGTCGCCCAGCCCGGCCAGAACCTCGCGTTGCACGTAGTCACGCAATAATGGCGTGCCGGCCACAAGCCGCTCGCGCAGCGCCTGCTCATCGGCGCCGAGCAGCATCAGGCAGACGCCCGCCGGCCACCCTTCCATACCGCGGTGGAGCTGTTGAAAACTTTCCGGCGAAAGCGCCATTCGCTGAGCAGCGAGCATTCGCTCGAGCTCATCCTCGGTGAAGGCGAGAGCCTCGGCATCGAGTTCGCATAGATGCCCCTGCAACAAAAGCCGTGGCAGCTTCCATGCAGGCTGACGACGACTGGAGACCCACCAGCTGACCGATGTAGGACCAATGTCCAGCAGCATGTCGAGGCAGGCGTCCAGCTCCGCATCGCAGTCGCGCGGGTAATCGTCGAGCATGATCCAAAGAGGCTGCCGCAACCGGCGCAGCAGCGTGAGAATTGCAGTGTCGGCGCTCCCGACCAGCTCATCTTGCTGACCCAGGGCTCCGCTGAGCTGGCTGTACAGAGCGCCCACACTACAGGCCCGTCCGCCCAGGTCCAGCCACACCATGTGCGTGCCCTCCGGCACGAGCCGAGCGCACTCGCTCATCAGCACGGTTTTGCCGAATCCTGCCGGAGCACAGATCAGACGCAAGCGACAATCGGCGGCGAGCAAAGACTGAACGAGTCTCGGCCGCCCTATGTGCGCCGGCGGAAGTCTCGGAATAGACGCGAGTTGGTCTGCGGCTCCTGCCTCTGCACTGAGCGCATCAGGAATGAAGCGTACGGACATGGCGACGGTTCTCTTATTCGAATCAGTCCATTGAAACACAGCACGGCCTCGCCCGACGCCACCATCAATGGCATGCCCGTCGTCAGCGAGAATGGCATGCCCGTCGTCAGCGAGGCATCTGCGCCCGGCGGCGAGCGCAGACGCTGGAACGACTCTTTTCGGTTGCGAACGAGCCGGGAAACGAACCAGTAAGCTGAAATTATCATCCGCTGGTTCGAAACAAAAAAAAAGGCGGCCAGTCGGCCGCCTTATTCATCAGCTGGATGGAACCCGATCAGCGAACTCCGGCGTTACGCAGAGCTGCTGGCGTGAAGTCCCGGGCGGACGCACGGTAACCGTACTCGTGGGGCTTTTCCTCATTGCTCATGCCGATGGCGATGTAGCGACCGGAGATGATGTCGTACAGCGCTTCGAACGCATAAGCGGGCACCTTGTGCTGGTAGTACTGGAGCGAATGGGCTTCGCCTACCCGCCACAGTTGACCACGACCGTCGTACAGCTCCGACTGGACGATGGTCCAGCTATCCTCGTCGACGAAGAAACGGCGCTTGGCGTAGATGTTGCGCTCGCCACTCTTGAGCGTGGCTTCAATCTCCCAGACGCGGTGTAGCTCGTAACGCGCCAGATCCTGATTGACGTGGCCAGCCTTGATGACGTCGTCGTACTTCAGTTCGCTGGAAGCGATTTCATAGCTGTTGTACGGGATGTACAGCTCTTTCTTGCCGATCAACTTCCAGTCGTAGCGATCAGGTGCGCCGCTGAACATATCGAAGTTATCCGTGGTGCGCATACCGTCCGAAGCGGTACCCGGCCCGTCGTATGCAACTTGCGGCGCGCGGCGTACCCGACGCTGGCCAGCGTTGTAGATCCAGGCCTGACGGGGCTCCTTAACCTGATCCAGCGAGTCGTGCACCAGCAGGACGTTCCCTGCCAGGCGAGACGGCGCAGTCACCCGCTGTTTGAAGAAAAGCAGCGCGTTCTTGGCGCGCTCGGGATCCAGATCCGTCATACCCAGCGGGAACGCCACTTCGTCCTCGAAGTGAACCATGGTGTAGCTACCGTTGGTTTGCGGGGTAGCCTGGACGATATTGCGACGGACGTTGCCACCGCGATAGCGGGTGATATGGTTCCACACCACTTCCAGACCATTCTTCGGAATCGGGAATGCGTAATAACGGCTGTCGGTGAAGTTGGCGATACCGTTGCCGCCCTCGACGAGTTCGGTATTCACAGCACTCTTCTTCGCAGCCTCATAGATCTCATCCGGCACGGCGACCGAACGATGAGTCGGGAACACGCGAATCTTGTAGGTTTCCGGATAGCGCTTGAACATGGCCATCTGACCTGCGGTCAGCTTGTCCTTGTACTGTTCGGCGTTCTGCGAGGTGATGACGAACTTCGGCTGCTCGTCCTTGAACGGGTTAGTCAGATGCCCATTGTTGAGGGGGGCCGCGTCGGTCTTGAGACCACCGGTCCACTCAGGGATGCTGCCGTCGGCGTTACCGGCTTTTTCTGCGCCCAGCGGCGTCAGCGATGTACCGAGCTTGGCGGCTTCTTCTGGGGAAACGGCAGCCATCACACTGCTCGCGAGCAGGGAGAAGGCCAAGACACTCAATAGCTTTCCTGTTTTTTTCATACGATTCCAGTTCCTCTTGATCTTGTTATAGGCCGGAGGCCCATGCCTGTCGCTGATGTCCGGCCGATCATCCTCATCGGCCGGACACTCGGCTGGTCTCCTTAGAAGTTCACGCCCACGCTGAACGCGAGGAAGTCGCGGTCAACCAGCGTGTTGTAGTCGCCGCCGAAGAAATCGGTGTAGGACAGGCTGGCGGTGTACATATTCTGGTACTCGGCATCCAGACCAATGCTGACCGCCTTGGAGCCTTCGTTGAACAGACCGTTGGGGCCGTAGCCGTCGACGTCGTGGGAGAAGGACAGGTTGGGCTTGAGGTTGATGCCGGCGAAGACGTTGTCGTAGTCCGCGATGCCACGCAGGCGGTAGCCCCAGGAGTTGGCGGTGACGAAACCGTGGCGGCCGTAGCGGGCCAAAGCGGCTGGATCATCCGGGGTGCCGTAGATAGGATCACGCCCATAGCGCAGTTCGCTGGTGCTCTCGAGACCGCCGACATGCGTGTAGCCGACCTCGCCCACCACGGTCACCCTACCAGCGCCCAGTACTTGATCGAAGAAGTGAGTGAATGTGGTCTGCAACTGGGTGATTTCCTTGCGGTTGTAGCCGCGATTTTCTGCACCGAAAGTACTTTCAATGGGAGAGGTTCCCGGCGCAAGGGGATTAAGCAAAGCCCGAGTGAGGTCTTGAGTATTCAGCTGAACCGGTGCATTGGGTCGATAGCTGATCTCACCAGACCACGCGGTGCCAGTGGGCAATGTCGTAGAGAAGCTAAGGCCGTAAAGCTGGATATCTTCGGGGTACTCAAGGTAATAGCGGCCGTTGCCAAGCATGACGCTCTGCGCCAAACCAGAGCCAGCACCAGGCACGAGCCCATTAGCTGTACCGATAATGCCAGGCAGCTGCGCTGCGGTAGCCAAGCCAGCAGATCGCGTACTGACGTTTGGCGTCCGACTGTGGTAATTCATGAAATACGCACCATACTCGGTGGCATCACCCAACCAGCGCAATGCAAGACCGAACTGCCCCGAATCACGTGCATCCCGGTCGCCAGCTCGCGGCAAAACCACACCCTCAGGAGTGACTTCGAACCCCTGCCCGAACGCAGCAGCGACGGGTTGAAGAGGAGCGATTGCCGGGCTGCCCACGTGGTAGTTGGCATCACAACCATCCTGAACGACATCTACAGCGAAGAAAGTACCGCAATTATCGGCAACGGTCTGATCCCACTCGAGTTGATAGAACGCCTCCATGCTCAACCGGTCGGTCAGGCTCTGCGAGATGTAGAACATATTGACCGGAATCAGCCCCTCTTTGATCTCAGCACCCGGCCGGCGGAATGCTGCAGCGTCCAAGGGATTGATGGAGTTTATGCTGTTACCGATAAAGGTACTTTCGCCCCAGCTCACTACCTGCTTCCCAAGACGGACGGTCCCGGGCAGATCACCAACGGAATAATTGTGATAGACGAACGCGTCCAGAATTTGCGCGCCGGATGATTGAGCGGCTTCTTTCCGGTTGCTGTCGCTGATGTCCTTGAAAAGACGACTCTCATCCTTCAGCTCGAAGTCATACCAATACTTGCCGCGAACGAAGGCACCGCTATCGCGATAACGAAGCTCGAGATCGTGCACACCCTTGAAAATCTTGGAGAAGGTCTCGCCCTTCTTGAAGTTCAGACGACCATCGTCGCCGGTCTGGGTAAAGCCGGTACCGCCGTTGTTGATGCCGACCAGATCCCTGTCCCTGTCCGCCATGGACCAGCTGGCACCGATGGACATCGCCGAGTCGAATTGCCCTTCGATCTCGCCGATATTGAAGCTCACGGCGTAAGCCGGGGCGGCAGTGCCCAGCGCTACGGCGAGAGCTAGGGACTTCGGCTGGAAGATTCCTTGCCTTGTTGTTTTTGTCATGAGGCGCTCCTGATTGGTTCGAAGTGCGTAAACCCTACCCAGACGTAGAAGGAGGGTTAAGCGCACTAAGGTTTGATTTAGCTTGTAATCCTTTAGTATGAATAGCCTTTCCAGCATTGGCTTTCAGCGTGATTTCGTTCAGCCATGCGTATTTAAGGATGTTCTGAGCTTAGCCGTGAACGCTAGAAGCGCAAAGCCCGCCGCAGAGCCTTTCGTGCGGTTGAAATGAAGAAATGTCGGCTGGCTATCCGAAAGTAGTATTCACCATGCCGATAAGCAGCCCAATCCATCTGGATCAAGGCAGCCGGCATTGTGAAACACCAAACGCAGCCAGCGCGAGAACGAGCGGATCAGGCGCGAACACGCCACCGCTGCGTTACTTTAGGAAGCGCATATGGGGCCAATCGAAACGTAACTGCCGCAGCTCCCAGATCGCAGCGCGCATGACTGCCGCCAGGTCGGCGAATCGTCGCGGCCGTGTGGCTGCGCACTCATTGCGGGCGCGCATGACAATGAGCTCCGCCGAGACGCTTACATGCCCTTTACGGCGTAGATACCAGGGGCGTTGCGCCAGTAGCCCTTGTAGTCCATGCCGTAACCAAAAATGTAGCGGTCGATACAGCTGAGGCCAACATAATCGGCTTTGAGATCCGGGCGGGCCTTACGCTGATGATCCTTGTCGATCAGCACCGCTGTATGCACCGCGGCGGCGCCCGCGTGGCGACAAAAATCGATGATCGCACCCAGGGTGTGTCCTTCATCCAGGATGTCATCAATGATCAGCACGTCGCGATCGATGAAGGAGATTTCCGGCTTGGCTTTCCAGAAGAGCTCACCGCCACTGGTTTCATTGCGATAACGAGTGGCATGCAGGTAGGACAGTTCGAGCGGGAAGTTCAGCTTAGGGACGAGCTTGCCGGAAAAGATCAGGCCGCCATTCATGACGCAGAAGACCACAGGATTGCGGTCGGCCAGCTCGCCGTTGATCGTATCGGCGACCTGGCTGATTGCAGCTTCTACCTGTTCTTCGGTGTACAGGCAGTCAGCCTCGGCCATGACTTGGCGGATATGTGCGAGATCGACGGACATGAAGCGATTCCCCCAGAGAATTTAGTTGGGAGCACCAGCCGGGGCTGGCAGCTCGTGCGGTTGAATCGCCGTAATGCCAGGCGAACCCGGACAGCGAAAAACCTGACCGAACAGCCCGGTTTTGGCCGTTCGCGAAAGGGCGGGGAAGATACCCACCCTCGCCGCGCGCAGCAAGTCCGCTGGCCGGATGACGCACGAATAGCCGCTGACCCGGCGATGCTTTAATCTAAGCCGGTTTATTTGCCCGCCGGAGCCCACAATGCCCATTCGAGAGATCCGCCATCCGCTGATCCGCCACAAGCTCGGCCTGATGCGCCGCGCCGACATCAGCACCAAAAACTTCCGTGAACTGGCTCAGGAAGTGGGCTCGATCCTCACTTATGAAGCAACTTCTGATCTGCCGCTGGAACATTACAGCATCGACGGCTGGTGCGGCCCGGTGCAGGTCGAGAAGATATCCGGCAAGAAGATCACCGTCGTACCCATCCTGCGTGCGGGCATCGGCATGCTCGACGGCGTGCTCAGCCTGATCCCGGGCGCCAAGGTCAGTGCGGTAGGCATCGCCCGTAATGAGGAAACGCTGCAGGCGCAGACCTATTTGGAAAAACTGGTTCCGGAAATCGAACAGCGCCTGGCCATCATCATCGACCCCATGCTCGCCACCGGCGGCTCGATGGTCGCCACAATCGACATGCTGAAGAAGGCCGGTTGCAAGGAAATCCGTGCTTTGGTGCTGGTCGCCGCCCCGGAAGGCATCGCCGCTGTGGAAAAAGCACACCCGGACGTGCTGATTTTCACGGCATCCATCGATGAGCGTCTCGACGAACACGGCTACATCGTCCCGGGCCTGGGTGACGCTGGCGACAAGATCTTCGGCACCAAGCAGAAGGACATCTGAGCATGTCGCATACCGACGAGCCGCTTGGCCGGCAGGTACTGGCCGGCGCACAGATGCTGTTCGTGGCCTTCGGCGCCCTGGTGCTGATGCCGCTGATCACCGGCATGGACCCCAACGTAGCGCTGTTTACCGCCGGCCTTGGCACCCTGCTGTTCCAGCTGATCACGCGGCGTCAGGTACCGGTATTCCTGGCCTCCAGCTTCGCCTTTATCGCACCGATCATTGCGGCTAAGGGTGAGTTCGGCCTGCCGGCGGTCATGGGTGGCGTGGTCGCTGCCGGACTTGTCTACATGCTGCTCGGCTTCGCGGTGCGCCTGAAGGGCCCCGGCTTCATCGATCGCCTGCTGCCGCCGGTGGTCATCGCCCCAGTGATCATTTCGATCGGTCTGGCGCTGTCACCTGTGGCGGTGAACATGGCCATGGGCAAGGCCGGCGATGGCAGCGCCCAGTTGATCCCCTACCAGACGGCGATGCTGATCTCGATGCCGGCACTTGTCACGACCCTGCTCGTGGCGGTGCTGGGCAAGGGCTTGTTTCGCCTGGTACCGATTCTCGCCGGCGTTGCGGTCGGCTACGGGCTGTCGTTTGCTTTCGGCGTGGTGGATACCAGCGGTATCGCGGCCGCACCCTGGCTAGCGATGCCGAGCTTCGTCGCACCGGAGTTCAATATCGGCGCCATCCTGTTCATGGTGCCGGTCGCCCTGGCACCAGCCATCGAGCATATCGGCGGCGTGGTGGCCATCGGCAGCGTGACAGGCAACAACTACGTCAAGAAGCCAGGCTTGCACCGCACGCTACTGGGCGATGGCGTGGCCACCTCGGCAGCCGGCCTTTTCGGCGGCCCGCCGAATACCACCTATGCCGAAGTGACCGGCGCGGTGATGCTGACCAAGAACTACAACCCGAAGATCATGACCTGGGCGGCGGTATTCGCCATCGCCCTGGCGTTCATCGGCAAATTCGGCGCCGGCTTGCTGAGCATTCCGGTTCCGGTTATGGGTGGCATTCTCTGTCTGCTGTTCGGCTCGATTGCCGTGGTGGGTCTAAGCACGTTGATTCGTCATCAGGTCGACCTGTCCGAGGCACGCAACCTCATTATCGTTTCGGTGACGCTGGTGTTCGGCATCGGCGGCATGGCGTTCGGCTTCGGTGAATTCACCCTGTCCGGCATCTCGCTGTGCGCGATCATCGCCCTGCTGCTCAACCTCCTGCTCCCCGGCGGGGATGGTTGGCGCAACAAGCAGCTGAACGAAGATCTGTAAAAGCGTGACACCGGCTTTGCTGGTGCCACCACTCGGCGCCCTGAGTGGGCGCCCGGTCGAGCGTATCGACTAGACTGGCGCGATGAACGATTCGACCATTCCCCACCTACAACTCGAAGACACCAGCGTGAGCTGCGCCACCTGCGCGGCCTGCTGCTGTCGACTCGAAGTGTTGCTGTTCAGCGATACCGGCGTTCCGCAGCGCTATATCGACACCGACAGCTGGGGCGGCGAAGTCATGCTACGCCTGGAAGATGGCTGGTGCGCGGCGCTTGATCGGGACAGCATGCGCTGCAGGATCTACGAAAACCGGCCATTGATCTGCAGGGAGTTCGAGCTGGGCTCGGAAGATTGCCACGAAGAGCGCAAGGGCAGCGCCACGGCATATGGCTGAACGCTATCGGCAGTGCAGGGCTGGCGAACCGCCCTGCAGCACCTCAGGACGGCCTGCTTAGAAGGCCATTCGGTAATGCAAGGCGTAGCTTTCGACACCATCATTCGGCTTCTTGATGCCGGCGTTGGAATAGTGGATTGCGCGCACACCCACTTCGTGGCCACCGGCGAAACGCAGGCCTGCACCGATCCGATCCTCGAACTGGAAAGACGAACCGAGACCGTTGCCCTCGACCTCGGTGTTCTCGAACGCCGCGACGCCGATGCCTGCCTCGACATAGGGTTTGACCGATTCACCAGCGAACTCGTAGACGAAGACCGGGGCCAGCGAAATGCTGTGATTGCTCGACGACTCGTCGCCCTCCCAGTAGGTATAACCGGCATCCCAGTAGCCGGTCAGTCGGCCCACGCTGGTCTGGAACCAGCTGGTGCCGAAATCGAATTGCGCACCCAGGCGATAGGTCATGGTCGACTCGTCGGTCTGGCCGACCGCAACGGTAAAGTCTACGGCATGGGCAGCCGCCACCGAACCTACAGAGAGTGCCGCCACTGCAGCCAGGGAGAACAGTTTTTTCATGAGAACTTCCTTATCAAACACTGCATTTGTTTGGTTTTTTGGTGCCAGCATATTTGAGAAACCCCGCTGCGCTTGGAGTTCCTAGCGGGGGAAAAACTCGACTTTCGCGTTTTTGCCCCAAAGTATAGGCAACACGCTGGCCATTCGCCGCGGATCGCCGCTGCAATAGAAATGCTCGGAGGCCACCCCGCTGGCGAGCAGATGGCGCTCCGCCAGCAGATCGCGCAAGTGTCGCGCGACGGCTGCTCCGGTATCAATCAGGCGGACGTTTCCAGGCAGTAGCTCGCTGAGCAGCGGCCTTATAAAGGGGTAATGCGTGCAACCCAGAATCAGCGTGTCGCAGCCTTGTGCCAGCAGCGGCCCGACCCACGTCATCAGCATGGCGCGCGTTTCGGCACTGTTCAGATCGCCTGCCTCGATGCGCTCGACCAAGCCGGGGCACGGCTGAGTGATCACCCGGACATCTGCGGCAAAGCGATCAAGCAACGCGGCAAAGCGGGCGCTCTTCAGCGTTCCGGTGGTCGCCAGCACGCCGACGACACCACTTCGCGTGGCCAGGGCGGCGGGCTTGACGGCCGGTTCCATGGCGATGATCGGCAATTGCGGATACAGCTCGCGCAATTCGGTGACGCCAGCGGCGGTCGCAGTATTGCAGGCCACCACCAGCGCCTTCGCGCCCTTCTCGATAAAAAAGGCCGCAATGACACGGCAGCGCTCACGGATGTAGTCCGGGCTCTTTTCGCCATAGGGGACATGGGCGCTGTCGGCGAGATAGAGCAGCGACTCATGCGGCAGGCGCTGTCGGATCTCACGCAGCACCGAGAGCCCGCCTACTCCGGAGTCGAAGACGCCGACCGGTGCTGCGCAGTCAGCCATGGCTTGCGCCACACACCGCACAATGTGGATCGCGCTTGACCCGCAACTCACGGAAGCGACTGGACAGCGCATCGATCAGTAGCAGTCGACCAATCAGCGGCTCGCCGAAACCAACCAGCAGCTTGATCGCTTCCAACGCCTGCAGGCTGCCAACCATTCCCACCAGCGGCCCCACTACACCGGCTTCGCTGCAGGTCAGCTCGGCTTCGCTACCGTGCCCATAGAGGCAGTGGTAGCAGGGGCTCGTTTCGACTCGCGGATCGAACACCGAAAGCTGCCCCTCAAGACGGATCGCCGCGCCGCTGACCAGCGGCTTTTTCGCTTTCACGCATGCGGCGTTCACCGCTTCGCGAATGCCGAAGTTGTCCGTGCAATCGAGCACCAGATCGACCCGCTCCACTGCCGCATCCAGGGAATCGGCGTCCAACCCGCTGCGATACGGCACCAGCTGTACATGGGGGTTCAGCGCCCCCAGCCGGGCCATGGCCGAGTCGACCTTGTGCAAGCCAAGCGAGGGTGTGTCGTGAGCGATCTGCCGCTGCAGATTGGTCAGATCCAGCGCATCGAAGTCGGCCAGGTGCAGCTCACCGACACCCGCGGCCGCCAGATAGAGCGCTACCGGCGAGCCCAACCCGCCAAGCCCGACGATCAGCACGCAACTCTGTTTGAGGCGCAACTGGCCGTCGATATCGACCTGCTTGAGCAGGATCTGCCGGCTGTAGCGCAGCAGCTCTTCGTCACTCAGCATCCAAGCACCTCACAAAACGCAATCATGGCAGGCGGCCAAGGCTGATGCGCTCATGCCCACCCAGATCGAGCAGGCTTTGCACATCCTCGAAACCGCGGGAAAGCAAAAGCATGCGCACCGCCTCAGCCTGATCGTAACCGTGCTCCAGCAGCAACCAGCCACCCGACTGCAGGTGCGCCGCCGCCTGGACGATAATCGTGCGGATGTCGTCCAGGCCATCCGCACCCGCGATCAGCGCACTCTGCGGCTCGAAGCGGACATCGCCCTGCAGCAGGTGCGGGTCGCTGGCCGGAATATAGGGTGGGTTGCTGACGATCATCTGGAACCGCTCGCCGTTCAGACCGGCAAACCAGTCGCTCAGGGTGAACGCAGCGTTGTGCAGTCCGAGCCGCAGCCGGTTGCGCTCAGCCAGCCTCACGGCGGCCTCGATACGGTCCACACCGCAGACCTGCCACGCCGGCCGCTCGGTCGCCAGAGCCAGCGCAATCGCGCCGGTGCCGGTGCCCAGATCGAGCACCCGGGCCGGTGCAGCGGAGAGCAGCTGCAGCGCGGTCTCCACCAGCAGTTCGGTGTCAGGCCGGGGGATCAGCGTATCCGCTGCCACTTCAAGTTCCAGACTCCAGAAGCCCTGGCGCCCGAGAATATAGGCGACCGGTTCACCCCGACGCCTCCGTGCGAGATCAGCAGCAAAGCGCTCGGCACACTCTGCCGGCACCTCGCGCTCCGGCCAGGTGCGCAGATAGCTGGTCGACTTGTTCAGGGCGGCCGCGAGCAACCATTCGGCATCCAGCCTGGCGCTCGGCGAGTCCGGCAGATCGGCACTTTGCAGCAGGGACTCGATGGTTGGCATGAGGTGCTCTTAGCGCGGTGCGCAGCGAAAAGGATCAGTCGCCCAGCGCGGCCAGCTGGTCGGCCTGGTATTCCTGCAACAGCGGCTCGATGACCTGCTCCACGGCGCCGCCGATCACTTCGTTGAGCGAATACAGCGTCAGGTTGACGCGATGGTCGGTGACCCGGCCTTGGGGGAAATTGTAGGTACGGATACGTTCGGAGCGATCCCCGGAGCCGACCAGCAACTTGCGCGTCTCGGAGATTTCCTTGTGCGCCGCGGCGTCCTGACGGTCCTGCAGCTTGGCGGCGAGCCAGGCCATGGCCTTGGCGCGGTTCTTGTGCTGCGAACGCTCTTCCTGACACTCGACCACAATGCCAGTGGGCAGGTGCGTGATACGAATCGCTGAGTCGGTCTTGTTGACGTGCTGACCGCCGGCGCCGGAGGAGCGATAGGTGTCGATACGCAGCTCGGCCGGATTGATCTCCACCGCCGCCTGCTCATCCGGCTCCGGTAACACCGCCACGGTGCAGGCGGAGGTGTGAATGCGCCCCTGGGATTCGGTCTCCGGCACGCGCTGCACGCGGTGCGCGCCGGATTCGAACTTGAGCTTGGCGTAGACGTTGTCGCCCTCGACGCGGGAAATCACTTCCTTGTAGCCGCCGTGCTCGCCTTCGCTCTCGGAGAGGATCTCGACTCGCCAGCCTTGCTTCTCGGCATAGCGCGAATACATGCGGAACAGATCGCCGGCAAAGATCGCCGCCTCGTCGCCGCCGGTGCCGGCGCGAATCTCGAGGAACACGTTGCGCCCGTCGTTGGGGTCCTTGGGCAGCAGCATGCGCTGCAGGTTGGCTTCAAGCGTCTCGAGCTGGGCCTTGGCTTCGGCAACCTCCTCCTCGGCCATCTCGCGCATGTCGGGATCACTGTCCTTGAGCAGCGCCTGAGCGCCCTCGAGATCCTGCTGAACCTTGCACAGCTGGCGATAGGCGACGATCACCGGCTCGACTTCGGCGTACTCGCGGGAATAGGCGCGAAAACGGCTTTGATCGCTGATGACTTCGGCGTCGCCGAGCAGTGCGGTGAGTTCTTCGAAACGGTCCTGCAGGATGTCCAGCTTGTTCAGCAGCGAAGCTTTCATGGTTTTTCCGTGCCCTCGTGCAGGGCGAAGAGTTCCTGGGCCATGCTCAGCGCCTCGACGCGGCCCTCGGCGGAGAGTTTCTTCAGTTGCACGCTGGGTGCATGCAGCAGTTTGTTGGTCAGGCCACGGGCGAGCTGAACGAGAACCTCCTCGGCGCTGCCCCCATTGGCCAGCAGCCGCTGAGCCTTGCTCAGCTCGTCATCGCGAATGCGCTCGGCGTGCTGCCGGTAGGCCTTGAGCACATCAACTGCGGCCAGCTCGCGCAGGCGCTGCATGAAGTCCTCGGTGCCAGCCGCGACCAGCTCCTCGGCGGCTTGGGCAGCGCCCTGGCGACTCTTGAGGTTCTCCGCAACCACCTCATGCAGATCATCGACCGTGTACAGATAGACGTCGTCCAGCTCGCCGACCTGCGATTCAATGTCCCGCGGCACGGCGATATCGACCATGAACATCGGCTTGTGCTTGCGTCGCTTCAGCGCCTGTTCGACCGCGCCCTTGCCGAGAATCGGCAGCTGGCTGGCGGTGGAACTGATGACGATGTCGCTGTTGTGCAACTCGTCCGGGATATCGGCAAGCAGGATCGCCTGCGCGCCTAGCTCGGCGGCCAGCGCGCTGGCCCGCTCGAGGGTGCGGTTGGCGACCACGATCTTCTTCACGCCCTGCTCGTGCAGATGGCGCGCGACCAGGGTGATGGTCTCACCGGCGCCGATCAGCAGGGCCTGGCTGCGTTGCAGATTGCTGAAGATCTGCCGCGCCAGACTGACCGCGGCAAACGCCACCGAAACCGGGTTCTCGCCGATGGCGGTGTCGGTGCGCACGGTCTTCGCGGTGCTGAAGGTGGCCTGAAACAACCGGCCAAGCAGAGGCCCGACGCTGCCGGCCTCACGGGCGACCGCATAGGCCGACTTCATCTGCCCGAGAATCTGCGGTTCGCCCAGCACCAGCGAATCGAGCCCGGAGGCGACACGCATCATATGACGCACAGCCTGGTCGTCGACGTGCACATAGGCGCAGGCCTTGAGCTCGTCGAGGCTGAGGCGGTGATAGTTGGCCAACCAGGCCAGTACGGCATCGGCTTCGACCTGATCCTGCTGCAGGTACAGTTCACTGCGATTGCAGGTCGAAAGAATCGCCGCCTCACGCGTTGGCGTGACGCGACACAGCTGACGCAGGGCCTCGACCATCTGATCCGGCGTGAAGGCTACGCGCTCGCGGACGTCCACCGAAGCGGTCTTGTGATTGATACCAAGCGCGAGGAAAGCCATGCAGAACCGCTGATTGGAAAACGGAGCGCGCAATTCTCCTACTTCGTCTGATGGAGAACAACCATTGCCCTTGATTGTCCGATTCGATGGCCATGCCCGTCACCTGGCACCATTCTGGCGGCCATGGGCTTGCCCGGCGGCTTGTGTCATCATGCCGCGACCGCACACCAGCCGTACATTTCCCCTATGAATAGACTTGCCGCATTCGCCGCCCTGCTGTTACTCGGCGGCTGTCAGACCTTCCTGCAGCAGGCGCCGGAAAGCGCCCCGCCGGTCGAGGATGCAGCGCCACCGAGTACGCCGGTTGCCGAGCCGGCGCAGGGCTCGTTCAGCCGCGAATCGCTCTATGCACTGCTGGTCGCGGAACTGGCAGGACAGCGAAATCGGTTCGACATCGCCCTGGGCAACTATGTACAGCAGGCGCATGCGACCCAGGATGCCGGTGTCGCTGAGCGCGGCTTTCGCATCGCCGAATACCTCGGCGCCGACCAAGCCGCACTGGATACGGCACTGATCTGGGCACGCAATGCGCCGGAGAATCTAGACGCCCAGCGCGCTGCCGCCGTGCAGCTCGCCCGTGCCGGGCGCTACGAAGAATCGCTGGAGTTCATGGAGAAAGTCCTGCAGGGCCAGGGCGACACGCATTTCGACTTCCTTGCGCTGTCTGCTTCAGAAACCGACCCCGATACCCGCGCCGGCCTGCTGCAGAGCTTCGACAAGCTGCTGGCCAAGCACCCGGACAATCCGCAGCTGTCCTTCGGCAAAGCCGTTCTGCTACAGCAGGACGATCGCAGCGAGGAAGCCCTCGCTCTGCTGCAGAAGCAGCCTGCCAAGCAACGTCAGATCCCCTCCATCCTCCTGGAAGCGCGCCTGCTGCATAGCCTGCAGCGCGGCGATGAAGCCCTGCCGCTGCTGGAGAAGAGCCTGCGCCAGCACCCCGAAGACAAGCGCCTGCGCCTGACCTATGCGCGCCTGCTGGTCGAACAGGATCGCCTGGAAGAAGCCATGGGCGAGTTCGCGACGCTGGTCCAGCAACACCCTACCGATGACGACCTGCGTTTCTCCATGGCGCTGGTCTGCATGGAAGCGCAGGCCTGGCGTGAAGCGACCGTTTATCTCGAGGAGTTGATCGAACGCGGCAGCCATATCGACGCGGCTTACTTCAACCTCGGCCGCGCCTATCAGGCGATGGACAAGAACGCCAAGGCGCTTGAGGCACTGGCCCAGGTCGGCCCCGGCAATGAGTATCTGCCGGCGAAGCTGCTGCAGAGCCAACTGCTGTTCTCCGGCAACCGCGACGATGACGCCTCCAGGGTGCTTGCCGAGGCCCGACAGCAGCAGCCGGACTATGCGATTCAGCTGTACCTCATCGAGATCGAAGCCCTCTCCGAGCACGACCGCACCGAGCAGGCCTGGACGCTGGCCGAACAGGCGCTCGAGGAGTTTCCCGACGATCTCAACCTGCTGTACACCCGCGCCATGCTCGCCGAGAAACGCGGCGACCTCGGCCAGCTGGAACGCGATCTGCGTTTCATCATCGAACGCGAACCGGACAACGCCATGGCGCTCAATGCCCTTGGCTACACCCTCACCGACCGCACCGATCGTCACCAGGAAGCACTGCAGCTGATCGAGCAGGCCTACCAGCTCAACCCGGATGATCCGGCGATTCTCGACAGTCTCGGCTGGGTCAACTTCCGGCTGGGCAATCTCAGCGAGGCCGAGGCGCTGCTGCGCAAGGCCCTGCAGCGCTTCCCCGACCACGAGGTAGCGGCGCACCTGGGCGAGGTACTCTGGACCAAGGGTGAACGCAGCGAGGCCCGCGCGGTCTGGTCGAAGGCACTCAAACTACAACCGGACAGCCAGATCCTGCGCGAAACGCTCAAGCGGCTGACCGGCTCGGAGAAGCCCTGACCCATGTCCCTACTGCAAAAACTCGCCGCCCCCTGCCTGGCCCTGCTGCTCGCCGGTTGTGCCGGCGTGGGCCCGCGCGAATCGGTCGAAGGCCCCGGCAACGCGGCGGCCTGGAAGGAGCACCGCAGCCAGATCGAGACCCTCGACGGCTGGCAGATCAGCGGCAAGATCGGCATCCGCGCGCCGCAGGAATCCGGCAGCGGCACGCTGTTCTGGCTGCAGCGCCAGGAGTATTTCGATATTCGCCTGTCCGGCCCGCTTGGCCGCGGCGCCACCCGTCTGACCGGCCGACCGGATGCCGTGTCACTGGAAGTGGCCGGCCAGGGCCGCTTCGAGGCGGACTCCCCGGAAGCGCTGGTCGAGGCCCAGCTCGGCTGGCAACTGCCGGTATCGCACCTGCTCTGGTGGGTGCGCGGCCTACCCGCGCCTGACAGCCGCAGCCGCCTGAGTCTGGACAGCGACAGCCGTCTGGCGCGCCTGGAGCAGGACGGCTGGCAGGTTAACTACCTGGCCTACGCCGAGCACAACGGCTTCACTCTGCCCGAGCGCATCCGCCTGGAGGGCCATGACCTGCAGATCACCCTGGTGGTCAAGGACTGGCAGCCGCGCCAGCTGGGCCGCTGAATGCAGACGCTGACCCTGCCGGCGCCGGCCAAACTCAACCTGATGCTGCACATCACCGGGCGTCGTGCCGATGGCTATCACGAACTGCAGACCCTGTTCCAGTTCCTCGATTACGGTGACGAGCTCAGCTTCCGCCTGCGGGAGGATGGGCAGATCCACCTGTTGACCGAATTGCCGGGCGTCGATCACGACAGCAACCTGATCGTTCGCGCCGCACGCCTGCTGCAACGAGAAAGCGACTGCACTCTGGGGGCCGACATCCGGCTGACCAAGCGCCTGCCGATGGGCGGCGGGATCGGTGGCGGCAGCTCGGATGCCGCCACCACCCTGCTCGGCCTCGACCATCTGTGGAATACCGGGCTTGGCGAGGACCGCCTGGCCGAGCTGGGCCTGAGTCTGGGGGCCGATGTACCGGTGTTCGTTCGCGGTCGCGCGGCCTTCGCCGAGGGGGTCGGAGAGCGCCTGCAACCGGTCGATCTGGCCGAGCCCTGGTTCCTCGTCATAGCGCCGCAAGTCTCTGTTAGTACAGCGGAAATATTTGCCGACCCGGAGTTGACACGTAATACCCCGGCCATTACAGTTCGCAGCCTTCTTGCAGGGGGCGGTCATAACGACTGTCAGCCGGTGGTCGAGAAGCGTTATCCGGAAGTTCGTAACGCTTTGAGCTTGTTGAACAAATTCGTTCAGGCAAGGATGACCGGCACTGGAGCTTGTGTGTTTGGGAGCTTCCCAAACGAGGGCGAGGCTGATAAAGTCCGCCGCCAACTTCCAGCCACTTTGCCGAGTTTCGTGGCCCGCGGTCGTAACGTCTCGATGTTGCACCGAAGCCTGGAACGGATGGCACAGGAAGCGAGTGCGTAGCACAAGGGTTGTACGATACAGGGGCGTCGCCAAGCGGTAAGGCACCAGGTTTTGATCCTGGCATGCGTTGGTTCGAATCCAGCCGCCCCTGCCATAACCTCCCAAGGTTCGTACGATCAGCGCACTAGAAGTTGACCCTACAGGGGCGTCGCCAAGCGGTAAGGCACCAGGTTTTGATCCTGGCATGCGTTGGTTCGAATCCAGCCGCCCCTGCCATACACTTGAAGCTGTTCAAGAGCTCGCCTTTTGAACAGCTTTTTATTCATCGGACCCACCCTCAGGCAGGTACTGCGCGTGTCCAAGATGATGGTCTTCACGGGGAACGCCAACCCCGATCTGGCCCGGCGTGTCGTACGTCAGCTGCATATCCCCCTCGGTGACGCCTATGTCGGGAAATTCTCCGACGGTGAAATCAGTGTCGAGATCAACGAGAACGTTCGCGGCAAGGACGTCTTCCTGATCCAGCCGACCTGCGCACCGACCAACGATAACCTGATGGAGCTGGTGGTGCTGGCCGATGCCTTCCGCCGCTCCTCGGCTTCGCGCATCACCGCCGTGATCCCCTACTTCGGCTATGCCCGCCAGGACCGCCGTCCGCGCTCGGCCCGTGTGCCGATCAGCGCCAAGGTCGTGGCCGACATGCTCGACGTCGTCGGCGTCAACCGCGTCCTGACCGTCGACCTGCACGCCGACCAGATCCAGGGCTTCTTCGACATGCCGGTAGACAACATCTACGGCTCGCCGGTCCTGGTCGACGACATCCAGGCCCAGCGCTTCGAGAACCTGATGATCGTCTCCCCCGACATCGGTGGTGTGGTCCGCGCCCGTGCCGTGGCCAAATCCCTCGGCGTCGACCTGGCGATCATCGACAAGCGTCGGCCGAAAGCCAACCAGTCCGAAGTGATGCACATCATCGGTGATATCGAAGGCCGTACCTGCATCCTCGTCGATGACATGGTCGATACCGCCGGCACCCTCTGCCATGCCGCCAAGGCGCTGAAGGACCATGGCGCTGCCAAGGTCTACGCCTACTGCACGCACCCGATCCTGTCCGGTCGCGCCATCGAGAACATCGAAGGCTCCGTGCTCGACGAGCTGGTGGTGACCAACACCATCCCGCTGTCGGCCGCCGCCCAGTCTTGCACCCGAATTCGCCAGCTGGACATCGCGCCAGTGGTGGCTGAAGCGGTACGCCGCATCAGCAATGCCGAATCGATCAGCGCGATGTTCCGCTAAGCGCAAGCTGCGGAAATCGAACTGAACGTAATGTGCCCCGCCTCGCGCGGGGCTTTTTGCCCAACAGCCCGAGCGCTGGTCGCAAGCGCGACGGGTAATGTTGTTACTGGAGAAACGAAATGACCGATTTCACCCTGAATGCCCAAGTGCGTTCCGACCTGGGGAAAGGTGCGAGCCGCCGCCTGCGTCGTAACGCTGCCCTGGTTCCGGCCGTCATCTATGGTGGCGACAAGGCCCCGCAGTCCATCAGCATCCTGGCCAAAGATCTGGCCAAGCTGCTGGAAAACGAAGCCTCCTTCAGCCACGTGCTGAGCCTGAACGTCGACGGCCAGAACGAATCCGTTCTGATCAAGGCGCTGCAGCGTCATCCGGCCAAGAGCTTCGTTCTGCACGCCGACTTCGTTCGCGTCGTTGCCGGCCACAAGCTGACCGCTACCGTTCCCCTGCACTTCATCAACCAGGAAACCTCGGTTGGCGTGAAGCAGCAAGGCGGCGAAATCCTGCACAACCTGAACGAAGTCGAAGTTTCCTGCCTGCCGCAAGACCTGCCGGAATTCATCGAAGTCGACATGGCCAACGTCGAAGTCGGCCAGGTTCTGCACATGACCGACATCAAGCTGCCGAAAGGCGTTGAGCTGGTTTCCCTGGCCCACGGCAGCGACCTGCCGGTTGCCAACGTTCACGCCCCGCGCGTGAGCAAGGAAGACGCTCCGAAAGAAGAAGGCGCTGCCGAGTAATCCACTCGTCTAGCCGAAGAAGGGGCCCCCGTCGTGACTGCCGTAAAACTGATCGTCGGCCTGGGAAATCCAGGCCCTGAATACGACCAGACCCGGCATAACGCGGGGGCCCTTTTCGTTGAGCGTCTGGCGGCCCGCGAGGGCGTCTCGCTCAGCAACGATCGCAAGTACTTCGGCCTGGTCGGCAAGTTCAGCCATCAGGGTGAAGACATCCGCCTGCTCATCCCCACCACCTACATGAACCGCAGCGGTCAGGCGGTGGCGGCACTGGCCGGCTTTTTCCGAATTCCTCCCGAGTCCATCCTGGTCGCCCACGATGAACTCGACATGCCCCCCGGCGTCGCCAAGCTCAAGCAGGGCGGCGGTCATGGCGGGCACAACGGGCTGCGCGACATCATCGCCAAGCTCGGCAACCAGAACAGCTTTCATCGCCTGCGCCTGGGTATCGGCCATCCTGGTCACGCCAGCCTGGTCAGCGGCTACGTGCTGGGTCGTGCACCGCAGACTGAGCGCGAAAAGCTCGACGCCAGCATCGACTTCGCACTGGATGTCGTGCCGGAAATCCTGGCCGGCGACTGGACCCGCGCGATGCAGCGCCTGCACAGCCAGAAGGCCTGAACCTAACTCCGAGGCAAGATCACCATGGGATTCAACTGCGGCATCGTCGGTCTGCCCAACGTCGGCAAGTCCACCCTGTTCAACGCCCTGACCAAGTCCGGCATCGCGGCGGAGAACTTCCCCTTCTGCACCATCGAGCCGAACAGCGGCATCGTGCCGATGCCCGATCCGCGTCTCGACGCGCTGGCGGCCATCGTCAAGCCGGAGCGGGTGATTCCGACCACCATGGAGTTCGTCGATATCGCCGGCCTCGTCGCTGGCGCGTCCAAGGGTGAAGGTCTGGGCAACAAGTTCCTCGCCAATATCCGCGAAACCGATGCCATCGCCCATGTGGTGCGCTGCTTCGAGGACGAGAACGTCATCCACGTCGCCAACAGCGTCGATCCCAAGCGTGACATCGAGATCATCGACCTCGAGCTGATCATGGCCGACCTCGACAGCTGCGAGAAGCAGCTGCAGCGCGTCGCCCGTACCGCCAAGGGCGGCGACAAGGAAGCGGTGGCGCAGAAGGCGCTGCTGGAGAAGCTGATCCCGCACCTCACCGAAGGCAAGCCGGCGCGCAGCCTGCTGAAGAACTTCAGCGACGAAGAGAAGCGCCTGGCCAAGACCTTCCACCTGCTGACCACCAAGCCGGTGATGTACATCGCCAACGTCGCCGAGGATGGCTTCGAGAACAACCCGCACCTGGACGTGGTCAATGCCATCGCCGAGGAAGAAGGCGCCATCGTCGTGCCGGTGTGCAACAAGATCGAGGCCGAGATCGCCGAACTGGACGATCTGGAAGAGATGCAGATGTTCCTCGAGACCATGGGCATGGACGAGCCGGGCCTGAACCGCGTGATCCGCGCCGGCTACCAGCTGCTCAACCTGCAGACCTACTTCACCGCAGGGGTGAAGGAAGTCCGGGCCTGGACGGTCAGGATCGGCGCCACCGCTCCGCAGGCCGCCGCCGTGATCCACACCGACTTCGAGAAAGGCTTTATCCGCGCCGAAGTCATCGCCTATGACGACTTCATCCAGTACAAGGGCGAAGCCGGCGCCAAGGAAGCAGGCAAGTGGCGCCTGGAAGGCAAGGAATACATTGTCAAGGACGGCGACGTGATGCACTTCCGCTTCAACGTCTAATCCGCACGCTCGATAAAGGCCCCGACTCGTCGGGGCCTTTTCGTTTCTATCGATGCCGGAGATTTTTACAGCGGACCGGGGTCAGGCATCGGATCCGGCGGCGGAGCGACCTTCTCGAGTTGCTCCAGCACTTCATCCGGCAACTCATCCGGGCCGTCCAGTTCGGTGTCGCTCTCGGCATCATCGAGGTCATTGAGCGGCGATTCGTCGGCTCGCCAGGGCCAGAAGGGTTGCGGCTGCACTTCGGGTTCGGTGCCAGGCATGGCGCTGTCCTCTGAAAAGGGGCCTGGGACGTTAGGCACGCATCCCGGTAACGGGTTCGCCGCTGGCGGCACCGTCCGGCGCAAACCGGACGGCCCCGCCGCGCCGCATCATTTGAAGTTGCGCTTCACCAGCCGCTCCAGCCAGCCGACGATGCCGGAGCGGAACAGCAGCACGCAGAGCACGAAGATCACCCCGAGAATCACGTGCACCCATTCGCCCAGCGGACCGTTGGACAGGTAGCTCTGCAGCGTCACCACCACCGTGGCGCCCACCAGCGGGCCAAGGATGGTGCCGACCCCGCCGAGCAGGGTCATCAGGATCACCTCGCCGGACATGTGCCAGTGTGCATCGGTCAGCGAGGCCAGCTGGAACACCACGGTCTTGGTCGAGCCGGCCAGGCCCGCCAGCGCGGCGGAGATGACGAACGCCAGCAGCTTGTGCCGATCGACGTTGTAGCCGAGCGACACGGCGCGCGGCTCGTTCTCGCGGATCGCCTTGAGCACCTGGCCGTACGGGGAGTGGATGGTGCGCTGGATGATGGCGAAGCCGAGCACGAACACCGCCAGCACGAAGTAGTACATGGCCATGTTGTTCTGCATGTCGACAAGGCCGAACAGATGCCCGCGCGGCACGCCCTGCAGACCGTTTTCACCGCCGGTGAATGGCGCCTGAACGAAGACGAAGAACACCAGCTGCGCCAGCGCCAGGGTAATCATCGCGAAGTAGATGCCCTGCCTGCGGATCGCCAGCATGCCGAACAGCGCACCGAGGACCGTCGAGGCCAGGGTGCCGGCGAGTATCCCCAGCTCAGTGCTGAGCCCGCTGTAGCTGCTCAGCATGTAGCCGGTGATGTAGCCACCGGTGGCGAAGAACGCCGCATGGCCGAAGGACAGCAGCCCCGCGTAGCCCAGCAGCAGGTTGAAGGCGCAGGCGAACAGGGCGAAGCACAGCAGCTTCATCAGGAACACCGGGTACACCGCCAGCGGCGCCAACAGCGCGATCACCAGCAGCACCGCATAGAAGATCTTCTGCCGCCGCGCGGCCGCATGCCTGCGCTCGCGTACCACACTGGCCTGCCGCAGCGATGCGGCCTGCACGTTTGCCGGATTCGTCATGCTCATGCCTCCTTACCAAAGAGTCCCGCAGGACGTATCAGCAGCACCGCCACCATGACCAGGAACACCACGGTGTTGGCCGCTTCCGGATAGAAGACCTTGGTCAGCCCCTCGATCAGGCCCATGGCGATGCCGGTGACGATGGCGCCGAGGATCGAGCCCATGCCGCCGATCACCACCACGGCGAACACCACGATCAGCAGGTTCGAACCCATGCCCGGCGTCACCGCGTAGATCGGCGCCGCCAGCACGCCGGCGAATGCGGCCAGGGCGACACCGTAGCCATAGGTCAGGGTCACCAGCAGCGGTACGTTGATGCCGAAGCCCTGCATCAGCTTGGGGTTCTCGGTGCCGGCACGTAGGTACGAGCCCAGGCGGGTGCGCTCGATGACGTACCAGGTCGCCAGGCAGACCACCAACGCGGCGACGATCACCCAGGCGCGGTAGGTCGGCAGAAACATGAAGCCGAGGTTGAAGCCGCCGCGCAGCAGTTCCGGCATCGGGTAGGACGAGCCGGACACGCCGAACAGCTTGACGAAGCTGCCCTCGACGATCAGCGCCAGGCCGAAGGTCAGCAGCAGTCCGTAGAGGTGGTCCTCATTGGCGATGCGCCGCAGCAGCCCACGCTCGATGGCCATGCCCAGGCAGCCCACCAGCAGCGGCGACAGCAGCAGCGCGACCCAGTAGCTCACGCCCAGGTAGTTCAGCCCGAGGAACGCGACGAAGGCGCCGAGCATGTACTGCGCGCCGTGGGCGAAATTGATGATACGCAGCAGACCGAAGATGATCGCCAGGCCCAGGCTCAGCAGCGCGTAGAACGCCCCGTTGATGAGGCCGAGCAGCAGCTGCCCGAGCAGCACGCTCAGAGGAACGCCGAATACGAGAGTCATGGTTCACCACCCAAAGGAAGTCCGTGGCACCCGGCCGCCGCCGGCCGGGTGATGGCGCGGATCAGCCGGTCAGTCCTTGGCGACCAGCTTGGTGCACTGGGTTTCGGCGATCGGCCGGTAGGCCTGGTCGCCGGGGATGGTGCGAACGATCTTGTACAGGTCCCACTCGCCCTTGGACTCGGCCGGTGTCTTGACCTGCACTAGGTACATGTCGTGCACCATGCGGCCGTCCTCGCGAATGTGCCCATCCTTGGCGAACATGTCGTTGACCGGGGTCTTGGCCATCTGCGCACGCACCGCGACGGTCTCGTCAGTGCCGGCGGCCTTCACCGCGTTCAGGTAGTGGGTGGTCGCCGAGTAGATGCCGGCGTGCACCATGCCCGGCATGCGCTTGGTGCGCTCGTAGTAGCGCTTGGCCCAGGCGCGGGTGTCCTCGTTCATGTCCCAGTACCAGCCGGTGGTCAGCATCAGGCCCTGGGTCACGTCCAGGCCCATGGCATGGATGTCGTTGAGGAACACCACCATCCCGGCGAGCTTCTGCCCGGACTGGGTGACGCCGAACTCGCTGGCGGTCTTCAGCGAGTTGACCGTATCGGCACCGGCGTTGGCCAGGGCGATCACCTCGGCGCCGGAGCCCTGCGCCTGCAGCATGTAGGAGGAGAAATCGCTGCTCGGGAACGGATGGCGGACCTTGCCTACGATGCTGCCACCGTCGCCTTCCACCACCTTGGTGATGTCGGCTTCCATGGCGTGGCCGAAGGCGTAGTCGGCGGTGAGGATGTACCAGCTCTTGCCGCCGTCGGCGAGCACCGCCTTGGCCGTACCGTTGGCCAGCGCATAGGTGTCGTAAGTCCAGTGGATGTGGTTCGGCGAGCAGAACTCGTTGGTGATGCTGGAGGCCGCCGCGCCGGAGATCAGCGCCAGCTTGCCGCCCTGCTCCACCACCTTGCTCGCCGCCAGCACCACGGAGCTGGCGACCATGCCGGTCACCATGTCGACGTTGCGCTCGTCGATCCACTGACGCACGGTGTTGGCACCGACGTCCGGCTTGTTCAGGTCATCGGCGTGGAAGACGACGATCTTCTTGCCGTCGACCGTGCCGCCGAAATCCTCCACCGCCATCTTCAGCGCTTCCAGGCCGCCCGGGCCGGAGAGGTCGCGGTAGGTACCGGACATGTCGGCCAGATAGCCGATGCGGATTTCGTCATTGCTGATCTCGGCCTGGGCGGCCGAAGCGATCAGGGAAGAAGCCAGGATGGCGCTCGCGCTCTTGCGGAAAAAGCTCATGTAATCACCACTCTCGATTGTTTTTGTTGTGGTTCGGGCCGGCATCCACTGCGGCCGGTTACTGCTTCCTGAGTCGTCCGGGGCTTACACCCCGAGACAGGAATTGAGGAAATCCTTCTTCGAATCCAGGTCGGCCGCCTCGATCTCTTCGATGATGCGGCCGTGTTCCATGACGTAATGGCGGTCGGCCAATGGCGCGGCGAAGCGGAAGTTCTGCTCCACCAGGACGATGGTCAGGCCGCGCTGTTTGAGCTTGATCAGTACCTCGCCGAGCTTCTGCACGATGACCGGCGCCAGGCCTTCGGTGATCTCGTCGAGCAGCAGCAGGTTGGCACCGGTGCGCAGGATGCGCGCCATGGCCAGCATCTGCTGCTCGCCGCCGGACAGCCGCGTACCCTGGCTGAAGCGGCGCTCATACAGGTTGGGAAACATCTCGTAGAGCTCGTCCAGGCTCATTCCGCCGCTGCGCACCGTGGGAGGCAGCAGCAGGTTTTCCTCGACGCTCAGGCTGGCGAAGATGCCGCGTTCTTCCGGGCAGTAGCCGACGCCCAGCCGCGGAATCTGGTGGGCCGGCATGCCGATGGTTTCGTTGCCGTTGACCACGATGGAGCCGGTGCGGCGACCGACCATGTTCATGATCGCCCGCAGCGTGGTGGTTCGCCCGGCGCCGTTGCGCCCGAGCAGGGTCACCAGCTCGCCGCGGCCGACCACCAGATCGACACCATGCAGAATGTGCGACTCGCCGTAGAAGGCGTGCAGATCGCTGACGCGCAGCTGATCGCGGTCCATGGGCGGGGTCATGCGTGCGCCTCCTCGAGTGTCGCGGCTTCGCTGCCGAGATAGGCTTCGCGCACCTGCGGGTTGGCCGACACGCTGTCGTAGTCGCCCTCGGCGAGTACCGCGCCACGCGCCAGCACGGTGATGCGATCGCACAGGCGGCTGACCACGCTGAGGTTGTGCTCGACCATCAGCACCGTACGCTTGGCCGCGGCCTTGCGCACCAGCTCGACGACCATGTCGACGTCCTCGCTGCCCATGCCCTGGGTCGGTTCGTCGAGCAGCAGCACGAAGGGATCGAGCGCCAGGGTGGTGGCCAGCTCCAGTGCGCGCTTGCGACCGTAGGGCAGCTCGATCGCCAGGGTCTGGGCGAAGGATTGCAGGTCGACTTCGGCGAGCAGCTGCATCACCTGCTCATCCAGCTCGCGCAGGCTGCGCTCGGATTTCCAGAAGTGGAAGGAATTACCCATCTTCTGCTGCAACGCGACACGCACGTTCTCCAGCACGCTCATGTGGCCGAACACCGCGGAAATCTGGAACGAGCGCACCAGGCCGAGCCGGGCGATCTCGTTGGCCTTCATCGAGGTGATGTTCTTGCCGCGATAGAGGATCTCGCCACGGGTGGGCGTGAGGAATTTGGTGAGCAGATTGAATACGGTGGTCTTGCCGGCGCCGTTGGGGCCGATAAGCGCATGGATGTGACCCTGACGGACCTTCAGATCGACGGAATCCACGGCGGTGAAGCCGCGAAATTCCTTGGTCAGGCCGCGCGTTTCCAGCACGAACTCTGCTTCCATGGGGTGCCCTCTAACCTTGATTGTTGTTGTTGGTTATGGCGCAGGTCACTGCATGACCTTTACGTAAACGATAACAACCGATTTCCGTAAACGGCAAGTGGCTTTTTCAAACGAGTGATTGATCTGGAAGGCGCGAAAAAACTGGGCGAATCGCTACTACCCAGGCGCCATCCGGTTGTTTGTTCTGCGCCCAGGCAGAGGCACGCCCGTGGCGCGGAACCGCTGAAGGAACGTCTCCGAACGATGCAAAAAGCCGGGCCTAAGCGGCCCGGAAATTCCAACGAGGAGAGGTGCTGCTGCAGCGTGGATGCTTACCAGAGCGGCAGGCTGTAGCTGACGATGAAGCGGTTCTCGTCCAGGTCGCTTTGGAAGTTGCTTCGCGTGGTGGCGTTGCGCAGCTTGAAGCCGAGGTTCTTCAGCGGACCGCTCTGGATGACGTAGGCGATGTCGGTGTTGCGCTCCCAGGTCTTGCCTTCGCTGGCGCCGGCGCCACGGTCGACGTTGTCGCCGGAGACGTAGCGGGTCATCAGGCTCAGTCCCGGAATGCCCATGGCGGCGAAGTCGTAGTCATAGCGGACCTGCCAGGAACGTTCGTCCTGGTTGCCGAAGTCGTTGATCTGCAGCAGGTTGATCAGCGCATTGTCGCCCCCGGCGACATAGGCGAAGCCGGTATCGCCGCTCATGTGCTGGTAACCGCCGGTGAAGGCGTGACCACCAAGCTTGTAGGTGAACAGCGCGCCGAAGGCATCGTTGTCGACATTGCTGCCGCCGTCGTCGGTGGAGCGTACATAGCGCAGGTCGGTCTTGAAGCTCTGCTTATCGCCGAGCGGCAGCACGTGCACGACGTTGAAGTTGTGCTGGTCGTAGATGCCGTCCAGCCCGCCGTAGTAGTAGCTGGTGGCAAGCTGTGGCGACCAGTCGTAACGCCCGCCGGCGAAGCGGAACTCGTCGCTGGTGCTGCCACCACTGCCGAAGGTGATGTTGCGGTACCCACCAACCGGATTGAACACTGTCATTTCTTCGTAATCGGAAGAGTCGCGGTAGCTCGTGCGATCGAGCATGCCGAGATCCAGCGTGAGGCCTGCAACCTCCTTGCTCTGCAGCCAGGCGCCGCGATAGATGTTCGGCAACAGGCGGCTGTCGTTACGCATCAGCACCGGGATCACCGGTTGCAGCGTGCCCACGTGCAGCGTGGTGGCGGACAGCTTGGCCTTGGCGGTCAGGCCTGCCGTGCCATAGTCGTCCGCCGGTTCACCGGAAGCCGAGCGTGGCAGGAGGCCGGTGCCACCGCGACCGGAGCCGGAGTCGAGTTTGACGCCGAGCAGACCGATGGCATCCAGGCCGAAGCCGACCGGGCCTTCGGTGTAGCCGGACTCCATTTTCAGCATGAAGCCCTGGGCCCACTCCTCGGCCTTGGACTGAGCGGCGCCAGACTGCCGGAAGTCGCGGTTCATGTAGAAGTTGCGCAGGTCGATGCTGGCCTTGCTGTCTTCGATAAAGGCGGCCGAAGCCGTATTGGACATGCCCAGGATGGCTGCAGCCAGGCTGGATAGCAGGAAGGTCCGGCTTGCTGGTTTCAGTTGCATAGCTTTCTCTCTTGTTGTTGTGATCGTTGATGCAGCTGTTGAGCCCGACTGCGAACTGCCCGGGCTCGGATTACCACCTCATGCGGTAATGCGGTGTCGCGCTCAGCGCGCGGGGCTCCTGGGCACGCGGCCCAGCAGGTAGAACTCGTCGTTGGGCGGTGTGCGCGCCATGGACACCAGGCGGTTGGAGAGGCCGAACAGTCCGGCGATGGCACCGATGTCCCAGATGTCATCGCGGCTGAAGCCCTGCTCCTCCAGGCGTGCCTGCCAGGCGTCGTCCAGAACGCCACGCCCGGCGGCCAGGTGCAGGGCGAAATCGAGCATGGTGCGCTGGCGCTCGGAGATCGGCGCGGTGCGGTAGTTGACGGCGATCTGGTCGGCCAGCTGCGCGTCCTTGGCGAGGATGCGCAGGATCGCGCCATGGGCGACCACGCAATACAGGCAGCCGTGGTCGGCGCTGACCGCGACCACGATCATCTCCTTCTCGGCCTGGGTCAGGCTGTCGGCTTCGCGCTCCATCAGCGCATCGTGATAGGCGAAGAAGGCGCGAAACTCTGCCGGCCGATGGGCCAGCATGAGAAACACGTTGGGAATGAAACCGGCCTTTTCCTGCACGGCGAGGATCCGCTCGCGCAGGTCGGCGGGCAGTGTGTCGAGGCTGTCGGGCAGCGGAAAACGGCTGATCGACCGAGCAATAGGCAGCGCCATGGAAAGCTCCTTTTGGGATGAGCGAATGGCCGGCCGGGCGAACCCGGCCGGTGCCGGTCAGTGCTGTTCGCTGATGCCCAGCTCGACCACGCTGATCTCGCGCATGCGGAACTTCTGCACCTTGCCGCTGATGGTCATCGGGAAGTCGTCGACGAACTTGATGTGCCGCGGCGTCTTGAAGTGGGCGATGCGGCCCTTGCAGAAGTCGCGTAGCACCTCGGCCTCGACCTGATGGCCCGGGTGCAGCTTGACCCAGGCGACGATCTCCTCGCCGAACTTGCTGTCCGGCACGCCGATCACCTGCACGTCGGCCACCGCCGGATGGGTGAAGAGGAATTCCTCGATCTCACGCGGGTACACGTTCTCGCCGCCACGGATGATCATGTCCTTGTTGCGGCCGACGATCTTGATGTAACCCTCGTCGTCCATCACCGCGAGGTCACCGGTGTGCATCCAGCGCGCGCCGTCGATAGCCTCGCGGGTGGCATCCGGGTTGTTCCAGTAGCCGAGCATCACGCTGTAGCCGCGGGTGCACAGTTCGCCGATCTGCCCGCGCGGCACAACCGCGCCGTGCTCGTCGACGATCTTGCTTTCCAGGTGCGGCTGGGTGCGGCCGACGCTGGTGACGCGGCGTTCCAGGTCGTCGTCTGCACTGGTCTGGGTGGAAACCGGACTGGTTTCGGTCATGCCGTAGGCGATCTGCATTTCGGCCAGGTGCATGTCGTCGATGACGCGCTTCATCACCTCGATCGGGCAGGTGGAGCCGGCCATGATGCCGGTGCGCAGGCTGCTCAGGTCCAGCGACTGGCGCTCCGGATGGTCGAGCATGGCGATGAACATGGTCGGCACGCCGTACATGCCGGTGGCCTTTTCCTCGGCCGCAGCCTGCAATGCGGCCAGCGGCTCGAAGGCGGCGCTCGGGTAGATCATGGTCGTGCCGTGGGTGACGCAGCCGAGGTTGCCCATGACCATGCCGAAGCAGTGGTACAGCGGCACCGGGATCACCAGGCGGTCGTGCTCGGTCAGCCTGAGGCTCTCACCGACCATGTAGCCGTTGTTAAGGATGTTGTAGTGGCTGAGCGTGGCGCCCTTGGGGAAGCCCGTGGTGCCGGAGGTGTACTGGATGTTGATGGGGTCGTCGAACTGCAGGCGCTCGCCGCACTGGCGCAACTGCTCGGGGCCGACCTGCTCGGCCATCTCCATCAGCGCCTGCCACTGCAGCATGCCGTCCACCGGCTTGTCGCACAGGCTGATCACGCCGCGCAGCTCGGGCAGCATATGGCTCTGCAGGGCCCCGACGGCGGCGCTTTCCAGCTCCGGCAGCAGCTCGTGGAGCATGGCGTGGTAATCGGACGTCTTGAAGGCATCGGCGCAGATCAGCCAGCGGCAGCCGGACTGCTTCAAGGCGTACTCAAGTTCGCTGAGGCGGTAGGCGGGATTGATGTTGACCAGCACCACCCCGATCTTCGCGGTGGCGAACTGGGTGATGCACCACTGGGCATTGTTCGGCGACCAGATGCCCACTCGTTCGCCAGCTTGCAGTCCGAGGGCCAGCAGGCCACGCGCACAACGGTCCACCGCCTCTGCCAGTTCCGTCCAGGTGTAGCGCAGTTGCTGATGGCGCACCACCAGGGCCTCGCGCTGGGGAAAGCGCTCCACGGTACGATCGAACGCCGCGCCAATGGTCATGGGCAGCAGGGGTTTGCTCTGCGGACCGCAGGTATAGCTCGGAAGACTCATGACGATGTTCCTCAGTCTTATGTTTGTTATGAGGCGTGCTTCGCAAGGGCGCTGGCGCTGCTGACAGTCACCCTAGGCCACGATTACGTTAACGTAAAGGTAATTAAGTGACAACATGTCGCGGGGTAGGCGAAAGTCGAGGGACAGCACGTAGCCAAATGGCCAGCATTGCCGACGTGCAACCTGGCTGCAGCCTTAGTGGCGCGCCTCGCTGATGTGCTTTCCTCTCACGGAAACTGCGGTGCGCCTTGGTGGGCTAAAGCCCACCCTACTGGGAGATCGTAGCCAGTCGAACCGCTACGGTGCGGCGGGCATCACGGCACCGTTGTAGGGCGGGCTTCAGCCCACCAGAACGAGCCGAGGCTATAACCGCATCTGACGACTACGGCACCGTCAGGTAATTTCGCGCTGGTACTCGTGAAGGAAATCCAGCGCAGCGAGGTTCTTGTCCTTGGCTTCGAGCATGATGTCGAAGCGGTCGAGAAACTGAAACGCATAGCGATTCGTCCAGCGGTTCCACATGCGCTTGCTGTGCGCATAGAGGTCGCGCTTGCTGACCTGCTCCAGCAACTCGGGGATTTCCAGCTTCCGCTCCGGCGCGAAGCCCAGCTCCATCAGGCTCTCCTGCGGCTGCGAGTAGTGCATGGTCGGCCGCACTCCGCGCCAGCTTTCCAGGATGCGCTCGATGCGCGGGTCGTCCGGCTCGATGTAGCGGTCCTCGTGAATCCAGCAGTGATGGATGTCCAGCACCACCGGCGCGAGGTCCGCGAGACCCAGGCAGTCGTCCAGGCCATAGGTCTTTTCGTCGTTCTCGAAGGTGATGCACTGGCGCGCCTCGGTCGACAGCCGCGGCCACACGGCACGCACGCCGTCGGCGCCGAGCCGCCCGGCGATATGCAGGTTGCACTTGAAGTCCTGGAAGCGCCGGCCGTAACCCATCATGCGGATCATGTCGGCGTGGTACTCGAATTCCGCCAGGCTGTTCTCCACCACCTGCGGCTTGTCCGACCCCAGCACGCAGTACTGGCCGGGATGCATCGACAGGCGGATGTCGTGGGCCCGCGCCAGCTCGCCGATCGCGGCGAAACCCGCCTCGAGGCGGCCCTGCATTTCGGCGCGGCGGTAGAACGGCGCGATCTCGGCATGGCTGTAGAACGGCAGCAGGTCGCTGGACAGCCGCAACATGCGCAGCATCGGCGGCAACGTGGCGACGTATTCGAGCAGTACCCGCTGAGCGTTCAGGTTGTGCTCGACGATCTCCTCGAGCCTCGCTTCGGCCGCCTCGCGCCCCACCGAGGCCATCCAGCGCAGCGTGGTGCTGCGCGGGTTGAAGGTGCGCTCGATGCGCTCCAGTTCCTTCAGCGAAAGGCTCTGTTGCGGATGGCGATACATGCAGGCGAAGCCGATACGGGGCATGGATTCCTCGTCGATGACAGGCCGGTGCTCCGACCACTGCCTGTTTAGTCCCGCCAGCCTCGCACCGAGTGCCCCGCCACCGACGAAACACCACTGTAGTCCCGAACCGACTACCGGCGACCACGGTTGGGCGGGCCTATGCTTGCAGACATGCCGACTCGGCGGTGTGTTGACAGACCCGCAGCGGACCTTTACGTTAACGTAAAGCAACGAGCGATCATCCATGTCGATGACCTCAGACCGCTACCAGAGCGCCGGCCCGCACTCCGCCGGACGAACGAATTCTCTGAAAACAGAACAATTACAAGACAAGCAGGTGGCCCCATGAACTACTCCAGCCTCAATTTCGCCCTCGGTGAAACCATCGACATGCTGCGCGAGCAGGTCCAGGCCTTCGTTGCCGCCGAGCTGGCGCCGCGCGCCGAAGCCATCGACCAGGACAACCTGTTCCCGGCCGACATGTGGAAGAAATTCGGCGAGATGGGTCTGCTCGGCGTGACCGTCTCCGAGGAATACGGCGGCGCCGGCCTCGGCTACCTGGCCCACGTGGTGGCGATGGAAGAGATCAGCCGCGGCTCGGCCTCGGTCGCCCTCTCCTACGGCGCCCACTCCAACCTGTGCGTCAACCAGATCAACCGCAACGGCAACCCCGAGCAGAAGGCCCGCTACCTGCCCAAGCTGATCAGCGGCGAACACGTCGGCGCGCTGGCCATGAGCGAGCCGAATGCCGGCTCCGACGTGGTCTCCATGAAGCTGCGCGCCGAGAAGCGCGGCGACCGCTACGTGCTCAACGGCAGCAAGACCTGGATCACCAACGGTCCGGACGCCAACACCTACGTGATCTACGCCAAGACCGACCTGGACAAGGGTCCGCACGGCATCACCGCGTTCATCGTCGAGCGTGACTGGAAAGGCTTCTCCCGCGGCAACAAGTTCGACAAGCTCGGCATGCGTGGCTCCAACACCTGCGAGCTGTTCTTCGATGACGTCGAGGTGCCGCAAGAGAACGTGCTCGGCGTCGAGAACGGCGGCGTCAAGGTGCTGATGAGCGGCCTGGACTACGAACGCGTGGTGCTCGCTGGCGGCCCGACCGGGATCATGCAGGCCTGCCTCGACGTGGTGGTGCCCTACATCCACGACCGCAAGCAGTTCGGTCAGAGCATCGGCGAGTTCCAGTTCATCCAGGGCAAGGTGGCAGACATGTACACCCAGCTCAACGCCAGTCGCGCCTATCTCTACGCCGTCGCCCAGGCCTGCGACCGTGGCGAGACCACCCGCAAGGACGCCGCCGGGGTGATCCTCTATACCGCCGAAAACGCCACGCAGATGGCCCTGCAGGCGATCCAGATCCTTGGTGGCAATGGCTATATCAACGAATTCCCCACCGGCCGCCTGCTGCGTGACGCCAAGCTCTACGAGATCGGCGCCGGCACCAGCGAGATCCGCCGGATGCTGATCGGACGCGAGCTGTTCAAGGAATCCAGGTGAGCTTGCGGGCTGAAAAATGCCCCCAGCCTCGTAGGGTGGAAAACCGCGAAGCGTTTTCCACCGCAGTCGGTGGATGGCAGAGCCATCCATGATGGAATTGAACGGAGCCAACCATGGCCATCCTGCACACCCAGATCAATACCCGTTCGCCGGAGTTCGCCGCCAACAGCGCGGCGATGCTCGAGCAGGTGAACAACCTGCGCGCCCTGCTCGGCCGTGTCAGCGAAGGCGGCGGCGCCACCGCCCAGCAGCGCCATGTCTCACGCGGCAAGCTCCTGGTGCGCGAGCGCATCGATACCCTGCTCGATGCCGGCTCGGCCTTTCTCGAACTCGCCCCGCTGGCCGCCCATGAGGTCTACGGCGAAGACGTCGCCGCCGCCGGCGTGGTCGCCGGTATCGGCCGCGTCGAAGGCATCGAGTGCATGATCATCGCCAACGACGCCACCGTGAAAGGCGGCACTTACTACCCGCTGACGGTGAAGAAGCACCTGCGCGCGCAGACCGTCGCCCGCGAGAACCGCCTGCCCTGCATCTATCTGGTGGACTCCGGCGGCGCCAACCTGCCGCGTCAGGACGAGGTGTTCCCGGACCGCGAACACTTCGGCCGGATCTTCTTCAACCAGGCCAACATGAGCGCCATGGGCATCCCGCAGATCGCCGTGGTCATGGGCTCCTGCACTGCCGGCGGCGCCTATGTGCCGGCGATGGCCGACGAAACCATCATGGTGCGCAACCAGGCGACCATCTTCCTCGCCGGCCCGCCACTGGTGAAGGCTGCCACCGGTGAGGTGGTAACCGCCGAGGAGCTGGGCGGCGCCGACGTGCACTGCAAGACTTCGGGCGTCGCCGACCACTACGCCGAGAACGACGAGCACGCCCTTTCCATCGCCCGCCGCTGCGTGGCCAACCTCAACTGGCGCAAGCTCGGCCAGCTGCAGACCCGCGAACCGCGCGCACCGCTGTATGCCTCCGACGAGCTGTACGGTGTGATCCCGGCGCAGGCCAAGCAGCCCTATGACGTGCGCGAGGTGATCGCGCGGCTGGTGGACGGCAGTGAGTTCGATGAATTCAAGGCGCTGTTCGGCACCACCCTGGTCTGCGGCTTCGCCCATCTGCACGGCTATCCGATCGCCATCCTCGCCAACAACGGCATCCTCTTCGCCGAGGCGGCGCAGAAAGGCGCGCACTTCATCGAACTGGCCTGCCAGCGCGGCATCCCTCTGCTGTTCCTGCAGAACATCACCGGTTTCATGGTCGGGCAGAAATACGAGGCCGGCGGCATCGCCAAGCACGGCGCCAAGCTGGTCACCGCGGTGGCCTGCGCCCAGGTGCCGAAATTCACCGTGCTCATCGGCGGCAGCTTCGGTGCCGGCAACTACGGCATGTGCGGCCGCGCCTACGACCCGCGCTTCCTCTGGATGTGGCCCAACGCGCGCATCGCCGTGATGGGTGGCGAACAGGCCGCCGGGGTGCTCGCGCAGGTCAAGCAGGAGCAGAGCGAGCGCGCCGGCAAGAGTCTCGGCGACGATGAGGTGGCGGCCATCAAGCAGCCGATCCTCGAACAGTACGAGCGCCAGGGCCATCCCTATTACTCCAGCGCGCGGCTGTGGGACGACGGCGTGATCGACCCGGCGCAGACCCGCCAGGTGCTGGGGCTGGCGCTGTCCGCCGCGTTGAACGCGCCGATCGAGCCGACCCGCTTCGGCGTGTTCCGCATGTAATCCGTGCCGCCGGCAGCCGAGCGCGCCGGCGCCTGCAGTCGCATCGAGGATGCCGAGATGACCGATTTCCAGACCATCGAACTGAACAAAGACGCGCGCGGCGTGGCCACCCTCTGGCTCAACCGCGCGGACAAGAACAATGCCTTCGACGCCCAGGTGATCGGCGAACTGAACGCAGCGCTGGCCCAGGTGCAGGACGATGCGGGCATCCGCTTCCTCATCCTGCGCGGGCGCGGCAAGCACTTCTCTGCTGGCGCGGATCTCGGCTGGATGCGCGAGTCGGCCAAACTCGACTACCAGGCGAACCTGGCTGACGCCCACGAACTCGGCGAGCTGATGCAGCGCCTTTACCGGCTGCCGCAGCCGACCCTGGCCGTGGTACAGGGCGCGGCCTTTGGCGGCGCGCTGGGGCTGATCGCCTGCTGCGACATGGCCATCGGCGCCCGCGACGCACTGTTCTGCCTGTCGGAAGTTCGCATCGGCCTGGCGCCGGCGGTGATCAGCCCGTACGTGGTCAAGGCCATCGGCGAGCGCGCCACCCGCCGCTACGCGCTGACCGCCGAACGCTTCGACGGCACACGTGCCCGCGAACTTGGCCTGCTCGCAGAAACCTACCCGGCCAGCGAACTGGACGCCGCGCTCGATCAATGGGTCGACAACCTGCTGCTCAACAGCCCGCAGGCGCTCAAGGCCTGCAAGGACCTGCTGCTGGAAGTGGGCGATGGCGATTTCAGCGCCGACCTGCGCCAGACCACCGAACAGGCCATCGCGCGCCTGCGCACCAGCCCGGAAGGTCAGGAAGGCCTGAGCGCCTTTCTGGAAAAACGCACGCCCGCCTGGCAGGAGAAGAAGTGATGAATCGCCATATTGATACCCTGCTGGTCGCCAACCGCGGCGAGATCGCCTGCCGCGTGATGCGCACCGCCAAGGCCATGGGCCTGACCACCGTTGCGGTGCACAGCGCCATCGACGCCAGCGCGCGCCATGCCCGCGAAGCCGATATCCGCATCGACCTGGGCGGCGCCAAGCCGGCCGAGAGCTACCTGCGCATCGACAAGCTGATCGAGGCGGCCAAGGCCAGCGGCGCCCAGGCGATCCACCCGGGCTACGGCTTTCTCTCGGAGAACGCCGAGTTCGCCCGCGCCATCGAACAGGCCGGGCTGATCTTCCTCGGCCCACCCGCCTCCGCCATCGACGCCATGGGCAGCAAGTCCGCCGCCAAGGCGCTGATGGAAGAAGCCGGCGTGCCGCTGGTGCCGGGCTACCACGGCGAAGCGCAGGACGTGGAAACCTTCCGTGCTGCCGCGGAAAGGATCGGCTACCCGGTGCTGCTCAAGGCCACCGCCGGTGGCGGCGGCAAGGGCATGAAGGTGGTCGAGCGCGAGGCGGACCTGGCCGAAGCACTGGCGTCCGCCCAGCGCGAGGCACAGTCGTCGTTCGGCGACTCGCGCATGCTGGTCGAGAAATACGTGCTCAAGCCGCGCCATGTGGAAATCCAGGTCTTCGCCGACCAGCACGGCAACTGCCTGTACCTGAACGAGCGCGACTGCTCGATCCAGCGCCGCCATCAGAAGGTGGTCGAAGAGGCCCCTGCCCCTGGCCTGTCCCCCGAGCTGCGCCGTGCCATGGGCGAAGCCGCGGTGAAGGCGGCCAAGGCCATCGGCTACGTCGGCGCCGGCACCGTGGAATTTCTGCTGGATGCCCGTGGCGAATTTTTCTTCATGGAAATGAACACCCGTCTGCAGGTCGAGCACCCGGTCACGGAGGCCATCACCGGCCTCGACCTGGTCGCCTGGCAGATTCGCGTCGCCCGCGGCGAACCGCTGCCGATCAGCCAGGAGCAGGTGCCGCTGATCGGCCATGCGATCGAGGTACGGCTGTACGCCGAGGACCCGGACAACGATTTCCTCCCCGCCACCGGCACCCTCGAGCTCTACCGTGAAGCCGCGGATGGTCCGGGCCGTCGCGTCGACAGCGGCGTCGCCGAGGGCGATACCGTGTCGCCGTTCTACGATCCGATGCTCGGCAAGCTGATCGCCTGGGGCGAGAACCGCGAGGAAGCGCGCCTGCGCCTATTGGCCATGCTCGACGAGACCGCAGTCGGCGGCGTGCGCACCAACCTCGCGTTCCTGCGCCGCGTCGTCGGCCATCGCGCCTTTGCCGAGGCCGAGCTGGATACCGGCTTTATCCCGCGCCACGAAAGCGAACTGCTGCGTCCGGCCGGCGAGCTGTCCGATGCCTTCTGGCAACAGGCTGCCGAGTGCTTCGTACAGAGCGAGCCGACCACGGTTCGCGACGACGATGCCCATTCGCCGTGGTCCAAACGCGACGGGCTGCGTTTCGGCATGCCGGCGCAGATCAGCCTGCATCTGCAGTGCAATGGCGAGAGCCGCCGATTGAAGATCGATCCCGCAGCGCAGCAGCCAAACGTCCGCACGCCCAGGGCGATCCGCCAGGGCGATGCACTGTACCTGCAGTGGAACGGCGAATGGCTGGCCGTGCGCGCCTTCGACCCCATCGCCGAAGCCGAGGCCAGCCACCAGCATCACGGCGGCCTGACCGCACCAATGAACGGCAGTATCGTGCGTGTACTGGTGGAGGCCGGTCAGCATGTCGAAGCCGGCACCGCGCTGATCGTGCTGGAAGCGATGAAGATGGAACACAGCATCCGCAGCGCCCAGACTGGCGTGGTCAAGAGCCTGTTCTGCAACGAAGGCGAAATGGTCAGCGAAGGCGCGGTGCTGCTGGAGATGGAAGAGGCTTGAAGGATGGACAAGGCTGCGCCGTTGTCCACCCACGCACGAACGCAGGGCCGTAGGGTGGAAAACGCCGCAGGCTTTTCCACCGGTAGGACGCCTCGACTGACACACAGCGACATCGGTGGGCTGAAGCCCACCCTACGGTGGACGCGTGCAGGGTTCGCAGGGTGGGCTTTAGCCCACCAGCGGCGCCACAATTCAACGATACGGGTGAAGGCTCGCTAAGCGTTCACCCCCTGGAGGACATATGAGCCTGCCCAAACAGGTCCGGCTGGTGGAAGTCGGCCCGCGTGACGGTCTGCAGAACGAGCAGCAGCCGATCAGCGTGGCGGACAAGGTGCGCCTGGTCGACGACCTGAGCGCCGTCGGGCTGTCCTATATCGAAGTCGGCAGCTTCGTCTCGCCCAAGTGGGTGCCGCAGATGGCGGGCTCCGCCGAAGTCTTCGCGCAGATCCAGCGCAAGGCCGGGGTCACCTATGCGGCGCTGGCGCCAAACATGAAAGGCCTAGAAGCGGCCATTGAGGCCGGCGTGAAGGAAGTCGCGGTGTTCGGTGCGGCCTCCGAAGCCTTCTCGCAGAAGAACATCAACTGCTCCATCGCCGAAAGCCTGGCACGCTTCGCGCCGCTGATGGAGGCTGCCCGCGAGCACGACATCCGTGTGCGTGGCTACGTTTCCTGCGTGCTCGGCTGCCCTTACGAGGGCGACGTATCGCCAGCCAAGGTCGCCGAGGTTGCCCGCGAGCTGTATGCCATGGGCTGCTACGAGGTTTCCCTGGGCGACACCATCGGCACCGGCACACCGGGCAAGACCCGCACCCTGTTCGATACCGTGGCCCGCGAAGTGCCGCGCGAACGGTTGGCCGGGCATTTCCACGACACCTACGGCCAGGCGCTGGCGAATATCTATGCGAGCCTCTTGGAAGGCATCGCGGTGTTCGACAGCTCGGTCGCCGGCCTCGGCGGTTGCCCTTACGCCAAAGGCGCCAGCGGCAATGTCGCCAGCGAAGACGTGCTGTACATGTTCAACGGGCTGGACATAGCCACCGGCATCGACCTCGATGCACTGATCGCCGCCGGCCAGCGCATCAGCCAGCTGCTGGGGCGCGCCAACGGTTCGCGGGTCGCCCGCGCCAGACTGGCCGGTTAGCGGCACCGTTCTTGCTAAACCCTATTCGTCGGGCGCCCATTCAGGTAGCGCCCGGCACGGACAGAACAACAAGTAGAGGTAATTCATGAACAAGATTTACCCCAACGCCGCCCACGCCCTGGAAGGGTTGGTTCAGGACGGCATGACCATCGCCGTCGGCGGCTTCGGCCTGTGCGGCATCCCCGAGCAGCTGATCGGCGCGCTGCGCGACAGCGGCAAGAAGGACCTGACTGCCATCAGCAACAACGCCGGTGTCGACGGTTTCGGCCTCGGCCTGCTGCTGGAGACGCGGCAGATCAGCAAGATGATTTCTTCCTACGTGGGCGAGAACAAGGAGTTCGAGCGCCAGTACCTGGCCGGCGAGCTGGCCCTGGAGTTCACCCCGCAGGGCACCCTGGCGGAGAAGCTGCGTGCCGGCGGCGCGGGCATCCCGGCGTTCTACACCAGGACCGGCTACGGCACCCTGGTGGCCGAAGGCAAGGAAACCCGCCAGTTCAACGGTGAGTGGTACGTGATGGAAGAATCGCTGACCGCGGACCTGGCCCTGGTCAAGGCATGGAAGGCCGACAAGGCCGGCAACCTGCTGTTTCGCAAGACCGCGCGCAACTTCAACCCGCTGGCAGCGATGGCCGGCGAGGTCTGCGTCGTCGAGGTGGAGGAGATCGTCGAGACCGGCGAGCTGGACCCGGACCAGATTCACCTGCCGGGTATCTACGTGCATCGCATCGTGCACAACCCGAACCCGGAAAAACGCATCGAAAAACGCACGGTGAGGAGCTGAGACCATGGCCTGGACACGTGAACAGATGGCGCAACGCGCCGCCCAGGAGCTGCAGGACGGCTTCTACGTCAACCTCGGTATCGGCCTGCCGACCCTGGTCGCCAACTACATCCCGGAAGGCATGGACGTCTGGCTGCAGAGCGAGAACGGCCTGCTCGGCATCGGCCCCTTCCCGAGCGAGGAAGAGATCGATCCGGACCTGATCAACGCCGGCAAGCAGACCGTCACCGCCCTGCCCGGCTCGAGCTTCTTCGACAACGCGCAGAGCTTCGCCATGATCCGCGGCGGCCACATCAACCTGGCCATCCTCGGCGCCATGCAGGTGTCGGAAAAGGGCGACCTGGCCAACTGGATGATCCCCGGCAAGATGGTCAAGGGCATGGGCGGCGCGATGGACCTGGTGGCCGGCGTCAAGCGCGTCGTGGTGCTGATGGAGCACACCGCCAAGGGCGGCGCGCACAAGATCCTGCCGGCCTGCGACCTGCCGCTCACCGGCCTCGGCGTGGTCGACCGGATCATCACCGACCTCGGCGTGCTGGACGTCACCGAGCAGGGCCTGAAGCTGGTGGAGCTGGCCGAAGGCGTCAGCTTCGAGGAGCTGCAAGAGGCCACCGGCTGCCCGATCCAACGCTGAAGCCTGGGTGCGGGAAGCACGCCGGAGCGCCCCTTGCCCGCTGCGTCTTCCCGCCTGCCCCGAACGCCCCGAGCCGGCGGCGCGCCAGCACTGGCCAGTCACCCAGGCGCCCGTATACTGCGGCATCGACCGGTCTGCCAGCGCGCTGACCAACGGCTTGCCCCCTGTCGTTCGAGGGCACCCTTTCCCGGAGCCAGGCCGCGTGCCTGGTCCTCGCGTTACGCCCCGGCGTAGCGCTTTTTTATTCGGAGTCCGTCATGCAAGACGTCGTCATCGTAGCTGCAACCCGCACCGCCATCGGCAGTTTCCAGGGCTCGCTGGCCAATGTGCCGGCAGTCGAACTGGGCGCCACCGTGATCCGCGCCCTGCTGGAAAAGACCGGCATCGACCCGACTCAGGTCGATGAAGTCATCCTCGGCCATGTGCTCACCGCCGGCGCCGGGCAGAACACCGCGCGCCAGGCCTCGATCAAGGCCGGCCTGCCCCACGCGGTACCGTCCATGACGCTGAACAAGGTATGCGGCTCGGGCCTCAAGGCCGTGCATCTGGCCGTGCAGGCGATCCGCTGCGGCGATGCCGAAGTGGTCATCGCCGGCGGCATGGAGAACATGAGCCTGGCGCCCTACGTTCTGCCCGGCGCACGCACCGGCCTGCGCATGGGCCACGCGCAGATCGTCGATACCATGATTACCGACGGCCTGTGGGACGCCTTCAACGACTACCACATGGGCATCACCGCGGAGAACCTGGCCGACAAATACGGCATCGACCGCGCCCAGCAGGACGCCTTCGCCGCGCAGTCGCAGCAGCGTGCCGCGGCGGCCATCGAAAGCGGCCGCTTCGATGCCGAGATCACCCCGGTCATGATTCCCCAGCGCAAGGGCGACCCGGTCGCCTTCGCCCGTGACGAGCAGCCGCGCGCCGGCACCACGGCCGAATCCCTCGGCGGCCTGCGTGCAGCCTTCAAGAAGGACGGCTGCGTCACCGCCGGCAACGCCTCGACCCTCAACGACGGCGCCGCCGCGGTGGTGCTGATGAGCGCCAGCAAGGCCGAGGCCCTGGGCCTGCCGGTGCTGGCCAAGATCGCCGGCTACGCCAACGCCGGCGTCGACCCGGCGATCATGGGCATCGGCCCGGTCACCGCCACCCGTCGCTGCCTGGAAAAGGCCGGCTGGACGCTGGCCGAGCTGGACCTGATCGAAGCCAACGAAGCCTTCGCCGTGCAGGCGCTGTCGGTAGGTAAGGAATTGGGCTGGGATGCCGATAAGGTCAACGTGAACGGCGGCGCCATCGCCCTCGGCCACCCGATCGGCGCCTCGGGCTGCCGTATCCTGGTGACCCTGCTGCACGAGATGCAGCGCCGCGACGTTCGCAAGGGCCTGGCAACACTGTGCATCGGTGGTGGCCAGGGAGTAGCCTTGGCAGTCGAACGCGCCTGAACGCGCCATCGCGGCAGGGCATGCTGGCAGACACGCGCCCGGATCACCGGGCGCGACAGAGGATGATCGGAAGGAATCATGGCGAAACAGACCTACAGTATTTCCGACCTGGCCAATGAGCTGGACATCACCACTCGCGCCATCCGCTTCTATGAAGAGCAGGGCATGCTCACCCCGACCCGTCGCGGTCAGGAACGCATCTATTCACCCAAGGATCGCGTCGCGCTGAAGCTGATCCTGCGCGGCAAGCGCATCGGCTTTTCGCTGGCCGAATGCAAGACCCTGATCGAGCTCTACGACCCCAAGGCCGGCAACCAGAAGCAGCTGAACATCATGCTGCAGATGATCGCCGAGCGGCGCCAGCAGCTGGAGCAGCAGCTGCTCGACATCCAGCAGATGCAGCTGGAGCTGGACACTGCCGAAGAGCGCTGCCGCAGCGCACTGGAAAGCACCCTGGCAAAGCAAGCCGCCAGCTGATCCGACGCCCTTTTCGCCTGCCTCTCATCCGGCGTTGCGCCCTGCGCACGCCGGATTTGTTTTGTCCGCCAGTCAGCCATAGCGCCTGTCCACGGATATGGACATGTTCCAGAATTCCGGACACCGCCGCATGTTCACCTGAGCAGTGTCTGCCGCAGCGGACACCGCTATCGCCCTGCGGGTATCCGAATGTCGCTGCAGACCGCGCCTTTCCTCGATCGCGAGTGATAGGCACAGAACCTGCAATCCACCCTGCGACGCCAGAACAAACCAAAGAACAAGACTGGCGCCGGATCGGCAGCATCGGCTCGGCCTCTGTTCTTGTTCTGGCCTGTTAACGCCCTCGACCCACGGGGGGTTACGCGTCCGCCCTCGGGCACCAGAACAACAACAAGAAGGAAACCTGCATGTCGACCAAGAACAAACTCTCCCGTATCGCCTGCGCCATCGGTGCCACCACCCTGCTCGGCGCCAGCCTGCTCAGTGGCGTCGCCAGCGCCGCGGAAAAGATCCGCTGGCAGGTGCCGCTGGCCTTCCCCTCCCACCTGATCGGCCTCTCCACCCCGGTCAAGCACCTCTCCGAATCGCTCAAGGCTGTGTCCGGCGGTGATATCCAGCTGCGCTACTACGAGCCGGGCGAGCTGGTGCCGCCGTTCGAGATCATGGATGCGGTGAGCAGCGGCAAGTACCCGGCCGGCTACACCTGGATCGGCTACGACCAGGGCACCATTCCGGCCCTGCCGCTGTACTCCGGCGCGCCGTTCAACATGGAGCCGCCGGCGCACCTGGCCTGGTACTACCAGGGCGATGGCAAGAAGCTGCTGGAGGAGATCTACGCCGAGCGCAATATCCACCCGATGCTGTGCAGCATCATCGGCCCGGAAGGCGCCGGCTGGTTCGCCAAGCCCATCGAGAAGCTGGACGACTTCGACGGCCTGCGCATCCGCTTCGCCGGCATCGGCGGCAAGGTGCTGGAAAAGCTCGGCGCCTCGGTGACCATGGTGCCGGGCGGCGAGATCTACCAGGCGCTGGAGCGCAAGACCATCGACGCCACCGAATTCTCGCAGCCGGCGGTGGACAAGATGCTGGGCCTGGACCAGATCATCAAGAACTACATCATGCCCGGCTGGCATCAGACGCTGACCACCTCGCACCTGCTGGTGAACAAGGACGTCTGGGACAAGCTCGCGCCGGAAAGCCGCGCACTCATCGAGATGGGTTGCGAATCGGCCACCCTCAAGGGCTTTGCCGAAAGCGAGTGGGCCCAGCCGACCGCGCTGCGTGACTACCAGAAGCAGGGCGTGAAGGCCCAGGTGCTGCCCGAGCCGGTACTGCGCGAGCTGCAGAAGGTCACCGATGAGGTGCTCGACGAGATGGCCGCCAAGGACGAGATGTTCAAGCGCGTACTGACCAGCCAGCGCGAGTTCATGAAGCACCACTCGATCTGGCATGGCATGGGCTACCTGCCGCGCGACTTCTACAAGTACGACTGACGGCTGCCTGCTGTGACCTGTGCGGTGAGTGGGTTGAGGCAATGAGCGGCGACGCCGTATCGGGGCCATGGGCGCCGAAATTGACCAACCAGACTTACCAAACAGGCCACTAACCCGCGGGCACGGCGACGTGCCCGCCTCCTATCCCTGTGCCGAGATTCCGAGGTCCGCCGTGTCCTTCAAGCCCGTCTCTCCCGATGCGCCAGCGCCCGACGCGCTGCCGTACAACCGTATTTCGCGGCCGTTGGATCGCCTGCTGGTCGCCATCGGCCAGGCCAGCGCCTGGCTCTGGCTGGCGGTTCTGCTGGTCGTGCTGGCCAACGTGTTCAGCCGCTTCGCCCTCTCGCGCGGCTCCATCGCGCTGGAGGAACTGTCCTGGCACCTGTTCGGCGCCGCGCTGATGCTTGCCCTCGCCTATGCCGTGGTGCGCGACGACCATGTGCGCGTCGACGTGCTGAGCGAACGCTTCAGTCTGCACGGTCGCGCCTGGATCGAGCTGGTCGCCATCGTGCTGCTGGCCCTGCCGGTGATCGCGCTGATGATCGATGCGCTGATTCCCTACGCCTACAAGGCCTACCTCTACAACGAGCGCTCCCAGGCGCCCAGCGGGCTGCCCCATCGCTTCATCTTCAAGAGTGTGCTGCCCATCGGCCTCGCGCTGGTGGCGCTGGCGCTGCTGTCCCGCGCGTTGCGCTGCAGCACCCTGCTGTTCAATTTCCCGCGGGCCCTGACGGCCCCCTCGGACGAGCGCGACCGCACTCGTTCGCAGCCCTGATGGAGTAGTCGCAATCATGGGTCTGGAAGAAATCCTCGTCATCGCCATGTTCGCCAGCTTCATGGGCCTGCTGCTGCTCGGCTTCCCGGTCGCCTGGTCGCTGGCCGGCATCGGCCTGCTGTTCGCCGTGCTCGGCTATGTGCTGGTTGAACACTTCGACGCCAATCTCTGGTTCACCTGGGACGGCACCATCGGCGTGCTCGACGCGCGCATCTACGGCATCGTCGCCAATGAGCTGATGGTGGCCCTGCCGCTGTTCATCTTCATGGGCATCATGCTCGACCGCTCCGGCATTGCCGAACGCCTGATGCACAGCCTGGTGCGCGTGCTCGGTCCGCTGCGCGGCGGCTATGCGGTGACGGTGGTGGTGGTCGGCATCCTGCTCGCCGCCTCCACCGGCATCGTCGGCGCCTCGGTGGCGCTGCTCGGCATGCTCTCCATCGGGCCGATGCTGCAGGCCAGCTACAACAAGAGCCTGGCGGTGGGCACTGCCTGCTCGGTGGGTACGCTGGGCATCCTGATTCCGCCGAGCATCATGCTGGTGCTGATGGCCGACCGCCTCGGCACCTCGGAAGCCTCGGTGGGCAAGCTGTTCATGGGCGCGCTGATCCCGGGGATGATGCTGGCGCTGATATACATCCTCTATATCGTGGTCGTCGCCTGGCTGAAGAAGGACTTCGCCCCGGCCCCGGTCAACCGGCAAAAGCTCGACGCCCGTGCCCTGCTCGACGTGTTCTGGGCCGTGGTCCCGCCGCTGGCGCTGATCTTCGCCGTGCTCGGCTCGATCTTCTTCGGCATCGCCACCACCACCGAGGCTTCGGCGGTCGGCGCCTTCGGTGCCTTGCTGATGGCCGCGGCCAGCCGCCGCCTCAATCTGCCGGTACTCAAGGATGCGCTGTACCAGACCAGCCGCACCGCCGCATTCATCTTCGGCATCTTCATCGGCGCCACGGTATTCGCCGCCGTGCTGCGCGGCCTGGGTGGCGACGACGTGATCCGCGCGGCGCTGACCGGCCTGCCGTTCGGCCAGACCGGCGTGCTGCTCACCGTCTTGGCGATCACCTTTCTGTTGGGGTTCTTCCTCGACTGGGTGGAGATCACCCTGATCATCCTGCCGCTGGTGGCACCGGTGCTGTTCTCCATGGGCGTCGATCCGCTGTGGTTCGCGATCCTTTTCGCGCTCTGCCTGCAGACCTCGTTCCTCACTCCGCCGGTGGGCTTCGCGCTGTTCTACATCAAGGGCGTCTGTCCGCCGGGCATCACCACCCGCGATGTCTATCTCGGCGTGCTGCCGTACATCATCATTCAGCTGATCGGCCTGGCCCTGGTGTTCTATTTCGCCCCGCTGGCCACCTGGCTGCCGAACGAAGTGTATTCCCAGCCGTGAGCATGCCCCGGCTGCCTTGCCCGTGGCAGCCGGGGCCAACCATAATCGGTCGCCCCAGAACGGACCCTGACTGCCCATGAGCATTGCCCGCGACGCACTCGACAACCACGGCCTGATCGTCGGCGTTTCGCCGGAACGCTTCCGTGCCGTGGCCATGCCACTGCTGTTCGACCACCTGAACGCGCAGTGCGAGGGCACCATCGCGGTCAACCGCCAGGCGCGCATCGTCTGGATCAACGACAAGTACGCCGAGAAGGTCGGTATTCGCGATCCGTCCAGCGTGCTCGGCAAGGAGATCGAGGAAGTGCTGCCGGCCAGCCGCCTGCGCGAGGTGGTGGAAAGCGGCCTGCCGAGCATCATCGACCTGATGGCCTTCGGCGACGAACACTTCGTCGTCACCCGCATACCGCTGCGCGACGAGGACGGCACCCTGGTCGGCGCGCTGGGCTTCGTGCTGTTCGACCGCGCCCGCCACCTCAAACCGCTGATGTCCAAGTACACCAGCCTGCAGACCCAGCTGGTCGCTACCCAGAACGAACTGGCCAAGGCCCGCCGGGCGCGCTACACCATCGCCGGCTTCATCGGTAACAGCCCGGCCGCCAGTGAGATCAAGCGCCAGGCGCGGCGCGCGGCGCAGCTCGACGCGACCGTGCTGCTGCGTGGCGAGACCGGCACCGGCAAGGAGCTGCTGGCCCAGGGCATCCACAACCTCTCACCGCGGGCACGCGGGCCCTTCGTCGCGGTCAACGTCGCGGCAATCCCGGAAAGCCTGGTCGAGGCCGAACTGTTCGGCACGGCCCCCGGCGCCTTTACCGGCGCCGACCGCAAGGCGCGCATCGGCAAATTCGAGGTGGCCAACGGCGGCACGCTGTTCCTCGACGAGATCGGCGACCTGCCCCTGCCGCTGCAGGCCAAGCTGCTGCGCGTACTGCAGGAACAGGAGGTCGAGCCGCTGGGCTCCAACCAGGTCAAGGCGCTCAACGTGCGGGTGATCGCCGCGACCCATATCGACCTGGAAGCCAAGGTGGCCGCCGGCCAGTTCCGCGACGACCTCTACTACCGCCTCAACGTCCTCGCCCTGCGCGTGCCACCGTTGCGCGAGCGCGCCAGCGACATCCCCGCCGTGGTCGAGCACCTGCTCGACGACATCGCCAACCGCTCCGGGCAGCCGCCCATGGAGCTGAGCCCCGAAGCGCTGGCGCTGCTCTGCGCGCAACCCTGGCGCGGCAACGTGCGCGAGTTGGGCAACCTGCTCGAGCGCGCCCAGCTCTGCGCCGATGGTTCGCAGTTGCAGGCCGCGCACCTGCTGCCGTTGCTGGGCGAGCAGGCACGTTCCGCCGATGCGACGAACTACGTTGCGCCCGCTGCCGCTTCCATCCCGCCGAGCGAGGCCGCACCAAGCGAAGAACTGCCGCTGCAACCGCTGGCGCAGACCCTCGCCCAGGCCGAGCGCCGCGCCCTGCAGAGCGCACTGGTCGCCTGCAAGGGCAACCGTCGGCGCGCCGCCATGGAGCTCGGCATCTCCCGCGCCAGCCTCTACAGCAAGCTGCAGCAGCATGGCCTGAGCCAGCGCTGAGCGGCCTAACGCGCGGGTTGGCGCCAACCGCGACGCGGCAATGTCACAGCGGCTGATCTACATTGGAGTCAGGGCCGCCGACTCCCGGCGCCGCAACTGGGATGCGCGAAGATGACAGACGATGCAGGCAAACTCGTTCTCAGGCTCTCGGTCGGCGTACTGATGCTGCTGCATGGCATCCACAAACTGCTGCATGGCGTCGACGGTATCGGCGGCATGCTGGCCGGCATGGGGCTGCCGGCCTTTCTCGCCTATGGCGTGTTCCTGGGCGAAGTGGTCGGCCCGCTGCTGGTGATCGTCGGTCTGTATACCCGCCTCGGCGCCCTGCTGATGCTGGGCAACATGGTCGTCGCCCTCGCCCTGGCGCACCGGGCCGAGCTGTTCGACATCGGGCCGATGGGCGGCTGGGCCATCGAACTGCAGGGTCTGTTCCTGTTCGGCTCGCTGGCCATCCTGCTGCTCGGCGCCGGGCGCTACAGCGTCGGGGGGCTGAACGGCCGCTACAACTAGCCACCTGAGTGTCCGGCGCGGCGGACAGTCGTCCAGCGCGCCGGACATCGCGTCACCTGAACTCCGCCGCGCCGAACATCTTTCTGCCCACCTCCACTGCTTCCGCATCCCCGCCCTAGAGCCCTCGCCCCGACGGCGATGACCGGCTATCGCCTGCTCTCCCTTCCTTCCGTCCGCTGGCATGCCATTGGCTGAACGCTTATGCGCCCGACCCGGCGCATCGGCTCGACAACAACAAGAAGGAAGCCCCAATGATGCCTATCCGTAGCAATCCGTTTACCCGCCGCGCGCTGTGCATGACCCCACTGGCGCTGGCATTGCTTGCCGCCGAATCAGTACAGGCGGCGACCTGCACCGAACTGCTCGGCCGCGAGATTCCGGCCCAGGCCATCGGCCTGCCTACCAGCGGCGCCCGCGTCACGGCGGCGACCCCGGTGGCCGCCGGCGGCAGCGCCCCGCAGACCTTTGGCGCTTATTGCGATGTCAGCGCCGAGATTCGCCCGGTCGATCCCGCCGCACCGGCGATACGCATGCGCCTGGTGCTGCCCGAGCAGTGGAACCGCAAGGCGATGATGTTCGGCGGCGGCGGTTACAACGGCACGGTGCCGAACGTCGCCGGCAACGTACCCGCCGGTCCGCTGGATCAACCCACGCCGCTCGGCCGTGGCTACGCGGTGTTCGGCAGCGATTCCGGGCATGTGGCCGATCCGCTGAGCCCCGGGTCTTTTGCCTGGAATGACGAAGCGCTGGCCAACTACGCCCACGATGCGCTGAAGAAAACCCGCGATGCCGCCGTCTACCTGATCGAACAACGCTACGGCGCCGCGCCCGAGCGCAGCTATTTCGCCGGCGGCTCCACCGGTGGCCGCGAGGCGCTGGCCGTGGTGCAGCAATGGCCGACCGACTTCAACGGCGCCATCGTCCTCTACCCCGCCTACAACGCCCTGGCGCTGGACCTGCAGTTCGGCCGCATCACCCGCGCCCTCGCCCAGCCCGGCGCCTTTCCCAGCCTGGAGAAGCGCGCCGCACTGCTGGAAGCCGCGATGCAGGCCTGCGACAAGTTGGATGGCGTGCGCGACGGCGTGATCAGCCATCAGGCCGCGTGCAATGCGCAGTTCGACCCGGCCCGCGCCAGGCTCAACGGCAAACCGCTGCGCTGCCCGGGCGGTGCCGATACCTCGCAGCGCTGCCTGTCGGATGCGCAGATCCAGGCGTTGCGGGTGTTCAACACGCCGATCCGCTTCAACTTCCGGCTGGCCAGCGGCGAAACCCACTACCCCGGCTTCAACACCTGGGGCACCGACCTCGGCCGGCCGGGTGAAGGCCTGCAGCTGGTGGTCAACCGCCTCGGCCTCAACACCCTGCAGCCGAGCTATCCGATGCCCGTGCACGGCACCGGCTTCGCCGAGGGCGCGCCCTACCATTCGGGCTTCTGGGATGAATGGGTGCGCTTCTTCGTGACGCGCAACCCCACCTTCAACTCGCTGACCCTCGACCCGCAGAACCCCGGCCCATGGCAGGCGCGCATCAGCGAGCTGTCGCTGCGCCAGGACGTCAACCGGACCGACCTGTCCGCCTTCGCCCGCAACGGCGGCAAGATCCTCATGGCACACGGCACTTCCGACCAACTGGTGAGCACCCGCGCCACCGCCGAGTACTACGAGCGCGTGCGTCGCGACATGGGCCCCGGCAAGACCAAGCACTTCCTTCGCTACTACGAGATCCCCGGCTACGGCCACGCGGCCAGCACGGTGTTCAACGCCGCCTGGGACTCGCTGACCGCGCTGGAAGACTGGGTCGAACAGGGCCGTGCGCCGCGCCGGCAGGTCGTTGCCGACAGCGCCGGCGTGCCCGGCCGCACCCGCCCGCTGTGCGAATACCCCGGCTGGCCGAAGTACGTCGGCAAGGGCGACGTGAACGCCGCGAAGAGCTTTGTCTGCGTCAAGAGTCGCAGGGGCACGCGCTGACCTGACCCGGCGCCGGCTTCCCCCGCCGGCGCCGCCCAGTCTGCCCGACTGGACACCTCGACCCCGCAGAACACCGCCTTCCGCCATACATGTCCAGCCCAACGGACGCACCGCAGCCCGCGCGGCAAGCCCAGCCAACCGCCCATAGACCGCTCTACCACGCGCCATTGCGGCGGGTGGCCACTCGAGCGCCGCGCCTGGCACGCCTTTCGCTCTATGCCCTGTAGCCGCCCGAGAGCGGCCTAAAACAACAACAAGAGGAAACACCATGCGACTGCACCACAAATCCCTCTGCCACATCCTCTGCGGCGGCGCCGTAGTGATCGCCACCGGCCCCGCCAGCGCCGCTTTCATCGAAGACAGCAAGGCCGCTGTCGAACTGCGCAACTTCTACATGAACCGCGACTTCCGTTCGGGGGACGGCCAGTCCAAGGCCGAGGAGTGGGCCCAGGGCTTCATCCTGAAAATGGAATCCGGCTATACCGAAGGGCCGGTCGGCTTCGGCCTGGATGCCATCGGCCTGCTCGGCGTCAAGCTCGACTCCGGCTCCGGCCGTGGCGGCACCGGCCTCCTGCCACGCTCGGCTTCCGGCGAGCCGGCGGACGACTACGGCACGGCCGGCCTGACCGCGAAGGCCAAGCTGTCCGCCACCACGCTGCACGTGGGTACCCTGCAACCGGTGATTCCGGTGCTGATGCGCAACGACAGCCGCCTGTTGCCCAACATCTATCGCGGCGCCTGGCTGCAGAGCAAGGACGTCGAAGACCTCACGCTGGATCTCGGCATGCTGGATCGCACGAGCTACCGCGACTCTTCCAACTACGAAGAGATGACGGTGTTCAATGGCGGGCTGCGCAACATTACCTTTGGCAGCAATACGACAAGCGACGAGTTCCTCTTCGCCGGTGGTCGTTACGACTGGTCGCCGCAGCTGGTCACCAGCTACTACTACGGCGGACTGGATGGAATTTACGACCAGCATAACCTCAGCCTGGTCCATGTGCTGCCGATCGGCGAGTCGCAGAGCTTCAAGACCGACCTGCGCTATGTGCGCTCCACCGACGATGGCGGCAGCAACGTCGACAACGATGCCTTCGGCGCGCTGTTCACCTACAAGCATGACGGTCATGCCTTCACCGGCGGTTACCAGCACATGAGCGGCGATACCGGTTTCGCCTACGTCGCCGGTGGGGATAACGCGTTAATCAACCTGTTGCAGATCAACGATTTCGGTAACCAGGACGAGCGTTCCTGGCAGGTCCGCTACGACTACGACTTCGCCGCCATGGGCATTCCTGGGCTGAGCCTGATGACCCGTTACGTTTCGGGTGACAACGTCGACCGTGGCGCCGGCGCCAGCGAAGGCAAGACCTGGGAGCGCAACACCGACATCGCCTACGTCATCCAGAGCGGCCCGCTGAAGAACCTCGGCTTCAAGCTGCGCAACGCCACCACCCGCAGCAACTTCGGCAGCGACCTGGACGAGAACCGCTTTATCGTCAGCTACAGCCTGCCGCTCTGGTAAGCATCCACGCTGCAGCAGCACCTCTCCTCGTTGGACTTCGCCGGGCCCCGCGCCCGGCTTTTTTCCGGGCATGAAAAAGGCGACCCTCGGGCCGCCTGTTTTCATGCTTCAGCCTCGCCTGCCGGCTCAGCTGTACTTCGTATTACGCCGCAGAATCTCGTTCACCCGCTCGGCGGTATACACCCGCTTCGCCTCGTCGCTCGGCTTGTGCCGCACATCGAGCATCACACCCGCACTGATCGCCAACACACAAACGACCACCGAGACCGCCGTCAGAAAGGTATTCATCGCACGCCCTACTGCATAAGAAGAAAGCTGCAGGCGGGGTCGCCCCGCCAAATGGCGCGATTCTGCGCCGCGCCAAAGGTAGCGTCAACGGCAAGAGAAAGCGCCACAGCCCGCTGATACCGCGGCCTCAGAAGAACCTGTTCGCCAGCTTAACGCCGCAGCTTTCACGGCACCGCAATCTGCAGACTGCCCAAGGCGAACCGCACAAACACCGTCCAACCCAGGGCGCTGATCAGACCCAACGCCAGATAACCCACCACAATCCCCAACGCGATCTGCTTCCACAGCCCGGCATGGGGATCACGGTTGAAAACAACCGGCTCCACGGAATGAACATCCCGCTCGGCACGAATCTCATCGAAACGGTCACGCATGGTTTACCTCGGTAAACGGAACAGCAAATAGGTGGAACGACAAAGGGCGGCTAGCTTTGGCCAGGCGCCTTTGGATGTCTAGTGGGTGCCGCTAGACGGGTGAGCGGAGCATTATGAATCACCGATATAGTGCCCTGCTGCACCGCAGAGCCCCATAAAATGGCTATTTGCGGACCTCCTTGCCCCGGTTAATCCAGTGCGTTCCAAAAAACCGCACCAGTGTAGTCACTCGTCCTTACTCTCTTTTGGGTGAGTAGCTTGCTCATCTCTGCTTCGTTTTGACCTGTGATCTGCTGCCGCCAACTTCTCAAGCGCGGTATTTGCTAATTTTCCAACGCTTGACACAAAGCCTGGAACGGTTCTAACCGCATCCTTGATAACCTCAGAAGAAAGCAATTCATTCCACGGGCTACCATGGTTTTTCGGATCCAACAACCGCAAAGGCAGCTCATCCAACCGATTCAACGCAGAGCTTAATAGACTCAGCTCTAAATCTTTGTCTAACCGCGCAGCCTCTCGACGATAACCCTCATAAGCTCTAGAGATAGAGGCTTTAAAAGCATAGTCCTCTGATAGCTTAAACCTGTCTCCAATTTGCTTAGTAGATATCCAAGCAAACCAAATTGGCGCACCAACGGAGAGCACAGCTAAAACCAAGTTAATAATAACTATTTCTGTAGGACTTCCATTCCCATTGATTACCTCTGATAACTTAGCAATCTGTTGCGATCCAAAAACCCCGCCTGCGATTAATGCAGCGACGAGTCCTGCGACCCATGACTTTATCGACTTATTTAAAAGGACAGAACGCTCCTGAAATGCCGCTGCTAACCCTAGGCTTGTTGCGGATGCGTATGCGGTCTCGCAACGCTCCAGCACTGCAGTGGCATCATTGTTACAACCTTTCATGGCTTCGGAGATTTTATCAGCTTCAATCTTGGATTTTTCTATAAGCTGTCTGTTAGCCTCAGCCTCTATCAATGCCTCATGTATCTTGGCTCTAGCCTCTTCAAGCGCCTCAAGATCGGTTGGCAGCTTATCCGCCGCTTCACCGGCGCTCTCTATTCGCCCGACGAGACTCTCGACCTTTTCTGAGCGGGGCGCAAGAGCCTTCAATCGAGACTCCATCGCTCTTACTTGAGTTGTGATTCTTTGCAGGTCTTTTGATAATACCTCTCGGCTATCCAGAATGTTCCCGCGACACCTTTTTAGCTCTTCATTAAGTGTAAATTCGGCATCCTCAATACTTGTCATTATTGATTGAGCCGAAGAGCTACTACGATGAAAAGCATACCCAACAGAGCTATCAGACAAATACTTCGCTCTGTCTGCAAGGATACCCAATAATGAGTCACCCTCCTTTTGACTAATTAGTATATCTTCGGCAGCCTTCAATTTTTCAATTAACAGCTCCACCCTCCACGCTATATCATGCCGAGTAAGAGCCGGAGCTGTTACATCCACCTCTTCGCTGAAATACGACTCAGGCAATGCATCATTCTGCAGCTTATCTTTAATTGAAGACAGATTATTAATTAGCTCATCAAGAATTTTTTTCATTTTCATAGCCATTAGAAATTTATTGTGGCAGGCACTACCATTCTTTTTTGCGCGTCCCCTCAATGCACTCTTTCACATCATCATCAATGATGTTTCCAGGCTTTATGCATTCCTTCATGGTGCGCTTAACCCCGCGATTGGCTTCGCGCTCACGTTGATCTAAGGCTTTAAGGTTGGCGCGGGCAGCGTCGCCCAGCACTCCCTTCGAACCGGCGAAGAATTCGTCAGTCCAGCGGGAAACTGCCTTGCCATAGGCTTCGGCAGCAGGCCGCATTGCGTCACCGACTTGGGTAGCAATGGGTTTGGATTCTTCAGCGAGGATGGGGCTTGCGATGAGCACCAGTGCCAGCAAAATCCGTTTCATTGGTCTTCTCCATTCCTTCGGGCGTACCAGCGCTAGCTACTTCCTGTGTGATCGCTATCCCGCGTTTGGATTGGCCAAGTTTCGGTTGGCCTCGTCGTGATCGGGGCTCGTCTGGCCATTGTCTGGCAGCACTTCGCCAGCAAGCAACCACCACCTATAGCTAGGGAAGACTTTGGCGCGGATTTCTATCTAGCTATGGCGCAAAAACGGGACAGATCTATTTTTTCCTAGGTGCCGGACACCGAGGTGGCTGAACAACGTACGGGCTAGCAGCATCAACGGAGGTGGTCTGATGCTAGGCAAGCTGGGCAACGGTAGTCACCGGCCAGAAAACAAAAAAGGCGGTTAGCTTTCGCTAACCGCCTTTTTGTGTCTGGTGGCTACACCGGGACTTGAACCTGGGACATCAGCATTATGAATGCTGCGCTCTAACCAACTGAGCTATGTAGCCAAGTGGCGCGCATTATTCTCTGGTCGGTTTGGGCTGTCAACCCTGACTCCGCAGATTTTTTATCCTTTTCAAACGGTTAGTTACGAACGGTCGGGCCGCGTAGGTGGGGCCGCCTAGGTCGGGAGCGCCTTGCCCGGACCGCTCAGGTCGGGCCGCTCAGGTCGGAATGCTACGGCCTTAGCGGAACGATGGCCGCGTGGCCAGCAGCAGGCCGGCGAAGATCAGGGCGCCGCCGATCCAGTGGAAGGTACGTAGGGCCTCGCCCAGCAGCAGCCAGCCGAGCAGCGCAGTGAACACGGGCATCAGGTACATGACCATGGCTGCCCTGCCCGCGCCGACGATCTTCACCCCATGGTTCCAGCCAACGTAGGCCACCAGCGAGGCGAACACGGCGGTGTAGCCGATGGCGGCGAGGTTGCTCGGCGTGAGGGCGAAGCCCCCTACCCGGCCCAGTTCCAGCAGGTAGAACGGCAGGATCAGCGGCAGGCCGAGCAGCATCAGCACGCCCAGCAGCACCAGCGGCGGCACCAGCAGATGCCTGGCCCAGCGGCGCAGCAGCAGCGTGTAGAGCGCCCAGGCCAGTACGGCGAGCAGCATGATGAGGTCGCCGCGCTGGAACGACAGGCTGGCGAAGGTCTGCCAGCTGCCGCGGCTGATCAGGTAGAGCAGCCCGCCCGCCGCCACGGCCATGCCGAACCAGGCGCGGCGCAGCGGCCACTCGCCGAGCAGGAAGCCCGCGCCGATAAAGGTCGCCAGTGGCAGGCAGGTGTTCACCAGGGTGAGGTTGATCGCCTCGGTGCTTTGCGCGGCGGTATAGAGCAGCGAGTTGTAGCTGGCGATGCCCATGGCGGCGAGCACTGGCAGGCGCCAGCTGGCTGCACTCAGGGTGGCGCGGTGCGCCCAGATGCCCTTGGCGACGAAAGGCAGCAGCAAGCTGGTGGCCAGCACCCAGCGCCAGAACGACAGGCTCAGCGGCGGGATGCTGTCATGGAAGGCGCGGCCGACCAGGGCGTTGCCGCTCCAGCAGAGCACGGCGATAAGCAGCCCGGCGAAGGCCGGGCCCTGGCGCGCACTCATCAGGCTTGGCGCGGCGGGCGCAGACGGTATTGCGAGGGCAACTGGTCGAGCCCGCTCACCGTGACGTTGAGATTCTTCCACAGGCCATCCTTGATGCCGTAGATGCAGCCGTGCACGGCGAGCGGTTGGCCGCGGTGCCAGGCGTTCTGGACGATGGTGGTGTGACTGACGTTGGCGACCTGCTGGATGACGTTGAGCTCGCACAGGCGGTCGACCTGTTCGTCCTCACTGGCCAGCTTGGACAGGTGCATACGGTGTTCGTAATAGAGATCGCGGATGCTGCGCAGCCAGCCGTCGATCAGGCCCAGCTGGTCGTCGCGCATGGAGGCGCGCACGCCGCCGCAGCCGTAGTGGCCGGTGACCAGGATGTGTTTGACCTTGAGCACGTCGACCGCGTACTGGATGACCGACAGGCAGTTGAGGTCGGTGTGCAGCACGACGTTGGCGACGTTGCGATGAACGAACAGGTCGCCCGGCAGCAGGCCGACGATCTCGTTGGCGGGCACCCGCGCATCGGAACAGCCGATCCACAGGTACTCCGGCGTCTGCTGGCGGGCCAGCTTCTCGAAGAAGTCCGGGTCCTCTTCCTTGATGGCTTCGGCCCAGCGGGCGTTGTTCTCGAACAGCGGATCCAGTTCGCTCATCTCATGTGTCCCTGTGGGTCGGCTCGGCACCTTACGAGTCGCTGCGGCCTTTTGACAAGCCGCCGCGGCTCACTCGGGCTCGACCAGTTCGACCTTCTTCGTCCGCTTGGCGGCGGGCTGAGAGATGAACGAGCGCAGATCACGCAGGAAGTTGTCGCGCCAGGCGTCCAAGTCGGCGGCGCGGATGGCGCGCATCAGGTGCTCGTAGCGATCCTTGCGTTCGGCCAGCGACATGTTCAGCGCGCGGTCGAGCGCTTCGGCCATGCCGACGCAGTCGTACGGGTTGACGATCAGCGCCGAGGTCAGTTCGCGGGCCGCGCCGGCGAAGCGCGACAGTACCAGCACGCCGGGGTCTTCCGGGTCCTGGGCGGCGACGTATTCCTTGGCGACCAGGTTCATGCCGTCACGCAGCGGGGTGACGAAGCCGACGTCGGCGGCGCGGAACAGGCCCATCAGCACGCGGCGGTCGTAGCTCTTGTTCAGGTAGTGCAGCGGCGTCCAGTCGAGGTCGGACATGCGCCCGTTGAGGTGCCCGGCCTGGCTCTCCAGCTGCTCGCGGATGTGCTGGTAGGTGCGCACGTCGGAGCGCGACGTCGGCGCGATCTGCAGGAACTCGACGTTGTTGCGGTGCGCCGGGTAGCGGTCGAGGAATTCCTCGTAGGCGCGGAAACGCTCCACCAGGCCCTTGGAGTAGTCCAGCCGGTCGACGCTGATGATGGTCTGGCGGCGCGTGTCGGTGGCACGGCGCATGGGATGCGCGCGGCCCTTGTAGCCTTCGGCGAGCTGCTGGATCTCGTCCGGCACCACGCCGATCGGGTATACGCCGGCGCGGAAGTTCTGCCCATAGGCGGTCAGACTGCCGTCCGGCTCGACGACGCCGCGCACCTCACGGGTGATGTAGTCCTGGAAGGCCAGGCGGTCGGTGTCGGTCTGGAAACCGATCAGGTCGTAGTAGCAGAGCGTCTTGAGCAGGTCGTTGTGCGGCGGGATGGCGGTGAGGATTTCCGGCGCAGGAAACGGGATGTGCAGGAAGAAGCCGATGCGGTTGCGGATGCCCAGCTGGCGGCAGGCTTCGGCGAAGGGGATCAGGTGGTAGTCGTGGATCCAGATGATGTCGTCGGGCTTGAGCAACGGCTTGAGCTTCTCGGCCAGCATCGCGTTGACCCGCCGGTAGCCGTCGTACTCCTCGCGGCTGTAGCGGGCCAGGTCGATGCGGTAGTGAAAGATCGGCCAGAGCGTCGCGTTGGAGAAGCCGCGATAGTACTGGTCATAGTCGCGTTTGTTCAGCGGCAGCGTGACATAGGTGATGTTGCCGACTTCCTCGGTGTTGATGGCCGGGGTCGCGCTGACCTCGCCACTCCAGCCGAACCAGATGCCGCCGGCCTGGCGCAGGGCATCGTAGACACCGACGGCCAACCCTCCGGCAGCCACCTTGCCCGCCTTGATCGGCGCGACGCGGTTGGAAACCACTACTAAACGGCTCATGGCAAAAATCTCGCTCTAGTCTGGTTTTGTTATGGGCTCGGCCGGTTCGCCGAGCTCGCTCAGCAGCTGTTCCAGCCAGCCGCCGACCGCATGTACCGATGGCAATCGCTCGCGAGCCTCGCTGGGCCCCTCGCCGACCTTGATGGAACGCCCGCCCAGCGCGTTGACGACGGCGAAACCGGCTTCGTCGGTGAGGTCGTCGCCGACAAATACCGGGGTGCGGCCGGCGAACGGCATCTCCTCCATGAAGGCGCGAATGACTTCGCCCTTGCTCGCCCCGCGCGGCTTGAGTTCGAACACGCACTTGCCGGGCTGCAGACTCAGCACCTCGGCGTAGCGCTCGGCGAAATGCTCAGCGAGCTGGCGGACGATCTGTTCCAGCTGCGGGGCCAGACGAAAGTGCAGCGCGAAGGCGACGCCCTTGTTCTCCAGATGCAGGCCGGGATGATCGGCGCAGGCCTCGACCAGCTCGCGCTGGATGCGCTCCAGCTGCCGGGCATCGAGCGCCAAATTGCGCAGCTCGCCCTCGGCATCCCGGCGCTCGGCGCCGTGCACGCCAGCGGCGGGCAGTTGCAGCGGTGCCAGCAGCGCATCGAGCTGGGACAGCGGCCGCCCGGAGATCACGGCGACGGGAATCCCGTCAGCATGCAGTCGTTCCAGGGCCGCAAGAGTGGGCGGTGGAATGAAGACGAGCTCCGGGCGGGGCTGAATTTCAGCCAGCGTGCCGTCGACGTCGAAGAAGAAGGCGCAGCGCCGAGCCTCAGGCGCGGGTTGGTCGTTTTGATCGTTCATGCAGGTAGGACTCCGGATCACGCACGGTGGTTCGTCCCATTTCACTCGCTTGCCGGTCAGCTACTGCAGCCCGAATTCGCAGCCCAACAAGGATGGCCCCGGATGCCGGATCCGGCCAGCGGCGTACCTGAATCTTCATCGAGCCGCCGGGTCACAACCTGCAAGACCGATGTCCTGACAGGAGACGATCATGAGCGATCAGAAACCCTATACCCCGACGGAAATCGACGACACCGAGGACCGCATGGGCTCCGTGGAGCCGCTCGACTTCGACCAGCGCCGCGACGAGCGCAAGGGCCGCGTCGGCGATCAGGTGCCGGGCGAGGAGATTGCCGATCGGTTCCCGCCGGAACGCGAGGCCGAAGCAGGCATGACGGCCGGTGAAGTACCGGATGGCGAAACCACGCTGGATGACATGGCGCCGGAAACGCTGATCCCCGAGAACGGAGCGCGCTCGCCGAACGAACGCGGACATGGCGAGCCGGCGGATCGGGATCTGAGCGTGGTGTCCGAGCACGCGATGGGCGCGGACGTGGATCTCGACGAAGCCGAGCTGGGCCGCTACGACCCGCTCGACGGCAAACCCTGGGACGGCCCGGCCAAGGGCGACGAGGACACCGGCCTCAGCGGCGGCGACGCGGTGCTGCGCGAGGACGACAGCGTGCTCTCCGACGACGAACTGGAAGGCGACGCCCCGCTGGATTCAGGCCGGGACAAGCGGCCGGGGGAGTGACCGAGCCGCTTGCCGCGCCCCAACGCCGGGTGGGGTCTGGTCGTAGGGTGGATGTCGGTTTTTTTACATCCACCTTGACCTGAGCACGGTGGAAGCGTGATCCACCCTACGATCTGGCAGCTGTAGGGTGGGCTTTAGCCCACCGGAAAACGCCGCCTCATGGGCCGGCGGACTGAGCCACCGTCCGCAGGGCTGAACACACCTTTAATCCAGCAATGTGCAGGCCATCACCAGCGCATCTTCGCGGCCATCGGCCGAGGGATAGTAGGCCCGACGGCGGCCCACTTCGTTGAAGCCGTACCGCTCGTAGAGGCGGTAGGCCGGTGCGTTGCTGGCGCGCACTTCGAGGAAGCATTCGCGGCCGCCGCGCTCACGGGCGCGCTGCATCAGGTGCTCCAGCAGGCGCAGGCCGAGGCCGCGGCCCTGGCTCTGCGGTTTGACTGTGATATTGAGCAGGTGCGCCTCGTCGAGGATCACGTTGATCACGCCGTGCCCGACCTGCTGCTCGCCCTCGAACATCACCCAGCACTCGTAGGCAGTCAGGGCATCGTTGAAGATGCCGCGGGTCCAGGGGTGGCTGAAGGCGGCGTATTCGATCTTCAGCACGGTTTCGATATCCGCCGCTGTCATCGGGCGAAAGCTGACTGCATCACTCATCACGCGTACTCACGAACCTATGTGCCAGCGCGGCATGCTGCGGCGCATGGCCTTCCACAGCTCGGCCTTGGCGGCCGGCTGTTCCATCAATTCTTCCAGCCCAGGCATCGCCAGGGCGCGACCCAGCCCTTCCACGGCGACCTCGCGATAGCAGTTGTCGACGTCCACTTCGCCGGCGAAGCGCAAGGCCGGCCGGCCGATCAGCCAGATGCAGTCGCAGCCCATCTGCTCCAGCTCAGCAGCCATCACGCCCTGCACGTAATCGCGCGCAGCCTCGGCGCCCTGGTCAAGGCTGCCCTTGTGCAGCAGCGGCCAGCGGATCGGCTCGCCGTCGCCGACCTGCTGCGGCTTGTCCGGCAGTCGCGCGGCGCGCAGCAGGTCCTTGAGCAGGATGTAGGCTGGGTCACGGCTCTGGAAGGATTCGCCGGTCGGCAGCTCCACCACCAGCAACACGTTGCCGGCGCGCAGCAGCTGCAGGGAGAAACGTGGCGGCGGCTCGATGGGCTTGGCTGGCTCGGCGGCGGCCTCCTCGCTCGGGCTGACGGTCGCTGCCGCCGACTTCGGCTCCGGCATGGCGATACGCGGGCGCGGTGCCGGGGTCGGTTCGACGGTCGGCGCCACGGCTGGCCGCTCGACGACCGCCGCAGCCTCGACCTCGGCCACGGGCGCGACGGCGGCCGCGGGCTCCGGCTCGGCAACCGGCGGCTGCAGCAGCTCGAGCCGCGACGGGGCAGCGAACGGCAGCTCGGTACGTGGCAGCCAGCTGGCTACCTGCATGGCGTCGAGGTAGGCCCGACGCCGGGCTTCACTGATCAAACGCCTTCCACCTGTGGATGAGCCTTGGCGCCGACCTGCATCAGGTTCAGCGCGTTGAGATAAGCCTTGGCCGAGGCGACGACGATATCGGTATCGGCGCCGTTGCCGTTGACGATGCGTCCGCCCTTCTCCAGTCGCACGGTCACCTCGCCCTGGGAATCAGTGCCCTGGGTGATGGCGTTGACCGAATAGAGCTGCAGGGTCGCACCCGACTGGGCGACCGCTTCGATGGCCTTGAAGGTGGCATCCACCGGGCCGGAGCCTTCGGCCTGGGCGCTGCGCTCCGCTCCATCGACGCTGAGCACCAGCTTGGCTTCGGGCGTGGTGCCGGTCTTGCTCGCGACTTCCAAGCTGGCCAGCTTGAAATGCTCGGGCGCCTCGTCGGCCAGCGTGTCGGAGACCAGCGCCTGCAAGTCTTCGTCGAAGATTTCGTGCTTCTTGTCCGCCAGCTCCTTGAAGCGGGCAAAGGCAGCGTTCAGCTCGTCGCCTTCCAGAGCGATGCCCAGCTCCTCCAGGCGCGAACGGAACGCGGCGCGGCCGGAGTGCTTGCCCATGACCATCTTGTTGGCGTTCCAGCCCACCGACTGGGCGGAAATGATCTCGTAGGTTTCGCGGTGCTTGAGCACGCCATCCTGGTGGATGCCCGACTCGTGGGCGAAGGCGTTGGCGCCGACGATGGCCTTGTTCGGCTGCACCGGAAAACCGGTGATGCCCGAAACCAGGCGCGAGGCGGCGAGGATGTGCTCGGTCTCGATGCGGGTATGCACGCCGAGCAGGTCCTGACGGGTCTTGATCGCCATGACGATCTCTTCCAGCGCGGCGTTGCCGGCACGCTCGCCGAGGCCATTGATGGTGCATTCCACCTGGCGCGCACCGGCCACCACCGCGGCCAGGGAGTTGGCTACGGCCAGACCGAGGTCGTTATGGCAATGCACGGAGAACACTGCCTTGTCGGCATTGGGGATGCGCTCGAGCAGCTGGCGGATGGTGTCGGCGTACTGATGCGGAATCGCATAGCCGACGGTGTCCGGGATGTTGATGGTGCGTGCGCCGGCGTCGATGGCAGCCTCGATGATTCGGCAGAGGAAATCGATCTCCGAGCGGCCGGCGTCCTCGCAGGAAAACTCCACGTCGGCGCACAGGCTGCGCGCCTTCTTCACCGCGCGCACGGCCTGCTCCACCACTTGGTCCGGCTGCATGCGCAGCTTGTACTGCATGTGGATCGGGCTGGTGGCGATAAATGTGTGGATGCGCCCGGAGTTGGCGCCGGCCAGCGCTTCGGCGGCACGCTCGATGTCGGCATCGACGGCGCGCGCCAGGCTGCACACGGTGCTGTCCTTGATGTTGTCGGCAACCAGCTTCACCGCGGCGAAATCGCCGGGGCTGGCGATGGCGAAGCCTGCCTCGATCACGTCTACCTTCAGCCGCTCCAGCGCCCGGGCGATGCGCAGCTTTTCCTCACCGGTCATGGACGCGCCGGGGCTCTGCTCGCCATCGCGCAGTGTGGTGTCGAAGATGATGACGCGATCGTTGCTGCTCATAGGACTGTCCTCACGGCTGCCGAGCGCCTCTGACAGGGCGCTGTAGTGGGCGGATTGTCGCGTGAAATGGACGGGGCGGGAAGGCGCAGCTGCGTTTGGCGTGGGTTGTCGTCGCGTAGGGTGGAAAACCGCGAAGCGTTTTCCACCAGCGTTCCCCCTCGGTGGAAAAGCCTTCGGCGTTTTCCACCCTACGAGCGCCCACGTTGGCCGTAGGGTGGATGTCGCTTTTTACATCCACCGCTGCGCCGCGGACAAAGTAAAAGGCCCCGCTAACAGCTCAGCGGGGCCTTTCGTTCTCACGTGCAGCTCGTAGCTGGGTTACTGATCCCAGGGACGATCGCCGCGCTCATCCTTGATGCGAGTCGGCAGGCCCATCACGTCGAGCAGCTTGAGGAACGGCTGGGCCGGCAGTTCTTCGACGTTGACCATGCGCTTGGCATCCCACTCGCCACGGGCGATCAGCAGCGCGGCGGCGACCGGCGGCACGCCGGCGGTGTAGGAGATGCCCTGGCTGTCCGTCTCGGCGTAGGCCTCTTCATGGTCGGCCACGTTGTAGATGAACAGCTCGCGCGGCTGGCCATCCTTGGTGCCCTTGACCAGGTCGCCGATGCAGGTCTTACCGGTATAGCCCGGCGCCAGCGAGGCGGGATCGGGCAGCACGGCCTTGACCACCTTGAGCGGGACCACTTCCAGGCCTTCGGCGGTGCGCACTGGCTGCTCGGAGAGCAGGCCGAGGTTCTTCAGCACGGTGAAGACGTTGATGTAGTGCTCGCCGAAGCTCATCCAGAAACGGATGTTCGGCACGTCGAGGTGCTTGGAAAGCGAGTGCACCTCGTCATGACCGGTCAGGTAGAGGCTCTGTTCGCCCACGACCGGCAGGTCGTCGGTGCGCTTGACCTCGAACATGCGGTTGGTCGTCCACTGGCTGTTCTGCCAGCTGTAAACCTGACCGGTGAATTCGCGGAAATTGATTTCCGGGTCGAAATTGGTTGCGAAATACTTGCCGTGGGAACCGGCGTTGACGTCGAGGATGTCGATCGACTCGATCTTGTCGAAGTATTCCTGCTGCGCCAGGGCGGCATAGGCGTTGACCACGCCCGGGTCGAAGCCGGCACCGAGGATGGCGGTAATGCCCTTTTCCTGGCATTCGGCCAGGTGTTTCCACTCGTAGTTGCCATACCACGGTGGCGTTTCGCAGATCTTGCCCGGCTCTTCGTGGATCGCGGTATCGAGATACGCGGCGCCGGTGTCGATGCAGGCGCGCAGCACGGACATGTTGAGGAAGGCAGAGCCGACATTGATGACGATCTGCGATTCGGTTTCACGAATAAGTGCCTTGGTCGCTTCCACGTCCATGGCGTCCAGCGCATAGGCCTTGATTTCGCCGGGCTGCTTGAGCCCGCCCTTGGCTTGCACGCTGTCGATGATGGCCTGGCATTTGGAGATGTTGCGCGACGCGATAGCAATACGACCGAGTTCGTCGTTGTGCTGCGCGCACTTATGGGCCACCACCTTGGCGACACCTCCTGCACCAATGATAAGAACGTTTTTCTTCAATTGTTTCACCCCCTTGTACTGCGGCCTCAGGAAAGGCTGGACAGGTAATCGTTAAAGTCGAACTCACGAACCACCTCGACGCTGCCGTCGAGCTGCTTTACCACGATGGACGGCATTTTCAGGCCGTTGAACCAGTTTTTCTTGACCATGGTGTAGCCTGCCGCGTCGATGAACGACAGCCGATCGCCGATGGCCAGCGGGCGATCGAATTGGTACTCGCCGAAGATGTCGCCGGCCAGGCAGCTCTTTCCGCATACCATGTAGGTGTGCTCGCCGCCTGAGGGCGCCATCTTGGCGTTGAGGCGGTAGATCAGCAGGTCGAGCATGTGCGCCTCGATCGAGCTGTCGACCACCGCAAGGTTCTTGCCGTTGTACAGGGTGTCGAGCACCGTCACTTCCAGCGAGGCGCTCATGGTGATCGCCGCTTCGCCGGGCTCCAGGTAGACCTGCACGCCGAACTTTTCCGAGAACGCCTTCAACCGCGCACAGAACGCATCGAGCGGATAGCCTTCGCCGGTGAAGTGGATGCCACCGCCGAGGCTGACCCACTCGACCTGTTGCAGCAGATGGCCGAAGCGCTCCTCGATGGTGCTCAGCATCTGGTCGAACAGCTCGAAGCTCGCGTTCTCGCAGTTGTTGTGGAACATGAAGCCGCTGATCTTGCCGATCACCGCCTCGATCTTCGCCGGATCATGCTCACCCAGGCGGCTGAACGGCCGCGCCGGGTCAGCGAGCAGGTAGTCCGAACTGCTCACCTGCGGATTGACGCGCAGGCCGCGGATGGTTCCCTCGGTCGCCTCGGCGAAGCGCTCCAGCTGGCCGATGGAGTTGAAGATGATCTTGTCGCAGTTGGCGACCATCTCTTCGATCTCGTCGTCGGCCCAGGCCACGCTGTAGGCGTGGGTCTCGCCGGCGAATTTCTGCCGACCGAGCTTGAGCTCATACAGCGAGGACGAGGTGGTGCCGTCCATGTACTGCTGCATGAGGTCGAACACCGACCAGGTGGCGAAGCACTTGAGGGCCAGCAGCGCCTTGGCGCCGGACTGTTCGCGCACGTAGGCGATCTTCTCGAGGTTGCCCAGAAGCTTCTGTTTGTCGATAAGGTAATACGGCGTCTTGATCATCTGTTCGTGCCCCGAGGGAGTCGCCGGCGGACCCGACAGCTCGCTTTTTGCAAAAAAGTGCGAATTGTGCCGGGAACCGACAGAGATCGAAATAGCACATCGATACTTCGTCACGTTTGGTGACGTTTGGTCTTGCCCGGCGAGCCGCCAAATGCCGCCAGACTAACCTTCAGGCGATGACGTTCAGGTGACTTCTCCATGCGTGCCGCAAGGGCCTCGTCCGATTGTCTGCGCGTCCATCATGCAGGCCCCAATGCAGTACAATCGGCGCTTTTTCATTGGCTGGACTGGCGCCACGATGATCGAACCCAAGCGCGTACTGCGTGCCCTCGCCGAACACTGGACGTTGCTCGAGCCGCTGTGCGAGCGCTTCGACGCCGGCACCCTGAGCCTGGTGGAGTTGCGCCATCAGCTCGCCGCACAGCTACCCGAAGGCACGCCCACCGACATCACCGCCCTGCTCGACCAGTGGATCCGCCTGGACATCCTGGTGCCGGTGGCAAAGAGCCCCAACCGCTTCGAGCTGAACGCACAGATCCACGACTTCCTCGCCTACCTGCGCCGCGAGCACCGCCTCGGCCTATGCCTGGAGATCGAAGCCTACCTGCGCCACCTGGAGCGCCTGGCCGGGCATATCCTCGATGCCTTCGAGATTCGCGACGGCAACGACCTGGCCCGCCAACTGCGCCTGCTCGACATGCGCGTGCGCGACGTGTTGAAGAAGCTCGACAACGACGAACAGGCCCTGGTCGCCGTGGCCGACCGAGCCAAGACCAGCGACCGCCAGATCCCGCTGCGCCAGCGCTATGCCGAGGTGCTGGCGACCTGGGACGAGTACGTCGAACCAATGATCCAGCTGGTCTCCGCCGACGGCGCCTTCGAGCAGGGCGTTCATCGCGTCGAGCAGGTGCTGATGAAGCTGCTCGGCGAACAGCAGCGCCTCGGCCAGCTGGTGGACGACGACCTCCTGCTGCGCACTCATGCGCGCATCCTGGAAATGCAGACCACCGCCCAGCTGACCCTACGCAAGGCCCGCGAGCTGCTGCTGCCGCTGCGCGAGGAAGCGCGTCGGCACAACGCCGTGACCCGAGGCGCGGCGCTGGCGCTGTCGGCGATCCGCAAGAAGGGGCTGGACGCCGTACCGCAGGCCTCGCTGCCGCTGTTCACCCGTCCACAAAGCACCTTTCTCGGCACTGCCAGCCAGGTCGAGGCCTACGTCTACGCCCTGGCCCGCTTCGAGCCGAAGCCGGCGCAGTTCCCGCGGGCCAGCGGCAAGCGCAAGGGAGAGCAGCCGCGCGCACCGCGCACCGCGCGGGAGATGATCGAGCGTTGCCAGCAGGCACTGCCGCTGCCGGACCTGATGGCCTGGCTGCTGGAGCAGGAACCCGAGGGCGCCACCGACGAGCTGCTCTACTGGTTTTCGCGCCTGTCCCGCGATAGCCGCTTCCAGCGCGATCGCCTGGAGCGCCGCGAGTACCTGACCCGCGAACACCGCGTCAGCCTCAGCTCCTTTGCGCTGGTGGCCAATGCCAATGGCTGACTCCTACGTAGGGTGGACAACGCGCAGCTTGTCCACCATCACCCCGACGATATCCGAGCGACCTGAATGAACATCGACCTCAAGGAAATGACCCAGCTGGCGCCGATCTTCCGCGAGCTGTTCAAGGGCTATCACCTGTCGCGCAGCGAGCCGGAGCCCTACGCGCAGCTGTCGAACATGCAGGACCAGTACCGCGCACTGTTCAAGGCGCTCGGCTTCGAGCTGGTCTGCGATCCGCGCGGCTTCTACTACTTCGTCCCGGAGCAGATGGGCGCGCAGGTGAACAAGACCGCCCAGCGCCTGGCGCTGTTCACCTTCATCCTCGTCGAGCATCTGGCCGACCAGGGCCGCGACCCGCTGGCCGTGCTCGACGGTGGCAGCCTCGGTCGCGATGAACTGCCGGCGTTGCTGGACAAGTACCGCGACCTGTTCCTGCAGGCCGAAGTCACCACCCAGGAAGAACTGGAAGAGAAGGTCATCCGCCGCCTGACACAGCTGGGCTTCGCCGAGGACAGCAACGGCGTCTACCGCTTCCTGCCGCCGATGCACCGTTTCCTCGACGTCTGCCTGTCGGTGCAGCAGGACCGCGATCTCGCCGCCAGCCTGCACAGCAGCGACCTGCCGCTGCCCGCCCCGGAGCTGATCGCCGAGGACGAGGGCGAGGACGACATCATCCTCATCGAGGAAACAGCCGAAGAATCGGAAGAAGAAGCCCTGGCCCGCGCCATCGCCGAAGAAAAGGAGCTTGAAGCATGAGCCAGGAACGCTACGGCATCCGCCGCTTCGCCCTGCTGAACACCGCCGGCTACAGCCTCGGCATCTTTCCGCTGGAAAACCCGCTGTCGGTCTACGGCGCCAACAACCTCGGCAAGTCCGCGTCGATCAACGCACTGCAGTTCCCGATCCTGGCGCGCATGTCGGACATGAGCTTCGGCAAGTACAGCCTCGAGCAGTCGCGCAAGTTCTACTTCGCCTCGGACACCAGCTACATCCTCGTCGAAGTCATGCTGCCCCACGGCCCGCATGTGATCGGCGTGGCCGGCCGCGGACCGGGCGGCGGCTTCGGTCATCAGTTCTTCGTTTATCAGGGCTCGCTGGACCTCGACCATTACCAGCAGAACGGCACCTGCCTACGCCAGCGCGAGCTGTTCGCCAACCTCGAACGCGCCGGCATCAAGGCCTACGAGGCCAAGCCGGACGAGCTGCGCCGGCTGCTGGTCGGCGGGCATACCTCGATCCCGCTGGACATGACGCTGATCCCGCTGCGCTCAACCAGCGAGCAGAGCCTGAAGACCTTCCGCGCACTGTTCATCAACCTGCTGCATATGCGCGAGATCACCGCAGCGAAACTCAAGCAGCTGTTCCTCGATGCCTTCGAGCACAGCCTGCGCTCGGGCAGCGTCGACTATATCGCCGCCACCGAAGAAGCCTTCCGCGACGTGCGCCGCATGGAGCAGGACTACCAGGCACTGGTCGCCGCCGGCCCGCTGGTCGAGGCGCTGGCCGCTGGTGTCGCCCAGCGCGAGCTGCTGCGCGGCAAGCTGCATCGCCTGTCGCCGCTGCTCGACAACCTGCTCGGCACCTGGCACGACTACGCCGACGCGCGCAAGGAAGAGCTGGTGATCCAGGCCGAGCATTATCGCCGCGAGCAGGACGGCCTGCAGAACGAACAGCGCGGTTCGACCGGCGAACTGATGCGCCTGGAACGCGAGATCAGCGAAATCCAGCGCTGGCTGGGCGAGCTGGCGGTGCTGAAGAACCGCTTTGCCCTGGTCGAGGACGCCCATGTGCTGGAGCAGCAGCTGCTCGCCGCCAAGGACGCCCACGACGAGCTGGCCGGTGCCCTGGCGCAGTCCCGTCAGTTCTCCAGCGAGGACCTGGACGAGCGCCTGCGTGATCTGGAAAAACGCCTGAAGTCGGTCCGGCAACAGCTCGACCATGCCGACAACAACAGTTACTCGCGTTTGCGCGAGGAGTTCTCCCAGGCCGATGTGGATCGCCTGATGCGCCTGTTCAATGGCCAGCTATTCAGCCTGCCGCTGGGTGAAAAAGGCATCAGCGCCGAGGGCGACGACTGGGTCAAGGCCGTGGAAGCGGTGCTGGATCGTTTCAAGGGCGACACCTTCTCGGTGCCGGGCCTGTCCATCGACCTCTCGCATATCGAGCCACCGGCGCTGCAGGCCCTGGCCGACCGTGCCGCCCTGCGCGACCAGAAGGATCGCCTGGAGCGCGAACTCAAGCAGCTAAAGACCCAGCATGCTGTGGCCGTCGACCGCGCGGCGAGCAAGGCCCAGGCCGAGGCGCTGTATCAGGCCGTGCTGGATGCGCAGAAAGCGCTGGAAGACTTCCGCCGCAGCCAGACCCTGGCCGCCGAGGAGCCGGCGAAGCTGGAGCAGCTGGCCCAGGCCGAAGCCGCTCAGGAAGAACTCAAGCGCACCAGCGACGCCTTCGCCGAGCGCGTGCAGCACCTGTCCGCCAAGCTGCAGCTGGTCGGCCGTCAGCTGGCCGATCTGGAAGCCAAGGAGCGCACGCTGGAAGACGCCCTGCGACGTCGCCAGCTGCTACCGGCGGATCTGCCGTTCGGCACGCCTTTCATGGACCCGGTGGATGACTCGCTGGACAACCTGCTGCCGCTGCTCAACGACTACCAGGACAGCTGGCAGGCGCTGCAGCGCGTCGACGGTCAGATCGAGGCGCTGTATGCCCAGGTGCGCCTGAAGGGCGTGGCCAAGTTCGACAGCGAGGAAGATCCCGAGCGTCGCCTGCAGCTCTTGGTCAACGCCTACGCCCACCGTCAGGACGAGGCGCTGACCCTGGCCAAGGCCCGCCGTGCCGCGGTCACCGACATCGCCCGGACGCTGCGCAACATCCGCAGCGACTACGAGAGCCTGGAACACCAGCTCGCGCTGTTCAACCGTGAGATCAACAAGCGCCAGGTGTCCAACCTGGCGAGCTTCCGCATCGTGCTGGCGCCGAACAAGGAGGCGCTCAAGCACATCGACCAGATCATCCACAGCGCCGGGCAGTACGAGGAAGGCGAGACGCTGTCGGTGTTCGATCTGTCCCAGTCCGCCGAACAGGACGCGAAGAACGAGGAAGCCAAGGAGTATCTGGCGCGGCTAGTGGCGGCGAACAACAACCAGCTGGGCCTGAAGGACCTGTTCGAGCTGGCGTTCGAGATCACCAAGGTCGGCGGCCAGCCGGTGATTCATACCGACATCGACGGTGCGGCGTCCAACGGCACCACCATGACCATCAAGGCGCTGACCAACATGTACCTGTTGCTGCACCTGATGGACCGAGAGCAGGCCGGGCGCATCCGCCTGCCCTACTACCTCGACGAGGCGGCAGACATCGACGAGCGCAACCAGCAGGCGCTGATCGCAACCAGCCTGCAGCTGGGCTTCGTGCCGATCCTCGCATCGGTCAAGCCGCAGGTCTCGGCCCATGTCGCCATCGACCTGGAAGGCGGCAGCGGGCCGGCCGGCATCTACATCGACGAGGCGGACTGGAAATACATCAGCCGCCGCGAACCGGTCGCCAGCCAGACCATTGCTTCAGCCCAACTGACCGAAGAGCCGGCCTGATCTCCCGCAACGAAAAAAGGGCCCCTCGGGGCCCTTTTCATGCGTGCGTAGGGTGGGTTTCAGCCCACCAGTAACGCCCGGTCGACCGTCACTTGTCGCCGGCGGCTCGCCCCAGTTCGATCTTCGGTGCCCAGCCGAACCACTCGTCCTGCGGTTCCTTGAACAGCGCAAAGGTCTGTCCCGGCAGCGCCCGGCGTCCCATCTGCTCGCCCTCCGGTGTGGCGAAGGCGACGCCGCCCTCGATCAGCGACTCCAGCGAATCGGTGCGCAGGCTGGCACCTTTGAACAGACTGAAATCCACACCGAAGCCGCTGGTCTCCCAGAAGCGGGTGCCCGTATGCACCAGGGGCGCGTAGCGCGGCTCGATGACGACGCGGATCAGTACGCGATCAGCGTTCTGCCCCAGCTCATAACCGGTGACCTCACCGACTTTCACCTCGCGGTAGGTCACCGCGTTACCCGGCTTGATCGAACCCAGGCGGGCCGCGCTGAGCACGAGGCTCAACCCTTCACCAGCCTTCTGTGGCTCCCGCTCCTGGCCGGTGAAACGCGTTTGCACGCCCGCATCCGCCTTGCCCGGTGCCACCTCCAGGTAGGGGCCGCTGACCAGCGTATCCAGATTCGCCGTACGCATGATGCCGAGCTCCGGCCGAACGACCCAGAACTGGGTGCCGGCGCGGGTGATGCGCGACTCCGCTGCGGTGATGCGGGCACGCAGCACGACACTCTGCAGATCATCGCTCAGCGTGACAGTGTCCACTTGGCCCACGGCCAGCCCCTTGTAGCGAATGGGCGTACCGGCACTCAGTCCATCGCCGCGCGCCAGGCGGATCTCGATCGGCGCCCCGCGCTGGATTGCACTGTCTCTGTCCTTGTGCAAGACGAAGCGCGGCACCTTCTTCGTCCCGGCGGCCTGCGGATCGGGCGTTTCGAAGGCGATACCGCCGGCAAGCAGGCTCTGCAGCGACTCGCTGCGCACCTCGATTCCGGACAAACCGCCGCTCAGCGAGATGCCGCTGGCATTCCAGAACCGGCTCGAGCTGTTCACCAGGTTGGCGTACGGCTGTTCGATATGCACGCCCACCACCACCTTCTGCTGGTCGCGAGAGAACTGGTAGCTCTGTACCGACCCCACCCGGACCTGCCGGTAGAGCACGGGACTGCCGACGTCCAGCGACCCCAGACTGTCAGTCGTGAGCACCAGATGCAGCCCCGGGGCACGAATATCCAGCGGCGGCGCCTTGGGGCGGGCGACGAACTCGCGCTTGGGCGAGCCACCTTTCTCGCCGGGCCGAACGGCGATGAAGTTGCCTTTCACCAATGCTTCGAGACCGGTGATGCCGCCCAGCGAGATGGACGGCTTGACCACCCAGAAATCGGTATCCTCGACCAGGTAGTCCTCGAACAGCGGATCGACCGAAAGCTCGGCGCGCGCCCCCTTGAGGTCCGAGTCGATATCCAGCTTTTTCAGCAGACCAACCTGCATGCCGTTGTACATCACCGGCGTGCGCCCGGCCTGCAGCCCATCGAAATCCTGCAGCGCGACCACGGCCTTGATCCCCGCCTGGGCTGCGTCGAAATCCTCGTAGAGACGGAACGGGATGTTCGGGTCGGTGGCCGGGCTGTCCTTGCGGTGCGCGGGCGTGGCGAAGGCGATACCTCCGGCGACGATACTGGCCAGGGATTCGGTACGGAACTTGACGCCGGTCAGCCCTGCGTCGACGGTGACGCCGCTGGCGTTCCAGAAACGGGTGTGCTTGCGCACCAGGTGCGCATACTCCGGCTGAATATAGAGCTGCACCTCCACGGTGCTGTCATCCTCGGCGAGCACATAGTTCTTCACTTGGCCCACCTGGATCTGCCGGTAGAACACCGGGCTGCCACGATTCAGCGAGCCAAGGCGCTCGGCCTTGAGCGTCAGGTGCAGGCCGATGCGGCTGTCGGACATCGGCGGCTCTTCCGTCAGCGCGACGAAACGCTTGGTCGGCTCGCCACCGGCTGGGCTCATACCGATGTAGTTGCCCGACACCAGCGTCTCCAGCCCGGTGATCCCGGCCAGTGTGACGCTGGGCTTGACCAGCCAGAAGCGCGTGCCGCTGCGCAGATAGCCGTCGACGTCCTTGTTCATTTCGATATCGGCGACCACGACCTGCCGACGGTCGTCATCTTCCAACCGCAGGTCGCGCACGACACCGATCGTCATGCCCTTGTAGAGCACGGAGGTCTTGTTGATTTCGATGCCTTCGGCGCTGTCGAACACCACCTCGATATGGATGCCCCGCTCGCTATACGCCTGCCAGGCCAGCCAGGCGCCGATGGCCAGCGCGATCAGCGGCAGAATCCAGATGGCCGACCAGCTGGAGGCCGGACGTGTATTGGCTTGTGGCAGGTCAGTCATGCTTGTTCCCGGCTTCCGTGTTATCCCAGATCAGACGTGGGTCGAATGTGATGGCTGCGAGCATGGTCAGGATGACCACGCTGGCGAAGGCGACGGCGCCGAATCCCGCTTCGACGCTGGCGAGACTGCCGAAATTTACGATCGCCACCAGAATGGCGATGACGAAGATATCGAGCATGGACCAGCGCCCGATCCATTCGATGAAGCGAAACACCAGAATGCGCTGTCGCGGCGACATCGGGTGATGCCTTTGTACCGAAATCAGCAACATGGCGATCCCGACCAGCTTGAACGTCGGCACCAGAATGCTGGCGATGAACACCACCGCGGCAATCGGAAACATGCCGTGCTTGGCCAGTGTGACCACGCCGGACATGATGGTGTCGGGCGTCCCGCTACCGAGCATGCGCACCGTCATGATCGGCAGCAGGTTGGCCGGCAGGTAGAGCAACGCTGCGGTGATCAGCAAGGCCCAGGTACGCGCGATGCTGTTGGGCCTGCGTATGTGCACACGGGCCCCGCAGCGGCTGCAATGCTGATGTTCGATACCTAGTGTGGCGCGATTCAACTGGTGGCATTCGTGGCAGACCATCAGCCCGGCGTCAGCGGCGCGCATCGTCAGACTCCGATAACGCTTCCCATACCTGATGCGGTGACATCACCAACTCTAGCCACACCTGCACTACCAGCAGCCCGGCAAAGCAGGCCAGGCCGACACCAAGGCTCAGCTCCGCCATGTCGCGCAGCTTGATGATGGAAACCAGGATTCCGAGCAGATAGACCTCGAGCATCCCCCATTCGCGCAGATGGTGATAGAACCGGTAGAGCAGCAGCCCCAAGGGCTTGGCACGATCGATGGCGATGCAGAGCAACACGGCGAGCTGGCACAGCAGCTTCATCAGCGGCACCGCCATGCTGCAAAGGAACACCACCACGGCGATGCCCTGCATGCCGCTGTTGTACAGGCTCAACACCCCACTCCAGACCGTATCGTGGGTGACTCTGCCAAGCAGGTTCAACTGCATGATCGGCAGGAAGTTCGCGGGAAAGTAGAGCAACAGAGCCGCCAGCACCAATGCCAATCCCGGTCCGACGATGCGATGACGCAGGCGAAACAGCTCACAACCACAGCGAGGGCATTCGGCCACCTCGCCAAGGTGAAGCGTCGGCTTTGCCATCAACAGATCACATTCCGGGCAGCCTACGAGCTGCTCGATCGGAAGCTCTTCAAGTCTTGGGCTAGCAGCCGATTCCGGCATGAGGGATATCCGAGTAAAGCGCTTATCTTAAACGAGCCATACCCGCAGCGTTGAGTAGCCAGCCAAAAGGCAGGCTGACTCGATCTGGTTCGAGCCTTCTCCTCAAGCTTTCGTCGGCGCAAAAGCAAACCCCCGGCCCGCGTATGCGGGTCGGGGGTTTGGGATAGGAGCTTGACGATGACCTACTCTCACATGGGGAGACCCCACACT